>Ga0209060_10000018_pt1 | contig 585920 bp, 522 predicted proteins | sample Coa_R1_8_FD_187155 | JGI IMG/M metagenome (GOLD analysis project Ga0209060, IMG submission 187155) | Surface soil microbial communities from Centralia Pennsylvania, which are recovering from an underground coalmine fire - Coalmine... | ecosystem: Environmental > Terrestrial > Soil >... | reverse complement strand
CGCCCTCCGCCGTCGAGCGAAACACCGCCGAGACGTCGTTGAATCCCTCGACGTCGGCCTTGGCTGCGAAGTACAGGTAACGACGGTTCGCCTGCGACTCGCCGGCGAAGGCGTCCTTCAGGTTCTTTTCGGTCCGGCTGCCTTTCAGGTTCATGGTGTGCTCCGGGTTCGGGGGATCCGCGCCGCCCGACTCTAGGCCTGCCGACGCCCGTTAAGAATTCGATTGAATCTATCGCTGCGATAGATGCTGCCTATCGGTGTACTGCGTCGCGCGCGGCCGCCGAGCAGGGAATCGCGTAGGCCGGATTCAGCCCCGCGGGGATACGGTCCCCGCGCTGCGGGGCCGATGAACCCGTCCAACCAAGGACCGGACCACGCCGTGACCTTCGAACCGAGCACCCTGTGGCCAGCGCTGACGCTCACGTCGGCCGCGGGCTGCATTGGCATGACCTGCCTCGCGCGCTACGCGCCGCGCGTCCCGGGACCCGCCTGGTGGGCGGGCGCATTCGGCTGCTACACGGCGGCGCTGGCCTCGCTGATGGTGCCGCTCGCGGACCAGCGCTGGCAGGTGACGCTGGCCAACCTGCCGACGGTCCTCGCGAGCGTGCTGCTGATGGTCGGTGCACTGCGCTTCCGCGGCCACCGGCCGCCCGCCGCGATCGTGCCGGCGCTGTTGGCCGTCGCGCTCGCGGTCACGATCGCCTTCGCGTGGGTCTGGCCGATGCCGTTCGCACGGATCGCGCTGACCTCGACCGTGACGGAGGCGGCCTGCGGCGTGACCGCCTACGTGCTCTGGCGGCACCCGCCCGGGGCCGGCCGGGTGCCGGCCCGTCTCGCCGCGACGACCTGTGCGCTCATGCTGCTCGCGATGGTGGCGCGGGTCGTGTGGTTCGTCTGGGCACCGGTGCCGACGCACTACGCAACGAACCCGATCGTCGGCTGGGACGCGGTGCTGTACGCGCTCGTGCTGGCCGCGATGCTGCTCAGCGCCCCGGCCTTCGTGTTGGTCGTCGCCGCCGCGATGCACGAGCGGCTCGAGGCGCAGATCGAGCGCGCCGAGGAGAGCGAGTCGCTGTTCCGCAGCCTGACCGCGGCCGCCGGCATCGGCATCCTCGTGACCGACGCCGACGGTGCATGCACCTACGCCAACCCGCGCCTCGAGCAGATCGGCGGCTTTGCGCCCGGGTCGGCGCTCGGCGACGGCTGGCGAAGGGCGATCGCCGCGGCCGACCGGCCGGCCGCCGTCGACGCGCTTAGCGAGTGCGCCCGCACCGGTGCCGCGATCGCCGAGACGATCCGCATCCACCCGCCGGGGGGCGGATTGCGCTGGGTCCGCGCGCGCACCGCGGCGGGCACATCGAACGTCGGGCGCCGCCGCCTGCTGACGACGGTCGAGGACATCACCGAGCTGCGCGTCTCGTACGATCGCGTGCGCGAGCTCGCACAGCGGCTCGAGAGCATCCGCGAGGACGAGCGCCGGGCGATTGCCGTGGAGCTGCACGAGGGGATCGCGCAGGAACTCGCCGCCGCGAATCTGACCGCGGCGTTCCTGCGCACCGCCGCCGCCCACGATGTGACGATCTCGGACGCCGTCGACGAGGTCGCGGCCACGCTGCAGCGCTGCATCGTCTGGCTGCGCGAACTGACCAACGAGCTGCGGCCGACGGTGCTCGCGCACCTGCCGCTCGCCGACGCGATCATGGCGCACGCGCGCGAGATCGGCGACAGCCACGGGCTGTCGATCTCGGTCGTCTCGACCGAGCCGCTCGACGACCTCGACGAGGACACGCGCGTCGCGCTGTTCCGCTCGGCGCAGGAGGCGCTCGGCAACGTCGTGCGCCACGCTCGCGCGACCGCGGTCGAGATCGAGCTCGAGCGCAACGCCGGGCGGCCGACGCTGCGGATCTCCGACGACGGCATCGGCGTCTCCGATCGCGACCTCGCGAAGGACGACGCCCTCGGCCTGCTCGCGGTGCAGGAACGGCTGCTGGCGCGAGGCGGCGAGCTGCGGATCACGCGCCGCGAGCCGAAGGGCACCGTCGTGACGATGCACGCGGCGCCGACGGCCGATCAGCTGGTCAGTCGCTCGAGCGCCTGAATCGCCGCCTGCCAGGCCGCGGTGCCCGCGAAGGGAACGATTGCGAGCGTATAGAGGATCGCCGCCGGACCGCCGTACAGGATCACCGGGTGCACGCGGCCGAAGCGGCGGCGCTCGTAGACGATCGCGACGACGATGAGCAGCGCAGCGGTCAGCGCCGGCGGCACCAGAACGAACGGTGGCGGCGGGCCGATGGCGTCGGCGGGCTTCAGCAGCACGAGGAAGACGCGCGCGATCGCCGGGATCATGAACCCGACCATCAGCAGGTACATGAACCGCTTGTGGATCTCCGGGCGGCGCACGTTGGCAATCGCCGCCGAGAACAGCGCGACGAGCATCGGCAGCGAGCCGAGCGCGACGGCCGAGAAGCGCCGCGCGGCCTCGCCAAAGCCGTCCTGTACCTCGTGGCGCAACAGGATGAGCCGGGTCGCGATCACCGAGCAGCACAGCACCGCGAACAGGGCGATGCCGAGCAGGCCGAGCGCCTGGTGACGCGCGACGCGGCCGGATGCCACGAGGCCGGTCTGCACGAGATAGAGCAGCGTCCAGCCGAAGAGCAGCGTCCCGTGCACGTGCACGATCGGCGGCGCCGCGAAGTGGCCGGCCACGACCGGCGCCCAGTAGGTGGGCGTGAACCCGGCGAAGGCGATCAGCACGAAGACGATCGCCATCCGGAAGTGGAAACGATCCGTGTCGAGCCCGCGCGCTGTCCGCGCGCCGATTGCTGCTGCCATATGCCGCTCCCCCTGGACCAAGGCTGCCGTTGCTCTGGCGCCGCCGCCGCGTTGGGCGATCCGTGGCGTCTCGCCGCCGGCGCCGATGATGGCGCCCGAGGTCGTGCTCCACAACCCGCTGCGGCGGGAGCGTATCCCGGGCGCTGCGGCCGGGCCGGGCGAATCGGCTAAGCTCTAACGCACCGGGGCGGCGCCGCGAGGCAGGCTCGTAGCCGAGCCTTGCCCCTGTTGGTGAGCGGGCCGTCCATGTCCGAACCGTCGAGAGCGGTTTTCCTGAGCTACGCGTCCGAGGATGCGGAGCCGGCGCGCCGCATCTGCGAGGCCCTGAAGTCCGCGGGGATCGAGGTCTGGTTCGACCAGAGTGAACTGCGCGGCGGCGATGCGTGGGACGCCGCGATCCGCACCCAAATCAAGGGCTGCGCGCTGTTCGTGCCGATCATCTCCGCGAATGCGCATGCGCGCGTCGAGGGCTACTTCCGGCTCGAGTGGAAGCTCGCGGTCGACCGCTCGCACCTGATGGCGCCGGACCAGGCGTTCCTGCTGCCGGTCGTCATCGACGACACGCCGCAATCGGACCCGCGCATTCCGGAACGCTTCCGCGAGCTGCAGTGGACGCACCTGCCCGACGGCACCGGCACGGCGGCGTTCGTCGAGCACGTGTCGCGACTGCTCGGCGACGGACGCGTCGCCGCACCGCCGGTCGCGCCGGCGGCGGCTCCGGCCCCGGCCGCCCCCGCGCGCGGCCGGCCGGCGGCCCTCGGCGGCAAGGGGCTGTGGGCGGCGGTCGCGCTCATCGCCGCGGCGTCCGCCTACCTGCTCGCCGACCGGCTCACGTCGGCCCACCGGCCGACGGCGGATGCGCCGCCGGCCGCGACCGCGCGCACGATCGCGGTGCTGCCGTTTGCGGACCTGAGCGAGAAGCATGACCAGGAGTACTTCGGCGACGGGCTCGCCGAGGAGCTGATCGATCTGCTCGCGAAGACCCCCGGGCTGCAGGTGATCGCGCGCACCTCGTCGTTCTCTTTCAAGGGCAAGCAGGCGACGGTCGGCGAGATCGGCCGGGTGCTCAACGTCGCGAACGTCCTCGAAGGCAGCGTGCGCAAGTCCGGCAAGCGCCTGAGGATCACGACGCAGCTGGTGCGCACCGACACCGGCGGGCACCTCTGGTCCGAGATCTACGATCGCGACGAGGAGGACGTGTTCGCGGTCCAGGCGGAGATCGCGAAGGCGGTCGCCGCGCGCCTGCGCCTCACGCTGCTCGGCAACGCCGCGGCACCCGCGGTCCGCACGCCCATCCCGCAGGCCCACGAGCTCTACCTGCAGGGGCGCTACCAGGTCGCCCTCGAGACGGTCGACGGCACGTCGACGGCGGTCGAGTCCTTCCGCCAGGCGCTCGCGATCGACCCGAACTTCGCCGCCGCATGGGCGGGTCTCGCCTTCGCACGCTTCCGGCAGGCTGCGAACGGCTACGTGCCGGTGAAGTCGGCCTACGACGAGGCGATGATCGACGCACAGAAGGCCGTCGCGCTCGATCCCGACCTCGAGGCCGGCCATTCGATGGTCGGCGCGATCCTGTGGTCGCGTGACCTCGACTGGACGGGAGCGCGGGCCGCGGTCGAGCGCGCGATCGCGCTCGACCCGAATTCCTCGCAGGCGCTGTTCGGGTCCGCGCTCCTGACGATGACGCTCGAGGGCGTCGATGCCGCGCTGCCGAAGTTCCGGCACGTGCTCGAGGTGGACCCGCTGAACCTGCTCTATCGTCGCTACTTCGCCCGCTTCCTCTACTTCACGGGCCGGCTCGAGGAGGCCGAAACGATGGTCCGCGGCGTCCTGCAGGCGAACCCGTCGTTCCCGGCGGCCCACTACGAGCTCGGCCGGATCCTCCTGGCACGCGGGCGCGTGACGGAGGCGATCGCCGAATTCGAGGCGGAGCCGAAGACGAGTGGCTGGCACCGCTTCGGGCTGCCGCTCGGGTACTACGCCGCGAAGCGCACGGCGGACGCCGAGGCCGCGCTCAAGGAGCAGCTGCGCGACCCGGCCGGCAGCGAGTACCAGGTCGCCGAGACCTATGCCTTCATGGGCGACGTCGATCGCGCGTTCTACTGGCTCAATCGGGCCGTTGAACGGCGCGACCCCGGGATCCAGTGGATGCGCGACGACCCGCTGCTGAAGCCGGTCGTGAACGATCCTCGCTACGCCGCGCTGCTGGCTCGGATCGGGCTACGCCGCTAGCCGGGACCTCCGTTTGGGCGGCGGGGCGTTGCCACCCGTCAAGCGCGACGGTCGGCCTAGACGCCCGGCAGCGCGCACGCCGCGCCGGACGACCCGGTGCTCGCCTGCATCAGTCCGCGCTCGAGGCCCCGCTCGGGTCCATGACGTGCCGGTGGCGCGTCGCCGCAGCTCATGTGATCCGGCATCGCGAGTTCCGACCGGTCCGGCGCGAAGCGGGACGGGCGGGTGGCGTAGTCCGCGAGCAGGCGGCTCCAGTTCGCGCGGGCCCTCGCCGAGTGGCCGGCGATGAGCGCCTTGAGCCCGCGGACCTGCTCGGAGTCCGCGGCCTGGGTCGCGAGGGCGCGATCATCCGCGGCGAGCAGGCGCTGCAGGAGCGCGCGCGCTTCGTCCTCGATTGCGAGCAGCCCGCGCCGGGCGTTCGGGTCCTGCCACGCCGCCGGCAGCGGCCACGCCAGGGGTTTCGGCTTGCCGCTCGCGATCAGCGATCCAAGGTCGGCGGCCGCGAGCAGCGCGGGCGCGGCGTCGATGCGCTGCACGCTGCAGCCCGTCGTGTGGTCGTTGGCCGTGTAGCACAGGACCCGGACGACCTCGCGCGCGAGCTGAGGATCCCAGGCGATGCCACCCGGACTCGGGCGGGTGCGCGCGTCGGCATCCGTCGACCGCGCCGGCGCGACCGGCGCCCCCCAGCGGGCGATCGCGAGGGCCGCGATGACGCCGAGGACGATCCCCCCGCGGAGCCAGCGTCTTTGCGCTGTGGGCATGGCGCGCTCCCTGGTCCGAGCCTGACTGCCGGTGAGGATTCGACGGGGCACCCGGCTGTTGGTTCCCGGCGGTCCGCCGTTGCGATCGTGTTGCGGCGCGCCGGCGCATGCGGGCGCCGCACGATCGAGCGTCGTGGTCGCGCCGCACGGGACGCCGCTCGGGACGCGCAAGATCGGACGCCACCGTGCCGCGGTGAGCGGCCGATCGCCGGCCCTGCCACCGCGAGATTGACGGCCGTCGCCGGCCGAGCCGGGACCGGCGCCTCGCGCGCGGGCATGCGCCCGCGCCCGCGCGGTCGCGAAAGGCCGGCAGGCGGCGTCAAAACCGCGTACAACGGATCCTCTCTTCGGCTCTAACCCTTGGCGGCAGCGTCCTTGGAATCGAACGACATTACGCAAGCCGCCGCGGCATATCGCGAGGCCTTCGGTCATAGCGTGCCTGCCGAGGTGTTGCGAATGTTCGCGCCGCGCCCGGGCCCGCTGGTCATGGAGATCCGGCAGGCCATCGCGCTCGGGCGCGAAGTGCCCGGCTGGCGCACGCTGTCGCGCGCGTCGGAAATGGGCCAAGTCCCGCGCTAGCGGGCGCGGAGCGCACCGGCGTCGTCGGGCACGCGGTCGCCCGCACGCGAACGATCCGCCCACAGACCAACGAGGGACCATGCGAGCACCGAACTACCGACAACTGAAGAAGCAGCGCGAGGAAGCCAAGAAGCGCGAGCAGCAGGAACGCCTCGCGAAGCGCCAGGCGCCGCGCCCGCCGGAGACCGAACCGAAGGAGAGCGCGTGAGCAAGGGGATGGATCGGAAGAAAGAAGCGAAGAAGAAGCCGGCAAAGTCGGCCGACGAGCGGCGGGCCGCGAAGCGAGAGAAGAAAGCCCTGCGGCGCTGAGGCGGCGCGGTTTCCCTGCGAGGCCGCCGAATCGTTGCCGCGCCGCGTGCAGGTCGCGGCCTCGGCTGGCGGCGCACGCGCTGGGGCGCGGAGCGGGCGACGGGAAACAGGCCCACGTAATCCGGCCCGCAAGTACCGGAATCCTCGACATATTCGGTGGGCCCGTGCACGGCCTTCGACGCGCAAGATCTCGAACGGCGCATCGGGCGATGGGAGGCGACGCGAGGCAGCCCGTCGCGTGCCGCTCCCGCGCGAGGTGCGGTCTCTGCGTTCCTGGGCGTAGGATCGCCAGCGAGTTCCCTTCCCGGTACACGGCCTCGGCCACGGAGAAGCCCATGGGGAATGACGCGCTCTCGCGCCGCGAACTGCTCTATCGATGCGCCGCGACCGGGGTGCTGACGCTCGCGCCCACGATTTCACTGTCTGCGGCGGCCGCTGCGATCGATGCGGCGACGACTCATCCGCTGAAGCCGACGGATTGGCAGCAGCTCGGCCCCTTCTACAAGCGGCGTGCGCCGTCTCAGACTCAACTGCGCATCGCCGGCGATCAGGGACTGCCACTCGCGGTGCACGGACACGTATTCAGCGCAAGCGGCGAAGCGCTGCCGCAGGCGCAGGTCGAGATTTGGCACGCGGACCATTTTGGTCACTACGACCTCAGGGGCTACCGGTTTCGTACGAGCTTGCTGACGGACGAAGGCGGTGGGTACCAAATCGATTCGATCATGCCCGGCCGTTACACCGACCGGCCGTTCCCCCACATTCACTACATCGTCACGGCGCCCGGCCACAAGGTCCTGACGACTCAGATCTACTTCGCCACGGACCCCGTTTACGATGGCGACCCGCAACGAAACTTCAAACGAAATCCCGACCTCACGGGACCTGAACTGATTCGTCCCGTGCTCCTGACGGTCGAGGCGGGAAAGGAAATCAGCGGACAGGTGCAATTCGAGATCGTGCTGGAGCGCCTGTGATGCGATGCATCGCCGCTCTAGTCGGCACGGCGTTCTGCCTCACCAGCCTCGCTCAAGACATCCCATTGGGCGCGTCCCACGTTGCCACGCTGCCGACGCCGGCAGCAGCCGGCGATGCGCTGGTCTCCGCCGCCGGCGTCGTCGTCGCCTTGTGCGAGGGCGGAAAGATTCTCGTGTGGCCCGTTCCGGAGGCCAAGTCACGCCGCGAGATCGACCGCGGCGAAGCCGCCGCCAATTTGCTGGCGATCTCCGCCGATGGCCGATTCGTGGTGCTTCGCGACAAGCGCGACGGCGTGCTCGTGCTCGACGTGACCACCGGCGCGGCCCGATTCGAGGCGCGCTTGAAGCACCCCGCCATGATTGCCCCCGCCTATGTCGGGAGCAATCCCGTCGCATTTTCGCGTGACAACAGGCGGTTGGCGATCGCTGCGATTGGTGAGGCGGCGCAGATCTTCGACCTTGGGACGGGTCATCGCTTGTATTCGCTCAGTCCCACGCCGGGCGGAACGAACGCCGTCGCGTTCTCGCGCGATGGCCGTCTGATCGCCTCAGCGGACACCGACGGCAGTGTAAGAATCTACGATGCGAGCGATGGGGGTCTGATCGCGAGGAACGAGGACTTCCTCAGCGAGGTGTTCGCGATCGATTTCTCGGCGGATGGCAAAGAGGTGATTGCAGGCGGCGGCGATCGGGTCGTCCTCCACATTGACGCGGCCAGCGGACGCACCGTGCGTCGGAGCAACGAGGTCGCCGAACCCGTCGTGTACATCGGCGTATCGCCGGCGGGTACGGACGTCGGTATTGCGCTGATGCAGGCGGACCACAACCTGCGGCCCGCGCCCGTCTACCTAACGGATGATCGGTCCGGCGACCTCAAGCGTTCGTGGACGCCGAACGATGCGGTTCACGGGATAGGCTGGACGTTCCATGGCCGCCTGCTGGCGGCCACGGTATCGACGCAGGCCGTAGACGTATGGCGGCTCCGGTAGTAACCGCCGGACGCCGAATTGATGCTGCCTCAGCCGTGCCGCTATGAACTCGCGGCCGGACGCAGTCGTTTTCCGCCAGTCACCGGTGCCGATCGCTGAATGTCGACTGCGGCGCTATGTGGCCAAAGACATCGGCAAGCGGCTTCTCGAACCATCCACCGAGGCATCGCGCACCGCTGCGGGCACGCGGCGTCGCGTGGGATGCCGATGGGATGCAGCGGGCGATCGCAATCGAACCCACGGGACGCTCGCGCCTTTCTGTTGGCGAGTTAGCAACTTCCGGTTCCGGGGCCGGGCTGCGTGTGAGCTGCGCGCGGCGAGGCTGATTTCGGCTAGAACGATCGCCATACAGGGCGTTTCGGCGGCCGTCACCGGGCGGGAAGCCGGCTCGGCGGTGGGGGTTCGCGGCTCGGGCCCTCTACTCGGCGCGCTTATCGGCCACAATCGCCTTTGCGTCTAATGCCCCTGTGAGAGTCTCCGCCCATGCTCGACGTCCACCCGCCACGCGAGTCCGCCCACACGTGGAAGGGCTTTCTCATCCATATCGCCACAATCGTGATCGGCCTGCTGATCGCGATTGGCCTTGAACAGATGGTAGAGCGCTTCCACCATCGTCACCTGGCCCATGAGGCCCGCGAGCGTCTGCTCGACGAGGTCAAGACGAACGGCGAGACCGCTAAGCGCGACGCCTATGCCGTCCACATGCACGAGAAGCACCTGCGGGACGCTCTTCAGGTGCTCGAGAGGGCCCGGAGTCGCGCTCTCCTGCCGACGGATCACATTGTCACCGAGCGCCCATGGAAGCCGGTCGGGGTGGCGGCATGGAAGATCGCACGCGACAACGGCGCGGCGGGCTATCTGTCGGCGGCTGAGCAGACGACCTTCGAGCTCGCAAACTGGGATGCCGAGTCCTTCAATGCCGACAACATTGCGGCGACGGCAGCCATCGGGCGTGCGGCCATGGTCATGAACGTGGATGTACTCGACAGGAATGCCGCCCTGCCACCCGTGGAGAGGGCCGTCTACTTCGGCGAGAAGGGCGATGCCGCAGCCGAGGAGGCCCTCTTACTGCGGTCTGCCGGCGTGACCCAGATTGCCCGGCTGACCGCAGCCCAGGTCGAACAACTGGAGCAATCCATCCATACCGCGATCTACGATGACGAGATGCTTCTCAACGACTGTCGCCACCTGACGAGCCAGGCGGAAGAGATCCCTAAACATGTTCGCGCGGACTAGGGCGGCTCTGCTCCGACCGAGGCCGGTATCTGCGGAGTCACCGTCGCCAACGCCGCGCGTCGGCACTGCTGAGTTCGCACCGATGGGGATGAGTGGAGCGGGCGATAGGAATCTAACCCAAGAGACGCTCGGCACTTTCCATTGTCCGGTCAAGTAATTCTGATCCCGGCGCTGCACGGCGTGTGAGCCACGCGTCGAGCGCGGGCAGCCGATCGGAGCCGCGCCGCTTAGGACTCGCAGCGAACTCTGCGATGGCGCCGCTATTCGAGCGTCACCCGCGTTCTTTGGCCGGCCGTGCGTCTCCGTTTGCTAACGCCGATGGCTTCGGGAACCATTGCCAAATCACGTTCGCTGGGGGCGACTGTGCCAAGAGAAGGCGACGCCGACAGGGCGGCCGAAGACCCGTTGCCTTCCCCGGCGGCCGCTCCGAGCGCCACGGACGCGCGCGAATTTTCGGCGCCCGCAGATTCAGTCGGCGCCTCCACTGCCGTTCAGGAGCAATCTACGCCCATGCTCGATGTTCATGCTCCCCATGCCGACACGCATACCTGGAAGAGCTTCTTCATCCACATCGCCACGATTGTCATTGGCCTTCTCATCGCAGTCGGACTCGAACAGACCGTGGAATGGATCCACTGGCGCGAGAAGGTGGCTCTGGCGCGCGAATCGATACATGAGGAGATCGGCAAGAACGGAAAGTACTTTGTTCTGCGCCAGGCTTCCCGAGACTGTCTCGCCACGCGCTTGGACGTGCTACGCGGTCTAGTGGACGCGGTCGCAGCGCATCGTCCGGTCGAGCCCATTGGCGAGACGAACCCGGCTGTTGGTCGTCCGTTGGCCGACGCCATCTGGGAGTCGGAGCGGGCATCACAAACGCTGACGCATTTTCCGCGTGACGAGCTCGCCAAGCTGAGCACCATCTACGCGGCGCTGGTGAGCCTTCGGAGGTGGGAAGCACAGGAACTGAACGCGTATTCGCACATTGCGGTGATCGAAGGCGATCCTGGCAGGCTCGGCGCCGAAGACCTTGCCCTACTGCGCCAGGACATCGAAATGGCCAAGACGATGAACGACTACACGACGGTGGTCTCAGCCCGGCAGCTCAACCAGTTTGACGGTCTGGGTATTCGTGTGCCGACTGCGGACGCTGCCGTCGTCGCAGAACTCTGCCGCCCGCTTGAACGGGTGGCGAAAGTTTCGCGAGCGCGCACTCAATGACGTGGATCTCGAGTCGGCTCCCCGCGTGCGCCGATCTCGAAGGGGATGAAGTGGAGCGGGCGATGGGAATCGAACCCACGTTAGTAGCTTGGGAAGCTACAGTTCTACCATTGAACTACGCCCGCCGAGTCCGGTAATTCTAGTCGGGTGGCCGGGCAGCGGCAACGCGCGCCGTGGCCCAGCGCCTCGTCAGTGCTCGACGGGGAGGCTCCCTGCGCTCCAGCGCAGCATGCCGCCCGCCAGGTTCGCGACGTCGCGCACGCCTGCCTTCTGCAGCAATACCGCCGCTTGCGCGGATCGCGCGCCACTTCGGCACACGGTCACGATCGGCATCCCGTCCTTCAGCTCCGCGGCTCGCGCCAGCAGCTGGTCGAGGGGGATGAGTCGTGCTCCGCCGATGTGGCCGAGCGGCCCCGAGAATTCATCCGCTTCGCGGACATCGACGATGTGAAGCGCAGCGCGCCTTTCCGCCAGTGCGTCGGGTTCGATTTCCCAGATGCCGCTGACGGTGAACCTGAGCGGGGCCCAGGTCGGGCCGCGCGACGGGAGTTCTTCACCCGCCGGCCGGCCGAGGCGAAGGTTGGCGGGTACGGCCACGTCGAGCAGCTTCGGATGCGGCAGGTTGAGATTGGCCATGTGGCCGACGAAGTCGTCTTCCTGAACGAGCGCGTGGACCCGCGGGTTCAGGCGGCGCTCCTCGTCGACGCTTGAAGACGTCAGACCGCGGTAGTCGTGGGCCGGGAACAGCAGGCAGCCCTCCGGCAGGCTGAGGATCTGATCGCGGATCGAGCGAAACATCTCGCGCGCGTTGCCCTGCTGGAAGTCCGTGCGACCCGTGCCGCGGATCAGCAGGCAGTCGCCCGTCAGCGCCAAGCTTCGGTCATCGAGCACGAACGTCAAGCAGCCGCGCGTGTGGCCCGGCGTCGCGCGCACCTCGACGTGCCGGTCGCCGAACGCGACCCGGCCGCCGTGCTCGAGCCACAAATCCGCGCCCTCGGCGCCGCTGTTTGCCGCGATGCCGATGGCGCCGCCAAACTCCCACTTCAGGCACGACGCACCCGTCACGTGATCGGCGTGAACGTGCGTTTCGAGCGCGACGATCGCGCGCAGGCCGAGCTCGCGCAGCATCGCGCCGTCGCGTTGCCAGTGCTCGAGCACGGGATCGATGACGAGCGCCTCGCCCGACTCGGCATCGCCGAGGATGTAGGTGTACGTCGAGGAGCCAGCATCGAAAAGCTGCCGGAAGATCATGCGTCGACCTCGGTCCGTCATCGGAGTGCACGCCGGGCCGAAGCGTACCGCCGCCCGCGGGCCGGGCCAACCGCGGCGCAGCACGGGCGCGCGCCGCTCGCAGGTTATGATCCGCAGCCTTGGCCGGCGGCATCGCGACGGGCGGGCCGGCCCCCCACGACCAACGAGGTGAACCATGCCGAAGTACGTCATCGAACGCGAGATCGCGGGCGCCGGAAAGCTGTCGGCGGCGGACCTGAAGGCAATCTCGCAGAAGTCATGCGGCGTGCTCAGCAAGATGGGACCGCAGATCCAGTGGGTGCACAGCTACGTGACTGGCGACAAGATCTACTGCGTGTACGTGGCGCCGAACGAAGCGGCGATCCGCGAGCACGCCTCGCAGGGCGGCTTCCCCGCCAACCGCATCTCGCGCGTCGCCACGGTCATCGACCCGACCACGTCCGAGTGACCATCCGGCCGCCGTGCCGGCCTTATTGGCGAGCGGCGACCGCCACGCTGCTCGGCGCATCGCTCGCGGCAGCCTGCCCGCCGGCCCTGGCGCAGGCCGCGCAGCCGGACGGTGCCGGAATCCGGCCCGGGTCGCTGCCGGCCGCCTGGCGCGCGAGCGGCCCGGTATGCCCGGCTCGACCGCAGTTCGAGGTCCACGCGTATAACTTGGGGCTCTACGTGCTGCGCGAGTCCGGCTGCAGCAACTACGAGAAGCCATTCCTGTACCTGGTGTTCGGGAGCAACCGGGCGCTCCTTCTCGACACCGGCGCCGGTGAAACGGATGTCGGCGTCGTCGTCGGCCGCCTGGTCGACCGATGGCGGCGCGAGCACGGCGATCCGACGCTCGAGCTGATCGTGGCGCACACGCATGCGCACGGCGATCACATCGCTGGCGACGGGCAGTTTCGCGGCACCGAGCACGTGACGCTGGTGGAGCCGAACGTCGAAGCCGTACGGGCCTTTTTTGGCTTCCGTCACTGGCCGGACGACCGGGTCAGCCTTGACCTCGGTTCGCGGACGCTGGACGTCGTCGCGATTCCCGGGCACGAGCCGAGTTCGATCGCGGTCTACGACCGCGAGACGGCGATCCTGTTTACGGGCGACACGCTCTACCCGGGCCGGCTCTACGTCGGCGATGGTGCGGAGTTCCGGCGCAGCATCCAGCGGCTGGCGGACTTCACGAACGGGCGCATCGTTGCGCACATCCTTGGCAACCACATCGAGCAGACCCGCACGCCGTATCTCGACTACCCGGTCGGTACGGTATACCAGCCAAACGAGCACACGCTCGAGCTGGGGCGCGCGCAGTTGCTCGAGCTCAACGATGCGCTGCGATCGATGGCGCCGAACGTGCGCCGCGCGGCGTACCGGGACTTCACGGTGTGGCCCAAGGAATGATCCTCGGCCGCGTCGTCGCGATGCTAGGATCCGGCGCCGCCGGTCGACCGATCTCTGACGCGGGAGGACGACAATGAATGACACAGGCGAGGGTTTGAATCGGAGGAACTTCATGCAAGGCGCGGTCGCTGGAGCGGCGCTGACGGCGCTCTCAGGTCCCGCGTTGGCGGCAGCCAAGGACGCCGACAAGAAGGCGGTGCTCGCCGAGATCCCGAGGATGCATTCGGCCAACGTCAAGCGCCTGCAGGAGTGGATCGCGTTGCCCTCGATCGCGGCGGAGAACCGCAACTTCCCGCAAGGCCCGGAGCACATGGCGAACCTCGCCCGCGACGCCGGCTTCACGGGCGTGAAGCTGATCCCGACGTCGGGCAAGCCGGGCGTGTTCGGGCGAATCGACGCCGGCGCCAAGACCACGTTGGCGATTTACTTCATGTACGACGTCAAGCAATTCGTGCCGGACGAATGGAGTTCGCCGCCGCTCGAAGGCCGCCTCGTCCTGAAGGAAGGGCTCGGCATGGTGTGCATGGGCCGCGGCGCCGTGAACCAGAAGGGCCCGGAAAACTCGTTCCTGAGCGCACTGATGGCGTTCAAGAGCGCGGGCAAGAAGCTGCCGGTCAACCTCGTGCTCGTGTGCGAGGGCGAGGAGGAGATCGCCTCGCCGCATTTCCACGAAGTCGTCAACCATCCGGAGGTGCTGCCAGAGCTCAAGAAGTGCGTCGGCGTGTTCATGCCGGAAGCGGGTCAGGACCGCGACGGCGGCGTGCGCGTCTCGCTCGGCGCCAAGGGGGTCGTCGAGCTCGAGCTCGTCTCGAGCGGCGAGAAATGGGGTCGCGGGCCGAAGCACGACGTGCACTCGAGCCTCGAGGCGCAGGTGGACTCACCGTCCTGGCACCTCGTGCAGGCGCTGAACACGCTCGTCGAGAAAGACGGCCACACGCCGGCGGTCGAGGGCTTCTTCGAGCTCGCCAGACCGCTGACGCCGGTGCAGCGGCAGATGATCGAGAACTATGCCGCCAAGACCTCCGAGGCGACGGTGCAGAAGGCGCTCGGGGTCGAGCACTGGGTGCACGATGCGAGCTGGCTGGACAGCCTCGTGCTGCTGGCCTCGAAGCCGACCATCAACATCGAAGGGCTCGTCGGCGGCTACACCGGTCCCGGCGGCAAGACGGTGCTACCGCATCGCGCCGTCGCGAAGATCGACATGCGCCTGGTTCCCGACATGACGGCCGCCGACACGCTCGCGAAGCTGAAGGCGCACCTCGCGAAGAAGGGCTTCGGCGACATCGAAGTCAACATGAGCGGCGGTTACGACCCGACGCAGACCGACATGGCGAGCCGCCTCATCCAGACGCAGATCGCGACCTACCGCAAGCTTGGCATCGAGCCGACGCTGTGGCCGCGCAATGCCGGCTCGTGGCCGGGCTACGTGTTCACAAGCGCTCCGCTCAACCTGGCGGCCGGACACTTCGGCCTCGGGCACGGCACCGGCGCGCACGCGCCCGACGAGTACTACCTCGTCGACTCGACCAACCCGAAGGTCCAGGGGCTCGACGGTGCGGTCGCCTCGTTCGTCGAGTACCTGTACGCGGTGGCCTGAGCCACGAATGGCCGGCGCCGACGGCCATCGATGACGGCGGCCCGTTCCGGGCCGCCGCTCGGCGGCTACGCCGATCTCGCGCGGGCGTTCCGGCGCGGCCGCGACTACGACATCGTCGTGCGGCGCCGTCCCGGCGCGCGCGTCGCGGTCATCGCACCGCATGGCGGGCGCATCGAGAACGGCACCTCCGAAATCGCGCGCGGCCTGGCCGCGGACGACTTCCACCTGTACCTGTTCGAGGGGCGGCTCGAGGGGCGCAATTTCCACGCGCTGCACCTGACGAGTCATCTGTTCGACGAGCCGGAGTGCCTGTCGCTGATCGCCACGAGCCCGGTCGTCGTCGCGGTACACGGCTGCAGCGGCGAGGGCGAGCAGGCCTACCTCGGCGGGCTGGACGTGCCGGTGCGCGACCGGCTCGCGGCGGCGCTGCGAGCGGCGGGCGTGCCGGCGCTGACCGAGAACCATCCGTTTCCGGCGGTCCGCGCGGCGAACGTCTGCAATCGCGGCGCCAGCGGCAGAGGCGTGCAGCTCGAGCTCACCCATGCGCTTCGCGATGGCACGGCACCGCAGCGGGTCGTCGAGGCGCTGCGTCCGGCGCTGCTTGAGCTCCGCGGCGGCTGAACCCGACGGCGCGTAGGCGGCACTCAGCGGGGAGGCGCGCTGAAGGTGCTGGACCTGAGACGCCGCGCGCTATACGGTGCTCGCACCCGTTCCCGTGTGGAGGCTCGCGATCCGATGGGCTTGCGCTCGACGTCATTCGCCTGGGGCGCGGTGGCTCGCCTGCTGCACTGGACGATGCTCGCGCTGTTTCTGGCGATCTTCCCGCTCGGCCTCTACATGGCCGACCTGCCGCTCGGCGTCCACAAGCTGCGGCTCTACGCGCTCCACAAGTCGATCGGGCTGACTCTTCTCGCGCTTGCGCTGCTGCGGTTCGCGTGGCGCTTGCTCGACCGGCGGCCGGAGCTGCCGCCGATGCCAGCGTGGCAGCTGGGCGTCGCCCGGCTGACGCACATACTCTTATATGTGCTCATGTTCGCCGTGCCCGTGAGCGGCTGGATGTTCAATTCGGCGGCGGGGTTCCCGTTGCAATGGTTTGGGCTCGTGAACCTGCCGGCGATCGCGCATTCGAGCCCGTCGCTGAAACAGCTCGCGCACACGCTGCACGAGGCGGGTGCGTGGTTGCTGGTGGCGCTGGCTGTGCTGCACGCGGCCGGAGCGCTCACGCACCACTTCGTCAGTCGCGACCGGACGTTGACGCTCATGGTCCCGTGGCTGCGGGCACCGGGCACTGGAGGCAAGCCATGAATGATTCGAGCTCGCGCAGGACTGCGTGGCGCCAGTTCACCCTGCTCGCAGCGCTCGCACCGTTCGCGGCGTCGTTCGCCGACGCCCCGGCCTACGTGCCAGCGGCCGCGCAGAGCTCGCTGACCTTCGTCGGCACCCAGCAGGGTGAGAAGTTCACCGGTCGCTTCAAGGACTTCGACGCAAGGGTTGCGTACGCGCCGGACCAGCTCGCGACGAGCGCCATCAGCGCGACAATCCGCATCAAGTCGATCGACTCCAACAGCCCTGACCGCGACTCGGCGCTCGTCGGCAGCGACTGGTTCGATGCAGCCAAATACCCTGTCGCGACCTTCAAGGCGGCCGGGATCCGGATGACGCCGACCGGCCCGGTCGGTGACGCGGAACTGACGATCCGCGCGAAGACGCAGAAGTTCGCTTTCCCGTTCACGTGGAAGTCGGAAGGCGGCAAGGCGATCCTCGATGCCAAGGTCGCGCTCGACCGGATCGAGTACGGTGTCGGTACCGGTGAGTGGGCGGACGAGGGAATTGCCGGGCACAAGGTCGAGGTGCTGGTGCACTTGGTCCTCGTCCCAGTCCCGGCGCCGGCCGCCAAGCATTGACGAAGGCGCCGCCGGGCGAGGCGCTCAAGTGTCGGCCGTCCCGGCCGATGTAACGGAAGCCCAGCGTGTTACCCGGCGGATCCGGGCCCAGCGGGCGGAGACCCATGCTGAGTGAACCGCGCGGGAGTCCCGCGGCCCCCGGGCGCGGCGGCCGCTCATGGTGGCCGAAGTCGCGCTCGGCCGTGAGCCTGACGGCCGCGTCGGCCGGCGCGATCCTGGCGGCGGCACTCGGCGTTTCACCGATCCTGGTGCTCTCGGGCACGATCGCGTGTCTCGTGCTGTCCGCCGTCCTCCTGCACCGAGAGAGGTGCGCCAACGTGCGTTTGCGCGCCGCAAAACGGGCGCTCGCCGTGTCGGAGCTGCTCCACCGGCAGTTCTACGAGCGACTCGCGGTGGGCGCGCTGACCATCGGCGCCGACGGGCGGTTGCGAACCGCCAATCCCGCTTGCCTGACCCTGCTCGGCTTCGCTTCGGAGCGGGAGCTGGCCGTCGTCGACATCGGCGAGCACGTCTACTCGGCGCCGGGAACGTACGAATCGCTGCTGCGGCGGGTGCGGCAGGAAGGCGAGCTGCCGTCGATCGAACTAAGCCTGCGTCGTCGTGACGGATTGCCGGTCACCGTCGCCGCGACGCTCCGCGCGCACTGGGACGACGCCGGCGCGATCGACCACTACGAGGTCGCCGTGCTCGACATCGGCGACCTCAAGTTCGTCGAGCGGCAGAAGCGCTCGCTCGAGCGGCGCTTCCGGCGGCTGTTCGAGGCGAACGCCGTCGGTATCCTGTTCGGCAATCTGCGCCGCGGCACGATGGACGAAGCGAACGACCGGATGCGCGAGCTCGCCGGGCTGGCCCAGGCCGAGCTGCCGGTACTGCTCGATGCGCTGTTCGCGGACCCTGGCACGCCCTTCAGCGAAGCCATCCGGGTCGCGCTCGAGGCGAACGGCCACACGCCACCACTCGAGACGGTGCAACTCCGAGCCGACGGCTCGCGGGTCGCGGCGCTGGTTTGTGCCGCGACAATCGACCCGCTGCAGGGTGACTTCGTGGCGGTGGTCGTCGAGCGGCCGGCCCCGGCCGCGGAAACCTCGCCTCGCGCGGATTCGGAGCCGCTTTACGGCTCGGTTCTCGATGCGCTGCCACTGCCTGTCGCGCGCTTCAACCGCGCGTTGGAGCTGACGTACTGCAACGCTGCCTGCCGCGCGTGGTTCGGGTTTCCGGCGACGCCGACGGGGCTCAGCTTCTGCGAGCTGCTCGGCAGCGAGGATCCCGCGCCGTTGCGCCAGTACGCGGAGCGCGCGCTCGCCGGGAACGTCGCGCGCGCTGACCTGCAAGTGTTCCCGTGGGGCGGCCCGTCACGCGCGGTGGAGATCGTCGTGTCACCGCACCGGCGCGCGGACGCGGCGGTCGGTGGCTTTCTGCTGACCATACGCGAGCGTGGCGACCCGGAGCTCCGGGTCGCCGATGCGCGCCTGCTCGGCGCTGCAGATAGTACCTATAATATATCGCGCGGCTAGGGTCGACGCGGACCAACGCGGAAACGCCGGCCGCTCCGGCGAGTGTCACTCCGATCGATGCGGGGAGCACCAATGCCAGCCCGAATCCTGATCGTCGACGACCACCCGCTGATGCGGGAGGGTCTCTACGAGCTCATCGCCACCCAGTCGGACATCGAGGTCTGCGGCGAGGCGGACTCCAGCTCTACAGCGCTCGCGGCGATCGAGGCGCTGCACCCCGACGTCGTCGTGCTCGATCTGACACTCGGCGCAGACGACGGCATCGCGCTCGTCGAGACGATCCACCAGCGCTATCCGGTCCTGCCGATCCTGGTGCTGTCGATGCACGAGGAAGCGCTCTACGCCGAGCGATTGATCCAGCTCGGCGCCCGCGGCTACGTGATGAAGCAGGAGGCGGCCGGCGTGTTCTTGCATGCGCTGCGCAAACTGATCGCCGGGGAACATTATGTAAGACCGGAGCTCGCGGCTAGACTCTTCGCGCGCGCCGCGCGCACCCACTCACCGGGCCCGTCCGGTCAGCTGACGGAGCGCGAGCGCGAAGTGCTTCGCGCTCTCGCGCAGGGGCTCGGGACTCGGGAAATCGCGGAACTTTTGAGCATGAGCGCCAAGACGGTCGACTCGCACCGGCGCAACATGCGCGAGAAGCTCGGCCTCTCGTCGGCCGCGGATCTCGTGCGCTACGCGATCCAGTGGTCGGCCGGTTCAAAACCCCCCGGCAGTTCGTGACTCACGTCACGGCGCACGTGTATTCGCGGGGAGACTTCACTGGTCTTTCAGGCGATTCCTCAGTGTCCTCGCGTTCGCTTCTTGTTGAACTGCACCTGCGCCGGATGGAGAACCCGGCGCACGTGGGGAGCGATGAAGCGCGACGACGGGAACACTAACAACGCGGGACCCACGGCATGAGCGCCGTGCCGCGGCGCCTCGGGCGAGTGATCGTCCTCTCGGAGGGCCGTCCCCGTCATGGCAGCCGTTGGGACCCCGCGCTCGAGCGCGTCCTCGCCGGCCGCACGCTCAGCGTTGCCTTCCAGCCGATCCTCAAGCGCCAGCCTGCCGCCGATGGCGCCGCGCGCTGGCGGGTCGCGAGCGCCGAGGCTCTGGTCCGCGCCAGCGACGGCCGCGGCTCGACGCTCCGGCCGGACAAGCTGTTGCCACTCATCGAGCGGGCCGGGCTCATGCACCGGCTGTTCCTGTTCGTTCTCGCCGAGGCGCTGGCCGCCGCGCGCTCCTGGGAGCGCGACGCGGGCGCGCGCCTCGAGCTGTCGATCAACCTGCACGTCGGCGCCTTGCTGGACGACGCGCTGCCGAACTTCCTGCTTGGTCTCCTCGACGCAGCAGGATTCGCCCCGCAGCGACTGACGCTCGAACTGACCGAAAGCGCGCCGATCGAGGACCTGCAGCACGCCGCCGCGAACTTGCACCGACTCCGCAAGGCCGGCGTGCGCGCGGCCCTCGACGACTTCGGCGCCGGCTTCTCTACCACGACGCGCCTCGCCTGGCTCGAATGCGACGAGCTCAAGATTGACCGCGCGCTCGTGCAAGGCCTCGAGCGCAGCGAAGAGCAGCGCTGCGTCGTCGAGCACCTGATTGCACTCGCGCACAGCCATGGCATGAGCGCCTGCGCCGAGGGCGTGGAGACCGACGCGGCGCTGCGCTTGCTGAGCGCATTCGGCTGCGACCGCGCCCAGGGGTATTTGATCGCGAAGCCGCAGACCGCCGATGCACTGCCGGCGGCCATCCGCGACTGGCAGCGGCGCGGCGGCGAGTGGGGAACCGCTGGCAGCGGCCAGATGTCGCTGCCCGGACTATTCGCAGACGTCGACGTCGACGTCGACGGCGAGCTCGGCGCCTGCCTGCCGGTGGCCAATGCGATCGCCTGAACTTGCGCTCGTGCCGTCCAAGTACACGGCCGCGAACGACGCCCCGGATTCGAACCCCGCGGTGCGGGTGAGCTACCCGACCGGCAAGACCGCAGCGGTCCGCAAGGTTCGCGAGCAGATCGGCCAGGTCGCGCGCTTCGACTCGACGGTGCTGATCGGCGGCGAGTCCGGCACGGGCAAGGAGGGCGTGGCACGCGAACTGCACGCCCGCTCGTCCCGTGCCGCTGGCCCGTTCGTGCCGGTCAACTGTGGCGCGATCCCGGCGGAGCTCCTGGAGAGCGAGCTGTTCGGCCACGAGAAGGGCGCCTTCACCGGTGCCATCGCGACGCGACGCGGCCGCTTCGAGCTCGCTCAGGGCGGCACGCTGTTCCTCGACGAGATCGCCGAGATGAGCCCGGTCATGCAGGTGAAACTGCTGCGGGTGCTGCAGGAGCGTGTGTTCGAACGCGTCGGCAGCTGCGACGTGCGCCACTGCGACGTCCGCATCGTTGCGGCTACGAACCGGCGGCTGGAGCAGGAGGTTGCTGCGGGCCGCTTCCGCGCCGACCTGTTCTACCGCCTGAACGTCTTCCCGATCGACTTGCCCGCGCTGCGCGAACGACGCGACGACCTGCCGCTTCTGATCGAGGACCTGAATCTCAAGCTGACCGGCCGCGGCTTCCCGGCGGTGAATTTCACGGACAGCGCGCTCGCCGATCTTGAATCGCACGATTGGCCGGGCAACGTGCGCGAGCTCGAGAATCTGATGGAGCGCGTTGCGGTTTCGACGCTCGGGCGACCGGCGGTCAGCGAGGACCTGCCGTTTCGCAAGCGGGCCGCGGCCACCAGCACCGAGCACCTCGCGGCAATCGCCGTCAGCGACCCGCCGGCACCCGTCGCGAGCGGACCGGCGCCGAGCATGCAGCTGCCGACGCAGGGCCTCAACCTGCGGCAAACCCTTGCCGCCATCGAGAACGAGCTGATCGGCCAGGCGCTGGCGCGCGCCGACGGCGTGGTTGCGCACGCGGCGCGGCTCCTCGGCGTGGGGCGCACGACGCTGCTCGAGAAGCTCCGCAAGGAGCCGCGCTTGCAGACCGACGACGGAGTGTGACCAGGCTCACGCTTCCCTCGCGCGCTAGTCGATTCTCGCAGCGAGCGCGTCGCTTCTGTTAAAGATCGGCGTCTCGCATCCGCTACTCCGAGCAATGACAGGCGGCACTGCGTCGCCTGTGCGGCATGGAGTGTCGTGTGCTCGGACTGCTGAAAAAGACCGCAGCGGCGAAGGGACGCGTCGGCATATCGATCGGGCGTGACCAGATCGCGGTCGCGATCATCCGCCGCGACGGGGGCGCCGCCGCCCTCGAACGCTGCGACGTGGTGCCCTTCGACCCGAAGGCTGGCGCCGATGCCGCCGCTCTCGCGCTGCGTTCCGTGGACCTGCCGCGCATGGCGATCAGCGTCGTGCTCCGTCCGGAGGACTATCAGCTGGCGCTCGTCGAGGCGCCCGACGTCCCGCCCGCCGAACTACGCGCCGCAATGCGATGGCGCCTGAAGGACGCAATCGACTTCCGGGTCGAGGACGCCGTCATCGACGTGTTCGACGTGCCGACGCAGCACCGCGCCGCCCAAGGAAGGATGATGTACGCCGTGGCGGCGCGCCGCGGCGCCATCGAGCGTTACGCGACCGCGCTCGCCGGAAACCCGAGCTTCGATGTCATCGACGTGCCGGAGCTGTGCCTGAGGAATCTGGCGGCGCTGCTACCGGCGGCCGCCAGCGGTGTCGCGCTGCTGCACCTCGGCGAAGTCGCGGCGACGATCGTTCTCGTCCGAGGCTCGACGTTCTATTTTGCGCGCCAGATGGATCTGCAGGCGACGTTGCGGATTGCCTCGGGCAGCGCGCTCAGCGACCGGGTCGACGCGGGCAGCGTGGTGCTTGAGCTGCAACGCTCGCTCGACTACTACGAGCGGCACTTCGACCAGCCGCCGATTACCCGGATCGCGGTGTCTCCGCCCGGGTCTCGCGCGGCATCGCTCGCGGAAGATCTGGCGCGCGAGACCGGTCTTGAGGTCACGACGCTCGACCTCGGCGCGCTCCTGGACTGTGCGACGGAGCTCGACGCGGCGGTGCAAGCGCAGTGCCTGCTCGCCGTCGGTGCGGCGCTGCGCGAGGAGCACCGCTCCTTGTAGGGCGCGTCGACATGGAACAGCAGGTCAATCTGTATCAGCCGATCATGGGCGCCGAGAAACGCCTGTTCTCGGCGCAAGCCATCGGCGCAGGGCTAGCGCTGCTCGCCGTGTGCCTTGCGGCTCTCGCGGGCTTCGCCGCCTGGCGCACGGGGCGCATCGAGCAGTCGGTAACGCAGCTCGAGCAGCAGCAGGCCGAGACGTTGGCGCGCGCAGAACGAGCGAGCGCCGCGCTGCATCCGGCCGTCGGACTCCCGCAGCTGGAGGTGCAAGCCAAGGACCTTGCCGCGGACCTCGCCGCGCGACAGCGCGCGCTCGAAGTCGTGCACCAGGGATCCGCAACTCCCGCGACTGGCTTCGCCGCGCGTCTCGAGGCGCTCGGCCGGCGGCAGCTGGACGGCATCTGGCTGCGGCAGATCGTCGTCGGGGCAGGCGAGGGGCGGCTAGCTTTGCAGGGCGGCACGACCGACCCCCGGCTGGTGCCCGCCTACCTCGCAGCACTCGCCGAAGAGCGTGCGCTCGATGGCGTTCGGTTCGACAGCCTGACGATGCGCCGCGGCAAGCCGGAAGAGTCGCCCGCACAGCTGGTGTTCGCGCTCGGCGCTCCGGGCCTGCCGTTCCCCGTGCAGGAGCAGCACAAGTGAAGGCGCTGACAGCGGCGGTTGGAAGACTTCGGCCCCTGGCCGAGCGGCTGGACGCACTGTCGCTGCGCGAGCGTGCATTGGTGTTTGCCGCCGGCGTCGCACTCATCTACATGAGCTGGCAGGGTCTTCTCATGGACCGACTGACGGCGCGCGCGCACGCGGCGGAGCAGCGCCTCGGCGAGGTCCGTCGGCGAATGAGCACGATTGAGGAAGTCGGCTTGGCGTCGGCGGACGATCCGGCCATCGCGGCCGCGGCCCGCAACCGGTCGCTGAAGGCCCAGCTCGACGCGCTCGACGCGGAACTGCGTTCGCTCGCCCAGGGCTACGTCGCGCCCGAGCGGATGACGGAGATGCTGCGCGAGCTGCTGTCGAGCCAGCAGGGTTTGAAGCTGGTGAGCCTCGCGAACCTCCCCGTCGAGAGCCTGTCGCGCTCGCCGGATCCGGTCGGCGACCGGACGATCCAGCCTGGCGATCGTGGCCCGTTCCTGCACCCGGTCGAGATGGTCGTCGAAGGCGACTACGCGAGCGTCGTCGCGTACCTGCGCGCACTCGAGGGGCTCCCCTGGCGCGTCCACTGGGAGCGCGTCGAGCTCGTGGCCGGCGACTACCCGGTGAACCGCGTCCGGATCGTCATCGGCGCACTCAGCCTGTCGCGCGACTGGATCGCCGTATGAGCCGCCACGTCCTCATGGCCAGCCTCGTGTTGCTGGCAACGGTCGCCGCCGCCGATGGGCTCCGCGACCCGACGCGCCCGCCATCGACGGGCCGGGCCGCGGCGCCCTCGACGCCGGCCCCGGTGCTGAGCGCCGTGCTGAGCGTCGATGGCGCGCTGTCGGCGATCTTCAATGGCCGGCTCGTGCACAGCGGCGCGGTCGTCGACGGCTATGCGATCGAGGAGATTTTCGCGAACGGCGTGCGCATCCGGCACGCGGGTGTCTCACAGGAGCTGCGCCTACCGCAGCCATCACCGGTCATCAAGAAGCCCGCCAACGACGGCGAGCCTGCGACCGGCGGAGCGCAGTGACCATGTACGCACGAATCCTGACCCTGGGCGCCCTTCTGCTCGCGATGGCCGCGCCGAGCGCACGGGCCGACGAGCCCCGCTTTGACGTCGCGGTGGTCGATGCGCCAGCGCGGACCTTCTTCGAGGGCCTTGCCGATGGCACGCCCTACAACATCGTCCTGGAGCCGGGCATCAACGGGACGATCTCGCTGAAGCTGAAGCACGTGACCATCGTCGAGGTGCTCGACGCGGTCCGCGAGGCCTACGGCTACGACTACCGCCGGATGCCGTCCGGCTTCGTGATCGTACCGCCGGCGATGCAGACGCGAATGTTCCAGGTGAACTACATCGACCTCGAGCGCCGTGGCACCTCGCGCACGCGCGTCGCGTCCGGCCAGGTCGGTCAGAGCTCGAACCCGCAGCTGGTCGGCAGCACCGGGCAGTCGTCGGACCCGAACGCCCAGGGGCTCAGCGAACCGCCGGGCCCGGTGTTTGCGACACGAGGTGGCGGTCGGGAAGGCGAGCGCGTCAAGGAGATCACCGGCACCAGCATTTCGACGCGGTCTTCGTCCGATTTCTGGCACGAGCTCGAGGACAGTCTGCACGGCCTGATCGGAAATGATGGCGGCCGGGCTGTCGTCATCAACTCGCAGTCCGGCATCGTCGCCATCCGTGCGACGCCGCGCGAGCTGCGCGACGTTGCGCAGTTCCTGTCAAAGCTGCAGGACATCGCGACTCGCGAGGTCATCATCGAGGCGAAGATCGTCGAGGTGTCGCTGTCGAACGCCTTCCAGGCCGGCATCAACTGGGCGGCCATCGGGCAGAGCGGCAGCCGCACGATCAGTGGCTTCCAGACCGGCCCGCAGCAGGGGTTTGGCAGCAACAACCTGCTGGCGCAGCCCTCGACGCCCGTGACGCTCGGCCCCGGCAACCCGATCACGAGCACCGTCACCAACACGCTCGGCGGCGCCTTTGCGCTCGCACTGAACACCAGCAGCTTCAACGCCTACGTCGAGCTGTTGAGCACCCAGGGCAAGACCCGCGTGCTGTCGAGCCCGCGCGTCTCGACGCTGAACAACCAGAAGGCCGTCATCAAGGCGGGCTCGGACGAGTACTTCGTCACCGGCGTCACGAGCAACACGCTGGTCGGCACGTCCTCGTCGCAGTCGAGCAACCTCGACCTCGCGCCGTTCTTCTCCGGCGTCGCGCTCGACGTCACCCCGCAGCTGTCCGAGGACGGCACGATCATCCTGCACATCCACCCGACGGTCAGTGACGTGACGGCGAAGATACTGAGCGTCACCGTCCAGAACAACGCGAACAGCTTGCCGCTCGCCTTCAGTCAGGTGCGCGAGTCCGACAGCGTCGTCAAGGCGAAGAGCGGCCAGTTGATCGTGATCGGCGGGCTGATGCGCTCCAACAAGAGCGTGCAGGACTACAAGGTTCCGCTGCTCGGCGACATCCCGGTGCTCGGCCAGCTATTCCGCAGCCAGCAGAAGACGGACGACCACAGCGAGCTCGTGATCCTGCTGCGGCCGATCATCGTCGACACGGACGATCAGTGGAAGCAGTTGACCGGCGAGGGCATGGCGCATGTCGTCGCCGTCGACCCGAAAGCCGCCGACGAGACCCACTGAGGGGCGGTGAGGGGAGCATGTCGATCAAGCGCAGGATCAGGCTCGGCGAGCTGCTCGTCCAGCAGAAGGTCATCACCGAAGAGCAGCTGACCCAGGCCCTCGCCGAGCAGCGGCGCAGCGGCCGCAAGCTCGGTCGCGTGCTGGCGGACCTCAGCTTCCTGCCGGAGGCCTCGCTCCACGAGTTCCTCGCCAAGCACCTGCAGGTGCCCTTCGTCGACCTCAAGCAGGCGCGCGTCGACCGCGAGGCCGTGAAGCTGCTGCCCGAGCCGCTCGCCCGCCGCTATCGCGCGATCGTGCTGCAGCAGGACGCACGCGGCCTCCTGGTCGGCATGGCCGACCCTTCCGACCTGCACGCGTACGACGAGCTGCAGACGCGACTGAAGCAGCCGATCCGCCTGGCGCTGGTCGGCGAGGCCGATTTCCTCAAGACGCTCGATGCCGTGTACCGCCAGACCGACGAGATCGCCTCGCTCGCCGAGGCGGTGCGGGACGACCTCAAGGAAGGCGACGTCGACATCGAGCACCTGTCGGCCGAGGAAGGCTCGCCCGACGCGCCGGTCCTCAAGCTGCTGCAGACCATGTTCCACGACGCGATGCAGGCGCGCGCCTCGGACATCCACATCGAGCCGGGCGAGGACAAGCTCCGGATCCGTCTACGCGTCGACGGCGTACTGCAGGAACAGATCATCGAGGGCCGGCGTGTGGCCGGTGCGCTCGTGACGCGGCTCAAGCTCATGTGCGGCCTCGACATCGCCGAGAAGCGCCTGCCGCAGGACGGTCGCTTCAGCGTGCGCGTGCGCGACACCGGCGTCGACATCCGCCTCGCGACGATGCCGACCGCCTACGGCGAGTCGGTCGTCATGCGCCTGCTCAGCCAGTCGACAGCGCTGCTGTCGCTCGAGCGGCTCGGCATGCCGGCCGCGGCCGAGGCGCGCTTCAAGCGCCTGGTCGAGCGCAATGCCGGCATGGTGCTGGTCACCGGGCCGACCGGCAGCGGCAAGACGACGACGCTGTACGCCGCCCTCAACCACATCAATCGCCCCGGCGTGAAGGTCATCACCGCCGAGGACCCGGTCGAGTACCGGCTGGACCGCATCACGCAGGTCCAGGTCATGCCGAAGATCGGCCTCGACTTCGCGCGCGTGCTGCGCACAGTCCTGCGCCAGGATCCGGACATCATCCTGGTGGGTGAAATGCGCGACCGCGAGACGGTCGAGATCGGGCTGCGCGGGGCCATGACCGGTCACCTGGTGTTCTCGACGCTGCACACGATCAATGCCCTCGCCACGGTGAACCGGCTGCTGGACATGGGCGCGCCGGGATACATGATCGCCTCGGCCGTGCACGGCGTCGTCGCGCAGCGTTTGGTGCGCCGCGTCTGCACCGACTGCGCCCGGCCGAGCGTGCCGACGCCGAACCAGCTCGCCTGGCTCGCGAACTGCAGGCCGGCGCTCGATGCCGAGAAGCAGAAGTTCATGGCCGGCGACGGCTGCACGTACTGCAACCTGACCGGCTATCGCGGTCGCGTCGCGGTCTACGAGATTCTTGAACTCGACCGTGCGCTCGCCGACGCCGTGCGCCGCGGCGATCTCGAGGGCTTCGCGCGGGCCGCGCGCGCGAGCGAGGGCTACACGCCGCTCGCGCAGGCGGCCATCGACTTCGCGCTGAGCGGCGTGACCTCGCTCGCCGAGGCGATGGCAGTCGGCAGCGGTCTCGAGGAGTTCGCCGACGTCGACGCTGCCGGCCCGCTGGGTGATGCCGGGGTCGCCCGGCTGCTCGAGCAGCGGGCGTAGCCGATGTCCAACTTCCGCTATCGCGGACGCTCAGGCCGCGGCGACCTGATCACGGGCCGGCTGGAAGCCGACTCGATCGACGCCGTCGCGGCGCGGCTGCTGAACCTCGGCATCACGCCGCTCGAGATCTCGCCCGACGCGGTCGATGGCGCCTCAATCCAGGACCTGCTGCGCAAGCTCGGCGCCGGCCGGCCGTCGACCGCCGACCTCGTGCTGTTCTCGCGGCAGATGTATTCGATCACGAAGGCCGGTTTGCCGCTGCTGCGAGGCCTGCGCGGCCTCGCGCAATCGACACACAATGCCTTGCTGCGCGACGCTCTCCACGACGTCCTGCAGAGTCTGGAGTCGGGGCGCGACTTCGCCACCTCGCTCGCGCGCCATCCGACGATCTTCTCGCCGCTGTTCATCAGCATGGTGCGGGTCGGCGAGTCGACCGGCACGCTGGACAACTCGTTCCTTCGGCTGTGCGAGTACCTGGGCCAGGATCAGGACGTGCAGGACCGGGTCAAGAGCGCGATCCGGTACCCGATGATCGTCGTCGGCGTCATCGCGATCGCGGTCGCCGTGATCACCGTGTTCGTGATCCCCAACTTCGCGCCGCTGTTCAAGGTGCTCGGCAACGACATCCCGTGGCCGACGCGGGTGATCATGGCGACGTCGGACTTCGTGCGCGCGCACGGTCTCGCACTCGTTGCCGGCGCCATCGGCGCATTCGCGGCGCTGCGACGCTACATCGGAACCGAGGGCGGACGCTACCGCTGGGACCGCCTGAAACTGCGCGTGCCGGTGCTGGGCGAGCTGCTGAACCTTTCGGTGCTGTCGCGCGTCACCCGCTCGCTCGCGATCTCGCTCGAGGCGGGCCTGCCGATGATCCAGGCGCTGACGCTGCTGTCGCGATCGGCCGGGAACGAGTACCTCGCCGAGCGGCTGCTGCGCCTGCGCGATGCGGTCGAGCGTGGCGACGCCTTGAGCCGAGCCGCCTCGGCCGCCGGCATCTTTCCACCGCTGGTGCTGCAGATGATCCTCGTCGGCGAAGAGACCGGCGAGCTGACGCGCCTCCTCGAGGAGGTGTCGGGCTTCTACCAGCGCGAGGTCGACTACCGGCTTCGCAACCTGACGGCCATGATCGAGCCGCTGCTGATCGTCGGCGTCGGCGCGATGGTGCTGATCCTCGCGCTCGGCGTGTTCCTGCCGATGTGGAACATGATCGGCAAAGTCGGCCACGTCGGCTGACGGCCACCCGACCGTGACCCGGATCACATCCCGGCGAGTTTTAGGCGCACCTGCAGGTTCACCCTATAAAGAGGGTGCGCCAATTGCCGATTTTACCCCTGTCGACGCGATTGCCGCGCCGGCGTTCTTCTGGACCGGCGCGCAGGCGCCTCGGAGCTGCAAATGAAGGCGTCTCTCTCTCGTGGCTTCACCCTGATCGAGCTGGTCGTGGTCATCACGATCCTCGGCATCCTCGCCGCCTTTGCGGTACCCAAGTTCGTGGCCCTCGACTCGCAGGCGCGCACCGCGACGATCAACGGCCTGGCTGGCAGCGTGAAGAGCGCCGCCGCGCTGGCCCGCGGGCTCGCGATGGCGAACGGCGCAACCGCCAACGTTACGATGGAAGGCGCGACGGTCACGCTGCTGAACAGCTACCCGGATGCCAGCGCCAGCGGCATCCAGCTGGCCGTGAACTCGAACAACGGCGCGAATGGTGACTTCACGTTCGCCGCGGGTGCGGGCACGACGACGGCGGCCGTGTGGAGCAAGAACGGCGCTCCGACCCCGGCCAACTGCTCGGTCAGCTACACCGCGGCGGCTGCCAACAGCACGCCTTCCGTCGCGGTCGTGACCAGCGGCTGCTGAGCAGCCGCCGGTCGGCTGGCGCGGGACGGAATCCCGCGCCGAGTGAACGCTACATGCGGCGCACGGACCCTGACCGCGCGCCCTCCACGGGTTCGGCGGGCTATACGCTCGTCGAACTCGTGGTCGTTATCGCGATCGGCGGCGTGCTGGCGGCCTTCGTCGCCCCCCGCTTCTGGTCGCAGCAGACGTTCTCTGACCGTGGCTATGCGGACGAGCTCGCCGCGGCCCTGCGCGTCGCGCAGAAGGTCGCCGTCCTGACCGGCTGCCCGGCGCGCGTCACCGTGAGCGCCACCGGCTACGCTGCGGCCCAGCAGGCGGCGTCCGGCAACGCCTGCAACCCCTCCGACTCGACCTGGACAACGCCGGTCCTCGCGACCGACGGCAGCCCCGTCCAGGACAACGCACCGAACGGCACCGCCGTCAGCCCCACCGGCGTGTTCCAGTTTGACGACCAGGGTCGCCTCAGCGCGAGCCCGGGCACGACGCTCAGTGTCGGCACGCACACGATCACCATCGTGACCGGGACCGGCCTCGTGCAGGTGCAATGACCATGCGTTCGCGGCAGCACGGCGTCACGCTGGTCGAACTGGTCGTCGCGATCACGATCGTGGCGGTGGCCGCGACCACCATCCTCGCGGCGATCGGCTCGGTCGCGAGCCGCAGCGCCGATTCGATGCAGCAGCAGCAGGCGGTCGCGATCGCCCAGGCTTACCTCGACGAGATCCTGCAGCGCTGGGTCGTCGACCCGAACGGCACGCCGCCGAACACCGGCCGGGGGAGCTGGGACCTCGTCGACCAGTACAACGGCCTCGTCGACGCCGGGGCACACGACCAGTTTGGCAATGCGATCGCGGCACTCTCGGCGTACACCGTCAGCGTCAGCGTCTCCCAGACTTCCGCCCTGCCCGGGATCGCCGCTGCCAATGCGCGGCGCATCGATGTCAGCGTCAGCTACCCGCCCTCCGGCACCGTGACGCTGTCCGGCTACCGGACCGCCTACTGACATGCGTCAACTGCGCCGACAGGTCCGCGGCCCGCAGGGCTTCACGCTGATCGAGCTCGTCATCACGATCGCCGTCGGCTCGGTCGTGGTCGCGTTCATGGCGCTCTTCATCGTCATGCCGATGAACGCGTACAGCGCGCAGAGCCGCCGGGCGACGCTGGTTGACGCCGCCGACAGCTCGCTGCGATTCATGGCGCGCGACCTGCGCAGCGCGCTGCCGAACAGCGTGCGCGTCTCGGGCAGCGGTACGGTCACGGCGCTTGAGCTGCTGGCGACGATTGACGGCGCCCGCTACCAGGACGGCGGCCCCGTGTCGAATCCGGCGCTGGTACTCGACTTCACGGCCGCGGACGGCGCGTTCTCGACGACGGTGCCTTTCACACAGCTGTCCCTGCCGTGGAGCTCCTCGTCGGCGTATCTCTCGATCTACAACGTCGGCGTTCCGGGTGCGAATGCCTACCAGATGAGCAACGTCATCACGCCCGCCGGCACGACCATCAGCATCGCCGCCGGCGCGACCGCGAACCAGAACCTCGTCACGCTGAGCCCGGCGTTCCAGTTCGCCTACGGATCGCCCGGCAAGCGCGTGTACCTGGTCAGCGGCCCGGTCTCGTACCTGTGCGACACGGGCGCGGGCACGCTGACCCGCTACGCCGGGTACACGATCTCGGCGACGCAGCCGACGAGCGCCGCGACGCTCGCGGCCGCCGGCGCGACCAGCGCGCTGGTCGCGTCCGGGGTCGCGAGCTGCCAGTTCACGTTCTCGTCCGGCACGGCGCAGCGCAATGCGCTCGCGACACTGACGCTGCAGATCAGCAACAGCGGCGAGTCGGTGCAGCTGCTCGAGGAAGTGCAGGTGGTGAACGTCCCATGAGCTCCGCTGGCAAGACGTCAATGCGCGTCGGCGGTTTCGCGCTGGTGCCGGCACTGTTCCTGGTCGTCGTGCTCGGCGCGCTCGCGCTGGTCGCGATCCGCGTCGGCAACGCGGAGGAGCACGCCGTGACGATGGCGCTGCAGGAGGCGCGCGCACTCGCTGCCGCGCGCGCGGGCATCGAATGGGGCGCGTATCGAGCGCTGAACGGCAGCTGCGCGGCGAGCACGAACGTCGGCCTCACCGAGGCCGCGCTGAACGGCTTCACGGTCGTGGTCAGCTGTGCCGCCACCCCGTTTGCGAGCGGCGCGGCGACCAACACCTCCTACGTCGTCAGCGCCACGGCGACGATGGGAACCTACGGGCAGCCCTCCTATGTGCGGCGTGTCGTCAGCGGCACGTTCACGGATGCCACGGGATGAGCGCGAACGCCCAACCGCCTTCGATCGGCCGGGCGGTCCGCCGCTGCCGGGCGAGCCTGCTGGCACTCGCTCTGCTGCTCGTCGCGGTACCCGCGACGGCCCAGATCGCCCAGGTCCAGTCGAGCGGGATCTTCGGAACCACCGCCGGCATCACCACCACATCATCGCCGATGCACAAGCCCGCCATCGGCGACAGCCTCGTGGTGCTCGTGTGGACGTGGACCGAGAACGCGGCCGCGACACCGCAGGTCACCGACGACCAAGGCAACACCTACACGAAGGTCAACCAGGCGACCATCATCCAATCGAACTGGTACGAAAGCGCGGCCGTGTTCGTCGCGCCCGTCACCGTCACCAGCGGCCAGATCAAGGTGACCGTCACGACGCCCGGCAACGACAGCGCCTCGCAGATCGAGGCCGTCGCGCTGGAATATTCCGGGCTCGGCCCGGTTGACCAGCGCAACACCGCGACCGGCTCGAGCGCCACGGCGACGGTGTCGACCCCGTCGGCAACCAGCTACGCGAACGAGCTGGTCGTGACCGCCTTTGGCATCGACAACCCGGCGAGCAACTTCAGCACGATCACGCCGAACAGCGGGTTCACGACCCAGGCCGTGCAGTACCAGAACGCGGGCGCAACCGCGGGTGCCGCCGCCACGCAGATCGCCGCCACCAAGGCGGTGCAGACCGCAACCTGGACCACGTCGCCGGCGCTGAGCGGCTGGGCAGCGGTCATCGCCACCTTCAGCCCGGCTGCCGGAACCACCCCCGACCATTTCGCGATCAGCAACGCGGGCACTGCCGTGAACTGCCAGGCGACGCCGGTCACGATCACCGCCCACAACGCGACCCACAACCCGGTCGCGACGACCGCGACCATCAATATCAGCACCAGTACCGGCCACGGCGACTGGGCGCTCATGACCGGCGGTGGCACCTTCGCCGCCGGCGCGGCGAACAGCGGCACGGCGTCGTACACGTACGTGACGGCCGACAACGGCGCTGTGGTGCTCTCGCTCAAGGACACGGTACCCGAGACGGTCACGATCAACGTCGCCGACGGCAGCATCACGCAGAGCTCGGGCAGCGCGATCGCCTCGGAGCAACCGGCGCTCACGTTCGCGGCCTCGGGCTTTCGCTTCACGAACGGTGCCAACGTCGCGACGACGATCGGAACGCAGCTCGCGGGCAAGACCTCGACGCAGAGCCTCGCGCTGCAGGCGATCCGCACCGACACGAACACCGGCGCCTGCACCGCCGTATTCGCGAGCGGCGCAACGGTGACCGTCAGCCTCGCCTACCAGTGCAACAACCCGACCAGCTGCATCGCCGGGCAGACGTTCACCGTCACCAGCAATGGCGCAACGACGGCGATTGCGTCCAACCCGAACAGCGGCGTCAGCACCTACACGGCGGTGCCGCTGAAGTTCAGCACCGCGAACGCCGAAGCGCCGATCAGCGTGAATTACAGCGACGCGGGCCAGGTCACGCTCCTCGCGCGCTACAACATCCCGCTCGGCGGTGGCGGTGCGTCCTCGACCAACATGATCGGCAGCGGCCAGTTCGTCGTGCAGCCGTACACGTTCACGCTGTCGAACATCGCCTGCACGACCGTCGGCAGCGGCACCTGCGCGCCCGCGCTCGCATCGCCGGGCACGAATCCCGGCGCAGCCTCGGCGTCGGGCGCCGCCTTCATCCAGGCCGGCCAGCCGTTCTCGGCCACGGTGACCGCGAGCAACTTCGCAGGGGCGGTGACGCCGAACTACGGTCGCGAGACGGCGCCGCCCGGCGTGACGCTGACCGCCAATCTCGTGCAGCCAGTCGGCGGCGACGCGCCGGCGCTCGGCAATGCCTCCGCATTCGGCGCCTTCAGTGGCGGCGTCGCCACCGGTACGTCCTTCTACTGGCCGGAGGTCGGCATCATCACGCTGACGCCGGGCGTCGCGAACTACCTCGGCAGCGGCGCCGTCACCGGCACGACCACCGGCAACGTCGGCCGCTTCATCCCGAACGCCTTCGGCGTCGCGCTCAACACCCCGGTGATCGGCACCGCCTGCAGCGCCGGCGGCTACAGCTACCTCGGCCAGCCGCTCAGCTACGCGGTGGCGCCGGTGATCATCGCGACGGCGCTGACGGCGGCGGGCGGCGTCGCGAAGAACTACACGGGCGCGTTCCAGAAACTGACCAACGCCTCGCTGGCCGGGCGCAGCTACACGCCGACGCCGGCGAGCCCTGCGCTTGACCTTTCCGGGCTGCCGCCGACGACGAGTGATCCGGCGATCGCCGACCAGGGCAGCGGCCAGGTGTCGCTGACCTTCGGGGCCGGGACCGGCCTCAAGTTCGCGCGCGGCAGCCCGATCGCGCCGTTCAGCGCCAACATCGCGCTCGCGATCAACGTCATTGACTCCGACGGCGTGACGGCCGCAAACCCGGTGAGCTTCGGCAGCGGTACCGGCATGAGCTTCAGCACCGGGCCGACCCAGCGCTTCGGGCGCCTCGCGCTTCGCGACGCGGTCGGCTCCGAGCTGCTCGACCTGCCGATGGCGCTGACGACGCAGTACTACCTCAGCACCGGGCAGGGCTTCACGACCAACACCGACGACAGTTGCACCGCTGCCCCGACGATCGCGTTCAGCAACTATCAGCTGAGCCTCAGTGCGGGCGAGACCTGCGTGCGCGATTCCGGGAGCCCGGGCACGTCCGGCGCGGGCTGCTCGAGTGCCGCGGCGGCCGGCATCCGCTACCGGCCAACCGCCGTCGGCGGCAACTTCAACCTGTACCTCGCTGCACCGGGGTCGGGTAACTCCGGGGCCGTGACCGTGACGGCGACCGCCCCGGCGTGGCTGCAGTACCCGTGGGGCAGCAGCTCAAACCCCGTCGGCGTCGCGACCTTCGGGGTGTTTCCGGGCCCCGCGTCCCGGGTCCACCAGCGCGAGGTCTACTGAAAGAGCCGCCCGGCGGGCCTCGCTCAGGGGTGATTGAGGGAATCCCGGGTGGCTTTTTCGGGGCGGCGGTCGACAATCAGCGCCATGAACGCGAGCCCCGAGTTCGAGGCAATCGAGCCTGCGACATTCCCCGGGGATGCGGCGGCGCGCGCCTGCCTCGAGGCCGTGGCCGACGGCGTCGCCCTGCTGCACCGCGTCAAAGACGGGGTCGCCGTCGAGTGGGTGAGCGCTCGCTTCGCGGCGGCCCTCGGCTGCGAGGCGTCGGAACTGGTGGGTCAGCCGCTGGCGGCGCTCAGGCTCGAGCGGCTCGACGGCAGCGCCTTCGTTGCGGATCCGCTCGGTGCCCACGACACCTCGACGCTGGTCCGCATCCGCGCGCGCGACGGCGAGCGCCGAGCACGGCTCAGCAGCCGCTCGCTGGAGGGTTCGGCCGACCGGGCCGTGCTGACGCTCTCCGAACTTGAATCCGTCCGGGTCGGGGACGGTGTCGCCACGGCATCCTTCGGGGCGGTCGCTGGCTACCTGCGCAGCCTCGTGTCGCTGCTCGAGCCTGACGGCACGATCCGCCAGCAGTTCGGCGCCGCCGACGTCGGCGGACGGGACCCCGGCTCACGCCGCGGCGGCAGCATTTTCGACTTCACCCACCCGGACGACGTGCCACGCGTGCGCGACTGGCTCGCCCGCCTCGCGAAGCTGCCGCGTGGCCTGCGCCTCGATGACCTCGCGCTCTCGGTGCTGCACGGCGACGGTACCTGGCACGCGGTGCGCGTGCGCGGCACCAACCTGATCGGGGACCCGGCGGTGCGCGCCCTGCTCGCCGAGGTCAGCTACGAGGCGGGACGCTCGCTGGCGCACCTGGTCGCCGACCAGGCGCGCGACCAGCTGCGCGACGCCGCCGACGGGGCCCGCACCGGATTCTTCGAGTACGACGTCACCGCCGACAAGGTCGAGGTCAGCGACGAGTGCTACCTGATGCGCGGCTTCTCGCCGCCGGCGACGCGGGTCTCGCACGTCGGTGCCTACCTGCGCAGCGCCCACCCGCAGGACGAGGCGGCGCTCCGCGATGGCCTCGACCGGCTGATCGCGGGGCCGGAGAACGACTGGGACGTGGAATTCCGCGTGCCGGCGCAGCCGGGCGAGTGGATCTGGGTGCACCAGCGCGCGCGGGCGATCGAGCGCGACGCCAGTGGCCGCGCCAAGCGCATCGTCGGGATCTTGCTCGACGTCGACCGGCGCAAGCGCGCCGAGCGCGGCCTCTCGCAGAGCGAGTCGCGCTACCGCACCGTCGTCGCGATGTCGCCCGGCTTCGTGCACGAGAGCGCGATGGACGCCGACGGGCGCCTGATGTTCCGGTGGGCGAGCGAGGGCTTCACGCGCATCCTCGGCTGGACGATCGAGGAGGTCAACGAACGCGGCGGCTTCCGCACGATCATCCATCCCGACTATCGAGCGGCGGCCGCTGCGCGCCGCGCTGACGCGCTGAGCGGCGAGCCGGTGCACGGCGAGACGCGCCTGCTGACGAAGTCCGGCGACTACGTGTGGTTCGCGGTCTCGGCCTTCCCGCTGCAGGAGCCGGAGACCGGCCGGATCGTCTCGATGATGGGCAGCCTGCACGAGATCACGGGGCTCAAACTCGCCGAGGAGCGGCTGCGGGCGAGCGAGGAGCGCTTCCGGCTCGCGGCCGACGCGGTGCGGGGGATCATCTACGAGCGCGACGCGAAGACCGAAATGGTCACCTGCTCGAACGCCGTGGCGGGCGTCCTCGGCTACGGCCAGGAGGCCATCAGCGCGCACCTCGACTGGTGGCTCGAGCGAGTCCACCCGGACGACGTCGCGCGCTTTCGCGCGGAGCGAGGCATCGACGACGGGCGGCGGGCGGTGTCGAGCCGCTACCGGCTGCGGCACGCCGATGGCCGCTACGTCGACGTGCTGGACCGCGCGGTCCGCGTCCGCGATGCCAGCGGCGAGATCATCCGCTACGTCGGCTGCGCGATGGACGTGTCGCGCGAGCGCCGCGCCGAACGGTCGCTGCGCGAGGCCGAGGCCCTCGCGCACGTCGGCTCGTGGGAGCTTGACCTGCGCCGCCAGCAGCTCAGGTGGAGCGACGAGGCGCACCGCATCCACGGCACCAACCGCGATGCGTTCAAGCCGACGCTCGAGGCCGCGACCGCGTTCTACACGCCCGAGAGCATGCCGGTGATCCGCGCCGCGATCCAGCGGACGCTCACGACCGGCAAGGGCTTCGACCTCGAGCTCGAGATCGACGCCGCCGATGGCGTGCGCCGCTGGGTGCGCATCAACGGGCGCATCGAGCGCAGCGACGAGGGTCCGTTGCGGCTCTACGGCGCGATCCAGGACATCGATGCGCTGAAGCGCAGCGAGCGGCGGATCCGCGAGCAGAGCGACCGGCTGCGCCTCGCCATGGACGCTGCGCAGATGCTGGCGTGGCGCTGGCACCCGAACGACGGCCGCTTCGTCGTCGAATACCGCAGCCCGGCCTTCGATGCGGCGATCCGCGTGGGCTCGACGCTCGATTCGGACCTCGAAGACGTCTATCCCGACGACGCACCGCGGCTGCGCACCGCGCTGGCCCGCGCCGGCGAGCTGGGCCAGCCCGCCGAGCTCGAATTCAGGATCATCGATACGACGGAGCGGCTGCGCTGGCTGCAGACGCGCTTCATCCCGGCGACCTCCGAAGAAGGACCGGTCGTGATCGGCGCGACCTACGACATCACGGCGCGGCGCGCGGCCGAGGAGGCGCTGCGTTCCTCCGAAGCGGTGCTGCGATCGGTGTCCGAAAACTCGCCCGACTTCATCCTCGTCGCCGACGAGCACCTGCGCGTCACGTTCGTGAACCGCGGTTTTCGCGGCCGCTCGACGCTGGACGGCGTCGTGCAACCGTTCGCGCTGACGCCGGCGGGCGAACTGCTCGATCCGGAACAGCGGCTGCGCGGCGTGCTGAGCACCGGCCGGCCGGTGCGCTTCGAGTCGCAGGTGCGCGGCCCCGATGGCGAGGAGATCCTGCTCGAGAACCGCGTGGGGCCGGTCGAGCAATCGAGCCGGATCACCGGCATCATCGTCTACTCGACCGACATCACCGATCGGCGCGCGCTCGAGCGCGAGATCCTCGAGGTCTCGAACCGCGAGCAGCGCCGCATCGGCAGCGACCTGCACGACGGGCTTGGCCAGGAGCTGACCGGCATTGCACTGCTGCTGCGCGGGTTGGCGAGTTCGGTCGACCGTGGCGCGCCGCCGGCGAGCCGCGACCTCGAGGAGGTCCTCGGCCTCGTCAACGGCGCGATCGACACGACCCGCACGCTGGCCCGCGGCCTGTCGCCGGTTGCGCTCGAGGGTGGCGGGCTCGCCTACGCACTGCGAGCACTCGCGGCCCGCGCCCGCGACATGTACGGGCTCGACGTGCACTTCCGCAGCCGCGTGTCGCCGCGCGTGACGCTGGACGCCGCGGCGACGGGCCACCTGTACCGCATCGCGCAGGAATCGCTGACCAACGTCGCGCGGCACGCGCATGCGGGCAGCGCCACCGTGCAGCTGACGGTCCGTGGCCGGCGCGTCAGCCTGGCCGTGACCGACGATGGCCGCGGCATCCCCGCCGCGGCGGCTTCCGGCATGGGTCTCAAGATCATGCGCTATCGCGCGCACATGCTCGGCGGCGAGCTGTCGATCGAGCCCGGCCCGGACGGCCGCGGCACGCGCATCGCCTGCAGCGTCATGCAGCCGGATCCCGACCTGGCCGCCGATGGCGGCCAGAGCGCCGCCTCTTAATCACTCGACCGACGGATTCCCGCAAAGGGGGACAGTGTCATGCAGAACGTGAGCTCGAATCGAAGGGATGGAAGCGCCGCGACGCCCCGCGTCCGGCACCGCGTGCTGATCGTCGATGATCACCCGATCGTGCGGCAGGGCCTCCGGCGCCTGATCGACCAGGAGGAGGACCTCGCAGTGTGCGGCGAAGCCGAGAGCACGCGCGAAGCCAAGGCCGCGATCCGCGAGCTGAAGCCGGAGGTCGTGATCGTCGACATCTCGCTGAAGCAGGGTGACGGCATCGAGCTCGTCAAGGACGCGCGCGCCCACTTCCCGAGCCTGCCGATCCTGGTGCTGTCGATGCACGACGAGACCATCTACGCGGAACGCATGCTGTCGGCCGGCGCCAACGGCTACATCATGAAGCAGGCGGCGAGCGACCAGTTTCTCGTGGCGCTGCGCCGGGTCCTCGAGGGCGGCATCTACGTCAGCGAGGTCGTCGGCAACAGCATGATCCAGAAGTTCGCCTCGGGCGGGGCGTACATCTCGGCCAATCCGATCGACCGCCTGAGCAATCGCGAGCTGCAGATCCTGCACATGATCGGCCGCGGCCTGTCGACGCGGCAGGCGGCCGAGGCGCTGAACCTGTCCGTGAAGACCGTCGAATCGCACCGGCAGCGGATCAAGCGCAAGCTGAACCTCGCGACGGGCTCGCAGCTCGTCCAATATGCTGTGAACTGGTTCTCAGGACGCGAGGCCGGCTCTGCCTGAACCGCCCGCCGGCGCCGGGGGCCTGTAGGGATTTCCCTGTTCTCGACGCACTGCGATCAAGTCAGGCTGTCGGGCGGACGATAAAAAGAGGGCGAGGACCGGCCTCGCGTCACGTCTGTCGACGGCCTTATGCGGGCGAACCCCGAGCGAGCCTCCGCGTCCCTGTCGCCACCGCCCCACGAGGCGCTGGTGCTGCTTGCCGCGGCCGTGGACGAGGCCGTGGCGGGCGTCGCGGTCGTCGACGCGCGCGACAGCGAGCTGCGCATCGTCTACGCGAATGACGCGTTCTGCGCGCAGGCGCAGTGCGCGGCCGAGCGGCCGGACGACTTCGTGCTCGGCGATGCCGTGGGCCTCGGACCGGCGCTGGCCGAGGCGGTCGCCGCCTGCCACGGCCCGAACCCCGAATCCCGCCGCATCGGCTACCGGCTCGGCGGCAGCGTGCTCGCCGCCGACGTCACCGTCACCCGCCACATGCTGGGCGGCGAGGGGCCCTACTTCGTCGTGCTGCTGCGCGAGGCGCCGGAAGCGGCCGAGGTCGCGCTGCCGGACCCGGCCGAGGCCGACCGGCCGGAGGCACGGCTCTTGCGCGCCGCACGCGGCTCCGGCGCCGGCCACTGGGACTGGGATCTGCTGACCGGCCGCGTGTGGTACGAGCGCCGCTTCAAGGAGCTGCTCGGCTACGAGGCGGGCGAGGTCGCCGACACCTTCGCCGCATTTCAGGCGCTCGTCCATGACGATGAGCGCCCGCTGATGCTGCAGGCGCTGCGGCTGCACATCGAGTCGCGCCAGCCCTTCGACCAGCACGTGCGCATGCGCACGGCCGCCGGGCTGTACCGGTGGTTCCGCGTCTGCGGCGCCGCGACCCGCGACCCGGCCGGGCGGCCGGTGCAGGTGTCCGGGCGGCTCGAGGACGTGAACGAGCAGCGCCGCGCCGAGGCTTTCGCGCAGCGCACCGAAGAGTCGCTGCGGCGCACGCTCGACGGCCTGCCGTTCGCCGTCGGCGTGCTGAACGCGCAGGGCGAACTCGTGGAGATCAACCGCACCTGGCGCGAGTTCGCGGGCGACCGCGCGCTGATCGGGCTGCGCTACGGGTTCGGCGAGAACTACGCGCGGCTGTGCCGCGAGGCGATCGACCGCTGCGGCGCCGGCCCCGCCGCGGCCGTCGCGGTCGAGAACGTCATCGCCGGCCGCGAGCCGTCGGCGACCCTCGACTACCGCGTCGCCAACGAGGATGGCGAGCGCGCGCTGCAGATGGGCATCCGCCCGCTCGACGTCGACGGTAGGCGGGGCGCGATCGTCACGCACAAGGACATCACCGAGCTCGAGCAGGCGCACGACGCCGTGCGGCGCACGAAGGAGTTCTTCGAGCTGATCCTCGACTCGCTGCCGCTCAACATCGCGTACGTGAACCGGCGGCGCGAGTTCGTGTACGCGAACCGCGGCTACGAGGAGTGGTTCCGGCTGCCGATGGCCGCACTGCAGGGCCGTCGCCTCGAGGAGCTGACCACCAGCGCCGCGTACCGGCAGATGGCGCCGCGCATCGAGTCGGTGCTGTCCGGCCGCACGGTCGACTACTCGGCGCGCGTGTCGCGGGGCGAGGAGGAGCGCGACCTCGCGGTCACCTACCTGCCGCACCGGGTCGACGACGTGGTCGAGGGCTTCTTCGCGGTCGTGCGCGACGTGACGGCGCACCGACGCCTCGAGAGCGAGCTGCGCCACGCGCAGAAGCTCGAGGCCGTGGGCCAGCTGACCGGCGGCATCGCGCACGACTTCAACAACCTGCTGTCGGTCGTCATCGGCAACCTGCAGCTGCTCGAGCGGCCGCTCAAGACCGAGCCGCGCCTCGGCTCGCACATCACCACGGCGCTGCGCGCGGCATTGCGCGGCGCCGACCTGACGCGACGACTGCTGGCCTTCGCCCGGCAGCAGGTGCTCGAGCCGCGCCTGCTGAGCCCGAGCCGCATGGTCGCGGGAACGAAGGACCTCTTGAAGCGCACGCTCGGCGCGGCGATCGAGCTCAGAAGCGAGCTCGCGCCGGATACGTGGCTCGTATTCGCGGACCCGGCGCAGCTCGAGTCCTCGGTGCTGAACCTCGCGATCAACGCCCGCGACGCGATGCCGGACGGCGGCTGCCTCACGCTCGGCACGCGCAACGCGAGCTTCGGCGAGGACGATCCGCTGCGCCACCCGAGCCTCGCCCCCGGCGACTACGTCGAGGTCAGCGTCCGCGACACCGGCGTCGGCATGTCGCCCGAGGTGCTGAAGCGCGCGTTCGAGCCGTTCTTCACGACCAAGGAGACCGGCAAGGGCACGGGTCTCGGGCTGTCGATGGTGTACGGCTTCCTCGAGCAGTCGGGCGGCGTCGCGACGATCGACAGCGAGCCCGGCCGCGGCACGACGGTACGCCTGCTGTTCCCGCGCTCGACGCTGCCCGGCTCGGTCGCGATCGACGGCGACAGCGACGATATCGAGCTGCCGAACGGCAACGAGACGATCCTGGTCGTCGACGGCGACGCCGACGTGCGCGAGACCGCCGCCTCGGCGCTGCGCATGCTCGGCTACCGCGTCCTCGAGGCGGGCAGCGGCGCGCAGGCGCTGCAGACGCTTGGGCAGGAGCCGGAGGTGGCGCTGATGCTGGCCGACCTGATCCTGCCCGGCGGCATGCTCGGGGCCGAGCTCGCGAACCGCGCGCAGGGCGCGCGCGCCACGCTCAAGGTCCTGCACACGTCGGCGCTGTCCCAGCCGGGGCTGCGCGACCTGTCGGCTCCGACCGGCAGCAACCTGCTTCACAAGCCCTATGCGATCGGCGAGCTGGCGCGCAGGGTGCGCGCGGTGCTCGATATGGAGACTCCACATGTTGACTGACGGAAACCGCCTGCTGGTCGTCGACGACCAGCCTGACATCCTCGACTTCGTCGGCCAGGTCGCCGAAGCGCTCGGCTTCGAGGTGCGCCTCGCCAACAACGCGGGGGAATTCCGCAAGGCGCTGCTCGACTTCAAGCCGACGCTGATGATCCTCGACCTGCAGATGCCGCAGACCGACGGCGTCGAGCTGATCCGCGAGCTCGGCCAGGCCGGCACGCGCGCCGCGATCCTGATTTCGAGCGGCATGGACCAGCGCGTGCTGATCAGCGCCGAGCAGCTCGGCGTCGCGCACGGCCTCAAGATGGCCGGTATCCTGCAGAAGCCGATCATGCTCGCCGACCTCGAGGCCGTGCTGCTGCAGCACGTGCAGACGCCGCGGGTCGCGACCGAGGAGGAGCTGCGGCGCGCGATCGACCGCGGCCAGCTGCTCGTGCACTACCAGCCGAAGTGCAAGCTGACGGACGGCCGCTGGCGCGTGGTCGGCGTGGAGGGCCTGATCCGCTGGCAGCACCCGGATGCCGGGCTCGTGTACCCGGACGCGTTCATCCCGCTCGCCGAGAAGACCGGGCTGATCGCGGCCCTGACCGACTTCGTGCTGCAGGAGGGCATCCGCCAGCTCGGGCAGTGGCGTTCGCAGGGCATCGACCTCGACCTGTCGATCAACCTCTCGCCGCGCCTCGTGCGCGAGCTCGACTTCCCGGACCAGCTCGCCGACCTCATGAAGGCACACGCCCTCGACAACTCGCGCCTGACGCTCGAGATCACCGAGACCGCCGCCCTCGAGGACCCGGCACGGACGCGCGACATCCTGACGCGGCTGCGCGTCAAGAACTTCGGGTTGTCACTCGATGACTTCGGCACCGGCTACTCCTCGCTCACGCAGCTGTACCGGATGCCGTTCAACGAGCTCAAGGTCGACAAGTCGCTCGGCCTCGAGCTGCACCAGAGCCGCGAGGCGCGCACGATCGTGCGCTCGCTGGTGGAGCTCGCGCACAACCTCGGGCTCAAGGTCTGCACCGAAGGCGTGGAAACGGCCGCGGCGCTGCAGTTCCTCGAGGTCGCCGGTTCAGACTACGCGCAGGGCTACTACCTCGGCCGGCCGATGCCGGCTGCCGCGATCCCTGCCTCGTTCCAGGCGGAGCCCCGGCTCGCGGCCGTCGGCTGAGCCCGGCCGCTTAAACCCCGGGGGCCTTCGCCGCCTCCAATCCGGGTACGATCCGGATGGAGGCAGGCATGCAGGCGACGGCCACGGTCGTCGAATTCCCCGATGCGGCGGCCCGCGAAGCGGCCGAGGAACTCAAGGCCGTCAAGGCGGCCGCGAGGGGGGACCGCCGCGCCTTCGAGGCCCTGTACCGGGCCCACGTCGGCCGGATCAACCGGCTGTGCCTGCGCCTGACCGGGAGTCGCGAGACCGCCGAGGACTGCGTCCAGGACGCCTTCGTCAGCGCCTGGCGCGCGCTGCCGCGCTTTGAGGTGCGCAGCAGCTTCTCGACCTGGCTGCACCGGATCGCGGTCAATGCCGTGCTTGCCCGCCGCCGCGGCCTCGCCAGCAGCCTCGAAATCACCGTCGACGAGGACGTCACCGCGCTCGACCGCCGCGTGAGCCTCGACGCCCCGCCGCTCGACCTGGAAGCCGCCATCCGCGCGCTGCCGACCGGTGCGCGCCTCGTGCTCGTGCTGGTTGGCCTCTATGGCTTCAGCCACGACGAGGCCGCCCGGGAGCTCGGCATCGCGGTCGGCACCAGCAAGGCTCAGCTGCACCGTGCGCGCGCGCTCCTCGCGGCGCACCTCGATCTGGCCGGGGAGGCCGTATGACCCCTGAAGACCCGACGATCGGCGCGGCGCTCGACGCACGCCTCGCGGCCCTGCCGCCCGAAGAAGCACCGGCGCGCGACCTGTGGCCCGGCATCCTCGCGGAGATTTCCGCCGGCGGCGCCGGCCGCTCGCGGCCATGGCTGCGGGCGCCCTTCGCCGTTGCGGCCGGGCTCGTGCTCGCCGTGACGGCCGGCTTCGCCGGCTGGCTCGGCGGCCGCCAGGCGGGCCTGGTCGGCGGGCCGGCGGCGGGCACACCCGACGCCGCGATGCGCCAGGCGAGTTTCGCCGTGCCGGCCGGCCGCGACTACCTTGAGACCCGCGCCGAGCTCGAGCGCGCGTACCGCGAGCGGCTGTCGCTGCTGACGCCGGCGGCGCGGCTGCGCGTCGAGCGCGACCTCGCCGTCGTGCGCGCGGCCAACGAGGACATCCGCCGCGCGCTCGCCGCCGACCCGCAGAGCCCGGTGCTGAACCGGCTGCTCGAGGGGATCTGGCAGCAGGAATTCGATCTGTACCAAACCGTGGCGCGGAGCACCGACCCCGCCGTCCAGAGGAACCGCACATGAAGCACCATACTCACGTCCTGCGCATCGCTGTCGCGCTCGCGCTGCTCGGCCCGCTCGCACTGCCGGCCCTCGCCGAGCGACGCGCGATCGACGAGCACAAGCCGGCCGACCCGCAGGGCCAGGTCGAGGTCACCGACGTCAGCGGCCGGATCTCGGTCAGTGGCTGGGACAAGGCCGAGGTCGCCGTGACCGGATCGGTGAACGACAACGTCGAGCGCGTCGAGGTCGATGGCAGTGGCGCCCGCACGCAGGTGCGCGTCGTGCTCAAGAACTCGCACGTGAGCCACTGGGAATGGGGTGGCAAGGGCGGTGACACCGACCTGACCGTGCACGTTCCGCGCGGCAGCAGCGTGAGCGCCTCGCTGGTCAGCGCCGATCTCAGCGTCGACGGCGTGCTCGGCAACCAGGAGATCGTCACGACCAGCGGCGACGTGCACACGACCGCGTCCCGCGAGCTGCGCGTGCGCACGGTCAGCGGCGACCTGACCCTGAACGCCGGCGCCGACTCGAAGATGATCGAGGTCAACACCGTCAGCGGCGACCTGCACCTGTCGGGCGGCAGCGGCGAGGTGTCGGTCACCACCGTGAGCGGGGACGGCTCGATCACGCTCGGCACGGTCAGCCGGGCGCGGGTGAAGACCGTCTCCGGCACGTTCACGATCACGACCGGGCTGACGGCCGATGGCCGGTTCGAGGCCGAGTCCGTCAGCGGCGACTTCATGATCCACTTCGCGGGCGGCGTGCCGCCGGCCGAGTACGACCTGCAGGCGTTCAGCGGCGACCTGACCGCCTGCTTTGGGCCGAAGTCGGAGCACGAGCACTGGGGACCCGGCTCGCGGCTGTCGTTCAAGGAAGGGGCGGGCACGGCGCGGGTGCGCGTCGACACGAAGAGCGGCGACGTCACGCTCTGCACGAAACACTGAGGGACCCGGCGACGTCCGGCCTCAAGTTGCGGGGCGAACGGCCGATCTAGGGGGCATACGCCGCCACCGGTCGACCGTCCTTGAACTCAAGCGTCGCGCCTGACATCGGCGCCCCGGCCGCCGGGGCGGAGCCGCGCTGCGTCCTGCTCGCCGAGGACGACCCGGTCGCGCGCCTGATGACCGCGCGGCTCCTCAAGAAGGCGGGCTACGAGGTCGTGGCCGTCGCCGACGGCGGCGCGGCCCTCGAAGCGCTGCGCAAGCGCTTCTTCCCGGTGTTGCTGACCGACTGGGAGATGCCGGTCCTGGACGGGCTCGGCGTGCTGTCGGCCGTGCGTGGCGGCGAATGGCCCGGCTACATCTTCACGATCCTGCTGACGGGTCGCGACTCGCGGGAGTCCGTGCTCGCCGGCCTCGAGGCCGGCGCCGACGACTACCTCACCAAGCCGGTCGACGAGGCCGAGCTGCTCGCGCGCATGAAGAGCGGCTGGCGGATCGCCGACCTCGAGCAGCGCCTGCGCAACGCCCAGCAGGAGGCGCTGCGCCTGTCGCTGACCGACGCGCTCACCGGCGCCAGCAACCGCCGGCACCTCGTCGAGCAGCTGCCTTCCGAGGCCGAGCGCGCCCGCCGCTACGGACACGCGCTCGCGGTCGTCATGTGCGACATCGACCACTTCAAGCAGATCAACGACTCGCACGGCCATCCGGCCGGCGATGCGGTGCTGCGCGAGTTCGCGGGCGCCCTGCGCGGTACCGTGCGCCGCGGCCCGGACTGGGTCGCGCGCTACGGCGGCGAGGAGTTCGTGGTCGTGCTGCCCGAGACCGACCTGGCCGGCGCCGTCGTGGTGGCCGAAAAGCTCCGCGCGGCGACCGCCGCGCTCAGGGTCGAGCACGCGGGCACAACGATCGGCTTCACCGCGAGCTTCGGCGTCGCGGCGGTCGATGCGCGCGGACTCACGCCCGGTGTCGCCGACGCGCTGCTCGCGCAGGCGGACATCTGCCTGTACCAGAGCAAGCAGGCCGGGCGCGACCGCGTCACCGCGCAGATGCTCATCCGCTGACCGGTCGCGGCCGGCACCTCCCCGACGCCGCCGCGCCGGCACGCGGTGACGCGCGCGGCACCGGCGCGCTAGGCTACCCGGCGAGAGCATCGCGCGGGAGACGGCGCATGGACATGAACGACCAGGAGGAGAGCCGCAACGTCGAGGACGTGCGCGGCTCGAGCGGCGGATTCCGGCCGATCCACGGCATCAGCCTTGGCACGGTTGCCGTCGCGCTGGTCGGCGGCTGGCTGCTCGGCGTCAACCCGCTGCAGGTGCTCGGCCTGCTGGCGGGCGGCGGCGGCGGCGTGCAGCCGGCGCCGCCGCAACCGGCCGCGAGCTCCCCCGAGGAAGATGCGCAGCGCAAGTTCGTCGCACAGGTCCTGCGCAGCACCGAGACGGTCTGGGAGGCGGCGTTCGCCGAGCAGGGCCGGCGCTATGAGGAGCCGAAGCTGCGCCTGTTCCGCGACAGCTACCCGACCGCGTGCGGGCAGGGGGACGCGGCCGCCGGGCCGTTCTACTGCGGCGAGGACCGGATCGTCTACCTCGACCTCGGCTTCTTCGACTACATGACCGAGCGACTCGGCGCCCCCGGCCAGTTCGCGCACGCGTACGTCGTCGGTCACGAGGTCGGGCACCACGTGCAGAATCTGCTCGGCATCCTGCCGAGGGTCAATGCGCTGCGCAGCCGTGCGAGCGAGGCCGAGTCGAATGCGCTCAGCGTGCGGCTCGAGCTGCAGGCCGACTGCTTCGCGGGCGTGTGGGCCGCGCGCTCGCAGCAGCAGCACGGCTGGCGCCTCGAACCCGGCGACCTCGAGTCGGCGCTGAACGCCGCGGCGCAGATCGGCGACGACACGCTGCAGCGCAAGGCGCGCGGCACGGTGGTCCCGGAGTCGTTCACGCACGGCACGAGCGCCGAGCGCGTGCACTGGCTGCGCCAGGGCGTCGACTCCGGGCGTATCGAGGGCTGCGATACGTTCGCCAACCGCGGCTGATCGCCGTCCGGTGGCCCACCGCACGCGCGCGGCCGCCGGCGAGGCAGGGACCCGATGACCCAGCGCCGATCCTCCGCGACGCCCGCGACGCCCACGCCGCGCGCGCCGCCGGCGCACCTCGGCGACGTCCCCGCGGCGGCGGGCGCCGCGACGTTCGCGCCCCGCCTGCTCGCCTGGTTCGACGTGCACGGCCGTCACGACCTGCCGTGGCAGCAGCCGCGCACGCCTTACCGGGTCTGGGTGTCGGAGGTCATGTTGCAGCAGACGCAAGTCGCGACCGTGATCCCGTACTTCGAGCGGTTTCTGGCCCGCTTCCCCGATGCCCGCGCGCTCAGTGACGCCCCGATCGACGAGGTGCTGCACCTCTGGTCCGGGCTCGGCTACTACGCGCGCGCGCGAAACCTCCACCGGGCGGCACGGATCCTGTGCGAGGAATACGCGGGCGAGCTTCCGCTCGGCGTCGCGGCGCTCGAGTCGCTCCCGGGGGTCGGCCGCTCGACCGCCGCGGCGATCGCGGCGCTGTCGCGTGACGAGCGCCACGCAATTCTCGACGGCAACGTCAAACGGGTGCTCGCGCGCTGGGGCGGTGTCGAGGGATATCCGGGTGAGGCGACCGTCGCGGCGCGACTGTGGGCGCTCAGCGACGCGGTGACGCCTCCGACCCGATGCGCGGATTTTGTGCAGGCGATCATGGATCTCGGCGCGACGCTCTGCACGCGGGCGCGACCGGCGTGCGAGCGCTGCCCGATTGCCGAGGACTGCGTCGCGCGCCGGACGTCGCGGGTGGGCGAGCTGCCGGGTCCGCGGCCACGGCGCGAGCGGCCCTCGCGCAGTGTCTACTGGCTGGTCGTGCGGCGGGGAGCAGAAGTCCTCCTCGAGCGACGACCGGAAGCCGGTGTCTGGGGCGGGCTGTGGGGTTTCCCGGAGTTCGCGAGCCGCGCGCTCGCGGAGGCGGCGTGGCAGTCGGCCGCCGCCCGCGGCGAGCGGGCCGGCAGCCTCCGTGAAGCGCCGGTGATCGACCATGCGTTCACGCACTTCGATCTTCGAATCACGCCGCTCGTGGCCGAGTCGCCGGCGCCCGGCTCGGCGATTGCGGCGGACGCCGCGCAGCAGTGGTACAACTCAAGTACGCCCGCGCGGCTCGGCCTCGCGACGCCGGTGGCGGCGCTGCTCGATGAACTGGCGCGCGGTGGCGACTGAGCGGGAGAACGGCGATGGCGCGAATGGTTCAGTGCGTGCTGCTGGGTCGCGAGGCCGAGGGTCTCGACTACGCCCCGTACCCGGGTGAGCTCGGCAAGCGGATTTACGCGCAGGTCTCGAAGGAGGGCTGGCAGCGGTGGGTCGCGCACCAGACCATGCTGCTCAACGAGTACCGTCTCACGCCGATCGAGCCGAAAGCGCGCGCCTTCTTGGTCGCCGAGATGGAGAAGTTCTTCTTCGGTGCCGGTGCGCAGAAGCCGGAGGGGTACGTGGATCCCGGCGGCGGCGCGCCTCATCCTTGACGGGATCCGCCCACCACCGGTCTAATACGCGCCCGCTCCGGCGACCCCCTCGCTGGACCGGCCTTTGGAATCAGTGGCTTGGCCGCGGCCAGGTAGCTCAGTTGGTAGAGCAGCGGACTGAAAATCCGCGTGTCGGCGGTTCGACTCCGCCCCTGGCCACCATTCCCATCAAAGCGCTCGTCGAGACTGACGCGGACGTCAGGTGTCCGATCCCGTCGGCGCCGCGCGCGCGCGGCATCGCTCTCAATCGCTCGCCCTGCAATCGGCCGCAATGCCAGCTGGCGTTCGAACATGGGCGCGGCAGAATTGCCTTTGACGCTTAGGAGCACTCCATGGAAGTCAAAGGAGCAACGCTCCTGTACGCACTCGCGGCTCTGATGATCACGTTCGCGGGGTTCTCAACGCTCTTGTTGACCCTTCGACCGGCCACGGGCGCGAGGCTGTCACTGCTGGACAGATACCTCGCAAAGACGGTGATGACCTACATCTTCGTATTGACGGCAGGAGCGCTGCTGCCGCCGCTGATTGCGCTTTACGACGTCCAGGAAGGCTGGATATGGCGAGGTTCGAGTCTGGTGTTTGCGCTGCCGATGCTGTTCCTTCAGATCACCTACCCGCTCCGACGCCGCAAAGTGCTCGGCAAAGGACCGCCGCCGGCCATCTTCGCGGTGTTCGTCGTGTTCGGTTCCGTCACGACACTATTGACGGTCGGCTACGTGCTAGGAGGGCTGCCGCACAGCCCCGCAGCCTACATCACCGGATTGACGATCGACTTCTTCACGGTCGTCTTCGGATTCGTCAACGCCCTCGACATCATCATGCAGCAACCTGCGGGGGTGCCGGATCCGGCCTCGCCGCCGTGACGTCCGTTCGGAGTCCGGGCGGATTTTGACGTCCGTATTCGACGCGATTCCTGCGACCGCACGGAGGACGTTCCCCGATGACCCATCAAGGGTCGAACTCGGGCGCTCGCGGCACCGCGTGCCGCGCAAGCAACGGACCCGCCCGACGCCTCGGACAACCGCTGCCTGTCCGCGAGGCGCTGCCCGACGCTCAGCGCCGCCGAGTCGCCGCTTCAGCGGCTTGAGTGCTCGCTTCGCTCCAGTCGGGGCGTCGTCGTCGGCAGCAGCTTCGGGGCCGTTCGTCTTCAGCGCACCTTGACGCGTGCGCCTTTGAGCGTGCTGGCGAGCGAACCGCCGATCATCCGGTCGTCCGCATCGAAGAATTGCGCCGTCTCGGTCCCGTCAAAGACGTCGCCTTCGACGCTTAACGAGAAGGCGATCTCTCCCCGACCAGCGAACTTGTGGGTTGCGCGGTCGGCGGTGATCTCGACCCACTTGCCCTTGATCCGGCCGCCTTCGGTGACCCAAACGCCCTTGCCATCGCTGTCGCTCGTGTTGGCATCGCCAGCGTCAGGATTTGCCTGCTGCATGGTGCCGTCCGCATTGAAAACGTACATATGAACCGGGAACGGGGCGGCGCTGTCCCTGACGACCCACGTTCCGACGATGGCTTGCTCGTGGCCGACACTCGCGGGCAGCGAGCAGCCCGAAACCGAAGTGAGGACGAGCGACAGCGCAAGCGCCACGGACCTCGTTCTCAACGGGCCGGCTCGGCCGGCACCCTGCGCCGTGGGCGGCCCGATCGGAAGCGCCTGAACGCATCCGCGCATCGCGGCGAACCCAGGAGGTCCCTCGGTTTCGACCTCGGCCGATGCGTCCGGTCTCAATGTCTGATCCTCGCTATCCGCGTCGCGGCCGCCGCTGAGAATGTCACGCCGCGACTGCGGCCAGGGCGTGCGGAACGCACGTCGGAACGTGCCGAAGCGCTACCGATCGCGCCGGTACTCCGCGAGGGAAATAATGCGTTGCGCACCCGTATCCCACAGGATGCAGCTCAACGAGCCGAGCACGTCGCTGAGGCGCAGCCGTCGGACGTCGCCGAACAGGCCCTGGTAATCCGCGTGACATTCGGCGAGACGGTAGTTCGGTATGGCGGCCGACAAGTGATGCACGTGGTGGTAGCCGATATCGACGGTGAACCAGTTCAGCCAGCGCGGGAGCACCAGATAGCTCGTGCCGCTCAGGGCGGCGGCGTCGACATCCCATCGCCGGCTGTCGCTCGCATACGAATGCTCGAAGTTGTGCTGCACCGTGAACAAGACGATCCCGATCGCGCCAGCGAGCGAGACGCTCACCAGATAGACGGGGAAGAAGATCGCGGGGCCGACCGCCCAACACATTGCAGCCCAGATGCTGAGGAGAACCAGGTTGTTCCACAGCATGTGCCGGTACTCTCTCATCGATTTCCAATACGGCGTCTTGTACTGCGTCGCGTGACACCCGAGCGATAGATCGGGTCGACGCATCTTCTGCCGGATCATGTAGATGACCAGCCCCGCGCTCCCCTTTATCCACGTATAGCGCGGGTTGAAGATCAGATAGATGAAGCCCGCCAGCGGGGCAGCCAGCACGCTGCACTTGCCCCGATACATGCGCCGCTGCACGCGGCTGAGTGAGGAGTACTCGCCGACCGAGAGCGTCGTGTACGGCCCGCGGTATTTCTCCCAGTCGCCGTTGTGAGCGTGATGGAAATTGTGGTGCTGCGCCCATACGAACTGCGGCATCCCGGACATGACACCCATCAGAAATCCAACCGACCGATTGAGCCATTGGCTCCGAAACAGACTTCCGTGACCGCAGTCGTGCATCAACGCGAAGGCGCGAAGCGTCAGAAGCGCGAGCAGCAGGGTGGGTCCGGCGGCGAGCCACGGCGCCACCCTCGCGCACCAGACGGCGAGCCACCATGCAATTGAATAGAACACCAAGGTCACGAGGACCTGAAACAGACCGGTTGCGTCATCCGGCCGGGCGTAGCGGCTGATGATGGCGCACCGCTGGCGCCTGAGGCCCTCACACGACGCGGTCGCCCCCGGTTGGAGGCTCATAGTTCTTGTTGAATCGGCGAGTCCGTGCGTAGTGTCCTCCACGCTCGCAATACTACGCGCCACGCGAGTGATTGGCTGTCTTCTTCGTCACGCTATGTCCTCAAATCATGGTTTCCTGCACCGACCGAACGGCGCACGAACCCGCGGCCGGCGGGCGACGAATTGTCTTCAACGTGAATGCGTCTGGGCCGCGTAAGGGTCGCTGCGCGGCGTAAGGGAGGACGACGATTGACTCAGCGTCCGGAGGACGGACCGTACTTCGCCGTCATTCGCTCGATGATGCGCGAGGTGACAACGACGGTGCGCTCGTGGGTGCCCTCGCCGATCGTTTCGTCGCCATCGGTCGCCCAGATGCGGAAGGAGACCCGGCGACCGTCGCTGGCGGTGACTTCCGCGTGGCCCGTGACCTCGCGCCCGACCGGCGTCGCGATGAGGTGGCGCACGTCGACGCGCGTGCCGACCGCGCTCTCGCCCGGCTCGAGGTACTTCTTGATGGCGTTCAGTGCCGCGTTTTCCATGATCAGGATGAGGTAGGGCGTCGAGAAAACTGGCGGTAAGATGGCGTCTTTGAATGAGTTCGCGAGGTGCGCGGCCTCGACGCGGTGAACGTAGAAGCCCTGGGCGCCGATCGGAATCGTCTTCATTGCTGGTCCGATGTCGCGTCTGGTCCGCGAGGCGTGCTCTCACATTCGTGGCCGTGCCGCGACGATGTCCGCGTGCCAGCCTCCCGATTCTGCCCCCGGTCAGCGGATCGCCGATCGTCGTCCTGGTCCGTGAGCACGTGCAGCCCCCGTCAGGCCTTCAGCTGCCGGAAGCAGGGAAGCCCATCTTCGCGATGAGCGCTTGGAAGCGCGGGCTCCGGCCGAGCTGCGGCATCATGCGGCCCTCGATCCTCGCGTACACCATGCTGGGCGAGCGGTCCTGCACCGCTTTCTCGAACCATTCAAGGGCCGCGTCCAGATCCCCCATCGCACTCAACACGGCGGCAAAGGCCGATGGATCGACGTACTGCTTCGCTTCCAGGGCATGCAGCTCCGCCAGCTTCTGATGAGCGCGCACGGAGTCACCGCAGAGGGCATAGGTGATGCCCAGCCATGATCTTGCGAGGGGCGCAGCCCCGCCAGCGATGTGCCGCTCGCCGATCTCGGCCTGCTCGAAGGCTTGGCCGCACCGCTTTTGCATCGCGAGGGTCCGCGCCAGCTTGATGTAGCCCCAGACCCAGTCGGGATTGATGTCGATCGCGCGTCGAAAGCCCCTGGCGGCCACGTCGAAGTCGAACCGGATCATGGCGTTGATGGCCATGTCGTGCACCGGATAGACGGATAGCGGGTCGAGCCGTGCCGCTTCCCGGCTCTCCGCAAGGCCCTCATCCAGTCGGCCCATCGCATTCAGGAACCCGCCGAAGGCTTCGTGGACCGCCTCGCTGCCGGGACTGAGTTCGATCCCGCGCCGGAACTCGGATTCCGCGCCGGCCCAGTCCCAATCGAACAGTTCTCGCACGAGCGCGAGCGCGGTGTGGGCCTCGCCGAGATCCGGGTCGAGCTCGAGCGCCCGGGTTACCGCAGTGCGCGCCTTGCCGGCCGCCTCTGCACGGCCGCTCGCGCGCAGGAAGGCCTGCACGGTGTAGGCGTCGGCGAGGCCGGCATGGGCCATTGCGTAGTCGGGTGCGCGGGCGATCGCCTGCTGAAAGAAGTCGATGCTCTTGTCCATCTCCTTCTGGGTGCCGACCAGGAGGTCCCGCCCCTTCAGGTACAGGCGGTAGGCCTCCGGGTCGGCGGTCTCCGTGCGAGCGAGCCTGGCGTCATCCTCGACACTCAGCCGCCGACGCAGCGTCCGCGCAATGGTGGTCGCGATCTCGCCCTCGATCTGCAGCACGTCGTCGGCGCGGCGGGCGTACTTGTCGCCCCAGAGCTGAGTGGCGTCGTGGACTCGAACCAGCTCGGCGGTGACCGTGACATTTGCCCCGTGCTCGGCGAGGGTTCCGAGGAGCAAGGCGTCGACGCCGAGCTTGCGGCCGATGTCCGTGGGCGTGAGCTTCTGGCCCTTGAACGCGAACGCCGACGTCCTCGCGATGACATGCAGACCTCTGAGCCCCGAGAGCTTGTTGATCAGGCTTTCCGAGATGCCGTCGCTCAGGAAGTCGATCGCAGGGTCGCCGGATGCATTCTCGAACGGCAGCACTGCGACGAGGCCAATCGGAACCTCGCGCTTCGAGAACTGAACCGTCGCGATCACCGCAACGGCGATGAGTGCCAGCAACGAGCCGGCGATGAAGACGGTGCGGCGGTTGTAACCACCGCGCGACGGGGTCGAAGGGTCGCGCGCCGCTGTCGATCGGTGGTCGGACGGCTGGCCCGGGCGTTCCGGCGCGAGCAGTCGTGCAACGCGCTCGATGAATTCGCGCGGGGCGTTGCCCGAGGGGCACGACGTCCATTGCACCTCGCGAAACCGCTCCGGCACCAGCGCATCCGCCTCGCGTGTCGCGTCGATGACGACCGGGAGCAGAAACGCCTTTTCGCTGGCGAACAGGTGCGAGCGGTCCACCGCCAGCTTCCACTCGAGGCGGAAATAACCCTCGGCACGGGCGCGGGTGTTCGCCGAGATCAACGGGATGAACAGGGCACAACGCTTGATCTGCCGCCTGATCGTTGCGTCCCACGCGTCGCCGCCGCGAAGCTCGCTCTGGTCGAGCCAGACTTCGATGCCGGCGCCGCGCAATGCGGCGCACATCCGCTGTGCCGAATCCGCGTCTTCGGAGGCGTAGCTGAGAAATACGGCCCGCTGGCTGTCTTGCGCAGCCAGATCGCCACCCAACCCTGGCTGGTCCGTCACTGAACGGTGCTCGGAAACCGATTCGTCGATTCGAGCATGACGCACGTCATTCCGCCGTGCAATCTGCCTCGGACGGTGCCTCAGCCGCGTTCAGCGTGCGGATCCGCGATTCCGCCGGTCCCGCTCCGAGCCACGATCGGAAGCGAATGCCGGCCTCAAGACGCATCGCGGCCGACCCGCCGGGACTGCGCGTCGACGCCTCCCGCAATGGCCCTCGCGCAGCGTCAGCGACGCACGGTTCAACCGCTGTGCTGGTGAGGTCCCGGCGGTGGCGGTGGCGTCGATCCGTCGGACCACCGTCTGACGGGGATCAGCAGCACCGTCGGCTCTTCCGCGCGGCCGTCGGCGCCCAGAATCGGCGAGCCGTCGAGTCCGGCCGCCCACGTCGCGCTCTGGCCGCTCGCGACGAACAGCATGACGTGCGGGAGCCAGGGTCCGCCGGCCTGGTCGTTCAGGTAGCCTTGCTTTGACAGCATGAACGACAGCGACCCGGGCTCCGGAGCCGTGAAGCGCCCGCTCGCAAACTCGGCGTGCGTCCGCTCGATCAGCTGCGCCTTGTCGGCCCCCGCCATGACCCACTCGGCGCGCCTGAGGTAGTGCGGCAGGACGCTGCGAACGGCCGGCGCGTTGAAGCAGTTCGGCGCCCGAGACTTCGGGTTCCAGAACTCGGCGTCGTCGAACCCGCCCGTCCACGCGCGCTCGATGAAGCACACGAACCCGTTGCGGCCTTCGACCGCGCGCTCATATCCGTGACGCCCGAGTACGAGGACCTCGGCGTCCGCCGAGATGGACGCGGGTGCGGCGGTTCGCGCAAGTGCGATTTCCTCCTGCTTGCTCGCCATCAGGTACTGCTCGGGCGGCGCGGCGGAGGGGTACGGGGTCGGTGCGGGCGCCGCCGCCCAGGCGGCGCTGGGCAGCGCGAGCAGGAGGGTCATCCGGGCGAGTAGGGATCGGTGCATGGCTGCGCTCCAGGCGGAGGATCTGAACCAACGACGAATGAGCGTCGGGCGGATCGACTACCCGCCGAAAACTTGTTCGCCGGCCCGCCGCGGGTCGCCAGGATTCTTGCGGCGGTGCAGCGAAGAGCGGCATCAGCACGCGTCGAGTCGGTCGACGACGCCACCCTTGATGGCGAACACGACGTGCCCGATGACCTCGGCCTCGTCGACGGGATGACCCGGCACGGCGCCAAGGTCCGCGAGCTGGCCGCCCTCGACGGCGCCGGGTGTCCCGGGGGGCAGCATATCGGATGCGCACGTGGCGCCGAGATGAGCGCCAGCGCCGCGCCGTGCGGGCGATCGGCAAACTACGGCAAGATGACCGCGCGGACCCGCTGCCGCACGCGCCCGTCGCTGGTGGCGGCGTGGTCATCGCGATGTGGTGGCCCGCGCGAACGCGCGTCAGGAGAGTCGGGTGACGGACGACGACACGGCCGCCCGCGCATGAGCCCGTCGGGCACCCGCCAGGACCCGCGCCTGCTGCGCCGGCTGCTGCGGGCGAAGGACCGGATGGACGCCGCCTCTCACGAGGAGTGGCCGGTCCGCCGTCTCGCCCGCGTCAGCGGTGTCTCCGAGGCGCATTTCGCGCGCTCGTTCAAGCAGGCCTTCGGACTGCCGCCACACCGCTACCTGATCTCGCGGCGCATCGAGCGCGCGGCCGCCCAGCTGCGCGACACCGACCGTTCCGTGACCGAGATCGCCTTCCTCGTCGGCTGGAGCAGCCTCGGCACCTTCGGCCGCACCGTGCGCGACGTCACCGGCGAAACGCCGGGCGCGATCCGGGCGCGTGGGCGCGCGGCCGCGAGCGACCTTGGCAGCGTGCCCGCCTGCGTCCTCAGCGCCGCGCAGCGGCCCGACCTCACGAGCGCAGTTTCGGAGAAGCGCCGCGGACCCGCGGGCGCTACAAAGGCGCGTGGCAACAGGAGAGACCATGAGCCAGGGCATCCAGATGATCGGCCTGTACGTGCGCGACCAGGACGAGGCGCTCGCGTTCTACGTGGAGAAACTCGGATTTCGCGTGCACACGGACGTACGCAACGGTGACTTCCGGTGGTTGACGGTGCAGCATCCGGACCAGCCGTCATTCCAGCTCGGACTGTTTGCGCCCGGGCCGCCGGTGCTCGACAAGGAAACGGCGCAGACGCTTCGCGCGATGGTCGCGAAGGGCGCGATGCCGCCGCTGGTGCTGTCGGTCGACGACTGCCGCGCCACCTGCGAGCAGCTGCGCTCGCGCGGGGTCGAATTGACGCAGGAGCCGGTCGACCGTTATGGCACGGTGGATGCCGGTTTCCGCGACCCGTCCGGCAACGGCTGGAAGATGATCCAGTCGCGGCGCTGAGTCGTCCCGTGTGCAGGTGGTTCGATGAGATCCGGCGCACGGCGGCGGCGGCCGTCCCGCTCGATGCCGCTCGCGCCGTGTGCAGCGCCGACCTGCGGCCGATCGGCGCCGGCGTCCAGCCGCGGGGCGGGCGGGTGCTCGCGTGCCTGAAGGAGCACCGGGACCCGGTCCCGCCCGCCTGCAAGCAGTACGTCGTGACCGACGATCCGAAGTTCAATCCGAGCGGGCGCGTGAACGGCGAGGGGGGCCGGCTGCAGCTCGTGAGGCCGCAGCCGTAGCGGGCGTTCCGGGGCGCGGCTACCGCGGGGGTTCTGCTAGGCTGCGTTCGATGCAGCTGGCATCGGCTCCCGCGCGCGCCGCGATGATCGCATGACGCCCGTCCTGTACGCCCATCCGTTCGCGTCGTACTGCTGGAAGGTGCTGATCGCGCTCTACGAGAACGGCATCGAGTTCACGTACCGCTCGCTCGGGCCGGACGATCCGCAGGCCGCGCTCGAGCTCGAGGCGCTCTGGCCTCTCAAGAAATTCCCGGTGCTCGTCGATGGCGGGCAGACCCTGATCGAGTCGAGCGTGATCATCGAGCACCTCTGCGTGCATCATCCGGCAGCGGTGCCGCTGGTGCCGGCCGATCCATCGGCAGCACTCCCGGTGCGATTCCTGGACCGGTTCTTCGACAACTACGTCATGACGCCGATGTCGAAAATCGTGACCGACCAGCTGCGCCCGGAAGGCGAGCGCGATGCGTTCGGCGTCAACGAGGCGAGGTCGCTGCTCGACGCCGCCTATCGCTGGCTCGAGGGATCGATCCAGGGCCGGACGTGGGCCGCCGGCGAGGCGTTCACGATGGCCGACTGCGCGGCGGCGCCCGCTCTCTTCTATGCGGACTGGGCGCACCCGATCGCCGACAGCTTCCCGCACGTGAGGCGCTACCGCTCCCGGCTGCTGGCCCGCCCGTCGGTCGCGCGCACCGTGGACGAGGCGCGGCCGTTCCGTCCGTACTTTCCGCTCGGTGCGCCTGACCGCGACTGATGGCGTAGCCGATTCTGCCGCGAACCGTCGTGTGGCCCGCTGCCCGGTAGAATCGCGGCCTGCAGCCGGTGCGCGCGGGAGGCACATGCGGACTTGCTCACGTACCGCGGGATCGACCCGGGACCCGCGGCCTCGCCGGGGCCCGGCATGAAACCAGGCGGCGCGCTGCTCGCGGTGACATTGATCGCGCTCGGTGGCGCAGGCCTGCTGCGCGCCGACTTCGCCGCGATTCTCGCGCCCGTGTCGCGCGCGATGCCCGCGCGCGATGCACTCATTAATATCAGTGGTGTCGTACTGCTGGCGTGCGGCGCGGGGCTGCTGTGGCGACGCGCGAGCGGGGCCGCCGCGCGAGTGCTGGTGGTCTTTCTCGCGCTGTGGCTCCTGCTCGTTCGGGCGCGGGTCATCCTCCGTGCTCCGGGGGACGCCGGGTCGTGGGAGAGTTGCGGCGAGATCGCGGTGCTCGTCGCCGCCGCGTGGGCGCTCTACGCGCGGACCGCGCCCGCGTGGGACGTGAGACACCTGGCAGCCGCGAGCGGTGCGCGCGGTGTGCGCCTCGCGACAGTCCTTTACGGCCTCGCGCTGGTCGCGTTCGGCGTCGCGCACATCGCCTATCTGAAGGAAACCGCGGACCTGGTGCCGCACTGGCTGCCCGCACCACGCGCATGGGTCTGGCTGACCGGCGCGACGTACGTCGCGGCGGGTGTCGCGCTGCTCGCGGGCCGCCTGATCCGGCTCGTGACGGCGCTGTCGGCCGTGCAGATCGGCGCGTTCACGCTGCTCGTCTGGATCCCGGCCGTCGCCCGCGGCACGGCGGACGCCGGCGCATGGAGCGAGTGCGTGATTTCCTGGACGCTGACCGCGGCCGCGTGGGTCCTCGCCGAAGCGGTCCGCGCGCCGGTGCCGATCGCCCGACGGCCCGACTGATGCGACGGAATGCCCGCGCCACGGGAGCCGGCGCCATGCGGCTGATCGCGCTCGCCCACAGCCACTACTGCGAGAAGGCCCGCTGGGCACTCGATCTCGCCAACGCGAGCTACGTCGAGGTGCGCGACCTGCCCGGCTTGCACCGGCGCCGGACCCGGCCGCTCGGCGGACGGACGACGCCGGTGCTGGTCGTTGCGGGCCGCGCACTACTCGAGTCCGCGGACATCGTCCGCTGGGCGGGCGAGCGGGGCGCGAGCCTGTTGCCGACGGACCCGGAAATGCGTTCCGTCGCGCTCGAGACGGAACGCTGGCTCGACCGGGAATTCGGGCCGCACACGCGCCGGTGGGCGTACTTCCGGCTGCTGCCCTGCCGCGGCCTCCTCAATCGCGTCGTCGCGACCGGCGTGCCGCGGCTGCAGCGTGCGGCGGCACCGCTCGTGATGACGGTGGTCCGGCCGCTGATCCGCTCGGGATTTCGCATCACGCCCGAGAGTGCGGCGCGCTCGCTCCAGCGGGTGGACGAGGTCTTCGCCGCCGTCGCCGAGCGGCTCGAGGATCGCGGCGGGTGGCTCGCCGGCCGGTCGTTCAGCTCCGCGGACCTCGCGTTCGCCGCACTGGCGAGCCCCGTGCTGCTGCCCGAGCGCTTCGGCGGCGCATTGCCGCGGCTCGATGAGGTCCCGGCGTCGATGCAGACCGAAATCCTGCGCCTGCGCGCGACGCCGGCCGGCCGCCACGCGCTCGCGTGCTACGAGCGCTTCAGGCCGGCCGCCAGCGGGGCGCTCGCGACGCCGAGCCGCTAGTCGATGACGCGCCCGTCGCCATCGAGCGATCCTTCCCACCTGGGGGTATTGCCGGCATGCGACGACTGACGATACGCGGACGTGCGGCGCTCGAGGCCGCCGCCCGGCAATCGGGTGCGACGCTGATCTCGCGGCGCGGCGCCGCCGACGCCTACCTCACCTGGCGGGGCCGGTCGGTTGCCGTTGAGGTCGTCGCGGCGCGGCTGCGCGCTGGCAGCGGCCTGCCGCGACTGCGCTTCGACAAGGCCGTGATCCGCCTGCTTCGCGACCTGCGCGAAGCGGCGTGCGATTCCGTCCCGGACGGATGGACGGTCGCCGTGACCGTCACGGCGCCGATCCGCGTGCCGGGCAAGACCGCGGACGCGCTGTCGCCGGTCCTCGGGCGGATCGCGTCGAGCGGGACGGCGCGGCGTTCGCTGCACGTTCACGGCAACCGGATCCGGCTCCAGTCGTTCCGCAGCGGACGATCAGGGGCCAAGTTCATCGGCTTCGTGCACAACCCGGACACGGATCCGGCGCCGCTATTCGATGCCGCGAAGGTTCTGCTGGCCCGCCGCCCGCGCGCCGGCAGTCGGGGACGGCGATGGCTGGTGATCGTGAACGACCGCGGGCTTTCTGTCCTCGACGCCTATCGTCAGGTGGGCGCGCAGCTGGGAGAGCCGACGCCGTTCGAGCGAATCATCGAGGTGGGTCCCGGCGGCCGCGTGAGGGTACTGCCCGCGTAGCGCGAGGCCGCGACGAGCTCAGCTCGGTTGATGCTTGGTGCCCTTCGAAGTTCGCGCGGAACTCTTCGACGACGGGGCATGGACCGGCTTGGCGACGTGTCTCGGCGTCGCACGCGCGCGGGTGGCCGCCGGCGCCGGATTTCTCGGAGCGCGCGCCGGGCCGACGATCGGGGGCTGGATCGGTGCACCGTACACATGCGGCCCGTTGCTGGTCCGCGGCGCGAACGAACTCGGCTTCGCATGGGGATCGGTCGTGGCGTTCGCGGCGCCGACCGCGAACGACGCGGCGATCGCACCGAATGCGAACAGCCACCGCACGCAGGACTTCATCGCGCTGACCCTCCCGCGCGGGTGTCGGTCGCGTGGCGTTGTGGCGGCGTTGCGGACATCGCGACCCTCAATCGTTGGCGCGGCGGCCGCGGCTGTGGCGCCGTTCCTTGCCGCTCGTCGCTGCTTCTTCGGTTTCGCCGTCAGCGCGCCGCGGGCCCTGCCGACGGTCGGCGAAATGCCGGTAAGTGCAGTCGCACACCGCGGCATCGCACTCGGCGAGTGGCAGGCGCGGCGCGTCGACCGACAGGAAGCGCTTGTTCTCGCAGGCGTGGGCGGCGGCGCAGGCGGAGTCGCCCGGAACGACCGCCACCGCGTGCCAGCGGTTGCGCGTGATAGCGGAGTCCTCGGGTGGGGCCGCTTCCGTGATCGTGAATTTCACAAACCCGCCTTCGGGGCGCTTCCGACTGCGATCAAGGTAGCGCAGAGCACCCGGCGCGTTTCCAAGGATTTCACAGTCGCCGCCGGCGGCAGCCTGGCCCATCTCCGGAGTGTGACGCGAGTCGCACATTGCGAGGACAGCCCGCCGCCGTGCAGTCGGGTCCGGCACCGCCGCGCGGCGCCGGTCAGCGCCCGGCGCGCCGCGCCACCCGCGTGCAATCGCTTGCGGCCGCCGCAGGCGCGGCGCCGGCGGGCGGGCGGCCGGCCAGTGTGACGCCACTCACTCCTTAACAACTTGGCACGGATACGAACGGACCGACCGTTCAGAATTTGCACTCCCGGCGCCGCTGCCCCACGGCCGGCGGCGCTCGCGAAACGAACGTACGGGATCGCCCTGTCGAGGGCAGGCGATCCGGAGATGAAGGCACCGTGCTGAACTGGCTGAACGCGCGCGCGGCAGTGGCCGCCGGAACCGACCTCGCGGACCAGCTCGCCGCTGCCGCGCGAGGTGGCGCGGCCGCGCGCCGCAAGGGTCGCGCGGCGATGGATCTCGAAAAGGAGGTCGGGGCGTTGCTGCAGGCCGCCGACCGCGATCCGCGCACGAGCCATCTGAGCTTCTACCAGCGCGCCCGGTTCGCCAACGCCTTCCTCTGGCGGCTGCGGGAGTCGGGCGTCCAAGAGAGCGCCGCGTCCGAGGCCACGCGGCGCCTCGTCGTGCACGTGCTCGGTCGGCGCGAGCGGGCCTCGCCCGGCGACGCGCGCGAGGCGAGCAAGGCGCAATTCCTGTTCGCCGCGGGCAACGATCAGATTGCCGCGAAGGACTTCGAGGAAGCCATCCGCCTCTACCGCGCGTGCCTGGCGCGGCAGCCGAACCATGCCGAAGCCCACAATAACGCGGCCGCCGCGCTGACCGAGGTCGGACGCTACGCCGAGGCCGAAGCGCACTTCCGCGCCGCGACCGAGGCCCGGCCGGACTATGCCGACGCGCACGCAAATCTTGGCCTGCTGCTGCGCCGGCGCGGCCGCATCCCGGAGGCCGTCGACTCGCTGCGGCGCGCCGTCAAGCTCAAACCCGACGCCACCGAGCCGCGCTGGTGCCTTGCATCGTCGCTGCTGATCGTCGGCCGGTTCGCCGACGCTCGCGCGCACTTCCGCAAGGCGCTGAAGCTCGCGCCGCGCCACCCCGCGGCGCTGCTTGGCATGGCGCAGCTCGAGCGACTGAACGGCCGCTTCGCGGACGCCGAGCGCCTGATCCGCCACGCAATCGAAGTCGCGCCGCGCATGCCGGCGGCCTGGGCGGCGCTGGCCGGCGTCCGCAAGATGAAACGCACCGACAGCGACTGGCTGGCAAGCGCGGAGTCGCTGCTGGCCGAGCAGCTGCCGGCGGCGGACGAGGCGGAGCTGCGCTACGCGATCGGCAAGTTCTGCGACGACACCGGTGACTACCAGCGCGCCTTCGAGAACTTCCGGCGGGCCAACGAGCTCGAGCGGCAGATCGCCGAACCCTATGACCGCGCGGCGCGCGAGCGCTTCGTGAACGACGCGATCCGCGCCTATCCGGCGGGCGCCGCGCGATCCGGCGGGACCTCGCCGTCGCGCCTGCCGATCCTCGTCGTCGGCATGCCGCGGTCCGGCACCTCGCTCGTCGAGCAGATCCTGGCGTCGCATCCGGCCGTGCACGGCGCCGGCGAGCTGCCGTTCTGGGGCGACGCCATCCGCCGCGAGCCCGGGCTTGCGACCTCCGGCCCGCCGACCGCGGCGAGGTCGGCGGAGCTCGCCCGCGCCTACGAGCGCGTACTCGCCGAGCACGCGCCGCAGGCCCGGCACGTCATCGACAAGGCGCCGCTCAACAGCGACCACCTGGGCCTCGTCCACGCGGTGTTCCCGAACGCCAAGGTGCTCTACCTGCAGCGCGATCCGATCGACGTGTGCCTGTCGTGCTACTTCCAGCAGCTCTCGCCGTCGTTCGACTTCGCGATGGACCTCGCGGACCTCGCTCATTTCTACCGCGAGCACCGCCGGCTCCTCGCGCACTGGCGGGCGGTGCTGCCGAAGGACACGCTGCTCGAGGTCCCGTACGCAGCGCTGGTCTCGGACCAGGCCGGCTGGACGCGACGGATCCTTGATTTCCTCGGACTCGACTGGGACCCGCGCTGCCTCGACTACCATGCGACGAAGCGGCCGGTCGTGACCGCGAGTCACTGGCAGGTGCGGCAGAAGATGTACTCCACCTCCGTGCAGCGGTGGCGCAACTACGCCAAGTTCATCGGACCGCTCGCCGCGCTCAAGGAATTCGCGACCGCCGCCTGAGAGCGGCTGCGGCTACAATCGCTCCCCGAGGCCGCGCCGGACCCGGCTCCGACGACGTCGCGGATCGCATTCAGGGGGGCTCCATGCAGAACGGGTTCTTGAGGAGCGCGCGCGCCGCGGCAGTCGTGGCCGTGCTCGTGCTAGGCGCCAGCGACCCGGCTCGCGCCGACGCCGCCGCGGCCGGTCCGGCCGGCGCCTATGCGGATTTTCTCGCGCTGTTCGGCGACTGGCAGCGCCTGCAGCACCCGCCGCGGCGCGATGGCGCGCCCGACTATTCGCCGGCCGCGATGGCCGGCCAGGCGGCCGGGCTGCGCGAACTGCAGGCACGGCTCGCGCGCATCCCGCAGGCCGGATTCACGCTGGCGCAGCGCGTCGACTACGAGCTCGTCCGCGCCGAGATGAACGGCCTCGACTTCAACCTTCGCGTCCTGCAGCCGTGGGCGCGGGACCCGGCCTTCTACGCGACGCTCGAGCCCGAGCAGAGCGACACCCCGGCGCACGAGGGGCCGAAGGCGGACCAGCTCATCGACCTGTGGACGTACCAGTTCCCGCTGACACGGGAGGCGCAGCTGAAGCTCGCCGGCGAGCTTCGCGCGGTGCCGCCGTTCCTCGCCTCGGCGCGGGCCAACCTGACGGGCAACGCACGCGACCTATGGCGCGCCGGCACGAACAGCGTCCGTGCCCAGGGGGCGGCGCTCGAGGAACTCGAGCAGCAGCTCGCGCCGTCGAAGCCCGTGCCCGAACTTCGCCGCGCGCTCGCCGCGGCCCGCCAGGCGACCGCGGAGCTCGCCGCGTGGCTGGACGCGCAGGCGCCGTCCAAGACCGGGCCGTCGGGCGTCGGCAAGGACAACTACACGTGGAACCTGCGGCACGTGCACCTCGTGCCGCTGACCTGGGACCAGGAGGTTGCGATCCTCAAGCGCGAGCTCGCCCGGGCGCACGCCTCGCTGCGCTTCGAGGAGCAGCGGAACCGCGGCCTGCCGCCGCTGAAGCCGATCGCGACGCCGGCCGAGTACCAGGAGCGCGCCAACGCCGCCGTCAGCCGCTACATCGCGTTCCTGCGCGACCGGGACATCCTCGAGGTCCGCGATTTCCATGACCCGGCCATGCGCGCGCACATCGGCGCGTTCACGCCGGAGGAGCGGCGCAACTTCTTCTTGATCGTGAGCCACCACGAGCCGCTCGCGCTGTTCACGCACTTCTACCACTGGTTCGACCACGCGTACATGGACCACGAGCCGAACGCGAGCCCGGTCCGGCGCGAGCCGCTGCCCTACAACATCTGGGACACCCGCGCCGAGGGCATGGCCACGGCCGTCGAGGAGCTCATGATGCACGCCGGGCTCTATGACGACACGCCGCGAGTGCGCGAGCTGGTCTGGATCATGCTCGCGCAGCGCTGCGCGCGCGGCCTGGCCTCGCTCTATGCGCAGGCGAACATCTTCGACCTGCAGCAGGCCAAGGATTTCCAGGTCCGCTGGACGCCGCGGGGCTGGATGCGGCCGGATCTCGACCTGCTGAACTTCGAGCAGCAGCTGTACCTGCGCCAGCCCGGCTACGGCACCAGCTACGTGACCGGCAAGTACCTGATCGACGAACTGATCAAGGATCGCGCGGCCGAGCAGGGCGCCGCGTTCTCGGTCAAGCGCTTCTTCGCCGAGTACAACGCCGCCGGCGTCATCCCGGTCTCGCTGATCCGGTGGGAGCTGACCGGGCAGGACGACGCGATCCGCGAGATCAACGCCGCGCCGTAACTGCGGCGGGTCGCGCGCCGTGCGCGCGGCCCGCGCCGCGGTCCGCTCAGGGCAGGTCCTGGACCGTGCCGAAGGTGCCGGCCGTCGCGCCCTGCAGCAGCACGCCCGGGTGCGTCGTCACGACGCCATTCACGACCGGCTGCGTGACGCCATTCGCGACGATGATGTCGAGCTTGCCATCGCCATTCACGTCGCCGACCGCGATCTCGTTGGCACCCGGGGCGGTGTACATGCTCGCCGGCAGGAATTTTCCCGGATTTGCCGGGTCGTGCAGCAGCACGGTCACGGTATTCAGGCCGCCGATCACGATGTCGAGCTTGCCGCTGCCCTGCAGGTCGACCAGCAGGATCGACTGCGGCAGGTCCTGCGCCGCGATCGGGTAGCTGTCGGCCGCGAGGAACGAACCGTGGTTGGCCGGGTCCTGGCGAAGCACGTTGACGGTCGGCGTCATGCCGCCGGTCGGGCCCGGGTCGGTGATCACGAGGTCGTTCAGCAGATCGCCGTCGACGTCGCCGATGGCGATGATGTTCGCGCCGATGACGTTGTCATTGAGCGTCTGCGTGAACACGCTCACCGGCGCGGCGAAGGTGGTCGAGGTGGCCGGGCCCGTGTGCATGAGGACCTTCACGCCGACGTCGTCGGTCAGCGCGACGTCGGCCGCACCGTCGCCGTTGAGATCGCCGACCGCCACCCAGTTCGCGCCGCCCGGGTACAGGTAGACCGGCGCCGCGAAGGTGCCGGGCGAGGTCTGCACGAACAGCGACACGTTGAAATCCGCTGAGACGAGGTCCGTCAGGCCGTCGCCGTTCAGGTCGCCGAAGGCGACCTGCGAGGCGCCGGGGCTCGGCAGGACCAGCGGCGAGTTGAAGGTGCCGGGCGCGAGCTTGTTGTTGAAGAACACGTACAGCGCCGCGTCCTCGAAGCTCGCGGTCACCACGTCCGGGTAGCCGTCACCGTTCAGATCGGTGCTGACCGCGTACAGCGGATCATCGCCGGCCGCGGTCGACGTCGGGTTGCCGTAGGCCCCGGCCCCGGTCTCGGGGAACAGCTTGAGATTGGACGAGGAGGGGAGGACCTCCGGGTGCACCGTGCTGAACTGCACGATGTCGGTCAGGTGGCTGCCGCTGAAGTCGCCGCTGACGACGCCGTACGAGAACTCGGTCGGTGGGCCTGCGAAGCAGTTGCCGCAACCGCCATAGTTGTCGTAACCGTCGCCGCCGCAGCTCGTCAGCAGGACCGGCACTGCGAGCGCGAACCAAGGCCGCCAGCGGCCGCCGGACGAGGCCGGTGTCCCGCCAGGGTTCGAGCGATGAATGGGCGATCTCATGTGAACTCCTCCCGGTGTGCGGTCAGCGACTGCCGACGGCGCCGTGTCTCCCGCGGAGCATCTTCCAGATACTAGCGCGCGCCCGCTGTCGAATCGCACACGATTCCCGTGCGCCAACGGGCACTAACGAGCGGCCGGCGCAAAGGTTGACGCGGGGCTGTCGCCCCACTGTCACCGATTGGCGACAGTCGGTACGGGGGTCGCCGTCGGCGGCCGAGCGGCGCCTACTCGATCTTGAGGCGCGCGAACACCATCGCCCCGCGCGGCTCCTCGCCATAGAGCGGCTCGAGCGCGCGCGGCACGAAATCGCGCGAGTACAGCGCACCGACCCCGACCCGCAGGTGCCGGCCGAGCGCGAAGTCGCGGATCGCCCCGGCCGACGCCTTCGCGACCGTCCGTACCGGGCCCGCTTCGACCCCCGCGAGCACCAACTCGTCGTTCTGTTCGCGCTCGAAGCGCGCGAACAGCGTGACCCAGACGCCTGCCCGCACGGCGGTTTCGAGCGCGCCGGCGTCGAGCGCGCCGTGCTCGCTGCTGCGCCGCCCCCAGGCCATCGTCGTCGACCACCAGCCGCCGCCGTCCAGCGGGCGCGTGTAGATCGCGCTCGCCGAGGCCTTGCGTTGGTTCTCGGTCGGGAACAGCTGCTCCGGGCTCGTGACCGCCGCCCAGCTCGCCTGCAACGACCAGTGCGCGGATGGATTGAACGAGGCGCGCAGCGCACTGGAATCGAGAGCACCGGTCTCGATGTTGTACCGGAACTGGTCGGGCTCCCGGCCGCGGAACCGCGAGGCCTCGAGCTTCCACTCGCCGTGCACCCAGCCGGCCGTCACGACGCCGTAGCTGATGTGCGTCGAGTCGAGCCAGTGGTGCGTGATCGGCGGCTCCGGGCTGTCGCCGGTGGACAGCCGGTGCATGAACGCCGGCGGGCCGAAGGCGGGCTCGCCGGGCAGCCCCGCGTACACGAACACGTCGTCCTCGGCCGTCAGGCGGTGCGCATCGCTGGCCGACAGTTCCATGAACAGGTCGTGCGGGTGCTGGCGATCGACGAGCGGCGTCACGCCGTCGGCCGTCTCACCGCTCGCCAGCAGAACCGGATAGCCGCGCTTGCCCATCAGCGGGTCCGGGCTCAGCATCGCCCGCAGTCGCAGCGTGTCGTCGGCGCCGAGCGGCCGGACCGCGGCGCCCATCAGCATGCCGGAGAAGAACGCGAGGTCGGCGCCGCGCGGCCCCTGCTGCCAGTCGTCGACCGCGTTCAGCAGCGCGTGCGACATCAGCATCCACTCGCCGCTCGCGACGTGCAGTCCGGCATGCTCGGACGCGTCCGGCTGCCAGCTGGTGCCGGAGGCCTCGCGCGAGAACGGGTAGTCGCCGAGCGCGCCCGCCATCCCCTCCGCCCGCGCCAGCACGGACCAGCAGGACAGGACGGTGGCCGCCGCCCCGATGCCGCCGAGCCGCCGGCGACTCCGCGGCGCGGGGCCGGCTGCGGCCTCAGCCGCCGCGCTTATAGACGACCTTCTGCTTGCCGCCGTCGCAGGTGCCGACCACGGTCTGGTCCTGCACCTCGTCGGATGCGACGGCCTCGAGCGTGTAGTTCTTCACGCCCTTGGCGTCGAGCTTCGCAGCGATCTGCGCTTTGACCTCCTCGCAGCCGGTCGCGGTGGCGAGGGTCGGGCAGGCGAGGGTGGCGAGGGCGAGGAGCACCGGCAGCGATTTCATGGGGTCCGCTCGTGGCTTCGGAATCGCAAATGGTAGCGGTTGGCGAAACCCGGCGCGACCGTCGCCGGCCGACCGGACCGTGAACCGGCGCACTTGCGCAGGTCCCGAACGGGCGCACACTCAGGGACGGTGGGAGGGCGGTCCGACGAAGCGATGCGCGACCTGACCGAGGAGCTGAACCGCGAGGGATACGCGTTCGTGCGGGGCTTCCTGCCGCCGCAGGATGTGGCCGAGCTCGCCGAGGAAATCGACCGCATCTACCGCGAGGGGCTCAGGCACCACGCGACCTACCGCGACCGGAACCTGCTCTTTGAGATCCTGAACGACCCGCAGGCCGAGCGACGCGTCGTGCTGCAGGCCCACTGGGCGGCCTGGATCAGCCCGCTTATCGAACGGCACCGCCGCGACCCGCGCTTCTTCGAGGTGCTCTCGCCCTTCCTCGGCTCGGACATCAAGCAAGTTGCCCAACAGGTGCACTGGAAGCCGCCGGGGGCCAAGTACACGTTCTACCGCTTTCACCAGGACGCGCGCTTCCGGGAGAACCCGTCGGCGTTCGGCGATCTGCGCCACGGCACGGTCAATACGGGCCTCGCGATCGACCCGCAGACCGCGAGCAACGGCGCGCTGCGGCTGATCCCGCGCAGCCACACGCGCGGCTACCTCGGGCTCTCCGACGACGGGCCGATCATGGTCGGCCAGACGCAGGACGAGGAGCTGCGCCGCGCCGGGCTCGACCCGGCGGACGTCATCACCTGCACGATGGCGCCCGGCGACCTGCTGCTGTGGACGCTGTACACGGTGCACGGCTCGAGCCCGAACGTCAGCTCGTACGAGCGACGGCTGATGATCAGCAGCTACGTGCGCGCTTCGGACACCGAGCGCGGCGAGTGGGCGTTCCGCGACGGGGTCTCGACGCCACTCGGCGCGGAGCCGCGGATCTGCAAGTACGAGCAGCTGCTGGAACGGCCGGGTCCGTTCTACATCGAGGAGGACTGGACCGAAGAGGCGATCGCCCGCGCGATGCTGTAGCGTGCAGCGGCCCGGCGCGCCGGCCGGCCGCCACCGCTGCGAGAGCCGATGCCACCGCGCCGCCAGCCCATCGACACCGACGATCTGTTCGCCGAGGCGGCGAAGGCCGGCCCGCTGCGGATCGCCCCGGACGTGGTGCTGCTGCGCGGCTTCATCGCCACCGCGCCGCTGCTCGCCGAGGTCGTGCGGATCTCCGCGCACGCGCCGTTTCGCCGCCTGGTCACGCCCGGCGGCGGGCAGATGTCCGTCGCCATGACCAACTGTGGTGCCGTCGGCTGGCACAGCGACGCGAGCGGCTACCGCTACCTCGAGCGCGACCCGCTGGCGGACCGGCCATGGCCGCCGATGCCGCCCGGCTTCCAGGAACTCGCGAACGCCGCCGCCGGTGCCGCCGGCTTCGGGGCGTTCGCCCCGGACTGCTGCCTCGTGAACCGCTACGCGGTCGGCACGCAGATGGGCGTGCATCGCGATCACGACGAGCTCGACCTGCGCCAGCCGATCGTGTCGGTGTCGATCGGCCTGCCGGCGCGCTTCGTCTGGCACGGGCTCAAGCGCAAGGATCCGGCCACCGAGGTCATCGTTCGCGACGGCGACGTCATGGTGTGGGGCCGCACGGCGCGGCCCGGCTATCACGGCGTACGGCGGCTGGCCGCGAGCGGCCACCCGGGCGCGCCGGAGCTGCGCTTCAACCTGACATTCCGCCGCGCGCGCTGAGCGCTGGCGCACGTCGGCGGTGCGGCGAACGGGGTAAAATTCGCGCATGGCGAGCCTGCACGCCGATCTCCTGCCGCATCCCGCCAACCCGCAGCCCGCCGCGACGCTGACTCTTGCCGCCGACGTCGAGCGAACGGCCGAGGGCCTCGAGCTCCGCTATGAGCTGCGCGGCGACCGCAGCACGGTGCGCTGGCCGGATCCCGCGGCACCGTGGCGCGCCGACGGGCTCTGGCGCCACACCTGCTTCGAGGTGTTCTGCGCCGTGCCGGGCGGCAGCGCCTACTACGAGTTCAACTTCTCGCCGGCGGGCGCCTGGGCCGCCTACCGCTTCGGCGGCTATCGCGAGCGGCTCGCGGACCCGGAGCTGCGCAGCGCCCCGCTGGTCGCGCTGAGCGAGGAGGCGGACGCGACGCGGCTCGACGTGCGCCTCGACACGGCGGGGCTGCCGCGGCTCGGCGCCACCGCCCCGATCGAACTCGCGCTCACCGCGGTCATCGAGACGCGCGACCGCGCCATCCACCACTTTGCGCTCGCGCACCCGAACGAGACCGCCGACTTCCACGACCGGCGCGCGTTCCTGCTGACGCTGCCGGGCACCGGCCGGCGCGCGCGATGAATTTCGGGATCGACCGCCTGCTCGGCTCGGCGGCGCTGCGCGCGGCGCTGCGCGGCCGTCGCGCCGCGCTGCTCGCGCACCCGGCATCGGTGACGCGCGAGCTGCGCCACTCGCTCGATGCGCTCGCCGCGACCGGCGACGTGACGCTGAGCGCCGCCTTCGGCCCGCAGCACGGCCTGCGCGGCGAGAAGCAGGACAACATGGTCGAGTCGGCCGACTACCGTGACCCGCGGCTCGGCGTGCCGGTATTCAGCCTGTACGGCGACGTGCGCCGCCCGACGGCCGCCATGCTCGACAGCTTCGACGTGCTGCTCATCGATCTGCAGGACCTCGGCTGCCGGATCTACACGTTCCTGACGACGCTGCGTTACATGCTCGAGGCGGCGGCCCGCGCCGGCAAGACCGTCTGGGTGCTCGACCGTCCGAACCCGATCGGCCGGCCGGTGGAGGGCTTTGCGCTGCGAGGCGGCTGGGAAAGCTTCGTCGGTGCCGGGCGCCTGCCGATGCGCCACGGCCTCACACTCGGCGAGGCCGGCAGCTGGTTCATCGCGGAGCTGAGGCTCGATCTTGACTACCAGGTCATCGAGCTCGAGGGCTGGCAGCCGGACGCGGGGCCGGGGCACGGCTGGCCGCTCGGCGAGCGCGGGTGGGTCAACCCGAGCCCGAACGCGCCGAACCTGTCGATGGCCCGCTGCTACCCGGGCACCGTCATGCTCGAGGGCACGACGCTCTCGGAAGGGCGCGGCACCACGCGGCCGCTCGAGTTGTTCGGCGCACCCGGCATCGACGCCGAGGCGTGGCTCGCGGAGATGCACGCGCTCGCGCCAGCGTGGCTGGCGGGCTGCCGCCTGCGGCCGTGCTGGTTCGAGCCGACCTTCCACAAGCACACCGGCGCTCTGTGCGCCGGCATGCAGATCCACGTCGACGATCCCGCGTACGTTCACGCGCGCTTCCGGCCGTGGCGGCTCGTCGCGCTCGCCTTCAAGGCGCTGCGGCGGCTGCGGCCGGACTACCCGCTGTGGCGCGACTTCCACTACGAGTACGAGCGCGAGCGGCTCGCGATCGACCTGCTGAACGGCGGGCCGTGGCTGCGCGAGTGGGTCGATGACCCGGCCGCCGCGCCGGCCGACATCGATGCCGCCGTCCACCGGGACGAGGCCGCGTGGCGCGAGGAATCGGCCGCCTTCCACCGCTACCGCTGACGGCGGGGCGCTGTCGATCGTGCGCGAGCTGAGCGAACGCCACCGGAGTCGCGGCGGCGTCACGCTGCACCGCGCGGCCTGGCAGCCGGACGGCGACGCCCGCGCGATCGCCGTCGTCTCCCACGGCCTCGCCGAGCACGGCGGCCGCTACCGCGAGCTCGCCCTGCGCCTACTCGCGCTCGGCGCCGAGGTGCACGTGCAGGATCACCGCGGGCACGGCCGCTCGGGCGGGTCGCGCGCCTACGTCGAATCCTTCGACAGCGTCGTCGACGAGCTCGTGGAGCTGATCGAGTCGCGGCGCGCGGCAGCCCGTGGGCGCCCGCTCTGGCTGATCGGCCACAGCTTCGGCGGGACAGTCGCGTTCGCGGCGGCGCTGCGCCGGCCGGAGCTCGTCGATGCGCTCGTGCTGTCGGCGCCGGCACTCGGGGTCGACCCGGAGCTGCCATGGCTGCAGGTGCGGCTCGGCCGGCTGCTGTCGGCGATCGCGCCGCGCGCGGGACTGTTGCGCCTCGAGGCCGGGGCGGTCAGCCGCGACCCCGCGGTCGTCGCCGCGTACCGGGCCGACCCGCTCAACTTCCGCGGCGCGGTGCCGGCGCGCACGCTGGTCGAGCTCGTCGATGCGATTGGCCGGCTCGCGCCGCGGGCGCCGGAGCTGCGCACGCCGACGCTCGTGCTGCACGGCACCGCCGACCGGCTGGTGCCGCTGCGCTTCAATACGCCGGTCTACGCCCGGCTCGGACCGGCGGACCTGACGGTCCGCGAGTACGAGGGCTTCTACCACGAGGTCCTCAACGAACCCGGGAGGGCCCTCGTCTACGCCGACCTCGAGGCCTGGCTCGCCGCCCGCTAGTCAGTGCCCGCCGCCGGACGCCGCGGGCACCGGAAAGCCGCGCCTGCGCATCAGCGCCGCGATGCCGGGGTCGCGGCCGCGGAAGCTGCGGTAGGCATCAGCCGGGTCGCGCGTATTGCCGATCGAGAACACGTCCGCGCTCAGCCGCGCGGCGACCGCGTGGTCGTAGGGGCCGCCGGCCTCGGTGAAGGCCTCCCAGGCGTCGGCGGACAGCGTGTCGGACCACAGGTAGCTGTAGTACCCGGCCGAGTAGCTGTCGCCGGCGAAGATGTGCTGGAACTGCGCCGTGCGGTGCCGCATGACGAGTTCGTGCGGCATGCCGAGCGCCGCCAGCGTCTGTTTCTCGAAGGCCCGCGGGTCGATCGACGTGTCACCCGCGAGGTGCAGGCGCATGTCGACCAGCGCGCTCGACAGGTACTCGACGGTCGTGAAGCCTTCGTTGAACTTCTCGCTGCGGTGGATCTTCTCGAGTAGCTCCGGCGGCATCGGCTTGCCGGTCTGGTAGTGCAGCGCGAAGCGGTTCAGCACCTCGGGTGTCGACAGCCAGTGCTCGAGGAGCTGCGACGGGAACTCGACGTAGTCGCGCGCGACCGCCGTGCCGGACAGCGTCGGGTAGTTCACGTTTGACGACAGGCCATGCAGCGCGTGGCCGAATTCGTGGAACAGTGTCGTCGCGTCGGTCCAGCTGATCAGCAGCGGCTCGCCCGGCGCCGCCTTCACGAAGTTGGCGTTGTTCGACACGATCGTCGTGACCGGCCGCGCGAAGCGCTCCTGCGTCCGGTAGGCATTCATCCAGGCGCCGGAGCGCTTGTTCTTGCGCGCGTAGGGATCGAAGTACCAGAGTCCTATGTGCGCGCCCTTCGCGTCGGTGACCTCGTAGACGCGGATGTCGGGGTGCGCGACCGGCACCTGGCCCGCCGGCACCGGCTTGAACTGGAAGCCGAACAGCTGGCCGGCCACGAAGAACAGCCCTTCGCGGAGCTTCTCGAGCTGCAGGTATGGCTTGATCTCGTTGGCGTCGAGGTCGTACTTCGCCTTGCGCACCTTCTCGGCGTAGAACCGGTAGTCCCACGGCTCGATCGTGATGCGCGGCACGTGCTGCGCGTCGCACTCCTGGTCCGCGACCGCCTGCATGTCGGCGACTTCCTCGTGGACGCGCGCGACGGCCGGCTTCCACACGGCCTCCATCAGCGCCAGGGCGCGCTCGGGCGTCTTCGCCATCGAGTCCTCGAGGCGCCAGTGGGCGTGCGTCGGATAGCCGAGCAGCTTGGCGCGCTCGGCGCGCAGCTTCAGGATCTGCGTGATCAGCGCGTTGTTGTCGTGACCGTCGCCGTTGTCGCCGCGGTTCGCGAACGAGTGGAAGACAGCTTCGCGAAGATCGCGGCGCGTCGAGTACTCGAGGAAGGGCTCGACGCTCGAGCGGGTGTTCAGCACGGCGCCGCGGGCCTTGATGCCGCGCGCGCTCGCGCCCGCCTGCATGGCCTTCGCGACCGAGTCCGGCAGCCCGGCGAAGTCGGCATCGCCGTTCAGCTCGAGCCAGTGCTCGTTCTCGTCGGCCAGCAGGTTCTGCGAGAACTTCGTGTACAGCGACGCGAGCTGCTGGTTCAGCTCCGACAGCCGCGCCTTGGCGGCGGCATCGAGCTTGGCGCCGGCGCGGACGAAGTCGGTGTAGTACTTCCACACGAGGCGCTGCTGCTCCGCGCTCAGGCCGCTCGACTCGCGCGCGGCGTACACCGTCGCGATGCGCTTGAACAGCTTCTCGTTCTGCACGACCTTGTCGTCGTGCGCCGCGAGCAGCGGCGACATCTCGGCCTCGATCGCCTGCACGCGCTCATCGTCCAGCGTCGAGGTGTAGATGTAGAAGATCCGCTCGACGCGGTCGAGCGTACGGCCGCTGTCCTCGAGCGCCGCGATCGTGTTCTTGAAGTCGGGCGGGGCGCGGTCGTTCGCGATCCTGTCGATCTCGCCGAGATTCTCGGCCATGGCCGTCTGCAGCGCCGGCTTGAAGTCCTCGACGTGCAGCTGGTCGAACGGCGGTACGCCGCCGTACGGCCCTGGCCACGGCTTCAGCAGGGGGTTCGCACCGGCGGGTGCCGCGAGCAGCGAGACGGCGCTCAGGCTAAGGACCGCGAGCACGGTGCGGAACGACGAACCAGGCATGGGCGGGCTCCGGCGGGCATGTGGGGGCGCGAATCATAACCTTCGCAGGACCCGTTCGAGCAGCCAGCCCTTCAGCCAGGTGGCCGCCTGCACCGCGGCCGCCTCGCCGTGGCGCTGGCCGAGTTCCTCGCACAGCTCGCCGAAGCTCGCGCCGCCCGCCAGCCGGTCGAAGGCCTCGGCTTCGCCCGGCGCGAACGGCCGGAACTGCGGCGTGAGCGCCGGGCGGTGGATCAGCCACTCGGTGGGCGCGGCGGCCGCGGCGGGCGGCGCCGCGCCCGGGTCCGCGTCATCGGCCTGCGCGGCCCGGAAGGCCTCGACGGCGTTGGTCCGCGTGGCGAAGCGCCGCACGCTCGGCAGCGCACCGAAGCGCAGCCCCGGCCAGTCCGCGGGCGCCACGCCGGCGAGCTCGGCCGCCTCGGTCGCGCGCCCGGGCGCGGCATCGAAGGCGGCGGCGAGCAGCCACTCGAACTCCGCCAGCTCCGCCAGCATCTCGTCGTCGATGCCGGCCGCCTCCGCGCGGATGAACGCGCCGAGCTCGGCGCCGTAGTCGCGCACCGAGCGGAACGACGAAGGCGTGGTGGTGATGAACGCATCGACGCGCGCGGCGAAGGCGTCCGCGCCCAGCCGGGCGCTGAGTGCCGGGTACTGCGCGCCGAGCGACTCGATGAGCCGCAGCCGGTAGGCGTCGCTGTAGATCCGCCAGCGCTCCTCGGCCGGCGGCGCGACGGCCACCGCCAGCGCGCGCGGCAGCTCGCCGCCCGCGAGCACGTGGTCCTGCACGGCGCGTTCGAGTTCGGCGAGGCGCATCAGGCCGCCTCGGCGCGCGCGGCGCGCGCGACCTGCCGCGCCTGCCCGAGCTCCTCGACCAGCTCCTCGAGCGGCGGGATCGCATCATCGCGCTCGAGCAGCGTGCTCACCGGGCCGAAGCGCCGCACCGCGTGCGCATACAGGTCCCAGACCTCGCGGCGCACCGGCGCGTCGTGGGTGTCGATGCAGTGCGTGCCGTGGTCCTGGTGTCCCGCCACGTGGAACTGCTGGACCGCCTCGCGCGGCACGCCGTCGAGGAACTCGACCGCGTCGAAGCCGTGGTTGCGGCTGCTGACGTAGACGTTGTTGACGTCGAGCAGCAGCCGGCAGCCCGTGCGCGCGGCGAGTTCGGCCAGGAACTGCCACTCGGTCATGGCCGAGCTCGCGTAGCTGACGTAGCTCGAGACGTTCTCGAGGACCAGCTCGCGGCCGAGGCGCTCCTGCACGTGCTGCACGCGGGGCGCGACGTGCGCCAGTGCCTCCTCGGTGTACGGCAGCGGCATCAGGTCGTGCAGGTTGAGCCCGTCGACGCCGGTCCAGCACAGGTGATCGGAGACCCACTCGGGCGCGCAGCGGTCGGCGAGGGCCGCGACCCGCGCCAGGTAGCCCGCGTCGATCGGGTCGGTGCTGCCGATCGACATCGACACGCCGTGCATGACGATCGGGTAGCGGGCGCGAATGGCGTCGAGGAAGTGGAGCGGGCGGCCGCCGTCGACCAGGTAGTTCTCGGTAATGACCTCGAACCAGTCGACCGCCGGCGACGACTCGAGGACCGCGCCGTAGTGCACGGGACGCAGACCGAGCCCAAATCCCAGCGCTGTCGGCATCGAGGTCCCTCGCGGCGGCGGCGGCCATCACCCATGACCGCCGGCGCCCATCTTACGGCGGCGCCATCGGCACGGGCCCGCGGCCGGCCGGGTGCGCCCCGGTGAGACCGGGCGGGCGCCTCCTTTGTTACGGGCGCCGGGCTCGATGCCTTGCTGCGGCGCAGCAAGGTGCATCCCCGTGTACCATCGCGCACGAATAGCCGCCTGTTCCGCTCGTAATAATGGACGTTCGGGCCCGGTCCACCCTGATGAGCGACTCCGCCGACAACGCGCGCCGACGCGCGCGCTTCGAATCGCTGTGCGGCGGCCTGCGCACGGACCTGTACCGGTTCGCGTTCTGGCTGGCGCGCGACCGTTCGGTGGCCGAGGACGTCGTGCAGGACACGCTGCTGCGCGCGTGGCGGTCGTTCGAGGGCCTCGGCGACGCGGCGGCGGTGCGCCCGTGGCTGCTGACGATCGCGCGCCGCGAGTTCGCGCGGCGCTTCGAGCGCAAGCGCCTCGACATCGTCGACCTCGACGCGCTGGCGGCGCTCGAGGATCCGGCGCTCGCGGCCGCCGAGGAGAGCGGCCTCGCGGACCTGCGGGCCGCGATCTTCGCGCTCGAGGACGACTACCGCGAGCCGCTGGTGCTGCAGGTGCTGATGGGCTACACGACCGAGGAAATCGCGCGCCACATGGACCTGAAGCCGGGTGCCGTGCTGACGCGCCTGTTCCGGGCCCGCCAGAAGCTGCGCGCAGCCGTCGTCGACGGAGGCGGGCCGTGACCCACGACGAAGCCCGCGAACGCCTGCACGCCGATCCGGGCGGCCGCACGCCCGAGCTCGCCGCGCACCTCGCCGCGTGCCCGGAGTGCGCGGCCGTGGCTGCGCGCCTCGCCGCCTTCGACGAGCGCCTGAAGCGCGCGCTCGCCGTGCCGGTCCCGCCGGCGCCGGCCGCCGAGGTCATCGAGCTGCGCAGGCCCGCGAGGCCCCGGCGCCTGCCCGGCTGGTTCGCGCTCGCCGCCGGCGGGGCGCTCGCCGCCATTGCGCTCGGCCTCGTGCTCTCGGTCTACCCGCGGGCGGCGCTCGCGAGCGCCGTGGTCGTGCACGTCGAGGGCGAGCCCGACTCGTGGTCGACGGTGGCCCCGGTCGGCGATGAGCTCCTCGGCAAGGTCCTGAAACGCTCGCACGTCCGCCTCGCGGCCGGTGCGCCGCCGGTCACCTACGCCGCGAGCTGCACCTTCCGCGGCGCGGTCGTGCCGCACCTCGTCGTGAAGACCGACGCCGGGCCCGTGACGGTCATGCTGCTGGCGCACGAGCACGTGTCGCGGCCGCTGACGATCGACGAGTCGGGTTACCGCGGCGTGATCGTCCCGGCCGGCCACGGCGCGATCGCGGTCCTCGCCCGCGGCACGCAGCCGGTGCCGGCGGCGCTCGCCGCGCAGGCCGCCAGCACGTTCCTGTTCGGCGACTGAGCGCCGGCGCCGCTCAGCCCGGCCGCGGCGCGCGCCGGCAGCGCCCGCCGCCGGCGTCGCGGGCCGTGCCGTCGACGCCGAGGAAGCGGTAGCTGTAATGGTCCGCCGCCAGCTGCAGCTCGAGCACGCCGTACAGCCGCGCGTAGTCGCGGTGGTTCGCCGACAACGACCAGTCGCGCAGCGACGCGCCGCCGGTGCCGACGACGAACTCGCGGATGCCGGCCGCCGACGGCCGGCCGTCCGCGTCGCGCGGGTCGAAGGATTCATAGAAGTGCTCGTGGCCGCTGAGCACGAGGTCGGCGCCGGCGGCATCGAGCGCGCGCCAGGCCGGCGCCATGCGCGCGCCGTCGCCGCTGTGCAGCCCGGTCGAGAACAGCGCGTGGTGCCAGAGCGCGACGATGCAGCGGCCGTCGCCGTCGATCGCCTTCAGCTCCTGCTCGAGCCACGCCTGCTGGCGGGCGAGCCGCGCGCCGTCGATATTGCTGTCGAGCCCGATCACCCACCAGTCGCCGAGCGGCGCGCGGAAGTACGTGCGGCCCGGGTTGCGCTCGCCGAAGTAGTCCAGGAAATCCCGGCTCGTGCCGTGCACGTAGTCGTGGTTGCCGGGCACCACGAAGCTCGACGGCCGGAAGCGGCCCCACGTCGGGCCGTAGCAGCGCGCGATCGTCGCCGGCGTCGCGCTCGGGTAGCTCGTGTCGCCCAGCACCAGCACCGCCGCGCCCTCGGTGATCAGGTGCGCGGTGCGCGCGGCGGCGCTGGCCGCGGCCGGGCCGTCGCATTCGCCGATGTCGCCCGCGGCATAGGCGGTGACGTCGGCGCGCAGCGGCAGCGCCGCGAGCACTGCGAGCATCGCGAGCACGGCAGGCGCTATGCAGCGGGTGGCGCTCATGGGCTCGCCGCCGCGCCGCTCGCGAGCGGCGCCCGGGCGACCGGCAGCATGCGCGCCGAGCGCCAGCCGCCGAAGCGGTAGTAGCCGACCGCGAGCAGCGCGCTGATGCTCGAGGCGACCGGGAAGCTCCACCAGATCGCATCGGCACCGAGGCGCGGCGCGAGGCCGATCGCGAGCGGCAGCCGCACGCCCCACAGCGCGATCAGCAGGATCACGAGCGGCGGCATGACCGCGCCGGTCGAGCGCACCGTGCCGAACAGCACCATCGACACGCCGAAGAAGAGGAACGACCATGCGCCGGTGCGGTTGATGTGCGCCGCGATCTCGAGCGCCGGGCCCGCTGGCAGGAACAGGCCGAGCGCGTTGCGGTCGAGCGCGAGCAGCGCGAGCAGCATCGTGCCGGTCGCGGCCACGTGGCAGGCGACGCCGGCGGCGGCGATGCGGTGCACGCGATCCCAGCGCCCAGCGCCGACGTTCTGCGCCGCCATCGATGACACCGCGGCGCCGAGTGCGAAGGCCGGCATCTGCAGGTAGTTCCACAGCTGCCAGCTGGCGCCGTAGGCCGCCGTCGTGTCGGTGCCGAAGCGGTTCACGAGCGAGACGAGCGCCAGCATGTTGGCCGAGACCACGAGCAGCTGCAGCCCCATCGGCAGGCCCTTGCGCAGCAACGTGCCGACGATCGTCGCGTCGAGCCGGATCAGCTTGAGGTCCGCGCCGTGCAGCCACAGCGGGTGGCGCTGCCGGTACAGGTAGAGCAGCAGCGCCGCGAGGCTGACGGCGTTCGCGACCAGGGTCGCGAGCGCCGAGCCCGCGATGCCGAGGCCGGGTACCGGACCGGCGCCAAATATGAAGAGTGGATTCAGCACGATGTCGAGCCCGACCGACAGCAGCAGGAACTTGAACGGTGTCTTCGAGTCGCCGGCGCCGCGCAGCACCGCCATGACGATCGTGTACAGGTAGATGCACGGAACCGCGACAAAGATGATGCGCAGGTAATCGCGCGCAAGGCCCGCCGACTCGGGCGGCGTGCGCATCGCGGCGAGCAGGTGCGGGGCGCTCAGCCAGCCGAGGAGGGCGATCGTGACCGCGACCAGCGCGAAGAACGCGGCGCTGGTCCCAACCACGCGCCGCGCGTCGTGCAGGGCGCCGGCCCCGACGTACTGCGCGATCAGGATCGTCGCCGCCATCGACACGCCGAACACGCCGCCGATCAGCAGGAACAGGATCGAGTTGGCGTTCGCCGTGGCGCCGAGCGCGGCCTCGCCGAGGAAGCGCCCGACCCAGATGGAGTTCACCGACCCGTTCAGCGACTGCAGCACGTTGCCGAGCAGGATCGGCGTCGCAAAGGCGATCAGCGTGCGCCCGATCGGGCCGTGGGTCAGGGAGGGGCTGCTCGTCATTCGGGCCCGTCAAGATACAGGATCGACTTGCCGACCGTGGCCCCGGACTGGAGTTCCGCGAGTGCCGCCGGTGCCGCGTCGAACGGATGGCGCGCGCCGACAAAGGGCGGCTCGGGCGCGAGCTCGGCCAGGCCGGCGTAGACCGGCTCGAGTCGCTCGCTGCGCTCCCACAGCCAGATCAGGTTGAACGCCAGCAGCGCGCGGTTGGCGGCGATCATCGCGAGCGGGTCGAGCCGCGGGCGCCTCAGCCAGCGCCACGCGAGGTGCGCCCAGGCGCGGCCGGCGCCCGGCCGCACGAAGTCCGCCGCGCCGTAGAGCACGTAGCGCCCCTCCGGCGCCAGCCGCTCGAAGGCCGGCGTGAAGCCCGCGCCGAGCACGGCGTCGAAGACGACATCGAAGCCGGTGGCGTGCACGGCGCCGAGCGCCTCATCGAGCGCGTCGCCGAAGTCGCCCGCACCGCGCAGCACGCACTGCGCGGCCGGCAGCGCGTGGCGCTCAGCGAGGAACCCGCGCTTGCGCGAGTCGCCGACGACGGCGATCGGGACCGCGCCGAGCCGCCGCAGCAGCGCGAGCGACTGCAGCCCGACGCCGCCGGCCGCCGACTGCACGAGCACGACGCTGCCGCGGCGGGCCTCGCCGAGGCGAACCAGCCCGTACCACGCGGTCAGCGACTGCACCGGGAACGCTGCCGCCGCCTCGAAGGACCAGCCCTCGGGCACCGGCCGCACGTAGCGCGCACCGACGTTCAGGTGGGTCGCATAGCCGCCGAATCGCGTCAGCGCGAACACCCGGTCGCCGACCGCCACCCCGCTGCCCGCATCCGGACCGAGCGCGACGACGGTCCCGGCGACCTCGAGGCCGGGCACGAAGCTGCCGGCCGGTGTCGCCGAATACAGACCCTGGCACGCGAGGATGTCGGCGAAATTGAGGCCGACCGCGCGGACCGCGATCTGCGCCTCGCCCACGGCCGGCGGCGGCACGGGCTCCTCGACGCGCCGCAGGCGGTCGAGCGAGCCCGCCCGGTCGATGCGCCATACGATTCGGCGGCGGTGCATGGGATCATAGTAGCCGCATGAGCGCGCCCGTCGCCGAGTCCGAGACCCCGGAGCCCTTCCCGTGGCGACGCTGGCTTGCCCCGGCGTTCTCGGTGCTGGTGTTCGCGGTGCTGATCGCCGTGCTGCACCACGCGCTCGGCGCCTACCACCTGCACGACGTGCTGGCCGCGGTCCGCGCGATCCCGCGCGGTGCGCTCGCCGCCGCGGCGGCGCTGACGGCCGCCAGCTACTTCATGCTGACGCTGTACGACTGGCTCGGCGTTCGCTACCTCGACAAGCCGGTCAGCTACGCGCGCACGGCGCTGACCTCGTTCATCGCCTACGCCTTTGGCCACAACCTGAGCCTCGCGGCCTTCACCGGGGCGGCGATCCGCTACCGGCTGTACTCGACACAGGGCTTCACGACCGTGGACGTCGCGACGGTCGTGTCGATGTGCGCGCTGTCGACCGCGATCGGCGTCAGCACGCTGGCCGGCGTCGCGCTGCTCATCGCCGCCCCCGGCACCGGCGTCCTGCACCTCGGCCACCTGTGGTCGAAGGCCGTGGGCGTGCTGCTGATCGCGTGGGTCGTGGCCTACGTGATCTGGGCGAGCCGGGCGAAGCGGCCGGCGGCGATCGGCGCCTGGGCGCTCAGGCCGCCCGGCGCCTCGATCGCGCTGTCGCAGGTCGCGGTCGCGAGCGTCGACCTCGCGTTCTCGGCGGGCGTGCTGTACGCGCTGCTGCCGGCCTCGGCCAGCATCGACTTCGTCACCTTCGCCGGGCTCTACGCCGTCGCGATCGTCGCCGGCATCCTGAGCCAGGTGCCGGGCGGCCTCGGCGTCATCGAGACCGTGGTCGCGCTGGCGCTGCCCGAGGTGCCGGCGCCGCAGCTCTTCGGCGCGCTGCTCGCGTACCGCGCGATCTACTACCTCGCGCCGCTCGTGGTCGCGGCGCTCGCCTTCGCGACGCACGAGCTCTATCGCCAGCGCCCCCAGCTGCGCCGCGCCGGCGGCCTCGCCGACGCCGTGCTCGCGCCGCTGCTGATGCCCGTCGCACCGCAACTGATCGGCGTGCTCGTGTTCCTGGCGGGTGCGGTGCTGCTCGTCTCCGGCGCGACACCGGCGATCGACGCGCGACTCGGCAAGCTGATCGACGTCGTGCCGCTGCCGCTGCTCGAGCTGTCGCACCTCGCCGGCAGCGTCATCGGCGTCGGGCTCCTGATCCTAGCCCGCGCGCTGTTCCGCCGGCTCGCCGCGGCCTATCACGTGACGTTCTGGCTGCTGGTCGCCGGCATCGGCGCGTCGCTGCTGAAGGGCCTCGACTTCGAGGAGGCCATCGTCCTCGCGCTCGTGCTGCTGATCCTGTGGCTCGGGCGGCGCGCCTTCCACCGCCCGTCGACGATCATGAGCCAGCGATTCACGCCCGGCTGGATCGCGAGCGTCGCCATCATCGTGGCGCTGTCGGTGTGGATCGGCGTGCTCGCGCAGCGCCACGTGCCGTACTCGACCGAGCTGTGGTGGACCTTCGCGCTGAAGGGCGACGCGCCGCGCATGCTGCGCGCCTCGCTCGCGGTGGTCGTGTGCCTCGCGGCCTTCGTCGCGGTCAACCTCCTCAAGCCCGCGCCCGCGCAGCCGCATGACCCGGCGGCGCTCGACCTCGAGCGCGCGCGGCTAGCGATCCGCAACTGCAGCTCGAGCCTCGCGAACGCGGCGCTGGTCGGCGACAAGCGGCTCCTGTTCCCGGCGAGCGGCGATGCCTTCGTCATGTACCAGGTCAGCGGCCGCACGTGGGTCGCGCTTGGCGACCCGGTGGGGCCGGAGGAGCGCGAGGAGGAGCTCGTCTGGGCGTTCCGCGAGCTCGTCGACCTGCGCGGCGGGCGCACGGTCTTCTACCAGGTGAGCGGCCGTTCGCTGCCGCTGTACGTCGACCTCGGGCTCGCGCTCACGAAGCTCGGCGAGGAGGCGCGGGTGCCGCTCGCGGATTTCCAGCTCGAGGGCAGCGCGCGAGCCGACCTGCGGCAGTCGCGGCGGCGCGCGCAGCGCGACGGCGCGACCTTCCAGGTGGTCGCGGCGAGCGCGGTGCCGCCGCTCGTGCCGCGCCTCAAGGAGATCTCGGACGCGTGGCTCGAGGACAAGGCGACCGCCGAGAAGGGCTTCTCGCTCGGCGCCTTCAGCGAGCACTACATCACCCAGTTCCCGCTCGCGGTCGTGCGCAGCGAGGGGGAGATCGTCGCTTTCGCCAATATCTGGGGAACCGACAGCCTCGAGGAACTGTCCGTGGACCTGATGCGCTTCAGCCCCGATGCGCCGCGCGGCTCGATGGACTACCTGTTCATCGAGCTCATGCTGTGGGGCAGGTCGCAGGGCTACCGCTGGTTCAACCTCGGCATGGCACCGCTCGCGGGCCTCGAGAACCGGGCGCTCGCGCCGCTGTGGCACCGGCTCGGCAGCTTCCTGTTCCGGCACGGCGAGTCGTTCTACAACTTCGAGGGGCTCCGGCGGTACAAGGCGAAATTCGACCCGGTCTGGGAACCCCGCTACCTGGCCTCGCCCGGCGGGCTCGCCCTGCCGCGCGTGCTGCTCGACGTCGCCACGCTGATCTCCGGTGGACTCAAGGAACTGATCGCGAAATGAGCACGCTCCTTTGCCGCGCCCGGCGGGCGGCCACCGGCCTTGGCCTGCTGCTCGCGGCGGTCGTCGCGGCGGCGGCGCCGACGCCGGTGCCCAAGCCCGGCACCGGCGGTGACGCGCCCGCGCCGGTCGTTCCCGGCGAGCAGAAGCTGCGCTTCGGCGCCTTCGGCGAGATGACCGTCTACCGCCCGCACGGCGCGGTCAGCAGCGTCGCGCTGTTCGTCTCCGGCGACGGCGGCTGGAACCTCGGCGTCGTCGACATGGCACGCCACCTGCTCGACCAGGGCGCGCTCGTCGTTGGCATCGACATCCGCAGCTACCTGAAGTCGCTGAACGCGCCGACGACGAGCTGCCGCAACTTCGCCGTCGACTTCGAAGGGCTGGCACACGAGGTCGAGCGCCGCTTCCGGCTGCCGGAGTACCTGCCGCCGATGCTGATCGGCTATTCGTCGGGGGCGACGCTCGTGTACGCGGCCGCCGTCGAGTCGCCGAAGGGCACCTTCGCCGGGGCGATGAGCCTCGGCTTCTGCCCGGACCTGCAGCTGACGCAGGCGGTGTGCAAGGGCAGCGGCCTCACCTACGACCTCGACTACGGCAAGGTCGAGGCCGAAGCGGCACGCGCGCCGAAGGGCGTCGTGTTCAAGGAAGCGCCGCAGAACGCGACGCCGTGGGTCGCGTTCCAGGGCGAGGTCGACCAGGTGTGCGACCCGCCGGCCACGAAGGCCTTCGTCGGGCGCACCGGCCAGGCCGAGCTCGTTTGGCTGCCGAAGGTCGGGCACGGCTTTTCGGTGGAGCGCAACTGGCTGCCGCAGTTCCAGGCGAGCTACCGCGCGCTCACGACGCGTGCCGCACCGCCGAAGGTCTCGCTGCCGGAGGTGCAGGACCTGCCGCTGACGGAGGTCGCGGCGAAAGGCACGCCGCCGCCGGCGCTCGCCGACAGCTTCGCGGTGCTGCTGACCGGCGACGGCGGCTGGGCCGGCCTCGACCAGGACGTCGCCGCGGCGCTCGCGGCCCGCGGCGTTCCCGTCGTCGGGCTCAACACGCTCAAGTACTTCTGGAGCGCGCGCACGCCGGAGGCGGCCGCCGCCGACCTCGAGCGCATCATCCGCCGCTTCGGCGCCGCGTGGCGACGGCCGCGCGTGCTGCTGGTCGGCTACTCCTTCGGCGCGGACGTGCTGCCGTTCCTGTACACGCGCCTGCCGGCCGAGGTGCGCGCGAGCGTGCGGACCGTGAGCCTGCTCGGTCTCAGTGACTCGGCCAGCTTCGAGTTCCACGTGTCCGACTGGATTCCGGGCGCCGGCGCGGACGGTCGGCCGACCGTGCCCGAGATCCGCCGGATCGAGGGCGCACCGGTCCTGTGCCTGTACGGCGCCGAGGAGCACGACTCGCCCTGCCCGGCGCTCGCCGGGCCTGCGGTCAAGTCGGTCGCGCTCGGGGGCGGGCACCACTTCGGCGGCGACTATGCCTCGCTCGCCGCCCAGATCCTGGCGCATGCGGGCGGCTGAGGCCGCGGTCGTCGAATGTCAGCCGAGGGTCAAGATGCGCCCGGCGGATGCGGCGCCGGGGCCGGCCGCCCACGCGAACGCGGCCCCTTCGGTATCATGCGGGCCCCGTCCGGCCCCGGTCTGGCGGAACGGAGTCAATTCATGCCGATATTAAGAGTCTCCCGCGCGTGCCTCGCGGCCGCGTCCCTGCTGTCGCTCGCCGGCTGCGTCACGCTCGGCCCGGCCGACCGCGCGCTGCTGGCCCGGCCCGAGATGGCGCTCGACGCCTACCCCGTCGACACGACGTTCGATGAGGGCCTGTACCACAGCGCCGAGGGCCTGAGCGGCGGCCGCCGCCTCGCGCCGGGAGCCTGCGGATGCAAGTGAAGAAGACGCCGGGTGCGCTGCGGCTGGGACTGATGGCCGCGAGCTGCTCGCTGCTCGGTGCGCGCGCGCTCGCGGACGCGCCGGTTGCCGCGCCTGGCCCGGAGACGCCGGTCGACGACGAGCAGCCCTGGCAGTTCGACACGGGGCTGCAGTACTTCAAGGAAAACGAGAGCCGCGTGACGTCGAGCTCGCCGATCGTGAGCCTGCGCAAAGACCTCGGCGGCGAGCGGGTGTTTACCGGTTCGCTGCAGTTCGCGACTTTTTCCGGGAGCTCGCCGAACGGCGCCTTGCCCTCGAAGAAGCTGCAGACCTTCGCGACCGCGTCCGGCACGCGCCTCAACAACCCGGATGGCACACCGGTCACGTACACGACGCCCTCGGGCAAGGTCGTGGCGCAGCTCGCGACCTTGGCGCTCTACCAGATCCAGCCCTACCAGCAGCCTGACGACCCGCAGTACCACGAGCAGCGGGTGACGATCGACAGCAGCTGGTCGCAGCCGATCTTCGCGAACACGCACGCCAACATCGGCGGGCACATCACGAACGCCGCCGACTGCCTCTCGCTCGGGGTGACCGGCGGGATCAGCCGCGACTTCAACGACCGGGCGACGACGCTCGGCCTCGAGGCCGAGCTGCAGAGCGATCGCGTCAAGCCGCCGGGCGGTACACCGGTCGCGGGCAGCGACTACCGGCTGACCGACAAGATCGGCAGCAAGAGCAAGCAGGGCGACGGCCTGCAGCTGAGCCTGACGCAGCTCCTCAGCAGCCACTGGATCTCGAACCTCAACTACGCGCTCGAGTACCAGCACGGCTACCTCAACAACCCCTACAAGATCCTGAGCGTGGTCGACCCGTCGGGCTCGGTGACCGACTACCGCTTCGAGAACCGGCCCGACAAGCGCACGACCCACGGCGTGTTCTGGGGCAACAAGATCTCGGTTGGCCCGACCGTGCTCGACCTGTCTTTCCGCCACGGCACCGACAGCTGGGGCATCAAGGCGGATTCGGCCGACGCGCGGCTGCGCTTCAACGTCGGCAGCGAGGACATCTACTTCGAGCCGCACCTGCGCTGGTATCACCAGAGCAAGGCGGACTTCTACGACCTGTTCATCCTGTCGACGCAGGCCCAGCCGACGTACATGTCGCCCGACACGAGTCTCGCCGAGTTCATCGCGCACACGGTCGGGCTCAAGGTGGGCTTCCTGCTGCAGGACCAGGCGGAGCTGACCTTCCGCCTCGACGTCTACACGCAGACGCCGAAGTGGCGGACGAACGGCCTGCTCGAGCTGCAGGGGCTCGACCTGAACCCGAGCCTGCGGACCGTGATCTTCCAGGTGGGCTGGCGCCACGGTTTCTGAGCCGACACCGGGCAGCGCCCCGCCGCCGACCCTCGAGGCGCGCGGCGGCGGCGTGCTCGCGGCGCTGTTCACGGCGATGGCGAGCCCCTGCGAACTCCTGATCGAGACGGCCGATCGCGCACTCGCGGCGCACGTCGGCGGCATCGTCGCGGCCGAGGCGCGCCGCATCGAGGCCAAGTTCAGCCGCTACCGCGCCGACAGCGTCATCGGGCGCCTGAACGGGGGCGGCGGCGCGCCGCTCGCACTCGATGCGGAGAGCGCCTCGCTGATCGACTTCGCCGCGCGCTGCCACGCGCTTTCCGACGGCACCTTCGACATCACCTCGGGCGTGCTGCGCCACGCCTGGCGCTTCGACGGCACCGATCGCGTGCCGTCGGCGGCCGAGGTCGAGGCGCTGCGCGCGCGGGTCGGCTTCGAGCGGCTCGACTGGCGCCCGCCACGACTGACGGTGCCGGCCGGCATGGAGGTCGACCTCGGCGGGATCGGCAAGGAATACGCGGTCGACTGCGCGCTCGCGCTCGCGCGGCGCGAGTTCGAGGGACCCCTGCTCGTGAACTTCGGCGGTGATCTCGCGGCCAGCGGGCCGACCCGCCACGGGCCCTGGGTCGTCGGCGTCGAGCGGCCCGGGACCGACCGCGAGGCACGCCTCGTCCTCGACCTCGCGCGCGGCGCGCTCGCGACCAGCGGCGATACGCGGCGCTTCATCGAGCGCGACGGCGTGCGCTACGGCCACATCCTCGACGTGCGCACCGGCTGGCCGGTGGTCGGCGCGCCGCGCTCGGTCACCGTGGCGGCGGGGCACTGCATCGAGGCCGGCATGCTCGCGACGCTCGCGATGCTGAAGGGCGCCGGCGCCGAGGCTTTCCTCGCCGAGCAGGGCGTCGAGCACTGGTGCCTGCGCTGAGGGCGGACCGCGCGATCGCGGTTCGGCCACTACGCCCACGCCTCGTCCGCGTCAACCGGCCGGCCGCGGCCCGTCGAGCGGCGTTTCCGTCCCGCTCGCGCCGGCAACGCGGGCCGTTTGTAGCGCCCTCGCAACAGTCTTGATGTTACTTTGCCGCGGAAAGGCCGTCTTTGTAGCGAGAACGCTCCAAAGACGCGCAGACATCTTGTAGGCTACGCGGCACAAGGGAGTCCGTGGGGTAGGACTGCGTCCTCGGCCATCGGCCAGGGCACGCCTATGCCGCGGTCACAACCTCTATGCGCCGTGGACCATCTTGACAGGGGAGTATTTGAAACATGTCCATTAATCGCTTTCTAAGGCGAGCGATTCGCGTTGGGCGAATCGACGGCGACGCTATGGGAGCGTCGTTGGTAAAGCGCCCGGGCCTCGCCCCCTTCGCGCTGGCCGTGGTCGGCCTCGCCGGAGTTCATGGCGTCGCGTCCGCGCAGCAGCAAGCCCAGTCCGCGCAGCAGCCCCCGGCGGCGACGCTCGAGGAAGTGGTCGTCACCGGTTCGAGCATCGCGCAGAAGGCCGAGCAGTCCTCGCTCCCCGTCACGATCCTGACCGACAAGGACATCGCGAAGACCGGCCTCAACACCGCGACCGACCTGCTGCAGAACCTCCCGGCGATGCAGAACTTCGTGCCGGCCTCGAGCTCGGTGAACGGCGGCGGCGCCGGTGTCACGACGGCGGCGCTGCACTCGCTGCCCTCCAAGTACACGCTGGTGCTCGTCGACGGTCAGCGCGTCGCGCCCTTCGCCCTCGGCTCAGTGCAGGGCGGCGGCTTCGGCGTCAACCTCGAGAGCATTCCGCTCTCGGCGATCGAGCGCGTTGAGGTGCTGACGGACGGTGCCTCGGCGCTGTACGGCGCCGACGCGGTCGCCGGCGTCGTGAACTTCATCCTGAAGAAGGATCGGACCGACGGCGACGTCTACTACCGCGCGTCGATTCCCGGTCAGCCGGGCGGCGGCGGCTGGAGCGCCGGCATCAGCAAGGGCTTCGGCGACATCAAGACGGACGGCTACAACCTCCTCTTCACGTTCAGCCACGACATCCAGAACAAGCTGCAGGCGTCCGACCGTGCGGTGTCGAGGCAGGGTGCGTTCTTCCCGTTCTCGGCGAACGGCTCGAACTACATCTACAACAACCGCACGTCGAACACCGAGCCGGCGAACATCACGGCCGGTGGCATCAGCTCGAACCCGTTCTATACCGCGAACGGGAACTGCGGCAACGGCCCGCTCGCGGCGCCGCTGACGACCGCCTCGGGCACGACCTGCCGCTTCAACTACGCCGCGACCGTGGAAGACATTCCGCAGTCCACGCGTGACAGCGGCTTGCTGAAGGGCACGTTCCGGGTCGGCGACAACACGACGATCTGGGCGGAGGCGATGGTCTCGCAGTTCGACCTCGTGTCGCAGTACGCGCCGCCGGCGCAGCCGTTCGGCATCGGCCCGGACACGCTGTCGATCCTGTGGCAGAACTACGTCGTCAACAACCCGGCCTACGCGGGCCTGAGCATTTGCCCGACCGGCACGCCGGTCGCCAACTGCCCGGCCGGCAGCATCCACACCGCGACGGTCGGCTATCGGGCCGTGACGGCGGGTGGTCGTACCGACGACTGGGGCACGCTGCAGCGGCACATCGCGCTCGGCATCGACAGCAGCATCGGCGACTGGGATCTGAAGGGCCGCATCGTGCAGTCGCACGGCAAGGCGACGGACACGGCCGCCGGCGGCTACCTGGACTACGCGCAGTTCGCCTCGGCGATCGCCTCGGGCGCCTATGACCCGGTGATGGCGACGGGCGCGAGCTCGGTTCAGGCGGCGATCCTGCACTCGCAGTTCAGCGCCTCGTACTCCGACCTGACGGACTTCTCGCTGAATGCGCAGCACAAGCTGTTCGACATGCAGGGCGGGGCCTCGGTCCTGTCGCTGGGTGCCGAGTACGCGCTGACGAAGTACAAGACGGACTTCAGCCAGCTGATCCTGTCGCAGAGCGGCTATTCGACGCAGCCGAACTCGCTCGACTACCCGGTCGGCGGTGGCTACGGCGCGGTGCCGTTCGAGGCGGACCGGACCAACTACGGTCTGTTCGGCGAGTGGCTGCTGCCGATCCTGCCGACCCTGAACGTCACGGCCTCGGCGCGGTACGACAGCTATTCGCGAGTCCACAGCACGACGAACTTCTCGACGACGCCTGACCCGGTGACCGGTCTGTACGATCAGATCGCGCCGTCGGACCTCGGCAACACCTTCAGCGACACGACGTACAAGATCGCCGTGCACTGGCAGGCGCTTGACTGGCTCGCGTTCAACGGTTCGTACGGCACGGGCTTCCGTGCGCCGGCGCTCGGCGACATCGCCGGTGCGCTGTCGTTCAACGGCTCGACGTCCGGAAGCTACGCCTGCCCGTTCCCGGGCTCGGCGGGATGCTTGCCGGGCAGCGCCCAGTACGACCTGCTGGCCGGTCCCAACGGCCTGTCGGGTGGTGCGGGCCTGAAGCCTGAGAAGTCGACGCAGTACTCGTTCGGCGTGCGCATCGAGCCGGTGCAGAACCTCGGCCTGCGCCTCGACTACTGGCACGTGAAGGTCACGAACCAGATCGAGTCGTTCGGCATCGCCGAGCAGGTGGCGTTCAACAACCCGCAGCAGTACGCGGCGCTCTTCGTCAATCCGTACACCGACCCGGCCGGCTTCCAGACCATCGCGCTGGAGCAGGTGCCGTTCAACGGTGGCGAGGCGACGTACTCCGGCCTCGACTGGAACTTCAACTACCGCGTCGACGTCGGGTTCGGCACGCTGCGCCTCGACTGGACCGGGACCGAGATGCTGAAGCAGGACTACACGAACGGGCCCGGCCAGCCGACGCTGACCGACCTGGGCGTGAACGGTCCTGACCAGCAGGTCGTGTTCAAGACCATCTCGAACCTGCAGGTCGGCCTGCAGACCGGGCGGTTCACGAACACGTTCAACGCTCACTACCGCTCGGGCTATCACGACATCGCGTACACGGCGGGCAACAACATCATCTTCAATGTTGCAGCCGGTGGCGGTCTGGGCACGGCCACGGCCTTCCCAGGCCTGGACGTCCCGTCCTTCGTGACCTACGACTGGCAGTGCGCGATGGATGTGCGCGACAACCTCGCGCTCACCTTCGGCATCAAGAACTTCACCGACAAGGAGCCGCCGCTCTCGCTGCAGTCCGGCGGTGGTGGCAACCAGGCCGGATACGACGGCCGCTACTACGACCCGACGGGTCGGACGTACTACTTCCAGGGTACGTTCAAGTTCTGATCGCCTAGCCCCTCACGCCGACGCGGCGTGAGGGGCATTCGATCGGTTGATACTTGCTGGCCGGAGAAGGGCGCGAGCCCGTCTCCGGCCAGTTTCGTTTCAGGGGCTGGCCGACGCGCTCCCGGCGCGGCCGTCGCGTGCGATCGGCGGTGGGTGCGGGTGCGCGGGGTGGCGCCGGCGCGCCGGGCGAGGGACCGCGCCACCGGCCGGCCGCTCCGGCGGCCTGCGGCTCGACCCGTCATCCCCGCGGGAGAGGTCGCGGTCCGATTGGCGCCGCCGGACGCGCCAGCGGCCGCACGCGTCGCCGCGGCTAGCGCAGTTCGAGGCGCTTGAACTCGAGCGTCACGCGACGGTTCTGCGCGCGGCCGTCCTCGGTGGCGTTCGAGGCGATCGGCTGCGTCTCGCCGTAACCGGTCGCGGTCAGCGTCCCGGCCGCGACGCCCTTCGAGATCAGGTAGTCGCGCACGGCGGCCGCGCGACGCTCCGACAGCTTCATGTTGTAGGCGTGCTTGCCCTTCGAGTCGGTGTGGCCGCCGATCGTCGCCGGCGCGCCGGTCCGCAGCTTGAGGAGCGCAACGACGTCGTCCAGCACCTTTTCCGAGGCCGGCGTCAGCTTCGCCGAGTCGAAGTCGAAGTTGACGCCCTTCAGGACGATCGCCTCGACCTCGCAGCCGTTCGCGTCCACCTTCACGCCTGGCGGCGTGCCCGGGCACTTGTCCAGATAGTCCGGCACGCCGTCGTGGTCTGAATCGAGCGGGCAGCCCTCGGCATCGACCGGCGCGCCCGCCGGGATGCCCGGGCACTTGGCGGGCTTTGGCGGCGGCGGCGGTGGCTCGGGGGCCGGGGGCGGGACGATCGCCTTCGCGGCCGGCGCCGGCGCCGGGGCGGGCGGACCGAAATTGAGCTGCAGCCCGAGCCCGACCAGGAAGTCATTCGGCGAGCCCTGGTGCGGCTCCGAGAATGCGCTGGTGTGCCAGCGTTCGGCGGCCTCGAAGCGCAGCTGCAGGACCTTGGCGCGGTCGGGTGCCGTGTACGCCGTGCCGAGCAGGCCGAAGCCGAGCTGTGCCATCTGCCGCGAGTAGTCGCCGATGCCGGACCGGTTCTCGCGGGCCTCGACGAGGCCGACGCTGAGGAAGGGGTGGATGGGCGAGTCCCGGTAGAAATGCCGCAGCGCGCTCAGCGTGAGCGAGTCGATGCGCAGCGTGTCGTTGCCGGCCTTGCCGTTGTAGCTGCCCTGGCCGAGTTCGGCCTCGAAGGCCCAGTCCTGGGACACGTTCTTGCCGACGGCGACCGCGACCTCCGGCCCGTCGCCGACGCCGCGGACAGTACCGGTGCGCACGCCGTACAGCGACGGCGCGACGTACCACTTGCCGACGTCATCGGCGGCCGTCGCGGCCGCACCGGTCGTGAGTAACGCGCCACCGACCACGAGCTGGCGCCAGCCGGGATACCGCATGTGTCGCCTCCCTGAGTGCCCGCTTGGCGGCGTGCACGGCCGCCATGGCCCGCTGCACCGGACGACGGGATGATACGCGACGCCCGCCGGCGGCGCCCGCCCGCTAGCCGCTCGCCAGCGCCGGGCAGTGCACGTGATCGCCCGGCCGGATGCCGAGCCGCGCGGCGCTGCCGCCGGCGAGCTCGATGACGCCGACCACGCGGCCCATCGAGTTGATCGTGGCGAGCGACTGCGGCTCCGCGCGCTCGACGACGCGGATCAGCCGGCCGTCGACGCCGACGAACAGCAGGTCGAGCGGAATGAACGTGTTCTTCATCCAGAACGAGGCGACCTGCGGCGCCGGCCACGCGAACACCATGCCGCGATCGGCCGCGAGCGATTTCACGAACATGAGCCCCTGGTTGCGGCGCGGCTCGGTCGCGGCGACCCACACCTTGAACGCGTGCGCGCCGCCGGCGGTGTCGATCGACAGCGTCGCCGTCGGGAAGTGTTCGAGCGGCTCCGGTGGTGGCTCGGCGGCGCGCGCCGCGGGCAGCGCGGCGAGCGCGGCGAGCACGAGCAGTGCGCCTAGTCGGTGTGCACCGAGGGTGCCGGTGTCGGTGGATCGGGTTCCCATGTCAGCTGACCGCGGAAGTCGAACGTGGACAGCAGTATCGCATCCCGGCCGCCACCGACGGCACGGGCGGGCTCCAGGCAGAAGCCGCGCGCCTCGATCTGCCAGTGCCGCAGCGCCGGCTCAGCGGGCGCCGCTGCGGCGACCGGCGGGGCGAGCGGGGCCTGGCGCACCTCGTCGAGCAGGCACTTGTCCTCGCCGCGCGTCGAGTACAACGGGCCACCCTCGCGGATCAGCGTCACGTTCACGGGCACTGCGCGCGCCGAGCTGCCCTCGGCGAGGCGCGGTGCGGCGAACACCAGCGTCAGGCGCTCGGCGCCGAGCGCGCCGCTGAAGGTCACGCGCAGGCCCTTGCCGTCGGGCCGGCGCATGCCGTCGCAGTCCATCTCCGCGGCCCGCCAGTGCACGACGGCGGCGAGCGCACCGTCGAGGTGCGCCTCGAGGAAGGCATCGGCGGGCGCCGCGCAACTCACTCGCCGTCCCGCGACAGCAGCAGCGCGCGCGCCAGCGCGCCGTGCACGGCGCCGAGGCCGCGCACCGCGTGCAGCGACGCGGTCAGCAGCACGAGGCCGACGGCGGCCGCGAACACCGTGCCCGGCCACGGCAGGTACCAGCCGTTGAACTGCACGCCGGCGTCACCGACGCCGAGCCACTCGATCACCGGTCCGAACGGCGCGAACAGCAGGCCGACGCTCACGGCCAGCATGCACACGGCGATCGTGAAGTAGGCGATGCCGAGCGGCAGCATCGCGACCAGGTACAGCAGTGTCGTCCACGTGCGCCGGTCGAGCAGCATCTCCTTGATGCGCGCGCCGAAGGTGCCGGGCGCCGAGCGCATGGGCCGGCGCGGCATGCGCACGCCGAGGAGGCCCTCGACGATCCGCCCCTCGACCAGCGACAGCACGCGCGTGAATCCGATGAACAGCAGGAAGAACGGCACGCCGACGATCAGCACCGCGAAACCGGCCGAGATCGACAGGCCCGTCACCGTCACCGTGAAGTAGAAGACGCCGGTCACGATCGACAACAGCATGTAGAAGAGCGCCGTCCACGCGCGGCTGTCGCCGTAGACCGCGAAGAAGCGGCCGAGCGCGCTGTGCCGTACCGGCGGCGCCGGGGGCTTCAGCGCCGCGCGGACGGTCTTCTCGTTGGTGCGATAGGCCTCGGCGACCTCGTCCGGCGCGCCGTAGGTGCTCGCGATCAGCTCGAGCACGTCGGCCTCGGACTTGCCGGGGTGCTGGCCGAGCTCGGCGCGCAGGTACTCCTCGGCGTCGTACAGCGCGTCTTGGATGAGCGCGGGGTCCTCGCCCTTGAGCGCATCGCGCAGCTGGCTGAGGTACTGGTCGATCGAGCGGGGGGCTGGCCGGTTCATGGGCGGCTCACTTCGGGTCGGTGGCGTTGGAGGACGCGGCGGGGTCCGCCGCGGTGTCGACGAATTCTCGGGTCGCGCGCCAGGCGGCGAGCCAGCGGGCGAGGGTCTCGCGGCCCGCGGGCGTGATCTTGTAGTAGCGCCGCGGCGGGCCGGCGTAGGACGGCACCACCCGGCTCGCGAGCAGGCCGTGCGCCGAGAGGGTGCGCAGCACCGGGTAGAGCGCGCCTTGCTTCATGGGACTGCCGCCCTCGCTCATGCCTTCGAGGCGTTTCGCGATCTGGTAACCGTACAGGTCCTCGTCGCCCGCGCGCTCGAGGACCGACAGCAGCACGAGCGCGATGAGGCCGGAGTTCAGTTCCTTCTGGAACTTGCGCACGAGCCCGTCGACGTCGAGCGGATCGACCGCGACGACCTCGGGCGCATCGACCGGCTTGTCAGCTGATTGCATGATGGATCTGAGTATATAAGCAACCAAACACTAGTCAATACCTAGCAATAGTACTCTCTTCACAATTGGCTGCGAGCGCCCGACGGACCGCCCGACGTCGGATGCTAGACTCGCGCGCTCACCGCGCCGGGGAATCGTGCAAGTCCATGAGTGGCCAAAGGTTCACGCTCGAAGTCAACCCGACCCTGCCGCCGGCGCTCGCCCGCCTCGCGGAGCTCGCGGGCAACCTGCGCTTCAGCTGGCACCGCCTGACCCGCAAGCTGTTCGAGAGCCTCGATCCCTCGCTGTGGTACGCGGTCGGCGGCAACCCGCGCCTGTTCCTGCGCTGCGTCGACCAGGCCGTGCTCGACCGGGCGGCGAGTTCGGTCACCTTCCTCGACGAGTATCACCGCGTGCTGCACGGCTTCGATGCGTACCTGCGGGACGCGCGGCCCGAGGCCACCGACGAGCACCTCGAGCCGGGTGACCTCGTCGCGTACTTCTGCGCCGAGTACGGCTTCCACGAGAGCTTCCCGATCTATTCCGGCGGCCTCGGCGTTCTGGCGGGCGATCACTGCAAGACCGCGAGCGACATGGCGCTCGAGTTCGTGGCGGTCGGGCTCCTGTACCGCGAGGGCTACTTCACGCAGACGATCGACGCCGACGGCAACCAGGTGCCGCAGTACCGCGCCGCGGACGCGGCCGACCTGCCCGTCGAGCGCGTGCTGGACGCGGCGGGCGCGCCGCTCAAGATCCGCGTGCGCATCGGTGACCGCGACGTCGCCGTGCAGCTGTGGCGCGCGACCGCCGGCCGCGTTGGTGTCGTGCTGCTCGACACGAACGTCGCGGAAAACGGCGAGGCCGACCGCGCGATCACCGAGAAGCTGTACGGCGGCGACCGCGAGGTCCGCATCCAGCAGGAGATGGTGCTCGGCATCGGCGGCGTGCGCGCGCTGCGCGCGCTCGGGCTCTCGCCCTCGGTCTGGCACATGAACGAGGGCCACGCGGCGTTCCTCGGCATCGAGCTCATGTGCGAGCACGTGGCGCGGGGGCTCAGCATCGGCGCGGCGCGCGAGGCGGTGGCGGCCGCGGGCGTGTTCACGACGCACACGCCGGTCGCGGCCGGTCACGACGTGTTCCCGGCCGACATGATGCTGCGCCACTTCGGCGACTACGCGCGCCGGCTCGGGCTCGACGCCAACGCCTTCCTCGCGCTCGGCCGCAGCGGCGGCAGCGACTTCAACATGACCTTCCTGGCGCTGCGACTGTCGCGGCGCCAGAACGGCGTCAGCCGCATCCACGGGGGCGTGTCCGCGCAGATCTGCACGCCGGCCTGGCCGCAGATTCCGCCGCAGGACAGCCCGATCGGCTACGTGACCAACGGCGTGCACGTGCCGACCTTCCTGTTCCAGCGCTGGAAGGACGTCTTCGACCAGCGCTTCGGCGAGGACTGGCGGCGGCGCGTGTCGGAGGCCGGCTACTGGGACAAGCTCTACGGGCTCGCCGATCCGCTGTTCTGGGAGGTCCGCCAGGGCATCAAGGCCAGCATGCTGCGGCTCGTGCGCGCGCGCCTGAAGCAGGGCTGCCAGCGCAACGGCGTGGGCGATGCGCATTTCCGCCGCCTCGCGCGCTGGATCGACCCGGAGCAGCCCGACGTGCTGACGATCGGCTTCGCGCGGCGCTTCGCCACCTACAAGCGGGCGACGCTGCTGTTCCGCGACCCGCAGTGGCTCGCCTCGATCGTCGGCGAGGCCGCGCGGCCGGTCGTGTTCGTGTTCGCCGGCAAGGCGCACCCGGCCGATGAGCCGGGGCGGCAGATGATCCGCGAGGTGCACACGATGGCACAGCGGCCCGAGTTCCTCGGCCGCGTGCTGTTCATCGAGGACTACGACATGGGCCTCGCGCGCTCGCTGGTCGCCGGTGTCGACGTGTGGCTCAACAACCCCATCTACCCGCTCGAGGCGAGCGGCACCAGCGGCATGAAGGCCGGCATCAACGGCACGATCAACCTGTCGGTGCTCGACGGCTGGTGGGCGGAAGGCTTCGACGGCCAGAACGGCTGGGCGATCCCGTCCTCGAGCGCCGAGGGCGGGCGCCGCGACGACGAGGACGCGCGCTCGCTGTACGAGATCCTGCAGGACGAGGTCGTGCCGATGTACTACGACCGCGACGCGGCCGGCCTGCCGAAGCGCTGGATCCAGCGCGCCAAGCGCTCGATGGCGACGCTGCTGCCGGCCTTCAACACGCGCCGCATGGTCAGCAACTACGTCAGCGGCCTGTACCGGCCGGCCGCCGCGCAGGGCCGGCGCCTCGCCGCCGACGGCGCGGCCGCGGCGGTCGCGCTCGCGGCGTGGCGCGAGCGCGCGCTCGCCGCCTGGCCGGGCGTGACGGTGCGCGCCGCCTCGGAACGGCCGTCGCGCGTCGACTTCGGCGATCGCGTGCGCATGCAGGTGGCGGTCAACCTGAACGGGCTGGCGCCGCAGGACGTGCGGGTCGAGCTGCTCGTGACGCGCGAGCTGCCCGACGGGCCCTTCGAGCGGCCGGCGCTCAGCTCCTTCGGCAGCGGTCGCGAGGGGGTGCACGTGCGCGACGGGCGCGAGGCGGCGATCGAGCTGTTCGCGCCCACCGGCGAGCGCAGCGCGGACGGCGCGCACCTGTTCGCGATCGAGTGCACGCCGCCGTGGTGCGGCCGGCTCTCGGCGGCGGTGAGGCTGGTGCCGTTCCACCCGCTGCTGTCGCACCCCTACGAGCTCGGCCTGATGGCCTGGCTGTAGGCCGGGGTCAGTCGTCCGGCGCCAGCACGATCGCCGCGAGCGGCGGCAGCGTGAGGCTCACCGAGTACGGCCGGCCGCAGGCCGGGTCGCGCTCGGCCTCGACGCGCGACAGGTTGCCGACGTTGCTGCCGCCGTAGCAGGCGGCGTCGGTGTTGAGGCGCTCGCGCCACGCGCCGCCTGCGGGCAGGCCGAGGCGGTAGCCGATCCGCGGCACCGGCGTGCAGTTGAGCGCGACGACCACAACCGCGTCACCCGCGCGACGCTCGAAGCAGAGGACCGAGCGCAGGCGGTCCTCCGCCTCGATCCACGCGAAGCCCTCGGCGTCGTGATCGAGCGCGTGCAGCGCCGGCAGCTCGCGGTACAGGCGGTTGAGGTCGGCGACCAGCGCCATGACGCCGGCGTGCCCGGGTGCCACGGCCAGCGCCCACGGCAGCTCCTGCGCGTGGTCCCACTCGGTCGGTTGCGCGAACTCGCCGCCCATGAACAGCAGCTTCTTGCCGGGCGCGCACCACTGCCAGGCGTACAGCAGCCGCAGGTTCGCGAAGCGCTGCCATTCATCGCCCGGCATCTTGCCGAGCAGCGAGCGCTTCTCGTGCACTACCTCGTCGTGCGAGAGCGGCAGCAGCTGGCGCTCGGCGAAGGCGAAGCCGAGCGTGCCGGTCAGGCGCTCGTGGTGGTGGCGGCGGAACAGCGGGTCTTCGCGGAAATACGCGAGCGTGTCGTGCATGAAGCCGAGGTTCCACTTGAGGTCGAAGCCGAGTCCGCCGGCGGCCACGGCGGCCGTGACGCCCGGCCAGGCGGTCGATTCCTCGGCGCTGCAGACGACCCCCGGGAAGTCGCGCCTCAGCATCTGGTTCAGCGCGCGGAGGAACTCGACCGCGGCCTCGTGCTCGCGCCCGCCCGCCGCGTTCGCCAGCCACTCGCCCGGCGCACGGCCGTAGTCGAGGTACAGCATCGCGGCCACCGCATCGACGCGCAGGCCGTCGGCGTGGAACTCCTCGAGCCAGAATCGCGCCGACGACAGCAGGAACGCGCGGACCGCCGGCTTGCCGAAGTCGAACACCCGCGTGCCCCACTGGCGGTGGCGGCCGCGGCGCGCGTCGGGATACTCGAACAGCGCGCTGCCGTCGAAGTCGGCGAGCGCGTGCGCGTCGTCGGCGAAGTGGCCCGGCACCCAGTCGAGGATCACGCCGATGTCGCGGCGGTGCAGGTGGTCCACAAGATGTCGGAAGTCGTCGGCCGTGCCGTGCCGGCTGGTCGGCGCGAAGTAGCCGGTCGGCTGGTAGCCCCACGACCCGTCGTGCGGGTGCTCGGTGATCGGCAGCAGCTCGACGTGCGTGAAGCCGAGCGCCGTGACGTGCTCGGCGAGGGGTTCGGCCAGGGCGCGGTAGTTGAGGAAGCGCCCGCCGGCCCGCCGCCAGGAGCCGAGGTGCAGCTCGTAGATGCTGAGCGGCGCGGCCGGGCCCGCGCCGCGCCGCCGCCGCGACAGCCACTCGCCGTCGTGCCACGCGAACGGGCGCTCCTCGGGCACCCGCGCACCGCGGCGTGGCCGGAGCTCGAACTGCCGGCCGAAGGGATCGGTCTTCGAGCGCAGCTCGCCACCCGGCGCCTCGATGTCGAAGCGGTAGCGCGTGCCGGCCGGCAGGCCCGGCAGGAACAGTTCCCATGCGCCGCTCGCGCCGAGCGGCTGCATCGGCCAGCGCCGCGTGCGCGACAGCACGAGCGCGACGCTCGCGGCCGCCGGCGCGTACACCGCGAAGCGCACGCCGCCGACGCCGCCGTGCTGCTCGCGGTGAGCCCCGAACAGCGCCGCCGCGTCGGACGCCGTCCCGTCGAGGAAGCGGGCCAGCCGCTCGGCCGGCGACAGCGCACGAAAGCTGTACGGGTCGACCGTCTCGTGCAGCTCGCCGGCCGCGTCCTCCCACGAGATCGCGCACCGCTCCGGCAGCCCCTCGGCGCGCCCGCACCAGGCGAACAGCGGCCCGTCGCGCCAGCGGACCAGGTCCCGGCGGCGGTTGAGCCGGGCACGGACCGCGCCCGGCAGCAGCAGGATCGCGACCGTGCGTGCGCCATGCCGGTGCACGCCGAGCAGGCTCGCCGGATCGCCATGGCGCGCCGCGGCGAGACGCTCGAGCTCGGGCGCGCTGCGTTCGAGCAGTTGTTCGAGAAAGGCGCTCACGGTGCTGCGGCAGACGCGGTTGCGGCCCGCCGGTCGCACGGTAACATAGGCTGACCATGCTCCCGGCGACCGAATGAGCAGCAAGGGGCCCAGCAGCAGCTCGGGCCGCTACGTCAGCCGCCTCACGAGCGGCACGCTCGCCATCATCATGGCCGGCGGGCGCGGCGAGCGCCTCAAGCAGCTGACGGCGCACCGCGCCAAGCCTGCGACGCCCTTCGGCGGCAAGTTCCGGATCATCGACTTCGTGCTGTCGAACTGCGTGAACTCGGGCATCCGCCAGATCTCGGTGCTCACGCAGTACAAGGCGCAGTCGCTGATCGACCACGTGCAGCGCGGCTGGGGCTACCTGCGCGGCGAGTTCGGCGAGTTCGTCGACGTCGTGCCGGCCCAGCAGCAGACCGGCCCGCACTGGTACCGGGGCACGGCCGATGCGGTCTACCAGAACCTCGAGTACATCCGCGCGCAGCGCCCGAAGCACGTGCTGGTGCTGGCCGGCGATCACATCTACAAGATGGACTACGGTCCGATGATCGCGTACCACGTGGAGAAGAACGCCGACATCACGATCGGAGTCGTCGAGGTGCCGGTCGACCGCGCCCGCGAATTCGGCGTGCTGGCGGTCACCGAGTGGAACCGCGTCGTCAGCTTCGCCGAGAAGCCGACCAAGCCCGAGCCGATGCCGGGCCGGCCGGACACCGCGCTCGCCTCGATGGGCATCTACGTGTTCAACGCGCGGCTGCTCGAGAAGCTGCTGGCGGCCGACGCCGAGCGCGAGGACTCGGCGCACGACTTCGGCAAGAACATCATTCCCGGCGCGCTCGCGGACCTGCAGGTGTTCGCCTACGCCTTCCAGGACGTGCGCACGCGCGCGCAGGCCTACTGGCGCGACGTCGGCACGCTCGATGCGTACTACGAGGCGAACATGGAGCTCGTGTACGTCGCGCCCGAGCTCAACATCTACGACGAGGAATGGCCGATCTGGACCTACCAGCTGCAGCGGCCGCCGGCCAAGTTCGTGCTCGACGACGACACGCGCCGCGGCACGGCCATCAACTCGCTGGTCGCGGGCGGCTGCATCATCTCGGGCGCGACGGTGCGCGAGTCGCTGCTGTTCCCGGACGTGCATGTCGAGGAGCGCACGCTGATCCAGGGCTCGATCGTGCTGCCGGACGTGTCGGTCGGCCGCGACTGCGTGATCCGTCGCGCGATTCTGGACGAGGGCTGCGTGATCCCGGATGGCACGCGGATCGGCGTCGATCGTGCCGCCGACAGCCGGCGCTTCGAGGTGACGGAGCGGGGCGTCGTCGTCGTGACCCCCGACATGCTGCGGACGCCGACGTGAACGCCGCCCGACGCCGGGCGCGGTGCGCCCGGCCGTGAGCGACCCGCACTCGAAGGTGCTCGGACGCCGCCGCGGCGGCGTCCTGCTGCACGCGACCTCGCTGCCCGATGCCGAGCACGGCGCGCTCGGGCAGGCCGCGCAGAGCTTCGTCGACTGGCTGGCGGCCGCGGGCTTCTCGGTGTGGCAGATGCTGCCGCTCGGCCCGGTCGGCGCCGATCGCTCGCCGTACTACGGTCGCTCGAACCACGCCGGCGACCCGGAGCTCGTCGACGTCGCGGCGCTGGCGCACGGCGGGCTGCTCGAGCCGGGCGAGCTCGCACGCGAGCCGCGCGCGGCGCTCCTCAGCCGCGCCGGACGGCGGCTGCGCGAGCGGGGCGGCGGCGAGGCGGCGGCGTTCGGCGCATTCCTCGCGAGCGAGTCCGACTGGCTCGGCGACTACGCGCTGTTCACGGCGATCCAGGCGCGCGAGCAGGGACGGCCGTGGTGGGAGTGGCCCGAGCCGCTCAAGCGGCGCGAGCCGGCGGCGCTCGAGGCGGCGCGGGGCGCGCTCGCACCTGCGATCGCCGACCTCGAGGCCGGGCAGTACTTCTTCCACACGCAGTACCGCCGGCTGCGCGACTACGCCAACGCGCGCGGCATCCACCTGTTCGGCGACGTGCCGATCTACCTGGCGCCCGACAGCGTCGAGGTCTGGGTGCACCCGGAGCTGTTCCAGCTCGGCGCGGACGGCCGGCCAACCGCGGTGGCGGGCGTCCCGCCCGACTACTTTTCGGTCGACGGCCAGCTGTGGGGCAACCCGCTGTACCGCTGGGAGGAGCACGAGCGAACCGGCTTTCGCTGGTGGATCGAACGGCTGCGCGCGCAGTTCGAGCTGTTCGACCTGGTGCGCATCGACCACTTCCGCGGCCTCGAGTCCTACTGGGCGGTGCCGGCCGGCGCGCCGACCGCAGCCACCGGCGAGTGGCGGCCGGCCGCGGGCGCGGCGCTGCTCGCGCGCGCGCGCGAGGTCTTCGGGCGGCTCGACGTCGTGGCCGAGGATCTCGGCGTGATCACGCCGGCGGTCGAGGCGCTCAGGAACGGCTTCGCGCTGCCCGGGATGCGGATCGCCCAGTTCGGCTTCGACGGCGAGCCGAACAACGCGCACGTGCTGCACAACTTCATCCCGCTGTCGGTCGCCTACACGGGCACGCACGACAACGACACGACCGCGGGCTGGTACGCCGACCTCGAGCCGCGGCTCAAGGATCAGGTCGCGGAGTACCTCGCGACCTCGCCGGCGCACGTGGTCCCGGCGCTGGCGCGCGCGGTGCTCGCCTCGGTCGCCGTGCTCGCGGTCGTGCCGATGCAGGACCTGCTCGAGCTCGGCAAGGAGGCGCGCATGAACCTGCCGGGCACGATCAGCGGCAACTGGCTGTGGAAGTTCTCGTGGGCGGACGTGCCGCCGGTGCTCGCCGAGCGGTGCCGCCGGTGGAACCAGCTGTACGGCCGCAGCTGAGCGGATGGCGATGCACCCGGTCCCCGGCCCCTGGAACCGCGCCGTGCGCCGCTTCGGCGCGGCGCTGCTGCTGCTCGGGGCGCTCGCCGGCTGCCGCGCGCTCGCGCCGCACTTCGAGAAGCCGACGCTGTCGGTCGTCGGCGTCGAGCTGCAGAGCGCGCAGCTGCTGACGCAGCGCTTCCGGGTGCGGGTGCGGGTCGTGAACCCGAACAACCGCGAGCTGCCGGTCGAGTCGGTGCGCTTCACGGTCGAGCTCGACGGCGACCGGCTCGGCGCCGGCGCGACGGCGGCGCCGTTCACGATCCCGGCGCAGGGCGAGGGCGAGTTCGACGCCTTCGTCAACACCGATCTCGCGACCGCGCTCGTCAAGGTGCTGCCGAAGCTCAGGGACGGCGCGCCGCCGGTCGAGTACCGGATCACCGGCGAGGTCGGCACGGCGCTGCCGTTTCTGAGGACGATCCCCTTCGACCAGCAGGGCCGCTACTCGCTCAGCCAGCACGTACCCTGAGCGTCTCGCCGATCGCGTCCATCATCGCGCGCAGCTGGTCGTAGTCCGGGTGGCGGATCCGGATCCAGGCATTGGCCATGTAGCCGGCCTCGATCGGCTGTGTCGGTGTGCCCGGCGGCGGCAGGTGCGAGGCCACGATCCACTCGCCGAACTTCGCCCAGATCCGGTCGGCGCCCTCGTAGCCGAGGATGCGTCCGTCCCGGTCCGGCCGCAGCGCGATCATGCCGCACGCGAAGCGTCGCGACGGCTGCTGCCCGGTCCGGGCGTGGGTCACCGCCATCGCCCACTCGCGATAGATGTCGAACTCGTTCGCGGCGGCGTACACGTCCCACTGCCCGACGCCGGGCGGGCGGCAGCCGATCTCGGAGAACTTGAGCCCCTTCGGGCCGAAGAACCATTCCATGTGGGTCGCCGAGGTCCCGATGCCGAGCACCTCGATCACGCGACGCGTCAGCGCACGCACCTCGCTGTAGCCCGGTGCCTCGATGCGGTTGGTCGCGACGATCTGCGGCGAGATCCACCGCTCGCGCATGGCCACCAGCACGCCCGGGTAGTAGTGCGAGATGAACTCGTGCGCGACGTGGCCGTTGATCGCGATCGTGTCGATGAAGCCCTCGTGGCCTTCGATGAACTCCTCGATCGCGACCGAGCCGCCGCGCCCGATGCCGGCCGCCGCCAGCGCCGCATCGAGCTCGGCGCCATTGTCGACGCGGCGCGTGCCGGAGGCGCCGGCGCCGGCGCGCGGCTTGACGATCAGCGGGAAGCCGACCGCCGCGGCGAACTGCTGCGCGCCGTCGCGGTCGTCGGCAGCGGTCGACTGCGCGCACGGCACGCCGGCCGCGCGCAGCGCCTCCTTCATCGTCGGCTTGTCGCGGCACAGCCACGCCGTACGCACCGAGGTGCCGGGGATGCCGGCCGCCTCGCGCACCTTGGCGGCGGCGAGGATGTGCGCCTCGACCGTCGCCTCGAGACGGTCGACGCGCGCGCGCTGCTGGATGCGCCGCACGGCGGCGAACACCGCCTCCTCGTTCACGACCGAGGACACCTGCTCGTAGTGCGTGAGCCAGCCCGCGAGCTCGGCGTCGAGGTAGCCCGCCGGCCGCTCGCCGATGCCGATGACGGTCGCGCCCGCCGCAGCGAGCCCGCGCGCGAACTCGCGCTGGTTGTACGGGAAGGCCGGCTCGATCAGGATCACGTTCATGGCAGCGTCCTGCGTGCGTCGCCTCAGTCGGGGCCGACCAGGCGCCGGTACTGCTCGATGTACAGCGCGCCCTGCCGGGTCCAGGAGAAGTCCTCGGCCATCGCGTTCGCCATCATGCGCCGCCAGTGGTCGGGGTGAGCGTACAGCTCGAGCGCGGTGTCGAGCGCCCAGCGCAGGCCGCTGGCGTCGAAGTGGTCGAACAGCAGGCCGGTGCCGCGGCCGCTGATCGGCGAGTACATCGCGACCGAATCGGCGAGCCCGCCGGTGCGGCGCACGATCGGGATCGTGCCGTAGCGCAGGCTGTACATCTGGTTGAGGCCGCAGGGCTCGTAGCGCGACGGCATCAGGAAGGCGTCGGCGGCCGCCTCGATCCAGTGCGCGAGCTCGTCCGAATAGCCGCGGTGGAACACGACCCGGCCGGGAAACGCGCGCTCGAGCCCGGCGAGCGATTCCTCGTACCGCGCCTCGCCGCTGCCGAGCGCGACGAAGCCGACCCGCCCGGCGCGCAGCAGCGCCGGCAGCACCGGCGGGACGAGCTCGATGCCCTTCTGCGCGACCAGGCGGCTGACGAGCCCGAGCAGCAGCGTGTCGGGCGCGAGCGAGAGCTTGAGCCGCGCGAGGAACTGGCGCTTCAGCTCCTGCTTGCCGGCCGGCGACTCGCGCGAGAAGCGCACCGGCAGGTAGCGGTCGTGCTCCGGGCTCCACTCCTCGTAGTCCACGCCGTTCAGGATGCCGACCAGCCGGTCGCCGCGGATGCGCAGGAAGCCGTCGAGCCCGACCCCGTACTCGGGCGTCGTGATCTCGCGCGCATAGGTCGGCGAGACCGTCGTCACGAGGTCCGCGTACAGGATGCCGTGCAGCAGCGTGTTGATCCGCCCGGCCGCGAGGTCGTCCTGGTGCAGCAGCCAGGCGGCATCGCCGAGGCCGAGCGCGCCGACGTCGGCGGCGCCAAACGTCCCCTGGTAGCCGATGTTGTGGATCGTGAGCACCGAGCGCGTGGCGGAGAACAGCCGGTCCCAGGCGTACAGCGTCTTCAGGAACAGCGGCCCGAAAGCCGTGTGCCAGTCGTTGCAGTGCAGGATGTGCGGCGCAAAGCGCAGGCGCTGGCTGCACTCGAACGCGGCGCGCGTCAGCAGCAGGAAGCGGCGGTGCTCGTCGGGGTCCGGCGTGTAGATGCCCGGCCGGTCGTAGAGGGCAGGGCAGTCGATGAAGTACAGCGGCAGCGGCGAGCCGGGCGGGGCGCCCTGCACGACCGAATAGCGGTACTCCTGGCCGTTGAGGCTGAGCGACAGACCCTGCAGCGCGGCGACCGGCGTACGCTCGAAGCGCTGCTCGGCGATGCGCCGGTACAGGGGCATGAACACCCGCACGTCGTCGCCGCGCTCGTGCAGGAAGCGGCTGAGCGCGGTCGACACGTCGGCGAGGCCGCCGGTCTTCGCGAGCGGTGCGTACTCGGCGGTGACGAACAGGACGCGGTAGGGCACGGCCGTCCGAGTATAGCGAAGGCCCCCGGCGGCTTCGTTGCGCTAGGATCGCTCCGGGGGGCGCGACCATGAACGTCTTGATGCTGTCGCCGGGCTACCCGGCCGAGATGCCGGAGTTCACGCGCGGGCTGGCCGAGGTCGGCGCGACCGTGATCGGCGTCGGCGACCAGCCGGCGGCGGGGCTGCCGGAGAAGGCGCGCCGCGCGCTCGCGGCCTACATCCAGGTCGGCTCGCTGTTCGACGAGGCGCGTGCCGTCGCCCAGATCCGTGCCGAGCTCGGCGGCCGGCGCATCGAACGCGTCGAGTCGCTGTGGGAGCCGCTGATGCTGCTCGCCGCGCGCCTGCGCGAGGCGCTCGGCGTGCCCGGCCTCAGCGTCGCCGAGACGGTGCCGTTCCGCGACAAGGAGGCGATGAAGCTGCGGCTCGACGCCGCCGGCATCCGCACGCCGCGGCACGTGGCCGCGCGCACGGTCGGCGAGGTGTGGGAGGCGGCGCAGCGGATCGGCTTCCCGGTCATCGTCAAGCCGATCGCCGGGGCCGGCTCCGCCGACACGTACCGCTGCGACACGGCGGACGAGCTGCGCGACGTGCTGCCGCGCGTCGGCCACGTGCCGGTGGTCAGCGTCGAGGAGTTCGTCGACGGCGAGGAGTACACGTTCGACACCGTGACCATCGACGGGCGCATCGCCTACTACAACATCGCCTGGTACCGGCCGCGGCCGCTGGTCGCCCGCTCGAACGAGTGGATCAGCCCGCAGGTGGTGGCACTGCGCGATCCGGACCAGGCGGCGCTCGCGGGCGGCCTCAAGATGGGCTACGAGGTCATCCGCGCGCTCGGCTTCGAGCGCGGGTTCACGCACATGGAGTGGTACCGCAAGGCCGACGGCGAGGTCGTGTTCGGCGAGATCGGTGCTCGCCCGCCGGGCGCTCACCAGGTCGACCAGATGAACTACGCCTGCGACTTCGACGTGTTCCGCGAATGGGCGCGCGCCGTCACGCGCGGCGAGTTCGGCGCGCGCGTCGAACGCAAGTACAACGTCGCGCTCGTGTTCAAGCGTGCGCAGGGGCAGGGCACGATCCGCGCGATCGAGGGTCTCGAGTCGATCCTCGAGCGCCACGGCCCGGCGATCGTCTGGAACAACCTGTCGCCGGTCGGCGCGCGGCGCCGCAACTGGCGCCAGACGCTGGTGTCGGACGGCTTCCTGATGATCCGCCACCCCGACCTTGCCACGACGCTCGCGATCGCCGACGAGGTCGGCGAGCGCGTGCACCTCTACGCCCGCTAGTTCCCGCAGCAGCCACCACCGGAGCGCCCATGCCGACGCGCGCGCTAGTCCTTGCCTGCCTCCTGCCGCTCGCCGCCGTCGCCGCGGCGCCCGTGGACACGGGCCCCGACACCGCCGAGCCCGGCTCGATCGAGGAGATCGCGCGCGCGACCACGGCGCCCGAGTACCTCTCGCCGTGGGTCGCGTACCTGCCGGCCTCGGCGACGGTGCCCTCGCCGCGCGCCTTCCTGCACCGCATCTTCGGCGCCCCCGGCGAGCTCGTCGATTCAGGCCGCGCCTACGCCTACTGCCGCGCGCTCGCCCAGGCCTCGCCGCGCGTCAAGCTGTTCACGATCGGCCGCTCCGAGGAGGGGCGCGACATCGTCATGCTCGCGATCGCCGACGAAGCGGGCATCGGCTCGCTCGAGCGGCTGAAGGAGACGACCGCGAAGCTGGCCGACCCGAGGCGCGCGGACGAAGCGGAGGCCGCGCGCCTGATCGCCGCCGGCCGGCCGATCTACTACCTGAACGCCGGGCCGCACTCCGACGAGACCGGATCGGCCGAGTCGGTGCTCGAGCTCGCCTATCGCCTCGCGGTGTCCGAGCAGCCGATGATCCGGCGCATCCGCGAGCGCGTCGTCGTGCTCGTGAACCCGGTCTCGAACCCGGACGGCCGCGACAAGCAGGTCGAGTGGTTCTACCGCTACCTGAAGGGCAAGACCGACCGCGCGACGCTGCCGCGCCAGTCGCCGCCGTACTGGTCGAAGTACGCCTTCGTCGACATCAACCGCGACGCGCACCAGCAGACGCACGAGACGACCAAGGCGATCCACCGCATGTTCCACGAGTGGCACCCGACCGTCGTGCACGACCTGCACGAGGAAGTGGCGCTGCTGATGACGTGGAACGGCACCGGGCCCTACAACCCGAACGTCGACCCGATCACGTTCACCGAGTTCCTCGAGCTCAGCTTCCACGAGGTCGAGGCGATGACCGGGCTCGGCATGCCGGGCGTCTCGACTTGGAATTTCGGCGACGGCTTCGCGCACCTGTACACGGACTCGGTCGCGATCAACCACAACTCGATCGGCCGCGGCTACGAAACCATGGGCAACGGCAGCGCCGAGACGATGCTGCGCACCGCGGAGCCCGAGTACACGACGCGCGAGTGGTACCGCGTCGTGCCGCCGCCGAGCGGGCCCTTCCTCTGGTCGGCGCGCGACAACCTCAACTACAACGAGACCGGCATGCTGGCGGCGCTCGACCAGTTCGCCTCGCACGCGAGCGACTACCTCGCGAACTTCCACCGCAAGAGCCTCAATTCCTACCGCGCCGGCCTCGAGCATGCGCCGTACGCGTTCCTGATCCCGGACGGGCAGGGCGACCCGGCGCGCGTCGCGGCGCTGGTCGGGCGCCTGCTCGCGCAGCACATCGAGGTGCACCGCGCGACGGCGCCGCTCGAGCTGAGCGATGGCCGCTACCCCGCCGGCACCTACGTCGTGCGGCTCGACCAGCCGTACCGCAACTACGCGGTCGACCTGCTGACGCCGCAGGCCTACCCGAAGGACGGCGGCGAGCCCTACGACGACGTCTCGTGGGAGCTGCCGGCGCACTATCACCTGAGCGTCGTGCCGACGGCCGACGCCACCGTGCGCAGCGCCGCGCTCGTGCCGCTCGGCGAGGCGCCGCACGCACCGGGCGGTGCGCGCGGCGCGGGCCCGGCGTTCGTGCTCGCCGACTCCGGGCAGGAGGCGCTCCTCGAGGCTCGCTACCGGCTCGCCGCGACGGCGCTCGAGATCGCCGAGCAGCCGTTCACGGTCGAGGGCACCCGCTTCCCGGCCGGCTCGTGGCTGCTGCGGCCGGCGCCCGGCCTCCGGCAGGCGCTCGAGACGGTCGGCGCCGCCGTCGGCGTCGAGTTCGTCGGCGTCGCGGCGCTCCCCGAGGTCAAGCGCCACGCCGCCCCGGCGCCCCGCCTCGGCGTCTGGGTGCCATGGGCCGACACCGACTCGATCGGCTGGATCCGCTACGCGCTCGACCAGCGCGGCGTGCCCTACAGCTACGTGCGCGACGAGGACATCCGCGCCGGCAAGCTGCGCGATCGCTACGACGTGCTCGTCTACGGCAACGTCGACCTCGAGCTCGCCGAGCAGATCCACGGCATCCCGAAGGCGTGGGGGCCGATGCCGTACAAGAAGACGCCGGCGACGCCGAGCCACGGCACGCCGGCGGCATCCGAGGACATCACCGGCGGCATCGGCTGGGCCGGCCTCGGCGAGCTGCAGCGCTTCGTCGAGCAGGGCGGGCTCATGGTCACGCTCGGCTCGGGCTCGATGCTCGCGCTCGAGGGCGGCATCGTGCGCGGCGTGCGCCGCGACGAGGGCGGCGTGCCGCGCTCGTCGGCCGGCGGTGGCGCCGCCGCGGCCGCCGCCTCGCAGCTCGCGGTCACGCGCACGCCGGGCGCGCACCTGCGGGTCAGCTTCGCGCGACCGGAGCACCCGATCGCCTACGGCTACGCCGCCCGCACGCACGTGTTCCGCCAGAACTTCCCGCTGTACGCGACGCCGCGTCGCTGGCTGCGGACGGCCTACTGCACGACCTGCCTCGACGGGCCGTCGGACCCGCGCGGCGTCGTGCTCGAGTGGGGCGATCGCGAGGGTGCGCCGCTCCTCGTCAGCGGCCAGGCGTGGGGCGAGCCGAACCTAGTCGGCCGGCCGGCGATCCTCGACATGCCGGTCGGACTCGGCCACGTCGTGAGCTTCAACTTCAACCCGCTGCACCGCGACCTCAATCGCGGCGACCAGCGGATGCTGTGGAATGCGATCCTGAACTGGAAGGCGATCGTCGGCGCGCGCGACTGAGCGCGCACCGAGCGCTCAGGCGCGTCGCGTCGCGCTCTTCGGCGACTCGCTGGTGAGCCGCGTCTCCATCCACTTCTTGATGCGGCGCGCGTCGGCGAGGCGGCTTTCCTTGCCGATCGAGTCGAGCAGCACGATGACGATCGCGCGGCCCTCGATGATCGCCTTCATGACCAGGCACTTGCCGGCCTCGGCGATGTAGCCGGTCTTCTGCACGACGATGTTCCAGCTCGGATTGGACACCAGCGAGTCGGTGTTGCGGAACTCGAGCAGCCGGCGGCCGACCGGCACGAGGTAGCGGCTGTCGGTCGAGTACGACTGGATCGTCGGGTTCTGCGAGGCGGCGATGACCAGCTTCGAGAGGTCTTCCGGGCTCGCGACGTTGTCGCTCGACAGGCCGGTCGGCTCGACGAAGTGCGCGCTCAGCATGCCGAGCGCGCGCGCCTTGGCGTTCATCGCCGCGACGCAGGCGCCAAGGCCGCCCGGGTAGTTGCGGCACAGCGCGTGCGCGGCGCGGTTCTCGGAGGACATCAGCGCCAGGTGCATCAGGTCGCCGCGCGTCAGCTCCGTGCCGACGGTCAGGCGCGACACCGAGGCCTTCGTGAGCGCGGTGTCCTCGGCGGTGATCTCGAGCCGCTGGCCGAGCGGCTGGTTGGCCTCGAGCACCACGAGCGCGGTCATGAGCTTCGTGATCGAGGCGATCGGCGTCGGCAGTTCGGCGTGCTTGGAGAAGAGCACCGCCTCCGTCGACTCGTCGAGCACGAGCGCGGCGCTCGAGCGCAGCGCCGGCTGGTCGAGGCCGGTGCGGGTCCGGTGCTGGCGCGCGACCGCGCGGCGCGCAACCGGCCGCGCATCGGTCGAGGGCGCCGCGCCGCGGCCGGCCGCGGCCTCGCCGGGACCCGGCATGTCGGCGGGGTTGGTGGCCAGGGCGGGGACGGTGAACGCGAGCGCGACGCCGAGCGCCGCGAAGTGCAACCAGTTCTTCCTCATCGCTCCTGCCGCCGACCGATCATTGACCATAATGGAGTGTAGCAAAGCATAGCCGGCCGGCCGCCGACCGTGACGCAAGCGCGGATTTTCGGCTCCGCCCGCCGCCGAGCGATCCGCGGCCGCGACGAACTCAGGGAAATCCGTACTCGGTCACGCGGCGGCGCTCAGCCGGCGCGCTCGTAGATCGCGTAGTACTTGCGCGCGGCCTCGAGCGTCTCCCACGTGCCGGTGAAGCCGGCGGGAACGACGAACGCGTCGCCGGCGCGGAACTCGACCGCCGCGCCGCCGTCGGCGGTCAGCCGTACCCGCCCCTCCAGCAGGTGACAGAACTCATGCTCGGTGTAGCTGACCCGCCACTTGCCGGGCGTGCTGCCCCAGATGCCGCAGTGGAACTGCTGGCTCGGATCGGAGTAGCGGTTGTCGACGGTCGCCCGCGGCTGGCCGGCGAGCAGCCGGGCCGGGTCGAACGGCGCCTCGACCGGCGCGCCGGGCATCCGCAGGTCGACCACCGCCGGCGTGCTCATGCGAACTCCTCGAGGTACTTCGGCAGCATCGCCCGCCACGTGACCCAGTTGTGGTCCCACTCGCGGCCCCACGGGTCGACGCGGTTCGGCACGCCCTTGCGGCCCAGCAGGCCTGCGATCCGCCAGGACTCGCCGATGTCCTCCCACTGGCCCTGGCCGGTCGGCAGCACGATGAAGCGCCGGCGCAGCAGCTCGAGCTGCGGCCCCTCCTCGAGCGCGGGCAGGTAGTGCACGGGCGAGGAGTAGTGGAAGTCGAGGTTCATCGTGCCGTTCAGGTACTTCGACAGGTCGTAGGTGCCGCTCATGCCGATCGCGAGCCGGAACACGTCCGGATGGCGGCACACGGTCGCGACCGCGTTGAAGGCACCGATCGAGGCGCCCGCGGTCAGGATCTCGATGCCGGGCGACTGGCAGTCGTTGCGGATCAGCGCCGCGACCTCATGGTAGATGAAGGCGTCGAAGGAGTTCTGCACCTTCGAGCAGTACTCGGGCGAGTCCGTGCCGCGCAGCCAGTGCTTGCCGGCGATGCTGTCGACCGAATAGACCTTGACCCGCCCGGCGTCGATCAGCTCGCCCAGCGCGCCGATCAGGTGGAAGCGCTCGACCTCCTCGTAGTCGCCACCGGCGGTCGGGAACAGCAGCACCGGCGTGCCGAAGTGCCCCCAGCGCACGACCCGCGCCGGCTCCGGCAGGCGCGTCGTATCCCAGTTCCAGTGCTGTCGCTGCATCGTCCTTCGCCTCAGGCGCCCATCTGCCGGCGCCACTCCTGGATGCGGCCGAAGAAGAGCTCCGTGAACTGCTCGACCTCGTGCTTCGGGTACAGCGCCTCGACCTTGGCGCGGATCGCCTCGCGCGCGGTCGCCGTGCCGAAGAACTCGAGCGCCACCGCGTCGAGGTGCTTGAGGTGCGTGCCGCAGAATTCCTCGAAGCGGTCGGTCTCGAAGTGCTCGCGCGCGAGGCGGGCGTAGCCGGCGAGGCGCTCGGCATACGAGCCGGTGCGCGCCGCGACGTCGAAGAACGGCTGCCAGTTAAGGTTCTGGCGCATCGAACGCTTGCTGGCCGCGCAGAACAGCGACCAGCGCAGGTTCGCCATGACCAGCCACGGGAAATGGAAGTGCAGCGAGGTCACCTGCGAGTCCGGGCAGGCGTTGGCGAAGTCGATCGGGTGCCACGCGTCGCCGCGCAGCAGCGCCTCGCAGGAGTTGAAGTCCCAGCCGAAGAACGCGTTGATGGTCAGCGTGATCCCCTCGAGCTCGGCGCGCTGCGCCGGGCTCAGGAATTCGCGATCCATGCGGTAGCGGTCATGCAGCGGCGCAGACGGGTCGTAGTTCACGACGCGGGTCTGGGGGCCGAGGCCGATGCAGCGCACGAAGCGGTCGTAGGGGATCACGCCCGCCTGCAGGTGCATGATCTTCGTGCCGCTCGCCTCGTACGCGGCCCGCAGCGCCGCCTCGTCGTCGACCTTCGTCACGCCGACCCAGCCACCGCCGTCGTAGGGCTTCATGAACAGCGGATAGCCGAGCTGGCGGCCGATCGTGCCGATGTCGAACAGCTGCGCGTAGCGCTCGAGCGTCGGCTTTAGGTCCGCCGACTTGTCGTAGGACTTCGGCGGCACCATCCACGTGTCCGGGATCTTGAGCCCGAGCCGCATCATCGCCGCGTAGGTCGTGTGCTTCTCGTTGGACTGGATCGACCACGGATTGTTGAAGACGTACAGGCCGTCGAGTACGACGGCCTTTTTGATCCACTCGCGGCTGACGTGGTACCAGTGGGTCAGCCGGTCGATGACGACGTCGTAGCGAACCGGCTGCTTCAGGTCGAAGGGCTCGATCGTCACGCGCTCGACCGCGAAGCGCAGCGTGTCGCCCTGCCACGGGATGCGCAGGTCGAGGCGCGAGAGGATCTCCTCGTAGCACCGCGGCCAGCAGATATCCGCACCGAGCGACAGCCCGATGCGGCGCGTCACGTCCCCCATAGCCAGCCCTCCGCGCGTCCGGGCTCTATTCGTACACCATCCACAGGGGTCCCGGGAACAGGTAGGTGAGGCCCGCGCGCAGCCGGTCGCGCCAGTTCTGCCAGTTGTGCCCGTCGCGGGCCTCCTCGTAGCGGACCTGCAGGCGCTGCTTCTGCAGCAGCGGCACCAGCGAGCGGTTCTCGTAGATCAGCGACTCGTAGATGCCGCAGCTGACGTAGACCCGGCCGGCCGGCCGCCCCGGGTTCGCGCGGAAGGCATTCATGAAGCGAACGACCGGCTCGAACACCGGGCCGCGCTTGTTCTCGCCGATGTCGGTGAAGGCGAAGGAGCCCGACTGGAGCAGCAGCCGTCCGAAGCTGCCGGGGTGGCGCCACGCGGCGTGCAGGGAGGCGACGCCACCGAGGCTCGCGCCCATCGCGCAGCGGGTCGCCGCGTCGCCTTCGAGCGGCACGCGCGCCGCGACCCCCGGCAGCAGGTCCTCGACCAGGAAGTCGGCGTGCGCATCGAAGCCGACGTACTCGTGCAGCCGGTCCGGCGAGTCGGTCAGCGCGGCGATCAGCGGCGGGATCTCGAGGCGGTGGATCAGGTTGTCGAGCACGCTCTTCAGCTGCGCGTAGCGCACGTAGTCGGTGCCGTCGTGCAGCACGAGCAGCGGGTAGCGGCGGTTGCGGCGGAAGCGCGCCGGCAGGTACAGGCGCACGTGCCGCCGGCCGAGGTGGCGGGAGTCGAGCGCGAACTCATCGAGGCTGCCGGCGCGCGCGGCGCCGTCCGGCAGCGACCACTCCGGCGGCAGGTAGCCGAAGCCCTGGCACACCGAGTTCGCCCCGAAGGGGTCGGCGGCCTTGTTGGGGTTCATCGGGTCGGTGATCCACTCGTTGCTCGCGCCGCGGACCACCTCGAACTTGTACTCGAAGCGCGAGCCGGGCGGCAGCTCGAAGCGCAGCACCCACAGGTTGCTGCCGGCGACCCGCTCGAGCGGCTGCGCGGCCGGCAGCCCCGCGATGAACAGCCGCAGGAACACCGCATCCGCCTCGCCGCGGTACAGGAAGGTCACGCCGTCGCGGTCGACGAGCGGGATGTCGTGGGCGAGGATGAACGCGTCGAGCGCCGCGCCGTCGAGCGGCTGCTGCGCGATCAGCTCGTTGAGCGCATGGTTCACGTCGGCAGCTCGAGCGGCTGCCCGCCGCGGCTCAGGCGCTCGACGTCGCGCGCCTCCGCGAGCCGTCCGCCGCGCCAGCGGACGAGGCTGCCGTGCTCGAGCGCGAGGCACTGCGCGGGCGCGAAGCGCCGCGCGAACTCGCTGACCCGCGCCGGTTCGTCGAGCGTCAGCCGCGCGTGCGCGTGCGGCAGCGCGACGATGCCGCGCACGAGCCCAAGGCCTGCCTCGAGGACCTCGGCGTGCGCGGCACCCTGCGGCGGGCGGTCGTGGAACAGCACGACGCGCTCCGACAGCGCCATCGCCCCCGCCGACCAGGCCACGATCGGCTTCGCGCCGATCAGCTCCGCCATGCCGAACAGGCGCAGGCGGTTCAGCAGCACCGCGACGTGGCCGCCGGCGACCAGGATCGCATCGGCGCCTTCGATGGCGTGCGACAGCGCCGCGACGTGCGCGGCCAGGCTCGGCCGCTCGGCGGCCGGCCAGCGGCGCGCGAAGCGCTCGTGCTCGGAGGCGGTGGCCGCGAGGTGCTGCCGGTCGAGGCGGCGCACGTCGCCGAGCGCCGCACGCCGTGCGTGGCGGACGGCGCGCGAGGCGGCGCTGCGCGCGCCGAGCTCGGCGAGCGCGCCCATCAGCGAGGCCAGCCGCAGCCGGTAGAGTTCCTGCAGCTCCTGCAGCCGCTCCTGGCGCTCGCGGGCCGCCGCGGCCAGCGGCGGGTCGTCGGCGTAGACCTGCTCGGTGCGCGCATACAGGCCGAGGTCGCGCACCGGCAGCTCGACGTGGGCGCGCAGCTCGTCGATCTCGCCCTCGCGTTCCTGCCAGCCGGCGGTCACGGCCACGAGCGGTCCGCGGATGCCGAGGCCGACCAGCCCGTCCCGCAGGTTCGGGCTCAGGTACTGCGGCCCGAGGAGTGCGTAGTCGCGCATCGACCGATCGTCCCGGCCGCGGCCGGCGCTTGTCAATCGCGCGCTAGGCGCAGGCGCGCCGACCGCGCACGATTCGCCACCCGCCGTCACCGGTCGCAGGCCGCGCAGCGTGCGGTGCAGCTCGCGACCGAGGACCGTCGTCCGCGCGCTCTCGTGCGCCTTCATCCCTTCCTCGCTGGCCGCCCGTCGGGTCGTTCCCGAACAACGTCCCAGCCTCAGAAGGTGTGAACAACGTCCTGAGAAATCAGAGCGAGCGAGCGACGACCGCTCTGGCGCTAGCGGCGAGCGCCATTGCCGGCGGCGGCGTCCGCGGCCTCGGCCGGTGGCTCGCGCCCCGCCTCGGCACCCCGGCTCTCGCCCGGGCCGCGCATGATCGGCATGAAGGCCGCGGTCATCGACTCCTGCATGCGGGTCCAGTAGTCGAGGTTCTGCTTCGCCAGCTCGGCCATCGAGCTCATCGGCGCGTTCGCCACCAGCTTCGAGAGCTGGCCCTGCAGCGCCTCCTGCTGGCGGGCGAAGCTCTCGACGCTCTTGTCGAGGTACCGGCTCATGAACTCGTGCATGCCGTTGCCGTAGAAGCGGATGATCGCCTCGAGCAGCTGCGTGGAGAGGATCGGCTTGCCGAACTGCTCCTGCTCGGCGATGACCTGCAGCAGGATCAGGCGGGTGATGTCCTCGCCGCTCTTGTCCTCGACCACCGTGATCTTCTCGCCGCGCATGATGAACTCGCGGATGTCCTCGAGCGTGACGTGGCGGGACTGGGAGGCGTCGTACAGGCGGCGGTTGGCGTATTTCTTGATCAGGCGTTCGTGCGTCATGGCCGCGATTTTACCCCATCGATCGTTGATTTCCCGCAGCGCAAAAAGGCCCGGCACCAAAAAGAAAATGGGACGGTGGGCACGAGGCCACACCGTCCCGAGGGGGGAGGGTCTGCCGCGCGCCGCAGGGGCGGCGCGCCGGCAAGTTCGTTGACTTAGGCGGCCTTCGCGGCCTTCGTGCGCTGCGTGATCTCGGTCGACGTCTGGTCGATCCACTGCGTCACGGTCGCCTGCGTCTCGCCGGCGATCTTGAGCAGGTCCTGCGAGCGCTGCGTCTGCTTCTCGAAGTAGGCATTGGCGAGCTCGGACTGCTTCTTCAGCAGCTCCGGCAGGTCCTTCGCGCGCGTCGCGGCGTAGAACGCAGCGATCGTGGCATTCAGGTAGTCGCCCGCAACCTCGTAGCCGTAGCGCGCGAAGCGCTCGGTGGTGCGAACGGTCAGCTCCTGGAAGCGCGCGACCGGCTCGGCGACCTTGCGCGAGTTCTCGATGAACGCGTTGATTTCGGCGGCGGTGTTCGTCATGGTGGGCACTCCGGGTAAAAGAACTTGTTGCGGTGCAGTATAGCCAAGTTATTTTGCATTGCAACAGATTTCTTCGGCCCGACTCACCCCACAGCGATCCAGCCTAATATTTCATTATTAAACAATTATTTAAGCTGCATTTCAGCCCGCCGCCATCGAGCCTGCCAGCGGTGCCAGGTGGCCTTTCTCCCGCAGCGCACGAGAGGATTATGTGAAGAGCACGGCTGACGAGGTCCCCGGACTCGCCGACTGGCAACGCCTGGCGCAGGCGTTTGGCCTCGGCGCGACCCCCGGGGTTCGCCCGCCGCTCGAGCAGGCCGGCGCCGCGTTCGCGCGCTTCGCCGAGCAGTTCGCCGCGCTCGGTCGTCCGGCGCCGGGTGCCGCCGCCGCGGGACGCGCCGAGCACGCACGCGAACTCGCCGCGCTCGCCGAGCGCTTCGTCGCGTCCAGCTTCCCGGCCTGGCCCACGCCCCCCGGCGCCGACGCCGACTGGGTCCGCGCGCTCGAGGGCTATTCGCGCGCGCTGGCCGCGATCGGCGCCGACACCGCCCAGCGCTTCGCGGCGCGGCTCGCGGCGCCCGGCGCGCCGCTGACGCTGCGCGGCGCCTTCGATGCCTGGATCGAGTCGGCCGAAGCGGCATTCCAGGCGAGCGCGCACGGCGATGCCTTCGTGGGGGCGCAGACCCGGCTCATCAACGAGTTCGTGCGCCAGCGGGCACGCCAGCAGGCGCTCGTCGAGCAGGCCGTGCGAGCCGTCGGGCTGCCGACCCGTGCGGAGGTGGATGCGCTGCACGACGCACTGCGTGCGCTTTCGACCGCGCAGCGCGCCCAACCGGCGGCGACCGCGGCCGCGGCGCCGCCGCCGGCCACGCGGCCGCGGCGCCCTGCGCCCGGCGCCGGCGGCCGTGGCGGCGCCCCGCGCAAGCCGCGGAGCCGCCGGCCGTGAGCGCGGCGCCGGCGCCCGAGGCGCTTGCCCGGGAAGTCGCGGAGTTCCAGCGCCGCCTCGCGGCCAGCGTCGCGAAGCTCGCCGGGTTGCCGCCGATCGAGCTGGCCACCGCGCCGCGCGACCTCGTGCACAGCGACGGCAAGGTGCGCCTGTACCGCTACCGCTCCGAGACCCGCCGCGCCGGGACGCCGCCGCTGCTGATCGTCTTCGCGCTCGTCAATCGCCCGACGGTCCTCGATCTGCAGCCGGACCGCTCGCTGATCCGCGGACTGCTCGCCGAAGGGGTCGACGTCTACCTCCTCGACTGGGGCTATCCCGACCGCGGCGACCGGCACACGACGCTGGCCGACTACACGACCGGCTACCTGCATCGCGCGGTGGAACGCCTCAACGCCCTGCACGGCCCGATCGACGTGCTGGGCGTGTGCCAGGGCGGCACGCTCTCGCTGCTGTACGCGAGCCTCGAGCCGCGGCGGCTGCGGCGGCTCGTCACGATGGTGACGCCGGTCGACTTCCACACCCCGGACAACCTGCTGTCGACGTGGGTCCGCGGCGTCGACGTCGGCCGGCTCGTCGAGACCTTCGGCAACGTGCCGGGCGAGCTCTTGAACGCCACCTTCGTCTCGCTGATGCCGTTCCGCCTCACGCTGCAGAAGTACCTCGCGCTCGTCGACGGCGCCGACAACGCGCACCAGCTCGAGTCCTTCCTGCGCATGGAAAAGTGGATCTTCGACAGCCCGGACCAGGCCGGGGCCGCGTTCGCGGAGTTCGTGGGCGCCTTCTTCCACGAGAACCGGCTGGTGCGCGGCGGCCTCGAGCTCGGAGGCCGGCCGGTCGACCTCGGCCGCATCACGATGCCCGTGCTCAACATCTACGCGACCGCCGACCACCTGGTGCCGCCCGCCGCCTCGCGCGCGCTCGCGCGCCTCGTGGGCTCTCGCGCCTACCGGGAAGTCGCCTTCGAGGGCGGTCATATCGGGATCTACGTGAGCTCGCGCGCGGCCACCGTCCCGCCGCTGATCGCCGAGTGGCTCGCCGCGCGCTGAGCGCCGTCGCTCGCGGCGCGGGCGGTGTTGGAAGGGCCGTGAAAAAGAGCGCAAAACCGGCCTCGGCGGCGCCTTATGTCAAGCGCGTTGCCCGTCATTTTTTATAACTAATACAACGGGATAGTGGGTTTCGGGGCGGCCCGGACGGGGGCCGACTGGTACAATGGACGCCGCCCGGTCACCGCCTGCGAAGACGTCCGGCCCCCACCCCGGGAGGCCGATTCCGACAAGCGACGCGACGGCCGGACTCTAGGCATCCATGGCAGCGTCTCCCTACCAGCAGCTCGAGGAGGAGTTCCGGCGCCTGCACGCGTTTCGCGGCGCGCTCGCGATCCTGCGCTGGGACTCGGGCGTCATGATGCCGCGCGGCAGCGCCGACGTCCGCGGCGAGCAGCTCGCGGCGCTCGAGACCGAGTGCCATGCGCTGCTCGTCTCGCCCAGGGTCTCGCGGCTCATCGAGCGCGCGCAGGCCTCCGCCGCCGGCCTCGAGGACTGGCAGCTCGCGAACCTGCGCGAGATGCGCCGCCAGCGCGACCACGCGCTCGCGACCCCGAACTCGCTCGTCTCGCGCCTCGCGAAGGCGAGCGCCCGGGCCGAGCTGCACTGGCTCGAGGCGCGCCGCACGAGCCGCTACGAGGAGTTCGCCCCGCACTTCGCCGAGGTGCTCGGGCTGACCCGCGACCGGGCGGCCCTGCTCGGCCAGCACCTCGGCCTCGCGCCCTACGACGCGCTCATCGACGAGTTCAGTCCGGGCGTGAAGCAGGACGACATCGACACGCTGTTCAAGTCGCTCGCGCGCCGCCTGCCGACGTTGGTGCGCGAGGCGATCGAGCTGCAGGCCGCGCAGCCGTCGCTGCCGCTCACGGGCAAGTTCCCGGCCGCCAAGCAGCGCTCGCTGACGCTCGAGGTCATGAAGGCCGTCGGCTTCCCGTTCGACCGCGGCCGCGTCGACGAGAGCGAGCACCCGTTCACGGAGGGCGTGCCGGGCGACATCCGCATCACGACGCGCTTCGACGTGAACGACCCGTTCCAGGGGCTGCTGAGCGCGCTGCACGAGACCGGCCATGCCATGTACGACATGGGCCTGCCGAAGGAGTGGCGCGACCAGCCGGTCGGGCGCAACCGCGGCATGGCGCTCGAGGAGAGCCAGTCGCTGTTCATCGAGATGCTGGTCGTGCGCAGCCGGCCGTTCCTCAGCTACCTGAAGCCGGCGCTCGAGAAGCACTACGGCGTCAGCGGCCCGGAGTGGGAGGTCGAGAACCTGTACCGGCACCTGACGCGCGTGCGGCGCACGGCGCTGCTCGCCGACGCCGACGAGCTGACCTACCCCGCGCACATCCTGCTGCGCTACGACCTCGAGAAGCGGCTGCTGTCCGGCGAGCTCGGCGTCGCGAACCTGCCGGAGGCATGGAACGAGGCGGCGCAGTCGCGCCTCGGGCTGCGACCGCAGAACGACGTCGAAGGCTGCCTGCAGGACGTGCACTGGGCGGTCGGCCAGTTCGGCTACTTCCCGGCCTACGCGATCGGCTCGCTGATCGCGATCCAGCTGTGGGAGAAGCTGCGGGCGGCCCGCGCCGGCCTCGACGCCGAGATCGCGCGCGGGGAGTTCCAGGGGCTGTTCGAGTGGCTGCGGGAGCGCGTGCACTCCTCCGGCGCGAAGCTGACCGTCCAGGACCTCGTCAAGGAGGCGACCGACCGGCCCCTGTCGGCGGCGCCGGCGCTCAGGTACCTTGAGTCGAAGTACCTCGAGCCGCGCTGAGGCGAGAGCGATGTCGGCCGTGATCCTGCCCGAGAGCCCCGCGCCCGCGCCCGCGCCCGCGCCCGCGCGCGAGCGCCCGTCGCGCTCGTTCAAGCGCCTGCAGGCGGAGCTGCGCGGCCTCGTCGGCAAGGCGATCGACGACTATTCGATGATCCAGGACGGCGACCGGGTCATGGTCTGCCTGTCCGGCGGCAAGGACTCCTACACGCTGCTCGACCTGCTGCTGTCGCTGCAGCGCAGCGCGCCGGTGCGCTTCGAGCTGGTCGCCGTCAATCTCGACCAGAAGCAGCCGGGTTTCCCGGCGCACGTGCTGCCCGAGTACCTGACCTCGCTCGGCGTGCCCTGGCACGTGATCGAGCAGGACACCTACCGGGTCGTGAAGCGCGTGATCCCGGAGGGCAAGACGATGTGCGGGCTGTGCTCGCGCCTGAGGCGCGGCGCGCTGTATCGCTTCGCGGCCGAGAACCGCATCACCAAGATCGCCCTCGGCCACCACCGCGACGACATCCTCGCGACCTTGTTCCTGAACCTGTTCCACGGCGGCAAGCTGAAGGCGATGCCGCCGAAGCTCCGCTCGGACGACGGCCGGCACATCGTGATCCGGCCGCTCGCCTACGTGCCGGAACGCTCGATCGTCCGCTACGCGCGCGCGCGCCGTTTCCCGCTGATCCCCTGCACGCTGTGCGGCTCGCAGCCGAACCTCGAGCGCGCCCGCATCGCGCGCATGCTGCGCGACTGGGAACGCGAGTTCCCGGGCCGCGTCGAGTCGGTATTCGCGGCGCTCGGCGACGTCGTGCCCTCGCAGCTCGCCGATCGCCGGCTGTTCGACTTCGCCGGGCTGGAGCGGGCGCGGGGGGCCGCGCCGCCGGTGGCGGAGGGCGAGTCCGGGGCGTGAGCCAGCGCCGGGCCGCCGCGCGCAGCACGCCACCCGGCACCTACTGGGTGGAGCCGGAGCGCCTGCTGGCCGGCGCATTTCCGGGACACGTCGACCCGAGCTACGCGAGCGCGCGCATCGAGGCGCTGCTCGCGCTCGGCATCGACCAGTTCATCGACCTGACGGAGGCCGGCGAGCTGCCGCCCTACGAGGCGCTGCTGCCGGCGGGCGCCCGTCCCGGGCACCCGGTGCGCTACCGGCGCTTCGCGATCCCCGACCACGGCCTGCCGCGCGATGTGCAGCAGATGCACGAGCTGCTCGACGAGATCGACAAGGCGCTCGCGAGCGGCCGGCGCGTGTACGTTCACTGCCGCGCCGGCATCGGCCGCACCGGCACCGTCGCCGGCTGCTTCCTCGCGCGGCGCTTAGGCAGCGGCACCGAGGCGCTCGAGTCGCTCGCCCGCCTGTGGAAGCTCGGCGGACGGGACCGCGACTGGCCGCGGACGCCCGAGACCGAGGCGCAGGCGGCGTTCATCCGCGACTGGCCGATCGCGGCGGCCGCCAACGCCGGCGCGCGGCGCGCCGGGCTCGCCGCCGGCGCGCCGCTCGGCGCGCCGGAGATCACCGACCGGCTGAAGGACCGCTACCGGGGGCTCGTGCTCGGCCTCGCGCTCGGCGATGCGCTGGCTGCGCCCGCGCAGCACCGCCGCGCCGGCAGCTTCACGCCGCTCGGCGACCTGCTGGGCGGCGGGCCCTACGACCTGCCGCGCGGTGCCTGGTCGGACGATGCCGCGGTGGCACTGCTGCTCGCCGAGAGCCTGGTCGAGTCCGGCGGCTTCGACGCCGGCGACTTCGTCGGCCGCCTCGTGCGCTGGCAGCGCGAGGGCTACCGCAGCTCGACCGGGCACTGCGTCGGCATCAGCGCGACCACCGCGCGCGCGATCGCGCAGGCGCAGTGGAGCGGCAAGCCCTTCGCCGGCTCGCACGACCCGCAGAAGGCGGAGAAGGAGCCGCTCTCGCGCGCCGCGATCGCCGCCGCCTACGCGCTCAGCGACCCGCAGGCGGCGATCGAGCTCGCCGCCGAGGTCGCGCGCCCCACCCACCAGGCGCCGCTCGTACTCGACGCCTGCCGCTACGTCGGCGCGCTGGCGGTCGGGGCGCTGCAGGGCGTGCCGCGCGAGCAGCTGCTGCAGCCGATGTTCACGCCGGTGACGGGCCTGTGGCAGCGCCGGCCCCTGAAGCGCGAGATCGCCGACGTCGCGGCCGGCGGCTGGCGCAAGCCGGGCTTCGCGCCGAGCGCCGACGGCTCGCCGGCGGATGCGCTCGCGCTGCTGCTGTGGGCGCTGGCCCGCGGCACCCAGTACCGCGATACTGTGCTCGCCGCCGTGAACCTCGGGCTCGACGCCGATGCGAACGGTGCGCTCGCCGGCGCCGTCGCCGGCGCCCTGTACGGCGCGGCCGGGCTGCCGCCGAACTGGACCGGCACGCTGGTGCAGGCCCGCCAGCTCGGCACGAGCGCCGATGAGCTTCTGGCGGCCGCGCTGTCGCGGATCGCCGCGGACTAGGAGGGGAGGGCGTGGGACGCCGCACTCGGCCGCCGTCTGGGCGCGGCTACTGGTGGGCGGGGCTCGGCGATGCGGAGCTCCTCGACGTGCGCTTCTGCGACTTGGGGCTGTCGCTGGAGCGCGCGCCGCTCGCGCGCCAGCTGGCGCGCCTGTACCGCGACCTCGAGCGCCGCGGCATCCAGTTCCGCCCGCACTGCTGGCTCGGCGAGGAATGGTTCACGCCGGACGGCGTGCCGGGCTTCGCGGTGCCGTTCTACCTCGCGCACCCGCGGCTGCGGCGGCTCGAGCGGCGCATGCTCGGCGAGGTCGAGGGCGGCAACCGCAACTGGCTGCTCCGGATCCTGCGCCACGAGGCCGGCCACGCGCTCGACAACGCCTACCGGCTGCGCCGCCGGCGGCAGTGGCGCGAGACCTTCGGACCGGCCTCACTCCCGTACCCGAGCCGCTACCGCACCCGGCCCGGCAGCCGCGCCTACGTGCAGCACCTCGGCAGCTGGTACGCGCAGAGCCACCCGACCGAGGACTTCGCCGAGACCTTCGCGGTGTGGCTGAAGCCCGGCTCGCGCTGGCGCGCCGACTACGCCGGCTGGGCGGCGTTCTCCAAGCTCGAGTACGTCGATGCGCTGATGCGCGAGGTGCGGGGCGCTCCGCCGCCCGTGCGTTCGCGCCTGACCGTCGACTCGCTGGCCGGCGACACGCGCACGCTCGGCGAGCACTACCGCGCGATGCGCCGCCGGTACTCGCCGCCGACCCGCCTCGAGGAGGACGAGCTGCTCGAGCGGGTGTTCACGCGCGAGCCCGGCCGCGCACGGCTGAAGGCGGCGACGCTGCTCAGGCGCCTGCGGCCGCGCCTGCACGCGCGCATCGTCGCGCGCACCGGCTGCAGCGACTACCTCGTGCACCAGGTCATGCGGAGCGCGATCCGCCGCGCGACCGAGCTCGAGCTGTACGTCGCCGGCGGCCGGCGGCGCGCAACGCCGAACTGCGAGTGGCTGATGCTGAAGCTGGCGCGCGCCTTTGAGCGCAGCGTCGGGCGGCGGCAGACGCTGTGAAGAAGCTGCGCATCCTCGTGACCGTGCACGAGAGCCTGATCCCGCCGGACAGCCTGCAGGGGCACGCGCAGAGCGAAATCGACGAGTGGCGCACCGAGTACGACGTCGTCTCGCACCTGAAGAAGGCCGGCCACGAGGTGCGCTGCATCGGGCTGCTCGACAGCCTGACCGAGCTGCGCGCGACCATCGCGGAGTGGAAGCCGCACCTCGTCTTCAACCTGCTCGAGGAGTTCGATGGCATCGCCAAGCACGACCAGCACGTCGTCTCGTTCCTCGAGCTCCTGCGCCAGCCCTACACCGGCTGCAACCCGCGCGGCCTGATGCTGTCGCGCGACAAGGTGCTGTCGAAGCAGCTGCTCGCCTACCACCGCATCCCGACGCCGCAGTTCGCGCTGTTCCGCCGCGACAAGCGCCTGCAGCTGCCGCGCAAGCTGCGCTATCCGCTGTTCGTGAAGTCGGCGACCGACGACGCCTCGCTCGCGATCGCGCAGGCCTCGGTGTGCGAGGACGCCGCGAGCCTCAGGGCGCGCATCCAGTTCGTGCACGAGCAGACGCAGTCCGACGCGCTGGTCGAGGAGTACATCGCCGGCCGCGAGATCTACGTCAGCGTGCTCGGCAACGACCGGCTGACCGTGCTGCCGGTCTGGGAGATGAGTTTCGGCACGCTCGCCGAGGGCCAGGCGCCGATCGCGACGCGCAAGGTGAAGTGGGACCGCCGCTACCAGAAGCGCCACGGCATCGACACGGGCCCGGCCGCCGGCCTCAGCGAGGCCGTGGTCGCGGGCCTTGGCCGGCTGACGAAGCGCATCTACCGCGCGCTGCACCTGACGGGCTACGCTCGCATGGACTTCCGGCTGCGCGAGGACGGCACGATGTTCGTGCTCGAGGCGAACGCCAACCCGAACCTCGCGCAGGAGGAGGACTTCGCGCGCTCGGCGCACGCCGCGTCGCTGCGCTACCCGGAGCTGCTGAACCGCATCCTGCTGCTCGGCCTCGGCTACCAGGCGGCCTGGCGCGTCAGCGAGGGCAACGGATGAACGACTTCGCCCGGCTCGTGCGCACGGTGCCGGACTTCCCGCAGCCGGGCGTGCTGTTCCGCGACCTGACGCCGCTGATGGGCGATGCCGGCGCGCTGCGCGCGACGATCGAGGCGCTGGTCGGGCCGTTCCGCGAGGAGCGCGTCGAGCTGGTCGCCGGCATGGAGGCGCGCGGCTTCGTGTTCGGCGCACTCGCCGCCTACGAGCTCGGCGCGGGCTTCGTGCCGCTGCGCAAGCCCGGCAAGCTGCCGGCCGCGGTCGAGGCGGTCAGCTACGCGCTCGAGTACGGCACGGCGACGCTCGAGGTGCACCGCGACGCGTTCGGCCACGGCCGGCGCGTGCTGCTCGTCGACGACGTGCTCGCGACCGGCGGCACGGCCGCGGCCAGCGTCGACCTGCTCGAGCGCGTGGGCGCGACGCTCGTCGGCTGCGCGTTCGTGCTCGAGCTGCCGGCGCTCGGCGGCCGCGCCCGCCTGCCGGGCCGGCGCCTGCACCGCGTGCTCGCGCTGTAGCGCTCAGCCGCCGCGCTGCGACAGCGCCTGCTCGATGCGCCGGTCCGGCACCAGCCAGACGAGCGCGACCAGCACGTACAGGCCGAGCGCCACCCACTTCGACCACCACAGCGCCGCGGGGATCGCGAGCGCATAGCAGACGATCGACAGCTTGCCCTTGCGGTCGCGGCCGACCGCGTGGCGCAGCACCGACGCGGCGCCCTGCGAGGCGATGATCGTCTGCTGCAGGACGGTGTACGCCACCGCCGACAGGAACAGCACGCCGCCGTACAGCGCCGTCGGCACCGGCGCGAACTCGTTCTCGCCCATCCACGCCGTTGTGAACGGGATCAGCGACAGCCAGAAGAGCAGGTGCAGGTTCGCCCACAGGATCGGGCCGGTGACGCGCTCGGCCGCGTGCAGCATGTGGTGGTGGTTGTTCCAGTAGATGCCGAGGTTGATGAAGCTCAGCACGTACACGACGAACACCGGCAGGACCGGCCACAGCGCGCCGAGCTCGGTGCCGTGCGGCACGCGGAGCTCGAGCACCATGATCGTGATGATCACCGCGATGACGCCGTCGCTGAAGGCCTCCAGCCGGCCCTTGCCCATGCCCCGGGCGTCGCTCACGCGAGCATCCGGCGGGCGAGGACCGCGGCCGCCACCGGCAGCACGAAGATCACGAGGAACACGGGCAGCTCCTCGCTGAACGCGTAGCCGGCGCGGGTCACGCCGACCCAGAGGTTGGCGGCGGCGACGGCGAGCCACAGCACCGCAAAGCCGGCGGTCGCGGCGCTGAGCGCGGCGGCCCGCCCCGGCGCGAGGAACGCGGCGAGGCCGAGGCACGCGGCCCCGAGCGCGAAGCCGCCGAGCGTGATCAGGAGCGTGCGCATCGTCGCGGCCTCGAGGGAGCAACCGCGCCGAGCCTACCCGACCGCGCCCGGTGCCGGCCAGCCGGCGCCGCGCGCGATCGCGTGCCGCCCGCTACACTGACCGCGGCTACCCGCAGGATCCGGCCATGCACCTCGCCTCGATCGCGATCTATCCGGTCAAGGGCTGCCGCCGCACCGAGCTCCGCCGCAGCAGCGTCGGCCGCTTCGGGCTCGCGCACGACCGCGAGTGGATGGTCGTGCGGCCGGACGGTTTCTTCCTGACCCAGCGCTCGCATCCGGCGCTCGCGTGCATCGTGCCGCGGATCACGGAGCGCTCGCTCGTGCTCGAGCACGCGGGGCGCGCGGCGCTCGAGGTGGCGCCTCCGGACGCAGGCCAGACGCTGACGATCACCGTCTGGGGGCGCAAGGCGACGGCCCGCGACGCGGGCGATGCGGCGGCCGCGTGGCTGAGCGCGGTGCTCGGCACGCCGGCGCGCCTCGCCGGCCTCGGCCCCGAGACGCGCATGCACGCCGACCGCAAGTTCGTCGGCGAGCGCGACGTGCCGATCAGCTTCGTCGACGGCTACCCCGTGCTGATCTGCAACAGCGCCTCGCTCGCCGAGCTGAACCGGCGGGTCGGCGTGGAGCTGCCGATGGACCGGTTCCGGCCGAACCTGGTCATCGACGGCTTCGAGGCCTTCGCCGAGGATGGCATCCGCACGCTCCGGATCGGCACGGCCCGGTTCAGTCTCGTCAAGGCCTGCACGCGCTGCGTCGTGCCCTCGATTAACCAGGCGACGGGCGAGAAGTCGACCGACCCGACGCCGGCACTGAAGGCGTTTCGCTGGGACCGGGCGCTGCGGGGCGTGACCTTCGGCGTCAACGCGCTGCCGGAGGACGGAGAGGGCGCCGTGCTCGAAGTCGGCGACGCCGTCGAGGCGCTCGGCTAGCGGCCGACCTCGGTGTACTCGATGGTCTCGACCTCCGCCTCGGCGGCGGCGACCCACGGTGCCAGCAGCGGGTCGGCGAGGGCCGTCGCCGCGTAGGCGCGCGCGATCTCACCGAGGCCGGCGCTGCCATAGGTCTGGAAGCGGAACGCGACCGGCAGGAACATCGCGTCGGCGGCGCTGTAGGCGCCGAACAGCCAGGGCCCGCCGGCGCCGAAGCGGCGCCGGCAGTCGCTCCACAGCTCGTCGATTCGCCCGATGGACTCCGCGAGTTCCGGGCGCATCGGGATCCGGCGGTTGCGCGCGCGGATGTTCATCGGGTAGTCGTTGCGCAGCGCCGCGAAGCCGGCGTGCATCTCCGCGACCACGGCGCGGGCCACGGCCCGCGCCTCGCGCGCGGCCGGCCAGACGCCGCCGCCGGCGAGCTCGTTCAGGTACTCGAAGATCGCGACCGACTCCCACACCGTCACGCCGCCGTCGATGAGCACCGGGACGCGGGCGGCGGCCGAGTAGCGGCGCACCTCGCGCGCGAACTCGGGCGTGTCGAGCGCGAGCCGCACCTCCCGGCACGCGAGGCCGAGGTGCCGGATCAGGATCCACGGCCGCAGCGACCAGGAACTGTAGTTGCGGTTGCCGATGACGAGCGTGAGTTCAGCCATGGGGGTCGCCTAGCGCCCGAGATGACGCAGCGTGACGTCGGGGAAGTCGGTGAACAGGCCGTCGACCCCGGCCAGCTCGAACAGGGCACGCTGGGCGGCATCGGCGTCCGGCGCGTGCTCCGGCAGCTGGTCGACCCGGAACGTGTACGGGTGCACCGCGAGGCCCGCGGCGTGCGCGTCGGCCACGAGCGGCGTCAGCGCCGGCGCGGCGCCCGCCGCCGGCCAGTAGACGACCTGCGGGATCCACGGGCCGATCCCGCGGGCGATCCGCGCGGTCTCGGCGAGGCCGGCCGGCGTGCGCAGCCGGTCGTAGTCGCTCGCCGACTCGTTCCAGGCGTTCTCGCCGATCAGCTGCACGAGCTTGAGCCGCGAGCCGAGCGCGCCCGCGATCCGTGCGAGTTCCGCGGCGTCGAAGCACTGCAGCCAGCAGGCGTCGTCGGCGCTGCGGTAACCGAACTCACCGAGCACGCCGAGCACGCGGGGCGAGAGGTCCTGGCCGGCGGCGCGGTGCCACGCCGGGCTCTTGACCTCGGTGTACACGCCCGTCGAGCGGCCGGTCGCGCGGTTCATGCCGCGCACCAGCGTCAGCTCCTCGGCGAGCGACTGGATCCGCAGCGGCAGCTGCTCGCCGAAGCGGTGCGGCCATGCCGCGGCGCCGCTGCCCGGCTCGACCCGGTCGTGGACCGACAGCTCGCGCAGCTCCGCGAAGTCAAAGTCGATCGCGTACCAGTGCCCGTCCGCGCGCGCGCGCCGCGGAAACAGCTGCGCAACGTCGGTGACCTCCTCGAGGATGAGATCGTGGAACACGATCGGCACGCCGTCGCGGCTGAGCACGACGTCCTGCTCGAGGAAGTCGGCGCCGAGCGCGTGCGCGTACGCCTTGGCCGCGATGCTGTGCTCGGGCAGGTAGCCGCTCGCGCCGCGATGCGCGATGACGATCGGGGCGGTGCCGCGGCGCGCGGTGGAAGGCGGTGCCATGGGCAGCCGATAATGCCTGAATGCTGCCCGCGCTGCGCGCCGTCTCCCTCGACCTCGACAACACGCTGTGGGACACGCCGCCGGTGCTGGAGCGCGCCGAAGCGGCGCTCGAGCGGTGGCTCGCGCGGCACGCGCCGGGAATCGCCGCGCGCTTCGACCGGGATGCGCAGAAGCAGCTGCGCGCCGCGCTCGCGGCCGCGCACCCGGCGCACGCCCACGACGTCAGCTGGCTGCGGCGCGAGGCGCTGACGCGCTGTGCGCTCGCGGCCGGCTACCCGACGGCGATGGCGGAGCTCGCGTTCGCGGAGTTCCTGAGGGAGCGCAACGTCATCGAGCTGTACGCGGACACCGAGCCGGCGCTCGAGCGCATGGCGCGGCGCGTGCCGCTATTCGCGCTCACCAACGGCAACGCCTGCGTGACGCGGGTCGGGATCGGGCGCTACTTCGCCGGCGCGCTGGATGCAGCCGCCGCCGGTGCCGCGAAGCCCGATGCGAGGATCTTCGAGCGGCTCGCGCAGCTGGCCGCGTTGCCGGCCGGCGCCATGCTGCACGTGGGCGACGATGCACTCGCCGATGTCGTCGGCGCACGCGCGGCGGGCTTCAGGACGGCGTGGGTCAACCGCGCGGGCGATCCGTGGCCGGCGGAGCTGCCCGCCGCCGATCACGAGGTGCGCGACCTGAACGGCCTTGCCGAGCTGGTCGAGTCGCTGTGCTGAGGTGGCGCGCGCCTCTCAGGCGCGCAGGTCGAGGATCGTGCCGAGCAGCTGGTCGCTCGCCTCGAACGCGCGCGCGCTTGCCGCCACCAGGTTGCGCGCGCTGAGCGCCGCCACCTCGTTTTCGGCCGAGACCGCCGCGGGGTTCGCGACCGCGCCGGCGACCGAGGCCGCGACCTGCTCGTAGGACGCGACGCCGCGCTGCATGCCCTCGCGCGCATAGTCGAGCGCGCTCAGGAAGGCGGGGATCGCCTGGGTCGCGAGTGCGTTGCTCATGGGGCCATGATCCGTCGTCCACGGCGGCGTGCAAGGTGCCGCACGCTCTTCCGCCGCGATTCGCGAGGCGGGTCACGAGCGCAAGGCGAACTCCGTCACGGCGCGCTTGGAAATTGTCAAATGGCGCGTGCCGGCCGTCGCCGTCCCGTCGCGACAGCTCGCGGGCCGCACGCCCCTCGTCGCGCGCCGCATCAGCACTCCGGGACCGCGGCTGCCAAAAATAAACCGGCGGAATGTGCGACGGAGCGCTTCGCCTGAGCGCTCCGCTATGTCAACTTTTGGCACGATTCGACGATGTAAGGAGTAGGGACGAGAGGAGGCACGATGTCGGACGGCGCTGTGCTGCAGGTGGCGAGCCTTGAGGAATACTTCCGCGACGAGCTGCATGGCGCGGCGGAGAAGCAACGCCTCGCGCTCGACGGCCAGACGGAGCACTACGTCGTCAACCTGCTGACGACCTTCTCGCGCGCCGACGCTTTCTTCGAGCCGACACCGGCCGGCCCGCGGCTGCGGCCGCTGGCGCTGATGCTGGCCGAGGCGATCGGCGCGCCGACGCTGGCCGAGCGGCAGCACGCGCTGCAGCGCCTCGGCGACGTCTCGCTGTTCATCGCCGGATTCCTGCCGCAGGGCTTCGCGCGCAAGCTCGTCGACGTCGACTATCACATCTCGATGGGCGGTCGCGCCTACGGCTCGCTCGCCGAGTCGGCGCGCAGCTCGGCGCGCGGTGGCTGCATCGCGCGCGTGTTCGCCGAGCTCGCCGCCAAGTTCCGCGAGCTGGTCGATGCGCTCAACGAGATCGCCGAGGCCGCCCGCCCGCCGACGCACGATCAGCTGATGCGCCTGTACGAGGTCTGGATCAAGACCGGCAGCCCGCGCGCCGCGGGCCGGCTGCGCGCGCTCGGCATCGAGCCGGCGCAAGGCGCCCGGGTGCGCTGGAGCCACTGAGCCGTGCTGCTGCGCGAGTTGCAATCGCTGCTCGCACGCATCAACGATGCGGAAGTCCGCGAGGATGTCTGCGACTTCCTGATCACGGACCGCCGCGCGCTCGGGCGGCTGCACGCGGCGAGCGGCTCAGCCGCGACGGCCGAGACGTTGCTGGTCGCGGAGCACGGCGGCGGTCTCGACCTCGGCCTGTACCTCGACGAGGCGCTGCTCGAGCGGCTCGCCGCGAGCCGACCGCTTGCGCACCTCGATGACGACAACCTCGAGGACTTCTGCACGGCGCTCGAAGGCGTCAGCCACTTCCACTGCGTCGCGTTCTGCGCGCAGCGCGACTGGCCGGTGTCGCTGCTCGGGCTTGAGCTGCAGGCCGAGGTCGACAAGTATGCGGTTGCCGTGCTGCTCGCCGGCACGCAGCGCGGCGGCCGGCTGGTGCGCGGCCTGCACGCGCGGCTGTTCGAACGAGTCCGGTTCCGGGAGTCCGCCGACACGGCCCTCGGTGCGCTGTACGCGAAGGCCAACCGCTACGCGGCACGCTTCTGCCGGCGGCTGGAGGAGCGCTTCCTGTCGCGCCGCCAGGCGCGCGTCACGGAGATGCTGGGGGAGCTGCGCCGCTTCTACCGGCTGGGTGATGCCGGCAAGCTGCGCCTGATCGAGGCCGCCTGATCGCCGACGCTCAGTCCTCGACCGGCGCGCCGCGCTTCTTCTGCTGCTCGATCCAGCGCGACAGCTCGCGCAGGTCGCGCTTCTTGCGCGGCGCCTTCTTCGGGATCAGGCCGCTCTCGTAGGGGTTGTAGCCGGAGCGCGTGGCGACCTTGTTGAGGCGCACGCCCCCGAGCGGCAGCGGCGGCTCGTCGGCGAGCGAGAGCGTCGGCATCTCGAGGTCGACCGGCAGCTCTTCCTCGTGCCCCGCCCATTTCCAAACGGCGTTGCCGCGGTCATCGCGCGCGACGCGGCCCGACGGATGGTCCGCCTGGTCGCGAAGCTCTGGTCTGCGGATTTTGATCGTGTCGCCCACAAGAAAACTCTCGTCGTGTCCCCTAGAGACGACCTTTCCCTTGGTCTCTTTAGTAATGCAGAAAACGATAAGGGTTCCGCGACGCGCGTTCTGTGACGCAATTCACAGCCGTCGCCGTATGCAGACATGTCCTACCGGGCGCGAGTCACCTTGGCTCAGAGACTTACGCCGAGCCGGTGCGCCGCGCGCGTGAGCGCGATGATGGTCTTGGCGTCGATTATGTCGCCTGCGAGCGCGCGCGCCAGCGCATCGGTGAACGGCACCCAGCTGAGCTCGAACACTTCGTCGCGCTCGGGGGCCGCGGGCACCGCCGTCAGCTCGCGCGCGAGGAACAGGTGCACGACCTCCGCGAACACGCCGGGTGAGCTGACGACCTGGCCGAGCGATTCCCAGCGAGCGGCCGCGAGGCCCGCCTCTTCGCGCAGCTCGTCGCGGGCGGTCGCTTCCGGCTCGCGCCCGTCGCGCTTGCCGGCCGGGATTTCCCACAGCCAGCCACCGGCGACGTAGCGGTACTGCCGCAGCAGGCACACGCGACTCGCTTCGTCGAGGGCCACGACGGCCGCGCCACCCGGGTGGCCGACGACCTCGAGCTGCGCGACATGCCCGTTCGGCAGCTCGACCTCCGTGAGGTCGAGGGTGACGACCCGGCCCTCGTAGATGCGGCGGGTTTTCAGCGGCATGCCGGAATGATCCCACGCACGGCAGCCGCTCGGTAGACTCCCGCCGTGAGCCGCGTCATCGTCGTATCGGGTCCACCGTGCGCCGGAAAATCGACGCTGGCGCGCACGCTCGAACACGAATTCGGCTGGCCGCGGCTCGCCAAGGACGACTACAAGGAGCGCGTGTTCGACGCGCTCGGTGCGCGCGACCGAGACTGGTCGCGGCGCGTCAGCGCGCTCGCGTGGCAACTGCTGTTCAGCGAGGCCGAGCGACTCGTCGCGCACGGCGTCGACTGCCTGATCGAGGGCAACCTGCGCGCTGCGCAAGTGCCGGCGCTGCGCCAGCTCGCGGCGCGCGGCGCGACGGTGGTCGAGCTCGCGGTCAGTGCGAGGCCGGAGGTGCTGCTCAGCCGCTACCGGGCGCGCGCCGGCGACGGCAGCCGCCATCCCGGGCATGTCGACCTCGAGGCTCTGCCCGACATCGAGCGTGAGCTGAGCGCCGCGCCGCCGATGCTGGCCGATCCGGCGGCGCGCCTCGCCTGGGACACGAGCGACGGCATCGAGAGCGCGGGGCTCGCCGCACGACTGCGGGCGCTGCTGCGGGCGCAGGACTAGCTAGCGCGCCTGCGCGTGGTACTCGCGATTCGGCATCATGTCGACCGCCGTCGCGATGCGGTTCGTGAAGTTGAAGAAGCCGACGACGCTCGCGGCGTCCCAGATGTCCCGCTCACGCAGCCCCGCGCGGCGCAGCGCCGCACGGTCGCCGGCGCCGACCTCGCTCGGGTTCACGGTCAGCTTGTGCGCGAACGCGAGCAGAGCCCGCTGCCGGCGCGGCAGTGGCGCGGTGCGCCAGTTCATGACCAGCATCTCGCCGAGTTGCGGATCACCGCTCAGCTGGCGCACCGCCGCGCCGTGCGCGGTCAGGCAGTAGTAGCAGCGGTTCGCGCTCGAGACGACCACCGCGAGCATCTCGCGCTCGAGCTTCGAAAGGCCCGAAGGCCCGAGCATCAGCTCGTTGTACTGATTGACGAAGGCGCGAAGCTTGGCCGCGTCGAAGCTGTACGCCTTCAGCACGTTCGGCACGAAGCCGAGCTTCTCCTCGCAGACGCGGAAGTACTTGCGCATGTCGGCGTCGAGCCGGCGCTGCGCCGGCGGACGAAGCTTGAGGCCGGTCAGGTGCTTGGGCTGGGGCACGGCCGTCGCTCAGCGCCGCTCGATCTCGTCGACATCGGTCTGGCCGGTCACGCGTCGGCGGATGTGCGACCAGCACAAGCCGACCGCGAGCAGCACGGCGACGCACGCGAGTGCCAGCCAGCTGACGACGCCCGTGTCCTTCAGGCTGAACCAGCCCCAGGAGGTCAGCAGCCAGATCAGCGCCGCCGCGAGCAGCGCCCCGAACACGATGCCGATCGTGCCGAGCGAGCGCCACGTCGCATGCAAGAAGAAGCCCCACGCGCCGAGCAGCACGAGGCCCGCGACGGCCTGCGGCGCCCCGACGGCGGGCACGCTGCTGGCGAGCCAGTGGACGTACGAGTGGCCACTCGGGTTGTACGTGAAGCCGACCAGCAGGAACGCGGCGGCGAGTCGGAGCGCGAAGCCTCGCGCGGTGAGCGTTTCCATCGCGGTGGCAGATGTCCAGACGGGGCGGGGAGTGTAGCAGCGTCGCCCGCATTGCCGGCCGGCCCGACTGGATAAACGTACAGGGCCGCCGGATAATCGACCGATGGCCGCCGACCCCCTCGAGACGCTGAACGATGCGCAGCGGCGCGCGGCCGCGTACGGCGAGCCGCGCGCGGGGCGCTTCGCCGCGAAGCCGCTGCTCGTCATCGCCGGCGCGGGCACCGGCAAGACGAACACGCTCGCGCACCGGGTCGCGCACCTCGTGCTGCAGGGCGTCGACCCGGCGCGGATCCTGCTGCTGACCTTCACCCGGCGCGCGGCGGAGGAGATGACGCGGCGCGCCGAGCGCATCGTCGCGGGCGCGCTCGCCGGGGCGCGCGGCGGTGGCCTCGCGGGCGCGGCGGTACGCCTGCCCTGGGCCGGCACCTTTCACTCGATCGGCAACCGGCTGCTTCGCCTGCACGCCCACGCGCTCGGACTGGACCCGTCGTTCAGCGTGCTCGACCGCGGCGACAGCGCGGACCTGCTCGACGTCGTGCGGCACGAGCTCGGCCTGTCGGCCAAGGAGCGGCGTTTCCCGCGCAAGGACACCTGCCTCGCGATCTACTCGCACCGCGTCAACACCCAGTGCTCGCTCGCGCACTCGCTCGAGCAGCACTGGCCGTGGTGCGGCGACTTCGCGGGCGAGCTGACGGCGCTGTTTCGCGCCTACGTCGTTCGCAAGCAGGCGGAGCAGGTGCTCGACTACGACGATCTGCTCCTCTACTGGCACATGCTGGTGGGCGAGGCGGCGCTTGCCCGCCTCGTCAGCAGCCAGTTCGAGCATGTGCTGGTCGACGAGTACCAGGACACGAACGCCCTGCAGGCCGAGATCCTGCTGCGGCTGCGGCCGGACGGCGCGGGTCTGACCGTCGTCGGCGACGACGCGCAGTCGATCTACTCGTTCCGCGCCGCGACTGTCGACAACATCCTCGACTTCCCGGCCCGGTTCACGCCGCCCGCCGAGGTCATCTCACTCGAGGAAAACTACCGCTCGACTCAACCGATTCTTGATGCGGCGAACGCGCTCCTGGCTGAGGCCGAGCGCCACTACGAGAAGCGCCTGCGGGCGGTGCGCGGCGACGGTGCGCGGCCGAGCCTCGTGACGGTCGTCGACGACCGCGGTCAGGCCGACTACGTCGTCGGCGAGGTACTGCGGGCCCGCGAGGCCGGCGTGCCATTGCGCCAGCAGGCCGTACTGTTCCGCTCGAGCCATCACAGCGACTTCCTCGAGGTTGAGCTCACCCGCCGCAACATCCCGTACGTGAAGTACGGCGGCCTCAAGTTCCTGGAGGCGGCGCACGTCAAGGATCTGCTCGCCGTGCTGCGCTGGGCCGACAATCCGCGCAACCGGCTGGCGGGGTTTCGCGTGCTGCAGCTGCTGCCGGGGATGGGGCCGGCGCACAGCCAGCGCTGCCTCGACGAGATCGGGCGCACCGGCGCACCGTGGCCGGCGCTGGCGGCCTGGACCGCGCCACCGGCCGCGCGTGCCGACTGGCCGGCGCTTGCGCGTCTGATGGCCACGCTCGCGGCGCCGTCGAGCGCATGGCCCGGCCAGGTGGAACACGTGCGCGACTGGTTCCGGCCGCACCTCGAGCGTCGGTACGACGCGGCCGCCGTGCGCGCCGGCGACCTCGAGCAGCTCGCGCACATTGCCGGCGGCTACCCGAACCGCGAGCGTTTCCTGACCGAGCTGGCGCTCGACCCGACGCAGGCCAGTGGCAACCTGTCGGGCCCGCCGCTGCTCGATGAGGACTACCTCGTGCTGTCGACGGTGCACTCCGCCAAGGGCCAGGAGTGGGACAGCGTCTACCTGCTGAACGTCAATGACGGCAACTTCCCGTCGGAGTTCGCGACCGGCAAGCCGGAGCTCCTCGAGGAGGAGCGCCGGCTGCTGTACGTCGCGATGACCCGGGCGCGCAACGCGCTGCACCTGGTCAGCCCCCTCAAGTACTACGTGACCCAGCAGTCGCGGCTCGGCGACGCGCACGTCTACGGAGCGGCGAGCCGGTTCCTGAGCGCGAGCGTCCGCCGGACGCTCGCGACGGTGGCTGCGGTCGCACCGGGCGCCGACGACGAGCCGACGGCGGCGCTGCCGCGGGTCGATGCCGCCGCGCGGCTGCGGGCGCTCTGGGACTAGCGGTTGCCGCCCACGCGCCGGCTCGCCGATACTGCCCGCCGGGGGGCCACGAGCGATGACGAAGCGTACGCCGGCGACCGGCGATTCACAGGCCGGCGAACTGACGCGCCGCGATTTCCTCGGGGGCGTCGCGCTCGGCGTGGGCGCGACGTTCGCGCCGGCGGCGATGCCGGACGGCGAGGCGGCGCCGCGTGCAGTGACGACCGCGCCGGCACAGCAGCTGCCCGGCTACTATCCGCCGGCGCTGACCGGGCTGCGCGGCAGTCATCCCGGCTCGTTCGAGGCCGCGCACGCGCTGCGCGACGGCCGGTCGCCGCCGCCACCCACGGACACCGGCGAAGTCTACGACCTGGTCGTCGTCGGCGGCGGCATCAGCGGGCTCAGCGCCGCGCTCCTGTACCGCGACCGCGTGCCGGACGCGCGCGTGCTGGTCCTCGAGAACCACGACGACTTCGGCGGTCACGCCAAGCGCAACGAGTTCATGATCGACGGCCGCCTGCACCTGATGAACGGCGGCACGTACAGCATCGAGAGCCCGCGGCCGTACAGCGACATCGCGCGCGGCGTGCTGGAGCGCGTCGGGATCCACGCCGAAGAGCTCGCGAAGCGCATCCAGAAGCCCGACTTCTATCCGTCGGCCGGGCTCGGTACCGGCGTCTTCCTCGATCGCGAGACCTTTGGCGCCGACCACCTGCTGCGGCACGCCGAGGGCGCGCCGTGGTCGAAGGCGCTCGCCGGTGCGCCGCTCAGCGAGCGTGCCAAGCGCGAGATCGCCGAGCTCGAGGATGCGCCGCGCGACTACCTGCCGGGCATCGCCGGCGCCGCGAAGAAGGAGCGGCTCGCGGCGATCAGCTACCAGGATTTTCTGCTGAAGCTGGTCGGGGTCGAGCCGATCGTCGCGCGCTTCTACCGGCAGCGCACCCACGGGCTGTGGGGCGTCGGTATCGACGCCGTGTCGGCACTCGAGGGCTGGTCGACGGGGCTGCCGGGCTTCGCCGGCATGAAGCTGCCGCCCGGCGCGATTGCGGCGATGGGCGAGACCGCGGCGGGCTTCGCCGACACCGGCGGCTCGGTCGACGTGCACCTGCCAGACGGCGGCGCCAGCATCGCGCGCGCGCTGGTGCGTGCGCTCGTGCCGGCCGCACTGCCGGGCTCGACGATCGACGACCTCGTGACCGCGCGCGCCGACTATGCCGAGCTCGACCGCCCGGGCGCCGCGACCCGCATCCGCCTGAACTCGACCGTCGTACGCGTCGCAAACCTCGACGCCGGACGCGACGGTGGCGTGCGCGTCGAGTACCTGCGCGGCGGTCGCGGCTACGCGCTAAGCGCGCGCCACGCAGTGCTCGCCTGCTGGAACATGATGATCCCGCACCTCTGTCCGGAGCTGCCGGCGCCGCAGAAGGCCGCGCTGCACGAGCTCGTCAAGACGCCACTCGTGTACGCCAACGTCGCGCTTGCGAGCGCGGCCCCGCTGTACCGCCTGGGCGTCGCCGAGATCCACTCGCCGAACGGCTACTTCTCCGACCTGATGATCAACGAGTGCGTCGCGATCGGCAGCTACGCGACGCCGACCGACGCCGCGCAGCCGACCGTCGTGCGCCTGATGCGCACGCCCTGCGCGCCTGGGCTGCCCGAGCACGAGCAAAACCGCGTCGGGCGCGCCGACATCCTGAGGACCAGCCTCGCGCAGTTCGAGGGCGAGATCCGCTCGCAGCTGCAGCGCATGCTCGGGCCCGGCGGCTTCGATTCGGCGCGCGACATCCGCGCGATCACGGTCAACCGCTGGCCGCACGGCTACGCGCCCGAATTCAACCCGCTGTTCGAACCGATGCTCGCGGAGGCCGAGCAGCCGAACGTCCGCGGGCGGGCACGCTGCGGCGCGATCACGATCGCGAACTCCGACGCCGGCAAGAAGGCGTACATGGACGCGGCCATCGAACAGGCGCACCGCGCTGTCAGCGAGCTGTTCTCGGCGTGACCTCGCCGTCATCGGAGCCACGGGCATGAGTCACTTTCCGCGGGCTCGCGCGCTGGCGCTGGCGCTGACGCTGGCGCTCGGCCTGCCGCTGGCGGCCGGCGCGGCGCCGGCGGCGCGCGACGCCGACCTGATCCTCGTCAACGGGCGCATTCTGACCGTCGACGCGCAGGACCGCGTCGTCGAGGCGCTCGCGGCACGCGGCGGGCGCATCGTCGCGCTCGGCAGCAACGGCCAGGTACGCGCCCGCGCCCGCCGCGACGCCACCGTCATCGACCTGCACGGGCGGACGGCGACGCCGGGGCTGATCGACAGTCACGCGCACATCGCGCAGGGTGGCCTCGGCGTCGTCTACCAGCTGGACCTCGGCGACGCATCGAGCATCGCCGACGTGCAGGCGCGCCTCGCCGCGCGGGCCAGGACCCTCAAGCCGGGCGAATGGCTGCTCGGCCTCGGCTGGGACGAGGCGAAGCTCGCCGAGGGCCGCTACCTGCATGCGGCCGACCTCGACGCGGTGGTGGCGTCGAACCCGGTCTGGCTCGAGCACACGACCGGTCACTACGGCGTCGCGAACTCGGTGGCGCTCGACCTCGCCGGCGTCGACGCGACGACGCGCGACCCGCCCTTCGGCACGATCGACCGCGACGCGAGCGGCGCGCCGACCGGCGTCTTCAAGGAGGCGGCCGGCGAGAATCTCGTGACGCACCTGATCCCGCCCTTCGACGTCGAGCAGACCAAGGCCGGGATTCGTGCCAGCCTCGAGCTGATGCACCGCGAGGGCATGACGGCGGTCAAGGACCCCGACATCTCGCCGACCGAGTGGGAGGCCTACCGGGCGCTGGCCCGCGAGGGCCGGCTCGATGCGCACGTCTGCGTCCTGTTCCACACCGACCCTGACCTCGCCTCGGCGGACGCGAACATCGCCCGGCTCGCCGCGCTGCCGAAGCCACCGGCCGCGGCGGCCGAGAACCTGGTCGCGTGCGGCGTGAAGATCTACATGGACGGCAGCGGCGCCGCCCGCACCGCGTGGGTCTACAAGGACTGGTACAAGGACGGCGCGCCGGAAACCGGCAACAGCGGCTTCCCGCTGATCGAGCCCGCGCTCTATCGCGACATGGTGCGCCGCTACCACGCCGCCGGCATCCACGTCGGCACGCACGCGATCGGTGACCGCGCGATCGACTGGGTCGTCGATACCTACGCCGCAGTGCTGAAGGCGCGTCCCGACCGCGGCGTCCGTCACGCGATCATCCACGCCAACATCCCGACGGCGCACGCGATCGAGACGATGGCAGCGCTCGAGCGTGACTTCGACGCTGGCTATCCGGAGACCCAGCCGCCGTTCACCTGGTGGATCGGCGACAACTACGCGGCGAACCTGGAGCCCGAGCGGCTCGCGCGACTCAATCCCTACCAGACCTATCTGCGCAGCGGCGTGCGCTGGGCTGCCGGCTCGGACTACCCGATCACGCCGCTGCCGGCGCGCTACGGGCTCTGGGCGTCCGTCGCGCGCGAGACCCTTCGTGGCAGCCACGGCGCGCAGCCCTTCGGCACGGCCGAGTCGGTCGATGCGCGCACGGCGCTGCGCGCATACACGATCTGGTCGGCGCACCAGCTGTTCCTCGAGCGCGAGAGCGGCTCGCTCGAGCCCGGCAAGAGCGTCGACGTTGCGGTCTGGGACCGCGATCCGCTCGCCGTGCCGACCGCGGCGCTCAAGGACCTGAGCTGCGAGCTGACGCTGTTCCGCGGCCGCGTCGTGCACCGCGCGGCGACCTCGCCGGTGACGGTCGCGGCGCGCTAGCCGTCAGCGTGCGGCAAGCGGCTTGACGAACTTGAGCGTGAACCGGTCGCTTTCGCCGATCGCGGCGTAGCGCTCGCGATCCTTGTCGCCCAGCCGCCAGGTCGGCGGCAGCGTCCACACGCCCTGCTCGTAGTCGTGGCCGTCGCGCGGGTTGGCGTTGACGTCCGAGGCCGCGACGAATTCGAAGCCGGCGGCCTTGGCGAGCGCGACGGCGTAGGCCTCGTTCACGTAGCCGGTCCGGGCGCGCGGGTCGACCGGCGCCGCGGGATCGGCGCGGTGGTCGACGATGCCGAGCACGCCGCCCGGCTTCAGCGCGACGTACATCGCCTTCAGCATCGCCTGCGCCTCGCCCTCGCGCGACATCCAGTTGTGCAAGTTGCGGAACGTCAGGACGAGGTCGACCGAGCCGGGCGGCACCGGGTTCATCGCCGTCGGGTACTGCAGCGCCGTGACCGCGACGCGGTCGTAGCGGGCGGGATCGGCGTCGAGCTTCGCCTTGAAGGCAGCGACGCTGTCTTGCACGAGCGTCATGTCCGAGGCCGGGTCCCAGTTGGCCGCGATGTAGCGCCCGTGCTCGCGCAGCAGCGGCGCGAGGATCTCCGTGTACCAGCCCGCGGCGCCCGCCCAGACCTCCATGACGGTCTGGTCCTCGCGCAGGCCGAAGAACTCGAGCGTCTCGTGCGGGTGGCGGAAGATGTCGCGCGCGCGGTTCGTGTCCGAGCGATGCGGGCCGGCGAGGATGGCGTCGAGCGCGGCGAGCGTGGCCGCGTCGCTGGTCGGTACCGGTGGCGGCACTGGGCGCGCGGGCGAGGGCGCGGGCGCCGGGAGCGGGGCTGCCGTGGACGCCGGCGCGCGCGTCGGCGCGCCGGCCACGGTGGCCGGGCGCGGCGCGGCCGCGCAGCCCGCGAGCAACGCGATCAATGCCAGCAAGACCGGACGCAGCGCCGCCGACGGCGCGCGGGAGCCGCTCATGGGTACCCCGGAACAAAAACCCCGCCTGTGCGGCGGGGTCAGGATCGTCTCTGGGTCGGGCGCCGGGCGCCTGGGATCAGTAGTTGCGGCCGCCGCCGTAGCCGCCGCCGCCGCCACCGCCGCCGTAGCCGCCGCCGCCACCACCGTAGCCGCCGCCGCCACCGCCGCCGCGCGAGCCGCCATAGCCGCCGCCGCCGCCCGGACGCGGGCCCCGCGCCGGCCGCTCCTGCGCTTCGTTCACGCGCAGTGGGCGTCCACCCATGTTGAAGCCATTCATCTGCGAGATCGCGGTCTGAGCGTCCGAGCTCGCCATCTCGACGAAGCCGAAGCCGCGCGGGCGTCCGGTTTCGCGATCGTTGATGAGCTTGACCGACTCGACCTTGCCGTGCTTCTCGAATAACGAGCGCACTTCGTCCTCAGTCGCGGTAAAGGGCAGGTTCCCCACGTAGATCGTCGTCATCGAACATCCCACTCGCTCAGGCGGTGTCCGGAGCCGGAGCCCGGAACATCGCGGTCCTCAACCCCGGACCACACGCGCGACGCCGAAGTACATACGACGACGTAGGTACGCCCGCGGCGGCATGGGCCCGAACCGTAGGTCGTGCGCTGATCAACTCGTGCGGGCCGGAAATCGAAAAGTCGGCGCGTGGAACATGCGTTCGAAAGGACCGACCGTGGCGCCCGTCAAAGCAGATGCGGCGAATACAACCGCCACGAATCCTACGCGGTCCAAATCGGGCGTGCAATTTTCCGCCATAGAGATCAAGGACTTTGCGTATGCAGTGCACCATCGGGCGCATGTCGCTCGCATGCAACAGCCGCCGCCGCCGGCGGCCGCGCCACCTCGGCTGAGGGTTGAAAGCCGCTCCGGTCGGGCAGCTTTCGCCACCGCTCCAACTACTTAGAGGAGGGCATCCGCGACAGCGTCGCCCGCCCCGGGGCGCGCGCCTGATCAGGCGTTCAGTTCGCCGTCGGGCTCGAGGTAGGCGTAGCCGTGGAGTTCGGCCTCGTAGAAGCGCTTCAGCCGCTGGCTTTCCGGCACCGTGAGCCGGTTCTCGCGCACCGCCCGCTCGCAGTCGCGCGCAAGGCGCGGGTACAGCTCGTCGGTGTCGTACTCCATGTAGCCCAGCACCTGCAGCGCCGTGTCGCCCTTGACGGTTTCCTCGATCCACCAGCCGCCCTCGTCGAGCAGGCGGATGTGCACGACGTGCGTGTCGCCGAACAGGTTGTGCAGGTCGCCGAGCGTCTCCTGGTAGGCACCGACCAGGAACGCGGCCAGGTAATAGTCCTCGCCGCCGCGCAGCTCGTGCGCCTCGAGCGTCCGCTTGGTCTCCTTCAGCGAGACGAAGCGGTCGATCTTGCCGTCGGAGTCGCAGGTGATGTCGGCGAGCACGGTGTTGCGGGTCGGCCGCTCGCCGAGGCGGTGGATCGGCATGATCGGGAACAGGTGGCCGATCGCCCACGAGTCGGGCAGCGACTGGAACACGGAGAAGTTGCAGAAGTAGACGTCGGAGAGGATGGTCTCGAGCCCCTCGAGTTCCTCCGGGATCGACTCCAGCCGCCGGCACAGGTCGCGAATCCGCGCGCAGGTCGCCCAGTACAGGCGCTCGGCCAGGCCGCGGATCTCGAGGCTCAGGTAGCCGAGGTTGAACATCTGCAGCACCTGCTCGCGCGCCTGCAGCGCGTCGTGCCAGCACTCCACCAGGCGCCGCTCGCTGACCGAGCGGTAGGCGTCGAACAGGTCGCGGACCGGCTGCGGGATCTCGTCGCCGTCGCGCACGTCCTCCTCGAGCCGGTTCGCGACGCGGAACTGGTCGAGGGCGCTCGCGCCGAGCACGTTGAACACCAGCACCGAGTGGTGCGCGGCGATCGCCCGGCCGGACTCGCTGATGATCGTCGGGTGCGGGATGTGGCGCGCATTGCAGACGCTCGCGATCCGGTACACGACGTCGCCGGCGTACTCGTTCAGCGTGTAGTTCATCGACGATTCGAAGTTCGTGCGGCTGCCGTCGTAGTCGACGCCGAGGCCGCCGCCGATGTCGATGTACTCGAGCCCGGCGCCCATCAGCTTGAGCTCGGCGTAGACGTGCGCGAGCTCAGTGACCGCCTCCTTGACGCGCCGGATGTCCTGCAGCTGCGAGCCGGTATGGCAGTGCACCAGCTTCAGGCAGTCGAGCATGTCGTGCTGCCTCAGCGCCTGCACGACCTCGAGGATCTCGGTGATGAAGAGTCCGAACTTCGACTTCTCGCCGGCCGACTCGCGCCAGCGGCCGGCGCCCTCGGCCGCGAGCTTGACGCGCACGCCGATCGCCGGCCGGACCCCGTACTTGGCCGCATGCTTGAGGATCAGGCCGAGCTCGTTGAAGTTCTCGACCACCGGCACGATCCGCCGGCCGATCTTGGCGGCCAGGATCACGGTCTCGATGTAGCTGTCGTCCTTGAAGCCGTTGCAGACGATGAGCCGGTCCGGTGCGTCCTCGGTCATGGCCATGACGACCAGCAGCTCCGGCTTGGAGCCGACCTCGAGCCCGAAGCCGAATTCCTTGCCGGCCCGGTAGACCTCCTCGACGACGAGGCGCTGCTGGTTGACCTTGATCGGGAACACGGCCGAGTAGCGGCCGCGGTACTCGTTCTCGGTCATCGCCTGCGAAAAGGCGTCGTTCAGGCTGCGCAGCCGGTGCGCGATGATGTCGGAGAAGCGGATGACGACCGGCGCCGTGAGGTCGCGCGCCTTCAGCCCCTCGACGACCTCGAACAGGTCGATCTCGCGGCCGGCGCGCTGGTCGGGTCGCACGACGACGTGCCCGGCCTCGTTGACGCCGAAGTAGCCGCTGCCCCAGGCGTCGACCTGGTACAGCTGCGCCGAGTCGTCGACCTTCCATCCGACGGGGGCGACCAAGCGGGGCGCGGGACTGTTCACGGGCGGCCTCGGCGCGCGACTGCGATCGCGCGCACCATAGCAAATCGAGGCTGCGTGTAAATGTGTCAGTGCGCCTCGGGGCCGTCGGCGATCGGCCGCCCCGGGTCGCGGCACCACTCGCTCCACGAGCCCGGGTAGAGACGGGCGCCCGGCAGCGCCGCGACCTCGAGCGCGAGCAGCGTGTGGCAGGCGGTCACCCCCGAGCCGCACATGCTGACGACGGCGTCAGCCGCGGCGCCGCCGAGCAGCGGCGCGAAGCGCGCCCGCAGCTCGGCCGCCGGCAGGAAGCGCCCGTCGGCGCCGAGGTTGCGCGTGAACGGATGGCTGCGTGCGCCCGGCACGTGGCCGGCCTTCGGGTCGAGCGGCTCGACGCGGCCCTCGAAGCGCTCGGTGGCCCGCGCATCGAGCAGTACGCAGGCGCCTCCGGCCAGCAGCGCCGCCACCTCGTCGGCCGAGACCTGGCCGGCCGGGTCGGGGCGCGCATCGAAGCGCCGCGCCGCGGGTGCGGCCGAGTCGGTGGCGAGCGGGCGGTGCTCCGCCCGCCAGGCGGCGAGGCCGCCATCCAGCACCGCGACGCGCCGGTGGCCGAGCCAGCGCAGCAGCCACCACAGCCGCGCCGCGTAGGCGCCGTTCGACTCGTCATAGGCGACCACCTGCACGCGCGCGTCGATGCCGAACGCACCGAGCGTCGCGGCGAGCGCCGCCACCTCCGGCAGCGGGTGGCGGCCGCTCCAGGGCGTGCGCGGTCCGGACAGGTCGCGGTCGAGGTGCGCGTAGACGGCGCCCGGGATGTGGCCGCGGGCGTAGGCGAGCGCGCCGGCCTCGGGATTGCCGAGGTCGAAGCGGCAGTCGACGACGCGCCAGTCGGGGTCGGCGAGGTGCGCGGCGAGCGTCGCAGTGTCGACGAGCGTGTGCAGTTCCATCGCGGCGCCTCCTCGTGCGCGGCCGAGTGTAGCGCGGCGCCGGGCGCGCGGCTGTTGAGGTACAGTAGCGCCCGCTCGCGCGCGGGGCCGGCGCGGGCTCGATCCAGCGCCTCGCCGCGCATCGCGCGACTCCGCCACGGGTGATCATGAGCACGCAACACAAGATCCACACGACCTTTCCGGGCCGCCTGGTGTTCATCGGATTCGGCAGCATCGGCCAGGGCGTGCTGCCGCTGATCCTGCGCCACGTCGGCGGCCTGACGCCCGAGCGGATCACGATCGTGACCGCCGACGACGCGGGCCAGAAGGAAGCCAAGGACTACGGCATCCGCTTCATCAAGCAGCCGCTGACCCGCGAGAACTTCCGCCAGGTGCTGGAACCGCTGGTCGGGCGCGGCGACTTCGTGCTGAACGTGTCGGTCGACGTCTCGTCGATCGCGCTGATCAAGCTGTGCTGGGAACGCGGTGCCCTGTATCTAGACACCTGCATCGAGCCGTGGCCGGGCGGCTACACGGACCCGTCACTGTCGCCGTCGCGCCGCACGAACTACGCGCTGCGCGAGGAGGCGCTCGCGCTCAGGAAGCTCAAGGACAAGGACCAGACGCCGAAGCCGACCGCCGTGCTGACGCACGGCGCGAACCCCGGCCTCGTGCAGCACTTCATCAAGCAGGCGCTGCTGAACCTCGCCGGTGACCTGAAGGTCGACGCCGGCAACCCGGCGACGCGCGAGGGCTGGGCGCAGCTCGCTAAGACACTCGGCGTCAAGGTCATCCACATCGCCGAGCGCGACACGCAGGTGCCGAGCGTGCCGAAGCGCATGGGCGAGTTCGTCAACACCTGGTCGGTCGAGGGCTTCGTCAGCGAGGGCGCGCAGCCGGCCGAGCTCGGCTGGGGGGCGCACGAGCGCAACTTCCCCCGTGACGGGCGCAAGCACGACTTCGGGTGCGGCTGCGCGATCTACCTGATGCAGCCGGGCGCCGCGACGCGCGTGCGCACCTGGACGCCGAAGGCCGGCTACTTCCACGGCTTCCTGATCACGCACGGCGAGTCGATCACGGTCGCCGACTACTACACCGTCAAGGACGGCGACCAGCTGAGCTACCGCCCTACCGTCCACTACGCCTACCACCCGAGCGACTCGGCGGTGCTGTCGGTGCACGAGTTCGCGGGCCGCAACTGGCGCCTGCAGGACCAGAAGCGGATCCTGATGGACGAGATCACCCCGGGCGGCATCGATGAGCTCGGCGTGCTGCTCGCCGGCCACAAGAAGAACGCCTACTGGTACGGCTCGCAGCTGTCGATCGACGAGGCCCGCAAGCTCGCGCCGCACAACAACGCGACCAGCCTGCAGGTGACGGCGGCCTGCCTCTCGGGACTCATCTGGGCGATCGAGAACCCGGCGCAGGGCCTCGTCGAGCCGGACGAGATGGACTTCCGCCGCAACCTCGAGATCTGCGCGCCGTACCTCGGCCCGGTGGTCGGCGAGTACACCGACTGGAACCCGCTGCACGACCGCGCGCGGCTGTTCCCGGAGGATCTCGACACGTCGGACCCGTGGCAGTTCAAGAACGTCCGCGTCGTCTAGCTCAGCGGCGCGCGGCGTCCTCGTAGCGGATCTCGGCGATGACGAACTGGCGCTCGCCGGCCGGCAGCGTCAGGCGCACCTCGGCGTCGAGCGGCTTGCCGAGCAGCGTGCGGCCGAGCGGCGAGTCCATGCTGACGTAGCGCGGATCCATGTCGAACTCGTCGGGCCCGACGATGCGGTGCTCGCGCCGCGCGCCGGCCTCGTCCTCGAGCACGACCCAGGCGGCGAAGAACACGCGGTCGCGATCGCCCGGCGGGGCGGTGACGACCTTCAGCGCCTCGAGGCGCTTGCGCAGGAAGCGCACGCGCCGGTCGATTTCGCGGAGCCGCTTCTTGCCGTAGGTGTATTCGGCATTCTCGGAGCGATCGCCCTGCGCGGCGGCCTCGGCGACCGCCTGCGTGACCTTCGGCCGCTCGTGGCGCCACAGCGCGTCGAGCTCGGCGCGCAGGCGGGCCTCGCCGGCCGGCGTTATGTAGTGTGAGCCCGGCTTCTCGGGCGCCCGCCATCTCCCCATTGTCGACTGCTCCTCACCGCGGCACTGCCGGGCTGCCGCGTCACGGCGGCCGGCCCGGGGCTTTGGGACATAAGTCACGGATTCCCCGGAACCGCGTCCCTAAGCTTCCACTCCATGGCCGTCAAGTTCTATACCCGCTTTGTCGCCGACCTCGGGACCCGTGGGCCGAGCGAGTACACCGGGATCGTTGAACTCGGCGGCCAGGAGTCGGTACCCACGGATCCACGGCGCGTTGCGCGCCTGCTGGCGCGGGACCTGGACCTTGAGGCCGAGGAGATCCGCGTCCTGCAGTGGGCGCGCCTGCACTGAATCCCCTAGCGGACTTTTCTTCCCTTCGAACGAGTCCGCTCTTCCGACCCCGGGTCAACGACCTGGGGTTTTTTTTTGAGCGGATCCCGCGCGTCGACCCGATCGACGGGCCGATCGCGGCGCCGGGCCCGAATGCGGCCGACCCGGTGAGCCGCTCGGCGACCCTCGACGTCGGGGCCCTCGGCGCCCACGTGTGCGACGGGGAGGTCTGCAAGGGCAGCGCGGCGCCCGTTGCGCAGGATGATCCGACGGCGCGTAGCATGGTGGGCTGGTGGGACCGCGTGTACGGCGCCGGGTCGTCCCAGACCGACTTGCCCGGCCTCCCGCGCGTCGCGCGCTCGACGCTCACCGGCTCGACCGGTTAAGCCCGGGGCGTGGCCCAGGACGCGAGTGGCAACATCGACAAGCTGGTGCGCTGATCCTCCGTCCAGGTGCGGGGTAACCGTGGCGTGGATGATCGCGCGCTCGGCGCGACTCGCGCGGCGGGCGGGCCGTCCGCCCGCGCCATGAGCGTCAAGGACCACTTTTCGCGGCAATCCGCGGACTACCAGCAGTTCCGCCCGCATTACCCGCCGGCGCTCGCTGCCTCCCTCGCCGCGCTCGCACCCGGCCGCGCGCTCGCGCTCGACGTCGCGACCGGCAACGGCCAGGCGGCCATCGACCTGGCGGCGCACTTCGACCGTGTGCTGGCGAGCGACATCAGCGCCAACCAGCTCAAGCACCGCGCAGCGCACGCGCGCGTCCAGTATCTGCGCCACCCCGCCGAGCGCCAGGCGGTGCGCGACCGCGTCGCGGACCTGCTGACGGTCGCGCAGTCGGCTCACTGGTTCGACTTCGGGCCGTTCTACGCGGAGGTGCGCCGGGTCCTGAAGCCGGGCGGGATCGCCGCGATCTGGACCTACGCGCTGCTCGCGATCGATCCGGCGACCGACGCCTGCATCGGGCGCTTCTACCGGGAGCGCGTCGGGCGCTTCTGGCCGCCGGAGCGGCGCTACGTGGAGGAGGCCTACCGCACGCTGCCGTTCCCGCTCGAGGAGCTCCCGGCGCCGGCGTTCTCGATCGAGGCCCGCTTCTCGCTCGAGATGCTGATCCAGTACGTCGGCACCTGGTCGGCGGTCGACCGCTGCCGGCACGAGACCGGCGTCGACCCGTTACCTGAGCTCGCGGCCGAGCTCAAGCCCCTCTGGCCGCCAGGCGAAATTCGCCCCGTCAACTGGCCGATCCACTTGCGCATCGGCCGCGTCTGACCCATATAGTCCCCGCGGCCGCCCCTAGGACCGACAAGGAGTTCCCATGCGTTCGATGCTGCGTGCACTGCGCTGGCTGCCCGTTCTCGGGCTGGCGGCGCTGGTTTCGGCCTGTGGATACAACGACATCCAGAAGCTCGACGAACAGACGAAGTCCGGCTGGTCCGAGGTGCTGAACCAGTACCAGCGCCGCGCCGACCTCGTGCCGAACCTCGTCGAGACGGTCAAGGGCTACGCCGCACAGGAGAAGGAGGTGCTGGAAGGCGTCACCGAGGCGCGCGCCAAGGCCACCCAGATCAAGGTCGACGCCGGCGACGAGGCCTCGCTCAAGCAGTTCCAGCAGGCCCAGGGACAGCTGTCCGGCGCGCTCAGCCGGCTGATGGTGACGGTCGAGCGCTATCCGGACCTCAAGTCGAACCAGAACTTCATGGCGCTGCAGACGCAGCTCGAGGGCACCGAGAACCGCATCACCGTGGCGCGCAACCGCTACATCCAGACGGTGCAGGACTACAACGTCGAGGTGCGGCAGTTCCCGGTCAACCTGACCGCGATGATGTTCGGCTACAATGTCAAGCCGAACTTCTCGGTCGAGAACGAGGCCACGATCTCGAAGCCCCCGGCGGTCAGCTTCGGCAGCCAGCCGGCGCAGAAGCCGACCGGCTGAGCCGGCGCCGTGCGGATGCCGCGCCTCGCGTTCCCGGCCGTGGTCGCGAGCCTCGCGCTCGCGTTCGTCGCGGCCGGGGCGCGCGCCGACGTCGCGATCCCGCCGGTGGCCCGCGTCACCGACCTGACCGGCACGCTCACCGCCGATCAGTCCCGCGCCCTCGAGCAGCGGCTCACCGCGCTCGAGGCCGGGAAGGGCAGCCAGATCGCGGTGCTGATGCTGCCGACGACCAAGCCCGAGGAGATCGAGCAGTACAGCATTCGCGTGGTCGATGCGTGGAAGCTCGGCCGCAAGGGCGTCGATGACGGCGCGCTGCTGATCGTCGCGAAGGACGATCACCGCTACCGGGTCGAGGTCGGCCGCGGGCTCGAGGGCGCGATCACCGACATCGATGCGTACCGGATCGGCGAGGAGTACCTGAAGCCGCGCTTCCGCGCCGGCGACTACTACGGCGGGATCTCGGCCGCCGTCGATGCGCTGGCGGGGCTCGTGAACGGCGAGCCGCTGCCGGCGCCGAAGCGCGCGGCGGCGCGCAACCGCAACCTGCCGGGCCTGCTGCCGGTCATCCTGGTCGTCGGGCTGTTCGGCGGCGGCATCCTGCGCGCGTTGCTCGGCCGGCCGGCCGGCTCCGCGGCGACGGGCGGGCTCGTCGGCTTCATCGTCTGGATGCTGACGGCGACGCTCGGCTTCGCGGCGATCGCGGGCGTGATCGCGTTCGTCATCACGCTGATCGGTGGGCTGGGCGGCGGGCGGCGCTTCGGTGGCGGTTTCGGCGGCGGGCTCGGCGGCGGGCTCGGTGGCGGACTCGGCGGCGGCTTCGGCGGCGGTGGCTTCGGCGGCGGTGGGGGTGGCGGGTTCAGCGGCGGCGGCGGCGGCTTCAGCGGCGGCGGCGCCTCCGGGAGCTGGTAGCGATGAACCGGCCGCTGCGACTGCTGCGCCATCTGTTCGAGACGCACCTGCTGACGCACCACCGCTTCCCGCCGGCGGTGCTCGATCGGATCGAGGCCGCGGTCGGGCAGGCCGAGGCCGGCCATTCCGCCGAGCTGCGGGTTGTCATCGAGACCGATCTCGATGCCTGGTCGATCGTGCGCGGCAAGACGCCGCGGCAGCGGGCGATCGAGGCCTTCGCGCACTTCCACGTCTGGGACACGGAACTCAACAACGGGGTGCTGCTCTACATCCAGTGTGCGGACCGCGCGGTCGAGATCGTCGCCGACCGCGGCTTCAACGGGCTGGTCAGCGCCACCGAATGGCGTGCCGTGTGCCAGCGGATGGAGGCTGAGTTTCGCGGCGGCCGCTGGGCCGAGGGCGCTATCGCCGGGGTATCCGCGGCTGCAATACTGATGGGCCGGCACTTCCCGGCCTCGCAACGCCAAGGTAATGAGCTGCCCGACCGTCCGATCGTCCTCTAGGCACGCCGCGCTCGGCGCCGCATTCGCCGCACTCGCGGCCGGCTGCTCCTTGTTCCGCGAGCCGCCGCCGCCGCCGCCCGCGGCCACGCCGTCGCCCGCACCGGTCGTGCCGGAGCGCCCGCTCGCGAGCGCGACGCACCGCTTCGAGTTCGACCCGGCCAAGGACGACGTGGTCGGCGTCGTGCAGAGCGTGGTGCTCGGCAAGGAGGACACGCTCCCGGACATCGCGCGCCGCTTCAACGTCGGCTACGAGGAGATGGTGCGCGCCAACCCGGGCGTCGACCCGTGGCTGCCCGGCGCCGGCCGCGAGGTCATCGTGCCGACGCGCTTCGTGCTGCCGGACGCGCCGCGCGAGGGCGTCGTCATCAACGTCGCCGCGATGCGCCTGTACTACTTCCCGAAGCGCGCCAAGGGCCAGCCGCAGGTCGTCATCACGCACCCGATCGGCATCGGCAAGGTCGGCTGGCAGACGCCCGAGGGCGTCACGAAGATCGTCGCGCGCGTCAAGGACCCGGTGTGGGTGCCGCCGGAGTCGGTGCGCAAGGAGCACCTCGAGAACGGCGACGTGCTGCCCAAGGTCGTCGACGCCGGGCCGGACAACCCGCTCGGCGCCTACATGTTCCGCCTCGCCTGGCCGAGCTACCTGATCCACGGCACCAACAAGCCCTATGGCGTCGGCATGCGCTCGAGCCACGGCTGCGTGCGGCTGTACCCCGAGGACATCGCGATCCTCTACGACAGCGTGCCGATCGGCACGCCCGTGCGGGTCGTGAACCAGCCGCTGCTGCTCGGCTGGCACGCCGACGCGCTCTACGTGCAGGCCTACGGCCCGCTCGAGGACGACACGCGCGGCTGGCAGCACGGCCCGCGCTCGCTGCTCAAGAAGGCGGGCAAGAGCCCGCTGTGGCAGCGGATCCGCGCGCGCGACGCCGACATCGACTGGGAGCGCGCCCGCCAGCTCTCGGACCCGGCGCGCGGCGTGCCGGTGTCGGTCATGAAGCGCGACGCCGCCTCGATCGACTCGGCGCTGGCCGCGGCGCTCAAGGTCCGCAATGCCATCCCCGAAGGCGCCACCTGGGATGGCTCGACCGGGCTGCTCGTCGACGAGGAGGAGTTCAAGCAGCTGATCGGCGAGCGCGAGCCGGCGCCCGCCGCGCCGTCCCCGGCGAGCGGCGCCGGGGCGCCGCCGCCCGGCGCCTCGCCCCACTGAGGCGCGCCTACCAGTAGTCGTCGCCGTCCTTCGGGCTCGAGGCGACCGCGACGATGCCGGTGGCGGTCGCGCAGCGCCGCCCGCCGGCGTGCAGCTCGGCCTCCGTGAACGCGAGGTGCGCCGTGCGGCGCACCGCGATGCCGAGCACCTCGAGCGGCGCCTCGAAGGCGGGGCGCATCAGCTTGATCGCGAGCTCGACGGTGCCGGCGCGCTGTCCCGGGAACTGCAGGGTGCCCGCAACGCCGAGCGCCGCGTCAAACAGCCCTGCGATGACGGCGCCGTTGACGGCGCGCGTGCCGAGGCCGCCGAGGTGGTGCTCGGCGACGCGGTCGAGCCGCAGCCGCACGACCTGCGGGTCGCCGAGGTCGAGCACGGCCCCCATCAGCCGCATGCCGGGCAGCGCGTTCATGCGCTCCTGCCAGCGGGCGCGATCGACGGCCTCGAGCGGGATCGGCTGCGCGCGCGGGCGCAGCGCCTCGAGGAACGGCGCGGCGGGATCGGCGGGACCGGTGGGCGGGGTGGCCACGGCGGGCCATGATAGGGCAGGCGGGTGTCACACACGTGTCATGCGCCGCCCGTACCGTGCGCCGCGTCTGAGGCCGCGGCGAGGTACCGTGCGCATCCTGATGATTTCCGACGTGAGCTTCCCGCGCGTGAACGGGGTGTCCACGTCGATCGAAACCTTCCGCCGCAGCCTCGCCGAGCAGGGCCACCCGAGCACGCTGGTCGCGCCCGAGTACCCGGGCACGCCGCCCGCCGACGCCGACCTGATCCGGATCGCCTCGCGCGCGGTGCCGCGCGACCCCGAGGACCGGCTGATGAGCCGGCGCCGCACGCTCGCGCTCGCCCCGGTGCTCGCGCGCCGCGCCTTCGACGTCGTCCACATCCACACGCCCTTCGTCGCGCACTACGCCGGCGTCGCGCTCGCCCGGCGGCTCGGGCTGCCGGTGGTCGAGACCTACCACACCTTCTTCGAGGAGTACCTGCACCACTACGTGCCGCTGCTGCCGCGTGCGCTGACGCGCCTCGCGGCGCGCCGCCTCAGCGTCAGCCAGTGCCGCGCGGTCGACGCGCTCGTCGTCCCCTCCGCGCAGATGCTCGCGACGCTGCGCGGCTACGGCGTCGCGACGCGCGCCGAGGTGCTGCCAACGGGCATCGACCTCGCGCGCTTCACGGGCGGTGACGGTGCGCGCTTTCGCGCGCAGCACGGGATCGCGGCCGACCGGCCGGTACTGGTGCACATCTCGCGGGTCGCGCACGAGAAGAACATCGACTTCATCCTCGAGGCGCTGGTGCGCGTGCGCGCGCAGCGTCCCGAGGTGCTGCTCGTGATCGCCGGCGAGGGGCCGGCGCGCGAGCACCTGCGGCGGCGCGCGCACGCGCTCGGCCTCGCCGGCAACGTGCTGTTCGTCGGCTACCTGGCGCGCGCCGGCGCGCTGCTCGACTGCTACCGGGCCGGCGACGCCTTCGTGTTCGCCTCGCGCACCGAGACGCAGGGCCTCGTGCTGCTCGAGGCGCTCGCGCTCGGCGTACCGGTCGTCTCGACCGCCGTCATGGGCACGGCCGACGTGCTCAAGGATGCGCGCGGCGCGCTGATCGCGCCGGACGAACCGCAGGGCTTCGCGGCCGCCGTGCTGCGCGTGCTCGGCGACCCTGCGCTGCGCGCGCGCCTCGCGGCCGCGGCGCCGGCGGACGCGGCGGCTTGGTCGGCGTCGGCGATGGCGACGCGACTCCTGGAGCTGTACCGCTCGGTCCGGCCGGCCGCTCTTTATAATGCGCCCGGGGCCGGGGGCGCCGGGGGCGGGCATGCCGACCGAGTGGCTGCGAGTGATGCTTGAGGAAGTGGCGCGCAAGCGTGCCGAGGCGGAGCGCGAGCGCGCCGAGGCCGAGCGCCGCCGTGCGCCGCCCGCGCCACCCGCCGCGCCGCTGACGCGCCGCAAGGCGCCGCCCGCCTGAGGCCGCCGCCCCTCGCCGGGGCCGGCGGGACCCGTGTGCTACTCTCTGCAAAACTGCGGGGGACAACCGCATTGCAGGAACGACTCACTCCCGGCATTCACGTTGCTGAGGAAGTCGGTGCCGGCGAGTCGATCGCTCGTGTCGCGACCACGACTGTCGCCTTCGTCGGGCGGGCGCTGCGCGGACCCGTCAACCGCGCGGTCTCGATCAGCAGCTTCGCTGACTACCAGGCCGTGTTCGGCGGCCTGTGGCAGCCGAGCACGCTGTCCTATGCGGTCGAGCAGTTCTTCGAGAACGGCGGGCGCCACGCGCGCGTCGTGCGCGTCGTCAACGGCGGGCGCACCGCGACGCTGACGCTGCCGGCGACCCGGGTCTCGGCGCTGACGCTCGAGGCGCAGTGCGCGGGCACACGCGAGTTCCTGCGCGCCGCGGTCGACTACGACAACCTCGGGCCGCAGGACACCGACAAGTTCAACCTGGTGATCCAGCGCGTGCGGGCGCCCGGCTCCGAGTACGTCGAGGACCAGGAGATCTACCCGCGCGTGTCGGTCGACCCGAACGCGCCGCGGCCGGTCGCGGCCGTGCTGGCCGAGTCCTCGCTCGTGCGCCTGAAGGGCGCCGTGCCGCTCGAGCGGCCGCGGCCGACGCACCGCGGCGACGGGCGCAGCTTCGCTGCCTACGTGAGCTCCAACCCGGACGGCGACGACGGCGGGCCGCTGACCGACTACGACATCATCGGCTCGGCGACCGAGCGCACGGGCCTGTTCGCGCTCGGCGAGGCCGACCCGTTCAACTTCCTCGTGGTGCCGCCGCTGACGCGCGACCACCCGCTCGGACCGAGCGCGCTGCTCGTCGCCGCGCGCTTCTGCCGCGAGCGGCGCGCGCTGCTGATGGTCGATCCGCCCGCGACCTGGGACACGCCGGCAGCGGCGCTCGAGGGCCTGCGGCGCTTCGCGTTCAGCAACGACAACGCGCTCATGTACTTCCCGTGGATCCAGGCCTACGACCGGCTGCGCGGCCGCTTCGAGGCCTTCGCACCCTCGGCGGCGGCGGCCGGCATGCTGGCGCGGCTCGAGGCGGCGCGGCCATTCTGGTCGCCGTCGGACGCGGACGAGGCGCCGCTGCGCCCGGGACTGCGGCCGATGTGCGCGGTGCCCGAGGAGTGGCGTGCGCGGCTCGCCGGCGCCGGCGTCAACACGCTGCAATCGGTGCGCGCGCGCCGGCCGCCCGGCGCGCGCACGCTCGCCGCGGCCCGCGCCGGCGTCGCCGACTGGCGCTACCTGGGACTCAGGCGCCTGGCGCTGTTCGTCGTCGACAGCATCGAGCGCGGCACGCGCTGGGTGCTGTTCGAGCAGCCCGGGCCGCCGCTGTGGTGGCGGCTCGAGCGCCAGGTCGCGGACTTCCTCGCGGCGCTCGACGCCGAGCAGGCCTTTCCGGCGCGCGCGCCCGACAAGAGCTGGTTCGCGATCTGCGACCAGCGCGTCAACCCGCCGCGGCAGATCGGCGAGGTGCGCGTGCTGTTCGGCTTCGCGGCGCTGCGCGAGGGCGAATGGCACTGCTGGCTCGTGACGCACGGGCCGGCCGGCAGCCGGGCGCAGGCCGTCAGCCTCAACCGGCTGCAGAACGCCGGCGGCAGGCCGCCGCTCGACCCGGACTTCGACGTGGCGACGGTGGTCTGGGACCACCTGCGGCGCTAGTCGCCGCCGGCGCTCACCACCGCCACGATCTCCCGCCGGTGCGCATCGGCGTCGCCGGCGCGGCCGACGACCTGCGCCGCCTGCATCGCCGCCGCGGATGCCGCCTCGCGCGCCGCCCGGCGCCCCGGCGCGTCGATGAGCGCCTGCTTGAGCTCGACCAGCGCCTCGGCCGGGCGCCCGAGCTCGAGCAGCAGGCGACCGAGCTGCTCGCGGGCCGGCACGACCGGCCCCGGGGTCACCGGCAGCTTCTCGAGCGCGTCCTCGGCATCGGCCGCGGCGCGCAGCAGCGACAGCGCCTCCTCGGGGCTGCCGGCCACGCGTACGCGCCAGGCGTGGGCCTCCTGCGACAGCACGACGATCTGCGCCGCCCAGTAGGCATCGCCGTTGCCGCGCGCCTCGGCGGCGCACGCGTCCAGCTGCGCGATGTCCTGGTCGGCGAGGTCCGGGTGCCCGGTCTGCGCATGGCCGAGCGCGCGCGCCCAGTGCGCGAGCGCCGCGATCTGCGGCGCGGCGCCGGGCAGCGGCTCGACCGCCGCCGCGTCGGCCCAGCGGCGCGTCTCGACCGCGAGCCGCACCGGCATCGCGGTCGCGGCGTAGCCGACCTTGAAGTCGCCGCCGAGCAGCGGCGCCATCGCGTGCAGCTCGCCGACGATCCGTTCGGCGTCCGCGACGCGCCCGTCCTGCAGGTACGCGTAGGTGAGGTAGTCCATCGCGTGCAGCTCCTCGCCCGTGTCGCCCTGCGCGTGCGCCGCGCGGCGCGCGGCCTCGTTGGCGCGGATCGAGTCCTCCCACAGGCCGAGGCGCGTGAAGATGTGCGAGGGCATGTGCAGCGCGTGCGGCGCCGACGGGGCGATGTCGCCGTAGGCGCGTGCGGCCGCGAGGCCGCGCTCGGCCAGCTCGCTGCTGTCGTAGGCGTGGATGAGGTAGTGCGCGACGCCCGGGTGCTGCGGCTGGCGGGCGTAGATCGGCTCGAGGATCGCCGCAGCGCGCTTCTGGTTGGCGTGGCTGCGGTCCGTGGGCCGCGCGGTGCCGAGCAGCGAGAGCGCGTACAGGATCTGCACCTCGTCGTCCGCCGGGAACCTCGCGGCGAGCGCGGCCATCGCCTGCGAATAGGCGGCCGCCCGCGCCGCATGGTGCGCGGGCAGCAGGTCGCTGTAGTAGCTGCCCGCCGCCTCGATCAGCCCGCGCTCGCGCGCGCTCGGCGTGCCGGCGTGCCGCGCGCGGCGGACCTCCTTCCGGCCGAGCTTGAGGGCGGCGGCGTCGGGCGGCGACCACAGCTGGTGGTACAGCGACATCGCGACGCCCCAGTGGGCGAGGGCGCACTTCGGGTCGCGCGCCGCGACCGCGCGAAAGGCCTGCGCCGCGCTGTCGTAGGCGAAGGAATGCAGCAGCGCCATCGAGCGCTCGAGGTCGGCCTGCACGGCCGGGCAGGAACTCTCGAAGTGCACCGTGCCGAGCCGTTCCGGCGCGGGATGCGCGTGCGGCTCGTCGGCGAGGGCCGCGGCGAGCGCGAGCGGCGCGAGCAGCGCGGGTGTCATCGGGCACCTCCCGGCGTCCTGGCGCCGGCAACGCCGGCGCCCCGGGACGCAGCTTAGCGAATTCCGGGCGGATCGCCCGGCCGGCCGCAGCCACCGCCCCCCGGTGTTTCGATCTCGATCGCATCCCCGGCGGCGACGCGGGCCGAGTCGGCGGCCTTCAGGACCTCGATCGCGCCATCGCGGCGGTGGATCCGCGTCCGGCCGGGCGCGCCGGGCGCGCCACCGTCGAGACCGCGCGGCGCAAAGCGCCGGTTGTTCGACAGGATCGCGACCTCGAGCGGCCGCAGGAACTCGACGCGGCGCACGAGGCCGTCGCCGCCGTGCCAGCGGCCGGCGCCACCGGAGCCGTGCCGGTAGCGGAATTCGGCGAGCCGGACGGGCAGGCGTGACTCGAGGACCTCGGCGTCGGTCAGGCGCGAGTTCGTCATGTGCGTCTGCACGCCGCTCGCGCCGTCGAAGCCCGGCCCGGCGCCGGCCCCGCCGGCGATGGTTTCGTAGTACTGGCAGTCGGCGTCGCCGAACGTGAAGTTGTTCATCGTGCCCTGCGAGTCGGCGAGCACGCCGAGCGCGCCGTACAGCAGGTCGACGATGGCCTGCGAGGTCTCGACGTTGCCGGCGACGACCGCGGCCGGCGGGGCGGGGTCGAGCAGCGAGCCCGGTGGGATCACTAGCTCGAGCGGCGCGAGGCAGCCCTCGTTCAGCGGGATGTCGCCGTCGACGAGCGTGCGGAACACGTACAGCGCGGCCGCCGTGCACACCGCGCGCGGCGCGTTGAAGTTGCTGGCCGACTGGGCCGAAGTGCCGGTGAAGTCGAGCCGCGCGGCGCCACGCGCGCCGTCGACCTCGAGCGTCACGACCAGCCGCTCGCCGCCGTCGAGCTCGCGCTCGTGGCGCCGGGGACCGAGGCCAGCGATCGGCAGCGCGCGCAGCGCCGCGCGCACCCTCTGCTCGGCGTTCGCCTGCACGTGCGCCATGTAGGCCGTCAGTACCGCCGCGCCGTGGGCGCGCTCGAGGCGGGCGAGTTCGGCGGCGCCGCGCGCGTTGGCCGCGAGCTGCGCGGCGAGGTCGGCGAGGTTGCGGGCGACGTTGCGCGCCGGGTAGCGGCCGCGGCCGAGCAGCGCCCGCACCAGCTCGGCGTCGAAGCGGCCGCCGCTCACGATGCGCTCGCCCTCGAACAGCGCGCCTTCCTCCTCGATCGTGTGGCTGAACGGCGGCATGGAGCCGGGCGTCACGCCGCCGATGTCGGCGTGGTGCGCACGCGAGGCCACCCAGAACGAAGGCGGTCCCTGCGGCTCGAGGTGCACCGGGTTCACGACCGTCAGGTCCGGCAGGTGCGTGCCGCCGGCGTAGGGCGAGTTCACGAGGAACGCGTCGCCCGGCCGGATCGCCGCGCCGTGGCGGTCGCGGACCGCGCGCACGCTCGCGCCCATCGATCCGAGGTGCACGGGCATGTGCGGTGCATTCGCGACCAGCCGCCCGCCGGCGTCAAAGACCGCGCACGAGTAGTCGAGGCGCTCGCGGATGTTGACCGAGCTCGCCGCCTGGCGCAGCACGGTCCCCATCTGCTCGGCGACGTGCATGAACAGCCCGCCGAATACCTCGATCAGCACCGGGTCGGCCTGCGCGAGGTCGACGCGCGCGGCGCGTGCCTCGCCGAGGTCCTCGAGCGCGAGTCCGCCGCCGGGCAGCCGGCGCGCACGCCAGCCGCTCTCGACGATCGTCGTCGCGGTCGCCTCCGCGACGATCGCCGGCCCGTCGAGGACGTCGCCGGGCGCGAGCGCCGCGCGCTCGACTAGCGGCACTGCCTGCTCGCGCCCGTCGAACCAGGCGCGCACGGTCGCCGGCGCGGCGGCCGCGAGCGTGGCGGGCGGCGGCGGCAGTCCGGCGTTCGCGGCGCCGATCAGCTCCACCCGGACGGCCGCGATCCTGAGCGGGATCGAGGCGTCCGGCCGGTAGCCGAAGCGCTGCGCGTGCAGGGCGCGGAAGGCCTCGGCCATCGATTCGACCGGGCCGAAGCTGACCGGCAGAGCGACCTCGGAGTCTGCGGTGCGCAGCTCGGCGTGCGTCTCGCGGCTCGCTTCGGTCGCGCCGTCCAGGCCCTCGCGCGCCGCCGCCACGAGCCGCGCGGCGAGCGCCTCGGCCGCGGCGATGCCCGCCGCGTCGAGCGCGGCGCCGAGCGTGCCGCGGCGCAGGGCGCGCGGCTCGGCGAGCCCGATGCCGACCGCCGACAGGACGCCGGCAAAATGGTCGATGTAGATCGAGCGGATGCCGAGCGCGCGCGCGACGCGGCAGGCGTGCTGGCCGCCGGCGCCGCCGAAGCAGGCGAGCGTGAACTGCGCGGGATCGTGGCCGGCGCCGAGGCTGACGTGCTTGATCGCGTTGGCCATCGTGTCGACCGCGACGGTCAGGAAGCCCTCGGCGACCGCCTCCGGCGTCTGCGCGACGCCGGTCGCTGCCGCGATCTCGGCGGCGAGCGCGCCGAAGCGTTCGCGGACGACCTGCGGATCGAGCGGCTGCGCGCCGTCTTCCCCGAACACGCGCGGCAGTCGCGCGGGCTGCAGTCGGCCGAGCAGCACGTGGATGTCGGTGACCGCCAGCGGGCCGCCGCGGCCGTAGCAGGCGGGTCCCGGCACCGCGCCCGCCGAACTCGGCCCGACCGCGCAGCGCCCGTCGACGCAGCGCAGGATCGACCCGCCGCCGGCCGCGACGGTGTGGATGTCGAGCGCCGGCACCTGCAGGCGCACGCCCGCGACCGTCAACTCGGTGCGCCGCTCGTAGCGGCCGTCGTAGAGCGACACGTCGGTCGACGTGCCGCCCATGTCGAAGCCGATCAGCCGCTCGAAGCCGGCCGCGCGCGCCGTGCGCACCATGCCGACGAGCCCGCCGGCCGGGCCGGACAGCACGGCGTTCGGGCCGCGGAACGCGCCCGCGGGCGCGAGACCGCCGTGGCTCTGCATGAGCTCGAGCCGCACGGCCGGGTCGAGCCCGGCGAGCGCAGCGGCGAGCGTGGCGGCGTAGCCGCGCACCAGCGTGGCGAGGTAGGCGTCGGCGACGGTCGTGTGGCCACGCGGCACGAGCCCCTCGAGCGGCGCGACCTCGTGCGAGACCGCGACCGCGGCGAAGCCGGCCGCGCGCGCGAGGCGGGCGGCCTCGAGTTCGTGCGCCGGGTGCCGCCAGCCGTGCAGCAGCACGATCGCGGCGCTGTCGAAGCCGGCGGCGCGCGCGGCGGCGAGTTCGGCGGCGAGCGCCGCGCCGTCGAGGGGGACCAGCACCTCGCCGCCGGCACCGACGCGCTCGCGCGCCTCGATCACGCGCCCGTACAGCGGCGCGGGCAGGCGGATGTCGCGACGGAACAGCTCCGGCCGCTCCTGCGTGCCGATCTGCAGCGCGTCGCCGAGGCCGCGCGTCGCGACCAGCACGGTGCGCGCGCCGGTGCGCTCGAGCAGCGCGTTGGTCGCGACGGTGCTGCCGACCCGCACGCGGTCGATGCGCGCCGCGGGCCCGGCGTGCGCGGCGAGCAGCGCCTCGATCCCGGCGACCGTCGCGTCGCGGTAACGGCCGGGCGCGACCGACAGCAGCTTGATCGCGTGGACCGCGCCACCGGGCGCGCGGCCGACGACATCGGTGAAGGTTCCGCCGCGGTCGACCCAGAACTGCCAGCCGTCGCTCATCCGAGGTCGCGCAGCCCGAGCCGCACGCGCGCCGCCGCGTCCAGCCCGTCGAGCCGCTGCCGCGCGTGGCGGTAGCCGGTCTCGATCGCGCGTGCGAAGGCCTTCCAGTGCAGCAGGTCGACCGTGGCCAGCGGCGGCTGCAGCAGCAGGTCGGTCAGCCGCCGCGCGGCGAGCGAGGCGGCGTCGGAGTTGATCATGCCGGCGCGCGAGAGGATCTGCAGGATCGTCGGCCGCTGCTTGTGGCGCCGGAACCAGCCGAGCAGCTTCCACAGCGGCGGCAGGTCGATGTCCTGGATGTCCGACGCGAACGTGGCGTCCGAGCCGACGTCGACGCCGATGACGACGCCGACGTTCGCCGCGCGCATGACGTCGACCGGCAGGTTGTTGATGATGCCGCCGTCGACGTGCACCTCGCCGTGGTGGAACACTGGCGGCAGCACGCCCGGGATCGCGACCGATGCGCGCAGCCAGCGCCACAGCGGGCCTTCGCGGTGCACGGAGCAGCGCCCGGTCGTCAGGTTCGCGGAGATCGCGTAGAACGGCAGCGGCAGGTCCTCGATCGCGACCTCGCCGAATTCCTGGCGCAGCAGGCCGCTGACCTTGCGGCCGGCGACCAGCGAGACGATCGGCAGCGTGTAGTCGCTGAGCGGGTTGGTGGCGACGAAGGTGCGGTGGAAGCGCTCGACCAGCTCGGCGTCGGTCCAGCCGGCGGCGACGCCGGCGCCCATGATCGCGCCCATGCTGGTGCCGCCGATGACGTCGATCGGCAGGCCCGCCTCGCGCAGCGCGCGCACGACGCCGATGTGCGCGAAGCCGCGCGCGCCGCCCCCGGAGAGCACGAGGCCGATGGCGCGGCCGGTCAGCAGGCGCGCGACCCGCTCCACGTCCGCGCTCGAGTTGACGTGGTGGTGGTCGACGCCGGGCACCAGCGCGCGCCAGCGCGCCGCGGCGCCGGGCACGACCCGCCCCTCGCCGAGCAGCACGAGTTCGACGCGTGCCGCCGTGCCGCGGCCCGCCTCCGGCATGACCGGCCACGGCTGCGCGGCCGCTTCGGCGCGCGCGAGCAGCAGCAGCGCGTCCGCCTGGCGCATGCACAGCTTCGTCCAGGGGGTCGGCTCGGCGTCGGCGACGTAGACGACGAAGTCGTTGGCACTCTCGAAGCGGTGGAACCAGGCGCTCGAGTGGTCGGCGCCGCGCACGCTCCAGACCAGCTCCGTGCGCCCGTACTCGCTGAGCGCGGTCACGAGTTCGGTCGCGAAGCCGCCGGCATCGACCTCGATGCTCTGCGGCAGCAGCGCGTAGGTGCGCGGCCCGCCGCTGCGCGCCGGCCGGTCGGCCGACTCGAAGCGCTCGACCACCAGCTGCGCGATCCTGAGCATCGCGGTCGGGTGGCGCACGATGACCTGGTCGAAGGAGCCGCGCGGCAGGCGCGCGAGGTCGGAGTCGCGCAGCGCCCGCACCGTCGCCGTGCGCGGATGCCCGGACAGCAGCCCCATCTCGCCGACCGTCTCGCCGGCCGGGACCCGCGACAGGAGCCGGGGGTGCTCGCCGCCCGTGTAGGCGGCGAGGCAGCCGGCGATCACGATGTACATCGCGTCCGGCTGCTCGCCCGCCTCGAACAGCGTCGCCCCGCCGGGCAGCGACAGCCATTCGAGCTCGGCGGCGATCGAGGACAGCGTCTCGCGGTCGAGGCCGCGGAACAGCGGCAGCGCGCCCAGGAGCGCGAGCGGGTCGCGCAGCACCTGGGTCTCGCTCAGATCGCCTTCCATTCGCACCCCCGCCTAAGGCGGTCTAGATTAGCTCCGATCGAGGCGGCCCGGCGGCGGCGCCGCGCGGCCCCGGGAGGCGGATTCGATGCCTGCGATGAACCACGCGAGCCGCGCGCGACTCGAGGCCATCTGGCGCGTGGTGGCCGCGATCCCGCGCGGCAGCGTGTCCACCTACGGCGGCGTCGCGGCGCGTGCCGGGATGCCGCGCGCCGCCCGCCTCGTCGGCCGCGCGCTGCGCAAGGCACCGGACGCGCTGCGCCTGCCCTGGCACCGCGTGCTCGGGGCCGGCGGACGCATCGTGTTCCCGGCCGGCAGCCGGCATTTCCGCGAGCAGCGGCGCCGGCTCCTCGCCGAGGGGCTCAGCGTCACCCGCGGCCGCGTCACGGTGCCGCGCCACGAGGACCTCGACGCAATGCTGTGGGGTGGCGGGCGCTGATAAGATCGGCGGCTGTTCGGTCGCGGACGATCCGATGGCCCGGTACGTCGTCTTTTCGCACGGCAAGGAATCCGGCCCATGGGGCACGAAGATCTCGGCACTCGCCGAGATCGCGCGCGCCGAGGGCTACGAGGTCGAGTCCGTCGACTACCGCGGCATCGACGACCCGCACGCGCGCGTCACGCGGCTCCTGGCCTACTGCCGGGACTTCCAGGGGCGCCTCGTGCTGGTCGGCTCGAGCATGGGCGGGCACGTCTCGACGGCGGCCTCGCGGCTGCTGCGCACCGGGGGCCTGTTCCTGCTGGCCCCGGCGTTCTACATGCCGGGCTTCGAGGACCAGACGCCGCAGCCGGCCGCCTGCCCGATCACGATCGTGCACGGCTGGCGCGATGACGTCGTGCCGGTCGCGAACAGCGTGCGCTTCGCCGGCGAGCACCGCGCGACGCTGCACGTGCTCGACACGGACCACCGGATGCAGGACCGGATCCGCGAGATCGGCTACTACTTCGAGTATTTCCTGGTCACGCTCGACAAGTTTGGCGCCTAGCGCCACCGCCCACGGGAGGTCACGATGCCCGCCTTCGCCCGAGTCTGTGTGCCGCTGGTCGTCGCGCTCGCGCTCGGCGCCTGCGGCGGCAAGGCCTCGCCGCCGCCCGAGAAGCCGCCGTCGCGCACGCCGACCGTGTTCGACGACCTCGTGAACAAGAAGAAGGAGCTGCCGGCGCAGGTCGAGCTCGCCCAGCAGCAGCACGTCGACGACACGCGGCGCGCGATCGATGCGGCGGATGCGCCGCCGGCGGACGAGAACAAGCGGTGAGCGGCGCCGGCTGGCGCGTCTACATCGTCGAGACCGACCGCGGCACCCTGTACACCGGCATCACGACCGCGCTCGAGCGGCGGCTCGCGGAGCATGCGGGCGGCAAGCGCGGTGCCCGCTACTTCCGGCTTGGGCGGCCGGCCCGGCTGCGCTACGTCGAGACGGCCGCGGACCGCAGCCTCGCGCTCAAGCGCGAGGCACAGATCAAGCGCCTGTCGCGCATCGCCAAGCTCGAGCTGATCGCCGCCGGCGGCCTGGACGCCCGTTGAGGCCGCTGCTCGGGCTCGATCGCTCGCTGCTGTGGCTGCTCGGCCGCACGATGTCGCTGTGGGTGCGGCCGACCGCGCTGCCGGTCGACGAGGCCGAGCGGCTGCGCGGCCGCGGCCGGCGCGTGCTGTACGTGCTCGAGCGGCGCTCGCTCGCCGACCTCCTGGCGCTCGCGATCACCTGCCGGCGCATGGGCCTGCCCTCGCCGCTGCGCGTGTTCCGGCTCGGCCTCGCGCGCGAGCCGCACTCGATGGTCGCGCTCGAGCGGCTGCGCGGCTTCGTGCTGGAGCGCGCCGACCGGCGCGTGCCGGAGCGGCTGCTGCGGCTCGCGGCGGCAGCGGCCGCGGCCGGCGACTTCGACCTCGACCTCGTGCCCGTGTCGGTGTTCTGGGGCCGTGCGCCCGGCAAGGAGGGCGGCTGGCTGCGGCTGCTGTTCAGCGAGGACTGGACGCTGGTCGGCCGCTTCCGGCGCTTCCTGTCGACGCTGATCAACGGCCGTCGGACGCTGGTGCGCTTCGGCGACCCGTCGGCGTTCGGCGAGTTCCTCGCCGGCGTCGAGCCCGGCCGCGGCTGCCGCCGGCTGGCGCGCGCGATGCGCGCCGAGTTCCGCCACGCCCGGGCGGCCGTCATCGGCCCCGACCTGTCGCACCGGCGCACGGTCATCGCCGAGGTGCTGGCGAAACGCGCCGTCCGCGCGGCGATCGCGCTCGAGGTGCGCGACCGCAACGAGAGCCGGCGCGAGGCGCTGCTCGAGGCGCGCCGCTACGCGTACGAGATCGCGGCCGACATGTCGCCCGGCTTCGTCGCGTTCGCGTGCCGCGTGCTGACGCGCGTCTGGAACCGCCTGTACGACGGGGTCGAGGTGCTGCACGCCGGGCGACTCGAGCTCGGCGGGCAGGGTGCGCAGGTCGTCTACGTGCCCTGCCACCGCAGTCACATGGACTACTTGCTGCTGTCCTACGTCATCTACACGCGCGGCTTCGCCGTGCCCCACATCGCCGGCGGCGTGAACCTCAACCTGCCGGTCGTCGGGCGCTTCCTGCGCAAGGGCGGCGCGTTCTTCCTGCGCCGCAGCTTCAGGGGCAACTCGCTGTACCCGGTCGTGTTCATGAGCTACCTCGGCGTCATGATGGCGCGCGGGCACGCGATCGAGTACTTCATCGAGGGCGGGCGCAGCCGCACCGGGCGACTGCTGTCGCCGAAGACCGGCATGCTCGCGATGACGCTGCGCAGCTTCCTCGCCGACCGCTCGCGGCCGGTCGTGTTCGTGCCGGTGTACTTCGGCTACGAGCGGCTGTTCGAGGCCAAGACCTACGTCAGCGAGCTGTCGGGCGCCGCCAAGCAGCGCGAGACGGTGCTCGGCCTGCTGCGCGCGCTGCCGCAGCTGCGCCAGCGCTTCGGCCGCGTCTACGTCAGCTTCGCCGAGCCGATCGCGCTCGAGGCGGAGCTCGACGCCTACCGCCCCGGCTGGCGGGCGGAGCGCGAGGCGCGACCCGGCTGGCTCGGCGGCCTCGTCGACGTGCTGGCCGAATCGATCCAGCGCCGCGTGAACTCGGCGGCCGCGATCTCGCCGGTCGCGCTGCTCGGGCTCGTGCTGCTCGCGACGCCGCGCCAGGCGATGGCCGAGGCGGACCTCGCGCGGCTGCTCGAGCTGTACCAGCGGCTCATGCAGCTCGCGCCGTACTCGGCCGACGTCTGGTGCACCGCCGAGAGCGGCGCCGCGATCATCGAGTACGGCCGCAAGATGGCGATCCTCGAGACGGTGCCGCACGCGCTCGGCGCGGTCGTGCGCATGAACGAGGAGAGCGCGGTGCTGGCGGCCTACTACCGCAACAACGTGCTGCACGCCTTCGCGCTGCCCTCGCTGCTCGCCTGCGCATTCCTGAACAACGCGGCGATGCGCACCGAGGACGTGCAGCGCCTCGCCTGGCGGATCTATCCGTACATCCAGCAGGAGCTGTTCATGCGCTTCGCGGAGTCGGAGCTGCCGGCGGTCGTCGACCGGACGCTCGCCGCGCTCGCCGAGCTCGGCCTGCTCGAGCGCACGGCGGACGGCTCGGTCTGGCGGCGGCCGCGGACCGGGACGCGCGAGGCCGTGCAGCTGTCGGTGCTCGCCCAGGCGACGCTGCAGGTGATCGAGCGCTACTACCTCGCGATCGCGCTACTGCTCGAAGCGGGTCGCGAGCGCATCACGCAGGACGCGCTCGAGAGCCGCTGCCAGCTGACCGCGAGCCGGATGTCGATGCTCTACGGGCTGCGCTCCCCGGAGTTCTTCGACAAGGTGCTGTTCCGGCAATTCCTCGACCTTTTGCGCGCGCGCAACGTGATCTCGGCGGTGCCGGGCGGGGGCCTGACCTACGACGACGAGTTGCTCGCGGTCGCCGCCGACGCGCAGTTCGTCCTCTCCGAGCAGATCCGCCACAGCATCCTGCAAGTCACTCACACATAAGCACGGCCGGGCCTGCGGCTTTTGCACTGCAAGATGCCGCGCGCGCCGCGCCCGGCGTGCGTATGCCCGCGGCTGCCGGGCTATACTTCCGCCGCGATCGAGCGCGGTGGCGATGGACGGCTGGGTAATAACGCAACAGGCGCAACCCCGCCATCGACGACGCGACGCCGGCACAGAAGAACGGCGCGGGACTCGCCGATGGCGCCCGCGCACCATCAACGCCAATTGGGGAATGCAATGAACAGGCAAGCAGCGGGCCCCCTCAAGGTCACGGTCGGCCGCGTGCTCGCGGCGAGCTTCGCGCTCGCGACGCTGTCGCTGGCCGGCCGCGCCGGCGCCTTCGACTTCTCGAACGGCCAGCTGACCGGCAGCTTCGACACGACGCTCTCCTATGGCGAGGCGTGGCGCGTGAAGGCGCCGAACCCGGCGTTGATCGCGCTCGGCGAGGGCGGCACGGGCTATGGCCCTAACCAGGACGACGGCGACCTGAACTACAAGACCGGCCACGCCTTCAGCCAGGCGCTGAAGATGACCAACGAGCTGTCGCTGAAGTACCAGAACTACGGCGTGTTCGCGCGCGACTCGATGCTCTACGACTACGCGGTCATGGATCAGTCGACCGCGCGCACGCCGCTCTCGCCCGAGGCGAAGCACATCGCGGGCGAATACGTGCGCCTGCTCGACGCCTTCGCGTACGGCAAGTGGGACCTCGGCGGCCACCCGCTCGAGCTGCGCGCCGGCAAGCAGGTCATCGGCTGGGGCGAGAGCACGTTCATCCAGAGCGGGCTCACCTTCGTGAACCCGGTCGACCTGTCGGCGCTGCATGTGCCGGGCGCCGAGCTCAAGGAAGCATTCCTGCCGCAGATGATGGTGAAGTTCACGTTGGCCACGACGCGCAACACGTCGCTCGAGGGCTTCTACCTGCTCGACTTCGTGCGCACCGAGCCCGAGCCCGACGGCACCTACTTCTCGACCAACGACGTGGTCGGCGCCGGCGGCAACAAGGTGTTCCTGAACTTCGGCGCCTTTGGCGACCAGGGCACGGACTTTCGGCCGCTCGGCGGGCCGTTCATCACGAACTTCCAGGCGATCCCCGAGGGGCCGCGCCTCGACCCGAAGAAGAGCGGCCAGGGCGGCCTGGCATTCCGCTGGTTCGCGCCCGGCGTCGGCAGCGGTACCGAGTTCGGCTTCTACTTCATGAAGTACGCGAGCCGGCTGCCGGTCGTGAGCGCCCATGCCGGCACGACCACCGGCATCGCGAACGCCGCCGGTGCCGCGACCTCGGTCGAGGCGGCGGTGCAGGCGCTGGTCGCCGGCGCGACGCCGCAGGCGGCCGTCGCGACCGGCGCCGCGGCCGGACTGCAGACCGCGCAGGCCTCGGGCGGCACCATCAGCGCGACGACGCTCGCCGGCTACGCGACCATCGGCGTCAACACGTACCGCAACGGCGGCACGACCGCCAATGTCGCCGCGCAGGCGAATGCGGTCGCGACGCACGAGTACTCGCAGACCGAGACCTACTACCAGGAGTACCCGGACGACATCCAGACGCTCGGTGCCTCGTTCAACACGCAGCTCGGCACCAGCGGCATCGCGCTGCAGGGCGAGCTGACCTACCGCCACAACGTCCCGCTGCAGTACGACGACGTCGAGCTCGTGTTCGCGAGCCTGGCGCCGCTCGAGCAGGCGCTGTTCCCGCTGTCGGCGCCGGGCGTGCCGTTCCCGACGACCTGCCTCGCGGCGCTGCCGACGATCACGCGCTGCGGCCAGATCGCGGCCAACGGCCCGGGCGGCGCGATCCAGGGCTGGGGGCGCTTCGACACCTGGCAGTTCCAGATGACCGCGACCAAGGCCTTCGCGCAGGTGCTCGGCGCGCAGCAGTTCGTGCTGCTGGCCGAGGCCGGCATCACCGACGTCCCGAACCTGCCCAACAAGACGAGCGGCGGCCCGAACGGGCAGGGCCTGCGTCTCGACGGGCCGGGCACGGCGGTGTCCGGCAACGCGGCACTGACCTCGCTGCAGTTCAACCAGCTCGAGCCGCAGAGCGCGTTCCCGACGCAGACCTCGTGGGGCTTCGTGGCGCTCGCCAAGCTCGACTACCCGAACCTGGTCGGGCCGTGGAACGTGAGCCCGCGCGTCGTCTTCTCGCAGGACGTCAAGGGCACGAGCCCCGGGCCCGGCGGGGCGTTCATCGAGGGCCGCTACTCGCTGCAGGCCGGCATCGGCGCCGACCTCGCGAGCCGCTGGCAGGTCGACGTGAGCTACACGCAGTACGGCGGCGCCGGGCACTACAACCTGCTCAGCGACCGCAACTTCGTCGCCGCCACGCTGAAGTTCTCGTTCTAGAGGCCGCGCCCAGCGCCCCGGTCGGATCCGCAAGGAGTTCACATGCAGACTGCAAAGCTCGCCGTGCTCGCGCTCGCGCTGGCCCTCGCCGGCTCCGCCGGTGCCGCGATCAGCCCGCAGGAGGCCGCGCGCCTCGGCGTCGACCTGACGCCGCTCGGTGGCGAGAAGGCGGGCAACGCCGCCGGCACGATCCCGGCCTGGGACGGCGGGCTGTCCTCGCCGGCCAAGGCGGGCTTCCCGAACTTCGCCTCGCCGGCGCGTGCGCCGGACCCGTTCCCGAACGACAAGCCGCTGTTTCGCGTGACCGCGGCCAACGCGGGGCAGTACGCCGACCACCTGATGGAGGGCAGCAAGGCGCTGCTCAAGCAGTACAAGGACACGTTCTTCATGGACGTGTACCAGACGCGGCGCACCGCCGCGGTGCCGCAGCGGATCGCCGACGCGACCAAGCGCATCGCGACGACCGCCAACCTCGCCGGCGGCGGCAATGGCGTGGTCGGCGCGGTCGAGGGCGTGCCCTTCCCGATCCCGAAGCAGGGCGTGGAGGCGATCTGGAACCACATCCTGAGGTTCCGCGCCGAGGCGGCCGAGCGCACCACCGGCCAGGCGGCGGTGTTCCCGGACGGCACGTACAACATGGTCAAGTTCCACGACGAGTTCTACGTCGTGTACGCACTGCCGGGCGCCAAGGAGGCCGACCTCGACAACGTGATCTTGTACTTCATCCAGGAGACGATCGCGCCGGCCCGGCTGGCGGGCGAGATCCTGCTGGTGCACGAGACGCTCGACCAGTCGAAGGAGAACCGCCGCGCGTGGATCTACAACCCGGGCCAGCGGCGGGTCCGGCGCGCCCCGGACGTCGCGTTCGACAACCCCGGGACGGCGGCCGACGGCCTGCGGACCTCCGACCAGTTCGACATGTACAACGGCAGCCCCGAGCGCTACGAGTGGAAGCTGGTCGGGAAGAAGGAGATGTACGTCCCGTACAACGACTACAAGCTGCACTGGGCGAAGTACAAGCCGGAAGAGGTGATCCGGCCGCTGCATGCGAACCAGGACCTGATGCGCTACGAGCTGCACCGCGTCTGGGTCGTGGATGCGACGCTGAAGCCGAACCAGAAGCACCTGTACAAGCGGCGGACCTTCTACATCGACGAGGACTCGTGGCAGATCCTCGGCATCGACTGCTACGACAACCGCGACCAGCTGTGGCGCGCGCAGGAAGGCCACGGCATCGCCTACTACAACATGCCGACCTACTGGACGACGCTCGAGCTGACGTACGACCTGCAGAACCGCCGTTACCTTGCGCTCGGCTTCGAGGAGACGCGCGAGAAGTCGATCGACTTCGGCATCAAGCGCACGCTGCAGGACTACGCACCCGGCTCGCTGCGCACCCGCGGCATCCGCTAGGCGACGGGCCCGGAGCGCCGGCATGAGCGGCCCGGCACCGCAGGCACCGGCGGGCCGGGAGGGGAGCCGATGAGGCGCTGGGCCGCACTCGGGCTGCTCGCGCTCGCGGCCGTCGCCACCCGCGCCGACGACCCGGCGCCGGCCGTCCTCGCGCCCCTCGCGCCCCGCTCGCTGCTGCTCGACGTCTGTGCCGTGCCTGGCGGCGGCCTGGTCGCGGTCGGCGAGCGCGGCCACGTGCTCGCGAGCGCCGACGGCACGGACTGGGTGCAGCGCCCGGCGCCGGCCCGCTCGAACCTCACGGCGGTGGCCTTCGCCGACCACCTGCACGGCTGGGCCGTCGGCCACGACGAGCTGATCCTGCGCACCCAGGACGGCGGCGCGACGTGGGCGGTCAGCCACTACGCGCCCGAGCGGCAGCAGCCGCTGCTCGGCGTGTCCTTCGCCGACGCCCTGCACGGTCTCGCGGTCGGCGCCTTCTCGACCGTGTACTCGACCGCCGACGGCGGCGAGCACTGGCAGGCCGTCGAGTTCGCCCCGACGCCGCTCGCGCGGCCGGCGGCGGCGCACGGCAAGAAGCCGGACGCGATGCGCGAGGACGACGAGGGCATCAACCAGCCGCACCTGAACGCCATCTCGCGGGCGGCCGACGGCGCCGTGTACATCGCGGCGGAGGCGGGCCACCTGTACCGCTCCGCCGACGGCGGCGGCCACTGGGCCGAGCTCGCCTCGCCGTACAACGGCTCGTTCTTCGGCGTGCTGCCGCTCGAGGGGTCCTCGCTGCTGGCCTTCGGGCTGCGCGGCCACCTGTACCGCAGCGATGACGCCGGCCGCAGCTGGCGCGCGCTCGACAGCCACACGGTATCGCTGCTGGCCGGCGGCACGCGGCTCGCCGACGGCACCGTCGTGCTGGTCGGGCTCGCCGGCACGGTGCTGGTCAGCAGCGACGGCGGGCAGAGCTTCGCGCTGCGCCAGCAGGCCGACCGCAAGGGCTTCGCCGCAGTCGCGCCGAGCGGCGACGGCGTGGTGGTCGTGGGCGAGTCAGGCGTGCGGCGACTGCCGCGCGCGACGCTGTCGGGGAGCTGAGCGTGGCGCACGGCAGTTCCGAACCCGACTTCGTCCGGCGGCTCGAGCCATTCGTATTCGGGTACCGCGTCCCGCTGCTGATTGCCTTCGTGCTGCTGACGGGCGTGTTCGGCGTGCTGGCGCTGCGCGGCCTGCACATCGACACGCGCTTCACGAAGCAGCTGCCGCTCAAGCACGAGTACATGCGCACCTACCTCGAGCACGAGGAGGGCTTCGGCGGCGCCAACCGCGCGCTGATCGCGCTGGTGGCGCGCGACGGCAACATGTTCTCTGCCGAGTTCCTGAACGCGCTCAAGCTCGCGACCGACGAGGTGTTCTTCATCCCGGGCGTCGACCGCGCCCGCGTGCAGTCGCTGTGGACGCCGAACACCCGCTACACGGAGGTCGTCGAGGGCGGCATCCAGGCGGGCGACGTGATCCGCTCGGGCTTCGAGCCGACGCCCGAGGGTCTCGCGCAGCTAAGGGACAACATCCGCAAGGCCGGCATCGTCGGCCGCCTGGTCGCGAACGACTTCTCCGGCGCGATCGTCTCGGCGCAGCTGCAGGAGCAGGATCCGGCGACCGGCAAGCCGGTCGACCTGATCAAGATCGGCGACGCGCTCGAAAAGGTCCGCGCCCGCATCGAGGGCGGCGATGCCGCAGCCGGCATCCAGCCCGGCCACATCCAGGTCGCGATCATCGGCTTCGCCAAGGTGGTCAGCGACATCTCGCACGGCGCGCTCGCGGTCGCGATCTTCGCGGTCACGACGGTGGTGCTGACGCTGCTCGCCGTGTGGGTGTACACGGCCTCGTTCCGCATCGCGCTGGTGCCGGTCGTCTGCTCGATCATCGCCGTCGTCTGGCAACTCGGCCTGCTGGTGCTGCTCGGCTACGGGGTCGACCCGCTCGGCATCCTCGTGCCGTTCATCATCTTCGCGATCGGCGTCTCGCACGGGGTGCAGAAGATCAGCGCCGTCGGCGACGCGGCGCTCGACGGCGCCGACGGCAACGAGGCGGCGCGGCGCACGTTCCGGCTGCTGTTTGTGCCGGCGATCGTCGCGCTGCTCGCCGACCTGGTCGGTTTCGTGACGATCCTCGCGATCCCGGTCGAGGTGATCCGCGAGATGGCGATCACGGCGAGCCTCGGCGTCGGCGTGGTGATCCTGACCGACCTGCTGCTGCTGCCGATCCTCGTGTCCTTCGTGCACTTCGACCAGGGCTACGCCGATCGGGTGCGCCGGCGGCAGGCCGTCGCGATGCCGGTCTGGCAGGCGCTGTCGCGCGTCGCGACGCGGCCGGTCGCGGCGGTGCTGCTCGTGCTGGCGGCGCTGCTCGCGGTGGCGGGTTTCCTGAAGGGTCGCGAGACGCCGATCGGCGATTCCGCCGCCGGCGTGCCCGAACTGCGCGCGAACTCGCGCTACAACCTGGACACCAACCTGATCACGACCAAGTTCTCGATCGGCGCCGACATCCTCAACGTGATCGTCGAGGCGCCGCCGAACGGTTGCGTGAACTACGAGGAGATGCGCCTCATCGACGAGTTCGCCTGGCAGATGGCGAACGTGCCGGGCGTGCGCGACGTGCTGAGCCTGCCCGGGATCTCGAAGATGATCTCCGCCGGCTGGAGCGAGGGCAGCCTCAAGTGGCGCAACCTGCCGCGCAACACGCAGGCGCTGGTGCAGGCGCAGGGCTACATCGACACGAGCACGGGCCTGCTGAACAAGGACTGCAGCGTGATGCCGGTGATCCTGTTCCTGGCCGACCACCGTGCCGAGACGATCAGCCGGGTCGTGGCGGCCGTGAAGGAGTTCCGCCGCGCGAACCCCTCAGGCGAGGTGCGCTTCCGGCTCGCAACCGGCAACGTCGGCGTCATGGCGGCCCAGAACGAGGAGGTCCGGGCCAAGGAGATCCCGATCCTGATCTACCTGTTCGTCGCGATCGCCGTCATGTGCCTGCTGACCTTCCGCTCGCTGGTCGGCACGGCGCTCGTCATGCTGCCGCTCGCGCTCGTCTCGGTGCTCGCCTATGCGGTCATGGCGCTGGTCGGGATCGGCCTCAAGGTCACGACGCTGCCGATGGTCGCGCTCGGCGCCGGCATCGGCGTCGACTACGGCATCTACCTGTTCAGCCGCATGCAGGGGTTCCTGCGGCAGGGGCAGTCGGTGCACGACGCCTACCTGCACACGCTGCGCGTCACCGGCGCCAGCATCGTATTCACGGGCGCGACGCTCGCGATCGGCGTCGCCAGCTGGGTCTTCTCGCCGCTGAAGTTCCAGGCCGACGTCGGCCTGATGCTGACCTTCATGTTCGTGGTCAACATGCTGGCGGCGATGCTGCTGCTGCCGGCGCTGGCCGCTTGGTTCCTGCCGGCGCCGCCGCCGCCGCCCGCGGCCCCGCCGCCGCCCGGCTAGCACCGGCAGTTCAGTCGACGTCCGGCCGCGTGCGCATGCGCTTGGTCTGCGTGCGCTGCTTCTTGCCCTCGATGCGCCGCTCGCGCGCGGCGCGTGTCGGGCGCGTCGCGCGGCGCGGCTTCGGGCGCTCGCGGGCCGCCATGACCAGCTCGGCGAGCCGCTCGAGCGCGTCGCGCCGGTTCGCCTCCTGCGTGCGGTGGCGATGCGCGGCCAGCACCAGCCAGCCCTCGCGCGTCAGCCGCCGGCCGGCCAGGGTCGCGAGCCGCGTGCGCGACCAGTCGTCGAGCACGGTCGAGGCCGCGGCGTGGAAGCGCAGCTGCACCGCGCTTGCGACCTTGTTGACGTTCTGGCCGCCCGGTCCCGGCGAGCGGATGTAGGCGAACTCGAGTTCGTCGTCGGGGATCTCGAGCCCGGGGGCGACCAGCACCGCGCCCTCAGGGGTTCGTCGGGGTCGACCCGGCCGGCGGCAGGTGCGGCGCCGCCGGCACGGCGCCGTGCGGAGCGCCGGGCGCCGCGCCCGGCCGGCGCGCCGGCAGCGCGCCCTCGCCGATGATCCGGCCGTTGGCGTCGTACATGCGCACGTCGAGCTGCGCGCGCGGGATCGTGATGCCGCGCTGCTTGAACAGCTTCCAGATGGCGCGGTTCACGTCCGAGCGGACGTTGTTGACGCCGGCCTCGGGGTCGGCGATCCAGAAGCGCAGCTCCAGGTCGAGCCCGTAGTCGTGGAAGCCCATCAGCCGCGCGACCGGCGGACTGTCCTTGAGGATGCGCGGCGAACAGTTGGCCGCCTCGAGCAGCACCTGCATCGCGAGCTCGGGGTCGTCGTCGTAGCTGATCCGAACCGGCAGCTTCAGGCGCACCCGCTTGTCCGAGTAGGACCAGTTGATGACCTGGTTCGTGATGAGGTTCTGGTTCGGCACCAGCGTTTCGACGCCGTCGCGGTCGCGCACGACGACGTAGCGGCCGCGCAGCTCCTGCACCCAGCCGAAGCCCTCGGTGCTGGTGCCGATCGTGCCGGTGAAGCTGATGACGTCGCCCGGCTTGATCGACTTGTCCATCAGCAGCACGAAGCCGCTGACGAAGTTCGCCGCGATGGCCTGCAGGCCGAAGCCAAGGCCGAGGCCGAGAGCGCCGCCAAAGATGCTGAGCGCGCCGAGGTTGAGGCCGGAGGCCGAGAGCCCGGTCAGCACGCCGAAGCCGATCAGGAAGGCGTATGCGAACTTCGCGACCGCGATCCGCGTGCCCGGGGCGAGCCCGACCAGGTTCGCGACGCGGCGCTCGAGCGCGCGGCCGATCGAGGCGCTGACGAGCACGAACACGATGACGGTGAACAATGCCCGGATCAGCGACCACAGCGTCAGCGCCCGGCCGCCCTTGTCGGCCGGCGTCAGCTGGATGTCGTCCAGCAGGCCGATGACCGAGCCGAGCAGGCCAAGCACGTGCATCGCGACGAAGAACCAGATCAGCAGCGTGAGCCGCAGCTCCCAGATCCGCAGCCGGCTGTGCGGCGCGAGCGTCGCGCGCACCAGGAAGGCGGCGCCGCGGATCGCGACCAGCCAGCCGAACAGCGTCAGGCACTGGTTCAGGAAGTACGCATCGACCGACAGCACGCCGAACACCGCCCGCGCCGCCAGCAGCACGAGCAGCGCCGTGCCGTAGGGCACCGCGAGCAGCGCCGCCTGGCGCACGAGCGCGCGGCCCGCGCGCGGCGGGCTGACGAGCGCCCGCGCCGCCAGCCGGCTGGTCAGCACCGCGGCCATGGCGGCGAGCGCCAGCGCGCCGACGCCGAGCAGCGTCGACGCATTCAGCCAGTCGCGCGCGAGGTTGCTGAGGAGCTCAGGCCACATGGAAATCCCCCTGGACGCCAGCCGGGCGACGCATCAGGCGTTCAGGTCCGGGATCAGTTCGCTTTCGAGGCGGATGATCTGGTCCTTCAGCAGCAGCTTGCGCTTCTTCAGGCGCTTCAGCTGCAGCTCGTCGACCCTAAGGTCAAGCTGCAGGCGTGAAATGACGTCGTCGAGGTCGCGGTGCTCGATGCGCAGCTCGCGCAGCCGCTCCAGGCGCTGGAACAGCTCCGTGTTGATCTTATCGTCCGTTTCCGTCATGCCTGGAGCACTCGAGGCGGTGTCCGGTCCCACCGGTTCCAGACCGGCGTGACGGCCCCGGGCAGCTTAGCCAATCGGTCCGGTCGATGCCATGCCAGCGACGGGTCGTGGCAGTCGGAGCCAACCGAGCCCTCGAGCCCCGCCCGGAGCGCGAGACCGAGCGCGGCCTCGATCTGCGCCGGCGCCGCGCCGCCCGTGACCACCTCGATGGCGGTGCCGCCCACGCCGCGGAAATCCTGCACCAACCGCCGCCGCTGGCCTGCCGACAGCGGATAGCGCAGCGGGTGCGCCAGCACCGCGACGCCGCCCGCCGCGGTGATCGCGGCGACGGTCGCCTCGAGCGCGGGCCACTCGGCCGCGACGTGCGCGGGGCGGCCCCGCGCCAGAAAGCGGCTGAAGGCCGCCGGCACGTCGGCCACGGCGCCGAGCGCGACGAGCTCGCGCGCGAAGTGCGTGCGGGTCGGGGCGACCGGGCCTGCGAGCCGTTCGAGCGCCGCGGTCCCGGGGAGCCCCGCCCGGTCGAGCCGCGCGGCGATCGCCGCGGCGCGCGTGCGGCGCAGCGCACCGAGCGCCTCGATGGCGACGGCGAGCGCGGGGGCCTCGGGATCGATGCCGAGGCCGACGACGTGCAGCGCGCGGCCCTCCCACGCCGCCGAGAGCTCGATGCCGGGCACGTGCACGAGGTCGTGCGCCGCCGCGGCGGCGGCCGCCTCGGCGAGGCCCGCGACGGTGTCGTGGTCGGTCAGCGCGAACAGCCTCACGCCGGCCGAGGCGAACAACTCGACCAGCGCCGTCGGCGACAGCAGCCCGTCCGAGCAGTGCGAATGCGCGTGCAGGTCGATGCGATCGTTCATGCGGCGCGCCCTTGCACGAGCGTCGGACCCAGCCCGACCAGCTCAACCTCGCGGCCGCGCAGCATCACGAATCCGTGCTTGCGGGTCGCGCCGTCCTCGCTGTAGTCGAAGACGTAGGTGCGGCGGAGCGCGAGGCGGCCGCCCTCATCGCGCGCGAACCGGACCGACTTGAAGGCCACGGTGCCGTCGAGGAGCTGCACGTCGGCGCGCTCGCAGGCGGCGTGCGCCGCGGCGTTCGCGCGATCGCGCGCCTCGATGCTCGTCTGCCACCACAGCACCAGCAGAGCACCGCACGTCAGGAACAGCAGCAGCAGCGTCATAGCGATGCCGGTCGCCGCCGTGCCCGTCCGCGCGGGAACCGGAACGGCCGCGTTATATCATAGGGTCCATGTCGCGCCCCGGCGCCGCGCTCCCCTGGACCGAGATCGACGACGTGCTCATCGACATGGATGGCACGCTGCTCGACCTCGCCTTCGATAACTGGTTCTGGCTCGAGCACGTGCCGCGCCACTGGGGCGCGCTGCGCGGCCTGGGCGCCGCCGAGGCCGCGCAGGCGCTGCAGCCGCGCTTCGCCGCAGCCCGCGGGCGGCTCGACTGGTACTGCATCGACTTCTGGAGCCGGGAGCTCGAGGTCGACCTGCGGGCGCTGACGCACGCGGCCGGGGCGCGCGTGCGCTGGATCCCCGGCGCGGAGCAGTTCCTCGACCGGCTCGGGCAACTCGGCAAGGGCCGCGTGCTGCTGACCAATGCGCACCCGGCGACGCTCGCGATCAAGGACGCGTTCGCGGGCGTCGTCGCGCGGCTCGATGCCGCCTATTCGAGCCACGACTTCGGCGCTCCGAAGGAGGATGCCGGCTTCTGGCCGCGCTTCGCGGCGGCGCGACCCTTCGACCCGGCGCGCACGCTGCTGATCGACGACAACGTCGCGGTGCTGGAAGCGGCCCGCGACTACGGCGTCGGCTGGCTGTGCCAGATCCGCCGGCCCGACTCGCAGCAGCCGGCGCGCGCGAGCGCTGGCTTTCACGGCGTGGATTCGATCGGCGAGCTCGCCTGACGGCGGGCTCAGCCGCCGAACATCAGCCACGCCGCCACCGCGACGGCGCCGGCGAAGGCCGCGCCGAGCAGCGCGATCCGGCCGGCGCGCGGCAGTCCCGGGCCCGGTGCCGTGGCCGCCGGCTCCGTGCCCGCCGGTGCAGGCGCCGCGCCGCCGCCGCGACCGCGCCGGCGCCGCCGCCGCTTGCGCCGGCCGGGCTCGGCGACCTCGGCGTGGGCGCCGGGCGGGTCCTCGCGTCGTGGCTGCGGCGCGCGCGCGGGGGGCGCCGGCCGCTCGGCCACCGGCTCGGCGCGAGTCGGCGGGGCGCTGGCCGCCGCGGCGACCGGAGCCGGCGGCGCGGGGCGGGAACGGCCCCGCTCGCCGCCACTGCGTGGGCCCCGACCGTCGTGCCGCCCGCCGCGCCCGCCGCCGTCGCGGCGCGGGGGTCCCGAGCGAGGCCCGCGGCCGCCGCGGCCGCGGCCGTGCCCGTGGTGCTCCGAGGCCACTTCGACGATCTCGGCGAGCGAGCCCGGTTCGACGGCCTCGACCGGCAGCTTTCGGCCGATGAACGACTCGATGTCCGGCAGCGACTGCACGTAGTCCTCGCAGCCGAAGCTGATCGCATCGCCCGCGGCGCCGGCGCGCGCGGTGCGCCCGATGCGGTGCACGTAGTCCTCGGGGTCCTGCGGCAGGTCGAAGTTGAAGACGTGGCTCACGTCCGGAATGTGCAGTCCGCGGGCCGCGACGTCGGTCGCGATCAGCACCGGCAGGCGCCCCTCGTGGAAGTCGCGCAGCATGCGCAGGCGCTTGTTCTGCGGCACGTCGCCCGACATGGCCTCGGCGTCGATGTGGTTGGCGCGCAGCGTCGCCTCGAGGCGTTCGGCCGTGCGCTTCATGTTGACGAACACCATCGTGCGCGTCGCCTCGAGCTTCTTCAGCAGCCCGATCAGCAGCGGCACCTTTTCGTCCATCGACGGGAAGTAGATGACCTGGCGCACCCGGTCGGCGGTGACCTTCTCGGGCTCGATCCGGATCAGTTCCGGCTCGTTCATGTGCTCGTAGGCGAGCTCGAGGACGCGCTGCGCCAGCGTCGCCGAGAACAGCATCGACAGCCGCCGGGTGGGCTCCGGCAGACGCCGCATCAGGTAGCGGATGTCGGCGATGAAGCCGAGGTCGAACATGCGGTCGGCCTCGTCGAGGACCATGACCTCGACATGCCTTAAGTCGAATACGCGCTGCTTGTAGTAGTCGATGATCCGGCCCGGCGTGCCGATCAGGATGTCGACACCGGCCTCCAGCTGGCGCCGCTGCTTCTCGTAGTCGACGCCGCCGAAGGCGAGGCCGAGCCCGAGCCCGCAGTACTGGCCGAGCAGCTCGGCGTCGCGGTGGATCTGCACCGCCAGCTCGCGCGTCGGCGCCAGAATGAAGCCCCGCGGCGAGGTCACCGGCCGGTCGGCCGCCGGTGGCTGGCGCAGCAGCCGCGAGTACATCGCGACCAGGAAGGCCGCGGTCTTGCCGGTGCCGGTCTGCGCCTGGCCGGCGACGTCGAGGCCCGCCAGCGCGCGCGGCAGCGTGCCCGCCTGGATCGGCGTGCAGCGCTCAAATCCGGCGTCGGCGATTCCCCGGGCCAGCGGCTCGGGCAGGTGAAGGCTCGAGAAACTAAGGTCTGTTACAGGTGTCTGATGCGTCACGGATACCACATTCTTTGGCGGTTGGCCGGCATAGGAAGGCTTGCAAAGCGGCCATAGAACCGCTAAAACATCGGCCCATACGGCAGCTCTGCCGCACTCACTCCGGTCTCGAGAGCCCCTCACCCGGCATTTGATCACCCGAGGGATTGCGCCCCGGGGGGACAGGCCCTCGGAGCACCGAACGCCCGGAAGGGTGGTTGACTCCAGAAGCGCGCATTTTGCCGTAACGCACCCGCGCAGTCACGGTCGTATCACATACCGCCATCGATCGAACGGGCCTAAGGCCCGCAAACCGCCCCAGCGGCGCCGTCCCGGACGCAGCACAGCCGAATTCCGCTAGCTACCCAAACCCCGCTTTCCAGCCCTTTCCGACAGATCCCTGTCATTACACCCGTTGTCCCCGCAGGAGGATTCCCCGCGTGAGCGGTCCAAACATCATTCACACCACGGACGCGAACTTTGATCGCGACGTACTGAAGTCCGACAAACCGGTACTTCTCGACTTCTGGGCCGAGTGGTGCGGCCCGTGCAAGATGATCGCGCCGATCCTTGACGAGATCGCCAACGACTACGTCGAGCGGGTGCGCATCGCCAAGCTCAACATCGACGAGAACCCCGCGACGCCGCCGAAGTACGGCATCCGCGGGATCCCGACGCTGATCCTGTTCAAGAACGGGACCGTCGAGGCGCAGAAGGTCGGTGCCGTCTCCAAGTCGCAGCTCGCGGCGTTTCTGGACAGCAACCTGTGAGAGGCTACCTCGGCAATCCGGGCCGCAACCGCCCGAAGGGTCAGAAGCACGGCGGCGGCGGACACCGCGGCAACGTCGACGGCAACCGCGACCCGAACTGGCGCGGACCTCGCGACCAGGGCCAGGGTCAAGGCCCGGGCCCTGGCCAGCAGAACGGCCCGGATGACTTCCCGGAAAGCGACGATATCGGAATCATCTCCGCGGCCGAGCTCGAGGGCGTGCGTCGCTCGATGAGCCTGACCGAGCTGAAGAAGAAGCCGATCCAGGAGCTGGTGCAGGTGGCCGAGGGACTCGGCCTCGAGAACGTCGCCCGGCAGCGCAAGCAGGACGTCATCTTCTCGCTGCTGAAGGCGCACGCGCGCAACGGCGAGGACATCTACGGCGACGGCGTGCTCGAGATCCTGCAGGACGGCTTCGGATTCCTGCGCTCGGCCGACGGCTCCTACCTCGCCGGACCCGACGACATCTACGTCAGCCCGAGCCAGATCCGCCGCTTCAACCTGCGCACCGGCGACTCGATCTCCGGCCTGATCCGACCGCCCAAGGACGGCGAGCGCTACTTCGCGCTGCTGAAGGTCGGCCAGATCAACTTCGACGCGCCGGAGAGCTCGCGCAACAAGGCGCTGTTCGAGAACCTGACGCCGCTGCACCCGACCAAGCGCCTGAAGCTCGAGCGCGGCAACGGCAGCACCGAGGACATGACCGCGCGCGTCATCGACCTCTGCGCGCCGATCGGCAAGGGCCAGCGCGGCCTGATCGTCTCGCCGCCGAAGGCCGGCAAGACGATGCTGCTGCAGAACATCGCGACCAGCATCACGTACAACCACCCCGAGGTGTACCTGATCGTGCTGCTGATCGACGAGCGGCCGGAGGAAGTCACCGAGATGTCGCGCACCGTCAAGGGCGAGGTCGTAGCCTCGACCTTCGACGAGCCGGCGAGCCGGCACGTGCAGGTCGCCGAGATGGTCATCGAGAAGGCCAAGCGCCTCGTCGAGCACAAGCGCGACGTGGTGATCCTGCTCGACTCGATCACGCGCCTCGCGCGCGCCTACAACACCGTCGTGCCGAGCTCCGGCAAGGTGCTGACCGGCGGCGTCGACGCGAACGCGCTGCAGCGCCCGAAGCGCTTCTTCGGCGCGGCGCGCAACATCGAGGAGGGTGGCTCGCTGACGATCATCGCCACCGCGCTGATCGACACCGGCTCGCGCATGGACGACGTGATCTACGAGGAGTTCAAGGGCACCGGCAACTCCGAGATCCACCTCGATCGGCGCATCGCCGAGAAGCGCATCTACCCGGCCGTGAACATCAACCGCTCGGGCACGCGTAAGGAAGAGCTGATCACCGATCAGGCCGAGCTGCAGAAGATGTGGATCCTGCGCAAGCTGCTGCATCCGATGGACGAGCTGGCGGCGGTCGAGTTCCTCATCGACAAGATGAAGGACACGAAGACGAACGACGAGTTCTTCGCCTCGATGAAGCGCTGAGCGGCGTGGGCGGCGCGGTCGGCAAGGCGGGCCCCGGGGCCCCCGAGGCGGCGCTGTCGGCGCTGTGCCCGCGCCTCGCGTCCGCGATCGAGGTCATCGGGCCGTGCACGCTGCCGCGGGGGCGCAGCAGCCCCTACGAGTCGCTGCTGTCGGCGATCGCCCACCAGCAGGTGCACGGCAACGCCGCCGCCGCGATCCTCGGGCGCGTGCGCGCGCTGTACGGCGAGGGCCGCTACCCGACCCCGGAGGAGCTGGCCGCGACCCCGAACGAGCGGCTGCGGCGGGCGGGCCTGTCGCGCGCCAAGGTGCTCGCGATGAAGGACGTCGCCCGGCGCACGCTCGATGGCACGGTGCCGGACCGGCGCGCGCTCGCGCGGCTGTCGAACGAAGAGGTCATCGAGAGGCTGACCGAGGTCCGCGGCGTCGGCCGCTGGACCGCCGAGATCCTTCTGATGTTCACGCTGAACCGGCCTGACGTGCTGCCGGTCGGCGACTTCGGCATCCGCTACGGCTTCCAGCTGCTGTACAACAAGCGCCGCGAGCCGAAGCCCGACTGGCTCGCGCGCTACGGCGAGCGCTGGTCGCCGTACCGCACCACCGTCAGCTGGTACCTGTGGCGCTACGTCGAGTACGTGCGCGACCAGCGCCGGCAGGCCTGAACGGCGGCGGACGGCAGCCCGCCGCTCAGCCCGCGGCCCAGGCGAGGGCCGCGAGCGCAAGCAGCGCCACGGCGAGCAGGCCGCTCAGGATCGTCAGTGCGTCGTACCGGCTCATCGCCTCGCTGCCGGCGCGCGGCGGGGGAGACCGCGCGCGCTTGAAGCGTGGCGCGCCGCCGCGTCAGGGTGTGAGCGCGCTCGGCAAAGCCGCGGCAAAGAATCGTCAAGGCGCCGGCCAGGCGTGACAGCGGGCGGGCCCGGCGTCACCATCGCCGCATGAAGGATCCGACCGTGGCCCCGCGCATCCTGCTCGTCGACGACGATCGCGAGCTGATCGGCATGCTGCACGAGTACCTCGGCCGCGAGGGGTTCGAGGTGCAGACGCTGCACGACGGGGCCGAGGCGCTCGACAAGCTGACCCAGTCGCGCTCCGAGCCGCTGCCGGACCTGGTGGTGCTCGACGTGATGCTGCCGGGCCGCAACGGGCTCGACGTGCTCAGGGCGCTGCGCGCGAACGAGTCGGCGCCGCCGGTGCTGATGCTGACTGCGCGCGGCGATGACGTCGACCGCATCGTGGGCCTCGAGCTCGGCGCCGACGACTACCTGCCGAAGCCGTTCAATCCGCGCGAGCTGGTGGCCCGCATCCGCGCGGTGCTGCGCCGCGCGAGCGACCGCAGCCAGCCGCGCGAGCCGCTGGTGCTCGGCACGCTGCGCCTCGACCCGGCCCGCCACCGCGCCACGGTGCGCGGCAACGCGGTCGAGCTGACCGGCGCGGAGTTCCGCGTGCTCGAGGTCCTGCTGCGCTCGGCCGGGCGGGTCGTGAGCCGCGAGCAGCTGACCGAGCAGGCGCTCGGTCGCAAGCTCGAGCTGTACGACCGCAGCGTCGACACGCACGTCAGCAACCTGCGGCGCAAGCTCGCGCTCGATGCCGCCGACGAACCGCAGATCCGCGGCATTCGCGGCGCCGGCTACCTGCTGACCCGACCGGGCGAAGAGGGCGGCGCTTGAATTCGCTCTTCACCCGGATCTTCCTGCTGTTCTGGGTGGTCATGGTGCTGGTGGTCGCGGGCGCCGTCGGTGTGACCTCGCTCGTGCTCGCCGAGCGCTCCGACGAGATCCCGCGTGCGTCAGCGGAGCTGACGCAGGAGGCGAACACGGCGCTCGCGCAAGGCGGCGAGCGCGGGTTGACCGCCTGGCTCGAATCGACCCGCGCCCGCCACCCCGGTCTGCGCGTGCTGGTGATGGACTCGACCGGCCGTGAACTGCTTGGCCGCCCGGTGCCGCCGTGGATCGGCCGGGCCGCGCGCAGCGACATCGCCGAGGCCCAGGGGCTGCCGCCGATCGCGCCGGTGCGCTCCGTGCCGCAGCTGCAGGGCCCGGAAGGCCAGCGCTACGCGCTGATCGTGCTGCCGCCTCGCCGAGAGTACGGCATGCTGGGCCTGCCCGAGACCCGCGTCGCGGTGCTGCTGCTCGCTCTGCTCGGCACCGCCAGCGCCAGCTGGCTGCTGACGCGCTCGATTGCCGGGCCCGTGCAGGCGCTCGGCGCGGCCACACGCGACCTCGCACGCGGCAACCTTGACGTGCAGCTCGACCCCGCCGTCAGCGCACGGCGCGACGACCTCGGCACGCTCGCGCGCGACTTCAACGCGATGGCGCTGCGCCTGCGCGACCTGCTCAAGGGGCGCGAACAGCTGCTGCGCGACGTCTCGCACGAGCTGCGCTCGCCGCTCGCGCGCATGCGGGTCGCGGTCGGGCTCGCGCGCCAGCCCGGCAGCGACGTGGCGCGCCAGACGGAGCGCATCGAGGGCGAGATCGAGCGCCTCGACCGGCTGATCGGCCAGGTGCTCGACCTGTCGCGGCTCGACGCGCCTGCCGCGGCGACCTTCGATGAGGAGGTCGAGCTGGTCGAGCTACTCGACGGGATCGCACGCGACGCCGCCTTCGAGGCGCAGGCGCGGCGGGTCGGCGTGCAGTTCGAGCCGCCCGGCGAGCCGCACGTCGTGCGCGGCAACGCCCGCATGCTGGCGAGCGCGGTCGAAAACGTCGTGCGCAACGCGCTCACCTACACTGCCGCAGGCAGCGCAGTGCGGATCGAGCTCGTGCGTGACGGCGCGCACGAGCGCATCGTCGTGCGCGACCGCGGCCCCGGCGTGCCGGAGGCCGAGCTGACGCGCATCTTCGAGCCGTTCTACCGGGTCGCGGAATCGCGCACCCGCGAGTCCGGCGGCGACGGCATCGGTCTCGCGATCACGGCACGGGTCATGGCTGCGCACGGCGGTGGCGCGACCGCCGCCAACGAGGCTGGCGGCGGCCTGCGCGTGACGCTCGAACTGCCGCGCGACGGCCGGGGCGCGACCGCGCGCGGCTGAGCGTCGCGCCTCAGTGCGCGGCGGGCTTGCGGAACTTCAGGACGAAGTTGTCGGCCTCGCCGATCGCGACGTACTTCGCGCGGTCGGTGTCGCCGAGCGTCAGCGTCGGCGGCAGCGTCCACACGCCCTTCGGGTAGTCCTTCGTATCGCGCGGGTTGGCGTTGATCTCGGACGCCCCGACGAACTCGAAGCCCACCTTCTTGGCGAGCGCGATCGCGTAATCCTCACGCACGTAGCCGTTCTCCGCCTTCGGGTCCTGCGGCTGGTCGGTGCGGCCGCGGTGCGCCTCGATGCCGAGCACGCCGCCCGGCCTCAGTGCCCGCAGGCACGCCGCGAGCGCCTCCTCGGCGTAGCCGCCCTCCATCCAGTTGTGAAGGTTGCGGAACGTCAGCACCAGGTCGGCGCTGTTCGGCGGGGCGATGTCGAAGTGGCCGGGGCCAAGCCAGGTCTCGTGGATGGTGCCGTAGCGCGCCTTGTGCGGCGCGATCCGCTCGTGCCACCGTTTCGCGACCGCTTCCTCCTCCGCCCCCGCCGCGATCGGCAGCGCCACCGTGTAGGTGCCGCCGAGCGCAAGGTAGGGCGCGAGGATCTCGGTCCAGTAGCCGCCGCCCGGCCAGAGCTCGACGACGTTCTGCTGCGGCTTCAGGCCGAAGAAGGCGAGTTCCTCGGCCGGGTGGCGCGCGGCGTCGCGCGCGGTGAAGGCCGCCGAGCGCTCCGGGCTCGCGATCGCGGCGCTGAGCGCCGGGTCGATGGCACCGGCGGCGGCGGACGCCGCGAGCGGCGCGAGACAGAGGACCGAGAGCAGGGCAGCAGCAGATCGCATGGACGGGCACCTCGCGAAGGGGGAGCGCGGATTCTACGCTGGCGCCCGCCCGGTGGAGCGGTCGAGCGCATAAGCTGGGCGCCACAGGGGAGGGGACATGCCGCCGGGAATCGACCGCTCACGCCTCGAGGGGCTCGCCGAGTACGAACGCGTGGAATTCGTGCGACGCTCGCCGCGGTCGGCCGAGTTGCTGCGCCGCGCCGCGCGCCACCAGCCGCACGGCGTGCCAATGGCGTGGATGGCCGGCCTCTATCCGATGCCGCCGGTGTTCGTGGCGTCGGGTGCGGGCCCGCGCTTCACGGATGTCGACGGGCGTGAGTACCTGGACTTCAACGTCTGCGACCTCAGCATGTGCGCCGGCTTCGGCCCGCCGCCAGTGGTCGAGGCGGTGGCGCGGCAGGTGGCACGCGGCGCGCACTACCTACTCCCCACGGAGGACGCGGTCTGGGTGGCGGAGGCGCTCGCGGACCGGGTCGGCCTGCCGTACTGGCAGATGACGCTGTCGGCGACCGGCGCGAACACCGAGGTGCTGCGCCTCGCGCGGCTCGCGACCGGCCGCGAGCGACTGGTCGTGTTCGGCGGCCACTACCACGGCCACCTCGACGAAGCGCTCGTGCGCGAGATCGATGGGCGCAGCGCGCCGGACGGACAGGGCCTGCCGGCGGCTGCCGCCGCCCACACGCGCGTACTGCCGTTCAACGATCTCGCGGCGCTCGAGCGCGAGCTCGCCTCGGGCAGCGTCGCACTCGTGCTGACCGAGCCCGCGCTCACGAACTGCAACCTGATCCTGCCGGAACCCGGCTTCCTGCAGGGCGTGCGCGAGCTGACGGCGCGCAGCGGCACGCTGCTGTGCATCGACGAGGCACACACGTTTCAGTTCGCGCCGGGCGGGCTGTACCGCGAGTGGCGCCTCGATGCCGACTGCGTCGTGCTCGGCAAGGGCCTCGGCACCGGCCTTAGCTTCGCGTTCTACGGCATGAGCGAACGCCTCGGCCAGTTGCATGCCGAGCACCTCGCGCTCGATGGCGGGCCGCCGGGACTCGCCTGTGGCGGGACGACGTTCGGCAGTGCGCTTGCGCTGGCCGCCGCGCGGGCGGCGCTCGAGCACCTGCTGCGGCCGGAGGACTACGCGCGCATCGGCGCGCTCGGGGCACGCCTGGCCGACGGAATTGAGCGGCTCCTCGCACGGCACGGCCTGCCGTGGCGCGCGTTCCGGCTGGGGCCGCGCTCCGGCTGGTGCCTCGACACGAAGCTGCCGCGCGATGGCACCGAGGCCAAGCGCTCGCTGGACCAGCCGTTCATTGCGGCGCGCCGCCTGTTCATGGCGAACCGGGGCGTCTGGGACGCGGTCGGCTCGGCCGGCCCGCAGGCCTCGCTCGTGCACTCGCCGTCGGACATCGATCGCTACCTCGAGGTCGCGGGCGAGTTCCTGGACGCCGCCTGCGGCCCGGGCTGAGCCGCCGCGCTCAGTCGCCGAGCGTCAGCACCATCACGCGATCGGTCTGGCGCGCCGTGCCCAGGCAGAAGGACGAGGCACCGACGTCGGCGAAGCCCATCTTGCGGTAGAAGCCGAGCGCGCGCGGGTTGTGCTCCCACGCCGTCAGCCACAGCGCGCCCGCGCCGCCGGCACGGGCCGCCTCGATCGCCGCCTGCATCAGCCGCGGCGCGAGCCCCTGGCCGTGCAGCGTCGTCTCGACGTAGAAGCGACGGACCTCGCACGGGTTCGCGGCCGCGACCGACGCGAGCGCCGGACCCGAGCGCAGCAGCGCGTAGCCGACGACGGCCGAGTCCGCGAGCGCGACCAGGCAGTTCATGGCGGGATCCTTCAGCTCGCGCCGCTGGTGCTCCGCACCGTAGGTGCGAGAGAGGTGCAGCTCGAGGTCGCTCGGCTCGTTGAACGGCGCGTAGGTCTCGCGGAAGCAGCGCTCGCCGAACTCGGCGAGCGCGTCGGCGTCACCGAGCTCGGCGCGCCGGATCGCAAGCGACTCGCTCATGCGGCGAGCTCGCGGTCGAGGATGCGGGTCAGCTCGGCCTCGGCGCGCCGGCGCAGCAGGCCGAGGCCGGGCGCGAGGCGTGCCTCGACCAGGATCTCCGCCTCGCCGACCGTCACCGTACCGCTGACGCCCGGGTGGTCGATCGCGAGCGTCGTGCCCTGCCAGCTGCAGTTTGCGCCGAAGCGTGCGGTCAGCTTCGCGGCCGCGCGCTCGACGCGTACGCGTGCTTCGCGCGCCCCCAGGCCGTGCGGCCGTCGCAGCGACAGGCTAGCCATGCTCGCTGCCGCCGTCTTCGCGTGCCACCGCGCGATGGCCGATGTCGCGGCGGTACTGCATTCCCGGGAACGATACCGCGGCCACGAGCGCATAGGCTTCGCGCTGCGCGAGTCGCACGGTCTCGCCGCGGCCGACCGCGCACAGCACGCGACCGCCCGAAGTCAGGATCGCCTCGCCATCGGCACGAGTGCCGCCGTGGAAGATCTTGCCCGGCAGCGCTGCCGCGCGCGCGAGGCCCTCGATGCGGCCGCCGAGCGCCGGCTGCTCGGGGTAGCCGGGCGCTGCGAGCACGACGCCGACGGCGGCCCGCCGATCCCAGACGGCACGCGTTGTGTCGAGTCGCCCGTCGAGTGCCGCCTCGACCAGGTCGACGAGGTCGGAATCGAGCCGCGCGAGAATCGGTTGCGTCTCCGGGTCGCCGAAGCGGCAGTTGAACTCGAGCACGTTGGGGGTGCCGTCGGGCGCGATCATGATTCCCGCGTACAGGAATCCCGTGTAGGGCGTGCCCTCGGCCGCGAGACCCGTGACCGTCGGCCGGATGACCTCGCGCAGGATGCGCTCGTGCATCGCCGGCGTGACGACCGGCGCCGGCGAGTACGCGCCCATGCCGCCGGTGTTCGGCCCATGGTCGTCGTCCAGCAGGCGCTTGTGGTCCTGGGAGCTCGCGAGCGGCAGCACGTTGCCGCCATCCACCATGACGATGAAGCTCGCCTCTTCGCCCGGCAGGAACTCCTCGACCACGACGGTCTCGCCGGCAGCGCCGAAGGCGCCGCCGAACATCGCCTCGATCGTCGCGAGCGCCTCGGCGTGCGTGGCAGCAATCACGACGCCCTTGCCGGCCGCGAGCCCGTCCGCCTTCACGACCAGCGGCGTGCGCTGGGCGCGGACGACGGCCGGGTTGAAGCCGGACCGCGACAAGCGCAGGTAGCCGGCCGTCGGAATCGAATGGCGGCTGAGGAACTCCTTCGCGAAGACCTTCGAGCCCTCGAGGCGCGCGCAGGCGCGCGAGGGGCCGAAGCAACGCAGCCCGGCTGCGCGGAACTCGTCGACGATGCCCGCCACGAGCGGCGCCTCCGGGCCGACGATCGTGAGTTCGACCCGTTCCTTCAGCGCGAAGTCGCGCAGCGCCGCGATCTCGGTCGCCGCGATCGGCACGTTCCGGCAGCGTGGCTCGGCGGCCGTGCCGGCGTTGCCGGGTGCGACCAGCACCTCGCTGGCGCGCGGCGACGCGGCACATTTCCAAGCGAGCGCATGCTCGCGGCCGCCGGATCCGACGATCAGCACGCGCATCGCGTGGTCAGTGGCGGAAGTGGCGCATGCCGGTGAACAGCATGGCCATGCCGTGCTCGTCCGCGGCCGCGATGACCTCCGCGTCCCGCATCGAGCCGCCCGGCTGGATGACGGCGGCGATGCCGAGTTCGGCGGCGACGTCGAGCCCGTCACGGAACGGCAGGAAGGCATCCGAGGCCATGACCGCGCCGCGCACGGCGAGCCCCGCGTCGGCCGCCTTCATCGCCGCGATGCGGCTGGAGACGACCCGGCTCATCTGCCCGGCGCCGATGCCGACCGTCAGGCCGTTCCGCGCGTACACGATCGCATTCGACTTCACGAACTTGCAGACCTGCCACGCGAATAGCAGGTCGGCCTGCTCGGCCGGCGACGGCGCGCGGCGCGTGACCAGCCTGAGCTCGCTGGCGGCGAGGCGGCCGAGGTCCCGGTCCTGGGCCAGCAGGCCGCCGGCGACGCTGCGGTACTCGGCGCCTCCGACCTCGCCGCCGGCGAGCTCGCCGACCGCGAGCACGCGCACGTTTGCCTTGCCGGCGGTCACCGCGAGCGCGCCGTCCTCGACGCCCGGCGCGACGATGATCTCGACGAACTGCTGCTCGAGAATCGCGCCTGCGGTCGCGGCGTCGAGCGGCCGATTGAACGCGATCACGCCGCCAAAGGCGGAAGTCGGGTCGGTGCGGTACGCCTGCTCGTAGGCCTCCCGGGCGCTGGCGGCGACCGCGACGCCGCACGGGTTCGCGTGCTTGACGATCACGCAGGCCGGCCCGTCCAGCTGGCGCACGCACTCGAGCGCGGTATCGGCGTCGGCGATGTTGTTGTACGAGAGCTCCTTGCCCTGCAGCTGGCGCGCGCTCGCGATGCCGCTGCCGCGCGGGTTCGGGTCGGCGTAGAAGGCCGCGCGCTGGTGCGGGTTCTCGCCGTAGCGCAGGTCGAGCTTCTTGACGAAGCGCAGCTCGAGCGCGTCGGGGAAGGTTGGCGCGTCCGGCGCCGCGACGCGGCCGAGCCAGGCCGCAACCGCGCTGTCGTAGCGCGCCGTATGCGCGAAGGCGTGGGCGGCGAGTCGCTGCCGCAGCGGGAAATCGGTGCCGCCGGCCGCGACGGCGTCGAGCAGCGCCGGGTAGTCGGACGGATCGACGACCACCGCGACGTCGGCGTGGTTCTTGGCGGCGGCCCGCAGCATCGCCGGGCCGCCGACGTCGATGTTCTCGATGCCCTCCGCGACGCTGACGCCGGGCCGCGCGATCGTCGCCGAGAACGGGTAGAGGTTCACGACCAGCAGGTCGATCGGCTCGATGCCGTGGGTGTGCATCACGGCATCGTCCGTACCGCGCCGGCCCAGCAGGCCGCCGTGCACGCGTGGGTGCAGCGTCTTGACGCGCCCGTCCATGATCTCGGGGAAGCCGGTGTACGCCGACACCTCGGTCACCGGGAGGCCCGAGCGCCGGAGCAGCTCGGCCGTGCCGCCGGTCGACAGCAGCGTGATGCCGCGCGCGACCAGTGCCTGCGCGAGCTCGACGACGCCGGTCTTGTCCGAGACGCTGATGAGCGCGCGGCGGATCGGCGTGCGGCCCGCCGCGCCGCCGGGGCGCTCATTCGACGAGGTCATAGTCCTCGAGCTTGCGCCTGAGCGTGCCGCGATTGATGCCGAGGATCTCGGCGGCACGGCACTGGTTGCCCTCGGCATAGCGCATGACCGCGCGGAACAGCGGTTCCTCGACCTCGCGCATCACGAGCGCGTACAGCCCGGCCGGCCGGTGGCCGTTCAACCGCTCGAAGTAGGCGCCGAGCGCGGCCTCGGCGTGGTCGCGCAGCGGCACCTCGCCGGCGCCGTTGCGGCTTGGCGCTCGCGCCGCGATGTCGCGTCGCGCCCGCACCGCTTTTCTGGTGTTCGCCATCTGCACGCCCGTCCCCGTCCCGCCGGTCGTCCGCGCCGGCGCCTCGCGGGCGCCGCGTCGTCGCTCGCTGCCCGTGCGCTCAGGCGCTGCGGCGCCACGCCGGCTCTTCTGTGCCCCCGCCCGCGGCCGGCGCGCTGCCGATGCAGGCGCGCGCGGCCTCAAACCACTCGATCACCAGGCGACGCTGCGCCTGCGCCGACTCGGCAACGCGCACCTCGCGGAACAGTGCGTCACGATCGCGCTCGCCCGCGACCGACCGATCGGTCTCCTGGTGAGCCGGCGCCGCGTCGTCGCCGAAGGCGGCGTCGCGGTACCAGCCGAAATGCTTCCGTGCCACCCGAACACCCGCGTGCTCGCCATAGAAGGCGTACAGCTGTTCGAAGTGGGCGAGCATGATATCACGGACCTCATCGAGTGCTGGCGGCGCAAGCGTCTCGCCGTGCGTCAGAAAATGCTGCAGCTCGCGAAAGATCCACGGCCGCCCTTGTGCGGCGCGGCCGATCATCAGGCCATCGGCACCCGTCTCTTCGAGTACCGCGCGCGCTTTGGCGCCGGAGCCGATGTCGCCGTTCGCAAAAACCGGAATGCCGACCGCGCGCTTGATGTCGCCGATGGTGCGGTACTCGGCCTCGCCCTGATAATGGTCGGCGCGCGTGCGCCCGTGGACCGCGAGCGCCGCGATGCCGGCCTGCTCGGCGATGCGCGCGACCGCGACGCCGTTGCGCTGCGACGGGTCCCAGCCGGTTCGCATCTTCAGGGTCACCGGCACCGAGACCGCCCGAACGACCGCAGCGAGGATCTGCGCGACCAGCGCCTCGTCGCGCAGCAATGCCGAGCCCGCCGCCTTGTTGCAGACCTTCTTCGCCGGGCAACCCATGTTGATGTCGATGAGCTGCGCACCGGCGTCGGCGTTGCGCTGCGCCGCCTCGACCATCGCCGCCGCGTCGCCGCCCGCGATCTGCACGACGCGCGGCTCGGGCTCGCCGGCGTGATCCATCCGCCGGCGCGACTTCGGCGTGTCCCAGAGGCGCACGTCGCTCGTGACCATCTCGGAGGCGGCGACGCCGGCGCCGAGGCGGCGGCACAGCATGCGGAACGGCCGGTCGGTGACGCCGGCCATCGGCGCGAGCGCGAGCGGGGCGCTCAGCGTGTAGGGGCCGAGGCGCATCAGCCGCTCCCCGCCGCCTTCTGTTCCGCGCCGCACAGCAGCGCGGCGCCGCGCGGCAGGCACACGTCGAGCTCGAAGCCGACCGCCTGGCTGCCCGGGTCGTCGAGCATCAGGTCGGCGTCGGCACGCGCGCCGCCCGCCAGCAGCCCGGTCGGCGGCGCGCGCCCCGGCAGGTACTCGTCCGGCCTGAACTCGCCGCGTGCAATCCTCGAGCCGAAGCGGTCCTCGAGCGTGACCCGCAGCAGCGGATAGGGCTGGGCCCGGGCGGCCTTGTTGATGATGCTGGCGCGCAGGCGAAGGGCACCGGGCGCCGCGTCGGTCGCCGCGCCCCACTGCTTGACTTCGTAGGCGGCGAGGTCCCAGTGCGGCTCGATCGGGGCACCGAGCCGCGCGTACAGGCCGCCGACCGCGGGCCCCAGCCAGGCGCTGGCGGCGAGCGCTTCGCGGTTGAAGTGCACGAGCTGCACGACGAGCGCGAGCCCGAGCAGTGCGACGCCGGCGGCGTACGCACGGCGGCGCAGCGTCGCCGGCCCCTCGCTCGCCGCCGGGGGCAGCTCGAAGGGCGCGGGTGCCTCGGCGTCCGCTGGCACGGCGCGCGGCCGCGAGGGCTCGAACCAGGCCTCCTCGATCCGCTCCCCGGCCGCCGGCTGCGCGTCCGCATCGAGCGCCGCGTACTCGTCGGTCCGGGAGAGGGCGTCTTCCTCGACGAGCTTCAGTTCGCTCGTGTCGGCCGCGGCGCCCGCGTCCGGCTCCTCGAGAATCACGAAGCGGTGCGAGTCCGTGGCCTCGGCCGCGGGCGCCGACGCCGGCGGTTCGAGCGCGCTCAGGTTGATGTCGAGCGGCGTGTGCAGCGGCGTCCGCAGCGCCGGCTGCTTGACGAACACGCGGTCCCACTCGCCGGGCGGCACGTCGAACTCGAGCGCCTCGTCGGGAATCTCGGCGGCCGCATCCGGGCCCTCGGCGTCGAGCACGATGTCCTCGACGTCGGTGGGCTCGAGCACGTTGATCTCTTCCTCGAGATCGGGCTCGGGCTCGGGCTCGGGCGGGCGCGCCGGCGAGGGTGCGGCGGCACGCCTGGCCGACAGCTGCGCGAGCGCGCGCCCCTCGTCCTCGGACGGCGTGTTCCGGGTCGCGGTCGGCCGCGCGATCGGCGGCGCCGGCGGCGGCTCGTCCGCAGCGCCCGCCTCGCCCTCGCGGGCCGCCGGCGGACCGTCGACCGAGTCGCTCAGGTAGCGCAGCGCATCGAAGCTCGCATCGCACACGCCGCAGCGCACCTGGCCCTGCGCCGCGCGCAACACGGTCGCGGTGACGCGAAAGACCGTGCCGCACTCCGGACACTGTGTGAACACGTGGATGCCTCAGCGACGCCGGCCGGTCAGGCCGACCCAGCCGTCGCGCTCGCCTGCGATTTCCATATCAAACCACGGCCGGCAGGCGGCCGTCACGGCTGCGGCCTGCGCCGCCAGCAGGCCGGCGAGCACGAGCGCCGCTCCCGGACGGGTCACGGCGGCGAAGCGGGGCGCGAGCGCAATCAGGGGCTCGGCGAGGATGTTGGCGAGCACGACGTCGTAGGGCCCCTGCCAGTCGGCGTCGGCCGCGCGCACCTCGAGCAGGGCGTCGACGCCGTTGCGGGCGGCGTTGTCGGCGGTCGCGATCAGCGCCTGCGGGTCGATGTCGAGCGCGAGCGCGCCCGCGGCACCGAGCTTGACCGCGGCGATGGCGAGAATCCCGGATCCGCAGCCGACGTCGAGCACGCGCCGGCCGGCGAGCGGGGCGGCGTCGAGCCACTCGAGGCACAGCGCCGTGGTCGCGTGCGTGCCGGTGCCGAACGCGAGACCCGGATCGAGCCAGACGATGCACGGCGGCTGGGCGCCGGCGTCCTCGGTCGGCGGCTGCCCGCCCGGGCAGACCCACAGCCGCGTGCCGAAGCGCATTGGGTGGAAGTCCTTGAGCCACTCGCGCTCCCACGGGCGGTCCTCGAGCAGCGCGGTGCCGAGCTCGAGGCCGGGCTCGCCGAGGCGGCTGCGCAGCCGTGCGGCCAGCGCCTGCGCGTCGGTGTCGGCCGCGTACAGCGCGCTCAGCGCGACGCTCGGCCACAGCGGCGTCGCGCCGGGCGGCGGCTCGAGGATCGGCGAATCGCCCGCGTCGCTGAGCGTCACGGCGAGCGCGCCCAGCTCGAACAGCGCCTGCTCGATCGGCTCCGGGTCGCGCGCGCCAAGCTTCAACTGGATCTGCAGGAAGGGCACGGGGCCGTGTCGCGCGCGCCGCCCGGCGCGCGCCACCTCACTTCAGGCCGAGGCGACGCTCGAGATAGTGGATGTCGAGCCCGCCCTGGCGGAAGGCCGTGTGGCCAAAGATCTCCTGGTGGAGCGGCGCGTTCGTCTTGATGCCCTCGACGACCATCTCCGAGAGTGCGTTGCGCATGCGGGCAATCGCCGTATCGCGGTCCTCGCCGTGGGCGATGATCTTCGCGATCAGCGAGTCGTAGTAGGGCGGCACGGTGTAGCCGCTGTACAGGTGACTGTCGACGCGGATCCCCGGGCCACCCGGCGGGTGCCAGAGCCGCACCGGCCCCGGGCTCGGCGCGAAGTTCTTCGGGTCCTCGGCGTTGATGCGGCACTCGATCGCGTGGCCGCGGATCTCGATGTCCTCCTGGCGGAACGGCAGCTTCTCGCCGGCGGCGATCCGCAGCTGCAGCTTCACGAGGTCGATGCCCGTCACCATCTCGGTGACCGGGTGCTCGACCTGGATGCGCGTGTTCATCTCGATGAAGTAGAACTTGCCGTCCTCGTACAGGAACTCGAGGGTGCCGGCGCCCCGGTAGCCGACCTTGGACAGCGCGCGCGTGATGCTCTCGATCATGGCCTGCCGCTGCGCGGGCGTGATGCCCGGTGCCGGCGCCTCCTCGACGATCTTCTGGTGGCGCCGCTGCAGCGAGCAGTCGCGCTCGCCGAGCACGGCGACGTTGCCGAAGTTGTCGGCGATGACCTGGAACTCGATGTGGCGCGGCCGCTCGAGGTATTTCTCCATGTAGACCATGTCGTTGCCGAAGGCGGCGAGCGCCTCGGCCTTGGTCACGTTGACGGCGTTCAGGAGCGCCGCATCGGAGTGCACGGCGCGCATGCCGCGGCCGCCGCCGCCGCCGGACGCCTTGATGATGACCGGGTAGCCGATCGCGCGTGCAAGCCTGCGCGTCTCGTCGGGGTCGCCGCCGAGCGGCGTGCCGGAGCCCGGCACGCACGGCACGCCGGCCTCCTTCATCGTGCGGATCGCCGAGACCTTGTCGCCCATCAGGCGGATCGTCTCGGCCTTGGGGCCGACGAACACGAAGCCGGACTTCTCGACGCGCTCGGCGAAGTCCGCGTTTTCGGACAGGAAGCCGTAGCCCGGGTGAATGCCGACCGAGTCGGTCACCTCGGCCGCCGAGATCAGCGCCGGCATGTTGAGGTAGCTGTCCTTGGCCGCGGGCGGGCCGATGCAGACGGTCTCGTCGGCGAGCAGGACGTGCTTGAGGTTGTTGTCCGCGGTCGAGTGCACGGCGACCGTCTTGATGCCGAGCTCGCGGCAGGCGCGCAGCACCCGGAGCGCGATCTCGCCGCGATTGGCGATCAGGACCTTGTCGAGCATCGGGTGCTGCTACTCGATGACGAAGAGCGGCTGGCCGAACTCGACCGGGTCGCCGTTCTTCACGAGCACCGCCGCGACCTTGCCGGCCTTGTCGGACTCGATCTGGTTCATCATCTTCATCGCCTCGATGATGCAGAGCGTCTGGCCGACCTTGACTTCGCTTCCGACCTCGACGAAGGCCTTCGCTCCGGGCGAGGCCGAGGCGTAGAACGTGCCGACCATCGGGGCGGTCACCGAGTTCTCGGCGCGCGGGCCGCTGTCCGCCTCCTCGACGACCGGCCGCGCGGCCGCGGAGGCGGCCGGAGCGGGGGCGGGCGCCGCCGGGAGCGCCGGGGCAGGCGCCGGCGCGCCCTGGACGTAGGTCGTCACGGGGGCGCTGCCGTGGCGGCTGATGCGCACCGACTCCTCGCCCTCCTTGATCTCGATCTCCGCCACGCCGGATTCCTCGAGGAGCTCGATCAGCTTCTTGACCTTGCGAATGTCCATCTAGGGTGCCTCGTGAGACCTCAAGGACTCGACGCCAGCCGGCGCAGGGCCGCCTCGAGCGCGAGTTCGTAGCCGATCGGGCCGCAGCCGACGATGACGCCGGCGGCCAGCGGGGACAGATAGGAGTGGTGGCGGAAGGCCTCGCGCGCGTACACGTTCGAGATGTGCACTTCGTAGAAGGGCAGGCCGCCGCCGGCGAGCGCGTCCCGCAGCGCAATGCTCGTATGCGTGAACGCACCGGCATTGATCACGATCGCGTCAAATCCCGACGCTTTCGCCGCCTGAACCTGCGCGATCAGCTCATGTTCCGCGTTCGACTGGAATGCCACCACCGCCGCCTGGCGGGCCAGCGCGAGTCGTTCGAGGCGCCCGACGATCTCGGGCAGGGTCTCCCGGCCATAGATCGCCGGCTCCCGGGTGCCCAGCTGATTGAGGTTCGGTCCGTTGAGGACCAGGATTCGCGGCATCGGCTCCCCTTCGCCGTGGCGATGCCGCGCAGTGTACCCGCAAAGTCAGCCGCAAGCGCACATCGTGCGCGAACGGCCGCGAACTGCATTGAATCCGTCCGGAATCGGTCAGATTCTCAGCATTTCCCGGATCAGCCGGAATTCGTGGGGGGCGTGCGTTCCGACGCGGCGAGCGCCTCGCGGACCGCCGCCCGTGCCTCGTCGAGCGTCAGCGTGCCGGCGTCGAGGCGGGCAACGATCGCGAGGATCGCCTGCGCCGTGGCTTCGTGCAACTCGCCGAGATGCAGCGTGACGATCCGGCCCTTGGTGTCCGTGAAGACGGTGAACGGGAACGCCAGTGCGTTGACGCCGAAGTCCCGCGCGGCGTCCGTTGCGTCCTGCTCGCCGACCAGCAGCGGGTAGTCGAGCGGGACGTCGTGGACATACGCCTTGACGTCGCTGGCAACATCGACGGCGATACCGACCACTTCGAACCCTTTCGCCGCATATTCGTGCTGGATTCGGTTCAGCAGCGGGATCTCCCGCCGGCACGGCGCGCACCAGGTCGCCCAGAAGTTCACGATGAGCGCCTTGCCGTCCCATTCGCTGATCGGGTGGACCCGGCCGTCGAGGTCGGCGAGTGAGAACGCCGGACGCTGACCCGGCACGCCGCCCGGGTCCGGTGCGGTTGGCGGCGCTGGCCTCGGGGTCGCCGCCGGGGTCGGGCCCGCCATCGGCGGCGGCCCGTGCGACACGCGGTCGTACACGTACGCGCCGAGCACGGCAGCGCCGAGCACGGCAAAGCCGCACAGCGCGAGGGTCAGCGGCCGGGGCATGGCGGTGAGCGCCCCTCAGCCCGTGCCCGCCGCCGCGTCCGGGAGTGCGTTCGCGAGCTCGCGCAGCGCGCCGGGCGTCAGGATCTGCGGCAGCACCTCCGGCGCCGCCGCCCTCGGCTTGTAGAAGAGGTAGAGCGGCACGCCGGCCCGCCCGTGGCGGGCGAGCTCGCGGCTGATGGTCGCGTCCTGGTTGGTCCAGTCGGCGGTCACGGTCTCGACGCCCTTGGCGCGGAACAGCGCCTGTACCTCGTCGTTCTCGATCGCGACATGCTCGTTGACCTTGCAGGTCACGCACCAGTCGGCCGTGAAGATCACGAACACCGGCCGGCCGGCCGCCACCAGCGCGTCGACGCGCTCCGGCGAGTACGCCGGTGCCGCGGCGGCGCTGCCCGGCGCGTGCGCGGGCGTCGCGGCGGCGCCCTTGATGCCGGCCGGGAGTGCGCAGGCGGCGATCAGCGCGGCGAGTGCGACGACGGCGTTGACGTGACGCCAGCCGCCGTGCACGGACTTTCGCAGCTCGTAGCACCACGCCGCGAGCGCGACCAGGATCAGGCCGAAGATCGCGACCGCGAGCAGCTGCGCGCTCGACTGCTGCGCCAGCACCCACAGCAGCCAGCCGGCCGAGGCATACATCGGGAATGCGAGGGCCTGCTTGAAGTGGTTCATCCAGGCGCCCGGCTTCGGCAGCAGGTGGCGGGCGGCCGGCACGAGCGCGAGCAACAGGTACGGGATCGCGAGCCCCAGGCCGAGCGCGGCGAACACCGCCAGCGCGGCGGCGGCGCTCTGCGTCAGCGCGACGCCGACCGCGGTCGCCATGAACGGCGCCGTGCACGGCGTCGCGACCAGCGTCGTGAGCACGCCGGTGAAGAAGCTCGCCCGGGCGCCGTCGCCCTGCGTCAGGCGGTCGCCGGCGCCGGCGAGCGAGCCGCCGACCTCGAACACCCCGGACAGGTTGAGGCCGACCAGCATCAGCAGGTAGCACAGCGCCAGCACGAAGCGCGGTGACTGCAGCTGGAAGCCCCAGCCGATCTGCTCGCCGGCGGCGCGCAGCGCGAGCAGTGCGCCGGCGAGCACCAGCATCGAGGCGATGACGCCGGCCGTGTACGCGAAGCCTTTCAAGCGCGTGCCGGCCGCGTCGCCGTCGGCGGCCGCCGCGAGGCTGACCGCCTTGATCGAGAGCACCGGCAGCACGCACGGCATCAGGTTGAGGACGAGACCGCCGAGGATCGCCAGCAGGATCGCGACGCCGAGCGTCGGCGCTCCCCCGGCGGACGCACCGTCCGCCGCGGGCAGCGCGATCGCGAGCACGCGCGTTTGCGGCGGGTAGCACAGCCCCGCATCGGCGCAGCCCTGGTAGGACACGCTGACCTGGAACGGGCCGGCGGCGGCGGCGCCTCGCGTCAGCGGGACCGTGCCGTCGACCTGCTGGCGGTAGATCTGCTGGCGGCCGAAGTACGCATCCTCGTGGTCGAGTCCCTGCGGCAGCGCGAGCGCGCCGAGCGTCAGCCGCGTGTCGTCGGTCTTGACCGAGATCTTGTCGCGGTACAGGTAATAGCCGTCCGCGATCACGAGCCGCAGGCGCAGCCGGTCGGGTCCGTCCGCCTCGAGCGTCGCCCGGTAGGCCTCGTCGACCGGCAGGAAATCGTCCTGCTTGGCCGGCGCCTTGTCGCCAAGGAGCGTGCCGAGCAGCGGCGCGCGCGGGCCGCCGGCCGGGGCGCCGGTCGCGGGCAGCGCGACCTTCGTCGTCCAGGTCTGCGGCGGGTAGCACAGCCCCGCGTCCGCGCAGCCCTGCAGCTTGAGCGTCAGGCTGAGCGCGGCGGGCGCGGCGCCCGCGATCGAATAGGGCACGCGGATCGCCACCGGTCCCCGGTAGATCTCCTGGGTGCCGAAGTAGTCGTCGGTGTGCGGCAGGCCCTTCGGGTACTCGGGCGCGCCGAGCGTGACGCCGGCGCTGTCCGTCGCGAAGCCGAGCCGCTGGCGATAGAGGTAATAGCCCGCGTGGATGTCGTAGTGCACGACGAGCGCGTGCGCATCGGCCTCGACGCGGTAGGCGTAGGCCTGCTGCGGCGGCAGGAAGTCCTCGTCGGCCTGAGCGCTCGGCGCCGTGAGTGCCGTGGCCGCGACGAGCGCGAGCGCGGCGACGGCGGCAAACCAGGGACGCGACGGGGACTGCTTCATGGGTCGATCGCTCCGGCCAGCGGCCTCAGGGGTCGGGTCGCGCGGGTTTTAAGAGTTCGCGCCGGCGCTCGAGTTCGGTTTCGCCGCCCCCGCACCGAGGGGCCCGGCCGACGCCGACGCGGTCCGTCTCGACCCGCCAATAAAGCTCAACAAATCCAATGGGATAAGGAGGGTGTTCGACGCTCTCGCGGCGCAGCGAGCATAGCCGTCGCGGCCCGGGCTGTCACGGCGGGTCGGTCACGCTTATCGCACTGTCCCGGCTTGAATTAGCCGGCGCCGCCGCTATAGTTAGCAGCCACCTAGGGTGAGTGCTAACAGCTTTCCCGGACGACCGGCACCCGCCGGTCGTCGGACCTATGTCAAGCAGTTCGAAGGAGGACACCGATGTCGACAAAGATTCGTCCGTTGCACGATCGCGTCATCGTCAAGCGCGAGGAAGACGAGCGCAAGTCGCCGGGCGGGATCGTGATCCCGGACACCGCGACCGAGAAGCCGATCAAGGGCCGCGTCATCGCGGTCGGCAAAGGCAAGATTCTGGAGGGCGGCGATGTCCGTCCCCTCGACGTCAAGGTTGGCGACAAGGTGCTGTTCGGTAAGTACAGCGGCACCGAAGTGAAGGTCGACGGCGACGACGTCCTCGTGATGCGCGAGGAAGACATCATGGCCGTCATCGAAGGCAAGTAGGCCTCCCCTCACACCCCACGAATTCAGGAAGGATTGCAGCAATGGCAGCGAAAGAAGTCCGTTTTAGCGACGACGCCCGGACCCGAATGGTCAAGGGCGTGAACATCCTGGCGAACGCGGTCAAGGCGACGCTGGGCCCCAAGGGCCGCAACGCGGTGCTCGAGAAGAGCTTCGGCGCCCCGACGATTACCAAGGACGGCGTCAGCGTCGCCAAGGAAATCGAGCTCAAGGACAAGTTCGAGAACATGGGCGCGCAGATGGTCAAGGAAGTCGCGAGCGCGACCTCCGACGAGGCCGGCGACGGCACCACGACCGCGACCGTGCTCGCGCAGGCGATCATCCGCGAGGGCCTGAAGGCCGTCGCCGCCGGCGTCAACCCGATGGACCTCAAGCGCGGCATCGACCAGGCGGTCGTCGCGGCGGTGGAGGAGCTCAAGAAGCTCTCCAAGCCGTGCAAGGACACCAAGGCGATCGCGCAGGTCGGCACGATCTCGGCCAATTCCGACGAGAGCATCGGCGAGACGATCGCCGAGGCGATGGAGAAGGTCGGCAAGGAAGGCGTGATCACGGTCGAGGAAGGCCAGAGCCTCAACAATGAGCTCGACGTCGTCGAGGGCATGCAGTTCGACCGCGGCTACGTGTCGCCGTACTTCATCAACAACCAGGCGAACCAGACGGCCGAGCTCGACAAGCCGCTGATCCTGCTCTACGACAAGAAGATCTCGAACATCCGCGAGCTGCTGCCGGTGCTGGAGGCGATCGCCAAGGCCGGCCGTCCGCTGCTGATCATCGCCGAGGACGTCGAGGGCGAGGCGCTCGCGACGCTGGTCGTCAACACGATCCGCGGCATCGTCAAGGTCGCGGCCGTCAAGGCGCCGGGCTTCGGCGACCGCCGCAAGGCCATGCTGCAGGACATCGCGATCCTGACCGGTGGCACGGTGATCTCGGACGAGGTCGGCCTGTCGCTCGAGAAGGCGTCGCTGAGTGATCTCGGCGAGGCCAAGAAGGTCGTCGTCGAGAAGGAGAACACGACGCTGATCGATGGCGCCGGCAAGCCGGCCGACATCAAGGCGCGCGTCGCGCAGATCCGCCAGCAGGCCGAGGAAGCGACCTCCGACTACGACAAGGAGAAGCTGCAGGAGCGCGTTGCCAAGCTCTCCGGCGGCGTCGCGGTCATCAAGGTCGGTGCCTCGACCGAGGTCGAGATGAAGGAGAAGAAGGCCCGCGTCGAGGACGCCCTGCACGCGACCCGCGCGGCGGTCGAGGAAGGCGTGGTCCCGGGCGGTGGCGTGGCGTTCCTGCGCGTCGTCAAGACGCTCGAGAAGCTGACGCACGACAACGAGGACCGCAACTTCGGCATCAAGATCCTGGCGCGGTCGATCGAGGAGCCGTTGCGGCAGATCGTCACCAACGCGGGCGAAGACGCTGCGGTGGTCCTCAACAAGGTGAAGGAAGGCAAGGGCAACTTCGGCTACAACGCCGCGACCGGCGACTACGGCGACATGATCGAGATGGGCATCCTGGATCCCACCAAGGTCACGCGCCTCGCGCTGCAGAACGCGGCGTCGGTGGCGGGCCTGCTGCTGACGACCGAGGTCATGGTGGCCGAGGCTCCGAAGGATGAGGAGCACTCGCACCCGGCCCCGGGCGGCATGGGCGGCATGGGTGGCATGGACATGTGATGTCCGCCGGCCGGCGGCGCAGGCCGCCGGCCGGATTCAATCCAAGCTGATACGCTTCGAAGCCCCGCTCTGCGGGGCTTCGTCGTTCTGGAGCCTGCTTCGGTATGCACCGTCCATGAAGCCGCGGACCTCCAAGGCGCCGGCCAAGATGGCTGACATCGCGCGCCTCGCGGGCGTCTCGGAGTCGACCGTGTCGCGGGCGCTCGCCGGCAGCCCGCTGGTCGCACGCGCCAAGCGCGAGGCGATCGTGAAGCTCGCGCGCGAGCGCGGCTACGTCGTGAACTCGGCGGCGCGGAGCCTGCGCCTGCAGCGCACCGACACGATCACGGTCGTCATTCCGCTCGGGCACGAGGCCGGCCAGCCGCTGACCGACCCCTTCTTCGTCGAGATGCTCGGCTACCTTGCGGACGAGATCACGCGACGCGGCTACGGGGTGTTCCTGCAGAAGATCGTCCCGCCGATGAACGACTGGCTGCCGCAGATCATCGCCAGCCACCGGTCGGACGGCGTCATCATCGTCGGCCAGAGCACCGAGCACGAGATCATCGCCGCGAGCGCGGCCTCGTACCGGCCGCTGGTCGTCTGGGGCGGGCACGCCGAGGCCCCGCCGTACTGCACCGTCGGCACCGACAACGTCGCCGGCGCGAGGCTCGCAGTCGAGCACCTGCTGCGGCTCGGCCGGCGCCGCATCGTCTTCTGCGGCGACACGCAGCCGCCGGAGATCCGCCTGCGCTACGAGGGCTACCAGCTCGCGATGCGCGCGGCGCGCGGCGTCGATCCGCTGCCGGTCGTGCCGGCGCACCTGACCCCCGACGCGGCCTACGAGGCGATGCGCGCGTTCATCGGCGGCAAGCCGCGCTTTGACGCCGTGTTCGCGGCCAGCGACGTGATCGCGATCAGCGCGATCCGCGCGCTGCGCGCGGCCGGCCTGCGCGTACCCGAGGACGTGGCCGTGGTCGGCTTCGACGACATCACGCTCGCCCGGCACACGGCGCCGTCGCTGACGACGATCCGGCAGGACCTGAAGCGTGGCGCGGAGACGATGGTCGATCTCGTGCTGCGGCGGATCGGCGGCGACGACGCGCCGTCGGCGACGATGCCGCCCGAGCTCATCGTCCGCGAGTCCTGCGGCGGACTGAAGGGCTAGGCGCGGGACCGCAATCGATTGCCAACCCGGTGCGCGCCGGGTCATGCTGGCGCGGGCAACGGCGCCAGCCGCTCGGGGGGAGGCGATGGACGAGGCCACGGCCGGGCCGGCCGACCGGACGCGTGCGATCCGCTGGCTGACCTACCTGATGTTCTTCATGTTCGCGATGACGACCGACTCGGTCGGTCAGATCATCCCGACCGTCATCGCCGAGTTCCACCTGACGATGACGCGCGCCGGCGCCCTGCACTACGGGTCGATGCTCGGCATCGCGTGCGCGGCACTCGGGCTTGGCTTCCTGGCCGACCGGATCGGCCGCAAGCGCACGATCCTCGCCGGACTCGCGCTCTTCGCCGCGACGGCCTACCTGGTGCCGGCGTCGGTCGGCTTTGGCCAGCTGCTCGGGCTCATCGTGATCGCCGGCGCCGCCATCGGCATCTTCAAGACCGGCGCGCTGGCGCTGGTCGGCGAGATCTCGGCGAACCCGGAGCAGCTGACCTCGACGATGAACCTGGTCGAGGGCTTCTTCGCGGTCGGCGCGATCGTCGGGCCCCTGATCGTGCGCCAGCTCGCGGCGCAGGGCGTGTCGTGGCGCTGGCTGTATGCGATCGCGGGCGTCCTGTGCACGCTGCTGTTCCTGGTCGCGCTCGGTGCGCGTTACCCGCGCGCGGTGGCGTCGTCCACGGCGCCGCGCAACCTCGCGAGCACGCTGCGGCTCCTGCCGAACCGGTACGCGCTCGGCTTCGGCGCCGGTGCCTTCGCCTACGTCGTCGTCGAGTGCGCGATCTACGTCTGGATGCCGACGCTGCTCGCCGGCTACCACGGCGCGTTCGAATGGCTGGTGGGATTCGCGCTGCCGGCGTTCTTCGTCATGCGGGCCCTCGGCCGCTTCCTCGGCGCATGGCTGTTGCACCGGCTTGAATGGTCGACCGCGATCGCCGTGTCGGGCGTCGCGATCTTCGCCTGCTTCCTCGGCAGCGCGCTCGGCGGCGTCGGCGTCGCGCTCTTCCTGCTGCCGCTCGCCGGCCTGTTCATGTCGATCGTGTACCCGACGCTGAACTCGAAGGGCATCGGCTGCTTCCCGACCGCCGATCACGGCGCCATCGCGGGCATCCTGCTCTTCTTTACGTGCGCCGGTGCCGTGCTCGGGCCGCTCGCGATGGCGCGGCTGGGCGATGCCTTCGGCGATGCGAGCGCGGGATTCGTCGGCGCAACGGCCTGCGCGGCGCTGCTCGCGGCCGGGCTCGTACTGAACGTCGTTCTGAAGCCGGCGCACCCGCAGCTGGCACGATTCGCCGGCACGGAGGCAATGGCGTGAGGAACCAGGTCCAGCTCATCACCTACGTCGATCGCCTCGGCGGCGGCGGCATCCGCGAGCTGCAGGCGCTGCTGGCCGGCCCGCTGGCCGGGCTGTTCGGCGGCGCGCACCTGCTGCCGTTCTTCCACCCGATCGACGGCGTCGACGCGGGTTTCGACCCGATCGACCACACGCGGGTCGATGCGCGACTCGGCGACTGGCACGACATCCGGGCCCTCTCCGCCGACCTCGAGCTCATGGCCGACGTGATCGTCAACCACGTCTCGCGTGAGTCGCCGCAATTCCTCGACTATGCCGCGCACGGCGCGGACTCGCCGTACGCGGGCATGTTCCTGACGCTCGACGCAGTCTTCCCGGCCGGCGCGACCGAGCGCGAGCTCACCGCCATCTACCGTCCGCGGCCGGGGCTGCCGTTCTCGCCAGCGACGGTCGGTGCGGGCGAGCGGCGCCTGCTGTGGACGACCTTCTCGCCGCAGCAGGTCGACATCGACGTCGAGCACGAGGAAGGGCGCGCCTACCTGGCGAGCATCCTCGATACCTTCGCCGCCAACGGCGTGCGCATGGCGCGGCTCGACGCCGTCGGCTACGCGATCAAGCGGGCTGGCACGCGCTGCTTCATGATTCCGGAGACTTTCGAGTTCATCGACCGCTTCACGGCGCTCGCGCACCGCCGCGGCATCGAGGTGCTCGTGGAGGTGCACTCCTACTACCGCGACCAGATCGCGATCGCATCGCGCGTTGACTGGGTGTACGACTTCGCGCTGCCGCCGCTGGTACTGCACGCCTTCGCCTACCGCACTGCCGAGCGGCTCGCCGAGTGGATCGCGATCCGCCCGAGTAACGCACTGACGGTGCTCGACACGCACGACGGCATCGGCATCATCGATGTCGGCGCCGACCCGGCCGATCGCGCGGCCCGGCCCGGGCTCGTCCCGGATGCCGAGCTCGACTACCTCGTCGAGTCGATCCACGAGCGCTCGCAGGGCGAGAGCCGTCTGGCGACCGGCGCCGCCGCTTCGAACCTCGACCTGTACCAGGTCAACTGCACCTTCTACGACGCGCTCGGTCGCGACGACCGCGAGTACCTGATCGCGCGCGCGGTGCAGCTGTTCCTGCCCGGCGTGCCGCAGGTGTACTACGTCGGGCTGCTGGCCGGCCTCAACGACACCGAGCTCCTCGCGCGCACCCAGGTCGGCCGCGACATCAACCGCCACTATTTCGGGCCGGGCGAGATCGAGACGGCGCTCAGCCGGCCCGTGGTCCGCGACCTGCTGACGCTGATCCGCCTGCGCAACTCGCACCCGGCCTTCGCCGGCGCATTCGAGTCGCAGCTGGTCGGCCCGGCCGGCCTCAGGCTCACCTGGACGCGCGGCGCCGAGCGCGCCGAACTCGCCGTCTCGTTCGCGGATGCGACGCTGGTGCTGCGGCTCGAGGGCCGCAGCGGCTCGCGCCTCGCCGCACTTGAGTCCTTCGACGCCGGTGGCTGAGGCGCACGCCGCGCGCCGCGCCGGCATCGCCGCGGTGGCGATGCTGCTCGCGGCCGCGACCGGCGTGGCGGCCGCCGGCGCGCCGCCGATGACTGCCGGGCTCGCATGGCGCGGCAGCAGCGTCTCGGTCACGTCGTCGACGGGAGCGGACGGGCTGCGCCGCTACCGCCTGCAGGCGCGCGACCCGCGCGGCGGCATGACCGAGCGCTCGGTCGCCGAGTCCGGCGAGCGGCCGCGCCTGCGCACACCGAGCCGCCTGCTCGACGCCTTGTTCGCGCTGACGATGCAGGAGGTCGCCGACGACAGCGTCGCCTCAATCCGTGACGCGGCCTTCAACGACGGCCGGCCGATCGCCTGCGCGTGCTTCGAGACCGGCGAGCGCTGGCACTACGTGTGGACGCGTGACGTGTCGTACGCCGCCGACCTCGGGCTCGCGCTGCTCGAGCCCGGCCGCACCCGCGCCTCGCTCGAGTTCAAGGTCTCGCCGCTGCGCGCCGAACTGCTCGCCGCGGGCGTCGCGCCGGCCACCGTCGTCGCCGAGGACACCGGCAGCGGCGGCAGCTGGCCGGTCAGCACCGACCGGGTCGTGTGGCTGCACGCGGCCGCGCGCGTGCTCGACGCCCTCGGCGGCGCGGAGGCCGACGGTTTCGCGCGGCGCCTGTACGCGATCGCCTCCGACACGCTCGCCGAGGATCGCGAGTTCGCCTTCGACGCCGCGCTCGGCCTTTATCGGGGCGAGACCTCGTTCCTCGACTGGCGCGAGCAGACCTACCCGGCGTTCACGGCGCGCGACACGCGGTTCATCGCCGAGTCCTTCGCGCTGTCGACCAACGTGCTGCACTACCTCGCGCTGCGCGACCTCGATGCACTCGACCGGCGGCTGCACGGCACGGCGCTCGGCGCAGCGGCGAGTGAGGCCGACGCGCTGCGCGCCGCGATCGACCGGGCGTTCTGGCTCGAGGCCGACGGCCTCTACGCCAGCTACCTCGCGCCCGGCCTCGTGCCGCAGCCGCTGCGAACCTTCGACCTGCTCGGCGAGTCGCTGGCCGTCATCGCCGGCATCGCGGACGAGCGCAAGGCGCGGCTCATCGCGCGCGGCTACCCGCGGACCGAGGTCGGCCCTCCGGTCGTGTTCCCGGAGCGTGCCGGCGTCGCGATCTACCACAACCGCGCGATCTGGCCGTTCGTGACGGCCTATGCGCTGCGGGCTGCGGCGCGGGCGCACGAGCCGGAAGTCGCGGCCGCGGCCCTGCGCTCGCTGTGGCGCGGCACGGCGCTCGCGCTCTCGAACATGGAGAACTTCGAGTTCCTGTCGGGCTCGACCCACGTCGATGACGGACCGCTGTCCGGCCCGGTGATCAACTCGCCGCGCCAGCTGTGGTCAGTCGCCGCCTTCGCTGGCAGCGCGATCGAGGTGCTGTGGGGCGTCGAGCCGGCGTCGGGCGGCCTGCGCGTGCACCCGTTCGTGCCGGCCGAGACCGCCGCAGCGCTGGGCGCCGCGGGCCGCTCGCTGTGGCTGCGCGACCTCCGTTTCCGGGGCGCCCGCCTTGACGTCGAGCTGCGGGTGCCGGCGGCGCTGCCGGCCGGTGCCTGGCTCGAGGCGCGGCGCGTCCGGGTCGACGGGCGCGCGCAACCCGAGGGTCGCGTGCCGCTCGCGGCGCTCCGACCCGTCGGGGTCACGCGGATCGTCGTCGACCTGCGCGTCGGCGGGCGGGCGCCGCCCGCGCCCGCGGCGCTGCTCGTGCAGGACCCGGGCTCGCTGACCGACGCGGAGCGGGCGGGGTTGTTCGCACCGGCCGCGCCCGAGCGCGCGAGCGGCCGGCGCACCGGCGAGCTCCTCGAGATCGAGCCGCCGGCGCCGGTACCGGGCACGACGCTCGACCTGCTCGACGATCGCGGGACCCGCCGGACGCTCGGGCCCGGCACGGCCGGCGCGGTGCGGCTGCCGGCACCGGGCACGACCGCCTGCGTCGCGTTCATCGCGCGCGGGCCGGTGGCCGGACTCGACTCGCTGCCGGGGCCGGACCGGTGCTGGCCGGCTGACGGGTTCTTCGAGTCGGTGCCCGCGGGCGACCCGCGGCTGTCGGCGCCCGGCGCGACCCTCGGCGCGGATGCCGACGGCGCGCCCGCGTACGTCGACTGGGGCGGCATCCACGACGAACTGAGTCTCGACGTCCCGGGGTGGGGCGACGGGCTGCTGCGCGTGCGGCTCGAGTACCGGAACGCGCACGGGCCGGTCAACACGGGGGTCACGGCGGCCGTCAAGCGCATCCGCGCGAATTGCGGCTCGCAGGCGGCGGCGCAGCAAGGCGCGATCGTGATGCCGCACGTCGCGACCGCCGACGGTCCCGCGCTCTCGACCGGCTTCGTGTTCCGGGCACGCGCCGGCGAGCGCTGCCGGCTCGAGCTCAGCGACGGCCTCAACATGTCCTACCTGCAGCACTTCGCGCTCTACACCGGCGGCGCCGGCGGGCGCGCCGGCGCGCTCAACCGGGCGACGATCCGCGCGGTGCGGATCGAGCGGGTGGCGGTGCCGTAGTGCCTCAGCCGCGGAAGTCGCCGGCGGCGTAGTCCGGGACCGCGCCCGGCTGCGAGGCGACGAAGGCCGCGAGGCGCGCGGCACGTTCCATCGCCGTGGCCGGTGCCCGGCCGTCGAGCAGCTCCGCGAGCAGCATCGCGAGGAACGCATCGCCCGCGCCGACCGTGTCGATGACCTCGGATCGCGCGGCGGGCTGGTCGAACCACTGCCCGTCGTGCCAGAGCACCGCGCCGCGCTCGCCCCGCGTGATGCAGAGCGATGCGACGCCGAAGCGCGCCGCCAGCACGTCGAGCAAGTCCGGCGGGTCGGCCGCGACGCCGAGCCATGCCGCGACGCGATCTGCCTCGCTGTCGTTCAGCTTGACGAAGTCGGCGCGGGCGAGCGAGGCGAGCGCCACGTCGCGCTGGTCGTGTGGCGCGCGCAGGTTGAGGTCGAGCACCCGCCAGCACGCTGCATCGACAAGCCGGCGCACGGCCTCGACCGCCGCCGGCGTGCGCTGGCTGAGGGTGCCGAACACCAGCGCCGACGCGCCGTTCGCGGCCTCGAGCGCGTGCGCATCGGCCTCGATGCGGTCCCACGCGGCGGGCGAAGGGAACTCATAGCGGGCCGAGCCCGTGCCGTCGAGCACCGCCCGGGCCTCGCCGGTCGGCAGCCACGGGTCCACCTGGACGCGCGCGGTGCCAAGGCCGACAGCCCGCATCCGCGCCAGCGCCTCGCGGCCGCGCGCGTCCGCGCCGACGCGCGAGACGAGGCACACCGGTGCACCGAGACGGGCCAGGTGCGCGGCGACGTTGAACGGCGCGCCGCCCAAGAAAGCGCCGTGCGGCAGGACGTCCCACAGCGTCTCGCCGAGGCAGACGATCGGTGCGTGCACCGCCAGAGTCTAGCGCCGGGCGCGCCCTTGTGCGGCCGCGACCCGCTCCGGTAGGGTGCCTCGCGGTCGTGGCAGGCCCGTGCAGGTGGGAGTCGGCGCCCGGTGAACGCGTGATGCGCATCAACCTCGTGGCCTTCGAGAACGGCGTCGGCAACTCGCGCGACATCGTGCTGGCACGCGAAGCGCTCGTCAGCCTGGGCCACGAGGTCACGGTGACGGTGCCGAGCCGCCACGCGCGCCGCCGGCGCAAGCTGCGCCTGGTGCGTGCCTTGTGCCGCGCGCGGCTCGCGCGCGCGAGGCGCCGCGCCGTTGCGCCGCCCTTCGATGTGAACGTGATGCTCGAGCACGTCTGGCCGGAGGCGCTGCACCTCGCGCGGCACAATGTGCTCGTGCCGAACCCGGAGTTCTGCGACCGGCATGACCGCAGCCTGCTCGGCTCGATCGACTTCATCTGGGCGAAGACGCCGACCACGCAGCGGATCTTCGCGGCCCTCGGTCGTCCGACGGCACTGGTCGGCTTCGACAGCCTCGACCGGCGGCTCGCCGGTGCCGCGCCGGCCCGGGACTTTTTCCACCTGGCGGGAAAGAGCCGCATGAAGGGCACGGCGCGGCTGCTCGGCGTGTGGCGTCGGCACCCCGAATGGCCGGCACTGACCGTCGTGCAGAGCCTCGAGCCGGGCGCCGCGGCGTCGCCCGCTCCGAACGTGAAGGTCGAAAGCCGCTACCTCGACGACGCGGCGCTGCGCGCATTGCAGAACGGCAGCGCCTTCCACCTGTGCACCTCGCAGACCGAGGGCTGGGGCCACTACCTCGCCGAGGCGGCGAGCACGGGTGCGGTCGTGCTCGCGACCGACGCGCCGCCGATGAACGAGCTGATCGGCGCCGATCGCGGCCTGCCGGTCCGCGCCGTCGCTCGCGGCCGGCAGAACCTCGCGACGCTGTACGAGTTCGACGAGGGCGCGCTCGAGGCGCAGGTCGAGGCCGCGCTCGCGCTCGACGCCACGGCGCGCGCGCGGCTCGGCACCGCCGCGCGCCGCTGGTTCGAGGAGAACAAGCGCGGCTTCCCGCAGCGCCTCGCCGAGGCGCTCGGCCAGCTGTCGCGCGCCGCCGCGTCGCCGCTCAATCCGGCGGCAGGCGCGTGACGGCAAGACTGTTGGTCACGTCGTCGACCGCCGCGTAATTGAACCGCGCCTCGCGTCCGAGGACCGTGTCGAGCCCGAATGCGCCGCCCTGGCTGGCGTCGACGTCGTACTCGCGGACGAACCGGCCCGAGCGGGTGAACTCGACGATCTCGCTCGGGTGCAGCACGTCGCCGTTCACGGCGTCGCCGTTCGCCGTCAGCAAGTGGCCGTTCGGCGCGAAGCGCAGCGCCAGCGGGCCGCGCAGGTGCGTATCGGCGAACACGAGGCTGCCCCGCCAGGCGGCGCTGCCCCGCGCGATCGCGTGCGGGACCGAGAAGATCGCGTTGTCGGCCGTCGAGGCGACGTACAGCGTGTCCGAGCCGGCGTCGTAGGCGAGCCCCGTCGGACCGATGATGACCGCCGCCGGGTTCGGCATCGTCGTGTAGCCCTTGGCGATCGTCGTCTTCGACTGCAGCGTGACGCCGCTCGAGCCGACCGCGACGTCGAGCCGCGAGACCGTGCCGTTCAGGACGTTCGAGACGAACACGTGCGCGTGCGTGCCTTCGTCCACGATCGTCAGGTCCCAGGGGCCGTCGAGGAACACGGGGTCGGTCCAGGTTGCAAGCCAGTGGCCGTTGCGATCGACGACCTGCAGCGCGCCCTGGCCGATCGTCGCGGCCGTGCCATCGGTGGTCGGCACGGTGCCGACCAGCACGTAGCCACCGCGCAGCACGCCGAGCGCCGTGTCCGTGCCCGGAAGGCTGCTCGTGAAGAACACCTGCGCGGCGCCCGGAGGTGCGAGCGGGCCGGTGGGCGTGAACTGCACGACGGTCGTGCCGGTGCCCTGCACGTTGCCGGTGTTGTTCCAGTTCGCGATCAGCACGTCGCCGGGGTGGATCGCGCCGCCCGGCGGAAATCCGCTTGGCACGAACGCGACGCCGTAGGGGTTGATGTCGCCGTTCGCCGGGATGGTCGAGGTATTCACGAGCCGAGGCACGAACACCTCGTCGTCGCCGTCGGCAAGCGCGACGGCGAGCGGTGCGGCGATCAGCGCGACGGCCGCGGCGAGCGCACGCATCATCCTTGGTACGTCATCGATCGAGTGCATGGCGGTTCCCCAGGGTGGTTGAACGCGCGCGACAGCGGTCCGGCAGCCGCGCTGGCTGACGGCTTCCCGTCGATGTCGCGTCACGATGCGCGGGTGCGCGGAGGTAGGTGCCACCGCGACGCGCGCCGGTTCGTTGGTCGATCGATGCTTGAGCGACAGTGACGCTTGCCTGACAATCGTCCACCGCACGCGCGCCGTGCGTCGCCACGCCGCGGGGCCCGCATGAAGGTTGCGATCTTCCATCCGCACTTCGACTCGCCGCGCGGCGCGGAAAAAGTCGCGTTCGTGCATGCGCACGCGCTCAGGCAGCTGGGCTGGGACGTGAAGCTGCTGTGCTTCGACTGGAAGCCGGAAGCGTTCACGCCGGCGGACCGCGACCTCGCGCCGCGCTTCGTGCCGCTGCCGCGCAGGTACTGGAGCGGCCGGCCCGATCGGCGCACGATCGCGGCGCTCGCGTCCGAGCTCGACGGGCGCGACCTCGCCGTCGCCCACAACTACCCTGCGAGCGCGTACCTCGGCCACACGAGCTCGGCGGCGCGCCGCTACTGGTACTGCGAGGAGCCGTTCCGCGCGCTGTACGTGCCGGAGACGCGCCCCGGCCTGCACCGGGCGTACCTCGATGGCCGCCTCGACCGGCGCTCACCGCTCGGCGCGTCGTATGCGCGGGCGCTGCGCAACTCGCGCTGGAACCTGGCGCTCAATCCGCGCTACCGCGGCAAGCGCCGCGCGGACCTCGCGGGGGTTGCGCGCCTGGACGGCGTCGCGGCGAACAGCGGCGCAACGGCGACGATCGTGACCTCGCTGTACGGCCGCGCGCCGAGCGTGCTCTTCTGCCCGGTGGACTTTCCGGCGCGCTTGCCGCCGCCGGCGCCCGACTCCGGGCCGCTGCGCGTCCTGACGATGGGCGGCTTCGCGCCGATCAAGGGGCTCGCGCTGCTGCTCGCGGGCGTCGAGCGCTTCCTCGCCGCGGCGCGCCGCCCGGTCGTATTCGAGGTCGTCGGCGCCGGCCATGAGCGGGCCAGCGTCGAGCGGCTGATCGCCGGCACGCGCGCCGCAGAGGTGCTGCGGATCCACGGCTGGATCAGCCAGGCGCAGCTGCTCGAGCTGCGGGCGCAGTGTCACGCGTTCGCGGCAATGCCGGCCGATGAGCCGTTCGGCATGGTGTTCGGCGAGGCGATCGCCGCCGGGCTGATCGCGATCGGACCCGACCACGGCGGCCCGGTCGAGATCCTGTCGTACGGTGATGCGGGGCTGATCGCCGATCCGTTCTCGCCGCAGAGCGTGGCCGACGCCCTGCACCGGTTCGTCGCGCTCTCGCCCACCGACCGCGCCGAGCTGCGGGAGCGGGCCTTTGCGCTCGCGAAGCCGCGCATGGAGACGGCCGCACTCCCGGGCCGGCTGGAGGCGTGGCTCAGGCCACGCTGAGCGGGCTCACGCCGCGAGCAGGGCGGCGACCGCCTCGACGTTCGGCCATTCGGCCGCGTGCAGCAGCGTGACCCGCGCGCCGAGTGGCGCCCACGCGGCGACCGAGCGCGGGCCGTAGACGGCGATCAGATGGGCGCCGACCGCGGCCGCGAGGTGACCCGGCCCCGTGTCATTGGCGACGACGCCGCGCGCGCGCGATAGCACCGCTGCATAGGCGCCGAGGTCGAGACCCGGCAGGCTCACCGCCGCGGGCAGGACTTCCGCCACGCGCGACTCCTCGCCCGGACCCGGGCAGACCACGGTCGGGACGCCGTCGGCTGCCAGCCGGCGCCCGAGCGCCGCGAAGCCCGGCCACACCTTGGCCTGTTCGCGGTCGTCCGCGCCGGAAAACGGGCAGAGCGCGACGAAGGATCGCGCACCGAGGCCGCGCGCCTCGAGCAGCGACGCGGCACGCGCCGCGTGCGCCGCGCCGGGCACCAGATCGACGCGGGTCGGGTAGGGCGCTTCCTCGCCGAGGAAGACGCTCGCGAGGTGCCAGTAGGCGTGAGAGGCGTGCGCGAAACGCGGCAGCGGCACGGCCTGCGCGAGCAGCAGGCTGCGTGCGTCGCGCGCGTAGCCGACCGGCCGCCAGCCACCGAGCCGCGCCTCGAGGGCGGACGAAAAGGACTTCGTCAGCAGCAACGCGGGTGCCGGGCGACCCGCGGCGCGCGCCCTCCGCAGCGCGCGAAAGAGCCCCACGGCCTGCGCCGTCGCCGCCGGTCGCACGCTGACCCGCCACGGCTCCCCCGCCAGCAGGTCGACCGACCAGCGCCGGCCGACCAGCTCGAGCGCGAAGCCGGCCGCGGCCAGCCGGCGCAGCGTCGGCACCGACAGCACGACCTCGCCGACCCAGTTGCACAGGCGTACGGCGAGCGGCCCGCGGGCGGGGCCGGCGGCATCGGCGGGCGGGTCCGGCATCGCGGGCAACGCGTCAGCCGGCTTCCGCCGCGACCATCGCGCGCACGACGTCCGGCATGCGCAGGCGTGCGCGCCAGCCGAGCGCGCGCTCGGCGGCGGCCGGGTTGCCGCGGCTGACGGCGAGGTCGGTCGGCCGGAACAGCGATGCGTCCGAGTCGACGTACCGGCGCCAGTCGAGCTGCACGGCGGCGAAGGCGGCCGCGACGAACTGCTCGAGCGAATGGGACTCGCCGGTCGCGATCACGAAATCGCTCGGCGCCGGCTGCTGCAGCATGAGCCACATCGCCTCGACGTACTCCGGCGCCCAGCCCCAGTCGCGGACGATGTCGAGGCGGCCGAGCGTGAGCCGCTCGCCGGAGCCGCCGGCGATGCGCGCGGCGGCCGCCGCGATCTTGCGCGTGACGAAGCGGTGCGGCCGCAGCGGCGACTCGTGGTTGAACAGGATGCCGTTGCACGCGAACAGCGAATAGGCCTCGCGGTAGTTCTCGACGAGCCAGTGCGCCGAGGCTTTCGCCACCGCATACGGGCTGCGCGGCGCGAACGGCGTGCGCTCGGTCGCCGGCGCATCGCCGGCACTGCCGAAGCACTCGCTTGAGCTCGCGTGGTACAGCCTGATCGGGCGCTTCAGCAGGCGGATCGCCTCCATGAGGTTCAGGACGCCGATGCAGATGCTCTCGAGCGTCTCGGCTGGCTGCTCGAAGGACAGGCCCACCGAGCTCTGGCTGGCGAGGAAGTAGAGCTCGTCGGGCTGGCAGTCGTAGAGCACCGAGATCACGCTGCGGAAGTCGTTCGGCGCCATCGAACGCAGCGTGACCGACGCGCGGATGCCGAGCGCGTGCAGGTTCGAAAAGCTCGCCTGCTGCGCGTCGCGCGACGTGCCCCAGACTTCGTAGCCCTTGCCGAGCAGGAGCTTCGCGAGGTAGCTGCCGTCCTGCCCGCCGATGCCGCAGATCAGTGCTCTCATGGCGGGCTGGTGACCTCGGCGGTGGCCGGCGGGCGGAGAGGCCCGCCGGCGATGCACGTCGCGTCCGTTAGGTGATTCTGCTGTCCGGCGCGGCGTGACACACTAGCGATCAGTATAGCGCCGGGCCCGGCGCCGGTGCAGCGCGCGGCGCGGCGCCGCCCGGCCACGAGATGAGCTTCGACCCGAATTCCTCAACCGACGTGCAGCGCGCGCTGGAACGGCTGCGCGAGGCCGGATGCGAGCCGGCCGCACCCGCGGCCGAGCTGGCCGCCGTGCTCGATGCCAGCGAGTTCGTCGCCGCGACGCTGCTCGCCGATGCGACGTTCGCAGCCGCACCCGGCGCCGTCGACGCGGCGCCATTCGCGGCCGCTGCGGCGATCGACGGCGAGACCGAATTCATGGCGGAGCTGCGTCGCCTGCGGCGGCGCGCGCTAGCGCGCATCGCCTGGCGCGACCTGAGCGGCGCCGCCGACACCGCCGCAACGCTCGCCGCGCTGTCGTCGGCGGCGGACGGGGCGATCCGCGTCGCGCTCGGGTTCGCGGAGCGCCAGCTGCGCGCGCGCTACGGCACGCCGCGCGACGCGAACGGGACCGAGCAGCCACTGATCGTCGTCGGCATGGGCAAGCTTGGCGGCGGCGAGCTCAACTTCTCGTCGGATATCGATCTGATCTTCCTCTACCCGGAGGGCGGCGAGACCGACGGCCGCCGGCCGGTCGACAACTTCGAGTACTTCACGCGCTGCGGCCAGAAGCTGATCCAGCTGCTCGGCGCGACCACGGTCGACGGCTTCGTGTACCGGGTCGACATGCGGCTGCGGCCACTCGGCGAGCCAGGCCCGCTGGTCACGAGCTTTGCGGCGCTGGAGAGCTACTTCCAGGAGCACGGCCGGGACTGGGAGCGCTACGCGTGGATCAAGGCGCGGCCGGTGACCGGCGCGGACGAATACGCTCGGCTGTTCGCGGACGTCGTGCGGCCGTTCGTATTCCGCCGCTATCTCGACTTCGGCGTCATCGAGTCGCTGCGCGAGATGAAGGCGCTGATCAGCCGCGAGGTCGAGCGGCGCGAGCTCGACGGCAACATCAAGCTGGGGCGCGGCGGCATCCGCGAGATCGAGTTCGTCGTGCAGGCCCTGCAGCTGGTCCGCGGCGGCAGCGATTCGCGGCTCCGCGCCGCCTCGCTGCTCCAGGTTCTGCCACGGCTGGCCGGTCAGAAGCTGCTGCCGGAGTCCGCGGTGCGCGAGCTCGGCGTCGCCTACGAGTTCCTGCGCCGCCTCGAGAATCGCCTGCAGATGCGTCGCGACCAGCAGACGCACAGCGTGCCGGACGACGCGGCGGAGCGCGCGGCGCTCGCGCGCACGATGGGCGAGGCCGACTGGTCCGCGCTCGAGGCGCGGCTCGAGGCCGAGCGCGGGCGCGTGGCGCAGCACTTCGCGGCGCTGGTACTCGCGGGCGGTGATGCCGCGCCGGCCGCCGGCGACTTCGAGTCGGCGTTCTCGACAGCGACCACCCCGGCCGACCTCGCCGCGGTCCTCGCCTCGCTCGGGCTCGGGGACGGCGCCATCGCGGAGCTGTTGCTCGAGCTCCGCGGCTCGGGCTACTACCGCCGGCTCGACGTCACTGGCCGCAAGCGCTTGCACGCGCTGCTGCCACGCCTGCTAGGCGCCGCGGCGCGGCACGCCGATGCGGCCAGCTGCGCGAAGCGCGCCCTGGCCGTCGTCGAGGCCATCGGCGCGCGCACCAGCTACCTGGCCCTCCTCAACGAGAACCCGCACGCGCTTGGCCGCCTGGTCGAGATCTGCGCGCTCGGCAGCTTCCTGCCGGGCCAGATCGCTGCCTATCCGCTGCTGCTCGACGAGCTGATCGACGCGCGGCTGCTCGAGGAGCCGCCGAGCCGGGCGCTGCTCGCGGAAGAGCTCGAGCTGCGCTGCGCAGCCGAGGCGGGCGACGAGGAGCGCAGCATCGAGGCACTGCGGCAGTTCCAGCGCGCCGCGGTGTTCAGGGTCGCACTCTTCGACCTGACCGGCCGGCTGCCGATCATGCAGGTCAGCGACCGCCTGACCGACATCGCCGAGCTGATCCTCGAGCGCGCGATGGCGCTCGCCTGGCGCTCGACCACCGCGCTGTACGGCGCGCCCGGCTGCGGCCGCGGCGAGTCGCGGCGCAGCTGCGGCGTCGCCGCGGTCGGCTACGGCAAGCTCGGCGGGCGCGAGCTCGGCTACGGCTCGGACCTCGACCTCGTCTTCCTGCACGATTCTGCCGGCGAGGCGCAGGAGACCGCCGGCCCGAAGGTCATCGACAACGCCGTGTTCTTCCTGCGACTCGGGCAGAAGATCGTGCACCTGCTGAGCGTGCACACGGCGGCGGGGCGCCTGTACGAAGTCGACATGCGGCTGCGACCGAGCGGCAAGGGTGGCATGCTGGTCACGCAGATCGACGCCTTCGTCGAGTACCAGCGCGGCGAGGCCTGGACCTGGGAGCACCAGGCGCTGCTGCACTCGCGCGCGGTCGCCGGCACGGCCTCGATCCGGGACGCGTTCGAGGCCGCCCGCATCGAGCTGCTGACGCGCGCGGTCCGCCGCGCGACGCTGCGCGAGGACGTGCGGGCGATGCGGGACCGGATGCGGCGCGAGCTGTCGCGTGCCCAGCCCGGCGAGTTCGACATCAAGCAGGACCCGGGCGGGATCGCCGACATCGAGTTCCTAGCGCAGTACTGGGTGCTCGCGGATGCCGGGCGGATGCCTGCGCTCGTCACCTTCTCGGACACGATCCGCCAGCTCGAGTCGGTCGGTTCGGCGGCGATCGTCGAGCACCGGATTATCGACGCGCTCGTCGACACCTACCGCGAGTACCGGCGGATCGTGCACCGCCTCTCGCTGGAGTCGGCGCCGGCGGTCGTGCCGGCCGCACCGCACGCGGCGGCGCGCGCGGCGGTCGTCGCCGTCTGGGACGCGATCATGGTGCGCGGGGAGACGCTGCCACCCGGCGCGGCGACCCCGCAGGCCGCTCCGCTATAATGGCGCGAACCGCCGACGAGACAGCCATGGCCGCACCGGTCGTCAACGATCCGAAGCTGATCCAGCCGAACGCCGAGCACCGTTACGAGGTCGGTCCCGGTGACCTGCCGCTCAGCTGCCCGATGCCGGGCATGTACCTGTGGAACTCGCACCCGCGCGTCTACCTCGCGATCGAGGCGACCGGCGCCGCGAAGTGCCCGTACTGCGGCGCCGACTACTACCTGAAGGCGCTGAAGGTCGGCTGAGCCGCGACGCCGCGCTCAGCGGTAGGCCGCGTAGCTCTTTTCCTCCACGATCGTCGAGCCGAGCGCCGAGTTGATGCGCTTCTTGATCGCCGCGCGCTCGTCGTTCTCGATGTAGACGGCCCGCGCCAGCTCGATGAAGGTCTTGTCGAAGGATTTGGCCCGCTCCTGATCGCGGATCCGGTCCTCGATGTCCCACAGCCGCTCGTTCACGGCCTGCAGGGCCGCCTCGTCCTTCGAGACGTCGTGGCGCGCGTACGGTGACTCGCGCCAGGTCCGCTCGAGCAGCTCGAGCTCGCGGCGCACGTTGGCAAGCTTCGCCGCATCCTTAATGCGCGCCGCCTTGATGCGCAGGATCGTGATCTTGTCCAGCACCTCGCCGGGCGAGACCGGCACCAGAATTTCGGACATCGCGGTCCTCCCGGTTCAGTTCAACTTCGCGGTGGCGGCGTCCAGCACCGCGCGATACGCCTCGAGTGCTGCGGCGGTGCTCGCGACCGCGTCGGGGACGTCGGCCCAGCGCCGCTCCTCGATCGCTTCGCGCACGGCCGGCAGAGTCTTCGCACCATAGCCCGTGTACAGCCCCGGTGCCGTGACCATGTGGCGGTACCAGCCGCGGCCGGGCAGGCCATTCGGCGACAGGAGCGCGGGCTCCGCCCGCCGCAGCTCCGCGTTCACTGCGCTCGCCCGCTCGCGCGTCAGCTTGCTGCTGTCGAGGAGGGCGGCGGCGTAGCGCTGGTCGAATTCGCGGGCGCTCGCGCTGAGCGCGCTCGCCGCGTTCTTCAGCGGCGCGAGGTCGAGGAACGGCACGGGCGCGTCGCGCTTCGGCGGCCCGACCGGATTGTCCGGGTCGACGCCGATCTCGAACAGGTGCTCGTCGATCAGCCGGTTCGTCTCGGTCGTCTGCGAGCGCATGCGCTCGGCGAGCGCGTCGAGTTCGTCGACGTAGCGGGACACGGTGCTCGCGACTTCCTGCTCGCGGAACGGCAGCAGCTCGGCGTCCGCCAACCGCAGCATGATGTGGCCGTTGACCTCGGCGAGCGCGACGCCGTAGGCGAGCGTCGAGTCCTCGACCTTCAGGTAGTGGTCGAAGCTGTCGTAGAGCGAGTGATAGAAGCCGCTCGGCTGGTCGCTGAAGAAGCCCGTGTTGAGCGATGCGATGCCGGCGTGCTGCAGGAACGGCGTGAAGTCCGACCCGGAGCCGAGCGCGGCGAGCTCGAGCTCGCCGCCGCCGAGCAGCGCCTGGGCCTCGCGCCGCCCGTCGCCACCACCCTGCAGGCCGTCGACGATCGTCGATGCGCGCACGCGCTCGGCGACCGTGCCGTGGCCAGCCGGGTCCTTGACGCCCGCGGCAACCTCGGCCACCAGGCGCTGCAGCGACGGGCTGCCACTCGCGCCGAGGAAGCCGTGCGAGTTCGAGTCGGTGTTGAGGTACGCGACCGCGTGCTGGCCGAGCTCGGCAAGGTGCGTCTCAACCCACTCGGTCGAGCCGAGCAGCCCCGCCTCCTCGCCGTCCCAGCTCGCGTACACGAGCGTGCGCTTCGGGCGCCAGCCGCCGCGCGCCAGCGCGCCGAGCGCCTTCATCTCGCCCATCATCTCGACGTTGCCCGACAGCGGATCGGTTGCGCCGAACACCCAGCCGTCGTGGTGATTGCCGCGCAAGACCCATTCGTCGGGCGACTCGCTGCCGGGCAGGCGCGCGATGACGTCGTAGACCGGCTTCAGCGACCACTCCGACTCGATGACCAGGTGCGCCTTGGCGGGGCCGGGTCCGAGGTGGTAGCTGATCGGCAGCCCGCCGCGCCAGCGCGCCGGCGCGAACGGGCCGCGCAGCGCCTCGAGGAACGGCCGGGCGTCCGCGTAGGAGATCGGCAGGACCGGAATCTTGAGGATCGTCTTCGCCTCCTCGAGCTTCAGGCGCGGCGCGTCCTTGGTGGCACCGACGCCCGGCGTCAGCGGGTCGCCCGAGTAGATCGGCATGTCGGCCACCGAGCCACGCTGCAGGCCTTGCGCGGGGCGGCCGGCACCGGCCGGATAGGTGTCGGCGGCGCCGTAGCCGTCATCCGCCGGGTCGCTGTAGATCAGGCAGCCGACCGCTCCGTGCTGCCACGCAAGCTTCGGCTTCAGGCCGCGCCAGCCGCCGCCGTAGCGCGCGAGCGCGATCTTGCCCTTGACCGACACGCCGCGCCGCTCGAGCGCCTTGTAGTCATCCGGCATGCCGTAGTTCACGTAGACGACTTCCCCGGTCACGTCGCCGTCCGCGCCGTACACGTTGTAAGGCGGCAGCGCGCCGACCGGATGCTGCGAGCTGCGATCGCCCGCCACCGGCGGCTCGCTCAGCGACGCGCGGTAGTGGCCCGGCGCGACCAGCTCGAGCAGCTCGCGCCGCGGCGTCGGGTACAGGACGTAGAAGGTCTCGATCTCGGCGTCCCAGCCCCAGCTGCGGAACTCGCCGAGCATGAAATCGGCGTTGGCCTTGTCGTGCGGCGAGCCGACCTGGTTCGGCGCCGCGCTCATGCGCTCGAGCCAGGCGCGCATCTCGGCCGCGTTCAGCTGCGCGTCGAATCGCGCCTCGAGCGCCGTCTCGGCCGACGCCGAGGCGGCGGTGAAGCCCTGCATCGCGGGGCTGTCGGCCCATGCGGCTGGCAGGGTCAGCGTCGCGGCGAGCGCGGCGAGCAGCAGGCGGGTCGGCATTGGGTGCATGGGCTTACTCGAAGCTGAGCGGGAGGTCGGGCCGGCGCCGATCGTTCGGTCGATCGAGGCCGGGCAGCGGGTAGTGCGCCGTCGTTGCCGGCAGCATACCCGGCGCAAGCTGGCGATGGACGAGGGTCAGCTCGAGCACCTGCGGGATGGCAGAGCCCGGCACAACGCCGAGGCAGTTGTTGCCGTGCACGTGCGCGACCACGAAGCGCGCTGCGAGCGCGCGCATCGTCGCGCAGAAGCGGTCCCAGTTGCGCTCGAGGTCGTGGAACTCGATCGCGAGGACCGAGACGCGGTCGAGGTGGCCGTCGGCCGCCGCGAGCGAGTCGTACTCGGCGCCCTCGATGTCCATCTTGACCAGCACCCAGCGCGTCGCGTCACCGCGGCGCACGTGCGCGAGCAGGCTCGCGAGGCTTGCCGTGCCGGGGCCGTCGGCCGCGGCGACCAGCAGCGGCAGGAACTCGTGCACGGCGAAGAAGCGGCGGAACTCGGCGGCGCGCGCGTACAGGCGCACCATGCGCGCGAACTTGACCGGTCGCAGCTTCAGCGCCGCGCGACCCATCTCGCGCAGCGCGCGCGCGCGGATCACGTCGGGCCCGGTCGTGCCGTCGACGCAGGTGATGGACAGGGCCGGGTTGAGCGCGAGGGCCGCTTCCTCAAACTCCCAGTTGGCCTCAACGCCGAGACTGAGCAGTGCCCTGCTGGCGCGTAGCGCCGAGGCGGGCAGCACGTAGCCGCCGTCGTGCGCGCTGCCGACCCGGATCAGGTCCGGGAACTGGCGCGGCCGAAAATCCCGCAGGGACGGTGTCGAGCTGCCGGGGTTCATTGCGGGGCCGGGAGACTAGCACGAAGGCCCCGGAGCGGCTAACCACGCCGCGCCGGATGGCGCATCAGCGCGTCGAGCTTGGCGATCGCGTCGGCGGGCCGGATCAGGTCCATGACGCCCGGCTGTTCGATCTTCGTCGCCCACGGCAGCTCGGCCGGCTCCTTGCCGCGGAAGCTCCGTGCCGCCTCGGGGAAGCGGTCCACGCAATGGCCGCGACTCAGGTAGGGCCCGCTGCGGGCCGGGTTGGTCGGCGCGTACAGGCCGATCACCGGCGTCCCGACCATCGTCGCCATGTGCGCGGGTCCGGAGTCCGGCGTCAGCACCGCGTCGGCGCGCGCGAGGAGCGCGAGCAGTTCCGGCAGCGTGTCCTTGCCCACCTGGTCGAGCACCGGGGTCGTCGCGGCCGCGGTGATCGCATCGGCCATGCGCCGCTCGAGGGGCCCCGGACCGCCACACAGGATGACGCGCATGCCGTGCGCGCGGCTGGCGTGGGACGCGACCTCGGCGTAGTACTCGGGCCGCCAGTTGCGCAGCTCGTGGCTCGAGCAGCCGCTGATGATCAGCGTCGGGCGGGCGTCGTGGATCAGCCGCTTGGCGTAGGCCTGCGCCTCCGGCGGCAGCGGCACGTCCCAGCGCAGCACGCGCTCGTGCACGCCGAGCGCCTCGGCGAAGCCGAACAGCGCGTCCTGGACGTGCTGGTCGCCGGCGGCGTGGATGCGATGCGTCGTGAACAGCCATTGCAGCTCGCGCGCGCGACGGCGGTCGAAGCCGACCTTGACCGGCGCACGCACCATCGACGAGATCACGCTGGCGCGGAACGCCAGCTGCATGTGCAGCAGGACGTCGAAGCGGCGCGCGGCGAGTTCGCGGCGCAGGCGCCGCAGCTCGGCGAGCCCGCCTTGCTTGCGGTAGCTGATAAACTCGACGTCCGGCACGAGGCGCATCAGCCGGTGCTCGAGCGCGCCGATGATCCAGGTGAAACGGGTCGTCGGCCACGCCGCCTGCAGCGTGCGCAGCACGGCCAGCGCGTGGCACGCATCGCCGATCGCCGACAACCGCAGCAGGCAGACCGTTGCGGGCGGCGAACTCTTGAATGACGAGAGGAGCGACATGCCGCTCGAGCGCACTCCGACCGAAACCGGCGCGATCCTATACGAGCGCTCGCGGATCGACCATCCTGCGGAGTCGGACTTCGACGCCGAGGCGCTGGCGCGCGCCGGCCGCATCGAACGTCGCGGGCAGGGCCGCGGCAGCGTCTGGTTCGTGCGCACGGCCGGCGCCGGCTGGGTGCTGCGCCACTACCGTCGCGGCGGGCTGGTCGCGCGCTTCGTCGCCGACCGCTACTGGTGGCGTACGGAGGAGTCGACACGGCCGTTCCGGGAGCTGCGGCTGCTGGCCGAGCTCGAGGCGCTGGAGTTGCCGGCGGTGCGCCCGGTCGCTGCGCGCTACGTGCGTGGCGCGCTCGGCTACCGCGCCGACCTGCTGACCGTCGCGATCCCCGACGCACGCACGCTCGCCGCGCTGCTCGCGAGCGAGCCGGCGCTCACGCAGTGGGCGCGGATCGGCCGGACGATCCGCGCGTTCCACGACGCCGGTGTCTTCCACGCCGACCTCAACGCGCACAACGTGCTGGTCGGCGCCGACGGCGCGGTGCATCTGGTCGACTTCGACCGCGGCGAGCTGCGGGCGCCGGGCCCCTGGACTGCGGCCAACCTCGCGCGGCTGCAGCGGTCGCTCGCGAAGCTCTCGGCGGCGGGGCGGGGGCGCTTCGTGCCGGAGGCCTGGGCGGCGCTCCGCGAAGGCTACGCCGATCAGCGCAGCGCGCCGCGGCGGTAGGGGTCGGGCTGGCCCGCCACCGGCCGGAACCGTTTGTAGCTCCACAGGTACTGCTCGGGCGCCTCGCGCACGGCGGCCTCGATCAGCGCGTAGTAGCGCGCAACGTCGCGGGTGGCGTCGCCACTCGGGAAGTCCTGCAGCGGCGCGCCGATCGTCATGACGTAGCCGCTGCCGTCCGGCAGGCGGCGCGGGATGAACGGCAGCACGCGGCAGCGCGTCGCGCGCGCGATCAGGCTCGTGGCCGGGTTCGACAGCGCCGGCACGCCGAACAGCGGCACCGTGATGTGGCCGTCGCCGTCGAAGCGCTGGTCGGGCGCGAACAGCAGGATGCCGTTGCGCTTGAACACCAGCAGCATCTCCTTGAAGTTCGCCGTGCTCGGAATCAGCCGGCCGCGGCGGCGCAGCCGCGCGCCGAGCGTCAGCCGGTTCATCAGCGCGTTGCCCGTCGGCTTGTAGACGATGTCGTACCGGTGGCCGGTCTGCGGCAGTGCCGCTGCCGCGATCTCGTTGGTCGTGAAGTGCGCGCCGAGCAGCAGCACGCCCTTGCCGGCGGCGAGCGCGGCGTCGAGGTGCTCGATGCCCTCGACGCGCGTCAGGCGCTCGAGTCGCCCGCTGCGGTCGAACCAGACGAGCCCGATCTCGAACAGCGAGTAGACGAGCGAGCGGAAGTGGCGCTGGCCGAGCGCGCGCCGCTCGCGCTCGCCCATCGCGGGGAACGCGAGCCGCAGGTTGATGAGCGTCGTGCGCCGGTCGCGGCGCGCGACGTGCCAGGCGATGCTGCCGAGCGCGCGAGCCAGGGCTCCCTGCCACGACCACGGCAGCAGCGCGAGCAGCCGGATCAGGCCGTAGCCGGTCCACACCGGCCACCAGCGCGGCGCCAGGTAGCGGGACAGGGGCTCGAGTTCGACGCCGCAGGCGGCGTCCTCGATCACGGCGGTGGCCGGTGGCTTCATGGGCGGTATGATCGCAGACCTCGCGCGCGGCACGCGGCCTCGGATTGCGCACACTCTACCTCTGCCTCGGCTACTGCTTCGCGCCCCTCGCCCACGCCGTCGCGCTGTGGCGGGCCGTCAGGACCGGCGACGACTGGCGCGCGCTCGCCGAGCGCTTCGGGCGCGGCGCGGCGCCGCCCGCCGGGGTGATCTGGATCCACGCCGTCTCGGTCGGCGAAGTGCAGCTCGCGGGCGCGCTGGTGCGCGAGTTGCGCCTCCGGCACCCGGCGCGCGCGCTGCTCGTGACGACGACGACCGCGACCGGCCGGCGGCGCGCGCTTGCGACGGTCGGCACCAAGGCGGCGGTCCGCTACCTGCCGTACGACCTGCCGGGCGCCGTCGCGCGCTTCCTCGGCCGGGCGCGCCCGGTACTCGCGCTGGTCCTCGAGACCGAGCTGTGGCCGAACCTGTATCGCGGCTGCCGCGAGCGCGGCGTGCCGGTGCTGATCGCCAACGCGCGCCTGTCGCCGACCTCGGTGCGGCGCTACCGCTGGCTCGGAGGCCTGATCGCGGACACGCTGGCGGGCGTGACGGTCGCCGCGCAGAGCCGCGAGGACGCCGAGCGCTTCCGGGCGCTCGGCGCGGCGCCGGCGCTGGTGCACGAGACCGGCAACCTCAAGTTCGACGTGACGCTGCCGGCCGGCGTCGAGGACGAGGGTGCGCGGCTGCGCGCCGGGCTCGGCCCGGCGCGGCCCGTGTGGGTGGCCGGCAGCACGCACGATGGCGAGGAGGCGCAGCTGCTCGATGCGCACCGGGCGCTGCTGCAGCAGCTGCCGGCGGCGCTGCTGGTGCTCGCGCCCCGCCACCCGCCGCGCTTCGAGTCGGTGGCGGCGCTGCTGGACCAGCGCGGCGTCCCGTTCCGGCGGCGCACCGACCGGCGCATGCCGGACGCCGCGAACCAGGTGCTGCTGCTCGACACGCTCGGCGAGCTGGCGGCGTTCTATGCGGCCGCGGACCTCGCCTTCGTCGGCGGCAGCCTCGTGCCGGTCGGCGGCCACAACCTGCTGGAGCCCGCGGCCCTCGGCCGCGCACCGATCTCGGGTCCTGCGACCTTCAACGCGCCGGGGGTGGCCGCGCGGCTCGCGGAGGCCGGCGCGCTCGTGACGGTGCGGGACGCCGGCGAGCTCGCGGCGCGGCTCGCGGCGCTTTTCGCCGACCCGGCCGCGCGGGCGCTGGCGGGCGCGCACGCACGGGCGGTCATCGCGGCGAACCAGGGCGCGCTCGCGCGGGTGCTCGTGCTCGCCGAGGCGCTGCTCGGCGCCGCTACTTGACCGAGACGGACTGGCCGAGCCAGCCGTTGACGCGCGTCAGGCGCCCTTCGTCGAGCGTGCCGGCGGCCTGCTCCAGCGTCAGAACGTTGATGACGTAGTCATAACGGGCGCGGGCGTAGTTCGTCTGCGCGTCCAGCAGGCGCTGGCGGGACAAGAGCACGTCGACCGCGGTGCGCGTGCCGACCTCGTACCCGGCCTCGGTCGCCTGCAGCGCGGTCTGGCTCGAGGCCAGCGCCTGCTTGAGCGCCTGCACGCGCGCGATCTCGCTGATCACGCCGAGGTAGGCGTCGCGCGTCTGCCGTTCGGTCTCGCGCGCGGTCTGCTCGAGCCGCTCGCGGGCGGCGCGGTGCTTGTAGACGGCCTGGCGCACCTGCGAGGCGGTCGTGCCGCCGGAGAAGATCGGGATCGAGAACTGCAGGCCGATCTGCTTGTCGTTGGTGAGCGAGCCCGCCGGGAACTGCGAGCCCTGGATCACCTCGTAGGAGCCGGTGTTGTTGCTGCTCTTGCTCGCGACCAGGTCGAGCGTCGGCGCGTGGCCCGCGCGCGCGATCGACACCTGTTCCTGCGCGATGTCCACCGCGAGGCGCGATGAGCTCAGCGTCAGGTTCTGGTCCATCGCCGCGCGGACCCACTGATCCTCGCTCGCCGGGTCCGGCGAGACGAGCGGCATGTCATCGCCCGGTCGCGCGAGCTCATCGAATGCGTCGCCGGTCAGCTGCCTGAGCGCCTCGCGCGACGAGGCGAGCGTGCGCTTGGCGTCGATGACCGCGGCGCTCGCCTGGTCGGCGGCGGCCTTGGCCTCCTCGACGTCGGTGATCGCGATCAGGCCGACCTCGAAGCGCTTCTGAGCCTGCTCGAGCTGCCGGCTGATCGCCTCGCGCGAGGCCTCCGACGCATCGAGCGTGTCGCGCGCGGCGAGCACGTTGAAGTACGCGGTCGCAGTCCTGAGGATCACGCTCTCCTGGGCGGCGCGGAAGTCGACCGTCGCCTGTGCGACCTGCACGCTCGCCTGGCGCAGCGTCGCGAACTGGTCCCAGCGGAACAGCGTCTGCTTCAGCTGCACGTTCCACTGCCGGATGTCGCTCTTCTGGGAATACGGGATGACCTGCGTCTGGTACGTGCACGGCGCGGTCGGCGAGCTCTGCACGCAGAACGTATTCGGGAAGCTCCCGGAGGGCTCATCGTGCGTGTAGCCCGCCGTGCCGCTGATCTGCGGCAGCAGGGCACCGAGCGCGGTGGGCTTCGCCTCGAGCGCCGCGAGTCGATTGGCGTCCGCCTCGCGCAGGATCGGGTCGTTGCGCAGCGCCCGCTGGTAGACCTCGGTCAGGTCGGCCGCGGCGCACAGGCCGGGCAGCAGCAGGGCGGTCCCCAGGGCGAGCAGGCGCCGCCCGACTGTCGAGTTCATTCCGAAAGGCCCCTTCGATCCCGTCCAAACCACCAGCGGTTTGGTGTTATATAACTGTATATCACCCACCGGTTCGGCCGATCACGGCCCGCCGCACCGAGCCCTCAGTACGTCGCAAGGCTCGGATCCACCTCCCGCTGCCAGGCAAGGATCCCGCCGGTCAGGTTCAGGACCGACGGGAAGCCCTGGGCCTCGAGAAACTGGGCGACCTTGAGGCTCCGACCGCCCGATCGGCACATCACGACGATCTCGCGACCGCGGTCGAGCTCGGCCAGCCGGGCGGGCACCTCGGCCATCGGCACGTGCACGGCCGCCGCGATGCTCGCGATCTCTCGCTCCCAGCCCTCGCGCACGTCGATGAGCAGGCGATCCGGCCTCGCGAGCGCCTCGCGCGCGAACTCGGCGGGACTGATCTCGCGCACCATGCCGGTGGTCAGAACACGAACGATGACGGGCGGCGCGCGTTGACGAGCGGATCGATGACGGTCTCGAACAGGTCGCTGCGCGTGAACTCGCCGTCGGCGAGGCGCGTGACGAGCCGCGCCGACATCGGCGCGGCGGCGCCGACCGCGACAAACAGCCGCCCGCCGGGCTTCAGCCAGCGCTCGTAGCGCGCATCGTAGGCCGGCAGCGAGGCGCCGAGCACGACCACGTCGACGGGCGCGGCGGGTTCCCACGCCGTCGCATCGGCGGTGCGCACGACGACCCCCGGGAAGCCGGTGGCACGCAGCGCCGCCGCCGCCGCGCTCGCGAGCGCCGGCCGCAGCTCGAGCGTCTCGACGCGACCGCCGAGCGTCGCGAGGCAGGCGCTCAGAAAGCCGCTGCCGGTGCCGACCTCGACGATCGAGTCGGTCGGGGCGATCTCGCAGGCCTGCAGGATTCGCCCATCGATCTTGGGGGCAAGCATGCACTGCCCTTCGGGCAGCGGGATCGGCGCATCGACGAAGGCGAGCGCGCGAAAGGCCTCCGGCACGAACCGCTCGCGCGGCACCCGCTGCAGCGCATCCAGCACGCGCGGATCGAGCACGTCCCATGCACGGACCTGCTGATCGACCATCTGCTGGCGTGCGGCTTCGATGTCCATGCGCGGGGAGGGCCCTCGGCCGGGGCGCCGGGTCGGAAACGGAGGCGAAGAGGTTACGGGCTTGCGTCCGGCGCGACAAGGCGCGGCGGCCGCAGCAAAGCGCCGATTATGGTGAATGTTTGCTATCGCTGCCAAGGCCTTCGGTATTCTCGGGACGGGGATACGCACGAGGGACCGTCGCCTGGACGGACCCGATGACAGTCGCAACGATTCGTCGGCGGCGCGCTCGGGCGGCGGGGCCCGCGACCGCAGGCGATCGGCCGCAGGGCCGTCGACGGGATAAGGGAAGCAGCCGTTGTCCGTGATTGAAGTCGCCGCGCTCGTGGCGCTGGCGCTGGCCGTGGCTGCCGCCGTCGACGCGTGGCGCTCCCGCCGGCGCGTGCAGGATGCCGAGGAGGCGCTCGATGCCGAGCGCGAGCGCGCGGCCGTGCCGAAGGCGGCGGCGCCCACCGACGCGTCCTTCCACCTGCTCGTCGACGCGGTGCACGAGCCGGTGCTCGTGCACGGCGAGCGGATCCTGCTCGCCAACGCCCGTTTCGCCTCGCTCCTCGGCCTGACGCCCGAGCAGCTGGTCGGCCGCCACCTCGCCGAGCTCGTGGCACCCGACTACCAGGAGCTGGTCGGCGACAACATCCGCCGCCGCCTCGCCGGCGACCCCGCCGCCGAGCGCTACGAGATCGAGATCAACGACGAGCACGGTCAGGTGTCGCGGCTCGAGGTCGCCGGCACCGTGCTCAAGTACCGCGGCTCGCCGGCGGTCGCGTTCACGGCGATCGAGATGGTCGGCCGGCCGGTGCCGCCGAGCGAGCTGCACGATCGCGCGCAGGCGACGCTCGACTCGCTCGGCGACGGGCTGGTGACGACCGACAGCCACGGCCGCATCGACTTCATCAACCGCGCGGCCGAGGCACTGCTCGGGCAGTCGCTCGCCGAGGTCAGCGGCCGCCCGTTCGGCGAGGTGGTCACGGTCGTCGACGAGGCCGACCGCCGCGCGCTGCTCGACCCGGTGCGGCAGACCCTGACCTCCGGCGTCAAGCTCTCGCTCGGCCGGCGCGCGGTCGTGCTGACGCGCGGCGACGGCCACGAGCGCAGCATCGAGCTGTCGGCGGCGCCGCTCGGCGGCGGGCAGGGCGAGGCGACGGGCTCCGTCGTGCTGCTGCACGACGTCACCGAGCTGCGCGGCATCGCGCGGCAGATGAGCTACCAGGCGAGCCACGACCCGCTGACCGGGCTCGTGAACCGGCGCGAGTTCGAGCACCGGCTGCAGGACAGCCTCGAGCTCGCGCGCTCCGGCGCGCAGACGCACGTGCTCTGCTACCTCGACCTCGACCGCTTCAAGACCGTCAACGACACCAGCGGCCACATGGCCGGCGACAACATGCTGCGCGAGGTCGCGGCGCTGGTGAAGGACGCGGTGCGCGACTCGGACACGGTCGCGCGCATCGGCGGCGATGAGTTCGCGATGCTGCTCGTCGGCTGCCCGCTCGAGAAGGCGATCCAGATCGCCGACGACGTCTCGACCGCGATCCGCGACTACCGCTTCGTGTGGAAGGACAAGATCTTCGCGATCGGCGTCAGCATCGGCCTCGTGGAGATGGGCCGCGAGGCCGGCAGCATCGACGACATCATGTCGGCCGCCGACTCCGCCTGCTACGTCGCGAAGAGCCGTGGCCAGGGGCAGGTGCACGTCTACTCGGCGCGCGACGAGGCGGTTGCGCGCCAGCGCGGCGAGATCCACTGGCTGCAGCGCCTGCAGCACGCGCTCCGCGACAACCGCTTCGTGCTGTACACGCAGCCGATCATCGCCGCGCCGGCGAGCTCGGACCGCGGGCCCTCGGTCGAAGTCCTCGTGCGCCTCGCGGCCGAGGACGGCACCATCATCGTGCCGGGCGAGTTTCTGAAGGCCGCCGAGCGCTACCGGCTCATGTCGCTGGTCGACCGCTGGGTCGTGCAGGCGGCGCTGGCCGCCATCGGCCGCGGCGCGATCAAGCTCGCGACCGGCCGCAGCGTCGCGATCAACATCTCCGGGCAGACGCTCGGCGACGTGCAGTTCCTCGAGTTCGTCGTCGAGTGCCTCGACCGCACCGGCGTCAGCCCGGCGCAGATCTGCTTCGAGGTCACCGAGGCCGCGGTCGTCGCGAACCTCGAGCACGCGCGCCGCTTCATCGGCGTGCTGCACGGCATGGGCTGCAGCTTCGCGCTCGACGACTTCGGCAGCGGCCTCGGCTCGTTCGCGACGCTGAAGACCCTCGCGATGGACTACCTCAAGATCGATGGCCTCTACATGCGCAACCTCGCGCGCGACAGCGTCAACCAGGCGATGGTCTCCGGCATGATCAAGCTGGCGCGCACGCTCGAGTTCAAGGTCATCGCCGAGCAGATCGAGGACGCGGCCTCGCTCGAGGCGGCGCGCCGCATGGGCATCGACTACATGCAGGGCTACGTGATCGCGCGACCGGAGCCGCTGCAGCCGGCCGCCTGAGGCCCGATCTGGCACACTCTCGGCTCCTCGCGCATCCCCGGGAGCCCGCCATGAAAAGATCGAAGCCCGCGATCCGCCGCGCCGCCGCCGCGGCCGCGATCGCCGCCGCCGTCGCGACGCTGCCGGTGGTCGCCGCCGACCGGCCGGCCGTCGAGTTCCTGAACAATGCCAAGCTCCTGCCCGGCGCGCTGCCCTTCTCGGAGGCAGTGCGCCTCGGCAACACGCTCTACCTGTCCGGCCAGGTCGGCATCCAGCCGGGCACGATGAAGCTCGCGCCGGGTGGCATCGAAGCGGAGGCGCGCCAGGCGCTGGCCAACATCGAGGCGGTGCTGAAGGCGAACGGCCGCTCGATGGACGACCTCGTGAAGTGCACGGTCATGCTCGCCGACATGGCCGACTGGCCGAAGCTGAACGAGGTGTGGAAGTCGGTGCTGCACGCGCCGTTCCCGGCGCGTAGCGCGCTCGGCGCCAACGGGCTCGCGCTCGGCGCCCGGGTTGAGATCGAGTGCCTCGCCTCGGCCGGCCCCTGAGGCCGCTCAGCCGAGCAGCGTGACGCCGCTCTTGGCCTGGATGTCCTCGCGGCTGACGCCGGGGGCGAGTTCGCGCAGCTCGAGTCCCTTCGGCGTCACCTCGATGACGCCCAGGTCGGTGATGATCAGGTTCACGACGCGCTCGCCCGTGAGCGGCAGCGTGCACTTCGGCAGGATCTTGAGGTCGTAGCCGCCGTCCTTCTTGCGCGCGACGTGCTCCATGACGACCACGACGTGGCCGACGCCCGCCACGAGGTCCATCGCGCCGCCCATGCCCTTGATCATCTTGCCCGGGATCATCCAGTTGGCGAGGTCGCCCTGCTCGCTGACCTGCATCGCACCCAGGATCGCGATGTCGATCTTGCCGCCGCGGATCATCGCGAAGCTCTGGTCGGAGCCGAACATCGACGTGCCCGGGATCGTCGTCACCGTCTGCTTGCCGGCGTTGATGAGGTCGGCGTCGACCTGCTCCTCGGTCGGGAAGGGCCCGATGCCGAGCATGCCGTTTTCGCTCTGCAGCCAGACCTCGACGTCCTTCGGCACGTAGTTCGCGACCAGCGTCGGGATGCCGATGCCGAGGTTCACGTAGTAGCCGTCCTTCAGCTCGCGAGCCGCGCGCGCCGCCATCTGCTCCTGGGTCCACGGCATGGTCAGGCTCCCGCCGGTACGCTCAGCGTGCGCTTCTCGATCAGCCGCGAGGGGTGCGGGTTGTGCACGATGCGGTGCACGTAGATGCCGGGCAGGTGGATGTCGTCGGGCGCGAGCTGGCCGGTCTCGACGATCTCCTCGACCTCGGCGATGCAGACCCGACCGGCCGTCGCGGCGGCCGGGTTGAAGTTGCGCGCCGTCAGGCGGAAGCGCAGGTTGCCGCTCTTGTCGGCGACGCGCGCCTTCACGAGCGCGACGTCGGGCTTCAGCGAGCGCTCGAGGATGTAGCGCCGTCCCTCGAATTCGCGCTCCTCCTTGCCCTCGGCGACCAGCGTGCCGACACCGGTCGGCGTGAAGAAGGCGGGGATGCCGGCGCCGCCGGCCCTGAGCTTCTCGGCGAGCGTGCCCTGCGGCGTGAACTCGAGCTCGAGTTCGCCTGACAGGTACTGGCGCTCGAACTCCTTGTTCTCGCCGACGTAGGAGGAAATCATCTTCTTGATCTGCCGCGTCTGCAGCAGCTTGCCGAGCCCGAGGTTGTCGACGCCGGCGTTGTTCGAGATGACGGTCAGGCCGCGCACCCCCGAGTCCTTCAGCGCCTCGATCAGCATCTCCGGGACGCCGCACAGGCCGAAGCCGCCGACGGCGAGCATGATGCCGTCCTTGGCGATGCCCTCGAGCGCCGCGGCTGCGGACGGATACACCTTATTCAAGGCTCACTCCAGTCTGGGGGGCGGCCGAAGCCGATCCCATGATAGCCGAGGCAAGCTCGCCCTCGCGGCGGTCACCGGCGCGGGCGCTTCGGCCACCTTAGCGCAGGCCTGCGGGCCGGGGGCGGCCGGGTCGCGACGTCGGCCGTCGCGGATGCGACCGGTCGTGCGCGGCGCCCGGCCGGCGCCGGGTCCGCAGGTTCCGGGCCGGCGGCTCGCGGCCTGCGGCGCGGTGCGCCGTGAGCGCGCCCGCGCGGCGGTTCAGAGTCGCGAGACCAGCAGCAGCGCGACGATGTTGATGATCTTGATCAGCGGGTTGATCGCCGGGCCCGCGGTGTCCTTGTACGGGTCGCCGACCGTGTCACCGGTCACCGCCGCCTTGTGCGCCTCGGAGCCCTTGCCACCGTAGTGACCCTCCTCGACGTACTTCTTGGCGTTGTCCCACGCGCCGCCGCCGGTGCACATCGAGATCGCGACGAACAGGCCGGTGACGATCGTGCCGATCAGCAGGCCGCCGAGCGCGCGGACGCCGGCGCCCGGGCCCATCAGGTAGTTCATGCCGAAGCCGATGACCACCGGCACCACTATCGGCAGCAGCGAGGGCACGATCATTTCGCGGATCGCCGCCCGGGTCAGCATGTCGACCGCGCGGCCGTACTCGGGCTTGGCGGTGCCGGCCATGATGCCGGGGATCTCCTTGAACTGGCGGCGCACCTCGATGACCACCGCGCCCGCGGCGCGGCCGACGGCCTCCATCGCCATCGCGCCGAACAGGTAGGGGATCAGGCCGCCGATGAACAGGCCGACGATCACCGACGGGTCCGACAGCGAGAAGGCCTGCAGCTTGCCGGCCGCCTCGAGGTTGTGCGTGTAATCGGCGAACAGCACGAGCGCGGCGAGCCCGGCCGAGCCGATCGCGTAGCCCTTGGTCACGGCCTTGGTCGTGTTGCCGACGGCGTCGAGCGCGTCGGTGATCTTGCGCACGTCCTTCGGCAGGCCGGACATCTCGGCAATGCCGCCGCCGTTGTCGGTGATCGGGCCGTAGGCGTCGAGCGCGACGATCATGCCGGTCATCGACAGCATCGCAGTCGCGGCGATCGCGATGCCGTACAGGCCCTCGCCCTTACCGGCGCCCTCGCCGAGCGTGTACGCGGCCAGGATCGCGGCGCAGACCGCGAGCACCGGCAGCGCCGTCGACTTCATCGACACCGCGAGCCCGGCGATCACGTTCGTGCCGTGGCCGGTCTGCGAGGCGGCGGCGACGTAGCGCACCGGCGCGTACTCGGTCGCGGTGTAGTACTCGGTGATGACGATCATCGCCGCGGTCAGCGCGAGCCCGATCAGCGAGCACAGGAACATCGGCACGGCCTGCGCCCCGAGCAGCCGGTCGGCGATGAAGTAGAACGCGACCGCCGCGATCACGCCGGAGACGATCACGCCGCGGTACAGCGCGTTCATGATCTTGCCGCCTTCGCGGGCGCTGACGAAGAAGCTGCCGACGATCGAGGCGACGATCGAGACGGCGCCGAGCAGCAGCGGGAACAGCACGGCGTTGACGCCGAGCTGCTTCACCGTGAGGCCGGCGAGCAGCATGGTCGCGACCACGGTCACGGCATAGGTCTCGAACAGGTCCGCGGCCATGCCGGCGCAGTCGCCGACGTTGTCGCCGACGTTGTCGGCGATGACTGCCGGGTTGCGCGGATCGTCCTCGGGGATGCCGGCCTCGACCTTGCCGACGAGGTCGGCGCCGACGTCGGCCCCCTTCGTGAAGATGCCGCCGCCGAGGCGCGCGAAGATCGAGATCAGCGAGCCGCCGAACGCGAGGCCGACGAGCGCGTGCAGCGAGGCGTCCGGGTCCTGCGTGAAGTGCAGCATCGCGCCGTAATAGGCGGCGACGCCGAGCAGACCGAGGCCGACGACCAGCATGCCGGTGATCGCGCCGCCCCGAAACGCCACCTTGAGGGCCGGGTTGAGGCCGACGCTCGCGGCGTGCGCCGTGCGCACGTTCGCGCGCACCGAGACGTTCATGCCGATGTAGCCGGCGAGGCCCGACAGGATCGCGCCGACCGCGAAGCCGCCGGCCGTGGCCCAGTTGAGGCCAAAGCCGAGGATCAGCAGCAGCGCGACGCCCGCAACCGCGATCGTCGAGTACTGGCGGTTCAGGTACGCGGCGGCGCCCGCCTGGATCGCCGCAGCGATCTCCTGCATGCGCGCGTTGCCGGCCGGCTGCGCCAGGATCCAGCGCACCATCACCAGGCCGTACACAATCGCCACCACGCCCGCGCCAATCGCGAGCTGAAGAGCGAGGTCGCTCGTCATGATTTACTCCCCGTCAGAAGTCGCACGAACCGTCGTGAATTCTTGACCGGTCGCCGCGCGCCCAGCCGGCCCCCGGTTGGGCCAAGTGGCTGAAAACGCTCCGGTTTCCGGGGCAGCCCACGAAGGGCGGCGCATTATACCTTGAAGTCCGAGGTGAGCTTGCGCTTGACGGGCGCGTTGCGGAGCTCGACGTAGTCGGGGAGCCCGTCCCGGTACGGGGGGGCGTCCTCGCCCGCGATCAGCGGCGCGAGGTAGCGACGGCAGGCGGCCGTGATGCCGAAGCCGTCCTCGGTCACGAAGTCGCGCGGCACCTTCTTCTCGACGTTGGCGACCGACTCGAGGGGTGCGGCGCGGATCGTCCAGCGGTAGGGCTTGTGGGCGATGCGCACGATGACCGGCAGCACCGCGTTCTGGCCCTTGAGCGCGAACTCGACCGCCGCCTTGCCGACCGCGTAGGCCTGCTGCACGTCGGTCTTCGAGGCGACGTGGCGCGCGGCGCGCTGCAGGTAGTCGGCGACCGCCCAGTGGTACTTGTAGCCGAGCCCGTCCTTGACGATGCGCGCGATCTCGGGGCCAGCGCCGCCGAGCTGCGTGTGCCCGAACGCGTCGGTCGTGCCGGCCTCCGCCAGGAACTTGCCGTCGGCTCCCTTCACGCCCTCCGAGACGGCGACCACGCAGAAGCCGCGGCTCGCGACCGTGTCGCGTACCCGGTCGAGGAAGCGCTGGCGGTCGAAGGGGATCTCCGGGAACAGGATGATGTGCGGCGCATCGCCCGGCGCCCGCGCGGCGAGGCCGGCGGCGGCGGCGATCCAGCCGGCGTGCCGGCCCATGACCTCGAGGATGAAGACCTTGGTCGAGGTGCGCGCCATCGAGGCGACGTCGAGCGCGGCCTCGCGCGTCGAGACCGCGACGTACTTCGCGACCGAGCCGAAGCCCGGGCAGCAATCAGTCACCGGCAGGTCGTTGTCGACGGTCTTCGGCACGCCGACGCAGGTGATCGGGTAGCCGAGCTCGGCGCCGATCTTCGAGACCTTGAGCGCCGTGTCCATCGAGTCGTTGCCGCCGTTGTAGAAGAAGTAGCCGATGTCGTGCGCCTTGAACACCTCGATCAGGCGCTCGTACTTGGCGCGGTCCTGCTCGATGCTCTTCAGCTTGTAGCGCGCCGAGCCGAAGGCCCCCGCCGGCGTGTAGCGAAGCGCCCGGATCGCCTTGGCGCTCTCCCGGCTCGTATCGATCAGGTCCTCGGTCAGGGCGCCGACGATCCCGTGGCGGCCCGCGTACAGCTTGCCGATCCGGTTCTTGTGCCGGCGGCAGGCCTCGATCACGCCGGCGGCGGAGGCGTTGATGACGGCGGTCACCCCGCCGGACTGCGCGTAGAAGGCGTTGCGGCGGGTCGGGCGGGTCGGCATGAGTGCGGCTCCGGGCGACAGCGGGCGAGGCGCCGAGGATACCCGCTTAGGGGTGCGCGGCACGATGGGCGGACCGCGCGCGCATTTGACGCTGCGGCCGCGGCGCGGGCAGCATAGCTTTGCACCGCCAGCCGAGAGCGAGCCCGGGGAGACCGGGTCGATAACGACAACCAGCCATGCGAATCGTGCTCCTCGGCGCACCCGGGTCCGGCAAGGGCACCCAGGCGCAGCGCCTGATCGACAAGTACGGCGTGCCGCAGGTCTCGACCGGCGATCTGCTGCGCGCGGCCGTCGCTGCCGGCACCGACCTCGGCAAGCGCGCCAAGGCGACGATGGACGCCGGCAAGCTGGTCGACGACGCGACGATGCTCGGCATCATCCGCGAGCGGCTGGCGCAGCCCGACGCGGCTCGCGGCTTCATCCTCGACGGCTTCCCGCGCACGGCGGTGCAGGCCGACGGGCTCGCCGCCCTGCTCGGCGAGCTCGGCCGGCCGCTCGAGGCGGTCGTGCTGATGGACGTCGACACGCAGCAGCTGTTCAAGCGCCTCACGGGCCGGCGCACCTGCCGCACCTGCGGGCGGGTGTTCAACGTCTACACCGCGCCGCCACCGGTGCCGCCGCCGTGCGACGGCCGCTGCACCGTGCCGGACCTGTTCCAGCGCCCGGACGACAGCGAGGCGACGATCGGCAAGCGGCTCGAGGTGTACGCCGCGCAGACCGCGCCGCTCGTGGAGTACTACCGCGCGCGCGGCCTGCTGCGCGCGGTCAATGCCGAGGGCGACATCGACGCGGTGACCGCGCGGCTCGAAGCCGCGCTCACCGCCGCCGGCGCGCGCTGAACCCCGCGCTCAGCCGGCGCCGAGCGTCGCGCCGAGCAGCGCCGCGCGCCACCCCGACAGCACGTTCCCGGGCAGCTCGCCGCGCGCGATGCGCTTGAGGTCGCGCTGCGTCGCCAGCACCTCCGGCGCGACCGAGAGCTCCGCCGCGATCTTGCGCAGCCGCTCGCCCAGCTGTCCGATGCGCGCGCGCTCCTCGGCGCCCGGTCGCCCGTCGCTGCGCCGCTCGATGCCCTCGGGTGAGTCCGCCGCCGCCTCGCCGAGCGCAGCGAGCAGCGCCGGGCCGAGCTTGGCGACGGTCCCGGGCGCGAGCACGTCGAGCGCGCGCAGCGCCTCGAGATCGGCGGGCGCGGCGCGCGCGATGGCGCGCAGCGCCTCCTCGCTCAGCAGCCAGTTGCGCGGCAGGTTGCGCGCCTGTGCGCCGCGCTCGCGCCACGCCGCGAGCGAGCGGATGCGCAGCTGCTCGCGCGGCTCGAGCGTCTCGACGCCCTTCAGCCGCTGCCAGGCGAGCGCCGGGTCGATCGCGAACAGCGCCGGGTTCGACAGCGCCGCGCAGTCCTCGCGCAGCCACTCGAGCCGCCCCTGCGCCGCGAGCCGCTCCTCGAGCCGGGCCGCGAGCGGCAGCAGGTAACGCACGTCGTCCGCCGCATACTCGAGCTGCGCCGCCGACAGCGGCCGGCGCGTCCAGTCGGTCCGCGCATGGCCTTTTTCGAGCTTCACGCCGAGCTCGCGCTCGACGAGGTCGGCGTAGCCGATCTGCGCCGGGTGGCCAAGCAGCGCGGCCGCGAGCTGCGTGTCGATGACCGGGGCGAGCGGGGCGCCGAGCAGCGGCAGCAGCACCTCGAGGTCCTGTCGCGCGGCATGCAGGACCTTGGCGCGCGCCGGGCCGGCGAGCAGCGCGACCAGTGGCGCGAGGTCCGCGCCGGCGAGCGGGTCGACGAGCTCGATTTCCTCGCCGGCCGTCAGCTGCACGAGCGCCAGCTCCGCGACGTAGGTGCGCTCGCGCACGAACTCGGTGTCGACGGCGAGGCGCGGCGCCGCCGCGAGGCGCGCGGCGGCGGCGGCGAGCGGGGCGCTGCCGGCGATCAGATCGGGGGGGCGGTTCACGGGAATGGTCGGCCAACGGGTTACAATCGACGGCGCATTATGGGGGTCGCCGTCGGACGACCCCAAGTCGGGAGGTCGATGCTCGCGCTCTTCGGCGTGTTCTGGGACATCGTGCTCTTGCGGCGCGGGCCGCGCGACCTGCCGGCCTCCCACCAGCTGCTGCTCGCGCTCGGCGCCGCCTATGTCGGCGCCGGCATCCTCGAGGCGAGCCTGTTCATCGGCCCCTCGGTCGCGCTGACGCACGCGCTGGTCGACGCGGGCTGCCTCGTCGTCGTGTTCACGGCGCTGCTCGCCTCGCGCGGGCGCGTGCACCGCGTGCCGCAGACGCTCATGGCGCTGTTCGGCGCGGGGCTCGTGCTGACGCTGCCGGACGCGGTGGTCGCGTTCCTGTTCCAGGCCGCGCACGGCGCCACCTCGTTCGCGTTCCTCGCCTATCCGGCGTGGATCCTGCTGCTCCTGTGGAACATCGCGGTCATCGGCCACATCGTGCGCCAGGCGCTCGATGTCTCCGCGATCGCCGGGATCGCGGTCGGCACGACCTACACCGTCGTCATGATGGTGATCGCCGAGTACCTTCCCGGCCCGGCAGGCGCCTGATGCACGTCCACATCCTCGGCATCTGCGGCACGTTCATGGGCGGGATCGCCGCGCTCGCGCGCGAGGCGGGCCATACGGTCACGGGCTCCGACCAGAACGTCTACCCGCCGATGAGCACGCAGCTCGAGGCGCTCGGCATCCGGCTGACGGACGGCTGGGACCCGGCGCAGCTGCAGCCGGTGCCGGACGTGGTCGTCGTCGGCAACGCGCTGTCGCGTGGCAACCCGGTCATCGAGGCCGTGCTCGAGCGCGGGCTCAACTACACCTCGGGCCCGGCCTGGCTGCTCGAGCACGTGCTCAGGGAGCGCTGGGTGCTCGCGGTCGCGGGAACGCACGGCAAGACGACCACCTCCGGCATGCTGACCTGGATCCTCGAGACGGCAGGGCTCGCGCCCGGGTACCTGATCGGCGGCGTGCCCGGCAACTTCGCGAGTTCCGCGCGGCTCGGCCGCGCGCCGTTCTTCGTCGTCGAGGCCGACGAGTACGACACCGCGTTCTTCGACAAGCGCGCGAAGTTCGTCCACTACCGGCCGCGCACGGCGATCCTGAACAACCTCGAGTACGACCACGCCGACATCTACCCGGACCTCGCCAGCATCCGCCGCGCCTTCCACCACCTGGTGCGCACCGTGCCCGGCAATGGCCGGCTGGTCGTCAACGGCGCCGACGCCGAGCTCGAGGCGGCCCTGAGGATGGGGGCGTGGACGCCAATCGAGCGCTTCGCGCGCGACGGCGCCGCCGAGTACCAGGTCCACGCGTTGAGTGCGGACTGGTCCGAGCTCGAGTTCCGCCACCGCGAGCGGCCGCTCGGGCGCCTGCGGTGGTCGCTGATCGGCGCGCACAACGCCGAGAACGCGCTCGCGGCAGTGCTCGCGGCGCGCCACGCCGGCGTGCCGCCCGCGCTCGCGATCGACTCGCTCGCCGGCTTTCGCAACGCGCGGCGGCGCATGGAAGTGCGCGGCACGGTCCGCGGCGTCACCGTCTACGACGACTTCGCGCACCACCCGACCGCGATCGCGACGACGCTCGACGGGCTGCGGCAGCGGGTCGGGGCGGCGCGCATCCTCGCGGTGCTGGAGCCGCGCTCGGCGACGATGAAGCTCGGCGTGCACCGCGACACGCTCGGGCCCTCGCTCGCGGCCGCCGATCATGTCTTCCTGTATGAGCCGAAGGACCTCGGCTGGGACGTGGCGGGCGCGGTGCGCCCGCTCGGCGCGCGGGCCACGGTGCTTGGCGACATCGATGCGCTCGCCCGCGCGATCGCGGCCGAGGCGCGCGCCGGAGATCACGTGCTCGTGATGAGCAACGGCGGATTCGGCGGCCTGCACGGCAAGCTGCTCGCGGCGCTCGGCGAGAGCGCGTGAGCCCGCGCACGCTGCCACTGTTTCCGCTCGGCACCGTGCTGTTCCCGGGCGGCCCGCTGGCGCTGCGGATCTTCGAGCCGCGCTACATCGCGATGGTCAGCCGCTGCATGAAGGAGTCGACCGGCTTCGGCGTCGTGCTGCTGATCGAGGGCCGCGAGGCGGGCGGTGGGTCGACGACCACGGCCGCGACCGGCACCGAGGCGTGGATCGTCGACTTCAACCGGCTGAGCGACGGGCTGCTCGGGCTCACCTGCCTCGGCCGCGAGCGGCTCAGGATCCTGCGCGCGTGGCGCCAGGGCGACGGCCTCAACCTCGCGGAGGTCGAGGACGTTCCGCCCGACGCACCGGTCGGGATCCCCGAGGAGTGCGCGCACCTGCCGGTCGCGCTGCGCCACCTGTACGCGGAGCTCGAGCCGATCTACGAGTGGGTCGAGCCGCGCTGGGACGACGCCGGCTGGATCGGCAACCGCCTCGCCGAGCTGGCCCCGCTCGAGCCGGCCGTGAAGCAGGGGCTGCTCGAGTTGATCGACCCGCTCGAGCGGCTGCGCTACCTCGCGCCGATCATCAAGCTCGGGTCGGACGCGATCGACGCCTGAGGGCTCAGATCGTCCGGTGCCAGTGCTTGAAGCGGCCGCGCGCCAGCAGCACGACGATCGTGATCGCGAGCGTCCAGGCGAGCACCAGCCAGCCGAGGAAGCCGTTCGCCGGATTGATGAGCCAGGCGAGCGTGGCCGCGGGGTTGTCGTGCGTCACGCCGACGGTCGCGCGCATCACGAACACCCAGCTCGCGTGCAGGCCGGCGCCGAGCGCGATGTTGCCGGTCCAGAGCGCGCACGCGCCGAGCAGCAGGCCGACCGCGAACAGCGCCAGCCAGGCGTCGGCGATGCTGCCGGGCGCGAGGAAGTGCGCGAGCGCGGCCTTGAGCAGCGCGAAGCCGCTCAGCCATGTCACCGACTCCGCCGGGATGCGCGCGCTCGCGAGGAAGTGCACCGAGGCGTAGACCGCCGCGACCAGCGCGATCGCGAGCAACGGCCGGCGCAGCTCCGCCTGCACGGCGCCGAGCATGAGGCCGCGGAAGAAGGTCTCCTCGACGAAGCCGACGGCGAGGCCGGAGAGCGCGGCGGACAGCAGCAGCTTCGGCAGCTCGTGCGCGCCGCCCTCCGGCGCGAGCACGCGCAGGCCGAGCACGAGCATCGCGAGGCTCACCGGCAGCATCGTCGCGAGCCCGGCGAACAGGCCGACGCCGAACTGCCGCAGCCAGCGCGGCCTGGGTGCGCCGTAGCCGAAATCGCGCGCGCGCGTCAGCCGCAGGTGGCGCAGGACGAACAGCAGCGTCAGCAGCATCAGCAGCTGCCACAGCCGCGTCGCGACCTTGTCGAAGCTCCACGCCGGGAAATGCGGGTGCAGCGCGACGAACAGCGGGTACGCGAGCAGCGCCGCGACCACGAGCGTCGCGCCGATGATCGCGAGGAACCACAGGAATGCGCGCATCGGCGCACGGTACGCGAGCGGCTGCGGGGCGACAACCCGGCGGTCAGTCGGTTGGCGGCGACGATGCGGTGCGCAGCGGCAGCCGCTCGAGCGCCTCGAGCACCGGTAAGAGCGCGAGGCCCTCGAGCGGCCCGGGCGGGTCGGCCCGCAGGCAGATGACGGCAGCGCCGGCCGCGCCCCGCGGCCGGTACAGCGAGGGATCGGCGGCCGCGAACAGCACGACGAGCGGCAGGCCGAGCGCGGCGGCGGCGTGCGCCGGGCCGGTGTCGACGCTCAGCATCGCGTCGGCGCGCTCGAGCAGCGCGAGCAGCCGCGGCACCGGCAGCTCGTTCGCGACGTTCAGCACCGCCGGGTCGGCGCACGCGGCGCGGATGTCCTCGTTGAGCGCGTGCTCGCTCGGCACGCCGAGCAGCAGTACCGCGTGCCGCGGGTGGAGGCGGCGCAGCGTGCGCACCGCCTGCGCCCAGTGCGCCTCGGGCCAGTATTTCGTGTTCGAGCTGCGCTGCCGCGCGCCGCGCCGCATCGTGCGCTTGTTGCCGGCCTGCACGAGCAGCAGCGGTCGCGCCGCGAGGCCGAGCGCAGCCAGCCACGCCGCGAGGTCGGCGCGCGCGACGGCGGAGACCGCGAGCGAAGTGCCGGCGACGGCGACCGGCGGGACCGGGCCGGCGCCGAGCGCGGCCGGCGAGAGCGCGGCCAGCCGCCCGAACCAGTCGAGGTAGTGCTCGCCCGCGCGGCGCGGCGTGTCATCGGCGTCGACGCGCCAGCGCGCGCCGATGCCGGCCCGCTCGAGCAGCGAGCGGCCGACGCCGGGATCGAGGAACCAGGTCGGGCCGGTGCCGCGCGCGCGCAGCGAGCGCACGAGCCGCCACTGGTCGGGGCTCACGAGGTACGGCCGGCGCCGGCTCTGGAGCAGGTACAGCTCGCCGACGCCCGGCTGGCCCTCGAGCAGCGGCCGGGTCCAGCCGCCGGAGGAGACGATGTCGACCGGCGTGCCGAAGCGCTGCGCCAGCGCCTGCACCAGCGGCAGCACCAGCACCATGTCGCCGAAGGCGCCGCAACGCATGACGAGCGGCCGCGCTGCCTGCATCGCGGTCGTCAGCCGCGGACGCGGGCGAAGGCGCGCTCCGCGGCGCCGAGGGTCGCCGCGATCTCCTCGGCGCCGTGCGTCGCCGAGACGAAGCCGGCCTCGAAGGCCGAGGGCGCGAGGTAGACGCCCTCGTCCAGCATCGCGTGGAAGAAGCGCTTGAAGCGCTCGACGTCGCAGCGGGTGGCGGCCGCGTAGCTGTCGACGCGCGCCTCGTGCGTGAAGAAGATGCCGAACATGCCGCACACGTGGTTGGTCGCGAGCGGCACGCCGGCCGCGGCGGCGGCACGCGCGAGCCCCGCGACCAGCGTGGTGGTCGTCGCCGCCAGCCGCTCGTGGAAGCCCGGCGCTTCGAGCGCGCGCAGCGTCGCGAGGCCGGCCGCCATCGCGACCGGATTGCCGGACAGCGTGCCCGCCTGGTAGACGGGCCCGAGCGGCGCGAGCCGCTCCATGACGTCGCGCCGCCCGCCGAAGGCGCCGACCGGCATGCCGCCGCCGACGATCTTGCCGAGCGTCGTCAGGTCCGGGCGAACGCCGTACAGCGCCTGCGCGCCGCCGAGCGCGACGCGAAAGCCGGTCATGACCTCGTCGAGGATCAGCAGCGCGCCGTGCGCCGTGCATTCGGCGCGCAAGGCTTCGAGAAAGCCCGGAGCCGGCGGGATGCAGTTCATGTTGCCGGCGACCGGCTCGACGATCACGCAGGCGATGTCCGCGCCGCGGGCGCGAAACGCCGCCCGCACCTGTTCGGCGTCGTTGAAGGGCAGCGTCAGCGTGTGCGCGGCGAGCGCCGCCGGCACACCGGGCGAGGTTGGCACGCCGAGCGTCAGGAGGCCGGAGCCCGCCTTGATCAGCAGCGAGTCGGCGTGGCCGTGGTAGCAGCCCTCGAACTTCACGATCGTGTCGCGCCCGGTGAAGCCGCGCGCGAGGCGGATGGCGCTCATCGTCGCCTCGGTGCCCGAGCTGACCATGCGCACGCGCTCGATTGCCGGCATCAGCCGGCAGATCTGCCGCGCGAGCTCGGTCTCGAGCGCGGTCGGCGCGCCGAACGACAGCCCGTCCGCGGCGGTCGCCTGCACCGCGGCGATGACCGCGGGGTCGGCGTGGCCGAGGATCATCGGGCCCCACGAGCCGACGTAGTCGATGTAGCGGCGGCCCTCGGCGGACCACACGTACGGCCCCTTGGCGCGGGCCATGAACAGCGGATCGCCGCCCACGCCGCGGAACGCGCGCACCGGGGAGTTCACGCCGCCGGGGATGAAACGGCAGGCTTCCTGATACAGTTCACTGGAGCTGGGCACGGGTACCTCCGGCGCGCAGTCTAAGGCCCGCCGCGCGCCTCTGGCACGCGGACGAACAAACGACATCCGACGGCACGATGAACAACGGGAACAACGCGCGATTCAGGGCGTGGATCTGCCTGATCTGCGGGCATGTCTACGAGGAAGCGAAGGGCGATCCCGAGCATGGCATCCAGCCGGGGACGCGCTGGGAGGACGTGCCGGCCGACTGGAGCTGCCCGGACTGCGGCGCCAGCAAGGACGACTTCGAGCTGATCGAGGACTAGCCGGCGAGGCTGTCGAGGCGTGGCTCGAGCGCGGCCGCGTCGAGCCATTCGACCGCGGTTTCGACGCGGCCGTCGGCGTGCAGGCGGAACCAGCGGTAGCCTGGCGGGCGGCGGTCGAGCGCGAAGCCGTCGGAGTACGGCTTGAACTGCGCGCCGGTCGAGGGCGTGCACAGCAGGCGCACGCCGCGGCGCGTGCCCTCCCATGCCTGGTGAACATGGCCCCACAGCAGCACGCGCACGTTCTGGTGCCGGTCAAGCACCTCAAACAGCGCTTCGGGATTCTCGAGGCCGACCGAGTCGAGCCAGCGGCTCTTCATCGCGACCGGGTGGTGGTGCAGGCAGACGAGCGCGTGGTGGCCGGGGTGGGCGGCCAGGGCACGATCGAGCCGCTCGAGCTCGGCCTCGGCAAGGCGACCGCCGGCCTTGCCGTGCAGGTACGAGTCGAGCATCACGAGCAGCCAGTTGCCGTGCTCGGCCGTGCCGTTGATCTGGAAGGGCGCGGCGGCCAGCTCGCTGCGCAGTGCGCCGATTTCGTCGTGGTTACCGGGAATGCAGTACACCGGGGCCGTCGATCCGCCGAACAGCGCGCGCACGTGCGCGTAGCCGGACGGGTCGTCCTGCACCAGATCGCCAGTGAGCAGGATCGCGTCCCAGCGCGTCTCGCGGCGTCGCGCCGCGGCGAGCGTCGCCTCGAGCGCCGGCAGCGTCGGCACGCCGCGCAATTGCCCGTCCGCGGCACCGTACAGGTGCAGGTCGGTGAACTGGACGATGCGAAGCGGTGCGGTCGTCACGGCTGAGTGTGATCCAGGTCCGCCACGACGGGAGGGGCGGCTCGGAGCAGCTTAACAAGGCGTCTTCAGCGCGAAGGTGACCGGGGTCATGGCTCGCCACGGGCGCCGTTGATGCGTTGCACAGTTGCCCGTTGGAGCCCACCGCCGCACGCAAGTTCCGGTCCAGAATCCAGAAATGAGACGGGGTCGGCGCGTGCGCGCCGACCCCGCCGTTTTCACCTAATCCGGCCGCCGCTCAGTAGCGGTAGTGGTCGGGCTTGAACGGCCCGCCCACCGGCACGCCGATGTACGCCGCCTGCTCGGCGCTCAGCTGGGTCAGCTCGACGCCGATCTTCTTGAGGTGCAGCCGCGCGACGTGCTCGTCGAGCTGCTTCGGCAGCGTGTAGACCTCCTTGCGGTAGTGCTCGCCGCGCGTCCACAGCTCGATCTGCGCGAGCGTCTGGTTCGAGAAGGAGTTCGACATCACGAACGACGGGTGGCCGGTGCCGCAGCCGAGGTTCACGAGCCGCCCCTTGGCGAGGACGATGATCCGCTTGCCGTCCGGGAAGATCACGTGGTCGACCTGGGGCTTGATCTCCTCCCAGCGGCAGCGCGCGAGGCTTGCGATGTCGATCTCCGAGTCGAAGTGGCCGATGTTGCAGACGATGGCGTTGTGCTTCATCCGCTGCATGTGGCCGAAGTCGATGACCCGCAGGTTGCCGGTCGCGGTCACGAAGATGTCGGCCTTGTCCGCCGCATAGTCCATCGTGACCACGCGGTAGCCGTCCATCGCCGCCTGCAGCGCGCAGATCGGGTCGATCTCGGTGATCCACACTTGCGCCGACAGCGCCTTCAGCGCCTCGGCGCTGCCCTTGCCGACGTCGCCGTAGCCGGCCACGACCGCGACCTTGCCGGCCACCATGACGTCGGTCGCGCGCTTGATGGCGTCGACCAGCGACTCGCGGCAGCCGTATAGGTTGTCGAACTTCGACTTCGTGACCGAGTCGTTGACGTTGATGGCCGGGAACAGCAGCCGTCCTTCCTTCTGCATCTGGTAGAGGCGGTGCACGCCGGTGGTCGTCTCCTCGGTCACGCCGCGGATGCCCTTCGCGATGCGCGAGTAGTAGCCCGGCTTGCCGGCGAGGCGCTGGGCGATGGCCGCGAACAGGACCGTCTCCTCCTCGTTGGTGGGCTTCGCGATCACGCTCGGGTCGCTCTCCGCCCTGAGGCCGAGGTGCACGAGAAGCGTCGCATCGCCGCCATCGTCGAGGATCATGTTCGGCGTGCCGCCGTCGGCCCACTCGAAGATCCGGTGCGTGAACTCCCAGTACTCGGTCAGTGACTCGCCCTTGAACGCGAAGACCGGCGTCCCGGCCTCGACGATCGCCGCGGCGGCGTGGTCCTGGGTCGAGTAGATGTTGCACGACGCCCAGCGCACGTCGGCGCCGAGCGCCTTCAGCGTCTCGATCAGCACCGCGGTCTGGATCGTCATGTGCAGGGAGCCGGCGACGCGCGCGCCCTTCAGGGGCTGGCGGGCGGCGTATTCCTCGCGCACCGCCATGAGCCCCGGCATCTCGGTCTCGGCGATCGCGATTTCCCTGCGGCCCCAGCCGGCGAGCTTGAGGTCGGCGACGCGGAAGTCGCTCTTCAGATTCACTACTGCGCTCATTCGATCTCTCCTTTTAAGAGAAGGAATGGGCGCCGTTGTCGGGTCGACCGTTCCGCCGAGCCTGACAGACCGCCGGTCGAGACCGGTCCGCTGCAGCGCCCCTCGGGCAGACGGTGTATTAACGCTTAGCGGGCGTCGGCCTTCAGCGCCCGCGCCTTGTCGGTGCGCTCCCAGGTGAAGTCGTGCTCGGTCCGGCCGAAGTGGCCGTAGGCCGCGGTCGCCTCGTAGATCGGCCGCGTCAGGTCCAGCATCTCGCGCAGTCCGTACGGCGTCAGGTCGAAATGGCGGCGGATGAGCTTGGTCAGCTTCTCGCGCGACAGCTTGCCGGTACCGAAGGTCTCGACCATCACCGACGTCGGCTCCGCGACGCCGATCGCGTACGAGAGCTGCACCTCGCAGCGCTCGGCGAGCCCGGCCGCGACGATGTTCTTGGCCACGTAGCGGGCGGCATAGGCCGCCGAGCGGTCGACCTTGGACGGGTCCTTGCCCGAGAAGGCGCCGCCGCCGTGGCGGGCGAAGCCACCGTAGGTGTCGACGATGATCTTGCGCCCGGTCAGGCCGCAATCGCCGACCGGCCCGCCGATCACGAACTTGCCGGTCGGGTTGATGTGGAACTTCGTGTGCTTGTCGATCCAGCGCTTCGGCAGCACCGGCAGGATGATCTCTTCCATGACGGCCTCGCGCAGCTTGCGCTGGCCGATCTCGGGGGAGTGCTGCGTCGAGAGCACGACCGCCTCGATGCCGACCGGCCGGTCGTGCTCGTAGCGGAAGGTGATCTGGCTCTTCGCGTCGGGCCGCAGCCACGGCAGCTTTCCGCCGCGGCGCACCGACGCCTGGCGCTTGACCAGCCGGTGCGCATAGGTGATCGGCGCCGGCATCAGCACGTCGGTCTCGTTGGTCGCGTAGCCGAACATCAGGCCCTGGTCGCCCGCGCCCTGCTTGCGCGGGCTCTTGCGGTCGACGCCCTGCGCGATGTCGGCCGACTGCTTGCCGATGATGTTGACGACCGCGCAGCTCGCGCCGTCGAAGCCCATGTCGGAGTGGTCGTAGCCGATCCGCAGGACCGTGCGGCGCACCAGCGCCTCGAGGTCCACCCACGCCGAGGTCGTGATTTCGCCCGCGACGATGACGCAGCCGGTCTTGATCAGCGTTTCGCACGCGACGCGCGCCTTGCGGTCCTGCTCGAGGATCGCATCGAGGACGGCGTCCGAAATCTGGTCGGCGACCTTGTCCGGATGGCCCTCGGACACGGATTCCGACGTGAAGAGGTAGCTGTTGGTGCTCATCGGCGGGATCGAGCGCCGGACCGGCGCCTCCAGGGTACTCAGCCGGAAAAGTATACAGGCGAACGCGCGCCGTTGCCCCTGCCGGACGGGTATTGGACAATGCCGCGCCTCACACCGCGGAGCCGAGAATGCCCACGCCGAGCCGGCGTTCACTTGCGAACGCGATACGCGCCCTCAGCATGGATGCCGTGCAACAGGCGAATTCCGGGCACCCCGGCATGCCGATGGGCATGGCGGACATTGCCGAGGTGCTGTGGCGCGATTTCCTTAAGCACAATCCCGGCAACCCGACCTGGTTCAACCGCGACCGCTTCGTGCTGTCGAACGGCCACGGCTCGATGTTGCTGTACTCGGTGCTGCACCTCACCGGCTACCCGCTGTCGATGGACGAGATCAAGCGCTTCCGGCAGCTCGGCTCGCACACGGCCGGCCACCCCGAGCGCGACGCGAAGCTCGGGATCGAGACGACCACCGGCCCGCTCGGGCAGGGCTTCGCCAACGCGGTCGGCATGGCGCTCGCCGAGAAGCACCTCGCGGCCACCTTCAACCAGCCCGGCTTCGACCTGATCGACCACCACACCTACGTGTTCATGGGCGATGGCTGCATGATGGAGGGCATCTCGCACGAGGCGGCCTCGCTCGCCGGCACGCTCGGGCTCGGCAAGCTGATCGCCTTCTACGACGACAACGGCATCTCGATCGACGGCCACGTGCAGGGCTGGTTCACCGACGACACGCCGAAGCGCTTCGAGGCCTACGGCTGGCACGTGATCCGTGCGGTCGACGGCCTCGACGCCGACGCGATCACGCGCGCGATCCGCAAGGCGCGGCGCGAGACCGGCAAGCCCTCGCTGATCTGCTGCAAGACGGTCATCGGCTTCGGCGCGCCGCACAAGCAGGGCACCGAGGCCGCGCACGGCGCGGCCCTCGGCGCCGACGAAGTCGCCGCCGCGCGCAAGGCGCTCGACTGGCCGTACCCGCCGTTCGAGGTGCCGGAGGAGATCCGTGCGGCCTGGGACGCACGCGCACGCGGCAAGCGCGCCGAGGCCAAGTGGAACCGGCTGTTCAAGGAGTACCGCAAGGCCTACGCGGCGCAGGCGGCCGAGCTCGAGCGGCGCATCGCCGGGCGCCTGCCGGACTCCTGGGCCGAAGTCGTGCGGGCGACGCTCGACTCGGTGCAGGCCACCGGCGGCGCGCTCGCGACGCGCCAGTCGTCCCAGGCCGCGCTCAACGCCTTCGGGCCGCGCCTGCCGGAGCTGATCGGCGGCTCGGCCGACCTGACGGGCTCGAACAACACGTGGCGCAAGGACTCGAAGGGCATCACGCGCAGCGACGCCTCGGGCAACTACGTCTGGTACGGCGTGCGCGAGTTCGGCATGTCGGCGGCGCTGAACGGCATGGCGCTGCACGGCGGGCTGCTGCCCTACGGCGGCACCTTCCTCGTGTTCTCCGACTACGCGCGCAACGCCGTGCGGATGGCCTGCCTGACGCGCGCGCCGTCGATCTTCGTCTGGTCGCACGACTCGATCGGCCTCGGCGAGGATGGCCCGACGCACCAGCCGATCGAGCACCTCGCGGCGCTGCGACTGATCCCGAACATGACACTGTGGCGACCGTGCGATGACGTCGAGTCACACGTCGCGTGGGTGGACGCAATCGAACGCCGCACCGGCCCGACCGGCCTCGTGCTGACGCGCCAGGCACTTCCGCATCAGCCGCGCTCGGCGGCTACACTCGCGAACGTGCGGCGCGGCGGCTACACGCTCGTCGACGCCGATGCGCCGGACCTGGTGCTGATTGCGACCGGCTCGGAGGTGCAGCTCGCGGTCGAGGCGGCCAAGCAGCTGGCCGCCGCCGGGCGGCGCGTGCGGGTCGTCTCGATGCCCTCGACCGAGTGCTTCGACGCCCAGCCGGCCGGGTACCGCGACGCGGTGCTGCCGCCCGGCGTCGCGCGCGTCGCGATCGAGGCCGGCGTGCGCGAGTACTGGTGCCGCTACGTCGCGAGCCGCGAGCACGTCGTCGGCATCGACACCTTCGGCGCCTCGGCGCCCGCCAAGGACCTGTTCAAGCACTTCGGATTCACGGTCGAGCACGTCGTCAGCGTGGCGCAGGCCGCGCTCGCCGGCTGAGCCCGCGCCGGACCAACAGAGGACATCACGATGGCCATCAAGGTAGGTATCAACGGTTACGGCCGCATCGGTCGCAACGTGCTGCGCGCGCTCTACGAGGGCAAGCGCACCGGCGAGATCCAGATCGTCGCCGTCAACGACCTCGGCGACGCGGCGACCAATGCCCACCTGACGCAGTACGACACTGCCCACGGCCGCTTCCCCGGCACGGTCGGCGTCGACGGCGATTCGATCGTCGTGAATGGCGATCGCATCCGCGTGCTGGCGGAGCGCGACCCGGCCAAGCTGCCGTGGGGGCAGCTCGGCGTCGACTTCGTGCTCGAGTGCACCGGCCTGTTCGCGAACAAGGAGAAGGCCTCCAAGCACATCGCCGGCGGCGCCAAGAAGGTCGTGATCTCCGCGCCGGCCGAGGGCGGCGTCGACGCGACGATCGTCTACGGCGTCAACCACCAGACGCTGACCGCGGGCATGAGCGTGATCTCGAACGCCTCGTGCACGACGAACTGCCTCGCGCCCCTCGTGAAGCCGCTGCACGATGCGATCGGCGTGCACGCCGGGATCATGACCACGATCCACGCCTACACGAACGACCAGGTGCTGACCGACGTGTTCCACAAGGACCTGCGGCGGGCGCGCTCGGCGACGATGTCGATGATCCCGACCAAGACCGGCGCCGCCGCCGCGGTCGGGCTCGTGCTGCCGGAGCTGAAGGGCAAGCTCGACGGCTTCGCGGTGCGCGTGCCGACGATCAACGTGTCCATGGTCGACCTGACGTTCACCGCCAAGCGCGCGACCAGCGTCGAGGAGATCAACAAGGTCTTGAAGGCCGCCGCGCAGGGCGCGCTGAAGGGCGTGCTCGCCTACACCGACCAGCCGCTCGTGTCGGTCGACTTCAACCACGATCCGGCCTCGTCGACCTACGACGCGAGCCTGACGAAGGTCATCGACGGCACGCTGGTGAAGGTCTGCTCGTGGTACGACAACGAGTGGGGTTTCTCGAACCGCATGCTCGACACGACCCTCGCCTGGAGCCGCGCCAAGTGATCGACGCCGCCGGCGCGCGCGGCGGCGTTTCGACGCGCATCGTCCGCATGCACGACGTCGCGCTGGCCGGCAAGCGCGTGCTGATCCGCGAGGATCTGAACGTGCCGGTCAAGGACGGCGTGGTCACGAGCGATGCGCGCATCCGTGCGGCGCTGCCGACGATCCGCCTCGCGCTCGACGCCGGCGCGCGGGTCATGCTGATGTCGCACCTCGGCCGGCCGGAGGAGGGCAAGCCGGCCAAGGAGCTGTCGCTGGCGCCGGTCGCGGCGCGGCTGTCGGAGCTGCTCGGACGCAAGGTGCCGCTGGTCGAGAACTGGCTAGGTGGCGTCGGCGTCGCGCCCGGCGAGGCCGTCCTGCTCGAGAACGTGCGCTTCAACGTCGGCGAGAAGAAGGATGCCGAGCCGCTGGCGCGGCAGATGGCGGCGCTGTGCGACGTGTTCGTGATGGACGCCTTCGGCACCGCGCACCGCGCCGAGGCCAGCACGCACGGTGTCGTGCGCTTCGCGCCGGTGGCCTGCGCCGGGCCGCTGCTCGTCAACGAGCTGGTCGCGCTCGACACCGCGCTCGATTCGCCGCGGCGGCCGCTGCTCGCGATCGTCGCCGGCTCCAAGGTCTCCACCAAGCTCACCGTACTCGAGTCGCTGCTCGCCAAGGTCGATCAGCTGATCGTCGGCGGCGGCATCGCCAACACCTTCCTGCTGGCGCGCGGCGTGCCGATCGGCCGCAGCCTCGCGGAGCCGGATATGGTCGACATCGCGCGCCGCCTGCTGCAGCAGTCCGCCGCCAAGGGCGTCGAGATCCCCTTGCCGACCGACGTCGTCGTCGCCAAGGAACTGTCGCCGAAGGCCGAGGCGGACGTGAAGGCGGTCGCGGAGGTCGGCGCCGACGAGATGATCCTCGACATCGGGCCGGACACGGCCGAGCGCCTGGCGCGGATCATCGATGGCGCTGGCACGATCGTCTGGAACGGTCCGGTCGGCGTGTTCGAGATCGACCAGTTCGGCGAGGGCACGCGAGTGCTCGCCAACGCGATCGCGCGATCGAAGGCCTTTTCGCTCGCCGGCGGCGGCGACACGCTGGCGGCGATCGAGAAGTACGGCGTCGAGGATGGCATTTCGTACGTTTCAACGGGCGGTGGCGCCTTCCTCGAATTCGTCGAGGGCAAGCCGTTGCCGGCGGTAGTCGCGCTGGAAGCGCGTGCCGGGGAGCAGGGCCGATGACTTCGCACGCCCAGATGCCGCGCCGCACGAAGATCGTCGCGACGCTCGGGCCGGCGACCGATGACCGGCGGGTGCTGGCCGAGCTCATTCGCGCCGGCGCCGACGTCGTTCGCGTCAACTTCTCGCACGGCAAGTTCGAGGACCACGCGCGCCGCGTGAGCCTGGTTCGCGAGGCGGCGCTCAGCGTCGGGCGCTACGTCGCGGTGCTCGGCGACCTGAGCGGACCGAAGATCCGCATCGACCGCTTCGTCAACGGCAGTGTGCAGCTCGTCGACGACGCCAAGTTCACGCTCGACGTCAGCCTCGATCCGGCCGCCGGTACGGAGGAGGTCGTTGGCTGCGCCTACAAGGACCTGCCGCGCGACGTGCGCGCCGGCGACACGCTGCTGCTGAACGACGGCCTGATCGTGCTCGAGGTCGAGGACGTCGATGGCCCGCGCGTGCACACGCGCGTCGTGGTCGGTGGCGAGCTGTCCAACAACAAGGGGCTCAACAAGCGCGGCGGCGGACTGTCCGCCGGCGCGCTGACCGACAAGGACCGCGAGGACATCCCCATCGCCGCGAAGCTCGAGGTCGACTACCTCGCCGTGTCGTTCCCGAAGAGCGGCGCGGACATGGAAGAGGCCCGGCAGCTGCTGCGCGCCGCCGGCGGCGCCGCGCGAACCGTCGCCAAGATCGAGCGCACCGAGGCGATCCGGCACCTCGACGAGATCATCGTCGCCAGCGACGCGGTGATGGTTGCGCGCGGTGACCTCGGCGTCGAGACGGGCTATGCGGAGCTCACCGGGCTGCAGAAGCGGATCATCGCGTCCGCCCGGCACCACTACAAGGTCGTCATCACGGCAACGCAGATGATGGAGTCGATGATCCACAGCCCGGTGCCGACGCGCGCCGAGGTGTCGGACGTCGCGAACGCCGTCCTCGACGGCACCGACGCCGTCATGCTGTCGGCGGAGAGCGCGGTCGGCAAGTACCCGGTGAAGGCGGTCGAGGCGATGTCGCAGGTGGCGCTGGGCGCCGAGAAGTACCAGTTCGAGCGCAGCGCCCGCACGCGCGAGCGCGTCGACGGCACCTTCTCGGGCACCGACGAGGCGATCGCGATGGCGGTCATGTTCACGGCCAACCACATGGACGTGAAGGCGATCGTCTCGCTGACCGAGTCCGGCTCGACGCCGCTGTGGATGTCGCGAATCCGCTCGGACATCCCGATCTACGCGTTCACTCGCCACGAGGCGACGCGCCGCCGCGTGACGCTGTATCGCGGCGTGTACCCGGTGGCGTTCGACGTGACGCACACGGACCCCGAGATCCTCTATCCGTCCATCTTCCAGCTGCTGGTCGAGCTCAAGCTGTGCGCGCCGGGCGACCGGATCATCGCCACCAAGGGCGAGCTCAGCGGTGTGCAGGGCGGCACGAACTCGATGAAGATCCTTCAGGTGCGCGTCTAGAGCGACCGGTGCCGGCCGCGACTTGCCAGCGCCGGCACGAGCGGCGAGGATGACCGCAGCCGCCGCGAGGACAAGGACGATGCAAAAGCTGCTGCTGCGCCTCGGCGCGGCGCTGTTGCTCGCGATGCTGGTCGCGGCCGTCGGCGGCTGGCTGGCGCTGCGCGGCAGTCTGCCGCCGGAGGACGGGCGGCGCGGCGCGGCCGGGCTCGGTGCGCCGCTGACGATCGAGCGCGACGCAGCCGGCGTCGTCACCGTCACCGGCAAGAACCGCGCCGACCTCGCCTTTGGTCTCGGCTACGCCCATGCCCAGGACCGGCTGTTCCAGATGGACCTGCTGCGGCGCGCGAGCGCGGGCGAGCTGTCGGCGCTGCTCGGCGCCGCGACGCTCGCGACCGACCGGCAGCTGCGCGTGCACCGCTTCCGTGCGGTCGCACGGGCGGCGCTCGCAGCCTCGCCCCCGGCGCAGCGCGAACTGCTCGAGGCCTACGCGGCCGGCGTCAATGCCGGCGCGGCCTCACTGCGCGTGCGCCCGTTCGAGTACCTGCTGCTGCGCGCGGAACCCGAGCCGTGGCGTGCCGAGGACTCGGTGCTGGTCGTGCTCGCGATGTTCCTGCAGCTGCAGGAGTCGGACGGGCACGCCAAGCTGCAGCGCGCGCTGATCCGCGCCGCGCTGCCGCCGGCGGCGGCCGAGTTCGTGTACGCCGATTCGACCGATTGGGATGCGGCACTCGACGACAGCCACCGGGCCGCGCCGGTCGTGCCCTCGCCGGAGCAGTACGATCTGCGGCGCCTCGGGGAGCTCGATTTCTCGCCACCACCGCACCACGCACGGCCGCGCTCGGCGCCGGGCAGCAACAACTGGGCGGTCGCCGGCCGACGCACGACGACCGGCGCGGCGCTGGTCGCGAACGACATGCATCTCACGATACGTGCGCCGAATACCTGGTATCGCGCGCGCCTGCGCTCGAGCGGCGCGCCGGCGCTCGACATCACCGGCGTCACGCTGCCGGGGACGCCGGCTGTCGTCGCCGGCAGCAACGGCCACGTCGCCTGGGGCTTCACGAATAGCTACGGCGACTTCGAGGACGTCGTCGTGGTCGTGCCGGACGCCGCCGTGGCTGACCACTACCTCGCGGCCGACGGCTCGCACGCGCTGACGCACGTCCGCGAGCGCATCGAGGTTCACGGCGGCGCGCCGGTCGACGTTGACGTCGCGGGCACGCAGTGGGGCCCGATCGTCGCGCACGATGCCGAGGGCAGGGGGCTCGCGCTCGAGTGGACGGCGCAGGACCCGTCGGCGCTCAATCTCGAGCTCGTGTCGCTCGAAGGCGCCAGCACCGCGAGCGAGGCGCTCGCGATCGCGGCGCGCGCCGGCATCCCCGCCCAGAACTTCGTCGTCGGCGACAGCGCCGGCCACATCGGCTGGACGATCGCCGGCCAGATACCGCGGCGCCGGGGCGGCGACGGCAGCGTGCCGCGTCTATCCACCGACGCGACGACCGGCTTCGACGGCTGGCTCGACCCCGCGGCCCATCCGCGCATCGAGGACCCGGTGAGCGGGCAGATCGCAACGGCCAACGCGCGAGTCGTCGGCGGCGAGGCGCTCGCGCTGCTCGGGGACGGCGGCTTCGACCGCGGCGCCCGCGCCGGGCGCATCCTGAAGGACCTCGCGGCGCGCGGTGATCGACTGGCGCCGAAGGACATGCTCGCCGTGCAGCTCGACGACTCCGCCGAGTTCCTCGCTCGCTGGCACCACCGGCTCGACGCGCTCCTCGATGCGACGGCCGTGGCGGACCATCCCCGCCGCGCGGAGCTCAAGTCCGTGCTCGGCAAGTGGAGTGGGCACGCGGCCGTCGACGATGCGGCGTACCGGCTCGTCCGGGCCTTCCGCGGCGAGGTCGAGCGGCGGGTCTTCTATGCGCTGATCGCGCCGGCGCGCCAGCAGAGCCCGGCGTTCCGCTTCCAACCGCCATCGTCGTTCGAAGGACCGCTGTGGGCGCTGCTCGAGAAGCAGCCGGTGTCGCTGGTGCCGCCGGACGCCGCCAACTGGCGCGAATTCCTCTTGGTCGCGGCCGACGCCGCGGTGGCGGGGCTCGACGCCGAGTGCCCGCACCTCGCCGAGTGCACCTGGGGGCGCGCCAACACGGTCCGCATCCGCCATCCGCTGGCGGCCAGCGTCAGCGGCCTCGGCGCGCTGACCGACTACCCGGTCGAGGAGCTGCCGGGCGACAACGACATGCCGCGCGTGATCGGCCCGAACTTCGGCGCCTCGGAGCGCTTCGGGGTGTCGCCGGGCCACGAGGCCGAGGCGTACTTCCACATGCCGGGCGGGCAGAGCGGCCATCCGCTGTCGCACTACTATCTGGCCGGTCACCACGCGTGGGCGCACGGCGATCCTGCGCCGTTCCTGCCGGGAGTCGCCGCGCACGTTCTGCAACTCGACCCGGAACGCTGACCTGAGGAAACGCTGATGCACCATCGACTCCCAGCGGCGCTGCTGGCGGCCGCGCTCGCGGCCGCGGCCGCGAACGCGGCGCCACCCGCGCACGATGTCGTCATCCGCCACGGCCTCATCTACGACGGCTCGGGCCGCAAGCCCTTCACCGGCGAGGTCGCGATCGATGGCGATCGCATCGTCGACGTCGGCGCGCACGTCGGCGGCGCCGGTCGCCGCGAGATCGACGCGCGCGGCCAGGCGGTGGCGCCCGGGTTCATCAACATGCTTGCGCACCCGGAGGAGACGCTGTTCGCCGACGGCCGCGCGCTCAGCGACCTGGTGCAGGGCGTGACGCTCGAGGTGTTCGGCGAGGACTCGATGGGCCCGCTGAACGCGAAGATGCGCGAGCTGGGCGCCGAGCGGCAGGGCGACATCCACTACCCGGTCAACTGGTCGACGCTGGACGAGTACCTGCGCATCCTCGAGAAGCGCGGCATCGCGCCGAACATCGCCTCGACCGTCGGCGGCGCGACCGTGCGCACCTACGTGCTCGGCGAGGGCGACGTGCAGCCGAGTCCGGCGGAGCTGGCGGAAATGCGCCGGCTGGTCCGCCAGGCGATGGAGGAGGGTGCGCTCGGGCTCTCGACGGCGCTGATCTACAGCCCCGGGTCCTACGCGCACACCGACGAGGTCGCGGCGCTCGCCACCGAGTCCGCGAAGTGCGGCGGCATGTACCTGAGCCACATGCGCAGCGAGGGCGACCGGCTGCTGGAGGGTGTCGACGAGCTGATCGAGATCGCGCGGCGCTCCGGCGGACCGGCCGAGATCTACCACCTGAAGGCGGCCGGCAGGCCGAACTGGGGCAAGCTCGACGCCGTCATCGCGCGCATCGAGCAGGCGCGCGCCGGGGGCATCCGGATCACGGCGGACATGTACACGTACACGGCCGGCGCGACCGGGCTGGACGCGGCGATGCCGCCGTGGGTCCAGGACGGCGGCCTCGAAGCGTGGATCGAGCACCTGAAGGACCCGGCGACCCGCGCGCGCGTGCTCGCCGACATGCGCGACCCCGCCGCGAAGTGGGAGAACCTGCTGCTGCGCGCCGGCGCGGAGGGCACGCTGCTGCTCGCGTTCAAGAACTCGGCGCTGAAGCCGCTGACCGGCCGGACGCTCGCCTCGGTCGCCGCGGAGCGGCACACGACGCCGGAGGATGCGGCGATCGACCTCGTGATCGCCGACGGCACGCGCGTCGGAGTCGCGTACTTCCTGATGTCGGAGGAGAACGTGCGGCGCGAGACCGCGCTGCCGTGGGTCAGCTTCGGCTCGGACGAGGGCGGCCCGGCGCCGGAGGGTGTCTTCCTCGAGTCCAACAACCACCCGCGCGCCTACGGCAATTTCGCGCGCCTGCTCGCCAAGTACGTGCGCGAGGAGCACGCGCTCAGCCTCGAGAGCGCGATCCACAAGCTGACGGCGCTGCCCGCGGCCAACCTGTCGCTGGCCGACCGTGGCCGGCTCAAGGCCGGCGACGTCGCCGACGTCGTCGTGTTCGACCCGGCCGCGATCGCCGACCACGCGACCTATGACAAGCCGCACCAGCTGGCGACCGGCGTCAGCACGGTGCTCGTGAACGGCCAGCTGGCGATCGACCAGGGCAAGGCGACCGGCGCCCCGACCGGCCGCGTCGTCCGCGGCCGCGCCTGGACCGGCCGCGCCGGCGGCGGCTGCCGCGCCTCGAGCCACGACTGGACCTGGAGTCCCTGATGCCCCCCGCCCACGACACGCCCGCGCCCCGCTTCGGCGGCACCGAGCGCTACATCGCGACGGCCGACCTCAGCATGGCGGTCAACGCCGCGATTACGCTCGCGCGGCCTCTGCTGATCAAGGGCGAGCCGGGCACCGGCAAGACCCAGCTCGCCGAAGAGGTCGCGCGCTCGCTCGGCAGGCCGCTGCTCGAGTGGCACATCAAGTCGACGACCAAGGCGCAGCAGGGGCTGTACGAGTACGACGCGGTGTCGCGGCTGCGGGACTCGCAGCTCGGCGATGCGCGCGTGCACGACATCGGCAACTACATCGTCCGGGGCAAGCTGTGGGAAGCCTTCGCGAGCGACGAGCAGCCGGTGCTGCTGATCGACGAGATCGACAAGGCGGACATCGAGTTCCCGAACGACCTGCTGCGCGAGCTCGATCGCATGGAGTTTTACGTCTACGAGACGCGAGAGCTGGTCCGGGCGAGGCACCGGCCGATCATCCTGATCACCAGCAACAACGAGAAGGAGCTGCCGGACGCGTTCCTCAGGCGCTGCTTCTTCCACTACATCCGCTTTCCCGACGCCGACACGATGTCGCAGATCATCGAGGTGCATTTCCCGGGCCTGAAGCCCGAGCTGCTGAAGGAGGCGCTCGGCGCGTTCTACGCGCTGCGCGAGGTGCCGGGGCTCAAGAAGAAGCCTTCGACCTCGGAGCTGCTCGACTGGCTGAAGCTGCTGCTCGCCGAGGACATCCCGCCGGAAGCTCTGCGCTCCGCCGACGGCAAGGCCGCGATCCCGCCGCTGTACGGCGCGCTGCTCAAGAACGAGCAGGACGTGCACCTGTTCGAGCAGCTCGTGTTCATGAACCGGCGCACCAGCCGCTAGCGACGGACCGCCGCGGGTGCTGATCCGCTTCTTCCTGATGCTGCGCGAGGCCGGCGTGCCGGTCTCGCTGACCGAGTTCCTGTCGCTGCTCGAGGCGCTGAAGCAGGGCGTGGCCGGGTACTCGATCGAGGACTTCTACTTCCTCGCCCGCACGGTGCTGGTCAAGGACGAGCGCCACTACGACCGCTTCGACCGCGTGTTCGCCGCTCACTTCAAGGGCGTCGAGCAGGCGTTCGCAGCGCTCGCCGCGACGCCGATCCCGGCCGACTGGCTGCGCCGCCAGGCCGAACTGTGGCTGAGCCCGGAGGAGCGCGCCAAGGTCGAGGCGCTCGGCGGCTTCGAGGCGCTCATGAAGACGCTCGCCGAGCGACTCGCCGAGCAGCGCGGCCGGCACCAGGGCGGCAACAAGTGGGTCGGCACGGCCGGCCGATCGCCCTTCGGCGCCTACGGCTACAACCCCGAAGGCGTGCGCGTCGGCCAGGACGGCTCGCGGCAGCGCAGCGCGGTCAAGGTCTGGGACCGGCGCGAGTTCCGCAACCTCGACGACTCGGTCGAGATCGGCACGCGCAACGTGAAGCTCGCGCTGCGCCGCCTGCGGCGCTTCGCCCGCGAGGGCGCGGCGCAGGAACTCGACCTCGGCGGCACGATCGACGCCACCGCCCGCAACGCCGGCTGGCTCGACCTCAAGCTCGTGCCGGAGCGCCACAACGCCATCAAGGTGCTGCTGTTCCTCGACGTCGGCGGCTCGATGGACGAGCACGTGCGGGTCTGCGAGGAGCTGTTCACCGCCGCGCGCAGCGAGTTCAAGCACCTCGAGTACTACTACTTCCACAACTTCGTCTACGAGACGGTCTGGAAGGACAACCGCCGCCGGCACGCCGAACGAATCCCGACGCTCGAGGTCATGCGCACCTACGCACCCGACTACCGGCTGGTGATCGTGGGCGACGCCACGATGGGGCCGTACGAGATCGTCCAGCCGGGCGGCAGCGTCGAGCACTGGAACGACGAGCCGGGAGCCGCGTGGATCGAGCGCCTGCGACGCCACTACCCGCGGCACGCGTGGCTGAACCCGGAGCCGGAGGAGCGCTGGGAGTACGTGCCCTCGATCGGGATCGCACGGGAGCTGCTCGAGGGGCGCATGTTCCCGCTGACGCTCGCCGGCATCGACCGCGCGATGCGCGCGCTGAACGGACGCTAGGAGTCAGGGCTTCGCGGCGGCGGCCGCGCTCGCCTGCAGCGCCGCGAGCTCCTTCAGCACCTGCGCCGAGTGGCCCTTCGGGTCGACCTTGACCCAGTGCTGCGCGATCCGACCCTGCGGGTCGATCAGGAAGGTGTCGCGCTGGGCGAGTTCGAAGATCCCGAGCATGCGGGTCAGCACGCCGTACGCGGTCGCGGTGCGCTTGTCGGCATCGGCGAGCAGCGGGAACGGCAGCGAGTGCTTCTCCGCGAACTCGCGGTGCGAATCGACGTCGTCGACGCTGACGCCGAGCACGGCGGCGTTCAGCTTGTTGAACGCGAAGATGTCGTCGCGCAGCTCGCAGGCCTCGGTCGTGCAGCCGGGCGTGCCGTCCTTCGGGTAGAAGTACAGCACCACCCAGCGGCCGCGGTAGTCCGCGAGCGCGTGCCAGGCGCCCTTCTGGTCCTGCAGGCGGAAGTCTGGCGCCGGCGTGCCGACCGCGGGCGGGGCGGCGGTCGCGGCGGCGGCCAGCAGCACGAGGCCGAGGGCGGCGAAGCGGCGGGCGAGGGTGGCGGATGGCATCGGGGTCCCCGGGCGCGATAGTACGTCGGCGCGCGGCATAATGGCGCCGGTGCCGCCGACTTCCGCCCCTGCCGCTGCCGCGACCGGACCCGCGCCGGCCACCGGGCCGCGCCTCGGGCTCGTGCTGCCGGGCGGTGGCGCGCGCGCGGCCTACCAGGTGGGCGTGCTGAAGGCGGTCGCCCGCCTGCTGCCGCGCGATGCGCCGCTGCCCTTTCGCGTGATTTCGGGGACCTCGGCCGGCGCGATCATCTCCGCGCTCGTCGCCTCGCATGCCGATCGCTTCCGCCCCGGCGTCTGCCGCATCGAGCGCTTCTGGCGCAACTTCCGGATCGACGAGGTGTTCCGCGCCGACAGCGCGAGCATGCTGCGCGCGGGCCTGCACTGGCTCATGGCGCTCGTCTCCGCCGGCCACGTGCGGCCGCCGCGCTCGGTGTTCGACAACTCGCCGCTGCGCGAGCTGCTCGAGCGGCACGTGAACTTCGCGCGCGTGCGCCAGCACCTCGAGCACGGTCGCCTCGATGCGCTCGCGGTGAACGCCTCCGACTACCGCACCGCGCTGTCGGTGTCCTTCTACGCCTGCGCCGACCCGTCCGGCCGGCGGCTCCAGCACTGGCGCGAGGGCGCCGCGACCGAACTCGGTCTCGACCACCTGATGGCCAGCACCGCCGTGCCCTTCCTGTTCCCGCCGGTGTGCATGGACGGCGAGTTCTACGGCGACGGTGCGATGCGCCAGCTCGCGCCGCTGTCGCCGGCGATCCACCTCGGCGCGGAGCGGCTGCTGGTGATCGGCGTGCGGCCGGTGTCAGCGCCGCTCGGCGTCGCGCCGGCGCCGGCCGACGTGATCCCGCGCCGGCACCTCGCGCCCGGTCCCGGGCCGACCTTCGGGCAGATCTTCGGGTTCATGCTCGATACGCTGTTCATGGACGGCGTGCAGGCCGACATCGAACGGGTCGATCGCGACAACCAGCTGGTGGCCGCCGCCGGCCCGGCGGCGACCGGGCTGCACAAGGTCGAGGTCGTCTCGATCACGCCGCGAGTCGACTTCGGGCCGATCGCCGAGCGCCACGCGGACGACGTGCCGAGCGCGCTCCGGACGCTGCTGCGGGTCATGGGCGCCGCCAATCCGGGTGGCAGGACCCTGCTCAGCTACCTGCTGTTCCAGGGCAGTTACGCGCGCGAACTGATCGCGCACGGCTACGCCGACGGCATGGCGCGCCGCGAGGAGATTCAGGCGCTGTTGCGCAGCACGCCGTGACGGGCGACGACCTCGGGGTAGCGGGACGCGAAGTGGGCGGCGAGCCGGTCGACCAGGTACACGGAGCGGTGCTGGCCGCCGGTGCAGCCCACGGCGACGGTCAGGTAGCCGCGATTGTGCTGCTGGTACAGCGGGATCCGCCGCTCGATGAACGCGATGATGTCATCGAGCAGCTCGCGCACGGGCGGCTGCGATTCGAGGAAGGCGATGACCGGCGCGTCCCGCCCGGTCAGGCCCTGCAGCGCCGGGTCCCAGTAGGGGTTCGGTAGCGTGCGCGCGTCGAACACGAAGTCGGCACCGCTCGGGATGCCGTGCTTGAAGCCGAAGGACTCGAACATGATCGACAGGCGCCCGGCGCGCCGCTGCTCGACGCGCGAGCGGATCATCTCGCGCAGCTCGTGCACGCTCGTGTGCGAGGTGTCGATGACGAGGTCTGCGGAGTAGGTGATCGGCTCGAGCAGGCGCAGCTCCTCGGCGATCGCACCCTTCAGGTCGAGGCCGGCGCGGGCCAGCGGGTGGCGGCGGCGCGTCTCGCCGTAGCGGCGCAGCAGCATCGACTCATCGGCGTGCAGGTAGATGATGTCGCAGGCGATGCCGCTGCGGCGCAGCTCGCGGACCATCTGCGGGATGCCGGCGATCTCGTCCGGCTCGTTGCGCGCGTCGAGGCCGACGGCGCTGCGCTCGTAGACCGGGTTGTTGCGGCGGACCGAGTGCGCGATGAACGCGTTCAGCAGGCCCGCCGGAATGTTGTCGATGCAGTACCAGCCGAGGTCCTCGAGCATGTTGAGGGCCACGCTCTTGCCGGAACCCGACAGGCCGCTGACGATCACGAGGCGCATGGCCGAACCGCGCACTGCTGACGCGGGCCGGGGCGCCCGCGTCCCGGATGGTACGGCCTGCGCGGGTCGCGCGCGAGCCGCGCACGGAACCGGCCGCGGGCGGCGGCGCGGCCGCAGCCGCGGCCGGCCTCAGGCCCGGCCGCGCGGCGCCTCGGCGGCGTGGTGATCGCCGCGCTTTTCCTTGTGCTTCTTGACGAGGCGGTCCAGCTTGTCGGCCAGCACGTCGATCGCGGCGTACATGTCGGGCTCGGCGGCGTCCGCGTGGATGTTGCTGCCGCGCACGTGCAGCGTGGCCTCGGCCTTGTGCGCGAGCTTCTCGACGGTCAGCACGCAGTGCACGTCGATGACCTGGTCGAAGTGGCGGACGATGCGGTCGAACTTCTTCTCGATGTATCCCTTCAGCGGCGGCGTGATGTCCAAGTGGTGTCCCGTCAAGGTCAGCTGCATGCGCCTTCTCCTTCTATGTCGTGTCGCCCGTCACCGCACCGGCATCTTGCGCCGCTCGCTGGAAGGCGCGATCTGCAGCGCCTCCCGGTATTTCGCCACCGTCCGCCGCGCGACGTTCGCGCCGTCGGCCGCCAGCAGCTCCGCGATCCGGCTGTCGGACAGCGGGCTCGACGGGTCCTCGCCGGCGATCAGCTTGCGGATCTTGGCGCGGATCGCGGTCGAGGACATCTCCGTGCCGTCCGTGGCCGCGACGTGGCTCGAGAAGAAGTAGCGGAACTCGAACACGCCGCGCGGCGTGTGCATGTACTTGCCCGTCGTGACGCGCGAGATCGTCGACTCGTGCATCTCGACGGCGTCGGCGACGTCGCGCAGAACCATCGGCTGCATCGCCTCGTCGCCGCGGTCGAAGAATTCCGCCTGGCGCTGCACGATGCAGCGCGCCACCTTCAGCAGCGTCTCGTTGCGGATCTCGAGGCTGCGCAGCAGCCAGCGAGCTTCCTGCAGCTGCGAACGCATGACGGCGTGGTCCGCGGCGCGCGTCACGAGCCCGGCGTAGCTCTGGTTCAGGCGCACGCGCGGCAGGGCGCCGGCATTCAGTTCGACCGTCCAGCCGTGCGGCCCGCGCCGCACGAACACGTCGGGAACGACGTAGTCGGGCTGGCTCGGCTGGATCGTCGAACCCGGGCGCGGGTGGCAGGCGCGGACCAGCGCCAGCGCGCGCAGCAGCGCCTCCTCGTCGATCTCGAGTGTGCGCCGCAGCATTCCATGCTGCTGCCCGGCGACGAGGTCGAGGTGCTCGCGCGCGATCCGCACCGCGTGCTCGAGCCCGGGCGTGTCGGGTGCGAGCTGCGACAGCTGCAGCTCGAGGCATTCGGCGACCGAGCGAGCACCGACGCCGGCGGGGTCGAAGGCCTGCACGACCGACAGCACGCGGGCCAGCTCGGCGGGCTCCACGGCGAGCTCGGACGCCAGCACCGCGCGGACGTCCTCGAGCGAGTCGATCAGGTAGCCGTCGTCGTTGATCGCATCGATGAGCGCCCGGCCGATCGCGAACTCGCGCGGTCCGAGGCGGGCGAGCTCGAGCTGCCAGAGCAGGTGCTCCTGCAGCGTCTGGCCGCGCTCGTCGGAGAATTCCTGCGGACGATCGTCGCCGGACCAGGGTGAGTCCGAGCTGGCCGCGATCGGGCCCTCGTCCCACGCATCGTCCGCGGCGTCCGGCTCGGCCTCGGGCCCGGCGGCCGGCAACTCGGCGGGGGCGGCCTCGGCATGTGCGGCATCGAGCGCGGGTCCGGACTCGGCCGCGCCTGCGGCCTCGAGTGGCAGCTCGCCCTCGCCGTCGTCGTCGGCCTCGAGCATGACGTTCTGCTCGAGCGCTTCGCGCACCGTTTGCTGGAGTTCGAGGGCCGGAAGCTGCAGCAGCCTGATGGCCTGCTGCAGCTGCGGCGTCATCGTCAGCTGCTGGCCAATCCGGAGCTGCAGTGCGGGTCTAAGCATCGGCTGCGCGGGCTGCCTTAAGGGCGTCCGCGCGTTCCGCCGGAGCGCCGCTCTTACATCCTGAAGTCTTGGCCCAAGTACACCTCACGGACCTCGGGGTTGGCAAGGATCTCGGCCGACGTTCCGGAGGCAATGATTGAGCCCTGGTTCACGATATACGCGCGTCCGCAAATACCGAGGGTTTCGCGCACGTTGTGATCTGTAATCAATACCCCGATGCCGCGCGCCCGCAAGTGTTCTATGCTCCGCTGGATATCCGTCACCGACAGCGGATCGACGCCGGCGAAGGGCTCATCGAGCAAGATGAAGCGCGGATCCGCCGCCAGCGCCCGCGCGATCTCGACGCGGCGGCGCTCGCCGCCGGACAGGCTCTGCCCGATGCTGTCGCGGATGTGCCCGATGTGCAGCTCATCGAGCAGCGCCTCGAGCCGCGCGGCGCGCGAATCGGTGTCCAGTTCCGCCCGCGTCTCGAGGATCGCGTCGATGTTTTGCGCGACCGTCAGCTTGCGGAACACCGAGGCCTCCTGCGGCAGGTAGCCGAGGCCGCGCTGCGCGCGGCGATGCATCGGCAGGCGCGTCAGCTCGGTGTCGTCGAGGTGGATGCGGCCGCCGTCGCAGGGCACGAGGCCGACGATCATGTAGAAGGCGGTCGTCTTGCCGGCGCCGTTCGGTCCGAGCAGGCCCACGACCTCGCCCGAGGAGACCTCGAGCGACAGGTTCTTCACGACCGCCCGGCTCTTGTACTTCTTGCTGAGTTGCGAGGCCGACAGCCGGCTCATGGATTCGGTTTCGGCGCGGGCGGCTTGGGCTTGATCACGAGCGTGATTGGAACGTCGCTCTGTTCGCCCGCATTTCCGATCAGGCGCTGGGCGCGGATGTCGTAGACGAGCGACTGCCCGGAGATCTCGCGCTCGCCGTCGGTGAGCTCCGCGTCATCGCGCAGCCGGACGGTCGCGGCCGTGAAGTCGTAGTCGATGTGCTTCGCGTGGCCGCGGGCGACGCGCTTGTCTCGCTTCTGCTCGAAGGTCGCGGGCGTGCCGCTGATCTGGGCGTTCGCGATCGCATCCGAGGCGAACTCGATGCGCGCGTCGTCGCTGCTCAGCGACCCGTCCGGAATCGTGATGTGCACGTTGCCGGTGAACACCCAGTGGCTGGCCTTGAAGTCGAGGCCGGTCGCGGTCGCGTGCTCCGCCTCGATCGCGCACGGGCCCTGGGTGATCTTGACCGAGTTGAACGCGAGCGTGCTGTTCTTGTAGTCGATGTCCTGCGAGCGCGCCTCGAGGCGGATCGGCGCCGTCGGGTCGCACTGCGTCGTCTCGGCACGCGCGAGGGCGCCGAGCAGCAGCGCAGCCACGAGCCCGCTAGCGCGTAAACGTGCCATCGACCGATGATTCTAGCCGCAGCGTCTCGCGCTTCAAGTCGGCGACCATGCCGCGCGCGGCGACGCTGTGCGGCGGCAAGTCGATCCGCACCGGGTCGCCGGTCGTCGCCGTCTGCTCGTCGAGATCGAGCCGCAGGTGCTCCGTGTGCGCGACGGCCGCGCCTTCGAAGGGCGCGCGGAGCTGTACATCGCCCACCAGCAGCACGCTGCGCCCATCGGGCATGAGCGTGCCGCCCACGGACGTCATGCGCCAGTCCCGGCCGAGGCTCGGCAGGTAGTCGACCTGCACCTCGTCGAGCAGGACCGGCCCGCCGCGCTCGACCTGGTGCGCCGCCGCGGCCCGCGCCCGCAGCGTCAGGCGTCCGCTCTGGTCCGACTGCTCGAGCTCCGCGCCGTTCATGTAGTAGCCGGGCTGCGTGACCGCGGCGGGCGCCTCGGGGCCGGCGTCGTCCGGCCGGCTGATCCACCAGGTTGCCGCCGCGAGCAGCGTCAGCGCGATCAGCGTGACCGGTTGCGGGATTCTCACGCGCGCGCTTCGATCAGGAGGTCGCAGACCTCGCGCGCCGCGCCACGGCCGCCGCCCGCGCGGGTCACGTGGTGGGCGGCCGCGATCACGTCCGGGTGCGCATCGGCGACCGCGATCGGCAGCGCGACCAGCGCCATGAGCGGCAGGTCGGGCGTGTCGTCGACGAGGCAGGCCGTGCAGTCCTGCGGCACCTGCAGCTCGGCAATCAGCTCGCGGAATGCCGCCGCCTTGTTGCCGACGCCCTGGCGCACGTGCTGGATGCCGAGCTCGCTGGCGCGGCGGCTGACGGCCGGCGACTCGCGCCCCGACATCAGGGCCACCGTGACGCCCGCGGCCTGCAGGGCCTTGATGCCGGCGCCGTCGCGGACGTGGAAGACCTTGAACGACTCGCCGTCCGGCCCGAACCACAGCCGGCCGTCGGTCAGCACGCCGTCGACGTCGAGCACCAGCAGCCGGACGCGTTCCGCCGCCTCGAGGTTCACATCACACCGGCGCGCAGCAGGTCGTGGACGTTGAGCGCCCCGACGATGCGCCGGTCGGTGTCGATGACCAGCAGCGCGGTGATCCGGTGGCGCTCCATGAGCAGTACCGCCTCCGCGGCGAGCTCGCGCGGGCCGATCGTGCGGCCGTCCGCGGTCATCACCTCGCGCATGCGCGTCACATGCACGTCGACGCGCCGGTCGAGCGCGCGACGCAGGTCGCCATCGGTGAACACGCCGAGCAGCACGCCGTCGGAGCCCGCGACCGCGGTGATGCCGAGGCCCTTGCGGCTCATCTCGAGCAGGCCTTCCGACACGGTGCTCTCGGGCCCGACGCGGGGGATCTCGGCGCCGGTGTGCATGACGTCGGCGACGTGCAGCAGCAGGCGTCGGCCGAGGCTGCCGCCGGGGTGCGAGCGGGCGAAGTCCTCCTCGGTGAAGCCGCGCAGCCGCAGCAGCGCGACGGCGAGCGCATCACCCATCGCGAGCGAGGCCGTCGTGCTCGCCGTCGGCGCGAGGTTCAGCGGGCAGGCCTCGGCCGGGACACTGACGTCGACGTGGACGTCGGCCGCGCGCGCCAGGGACGAGGCCGGGTTGCCGGTCAGCGCAACCAGCGGCACGCCCATGCGCTTCAGCACCGGCACCAGCGTCAGTAACTCGGCGGTTTCGCCCGAGTTCGACAGGGCGAGCAGCAGGTCCTCGCGCGTGATCATGCCGAGGTCGCCATGGCCGGCTTCCGCCGGATGCAGGAAGAAGGCCGGGGTGCCGGTGCTGGCGAGCGTGGCGGCGACCTTGCCGGCGATGTGGCCCGATTTGCCCATGCCGCTGACCACGACCCGGCCGCGGCAGGCGAGGATGGTGCGGCACGCCCGGACGAAATGCTCGTCGACGCGCCGCGCGAGCGAGGCCACGGCATCCGCCTCGATCGTGAGCGCGCCGCGGCCGAGCTCGATCAGCGTGGCGTCGTCGAGCGTCGGCGAGGCGGAGGTGGAGTGCGCCGGCTTGGCCATGCGCGGACCTTGGGTGCAGCGATCCCGCCATCATAGCAACTCGCTGCCGCCCCGACCCTCGGCGGCGCGCCCGGCGCTATGCCCGCCGCCGCCAATTCACTACACTCGGCGCCTCGCGCGGCGACCCGCCGCGCCGCCGCGGGACCTGGAACGAGCGTGAATCCGGCCGAAGTGAAAGCACAGATCGAGGCGGGCCTGCCCGGCAGCCGGGCGAGCGTGCGCTCGGACGACAATACGCATTTCGAGGCGCTGGTCGTGGCTGCGCAATTCGCCGGCCAGCGGCCGCTGAAGCGGCACCAGCAGGTGTACGCGACGCTCGGCGCGGCCGTCGGCCGCGAGATCCATGCGCTGTCGATCGAGGCGCTGACGCCGGAGGAGTGGTCGGCGCGCGGCGGCGCCTGACGGCACCTCATGGACCGGCTGCAGATCCAGGGCGGCGTTCCGCTCGAAGGCGAAGTCCGCATTTCCGGTGCGAAGAACGCGGCGCTGCCGATCCTCGCCGCGACGCTGCTGGTGGACGGCGCGGTCACGGTCGGCAACGTGCCGCACCTGCGCGACATCACGACGACGAACGAGCTGCTGGGGCGCATGGGCGTCACCGTCTCGATCGACGAGCGCATGCGCGTCACGGTCGACGCCTCCTCGATCCGCGAGTTCGTGGCGCCGTACGAACTCGTCAAGACGATGCGCGCCTCGATCCTCGTGCTGGGGCCGCTGCTCGCGCGCTTCGGTCGCGCCGACGTCTCGCTGCCGGGCGGCTGCGCGATCGGCGCCCGGCCCGTGAACCTGCACGTTGCCGGGCTGCAGCAGCTCGGCGCCGACATCCGGATCGAGAACGGATACATCAAGGCGCGCGCGCCGCGGCTGACCGGTGCGCGGCTGGTGCTCGACACCGTCACCGTCACCGGTACCGAGAACCTGATGATGGCGGCGGTGCTCGCGCAGGGCACGACCGTGATCGAAAATGCCGCGCGCGAACCCGAGGTCGTCGACCTTGCCGGCTTCCTGAGCGGCATGGGTGCGCGCATCAGCGGCGCCGGGACCGACACGATCACGGTCGAGGGCGTCGATGCGCTGCACGGCGGCCACTACGAGGTGCTGCCGGACCGCATCGAGGCCGGTACCTTCCTGGTGGCGGGCGCCATCACGAGTGGCCGGGTGCGGGTCCGCAATGCCCGGCCGAACCACCTCGACGCGGTGCTCGCCAAGCTGACCGAGGCGGGTGGCGAGATCACGACCGGGGACAACTGGATCGAGGTCGACATGCGCGGCCGCCGGCCGCGCGCGGTCGACATCCGCACGGCCCCGCACCCGGCGTTTCCGACCGACATGCAGGCGCAGTTCGCCGCGCTGAATACGGTCGCGGACGGCGTCGCGACGATCACCGAGACGGTGTTCGAGAACCGCTTCATGCACATGCTCGAGATGCGCCGGCTCGGTGCCGACATCAAGCTCGAAGGCAATACGGCGATCATCCGCGGCGTCGAGCGGCTGACCGCGGCGCCGGTCATGGCGACCGACCTGCGCGCCTCGGCGAGCCTCGTGCTGGCAGGCCTCGTCGCCGAAGGGCGCACGCACGTCGAGCGCATCTACCACATCGATCGTGGTTACGAGTGCATCGAGGAGAAGCTCAGCTCGCTCGGCGCGCAGATCAAGCGCGTCCCGGGCTGAAGCGCGCGCTCAGCGCTCCGGCGGACGCGCGACGACCGGCAGCTCGGCGCGGAAGCGACCTTCGCCGGGCCTCAGTCCGTCGACGCGGACGCTGCTCCCGGGCGCGCGGCGCGCGATCGCCCCGAGGAAATCCTGGTACCCGCCGACCGGGGTCCCGTCGAGCGCGGTGATCACGTCGCCGACGCTGAGGCCGACGCTGGCCGCCTTGCTGCCGGTGTAGAAGCCGACGACCTGCACGCCATGCACCGGCTGCCCGTTCGAGTCGGTCGCGTTCAGCTCGCGGACCGCGAGGCCCGACCAGCCGCGCATCACGCGGCCCTTGGTTTCGATCTCGGTGGCCACGCCGCGCACGAGGTTCACGGGGATCGCGAAGCCGATGCCCTCGACGCCCTTTTCGCGCGACAGGATCGCGGTATTGATGCCGACCAGCTCGCCGCGCGTCGTCACGAGCGCGCCGCCGGAGTTTCCCGGATTGATCGCGGCGTCCGTCTGGATGAAGTTCTCGAGCAGCGCGAGCCCGAGCTGCGAGCGGCCCGTGGCGCTCACGATCCCCTGCGTCACCGTCTGCCCGAGGCCGACCGAGTTGCCGATCGCGAGCACGACGTCGCCGACCCGGAGCTGGTCGGATCGGCCGAGCGGCATGACCGGCAGCCGCGGCAGGTCGACTTTCAGGATCGCCAGGTCGGTGTCGGGATCGGTGCCGACCAGCTCCGCTGACGCGGAACGGCCGTCGGCGAGCTGCACGACGATCTGCTGCATGCCCTGCACGACGTGGAAGTTGGTGGCGATGTGCCCCTGCGCGTCGAGGATGACGCCGGAGCCCAGGCTGCTCTCGACGCGCCGGCGGAACTCGGGCAGGTCGGCAAAGAACGGCGCCAGCCCGGGCGGCAGCGACGGCGAGACGACCCGCTTCGTGGAAATGTTGACGACGGCCGGCGCGCCGCGCGCGACGGCATCGGCGTAGCTGACCGACGCGAGCGCGCGGACCGGCGACGCCTGTATCGGCGCAGCCTGGCCATCGCCCTCGCCGAGCATGGCGCCGCTCGTGTCGCTGGCGGCGGCCCGGCCTGACAGGTATGCGCCCGGGCTGCCGCCGAGGTCCTGGACCCCGCGCGCCGGGCTTCCCGGCGCGGGCGGCGTCGCCTCGGCCGGCGCGGCGGCACGGCGTCCGGGCAGGATGTCAGGGTCGAGGTAGACGGCGAAGAGCGCGATCGCCAGGCCGAGCGCGATCCACGGGGACAGGTAGCTGACGACGCGGTTCAAGGAGCCCACACTCGACCTCGTTGGCCGCGGAAATGCCGCGTGCTGCGCTGCGTGAGGCGCTGCGACGTGTGTATAATGCGCGATCCCTCCAATTCGCGAAACCGTCAGTCCGCGCGGCCGGTTACGTGCGTTTTGCGGGGGCGGGCTGCGCCGCCGTGGCCGCGCGAACAAGGCATCGACAGGGGTTTCGCATGAGCGACGAGGTTGATCTGGGCCGTCGGCGCCTGTTGCTGACGGCGACCTCCGTGACGGGCGCGGCGGGCGTCGCGTTCGCGGCAACGCCGTTCCTCGCGAGCTGGAAGCCGAGCGCGCGCGCCAAGGCGCTCGGAGCGCCGATCGAGATCGACGTCAGCAAGCTCGAGCCGGGGGCGATGCTGAAGGTCGAGTGGCGCGGCAAGCCCGTGTGGGTCGTGCGCCGCACGCCCGAGATGCTGAAGCAGCTCGACCTCGCGACGCAGTTCCTCCTGGACCCCAACTCCGACGGCTCGAAGCAGCCGGCCTACGCCAAGAACGAGGCGCGCGCGCGCAAGCCCGAGTACTTCGTCGTGCTCGGCGTCTGCACGCACCTCGGCTGCTCGCCGATGGCCAAGTTCCAGCGCGACGACGTCACCGTCTCGGCCGACTGGCCGGGCGGCTTCTACTGCCCGTGCCACGGCTCGAAGTTCGATCTCGCCGGGCGCGTCTTCAAGGGCGTGCCGGCACCTGCCAACCTCGAGGTGCCGCCGTACGCGTTCATCACCGATGGACGCATCGTGGTGGGCAGCGACACGCCGCAGGCGGCCTGAGCGGCCGCCGACGAAGGAGCGACGACGATGGCGAATCCGAGCTACGAGACCACCTCCGGCGGCGGCTTCTGGGGCTGGTTCAACGCGCGCTTTCCGCTCGACAAGATGCTCAAGGAGCACGTCACCCAGTACTACGTGCCGAAGAACATCAACGTCTGGTACCTGTTCGGCGGGCTGTCGCTGTTCGTGCTGGCACTGCAGCTGATCACCGGCATCTTCCTGACGATGAGCTACAAGCCCGCGGCGAGCGACGCCTTCGCCTCGGTCGAGTACATCATGCGGGACGTCGAGTGGGGCTGGCTGATCCGCTACCTGCACTCGACCGGCGCGTCGGCCTTCTTCATCGTCGTCTACCTGCACATGTTCCGCGGCCTCCTGTACGGCTCCTACCGCACGCCGCGCGAGCTGATCTGGATCTTCGGCATGTTCATCTACCTCGCGCTGATGGCCGAGGCCTTCTTCGGCTACCTGCTGCCGTGGGGCAACATGTCCTACTGGGGCGCGCAGGTGATCGTGTCGCTGTTCGGCACGGTGCCGGTGATCGGCGACTCGCTCGCGGAGTGGATCAAGGGCGACTACTTCATCTCCGACATCACGCTGAACCGCTTCTTCGCGCTGCACGTCGTCGCCATCCCGCTGCTGCTCGTGTTCCTCGTGGTCGCGCACATCCTCGCGCTGCACACGGTCGGCTCCGGCAACCCCGACGGCAACGAGATCAAGAAGCACAAGGACGCGAACGGCGTGCCGCTCGACGGCATGACGTTCCATCCGTACTGCACGGTCGAGGATGTCCTCGCGCTCGGCGTGTTCCTGATCCTGTTCTGCAGCGTGGTGTTCTTCGCGCCGACGCTCGGCGGGCTGTTCCTCGAGTCGCCGAACTTCGAGATCGCGAACCCGATGCAGACTCCGCCGCACATCGCGCCGGTGTGGTACTTCACGCCGTTCTACGCGATGCTGCGTGCGGTCCCGTCGGCGTTCGGCACGCAGATCTGGGGCGTCATCGTGATGTTCGCCGCGATCGTCGTGCTGTTCTTCCTGCCGTGGCTCGACAGGGCGCCGGTGAAGTCGATCCGCTACAAGGGCTGGATCCACCGCGTCTGGCTGGCGGTATTCGCGGTCGCCTTCGTCATCCTCGCGTACTGCGGCATGAAGCCGCCGAACCCGCCGTTCCCGCTGATCTCGCGGATCTGCACGGCGGTGTACTTCGCGTTCTTCCTGCTGATGCCGTGGTGGTCGCGGATGGGCAAGTTCAAGCCCGTGCCGGAGAGGGTGACGTCCAATGGCCACTAGAATGCGCCTCGGCGCGCTCGCGCTCGGGCTGCTGCTGTGCCTGCCGGCGGCGGTGCGCGCGGAGGGCGAGGGCAACCTGCGCCACGCCGAGAACGAGGTCCGCAACCGCGCCTCCCTGCAGCGCGGCGCCCGCAACTTCATGAACTACTGCTCGGGCTGCCACTCGGCGCAGTTCGTGCGCTTCAACCGAATCGGCACGGACCTCGGCATCACCGACCAGGAGCTGAAGGACAGCCTGATGTTCACGGCGGAGCGCCCGTTCGAGACCATCAAGAGCTCGCTCGCTCCGGCCGACGGGCGCAAGTGGTTCGGCAACGCGCCGCCCGACCTGTCGCTGATCGCGCGCTCGCGCGGCGTTGACTACCTGTACACGTTCCTGACCGGCTTCTACGTCGACCCGAGCCGCCCGACCGGCGTCAACAACGAGGCGCTGCCCGGCACCGCGATGCCGGACGTACTCGCCGACCTGCAGGGCCTGCAGGCGGCCGAGTTCAAGCCGCGCAAGGCCGACGACGCGGCGCCGCCGGAGATCGAGCGCCTGAAGCTCATCGCGCCCGGGACGATGACGCCGGAGAAGTTCGAGGAGTTCGTGCGCGACACCGTGAACTTCCTCGACTACATCGGCGAGCCCGTGCAGGTGCAGCGCCGCGACCTCGGCGTCTGGGTCATCCTGTTCCTGCTGGTGTTCACCGGCTTCGCGTTCCTGCTGAAACGCGAGTACTTCAAGGACATCCACTGAGCTAGCGAGCGACGTCCCGCCTCATGGCACAGGACCCGCAACCGACCGCGCGCCGCCCGTACCTGCTGCGGGCGATGCACGAGTGGATGACCGACAACGGGCAGACCCCCCACTTCCTGGTCGACGTCGGCGTCGAAGGCGTCGTCGTGCCGCGCCAGTACGTGCGCGACGGCAAGATCGTGCTGAACGCGAGCTACACGGCGACCGCGCAGCTGGTCATGAAGAACGATCTCATCACGTTCAGCGCCCGCTTCAACGGCGCGAGCTTCGAGGTCCGGCTGCCGGTGCGGTCGGTCATCGGCATCTATTCGCGCGAGACCGGCCAGGGAATGATGTTCTCGGACGAGGACCTCGGCGCCGAGGCGCCGGCCCCGAGCGGCAAGAAGCCCCCCGGTGGCGACAAGCCGAAGCGGCCGCCGCTCAAGGTCGTCAAGTAGCCGGACGCTAGGGCTCGAGCTCCGGCGGCGGCAGCGGCCGCGCGAGCCCGTTGCCGCCGACGATCGCCCAGTCGAGGCCGCGCCGCACGCGACCGCCCGCATCGACCGTCAGCCGCCCGGTCATGCCGGCGAGCGGCTCGCTGACCGGCAGGCGCGCGTCCTTCAGCACGCCCACCAGCCGCCACGAGTCGAAGCCCATCGCAAACAGCCGGCCGCGCCGGCGCGCGTTCGCGGGCCACAGCTGCTGCACGGACGTGCGCAGCTCGCTGATCGCCGGGTCCTCGTCGATCATCCACGGCATGTCGGTGAACGAGACTCCCTCGAGGTCCTGGTTCGCGATCGGGTTCGGGTCATAGATGTCCGAGATCGAGAACACGGGCAGGTCGCCGGCGTAGTGGAACTTGAGCTGCGAGCGCACCAGCCGGCCCTGCACCGGCTGTCCGGCCACGAACACGAACTGCAGGTCGTCGCGCCGCCGCGGCGTGAACTGCATCGGACCGAGCAGCGTGCTGAGCGCGCGAAAGCGCTTCTGGCTCTCGTCGAAGCCGAGGATCGCGACCAGCGGCTCGGAGAAGTCGGTCGTGCCCGCCTGGAAGTTGCGCGAGGCGACCAGCGTGCCGCCGCCCGCCGCGAGCGCCGCCTGGAAGGCCGCCAGCACGCGCGCGCCCCACTCGCCGGTGGGCGCCAGCGCGACGCCGACGCGCCGGCCGCTGGCAAGCAGGCGCTCGGCCACCTGCCGCGCCTCGTCCTCGGGCGCGAGCGCGAACTGGTAGAACCGCGCCGGCAGCGGATCGCCGTCCGGCAGGACGTTGAGCGCGAGCGTCGGCACCGAGCCGTCCGCGGCGCGCGTGACGGCCTGGACGTTCTCCTTGCCGAGCGGGCCGACGACGAATCCGGCTCCGTCGGCGACCGCGCGCCGGTAGGCGAGCGCCGCGTCGTCGCTCGCGTCGTAGATCCGGAGCCGCGGGCGGGTCGCCGCGTCCTGCTGGTAGTAGGCCGCCATGAAGCCGTCGCGCAGCGCCTCGCCCGCGTCCGACAGCCGTCCGCTCAGCGGCAGCAGCAGCGCGATCTGCGACGGGAGCTGCGTCGTCGGGCTCATCTCGCTCAGCAGGCTCGCGGTCAGGGGGCCGTTGGCGGGATGGGAAGCATAGCGGCTCATCCAGTCGAGCAGCTGGCCGCGCTGCGCGCGGGGATTGCGGGCGCCCTGCGTCGCGACGCGCGCGAGCTCGAGCCAGCCCGAGGTCACGGCATCGGTGCCGCGCGGCACGGTCAGGTTCGCGCCGCGCGCGGCGGCGGCGCGCAGCGATTCCCAGAGCAGGCGGCGGGCCTCGGCCTGGCCATCCGGCGGCAGGTACTTCTCGCGCAGCGTCAGCGAGCGCACGCCATCGAGCGCCCGGCCGAGCATGAACTGCGCGCGCGAGCGGGCGAGGAGCACGTCGCCGGCGGCGGCGGAGGGCGGCTCGCCGAGGCCGCGCAGGCGCGCCAAGGCGCGCTCGGGCTGGTTGGCCGCGAGGTACGCATCCGCGCCGGCGAGCGCGCGCGCGACGGCGAGCGGTCCCTCGGGCTCCGCGAGCGGTAGCTGGGCAGCCGCGGTCTCCACCCGGACCGCATCGGCGACGCTCGGCGCGGCGAGCCATTCGCGGATCGCCTTGACGAGCAGCTCGACGCGCACGTCGCCGTCGGCACGGGCGGCGGCCTCTTCGTAGGTGCGGGCGCTCGCGGCGTGATCGCCGGCGTGCGAGAGGCGCTCGGCGCGCTGCAGCGGTGCGTTGTCGAGCGCCGGCCGGACCTCCTGCGGGCCCGGACAGCCGGCGAGCAGTAGCAGGACCGCGAGCCCGGCCGTGCGAGCCGCGCGCTGCGCTCGCGGGCCGGGGCCGTCGTCTCGCCGTTGCATGCAGGGGTAGGTCACGGCACGATGCCCTCGCGCGAGCCCCGCGCGGTTCCCGCCCAATTATAGTGTCAGCGCCCGGCACCCTCTTCGTCGTCGCGACGCCGATCGGCAACCGCGGCGACATCAGCGAGCGCGCCCGCGAGCAGCTCGCCGCCGCCGACCTCGTCGTCGCCGAGGACACGCGCCACACGGGTGCATTCCTCGCGCAACTGGGCATCGAGCGGCCGCTGCTGTCGCTGCACCAGCATAACGAAGAAGCGCGCGTCGGCGAGCTTCTGTCGCGACTGCGCGACGGTGCGCAGGTCGCGCTGGTCAGCGACGCCGGCACTCCGCTGATCAGCGATCCGGGCTATCGCGTGGTGGCGGCCGCGGCCGCCGCCGGCGTGCGGATCGTCGCGCTGCCGGGGCCGTGCGCGGCGATCGCGGCGCTCTCGATCGCCGGCCTGCCGACGGACCGCTTTGCATTCGAGGGATTCCTGCCGGCCCGCGGCGCGCGACGACGCGAACGCCTGGCGGCGCTCGCCGCCGAGCCGCGCACGCTGGTGTTGTACGAGGCCCCGCACCGCATCGCCGAGGCGCTCGAGGACCTGGCCGCGGCGTTCGGCGCCGCGCGGCCGGCCGTCCTGTGCCGCGAGCTGACGAAGCTGCACGAGAGCGTCTACCGCGCGCCGCTCGGCGAGCTCGCTGCGCTCGCCGCGCGCGATCCGCAACTCGGGCGCGGCGAGAGCGTGCTCGTCGTTGCGGGCCGGGAGGCGGCGGCCGAGGCGGATGCGGGGGCCGAGGTCGACCGGCTGCTGCGCGCGCTGCTGCCGCAGATGCCGCTGTCGCGCGCGGTCGACGTCGTGGCCGGGCTGACCGGCGAGCGGCGCAACGCCGTCTATCCGCGCGCGCTCGCGCTCAGGCCCGACGGGCCGCCCGGCGAGGAGGCTTGAGCTTCCGGCGGCGCGCGCCTATCGTGCGCGCGGGAGTCGGCCAGGCAGCCGCTCCGGCCCGCCGTCCGCGACTCGTCGCGGGCGGCGACCGGGGAGGAAAGTCCGGGCTCCATAGGGCAGGGCGCCAGGTAACACCTGGGGGGCGCGAGCCCACGGACAGTGCAACAGAAAGCAAACCGCCGAAGCACCGGGTTCGCCCGGCGCTGGTAAGGGTGAAAGGGTGCGGTAAGAGCGCACCGCGCGCCTGGTAACAGGCGTGGCACGGCAAACCCCGCCCGGAGCAAGGCCAAATAGGGGAACGGGTCGCTGGGAGCTTGCTTCCAGTGGCAGCGCGCGGCCCGCGCGTGTTCCCGGGTAGGTCGCTCGAGGTGCACGGCGACGTGCATCCCAGAGGAATGGTTGCCCACGACAGAACCCGGCTTACCGGCCGACTCCCACTTCCTTCCGGTCACGCGCCCCGTCCGGGGCGCCGATCGACCGCGTCCGACCCGTGACGCGTGTCGCAAATCCGATTTGACGATATCTGGCCCGCTTCCTGCATAGTTCTGACATAACGCCAGAACTCCTTTACGTAAGCTGCTGATTCTGACCTCATTCGTGCCTCGAGTTCCTTCGAAGCCGTCGCCGGTAAGTGTTTGTCGTACCTGAGGAAATGACCGTCCGCGGCGTTGACCTGCCGGAACGATGCCCCTATAGTGCCCGCAAGTGGGAAAAAGTGGGGAGGAATGGGGCCGGGTCCCATCCCAGACGTGTTCCGCGGCGCCAATCAAGTCACGCTCGATGCCAAGGGCCGAATGGTCATGCCGACCCGTTACCGGGAGCGGCTGATCGAGCGCTGCAATGGCCGTCTGGTGGTCACGATCGATCGTGACCAGTGCCTGCTGCTCTATCCGCTCCCCGACTGGGACGAGATCGAGCGCAAGTTGATGCGGCTCCCGACCCTGAACACCCACGCGCGGCGCATGCAACGGCTGATGGTCGGTCACGCGACCGACATCGAGCTCGATGGCCATGGCCGCGTACTGCTGCCCGCCGAGCTGCGCAACTTCGCGGGGCTGACCCGCGACGGCGTGCTGCTCGGCCAGGGCAACCGCTTCGAGTTGTGGGACGAGGTGCGGTGGACGCAGCGGCGCGACGAGTGGCTGAAGGACGAAGAGCTGCCCGCGGAGCTGCCCGCCGACCTCGAGTCGCTGTCGCTGTAACGCGCACAGCGGGTGCATCGCGCCGGCGCGGCCGGCGCGGTGCTGCGTAAGACGGGTGCTCGCGTGGCCGAGGCTGCCGAGGACGCGCATGCGCCGGTGCTGCTCACCGAAGCGGTGGCAGCGCTGGCCGTGCGCCCGGACGGGGTCTACGTCGATGCGACCTATGGGCGGGGCGGCCATGCGCGAGTGCTGCTGGCGGGACTGGGCGAGGGGGGGAGGCTGCTTGTCGTCGATCGCGATCCGGAGGCCATCGCCGACGCGAGGCAGCGCTTCGGTCACGACCCGCGCGTCACGATCCACCACGGCAGCTTCGAGCGGATCGCCTCGCTCGTCGGCCGCGGCACGGCGCACGGCATCCTGTTCGACCTCGGCGTCTCCTCGCCGCAGCTGGACGACCCGGCACGCGGCTTCAGCTTCCTGCGTGACGGCCCGCTCGACATGCGGATGGATCCTGGATCGGGCGCGAGCGCCGCGCAGCTGCTGGCCGCGGCTTCGGAGCAGGAGCTCGCGCGCGTGATCGACGCCTACGGCGAAGACCGGCTCGCGAAGCGCATCGCGCGCGCGATCGTCGCGGCCCGCGCGGCGGCGCCGATCACGACCACCGGCCGGCTGGCCGGCGTCGTCGGCGCCGCGGTGCCCGCGCGCCTGCGCGAGCCCGGCAAGCACCCGGCGACGCGCACGTTCCAGGCACTTCGCATCTGGGTGAATGGCGAGCTCGAGCTGCTCGGCACCGCGCTCGACAGCGCGCTCGAGGCGCTCGCGGTCGGTGGCCGGCTTGCGGTGATCAGCTTCCACTCGCTCGAGGACCGGCCCGTGAAGCGCTTCATGCGCGAGCATGCGGACGGCGACCCCGTGTGGCGCGGGCTGCCCGGCGCGCCGCCCGAGTCGCTGCCGCGCCTCGCGCTGCTCGGGCGCGCGCACAAGCCGGACGCCGGCGAGATCGCGCGCAACCCGCGCGCCCGCAGCGCCGTGCTGCGCGTCGCCGAGAAGGTGCGGCCATGAGCGCGCGCTCGATGATGCTCGCGCTCGTCTCGCTCTGGCTCGCCGTGCTCGGCTCGGCGGCCGGCGTCATCTACCTGAAGCACCAGGCGCGCAGCGAGTTCGTCGAGCTCGAGCGGCTGAACGCGGAGCGCGACCGGCTGAACATCGAATGGGGCCGGCTGCAGCTCGAGCAGAGCGCCTGGAGTTCCTACGGCTGGGTCGAGCAGGTCGCGAGCCGCCAGCTGCGGATGACGCTGCCGAACACGACCGACGTGAAGATCGTCCAGCCGTGAAGCCGCGTCGCAGCGAAGCGCAGACGGCCGCCCGGCAGTTCCGCCTGCGCGGTTGGTGGGTGCTCGGCGCACTGCTGGCCTGCGCCGCGATGATCGTCGGCCGCGCCGTGCACCTGCAGATGTTCAACCACGCCTGGCTCGCCGAGCAGGGGGCCGAGCGCTTCATGCGCACGGTCACGATCCTGGCGCATCGCGGCATGATCACGGACCGCTTCGGCGAACCGCTCGCGGTCTCGACGCCGGTCGACACGGTGTTCGCGAATGCCAGCGACCTGAACGACAACCCGGACCGGCTGCCGCAGCTCGCGAAGGCGCTCGGCCGCGACCTGAACGGGCTGACGCGGCGCGTGACCTCGAACCTCGACAACCAGTTCCTCGTCCTCGCCAAGCAGCTCGAGCCCGACGAGGCGGCGAAGATCATGGCGCTCGGCATCCCGGGCGTGAACCTGCAGCGCGAGTACAAGCGCTACTACCCCGCCGGCGAGGTGACGGGCCACCTGCTCGGCTTCACGAGCGAGGCGGACACGGGCCAGGAAGGCCTTGAGCTCGCCTACGAGCAGAAGCTCGGCGGCGAGAACGGCACCAAGCGCGTGATCCAGGACCGCCACGGGCAGTTCGTCGAGAACGTCGACAGCGTGCGCGCGGCGCGGCCCGGCGAGACGCTGACGACGAGCCTCGACCTGCGGATCCAGTACCTCGCGTACCGCGAGCTGAAGGCGGCGATCCGCGAGTTCCAGGCGCGTGCCGGCTCGGTGATCGTCGTCGACGTCCGCACCGGCGAGGTGCTGGCGATGGTCAACCAGCCGTCGTTCAACCCGAACGACCGCGCCACCTTCGACGTCCTCCGCTACCGCAACCGCGCGGCGACCGACATCTTCGAGCCCGGCTCCTCGATCAAGCCGTTCATCGTCGCCGCCGGCCTCGCGAGCGGGCGGCTGAAGCCCAACACGACCATCGACACGAACCCGGGCTTCATCAAGGTCGGCACGAAGGTCATCGAGGACCACCACAACCTCGGCGCCGTCGACATCGCGACGATCCTCGCCAAGTCCTCGAACGTCGGCATGGCGCACATCGCGCTCTCGCTCGAGCGCTCGGCGATCTGGAGCACGCTGACCGCGCTCGGCTTCGGGCAGGTCTCCTCGACCGGCTTCCCCGGCGAGTCCGCGGGCCTGTTCACGCACTACTCGCACTGGCGCGAGCTCAGCGTCGCGACGCTCGCCTACGGCTACGGCATCTCGGTCACGCCGATGCAGCTCGCGCAGGGCTACACGACGCTCGGCGCGCTCGGCGAGCGGCGGCCGCTCACGTTCCGCCGGATCGACGCTCCGCCCGCCGCCGAGCGCGCGCTGGACCCGCAGGTGTGCCGCGACGTGCTGCACCTGCTCGAGAGCGTCGTGACCGCGGACGGGACCGGGCTGCGGGCCGCCGTGCGCGGCTACCGCGTCGCCGGCAAGACCGGCACCGCGTGGAAGTCGACCGCGGGCGGCTACTCCAGCGACAAGTACATGGCCGTGTTCGGCGGCGTCGTGCCGGCGTCGAATCCCCGCCTCGCGGCGGTGGTCGTCATCGACGAGCCAAGCAACGGCAAGTACTACGGCGGCGAGGTCGCGGCGCCGGTGTTCTCGTCGGTCATGGCCGGCGCGCTGCGGCTGCTCGCGGTACCGCCCGACGACCTGCGCAACGTGCCCTCGGCGACGCTCGTGCAGGCGGAGAGCCCGCGATGACGGGCGCAGAGCGCCGCCGCGAGACCGTCGACCTCAGCTGGCTGCTGGCCGGGCTCGTCGAGGCGCCGCGCGTCGCGGTGCAAGACCTCACGCTCGACAGCCGCGGCGTCCACGCCGGCGATGCCTTTGTCGCGATCGCCGGACGCACGACACACGGCCTCGATCACGTCGCGGAGGCGGTCGCGCGCGGCGCGGTCGCGGTGCTGTGGGACCCGGCCGAGGGCTATGCGCTGCCGAGCCTGCCGCCGTCGGTCGCCGCGGTCGCGGTGCCGGGGCTGCGCCCGGAACTGGGCGACGTCGCCGACCGCTTCTACGGCGAGCCCTCCGTCGCGCTCGAGGTCGCCGGCATCACCGGCACGAACGGCAAGACGAGCTGCGCGTGGCTGTTCGCGCAGTGCTTCGGCGCCGACGGCGCCTACCTCGGCACCCTCGGTGCGGGGCGCCCGCCGGCGGTCACGCCGTCCACGCACACGACGCCCGACGTCGTGGCGGTGCACCGCAGCCTCCGCGCGATGCTCGACGCCGGGGCCCGCTGGGTCGCGATGGAGGTCTCCTCGCACGCGCTCGACCAGGGCCGGGTCGACGGCGTGCGACTGCCGGTCGCGGGATTCACGAACCTGACCCGTGACCACCTCGACTACCACGGCACGATGGCCGCGTACGGCGCCGCGAAGGAGCGGCTGTTCGCGGCGCGCGGCGTCGAACACGCCGTCATCAACGTCGACGACGAGTTCGGCCGCGCGCTGGCCGCGCGGCTGCCGGCCCCGGTGGAGCTGACCGCGGTCGCGCGCGTGGCCGAGCGCGGCGACTGGTCGCGCTTCGTGCACGCATCGCGGGTCGAGCGGCAGCCGGACGGCCTCGAGCTCGAGATCGACACCCACCTCGGGCCCTGCCGGTTGCGGTCGGCGCTGATCGGCGACTTCAACGCCGACAACCTGCTGGTCGTCCTCGGGCTGCTGCTGGCGGCCGGCGAGCCGCTCGAGCGGGCGAGCGAGCGGCTGTCGCGTGCCAGCGCACCCCCCGGGCGCATGGAGGCCTTCGCGATGGCACCCGGCGGGCCGACCCTGGTCGTCGACTACGCGCATACGCCGGACGCGCTCGGCAAGGTGCTCGCGGCGCTGCGCGCCCACACCCGCGGGCGCCTGTGGTGCGTGTTCGGCTGCGGCGGCGACCGCGATCCGGGCAAGCGGCCGCTGATGGCCGCGGCGGCCGAAGCGATCGCCGACCGCATCGTGCTCACCGACGACAATCCGCGCACCGAGGACCCGGACCGCATCGTCGCGATGCTGCGCGGCGCGCTCAGGGGCCGCGTGCCGGCGCAGGTCGAGCGCGACCGCGCCAAGGCGATCGCCGGCGCCATCGCCGAGGCGCGCGCCGGCGACGTCGTGCTGGTCGCCGGCAAGGGCCACGAGGACTACCAGATCTACGGCACGGAGCGTCGTCACTTCAGCGACCGGGAAGTCGCGCTGTCGCTGATGGGGCGGGCCGCATGAAGCGCTCGCTGGCGCATTTCGCCGGTGCGATGGGCGGCACGCTGACGGCGGGCGATGCGCCGTTCACGGCGGTCTCGACCGACAGCCGCACGATCGCGGCGGGCGAGCTGTTCGTCGCGCTCGCCGGCCCGAGCTTCGACGGCCACGACTTCGTCGGCGCCGCGGCCGAGCGTGGCGCGGCCGGGGCGGTGGTGGCGCGGCGACTGCCGCTCGCACTCCCGCAGATCGTCGTCGACGACACGCTGCGCGCGCTGCAGCGCGCGGCCGAGTCGTGGCGCGCGCAGTTCCACGTGCCGGTGGTCGCGGTCGCCGGCAGCAACGGCAAGACGACGACCAAGGAGCTGATTGCGACGGTGCTCGCGGCGCAGGGGCCGTGCCACGCGACGCGCGGCACGCTCAACAACCACATCGGTGTGCCGCTGACGCTGCTCGGGCTCGAGCCACGCCACGCCAGTGCGGTCATCGAGATCGGCGCCAACCACCCGGGCGAGGTCGCGGCGCTCGTCCCGCTCGTGCGGCCGACCGTCGGGATCGTGACCAACGCCGGTGCCGAGCACCTCGAGGGTTTCGGTGACCTGGACGGCGTCGCGCGCGCCGAGGGCGAGCTGTTCGCCGGACTCGAGCCCGGCACGACCGCGGTCATCAACGCCGACGACAGCTACGCCTCGTTGTGGACGGAGATGAGTCGCGCCGCGCGCCAGCTGCGCTTCGGATTCGCGCCGGACGCCGAGTTCCGCGCCGTCGGCCTCGGCCGCGTCGCCGGCGCCGACGGGCAGCAGCAGTTCGAGCTCGTGACGCCGGCCGGCCGCGCGCCGGTGCGGCTGGCGCTCGCCGGCCGGCACAACGTCGTCAATGCGCTCGGCGCCGCCGCGGCCGCCCACGCCGCCGGGACGCCGCTCGCCGACATCGCGGCCGGCCTCGGGCGCATGCGCGCGGTGAAGGGCCGGCTGCAGCCGCACGCCGGCGCGAACGGCGCCCGGCTGATCGACGACTCCTACAACGCCAATCCAAGCAGCCTGAGCGCGGGACTCGACGTGCTCGCCGGCTGCGAAGGCGAGCGCTGGCTGGTGCTCGGCGACATGAACGAGCTCGGCGGCCAGAGCCGCGAGGCGCACGTCGCCGCCGGCCGCGAGGCACGCGCGCGCGGCATCAGCCGGCTGTTCGCGGTTGGCAACCTGACGCGCGAGTCGGTCGGCGCCTTCGGGCCGGGCGCCGAGTGGTTCGCCGATGCCGGGCAGCTGTCGGTGAAGGTCCGCGCGCTGTTGGCGCCGGGCGTCACGGTGCTCGTCAAGGGCTCGCGTTCCAACCGTCTCGAGCGAGTTGTCGAGGCGCTGCGCGCCGCGGAGAGCACCTAGCACCATGCTGTACCGCCTCGCCGAGCTGCTCGCCGTCCATCACTCCGGATTCCGGGTCTTCTCGTACCTGACGCTGCGCGCGATCCTGGCCGCGATCACGGCGCTCGCGGTGTCGCTGCTGCTCGGGCCGTGGCTGATCCGCGGCCTGACGGTGCACCAGATCGGGCAGAACGTGCGCGACATCGGCCCGAAGTCGCACCTGACGAAGCAGGGCACGCCGACGATGGGCGGGACGCTGATCCTCGTCGCGATGCTGGTCTCGACGCTGCTGTGGGCCGATCTCGGCAACCGCTACGTGTGGATCGTGGCCGGCGTGACGCTCGCGTTCGGGCTGATCGGCTTCTACGACGACTACCTGAAGCTGGTCGTCGGCAACTCGAAGGGCCTGCCGGCGCGCTGGAAGTACCTGCTGCAGTCGGTGGCCGGGCTCGCGGCCGCAACCGCCCTGTACTTCATCGCGGCGGTGCCTTCGGCCACCGAGCTGTACGTGCCCTTCTTCAAGAGCGTGATCGTGCCGCTCGGCCCGCCGGCGTTCATCGTGCTCAGCTACTTCGTGATCGTCGGCAGCAGCAATGCGGTCAACCTGACCGACGGCCTCGACGGCCTCGCGATCATGCCGGCGGTCATGGTCGGCGGCGCGCTCGGGGTCTTCGCCTACGCCTCGGGCAACGCGATCTTCGCGAACTACCTGCTGATCCCGCACGTGCCCGGCGTTGGCGAGACGCTGATCTTCAGCGCCACGCTGTTCGGCGCCGGCCTCGGCTTCCTGTGGTTCAACAGCTACCCGGCGCAGGTGTTCATGGGTGACGTCGGCGCGCTCGCGCTCGGCGCCGCGCTCGGCACGCTCGCGGTCATCGTCCGCCAGGAGATCGTGCTGTTCGTGATGGGCGGCGTGTTCGTGCTGGAGACCGTCTCCGTCATCCTGCAGGTCGCGTCCTACAAGCTGACCGGCAAGCGGCTGTTCCGCATGGCGCCGATCCATCATCACTTCGAGCTGAAGGGCTGGGCCGAGCCGAAGGTCATCGTGCGGTTCTGGATCATCACGGTCGTGCTGGTGCTCGCCGGCCTCGCGACGCTGAAGGTGCGCTGATGGCCGTGCGCCGCAACCTGGTCGTCGGCCTCGGCAAGAGCGGCCTCTCGGCCGTCCGCTGGCTGCGCGCGCAGGGCGAGTCAGTGACCGTGACCGACTCGCGCGCCCGCCCGCCCGGCCTCGAGGTTCTCGGCCCGCTCGCCGATGGCCTCGCGCTGCACCTCGGCGGCTTCGATCCGGCGCTGCTCGAGGCGACCGACCGGGTCGTGCTGTCGCCGGGCGTGTCGCGGGCCGAGCCGCTGATTCAGGCGGCGCTGCAGCGCGGCATCGCGGTGCTCGGTGACATCGAGCTGTTCGCACGCGCCAAGCAGGCGCCCGCGGTCGCCATCACCGGCACCAATGGCAAGAGCACCGTGACGACGCTGGTGGCCGAGATGGCGCGCGCGGCCGGGCGGCGCGTGTTGGCGGGCGGCAATCTCGGCGAGCCGGCCCTCGACCTGCTCGCGCAGCCGGCCCCGGAGCTGTACGTGCTCGAGCTCTCGAGCTTCCAGCTGGAGTCGACGGATTCCCTCGAGCTGCTCGCGGCGGCCGTGCTCAACCTGACGCCGGACCACCTCGACCGCTACGACTCGCTCAGCGACTACGGCGCCGCGAAGGCGCGGATCTTCGCGCACGCGACCACCGCGATCGTGAACCTCGACGACCCGCGCGTCGCCGCGATGCCGCGCGCCGGGCAGCGCACGGTCGGCTTCAGCCTCTCGCGGGCCGACGCCGACTGGGGTCTCGTGACGGGCGAGGGCGGCCCGTGGCTGGCGCAGGCCGGCCGGGCGCTGCTGCCGCTCGCGCAGCTGCGCCTCCCTGGCCTGCACAACGCCGCGAACGCGCTCGCCGCGCTCGCCGTCGGTACGGCGGCCGGGCTCGAGCTCGAGCCGATGCTCGCGACGCTGCGGCGATTCGCGGGGCTCCCGCACCGCAGCCAGTGGGTCGCCGAGTACCGCGGCGTGCGCTACATCGACGACTCGAAGGGCACGAACGTCGGCGCGACGCTCGCCGCCGTCGAGGGGCTCGAGGGGCCGCTGGTGCTGATCGCGGGCGGCGACGGCAAGGGCCAGGACTTCGCGCCGCTCGCCGCGGCCTTCCGCGGCAAGGTGCGGCACGTCGTGCTGATCGGCCGCGACCGGGCGCAGATCGCGGCCGTGCTCGAGGGCGTCTGCCCGACCGAGTTCGCCGCCGACATGGATGCGGCCGTGCTGGCGGCGGCGCGTGCCGCGCGGCCCGGCGACCTCGTGCTGCTCTCGCCCGCCTGCGCGAGCCTCGACATGTTCCGCGACTACGCCGAGCGCGGCGAGCGCTTCGCCGCCGCGGCGCGCAGGCTCGACGCATGAGCGCCGTCGCCGCCGGCACCCGCCTCGCGACGCGCAGTGCGCGCCTGCAGCTCGATCCGGTCGTGATCGGCCTGACGGCCGCGTTGCTGCTGCTCGGGCTCGTGATGGTCACCTCCGCCTCGGTCACGCTCGCGGCCCGTGACGGCGATCCCTTGTTCTTCCTCGAGCGGCAGCTGCTGTTCGCGCTGCTCGGGATCGGCTGCGCGGCGGTCGCGCTGCGCATCCCGACCGCGGCCTGGGAGCGGCTCAGCCTCGTGCTGCTGATCGTGTCCTTCGTGCTGCTGGTGCTGGTGCTGGTGCCGGGGATCGGGCACGCCGTCAACGGCAGCCGGCGCTGGCTGCGGCTCGGCGGCCTGAACTTCCAGGCCTCGGAAGCGGCGCGCGTCCTGCTGCTGCTGTACCTGTGCAGCTACCTCGTGCGCCGCGAGGAAGAGGTGCGCACGACGGTCCTCGGCTTCCTGAAGCCCCTGATGGTGCTCGGCGCCGCGGCGCTGCTGCTGCTCGTCGAGCCGGACTTCGGCTCCGGCGTCGTGCTGCTGACGACCGGCATCGGCCTGCTGTTCCTCGCCGGCGTCCGCCTGCGCCACTTCCTGGCGCTGTGCGCCTCGGCGCTCGTGCTGTTCGCGGCGCTCGCGGTCTCGAGCCCGTACCGCCTGCGGCGCCTGCTGACCTTCCTCGACCCGTGGGCGGATCCGTTCAACTCCGGCTTCCAGCTGACGCAGTCGCTGATCGCGATCGGCCGCGGCGAGGTGTTCGGCGTCGGCCTCGGCGCCAGCATCCAGAAGCTCTTCTACCTGCCCGAGGCGCACACCGACTTCGTGTTCGCGGTGCTGGCAGAGGAACTTGGCTTCGTCGGCGTCGTGCTGGTGGTGGCGCTGGTCGTGGCGCTGGTGTACCGCGCGCTCACGATCGCGCGCGCCGCGGCGGAGGCCGGGCTCAAGTTCCAGAGCTACCTCGCGGCCGCGTTCGCGATCTGGCTCGGACTGCAGGCGTTCATCAACATCGGCGTCAACATGGGGCTCTTGCCGACCAAGGGCCTGACGCTGCCGCTGCTGTCCTACGGGCGCTCGAGCCTGGTCGTCACCCTCGGCTGGATCGGGATCCTGCTGCGCGTGCACCACGAGACCGCGAGCTCGAAGGCGGTCGCGCTGCGCGGGGTGAGCCGATGACGACCGTGCTGATCGCGGCCGGCGGCACCGGCGGGCACGTGTTCCCGGCACTCGCCGTCGCCGAGGTGCTGCGCGATCGCGCCTGCCGCGTCGTGTGGCTCGGCACGCAGCGCGGCATCGAGGCGCGCCTCGTGCCGGCGGCCGGTATCCCCGTCGAGTGGATGCGCATCAGCGGGCTGCGCGGCAAGGGGCTCGGCAGCTGGCTGGCGGCGCCGTTTCGCCTGCTGCAGGCGCTCGGCGATGCGCTCGGCGCGGTGCGCCGGGCGCGGCCGGACGTCGTGCTCGGCCTCGGCGGCTTCGTCGCGGGTCCGGCGGGCGTCGCCGCGCGGCTGTGCCGCCGGCCGCTCGTGATCCACGAGCAGAACGCCATCGCCGGACTCACCAACCGCATCCTCGCGCGCTTCGCGACCCGGGTTGCGGAGGCTTTCCCCGGCAGCTTCGCGCCGGCGGTCGGCGCGGTCGCGATCGGCAACCCGCTGCGCCGGCAGATCGAGGCGCTGCCGCTGCGCTGCGCGATGCCGCGCCCGCAGGCGCAGCTGCTCGTGTTCGGCGGCAGCCAGGGCGCGGCAGCGCTGAACCGGGCCGTGCCGGCGGCGCTCGCGCTGCTGACGGCCGCGGAGCGGCCGGCGGTCCTGCACCAGAGCGGCCGCGGCCGGCAGGCGGAGGTCGCGGCCGCGTACGCCGCCGCGGGCGTCGCCGCCGACGTGCGCGAGTTCATCGACGACATGGCCGCGGCCTACTCGTGGGCCGACCTCGCCGTGTGCCGCAGCGGCGCACTGACCGTGGCCGAGCTCGCCGCCGCCGGGCTGCCCGCGGTGCTGGTGCCGTTCCCGGCCGCGGTCGACGATCACCAGACGGCCAATGCGCGCTTCCTCGCGAACCGCGGCGCCGCCGTGCTGCTGCCGGAGGCCTCGCTGACGCCGCAGCTGCTCGCGACCGAGCTGCGCTCGCTCGCCGGCGCCGACCGGCGGCGCCGCGACGCGATGGCCGACGCGGCGCGCCGCGCCGCCGCGCCGGGGGCGGCGGATCGCCTCGCCGACCTGTGCCTGGCGGCGGTGGCGCCGGCATGAGCGCGCGCATGCACCGCATCCAGCGCATCCACTTCGTCGGCATCGGCGGCAGCGGCATGGGCGGCATCGCCGAGGTGCTGCTGAACCTCGGCTACAGCGTGCAGGGCACCGATCTGAGGCCGAACGCGGTGACGGCGCGGCTCGCGGCGCTCGGCGCGCAGATCACGATCGGCCACGACGCCGGGCACATCGCGAACGCCAACGTCGTGGTCGTCTCGAGCGCGGTCCGCGCGGACAACCCCGAGGTGCTCGCGGCGCTCGCCGCGCGCATCCCGGTCGTGCAGCGCGCCGAGATGCTCGCCGAGCTCATGCGCTTCAAGTCCGGCATCGCGGTGGCGGGCACCCACGGCAAGACGACAACCACGAGCCTCGTCGCCAGCATCCTCGCCGAGGCCGGCGAGGACCCGACCTTCGTGATCGGCGGCCGGCTGAAGAGCGCCGACAGCAACGCGCGGCTCGGCAACGGCCGCTACCTCGTCGCCGAGGCCGACGAGAGCGACGCCTCGTTCCTGCACCTGCAGCCGCTGGCGGCGATCGTCACGAACATCGACAACGACCACCTGAGCACGCACGGCGGTGACTTCGAGAAGCTCAAGCAGAGCTTCGTCGACTTCCTGCACAACCTGCCGTTCTACGGCTTCGCGGTGCTGTGCCTCGACGACGCGCAGCTCCGCTCGCTGCTGCCGCGGATCGCGCGGCCGGTCATCACCTACGGCATCGACGCGGCGGCCGACATCCGCGCGGTCGACATCGAGCGGCACGGCCTGCGCTCGGTGTTCGGCGTCCTCCGGCCGCAGCGGCCGAGGCCGCTGCCGGTCACGCTCAGCGTGCCCGGCCGCCACAACGTGCTGAATGCGCTCGCGGCGATCGGCATCGCGACCGAGCTCGGCATCTCCGACGGCGCGATCCAGCGCGCGCTCGAGGGCTTCTCCGGCATCGACCGGCGGCTGCAGGTCCTCGCCGAGGTCCACGCCCCGTTCGGCCACGCGACGCTGATCGACGACTACGGCCACCACCCGCGCGAGATCGCGGCCAGCCTCGAGGCGATCCAGCAGGGCTGGCCGGGCCGGCGCGTCGTGCTCGCGTTCCAGCCGCACCGCTACACGCGCACGCGCGACCTGCTCGATGACTTCGCCGAGGTGCTCGCGAGCGCCGACGCGCTGCTGGTGACCGAGGTCTACGCGGCCGGCGAAGCGCCGATCGCCGAGGCCGACGGCCGCGCGATCTGTCGCGCGGTGCGCACCCGCGGCCGGGTCGAGCCCGTGTTCTGCGCGCGGGTCGAGGAGCTGGCCGCGACGCTCGCGCCGCTGCTGAAGGACGGCGACGTGCTGGTGACGATGGGGGCCGGCAACATCAGTGCGGTGGCGCACGAGCTGCCGGCGCGCCTCGCGGCCGGGGAGGCCGCATGAACGCCGCGCTCGCGTTCCAGCCGGCGGCCGAGTTCCTGCCGCACCTGCGCTTCGACGAACCGCTGTCGCGGCACACCTCGTGGCACGTCGGCGGCCCGGCGGATGCCTACTACACGCCGAAGAGCGCCGACGAGCTGGCGCGCTTCCTGAAGGCGCTGCCGCCGGCCGTGCCGTGCCACGTCCTCGGCCTCGGCAGCAACGTGCTGGTGCGCGACGGCGGCCTGCGCGGCGTCGTGGTCTCGCTGCACCTCGGGCTCGACCGGCTCGAGCGCCTCGGCGAGACGCGCGTGCACGCGGATGCCGGCGTGCCGTGCGCGCGGGTCGCCCGCCAGTGCGTGAAGTGGTCGATCGGCCCGGCGGAGTTCATGGCCGGCATCCCGGGCACGGTCGGCGGCGCGCTCGCGATGAACGCCGGCGCGTGGGGCGGGGAGACCTGGCCGCACGTCACCGAGGTCGACGTCGTGAACCGCGCCGGCGAGCGCCGCACGCGCGGCGCGGGCGAGTACCGCTTCGGCTACCGGCACGTCGAGGCGCCGGCCCCCGCCGAGTGGTTCCTCGCCGCGCGCTTCGAGTTCCGGCCGCAGCCGGCGGCGAGCACCGAGCGCATCAAGGAGCTGCTCGGGCAGCGCCGCGAGTCGCAGCCGATCGGCGACTGGAGCGGCGGCTCGACGTTCACGAACCCGCCCGGCCAGCACGCCGCGCGGCTGATCGAGAGCGCGGGCCTCAAGGGCCACCGCATCGGCGGCGCGGTCGTCTCGGCCAAGCACGCGAACTTCCTGATCAACGAGGGCAGTGCCACCGCCGCCGACATCGAGCAGCTGATCGGCCACGTGCAGGCCGAGGTCCTCCGCCGGCACGGCGTCCGGCTGACGCCCGAGGTGCGGATCATCGGAGAGCCGGCGTGAGCGCCGCGCGCCCGCCCGCCGCGTTCGGTCGCGTCGCCGTGCTGTACGGCGGCACGAGCTCGGAGCGCGCGGTGTCGCTCGACTCCGGCCGTAACGTGCTCGAGGCGCTGCGCCGCGGCGGCGTCGCCGCCGAAGGCGTCGACGGCATCGAGGCGCTGGTCTCCGGCATCCGCGCCGGCCGCTACGAGCGCGTGTTCAACATCATGCACGGCGGCGACGGCGAGAACGGCGTCGTGCAGGGCCTGCTCGAGGCGCTCGGCGTGCCCTACACCGGCTCGCGCGTGCTCGGCAGCGCGCTGACCCTCGACAAGGTCCGCACCAAGCAGGTCTGGCTCGCGCTCGGCCTGCCGACGCCGCGCTACGCGCGGCTCGCGCCGGGTGCGGAGGTGGCGGCCGCGGCGCGGACGATCGGCTTCCCGCTGATCGTGAAGCCCTCGCTCGAGGGCTCGAGCGTCGGCGTCAGCCGCGTCTTCAACGCCAACCAGCTGCCGGCGGCCGTCGCGCTCGCGCAGCGCTACGCGGGCGAGCTGCTGATGGAGACGCTGGTCGAGGGCGCCGAGTACACGGTCGGCATCCTCGACGGCACGGCGCTGCCGACGATCCACATCGTGCCGCCGGGCGACTACTACGACTACGACGCGAAGTACGTCTCCGACGCGACGCAGTACCGGTGCCCCGGGCTCGAGGGCGCGGCCGAGGCCGAGATGCGCGCGCTCGCGCTCGCCGCCTTCGAGGCGGCCGGCGCCTCGGGCTGGGGCCGCGTCGACCTGATGCGCGACAAGGCCGGCCACAGCTGGCTGCTCGAGGTCAACACCACGCCCGGCATGACCTCGCACTCGCTGGTGCCGAAGGCGGCGCGCGCCGCCGGCATCGACTTCGACTCGCTGGTGCTCAGGATCCTCGCCACCAGCGACGCGCCGCGCGGAGGCCGCCCGTGAGCGTGCTCGCCGCCATCCTGCCGGGCCGCGCGCGCAACCGCGTGCGCGTCGAGAAGGCGCCGCGCTGGCGGCTGCCGTCGATCGACTGGCCGCGCGTGGGCTCGGCGGCGCTCGGCATCGGCGCGGTCGCGGCGCTCGCGGCCGTGATCGGCTTCGCGCTCGACCGCCCGCTCGTGCACCTGCAGATCACGAGCCCGAACCAGCGCGTGACGACGCTCGACGTCGCCAACGTTGTGCGTGCCCGGCTGCGCGGCGGCTTCATCACCTCCAACCTGGAGGAGGTGCAGCACGCGATCGAGCAGATGCCGTGGGTCGACCACGCCCGCGTGCAGCGCCGCTGGCCCGGCACGCTGGTCGTCGACGTCACCGAGCAGATGGCGGTGGCGCGCTGGGGCGAGGCCGGCCTGCTGAACGCGCGCGGCGAGCTGTTCATCAGCGACGCGCGGCACGTGCCGCCGGAGCTGCCGCGCCTCGAGGGCCCGCCGCACACCGAGCACCAGGTCGCGGAGCTGCTGCTGCGGCTGCAGCCGCGGCTGCTCGACGCCGGGCTGCGCACCAGCGCGCTGCGGCTCGACGCGCGCGGCGCCTGGGAGCTCGACCTCGCGAACGGCGTCGTCGTGCGCTTCGGCCGCCGCCAGCTCGAGGAGCGCATCGAGCGCTTCCTGAAGGTCGGCGCGCCGGTCGTCGCCGGCCGCCCGAACGACATCGCCTCGATCGACATGCGCTACTCGAACGGCTTTGCCGTCGGCTGGCGCACGCAGGGCGCCGCGCCGGCCCGGCCGGCGTCGGCCGACGACACGCACACGACTCGCAAGCGGGACCAAGATGCCTAAGCGCACGGAACGGAACCTGATCGTCGGCCTCGACATCGGCACCTCGAAGGTGGTCGCGATGGTCGGCGAGCTCAAGCCCGACGGCGTGCTCGAGGTCATCGGCATCGGCTCGCACCCCTCGCGCGGCCTGAAGCGCGGCGTCGTCGTCAACATCGACTCGACCGTGCAGTCGATCCAGCGGGCGGTCGAGCAGGCGGAGCTGATGGCCGGGGTGGAGATCAACGCGGTGTTCACCGGCATCGCCGGCAGCCACGTGCGCAGCCTCAATTCCCACGGCATCGTCGCGATCAAGGACAAGGAGGTCACGCAGGGCGACGTCGCGCGCGTCATGGACGCGGCGCAGGCGGTCGCGCTGCCGGCCGACCAGCGGATCCTGCACGTGATCCCGCAGGAATTCATCATCGACAACCAGGAGGGGATCCGCGACCCGATCGGCATGTCGGGGATCCGCCTCGAGGCGCGCGTGCACATCGTGACCGGCGCCGAGAGCGCCGCGCAGAACATCGTGAAGTGCGTGCAGCGCTGCGGCCTCGAGGTCGAGGACATCGTGCTCGAGCAGTGGTCCTCGAGCTACGCGGTGCTGACCGACGACGAGAAGGACCTCGGCGTGTGCCTGGTCGACATCGGCGGCGGCACGACCGACCTCGCCGTGTTCTCGGGCGGGGCGCTCAGGCACACGGCCGTGATCCCGATCGCCGGCGACCAGGTCACGAACGACATCGCGGTGTCGATGCGCACCCCGACCCAGTACGCCGAGGACATCAAGGTGCGCTACGCGTGCGCGCTCAGCCAGCTCGCCAACCCCGACGAGACGATCGAGGTGCCGAGCGTCGGCGACCGGCCGCCGCGGCGGCTCGCGCGGCAGACGCTCGCCGAGATCGTCGAGCCGCGCTACGAGGAGCTCTACGGCCTGATCCGCGACGAGCTCCGGCGCGCCGGCTTCGAGGAGGCGATCGCCGCCGGCATCGTCATCACCGGCGGCAGCGCCAAGATGGAAGGCGCGGTCGAGCTCGCCGAAGAGGTGTTCCACGTGCCGGTCCGGCTCGGCATGCCGCAGGGCGTGACCGGCCTCGCCGACGTGGTCCGCAACCCCATCCACGCGACCGGCGTCGGCCTGCTGCTGTACGCGCGCGCGCAGTCACTGCCGGCCGCCGATGGGCGTGCGGCCGGGCCCCAGCTCCGCAGCGTGCTGGAGCGGATGAAGTCTTGGTTCCAAGGACATTTCTGATTCGTTGATTCACCCGGGAGGAGAGGCTCATGTTTGAACTCATGGATGCATACAGCCAGAGCGCAGTGATCAAGGTGCTCGGCGTCGGCGGTGCCGGCTGCAACGCAGTCGACCACATGCTGCAGGCGGGAATCGAGGGCGTCGAATTCATCTGCCTGAACACCGACTCGCAGGTGCTGAAGAAGTCGAAGGCGAAGACCACGCTGCAGATCGGCACGAACATCACCAAGGGCCTCGGCGCCGGCGCCGACCCCGAGGTCGGCCGGCAGGCGGCGATGGAGGACCGCGACCGCGTCATCGAGCTCATCGAGGGCTGCGACATGCTGTTCATCACCGCCGGCATGGGCGGCGGCACCGGCACGGGCGCCGCGCCGGTGGTCGCGCACGCGGCCAAAGAGCTCGGCATCCTGACGGTCGCGGTCGTCACGAAGCCCTTCACGATGGAAGGCCAGAAGCGCATGAGCATTGCCGAGATGGGCATCGCCGAGCTCGGCAAGTACTGCGACTCGCTGATCACGATCCCGAACCAGAAGCTGCTGTCGGTGCTCGGCCCGAAGACCCGGCTGCTCGATGCCTTCACGTCGGCCAACAGCGTGCTGCAGGGTGCCGTGCAGGGCATCGCCGAGCTGATCACGCGGCCGGGCCTCATCAACGTCGACTTCGCCGACGTGCGCACCGTCATGAGCGAGACCGGCATGGCGATGATGGGCACCGGCCACGCCACCGGCGAGGAGCGCGCGCGGCTCGCGGCGGAGATGGCGGTCTCGAGCCCGCTGCTCGAGGACATCAACCTCGCCGGCGCGCAGGGCATCCTCGTCAACATCACCGCCGGCATGGACATGGCCATCGGCGAGTTCGAGGAGGTCGGCAACACCGTCAAGCAGTTCGCGAGCGACGACGCGACCGTCGTGGTCGGCACCGTCATCGAGGCGGAGATGCAGGACGAGCTGCGGGTGACCGTGGTCGCGACCGGCCTCAACCGCGGCCAGGCGCGCGTCGCGCCGCAGCCGGTCGTCGTGAAGCGCGAGCCCGAGATGCGCGTGGTCCAGAACCGCAAGCCGTCGATGCCCGCCCCGGCCGCGGTGCCCGACTACACGAAGCTCGACCAGCCGACCTTCAAGCGCAAGAGCGCGGTCGGCGACGGCCTGCGCGCGGACGCCGACGGCGAGGAGATGCTCGACATCCCGGCGTTCCTGCGCCGGCAGGCGGACTGAGGCCGAGGACCCGCACGCGGCGCCGGACTCCCGGCCGGCGCCGCGCAGGGGAGGGTGTATGCGTCGAGACGAACGGCGGCTGAACGCGCTGGCGCGTGGCCGGCTGAGGGCCCGGCGGGGGGCCGAACCCCGCCGCGTGGCGCCCGCCGGCCCGGACCCGCGCGTGCGCCGCATCACTCAATCCGCTCAAGCACTTGTAGCGGTTTTGGAGCCTGTGCTAGGGTGCAGCCCCAATTCCGACCCGCCCGCCTATTGTCAAGTCCCCGCGCTCCTCGAATGCTGAGCCAACGCACGCTGAAGAACCCGATCCGCGCCACCGGCATCGGCCTGCACTCCGGTCGCAAGGTCTTCATGACGCTGCGCCCGGCGCCCGTGAACACGGGCATCGTGTTTCGCCGTACCGACCTGCCGCAGCCGGTCGACATCGAGGCGCGCGCCGAGAACGTCGGTGACACGAACCTCGGCACGACGCTCGTCAACGGCGAGGTCAGGGTCTCGACCGTCGAGCACCTGCTGTCGGCCTTCGCGGGCCTTGGCATCGACAACGCCTTCGTCGAGGTCAGCGCCGTCGAGGTGCCGATCATGGATGGCAGCGCCGGGCCCTTCGTGTTCCTGCTGCAGTCGGCGGGCATCGAGGAACAGAACCTGCCGAAGCGCTTCGTGCGCATCTGCAAGACGATCGAGGTCCGGGACGGCGACAAGTGGGCGCGTTTCGACCCGTTCAACGGCTTCAAGGTCAACTTCGAGATCGAGTTCGACCACCCGATCTTCCGGCGCCACTCGCAGCGCGCCTCGATGGACTTCTCGACGACCTCGTTCCTGCGCGAGGTCAGCCGGGCGCGCACCTTCGGCTTCATGCGCGACCTCGAGACGCTGCGCGCGCACAACCTCGCGCTCGGCGGCACGCTCGACAACGCGATCGTGCTCGATGACTTCAAGGTGCTGAACGAGGACGGCCTCCGCTACGAGGACGAGTTCGTCAAGCACAAGATCCTGGACGCCATCGGCGACCTGTACCTGCTCGGGCACAGCCTGATCGGCGAGTTCAGCGGCTACAAGTCGGGCCACGCGCTCAACAACAAGCTGCTGCGCACGCTGATCGCCGACGTCTCGGCCTGGGAGGAAGTCACCTTCCAGGACCGCAGCGAGGCGCCGATCTCCTACGTCCCGGCCGCCGCGGTCGGCTGACCTGCGCTAGCGACGCCCGACCTCCGGCGCCGGCCTCGGCCGGACGCGGATGCTCGTGCGCTCGACGGTGCGGCCGAGCGCCGCCGCGACCGCCGCCGCCACCTCCGGCATGACATAACGCACCCGGCTCGCCCAGCTGCCGCTCTCCGTGAGCACGGTGAGCTGCCCGTCCTCGCTGAGCGAGGCGCCCCAGACCCGTCCCGCGACCTCGGGCGGGAGCGCGCGCTGCACCGCAGCAAGGGTCTCGGAGGCCGCCTCGGCGCCGGCCTTGAGCCGTTCCAGTTTCGCTTTACCTTGGGCGAGTAACTCGCTGATGGCGATTGGTTTTCGCATTTTTTGGGGGCGATCCGCGTCCCAGAATTCGACAAAAGTGGTTGTTACACAAAGGGTTTTTGTTGCATAGTTCTCCGCGCTGCACAAGGGCAAACCCGTCGAAAGACGGGGACGCAAAGCCACCGGTCTAACGCGCAAGCTATGACAGCGGGGTTGCCAGAGGTGAGTCGGCAGAGGGTAGGTATTGACGGTCCGTTGGCGACCCGGACGGGCGCCGGACAGGATCCGTCCACGAAACCGGTCGGGCGCCAGCCAGGCCGGACCCGCCGCGACACCGTAGCTGGTGATCGGGGCGGGCAGGAAGGCCGGCGTCAGCAGCGTCGGGTGAAGGGATTGCGCCGCGGGCCTTGGGTCCGCCGGGTGCGCGGAGTCCGGCCGTTCCGGACGGTTGGCGGGCGCGTGGAGCGACAGGCGTGAACATCATCGTTTTCAGCCGCGACCAGGGCCACGCGCGCCAGTTCGACCTGCGCTCGCCGCTCGTCGTCTCGGTTGCCGCCGCCATCGTGCTCGTGCTGTTCGGCGGCGTGTTCGCCGCCGGCTCCTGGATCGGTGCCCGCTGGGCCGAGACGGAGCCCGGCCGGCAGCTCAGCCGCTGGGCCGCCGAGCTCGGCAGCCAGCGCGAGCAGGTCGAGGCCACCCGCAAGATCCTGCAGCAGAACGTCGATGCGCTCGCGGTGCGCGTCGGCCAGATGAACGCCCACGTGATCCGGCTCGATGCGCTCGGCAAGCGCCTGACCGAGATGGCGAACCTGAACAAGGGCGAGTTCAACTTCGACGACGCACCGCCGATCGGCGGCATCGCCGAGGCGGCGAGCGCCGGCCAGCCGGCGGCGACGCCCGCGCTCAGCGACCTGCTGAACCGCCTGTCGGCGCAGATCGATGACAGCGAGCGCCAGCTCGGCGCGCTCGAGAACCTGATCCTGACGCGGGAGCTGCGCCGCGAGGTGTACCCGCAGGGCCGGCCGGTCACCGGCGGCTTCATCTCGTCGTTCTTCGGCCGTCGCGTCGACCCGTTCACCGGCTACACGGCCTTCCACGCCGGCGTCGACTTCGCCGGCGAGGCGGGTGCGACCGTCACCTCGGTCGCGACCGGGGTCGTGACCTGGGCCGGCGAGCGCTTCGGCTACGGCAACCTCGTCGAGGTCAATCACGGCAACGGCTACCTGACGCGCTACGCCCACAACTCGGCGGTGCTCGTCAAAGTCGGCGACACCGTGCAAAAGGGCCAGGCGCTGTCGCTGCTCGGCAGCACCGGCCACTCGACCGGCCCGCACGTGCACTTCGAGGTCCTGAAGGACGGCAGCCCCGTCGACCCGATGGCGTTCATCAACCAGAACGCCGCCCCGCTGCTGCGCTCCGGTCGTTGAAGCACCGCCGGCCCGCCCCCACAGAGGGCAGGACCGGCTCCCAGAGGACCCTCGAGGCCCGGCCCGGCCACCCCGGCCGGCGGCGGGTAATGGCGTTCACTCCTTAGTACAATGCGCGACTTTTCCGCGTCGGGACGGGTCGCGCCGGCCCGGCCCCCGAAGGACCCTGATCCGTGCTGAAGCTTCTGACCTCGATCTTCGGCAGCCGCAACCAGCGACTGCTGCGCAGCTACGCGTCGATCGTCACCGCCACCAACGGCTTCGACGCCCGCATGCGCGAGCTGCCCGACGAGGCCTTCCCCGGGGTCACCGCGGCGCTGCGCGAGCGGCTCGCGCAGGGTGCGACGCTCGACTCGCTCCTGCCGGAGGCCTTCGCCGCCGTCCGTGAGGCGGGCCGCCGCACGATCGGCCTGCGGCACTTCGACGTGCAGCTGATCGGCGGCATCGCGCTGCACCAGGGCAAGATCGCCGAGATGCGCACCGGCGAGGGCAAGACGCTGGTCGCGACGCTGCCCGTGTACCTCAACGCGCTGCCGGGCAAGGGCAGCCACGTCGTCACGGTCAACGAGTACCTCGCCGGCCGCGACGCCGAGTGGATGGGCCCGGTGTACCGCTTCCTCGGGCTCAGCGTCGGCGTCATCAAGGCCGGGCAGAGCCAGGAGGAGAAGCGCGCGGCCTACGCCTGCGACATCACCTACGGCACGAACAACGAGTACGGCTTCGACTACCTGCGCGACAACCTCGCGTTCCGCCTCGAGGATCGCGTGCAGCGCGGCCTCGAGTTCGCGATCGTGGACGAGGTGGACTCGATCCTGATCGACGAGGCGCGCACGCCGCTCATCATCTCCGGGCCGGCCGAGGAGAGCACCGAGCTCTACCTCAAGATCAACGAGCTGGTCCCGAAGCTGACGCCGGCGGCAAGCGAGGAGCCGGGCGAGGCGGGCCTGCTGGTGACCGCGGTCGAGGGCGCGCGCGTCCAGAAGGGCGAACTCAGGGTCGGCGACGTGCTGCTCGCGGCCGAAGGCACGCCGCTGAGCCGGGCCGGCGACCTGCTGTCGCTCGCGGGCGGCGCGAAGCCCGGCGACTCGCTCAAGCTCGAGGTCTGGCGGGACCGCCGGCCGCTGACGCTGTCGCTCGAGGTGCGCAAGTCCGAGCTCCCGGCGAATGCCGAGCCGGCGGCGCGGCTCGCGGCGCTGACCGGCCTCAAGGCGACGCGCCTGACGCCGGAGCAGCGCTTCGAGCGCTCGGTCGGCGGCGACTTCTGGGTCGACGAGAAGCAGCGGCAGGCCCACCTGACCGAGGCGGGCCACCAGCGCGTCGAGCAGGTCATGGCGTCCTCCGGGCTGCTGCGCGAGGGCGAGAGCCTGTACGACGCCGCCAACATCCGCCTGCTGCACCACCTGAACGCGGCGCTGCGCGCGCACTCGGTCTACCGCCGCGACGTCGAGTACATCGTCCGCAACGGCGAGGTCGTCATCGTCGACGAATTCACCGGCCGCACGATGCCGGGCCGGCGCTGGTCGGACGGGCTGCACCAGGCGGTCGAGGCGAAGGAAGGCGTCAAGGTCCGCGAAGAGAACCAGACGATCGCCTCGATCACGTTCCAGAACTACTTCCGCATGTACCGGACGCTGTCCGGCATGACCGGCACCGCGGACACGGAGGCCTACGAGTTCCAGCAGATCTACGGGCTCGAGGTCGTCGTGATCCCGACGCACCGGCCGATGATCCGCAAGGACAACTCCGACCTCGTGTACCTGACGCAGCAGGACAAGTTCGACGCGATCATCGAGGACATCCGCGACTGCCTGCAGCGCCAGCAGCCGGTGCTGGTCGGCACGACCTCGATCGAGACGTCCGAGCTCCTCAGCAAGGCGCTCGGCCGCGAGGGCATCGTCCACCAGGTGCTGAATGCGAAGCAGCACGACCGCGAGGCGCAGATCGTCGCGCAGGCCGGCCGGCCGGGTGCCGTGACGATCGCGACCAACATGGCCGGCCGCGGCACCGACATCGTGCTCGGCGGGCGGCCGGACGCGGAGTCCGCGGCCGCGCCCGGCGAGGTCACCGAGGCCGCCGGCGCCGCCCGGGCCGAATGGCAGCGGCGCCACGACGAGGTCATCGCCGCCGGCGGCCTGCACATCATCGGCACCGAACGCCACGAGTCGCGGCGCATCGACAACCAGCTGCGCGGCCGCTCCGGCCGCCAGGGCGACCCGGGCTCCTCGCGCTTCTACCTGTCGCTCGACGACAACCTGATGCGCATCTTCGGCGACCCGACGCGCATGAAGAACCTGCTGTCGCGCGTCGGCATGAAGCCCGGCGAGGCGATCGAGAGCGGGCTGCTGACGAAGCAGATCGAGAAGGCGCAGCGCAAGGTCGAGGCGCACAACTTCGACCTGCGCAAGAACCTGCTCGAGTACGACGATGTCGCCAACGACCAGCGCAAGGTCATCTACGGCCAGCGCAACGAGCTGATGGCGGCCGAGGATGTCGCCGACACGATCGCGGCGCTGCGCGCCGACGTCGTGCAGGGGCTGGTCGCGCAGCACATCCCGGCCGAGAGCGCCGAGGACCAGTGGAACCTTGCCGGGCTGGACGAGGCCGTGCAGCGGGACTTCGGCGTCGCCGCCGGCGCCCGCGCCTGGTTCGCCGAGGACAAGACGCGCACGCCTGCGCAGTTCGAGCAGCACCTGCTCGGCCTGCTCGGCAAGGCCTACGCCGACAAGGAAGCGCTGATCGGCGCGCCCGACCTGCGCCGCATCGAGCGCACGCTGATGCTGCAGATGGTCGACACGCACTGGCGCGAGCACCTCGCGGCCATGGACTACATGCGCCAGGGCATCTTCCTGCGCTCCTACGCGCAGAAGAACCCGAAGCAGGAGTACAAGCGCGAGGCCTTCGAGCTGTTCACCGCGATGCTCGACAAGATCAAGTTCGACACCGTGACGCTGCTCGCGCGCCTGCAGATCCGCTCCGAGGCCGACATCGAGCGCGAGGAGCAGGAGCGCCAGGCGCGGCTCGCGCGCATGATGCAGTTCCAGCACGCCGAGCCGCCGGCGCTCGCGCCGTCGCCGGAGCCCGCCGCGGGCCCGCTGGCCGCGCCGCCGCCGGAGCCGGCGGCCGCGGCGGCCGCGGCGGCCGCGCCGTTCCAGCGCACCGAGCGCAAGATCGGCCGCAACGAGCCGTGCCCGTGCGGCTCGGGCCGCAAGTTCAAGCACTGCCACGGGCAGCTGCAGAACGAGGCCTGAGGCGCGACGATGCCGGCCGAGGCCGCGGCGATCGAGGTCGTCGCCGGCGCGCTGATCGACGCCGCCGGGCGGGTGCTGATCGCCGACCGTCCCGCCGGCAAGGCCTTCGCCGGCCGCTGGGAGTTCCCGGGCGGCAAGCGCCGCGACGGCGAGTCGGCGCGCGATGCGCTGCGCCGCGAGCTGATCGAGGAGCTCGGCATCGAGCCGGCGCGCACCGCGCCGCTGCTCGCGGTCACCCACCGCTATCCCGGCGCACCGGCCGCGGTGCGCATCGACTGCTGGCGCGTCGAGTCGTGGCGCGGCGAGCCGGCACCGCTCGACGGCCAGCGGCTGCGCTGGTGCACGCGCGAGGAGCTCGCCGCGGCCGACATCCTCGAGGCCGACCGGCCGATCGTGACGGCGCTGCTGCTGCCGGCGCTGATCGTGCGCCCGGTGCCCGGCCGGGGGCGCCCCGCGGGCGCGGCGCGCACCGGCTGGCTCGTCGAGCGGCCCGCGGCGGCGCCGGCCGCCACGGCCGAGGACCTGCTCGTCCTGCTCGACCCCGCGGCGGCGCCGGCGCCCGGCACGGCCGCTGCCTTCACGACCCCGGACCGCTTCCGGCGCTCGCTCGAGCGGCGCTCGCCCGCGGGCCTCGCGGTCGCGAGCGCCGCCGAGGCGCGCGCCGCGGCGCACGCCGGCGCCGACTTCCTGCTGGTCCGCGACCGCGCGGCCTCGGCGGGCGAGCTCGACGGGATCGCGGCGGCGGGCCTGCCGTGGTATCTAGACGTGACCCGCGCGGCCGCCGGGCCGGGACCCGCTCCGACCGGCCGGCTGTGGTGGCGCTGAGCCACCGCCGCGCACCCGTCGCCCGTCGCAGGAAGGCATCGCCATGGTGAACCGCTCCCGTCCCGTTCTCGTCACGCTCGTGCTCGGCGCGCTCCTAGCCGCCCCGGCCGCGGTCGCCGAAGGCGGCCTCGCGGCGCTGACGCAGGGCGAGGCGTCCGGCGGCCTCAAGGCCGCGCTGTCCAAAGGCATCGACTCCGCGGTCGGCCGGCTCGGCGCACCGGGCGGCTTCCTCGACAACGAGAAACTGCGCATCCCGCTGCCGCCGGCGCTCGAGAGGGCGGACAAGGCGCTGCGTCTCGTCGGCATGTCGGGCGAGGCGGACGAGCTCGACGTCGCGATGAACCGCGCGGCCGAGTCCGCGGTCGGCGAGGCCAAGCCGGTGCTGGTCGGGGCGCTGAAGCGCATGACGATCAGCGACGCGAAGTCGATCCTGGGCGGCGGCGACGGGGCGGCCACCGAGTACTTCCGCCGCACGAGCGGCGACACGCTGCGCGCGAAGTTCAGGCCGATCGTTGCCGAGGCGACGCGCAAGGTGAAGCTCGGCGAGATCTACGACCGCTATGCCGGCAAGGCCGCGTCCTTCGGGCTCGTCTCGGGCGACGCCGCCAATCTCGACGACTACGTGACCGGCAAGGCCCTCGACGGGCTGTTCTCGGTGATTGCCGACGAGGAACACGCGATCCGCCAGAACCCGGTCGCCGCCGGGAGCGCCCTCATCAAGAAGGTGTTCGGTTCGCTGTAGCGGGGCTCACTCGAGCGAGGCGAGCTTGAGGTCGGCGCGCGCGGTCGCGACCGTCGACAGCAGCGCCGCCGCGCCGTCCGGCGCGAGCGCGAGCCCGGAACCCGGCAACAGCGCCGGCAGCGGCTCGAGGCTCGTGACGAGGTGGTTCTCGACCGAGTAGCGCGCGAGCACCGGCGGTCCGTCCTCCGGCCGCAGCACCATCCAGATCGCGTCCCGGCCGACCGCCCAGTTGCTCCAGTCGAGCGGCGAGAACGTACCGACCACCAGCGTGTCGTCGCCATCCGGCGTCGGGTTGCGCAGCCACAGTCCCGGCCGGTCGCCGCGCACGTAGTAGAGCGAGCCGCCGTCCGGCGACTCGAGCGCGGCGATCCCGCCTTCGCTGGTCAGCATCTGCTCCGCGCCGCGTCCCGGCCAGGGCTGCCGGTAGATCTGCCAGCGGCCGGCGCGCGCGCTCGCGAAGTACAGCCAGTGGCCGTCGTGCGAGACGCTCGGCGCCCGGCTCGCGCCATCGCTGCTCAGGCGCTCGATGGCGCCGTCCCGCGGGCGGACGCTCCACAGGTCGAAGCGGCCGGCGCGCGCGCCGCCGAACACGAGCGTCGTGCCGTCCGGCGACCAGTGCAGGTAGTCGATGGCCTCGAGCGAAAGCTTCGTGAGCGCGCGCGCGGTGCCGCCGCCGGCCGGTGCGAGCCACACCTCCTCGGTGCCGCCGGCGTCGGAGACGAAGGCCAGCTCGCCCCCGTCCGGCGAGGGCTGCATCTGCCGCTCGCGGGCGGCGCCGGCCGGGCGCAGCTCGCTCGCGGCGCCGGTGCCGGCGTGACGCTCGAGGCGGGTCGTGTAGCTCCACTCCTCGAAGGCCAGCGAGCGGCCGTCGCTCGAGATCGTCGGGCCGCGCAGCTCGTTGATCGAGGCGTGCAGCAGCTCCGGTGCGCTGCCGTTCAGCCGCACGCGCCACAGCGCGAGCCGGCCGCCGCGCGGCGAGGCGAACACGACCGACTGGCTGCTGGCCTCGAAGGTGGCGCCGGCGAGCTCGCGGCGGTCCTTCGTGATCCGCTCGACCGCGACGGTGCCGAGGTCGATCAGCGACAGGTCCGCGACGCCGGTCGAGCGCGTGCGGGTGAACACCAGCCGCCGGCCGTTGGGCGCGAGCACCGGCTGCACGTCGCCCGGCATGCCGACGACCGGGTTCGTGACGCCGGTCAGCTTGCCGTTCGCGACGTCGACCGACACGAGCTGGCGCGACAGGATCGCGTCGGTGCGGTGCGCGAAGATCAGCGCACGGCCGTCGCGCGTCCACGTGACGGGCCCCAGCGCCCCGAAGTTGCAGTCGCTGACGCGGCGCTCGCCGCCGCCGTCCGGCGCGATCACGAACAGCCCGCAGTCGCCGTTCAGCACGCGCTCGAAGGCGATCAGCCCGCCGGCCGGCGACCACGCGGGGAAGCGGTCCATGCCGGCGCCGCCGGTCAGCGGCCGCCAGCTGCCGCCGCCGACCGAGCGGGTCACGAGGTGCGTGCCGCTCCCGTCCGCGAGCTGCCAGCTGTAGACGACCTGCCGGCCGTCCGGCGAGAAGCTCGGGCCGGTCTTGAGGCCGGGGTCGGTCGCGAGCGGCCTGACGCCGGTCAGCACGCCGAACAGGACGACGTGGCCGCGGTTGATGAGCCAGCCGAGCCCGCCGAGCAGGCCGACGACGACGATGAGCGCGAGCGACAGCGCCACCCAGCGGTGGCGCCCGCGGCTCATCCACGCCTGCACCGCGCCCGGGTCGTCGCGCAGCAGGTGCGAGTCGGTGCCCTTGAGGCCGCGGCCGGGCACCGCATCGCCGACCTCGAGCACGTAGCGGTCGCCCGGGGCGTTCGCGATGCGCACGGCGCCGTCCTCGGAGAACACCCGCCGCAGCAGGCCGAGCACCCGCCGCAGCTTCGGCGCGTGGTCCTCCGCGAGCCCGCCGCCGTACACGCGCGCGGCGAGCTCGTCGCGGTTGACGCCGGCGGGCGGCGCCTCGGCGAGCACGAGCAGCGTGCGCATCGTCGGCTCGTCGAGCGCGACGATCCGGTCGGCGCGCGTCATCCGTCGCAGCGAGGGCCGCACCCGCCACGTGCCGAGGTCGAAGTCGGCGACCTCGCCCGGATCCGGCGCCGGGACGACCGGGCCGATCGGCTTCTTGAGGGGCCGGCCGAAGGCCATGCGCCGGCCGAGCTCGAGGTAGCCGCGGCGCTTCATGGCGTGCCCACCCGCAGGCCGGTCTGCGCCGCCGCGAAGGCCCACTGGTCCGTGAAATCCTCGAGCTGCATCCAGGTCGGCTTGCCGGCGCCATGGCCGGCGCGGCTCTCGACGTGCAGCAGCACCGGGTTCGGGCAGCGCGTGCCGTGCATCTGCGCGTTCTGCAGCGCCGCCGCGAACTTGAAGCTGTGCCACGGCACGACGCGGTCGTCGTGGTCGGCGGTCGTGATCAGCGTCGGCGGGTAGCAGACGCCGCGCCGCACGTTCTGCACCGGCGAGTAGGCGCGCAGCGCCTCGAAGTCGTCGGGGTTCGCGGCCAGCCCGTAGTCGCTCGCCCACTGGCGCGCGTTGGCGCTCGCGGTGTCGTAGCGCAGCATGTCGAGCACGCCGACGACCGGCAGCGCGGCGGCGAACAGGTCCGGGCGCTGCACGAGCGCCGCGCCGACCAGGAGCCCGCCGTTGCTCCGGCCCTGGATCGCGAGGTGCTCGGGCGAGGTGATGCGGTTCGCGATCAGCCACTCGGCGGCGGCGATGAAGTCGTCGATGACGTTCTGCTTGTGCGTGCGCGTCCCGGCCACGTGCCAGGTCTCCCCGTACTCGCTTCCGCCGCGCAGATTGGCGACCGCGTACACGCCGCCGAGATCGAGCCACGTCGCGACCGGGACCGTATAGGCCGGCAGCTGCGGGACGTTGAAGCCGCCGTAGCCGTACAGCAGCGTCGGCTGCCGGCCGTCGAAGCGCAGGTCGCGCCGGTGCGTCACGTACATCGGCACGCGCGTGCCGTCCTTCGAGCGGTAGAAGACCTGCTCGGTCACGAACTGCGCCGGGTCGAGCGCGGCGGCCGGCCGGCGGAACAGCGTGCTGCGGTCGGCCGCGATCTCGTAGCGGAAGATCGTCCACGGCGTGAGGAAGTCCGTGTAGGCGTAGAAGGTCTCGCCGTCGGCGCCCTTGCCCTCGAAGCCCGTCACCTGCCCGAGCCCCGGCAGCGGCAGCTCGCTCCGCAGGCTGCCGTCGCGCCGGTGCACGCGGACCCGAGAGTGCGCATCGCTCAGGTAGCCGAGCACGAACTCGCCGCCGACGTAGTGCGCGTCGTCGATCGTGTCCTCGCTCTCGGCGATCACCGTGCGCACGGCGCCGGCCTCGCTGCCGGCGGCCGCGACCGCGATGATCCGCCCGCGCGGCGCGCCGGCCGTGCTGAGGAAATACAGCTCGTCGCCCTCGCCGCCGAGATAGGTGTAGCGCCCGTCCCAGCGGTCGAGCAGCCGCAGCGGCCGCGAATCCGGGTGACGCAGGTCGAGGCAGTGGACCGCGTTCTCGGCGAAGCCGTCGGCGATCGTCAGCACGAGCCAGCGGCCGTCGTCGGTGATGGCGGGGTAGGGGTTGCGGTCGCCGCCGTCGGCCGCGTAGACGCGCCGGTCCTCGGTCTGCGCGGCGCCGCGGCGATGGAACCAGACGCTGACCTGCTTCGTGCCGTCGCCGCGGCGCTCGTCGCGGGCCGGGTAGCGCGAGTAGTAGAAGCCCGCGCCGTCCGGCGTCCACGCGACCGGCGTGAACTTGGTGAAGCGCACCTCGTCCGGCAGGTCCTCCCCGGTCGCGGTCACGCGCACGTGCCACGTCTTCCAGTCGGAGCCGGCGACCGAGGTCGCGTAGGCGACGTACTCGCCGTCCGGCGCGACCTCGAAGTCCGCGAGCGCGACGGTGCGGTCGGCCGACAGCGTGTTGGGGTCGATCAGCGCGCGCGCCGGCCCGCCAAGCGCCTCGGCGATGTACAGCACGCCGAGGTCCTGGTTGCCGTCGCTGTGCAGGTAGAAGTAGTGCGCGCCGTGGTGCGAGGGCAGCACGTAGGAACTCGCGCCCTGCAGCGATGCGCCGAAGCGCTCGAACTCGCCGTGGCGCGCGAGCCGCTCCTTGATCTGCGCCCGGCCCGGCAGCGACTCGAGGAAGGGGCGCGACACCGCGTTCTCGGCGCCGACCCACTCGCGCACCGCCGGGGTCCCGAGCGACTCCATCCAGCGCCACGGGTCGGCGACGCGCACGCCGTGGTAGACGTCGACCTGGGCCACCCGCGGCGTCGGCGGGTAGCTCGGCACCGGCAGACCGGTGGCGCTCGGTGCGGCGAACGGTGGGGCGGCGGGGCCGCCGGCGCAGCCGCCCAGCATCGCGAGCAGCAGCACCGAGGCGGCCGGCGCCCGCCGCGGCGCCGCAAGATTAGCGGGCATGGGCATGGCGCATCGACTCCGGCACGCAGCCGATGCTATCAGACCGGCGCCGTCGCGATGCGTTCCGGGCGCGAGCGGGCGCGGCCCCTCAGGCGCGCGCGCTCGGCCGGGCGTTCAGCGCCGCGTACCAGCGCTTCAGGTTCGGCTGGGCCTCGCCGAGGCGCACGTTCGACGGCTTGCCGAAGTCGATGGTCGTGTAGGCGACGATGTCGGCGACCGAGAGCGCGTCGCCGACCAGGTAGTCGCGCGCCCCGAGCCGGGCCTCGAGCGCGGCGAGCTCGGCCCACACGTGGGCGCGCTCGGCCTCGCCCCACGCCGGGATCTGCTCGATCCGGCCCGCCCACCAGCTGTGCGTGTGCCGGAACACGTGCGCCATCGGCTGGTAGAGCCGGAACATCAGCCGGTCGACCGCCTCGTTGATCGCGGCGCGCTCGCGCGCCGAGCGGCCGAACAGCGCGGGCTCCGGCCGCTGCTCCTCGAGCCAGCGGCAGATCGTGATCGACTCCGCGATCCGCGTGCCGTCGTCGAGCTCGAGCACCGGCAGCTCGCCGGCCGGGCTGACCGAGCGGAACTCGGGCGTGCGGTTCGCGCCGGCGGCGATGTCCACCTCGACGATCTCGAGCGGTATGCCCTTCTCGGCGGCGAACATCCGCACCCGCCGCGGGCTCGGCGCGAAGCGGTTCGAGTACAGCTTCACGTCGGCTCCTCCGGTGGCGCGTGCTCGGGCTCCGGCACCGCCTCCTCGCCGGGGATCGCGCGCCGGCCGTCCAGCCAGTCGCCGAGGTCGAGCAGGCGGCAGCGATCGCTGCAGAACGGGCGGTACGGATTGGCCGCGGCCGCCGGCATCGGGCGACCGCACTGCGGGCACTTGCCGCGCGCCCCGCTCATGCCCGGCGCCTCAGGTGCAGCAGGTCAGCACGAACGGTACGTCGACCGGCGCCTGCAGCGGCCGGTTGTCCGCGTCGACCCAGCTCATGAAGCGGATGCTGCAGCGGTGATGGCTGCCGCTGATCTCCGGGAACAGGTCGCCGTCGCCGGCCAGCGTGATCCTGAGCAGCTGGATCGGCGTCTCGCGCTCGAAGACGATCTGGAACACCCCGCCGGTCGCGACCTCGCGCCGCGGCCGCGCGTTCTCGCGCGTGACCCACAGCAGGTCGCCGACGCTCTCGCACAGCGGCCGGAGCACCGCGAGCCAGGCGTTGAAGTCGGCCTGGCGCGTCTCGGCCGGCAGGTTCAGCCAGTGGAAGTAGTCGGGCAGGTCGAACTCGCAGGTGCCGCCCGGGATGGCGCTGCGGTGTTTGATCGCCGCCATGAACTCGTTGTCGCGCAGCCGCGCGAGCGCGGAGCTCGACGCCGCCTGCAGCTCGTCGCGGCGCTGGGTCAGGCGCGCGAGCACGGCGCGCAGCCGCCCGGTGTCGACGCCGGGCCGCGCCTGGAACTCCTTCAGCAGGCTCATCTGCCGCTCGAGGTCCTTGAGCACGTCGGAGCGCGAGTCGCCGCGCGCGGTGATCGCGAGGATCTCGAGCAGGCTCGAGACCGCCGCGCGGCTGCTCCACGGCGTCGGCGTGTCGTTGTGGTAGAGCGCCTGCTGGTAGAGGAACTCGAGCCGCAGGAAGGTCCGCATCCGCTCGTTGAGCGGCTGCTCGAACACGACCGTGCGGCGCGCGGCGAGGGCCTCCGGCTCGATCGGGGTCATCGGCTGCATCCGGCTATTCTGCGCGCCGCGAGCGGACCTCGTAAACCGGCCGCGGCCTCTGTCAGGCGCCCCGGGCGGCCGCGAGGGCGAGGTACTGGCGGTGCAGCCGCTCGATGGCGGGGTCGAGCGCGGCTCGCGGGCCGCTGTTGTCGATGACGTCGTCGCCGATCGCGAGCCGCTCGGCACGCGTGGCCTGCGCCGCCAGCATCGCCTCGGCCTGCTCGCGGCCGATGCCGTCCCGGGCCATCAGCCGGGATTTCTGCAGTTCCTCCGGGCAGTCGACGACCAGCACGCGATCAAAACGCGCGCGCTGCCCGGTCTCGGCCAGCAGCGGGATCGAGACCACGACATACGGGGACGCGAGCCCCGCGAGGTGGCGCTGCTCGGCAGCGCGCACCGCCGGGTGCACGATCGCTTCCAACTGCCGGCGGCGCGTGGGGTCGGCGAAGACGAGGTCGCGGAGGCGGCGGCGGTCGAGCGAGCCATCGGGCCGCAGGTACTCGGCGCCGAAGGCCGCGACGATGGCGGCGAGCGCGGGCTGGCCGGGTTCGACCACCTCGCGGGCCAGCTGGTCGGCGTCGATGACCGGCACGCCGCGCGCCGCGAACCCGGCCGCGACCGCCGACTTGCCGCTCGCGACGCCGCCGGTCAGGCCGATAAGCAGCGCCGTTGCCATCGGCTCAGTGCCCGAGCGACCACCACGGCGCGACCAGCGTCGGCGACCACATCATCACGAGCCATCCGGCGGTCGCGAGGTACGGACCGAAGGGGATCGGCACCTCGCGCCCGAGGCGGCGCGCGACGATCAGGCCCACGCCGACGAGGGCGCCGGTGCCGGCGGCGAACAGGATGACCGGCAGCAGCATCTGCCAGCCGAGCCACGCGCCGAGCGCCGCGTACAGCTTGAAGTCGCCGTAGCCCATCCCTTCCTTGCCGGTCACGAGCCGGAACAGGTGGTAAACGCTCCACAGGCTGAGGTAGCCGAACGCCGCGCCGAGCACCGCGCTCTTCAGGTCGACCGGGATCGGCGCCGCGCCCCGCCCGAGCCAGGCGGCGGCGAGCAGGCCCGCCCACATCAGCGGCAGCGTCAGCACGTCGGGCAGCAGCGTCGTGTCGAGGTCGATGCCGGTCATCGCGATCAGGTAGGCGCTGACGAGCAGCGCGAGCAGCGCCTCCCAGCCCCAGCCGAAGCGCCAGGCCACCGCGCCGAACACGAGCCCGGTCAGCAGCTCAACGAGCGGGTAGCGGACCGAGATCGGCGTGCCGCAGGCGGCGCAGCGGCCGCGCAGCGCCAGCCAGCTGACGACCGGGATGTTGTGCCAGGGCTTGATCGGTGCGCGGCACCCCGGGCAGGCGGAGGCGGGCGTCACCAGGTTGAAGCGCGGGCCGGGCGGGGCGGCGGGCGCGGGCTCGGCGTCGCCGCCGGCGAGCAGCTCCGCGCTCTCAGCGCGCCACTGCCGCTCGAGCATGAGCGGCAGCCGGTAGATCACGACGTTCAGGAAGCTGCCGACCAGCAGGCCGAACAGCGCCGCGACGAGCGTGAACAGCACCGGCTCGGCGCGCAGCGCCGCGATCAGCTCCATGGCATCGCGCGCGCGCGCCGCTCGGGCCGGCTCACACCACCTGGCCGAGCTTGAAGATCGGCAGGTACATCGCGACCACGAGGCCGCCGACGAGCACGCCGAGGATCGCCATGATCAGCGGCTCGAGCAGGCTCGACATCGAGTCGACCGCGGCGTCGACCTCGAGCTCGTAGAAGTCGGCGACCTTTCCCGCCATCGCGTCGAGCGAGCCGGATTCCTCACCGACCGCGATCATCTGGTTGACCATGTTCGGGAACAGACCGGTGTTCTCCATCGCTCGCTGCAGGCGCTGGCCGGTCGCGACCTCGTCCTTCATGCGCATGACGCCCGACTCGTAGACGATGTTGCCGGTGGCGCCGGCCACCGAGTTCAGCGCCTCGACCAGCGGCACGCCGGCGGCGAAGGTCGTCGACAGCGTGCGCGCGTAGCGCGCGATCGCGGCCTTGACCAGGATCGGGCCGACGATCGGGATCTTCAGCATCGCGCGGTCGATGCCCTCGCGCATCGCGCGCGAGCGCTTGTGGAAGTACCGGAAGCCGAGCACGGCGCCGACGACGATCAGGCCGAGAATCCAGCCGTCGGTCTGCACGAACTTGGACAGGTTGATGACCATCTGCGTGAACGCCGGCAGGTCGGCGCCGAAGCCCTTGAACAGGCTCTCGAACTGCGGGATCACGAAGATCAGCAGGATGACGGTCACGATCACCGCGACGACCAGCACCGCCGCCGGGTAGAACAGCGCCTTCTTGATCTTCTTCTTGATCGCCTCGGTCTTTTCCTTGTACGTCGCGATCTTGTCGAGCAGCGTCTCGAGCGCGCCCGCCTGCTCGCCGGCCTCGACCAGGTTCACGGCCAGGTCGTCGAAGTACAGCGGGTGCTTGGCGAGCGACTCGTGCAGCGTCGAGCCGCTCTCGACCTGGCTCTTGATGTCGAGGATCAGCTTCTGCATCGAGGGCTTTTCGTGGCCCGTGCCGACGATCTCGAAGGACTGCACCAGCGGGATGCCGGCGGTCAGCATCGTCGCCAGCTGCCGGAAGAAGATCGCGATGTCCTCCGGGCTCGGCTTCTTGCTCGAGGCGAACGCGGTCGACTGCTTCTTGACGCGGGTCGGCACGACGCCCTGGCGCCGCAGGTCCGCGCGCAGCGACTGCTCGCTGGCCGCAAGGCTCTTGCCGGTCACCCGGTTGCCCTTGCGGTCCTTGCCTTCCCAGATGAAGGTGGTGTCTTTGCTGACCGTCGCGGTCGTTGCCATGTCTCTAGGCTCCCTGGATCGTCACTCGCGCACGCTCATTCGATCGTGACGCTGTTGACTTCTTCGAGGCTCGTCAGCCCCTCCTTGACCTTGTTGAGGCCGGAGGCGCGCAGGTCCCACACGCCTTCCTTGCGTGCCTGGTCGTTGATCGAGATGGCGTTGCCGCCTTCCATGATGATGCGGCCGATCATCTCGGTGACCGGCATGACCTGATAGATGCCGACGCGGCCCTTGTAGCCGTCGGTGCAGTTGCTGCAGCCCTTCGGGCCGTACAGGCGGATCCCGGCAGCGACGTCGTCCGGCCGGAAGCCCTCCTTGAGCAGGGCCTCGTTCGGCACGTCGAGCGGCGTCTTGCAGGTGCTGCACAGCCGGCGGGCGAGCCGCTGCGCGATGATGAGGCTCACCGAGGTCGCGATCGCGTACGGCTTCACGCCCATGTCGACGAGGCGGGTCAGCGTCTGCGGCGCGTCGTTCGTGTGCAGCGTCGACATCACGAGGTGGCCGGTCTGCGCGGCCTTGATCGCGATCTCGGCCGTCTCGAGGTCGCGGACCTCGCCGACCATGACCACGTCCGGGTCCTGGCGCAGGAACGCGCGCAGCGCGCTCGCGAAGGTCAGTCCCACCTTCGGGTTCACGTTCACCTGGTTGATGCCGGGCAGGATGATTTCCGCCGGGTCCTCGGCCGTCGAGATGTTCGTGTCCTCGACGTTCAGGATGTTGAGGCCGGTGTACAGCGACACCGTCTTGCCGGAGCCGGTCGGCCCGGTCACCAGGATCATGCCCTGCGGCTTCTTCAGGTTCTTGAGGTAGATCTCTTTCTGGAACGGCTCGTAGCCGAGCGCATCGATCCCGAGCATGGCGCTCGAGGGATCGAGGATACGCATGACGGTCTTCTCGCCGAACAGCGTCGGGCAGGTGCTGACGCGGAAGTCGATCGAGCGGTTCTTCGACAGGCGCATCTTGATGCGCCCGTCCTGCGGCACGCGGCGCTCGGCGATGTCGAGGCGCGCCATGACCTTGATGCGCGCCGAGATCTTCGGCGCCAGCTGCACGGGCGGCACCGCGACTTCCTTCAGCACGCCATCGACGCGCTGCCGGACGCGGTAGGTCTTCTCGTAGGGCTCGAAGTGGATGTCCGACGCGCCCTTCTTGATCGCGTCGATCATGACCTTGTTGACGAAGCGAACGATCGGCGCGTCCTCGACGTCGTCGCGGCCGGCGGCGGCGGCATCGATCTCCTCCTCGCCGCCGGAGACCTCGAGGTTCTCGAGGTCGAAGTCGTCCTCGGCCATGGTCGGCATCGAGGTGTCGACCTGCTCCATGGTCTTGCCGAGGATCTTCTGGAGCTTGTCTTCCTCGACGACGACCGGCTCGACGTTCATCGACGTCGAGAAGCGGATCTCGTCGATGCCGTGCAGGTTGGTGGGGTCCGAGATCGCGACGAACAGCCGGCGGCCGCGCTTCATCAGCGGCATCACCCGGTGCTTCTGCAGCAGCTTGTCCGAGACGATCTTGACGGTGTCGAGGTCGACCTGGATCGAGTCGAGGTCGAGCAGCGGCACGCCGAACATCTGCGCCGCGGTGATCGCGATCTCGCGGGCGTCGACGATGCTCTTGCTGACTAGGTAGGTGACCAGGTTCTGCCGGGACTCCTTGGCCGCCCGCTGGGCGTCCGCCATGGCCGTCTCGTCGAGCAGGCCGTCCTGGACGAGCTTCTCGGGCAGACCGATGCTGGTCGCGCTTCGCGCGACGGCTCCGGCGACTGAGATTGCGTTGTCGGACATGGACTTAGCGGGGTCGGGTCGATCCCAAGAGTAACCGAACAATACTACTCGACGCGCGGTTTCGCGCGCAGAAATGTCAAATCAGGGAGATGGTCCCACAAATCCCGCTGCAGCCTCGTGACCAAGCTCACACCGCCGGATCGGGCGTCGGCAAGGTCCTGCCGGCGCGGTCCGGGCGCGGCAATTTCGCGGCCTCCGGCGCGGTCGATCGTGGGTGGGGGGCACCGGGCCCGTGACGTGCGTCCGGCGCCGCCCGAGGGCGCGAGTCGCGGCGGCGCAGCGGCGCCGGCGGGGGGGGGCCGGCCGGCGGGCGCATCGCGCCGCCGGCCGTCCGGGTTCAGGTGTGGCAAGCGCTCGGCAGGTACTGGGCGGCGAGCGTCGTGTTCGCGGCGGCGAAGCCCGAGCCCGTCGCGAGCGTCGCGCCGGCCGGGGCAGTGTTCGAGCCGCACACCCAGATCACGTCGTTGTTCGTGTTGGTGTACGCGCCGATCTGCAGGATCTTGCCGTTGATCGTGTTGTTCGCCTGCAGGCCGTAGGTCGCCTGGATGACGCCGCCCGCGAGGACGGTGACGCCCGAGACATACTTGCCCGTCGAGGCGAGGGTGCCCGTCAGGTTCGCGAGCGCGGGCCAGGTGCCCTTGTTCGCGTAGTACTCCGCGATCGCCGCCTTCCAGCCGCCGGCGAGCGTCATGCCCTCCGAGACCTGCGCGCGGATCGTGTAGTTCTGGTACGCCGGGATCGCGATCGCGGCGAGGATGCCGATGATCGCAACCACGATCATCAACTCGATGAGGGTAAAGCCTCGTTGCAGTTTCGTCTTCATCGGCGACTCCTGACTCTCTAGAGGGGCCGTTCCGTCCGCTACCGTCATGGTATTGAAAGGGAAGGCCACCGGTCCAAAAAGAAGCCCCCTCGCGGGGGCTTCTCGTTGAGGTGCCGCCAGCGGCGCGGCACCCCTGCGTCCACTCAGGTGTGGCAAGCGCTCGGCAGGTACTGGGCGCCCAGCGTCGTGTTCGCGGCCGCAAAGCCCGAACCCGTCGCCAGCGTCGCGCCGGCCGGGGCAGTGTTCGAGCCGCACACCCAGATCACGTCGTTGTTCGTGTTGGTGTACGCGCCGATCTGCAGGATCTTGCCGTTGATCGTGTTGTTCGCCTGCAGGCCGTAGGTCGCCTGGATGACGCCGCCCGCGAGGACGGTGACGCCCGAGACGTACTTGCCCGTCGAGGCGAGGGTGCCCGTCAGGTTCGCCAGCGCCGGCCACGTGCCGTTGTTGGCGTAGTACTCAGCGATCGCCGCCTTCCAGCCGCCGGCGAGCGTCATGCCCTCCGAGACCTGCGCGCGGATCGTGTAGTTCTGGTACGCCGGGATCGCGATCGCGGCGAGGATGCCGATGATGGCAACCACGATCATCAATTCGATGAGCGTGAAGCCCTTCTGGATGGTCTTGCGCATTAAAGAAACTCCTATAGGACGTGCACAGAAAGCGTTGGGGGACGCTGAACCGAGAACGGCTGTCCGTTCCTTGGCCATGAAGAAAGCAAGCCCTGTGCCAAGACGCCGAGCGACAACGTAAGTAATTGATCGAAAAGGATACATTGGCCAAGTGGTGCCGCGGAGCGACGATTTATGTCGAGGTCAGTCCTCGACCGGCGCGTCACAAACTGACGCGCAGCGTCACCCGGCGTTGCCGGCGGGACACAGCGTCGCCCACCGGCGACCGTCACTCGATGCCGAGCTTCTTGATGCGGTAGCGCAGCGCCCGGAACGTGATGCCGAGGACCCGGGCGGCCGCGGTCTTGTTGTAACGGGTCTGCTCGAGCGCCTTCAGGATCGCGTCGCGCTCGATGTGCTCGACCTGCGTGTCGAGCGCGCCCTCGCCGACGTCGACGGCAGCCGGCGCCGGCGGCGGACCGCCGCGGATCGCGACGTCGGCCTCGGTGATCTTGTTGTCGCTGCACATCGTCAGCGCCCGCTCGAGGATGTTCTCGAGCTCGCGGACGTTGCCCGGGTAGTGGTAGCTGACCAGCGCCTTCATCGCATCCGGCGCGATGTCCGGCACCTGCAGGCGCGAGCGCCGCGCGAGGCGCGCCAGGATCGAGCGCGCCAGATCCGGCACGTCCTCGAGCCGCGCGCGCAGCGGCGGCACCTTGATCTCGATGACGTTGACCCGGTAGTACAGGTCCTCGCGGAAGCGGCCGTCGGCGACGAGCGCGGCGAGGTCGCGATGGGTCGCCGACAGGATGCGCACGTCGACTGGCACCTCGCGCGACTCGCCGACCGGGCGCACGGTCTTCTCCTGGATGAGCCGCAAGAGCTTCACCTGCATGTGCAGCGGCAGGTCGGCGACCTCGTCGAGGAACAGCGTCCCGCCCTCGGCGGTCTGCACGAGCCCGGGCTTGTCGGCGACCGCGCCCGTGAAGGCGCCGCGCTTGTGCCCGAACAGCTCGCTCTCCATGAGCTCCGACGGGATCGCGCCACAGTTCACCGGCACGAACGGCGCCTCGCGCCGCGCACCGGACTCGTGGATCAGCTGCGCGACGAGCTCCTTGCCGGTGCCCGACTCGCCGGCGATGTGCACCGGCGCCTGGCTGCGCGCGACGCGGCCGATGACCTCGCGCAGCTCCTCCATCGCCGCCGAGCCGCCGAGCAGCCGCGGCGCGACGATCACGCCGGTGTCGGTTTCCGGGTCGCTGCCGGCGAGCTTGATCGCCTGCGCGACCAGCTTGCGCAGGTCGGCGAGGTCGAGCGGCTTGGAGACGAAATCGAAGGCGCCGAGCTTGAGCGCCTTGACCGCGCTCTCGACGTTGCCGTGCGCCGTGATGACCGCGACCGGCAGCTCCGGCCGGTTGCTCTGCAGCCACTCGACCAGCGACAGGCCGTTGCCGTCCGGCAGCTGCATGTCGGTCAGGCACAGGTCGAAGCGCGTGTCCTTGACGGCGGCGCGCGCACTCGCGATGTCGTGCACCGAGCGCGACTCGATCGACATGCGGCCGAGCGTGATCGACAGCAGCTCGCACAGGTCCGGCTCGTCGTCGACGATCAGCACGACCGGGCTAGCCATCGGCGCGGCCCTCCCAGCGCGACGGATCGGCGAACACGATGCGGAAGATGCTGCCACCGCCGGCGCGCGGTTCATAGAGCAGCAGCGCGCCATTGCACTGCGCGAGTTCGCGCGCGATGAACAGGCCAAGGCCGCTGCCGCCGCGCCGGCCGCTGAAGAAGGGCTCGAAGATGCGCTCGACCGCCGAGTCCGGGATGCCGGGCCCGCGGTCGGCGACCTCGAGGAACGGCCGCCCGGAGGACTGGAAGCGCGCGACCAGCAGGTCGAGCGGCGGCTCGCCCGGCATCTCGGCGCTGTGGCGGACGCCGTTCTCGCACAGGTTCCAGACGATCTGGCGCAGGTGCGTCGGGTCGACGCGCACCTCGAAGTCGGGGTCCGGCAGCGCCGCCCGCAGGCGCTGCGGCGCGATCTGCAGCGTCTCGGAGAATTCGCGAACGAACTCCGTTAGCCAGTCGCCGAGGTACAGCCGCTCGGGGCGCGTCGACTCGCGCCGCGACAGCTGCATGACGTTGTTGATGATCGTGCTGACGCGGTCGGCGTTGGTCGTGATGATCTCGGTCAGGCGCTTCTCCTGCGCGCCGAGCTCGACGGTCTCGGCCAGCAGCTGCGCGGCGTGGCTCATCGCCCCGACCGGGTTCCTGATCTCGTGGGCGATGCTCGCCGACAGGCGCCCGAGCGCCGCCAGCTTCGTCTGCTGGACGCGCTCGGCGAGCGCGCTCGTGTCGGCGAGGAAGCAGATCAGCGGTGCCGGGCGCTGGCGGCCGAGCGCGGCGAAGTTCGCCTCGATCTCGAGGCTGCCGTCGCCGGCGACGAAGGTGGCGCTCGGCGCCGGTGCGCCCTCCGGCCGCCGCCGCCAGCTCTCGACGTGGTACAGCAGGCGCGGCGAGATCTCGCCGAGCAGGCCGCCGGGCCGCGCGTCGGGGCCGAGCAGCTGGCGCGCCGACTCGTTGATGAGCCGCACGCGGTCGTCGGCATCAACGACCACGATGCTCTCGCGCAGGTGCTGGACGATGTATTCGGAGAGCTCCGCGAGGTTCGCGACGTCGATGTCGCGCTGGGCGATCACCGCCTCGCTCTCGCGCAGCCGGCGCGTGACGGCGGCGCCGAGCGCGGCCACCAGCAGCAGCACCGCGCCGTAGTAGCCGGCCTGCGCGAAGCCCATCGGACCGACGTTGTCGTGGAGGAACGCGGCGATCTGCTGCGCGAGCAGCGCGAGCGCCGCGGCCGCCGCGATCAGCAGTGCGCCGCGCGTGCCTGCGATCACCGAGAGTGCCGCGATCGGCACCAGCAGCATGATGCCGAGGCCGCTGTCGGCTCCGCCGGCGGCATAGACGATGATCGACAGGACCGCGATGTCGATGACGACCGGCACGTACAGGTGCCAGACCGTCGTCCGGGTGCGGCCCTTCAGCGCCAGGATCACCGAGACCCCGGTCAGCAGGTAGCCGTAGCAGCTGAACCGGAACAGCTCGCCGTGGGTCTCGGTCGCTGCCCGCGGCTGGTTCAGCAGCGCGTCGACCAGCAGCAGGACCGCGGGGACCAGCAGCCGGAACAGGTTCAGCAGCCCGAGCACGCGCCACGACAGCTCCGGTCGGTCGTGGGCGGCCCGCGAGGCCAGCGGCATCCGGCATCCTCCAGCGGCACGCGCACGCCGCGCGGCCAGCGGGAATGTAGCATCGTCCGCCGCACCGCGCGCTGCGACGCTTTGCCTACCCGCACCGGCTTCGCGCAGAATACGGCGCCCCGAACCCGGGACGAGTGCGGCAGTTGCGATGAACCTGCACGAATACCAGTCGAAGGAATTGTTCCAGCGCTACGGCATCGCCGTGCCGCGCGGCCGCGTCGCCGCCACGGCCGAGGAGGCCGTCACGGCCGCCGCCGAGCTCGGCGGCTCGCTGTGGGTCGTCAAGGCCCAGGTGCACGCGGGCGGGCGCGGCAAGGGCGGCGGCGTCAAGCTGTGCCGCAGCGCCGGGGAGGTCCGCGCCGCCGCGGCGGCGCTGCTCGGCTCGCGGCTCGTCACGCCCCAGACCGGACCCGGCGGCCTGCCGGTCCACCAGGTCTACGTCGAGCAGGGCTCGGCGATCGCGCGCGAGCTGTACCTGAGCCTGCTGCTGAACCGCGACCGCAGCCGGCTCGCGTTCATCGCCTCGGCCGCCGGCGGCATGGACATCGAGGAGGTCGCGGCGCACACGCCGGAGAAGATCCTGCGTGCGGAGATCCACCCGGCGGTCGGCATCTCCGGCTACCAGTGCCGCGAGCTCGCGTTCGGGCTCGGCCTGCAGGGTGGCGAGGTCGCGGCCTTCGAGAAGATCGCCCGCGGGCTCTACAAGCTGTACATCGACAACGACGCGAGCTTGGTCGAGATCAACCCGCTGATCGTCACCAAGGACGGCGCGGTCATGGCGCTCGATGCCAAGATCAACATCGACGCGAACGCCGTGTTCCGCCAGCCGGCGATGGCCGCCTACCGCGACCCCTCGCAGGAAGACCCGATGGAGCGCGAGGCCGCCGAGCACGACCTTAATTATGTGTCGCTCGACGGCGATATCGCCTGCATGGTGAACGGCGCCGGCCTCGCGATGGCGACCATGGACCTGATCAAGCTGCGCGGCGGCCAGCCGGCGAACTTCCTCGACGTCGGTGGCGGCGCGACGCCCGAGCGCGTGACGGCGGCGTTCAAGCTGATCCTGTCGAACCCGAAGGTGCGCGCGATCCTCGTCAACATCTTCGGTGGCATCGTCCGCTGCGACATCATCGCGCAGGGCATCGTCGCCGCGGTCAAGACCGTCGGAGTCTCGGTCCCGGTGATCGTGCGCCTCGAGGGCACGAACGCCGAGATCGCGCGCGCGCAGCTCGCGGCGAGCGGGCTCGCGATCACGGCGGCGACCGACCTGACCGATGCCGCGACCAAGGCCGTGCGCCTGGCCGCCGGCCGCTGAGGGCCCCGCATGTCCATTCTGCTGTCCAAGAAGAGTCGTGTGATCTGCCAGGGCTTCACCGGCAAGCAGGGCACGTTCCACTCCGAGCAGTGCATCGCCTACGGCACGCGCGTGGTCGGCGGCGTGACGCCGGGCCGCGGCGGCCAGACGCACCTCGGCCTGCCGGTCTTCGACACCGCGCACGCCGCGGTCGCGGCGACCGGCGCCGACGTCAGCATGATCTACGTGCCGGCGGCGGGCGCCGCCGACGCGATCCTCGAGGCGCTCGATGCCGGCATCGAGCTGATCGTCTGCATCACCGAGGGTATCCCGGTCAACGACATGATCCGCGTCAAGGCCGCGCTCCAGGGCCGTTCGGCACGGCTCGTCGGGCCCAACTGCCCGGGCGTCATCACGCCGGGCGAGGCCAAGGTCGGGATCATGCCGGGCTTCATCCACCAGCCGGGCCGCGTCGGCATCGTTTCGCGCTCCGGCACGCTGACCTACGAGGCGGTGTTCCAGACGACCCGGCTCAAGCTCGGCCAGAGCAGCTGCGTCGGCATCGGCGGCGACCCGGTGCGCGGCATGAACTTCGTCGACGTGCTGGCGCTGTTTGAGAAGGACCCGGCGACCGACGGCATCATCATGGTCGGCGAGATCGGCGGCAGCGACGAGGAAGCCGCGGCGCAGTTCATCCACGACCACGTCACGAAGCCGGTCGTCGCCTACATTGCGGGCGTCACGGCCCCGCCCGGCAAGCGCATGGGCCACGCCGGCGCGGTGATCGCGGGCGGCAAGGGCACCGCCGCCGACAAGTACGCCGCACTCGAGCGGGCCGGGGTGCGGACGGTGCGCTCGCCGGCCGAGCTCGGCACGGCAATGGCCGCCGCGCTCGCCGCCGGCAAGCGGCGCCGCGCGAAACCCGCCGCCGCGGGCGCGGTCAAAAAGAAGGCCGGTGGCGGCAAGCCGCCGGCCGCCGCCCGCAAGCCGGCCGCGCGGCGCGCCCGCGCCGCCCGGCGGCGTTGACCGGGCCGGCGGGCGCGGCCCGCCGGCCGGGAGCCGAGGCATGAGCCAGCGTCCGATCCGCCTGCTGCTCGCGCAGTGCGACCTGTTCGTCGGCGACGTCGACGGCAACGCCGCGCGCGTGCTCGAAGCCGCGCGCGCGGCCCGCGAGGCCGGCGCCGACCTCGCGATGCTGCCGGAGCTGGCGCTGTCGGGCTACCCGCCCGAGGACCTGCTGTTCCACTCGGGCTTCCGTCGCCAGATCCACGCCGCGCTCGAGCGCCTGTGCGCCGAAGCGCACGGCCCGGACCTCCTCGTTGGCTACCCCGAGTACCAGGACAAGCTGGTCTACAACTCGGCGGCGCTGATCCGCGGCGGGCGCGTCTACGCCAACTACCGCAAGGTCGCACTGCCGAACTACCAGGTGTTCGACGAGAAGCGCTACTTCGTGCCGGGGCGGGCACCGACCCTGGTCGACGTGCACGGCGCGCGGGTTGCGCTGCTCGTGTGCGAGGACATCTGGGAGCAGGCGCCGGTCGCCGACGCGGCCGCCGCCGGCGCCGAGGCGCTGCTCGTCATCAACGCCTCGCCGTACGAGCGCCACAAGCAGCGCGAGCGCGAGCAGGTCGCGCGCGCGCGGGTCGGCGAGGCGCGGCTGCCGCTCGTCTACCTGAACCTGGTCGGCGGCCAGGACGAGCTGGTTTTCGACGGCAACAGCTTCGTGCTCGCGGCCGACGGCACGCTGACGCAGCGCCTCCCGCCGTGGCGCGAGGCGAACGGCATCGTCGAACTCGAGCGCGCCGGCGGGCGGCTGGTGCCGGTGCCGGGCGCCGTTGCGCCCGAGCTCAGCGAGGAGGAAAGCGTCTACGAGGCGCTGGTGCTCGGCGTGCGCGACTACGTGCGCAAGCACCGCTTCCCGGGTGTCGTCATGGGCCTGTCGGGCGGCATCGACTCGGCGCTGACGCTCGCGATCGCGGTCGATGCGCTCGGCGCCGAGCGCGTCCACGCGGTCATGATGCCCTCGCGATTCACGGCGCCGATGAGCCGCGAGGACGCGGCCGCGCAGGCGACGGCACTCGGCGTGCACCTGAGCGAGATCTCGATCGAGGGCATGTTCGAGGCGACGCTGGCGGCGCTGAAGGGCGAATTCGCCGGCCGGCCGGTCGACTCCGCGGAGGAGAACATCCAGGCGCGCTGCCGCGGCGTGCTGCTGATGGGCATCTCGAACAAGACCGGCGCGATGCTGCTGACGACCGGCAACAAGAGCGAGATGGCGGTCGGCTACGCGACGCTGTACGGCGACATGGCCGGCGGCTTCGCGCCGATCAAGGACCTGAGCAAGCAGCTCGTCTACCGGCTGGCGCGGTTCCGCAACGCGCGCGCGCCGGTCATCCCGGCGCGCGTGCTCGAGCGCCCGCCGACCGCGGAGCTGCGCGCCGGGCAGAAGGACACGGACTCGCTGCCGCCCTACGAGGTGCTCGACCCGATCCTCGAGGGCCTCATCGAGGAGAACCTGTCGGTCGACGAGATCACCGCGCGCGGCTTCGACCGCGCGACGGTCGGGCGCATCCTCGAGATGGTCAAGCGCAACGAGTACAAGCGCCGCCAGGCGCCGCCCGGCATCCGCATCAGCGGCCGCGCCTTCGGTCGCGACTGGCGCTACCCGATCACCTCGGGCTACCGGACGCGCTGAGCGCGCGCTACCAGATCTTCCACCAGTGCTTGGATTCGACGCGCTGGCGCTCGTCGGGGAAGTTCAGCGCCAGCACCTTGCCGGCATCGTCCGCCAGGTCGTTCATGCCGAGCTTGCGGTAGGCCTCGACCGTGATCTCGAGCGCGTCGCGCGTCGAGGGCGCGCCGTCGTAGTTCTCGATCAGGTAGCGGGCGCGCGCGATCGCGGCCACGTACGCGCCGCGCTTCATGTAGTAGCGGGCGACGTGCACTTCGTAGTCGGCGAGGCGGTTGCGCAGGTAGATCATCCGCTGGCGCGAGTCGGCCGCGTACTCGCTCTGCGGGTACTGGCTGACGACGCGCGCGAAGGCGTCGTAGGACTTGCGCAGGTCCTGCGGCGGCCGCTGCGACAGGTCGACGCCGAACCAGCGCTCGAGGAAGTTCGGGTCGCGCTCGAAGTACACGAGCCCCTTGATGTAGTACGCGTAGTCGATGCGCGGGTGCGTCGGGTTCTCGCGGATGAACGTGTCCGCGGCGTCGACCGCCGAGTCCTTCTCGTGCTGGCGGTAGTAGGCATAGATCAGGTCGATGCGGGCCTGGCGCGCCGCGTCGCTGAACGGATAGCGCGCGGTCAGCGCCTCGTACTGCTTGACGGCCGCGCCGTAGGCGCCGTCGTGCATCAGCTTCGAGGCCCTGCCATAGGCGGCCTCCGGGCTGATGTTCTGCGGGTCCTTGTGGCGGAACGACTTGCAGCCGCCGAGCAGCGCGAGACTCGCGATGAGCGCGACGAGCGCGCCACGCGCGAGCATGCGCGGGCCGGCTGCGTGCGGCGCGGGTGCGGAGGGGTTCAAGGCGGCGGATACCGGGAAATGCAAGGCGCGGGAGTATAGCGTATGTTGTCCGGATGCCCGGTCCCCTCGAGGCGCGAATCCCCGAAGCGAACCGCGGCCAGCGATTGGACCAGGCCCTGGCCTCGCTGTTCCCCGACTTCTCGCGCACCCGCCTGAAGACCTGGATCGAGGCCGGCCGGGTGCTGGTCGACGGCCAGCGGCCACGACCCAAGGATCTCGTGGGCGGCGGCGAACTCGTGCGGCTCGAGCCGCCGGCCGAGGCGCCGGCCACGACCGCCGAGCCGGAGCCCATCGCGCTCGACATCGTGCACGAGGAGCCCGCGTTCCTCGTCATCAACAAGCCCGCCGGCCTCGTCGTGCATCCCGGCGCCGGCAACCCGCGCTCGACGCTGCAGAACGCGCTGCTGCACCACGACCCGTCGCTCGCGGCGCTGCCGCGGGCCGGCATCGTGCACCGCCTCGACAAGGACACGAGCGGCCTGCTCGTCGTCGCGCGCACCGGCGCCGCGCAGCAAGCGCTGACGCGCGCGCTCGCCGGGCACGAAGTGGCGCGCACCTACGAGGCCGTCGTCATCGGCGTCATGACCGCGGGCGGAACCATCGACGCGCCGATCGACCGCCACCCGGTCGACCGGCTGCGGATGGCGGTGCGTGGCGACGGCCGCGAGGCGGTCACGCACTACCGGGTGATCGCGCGCTTTCGCACGCACACGCACGTGCGCGTCGAGCTCGAGACCGGGCGCACGCACCAGATCCGCGTGCACCTCGCGCACGCCGGCTTCCCGCTGGTCGGCGACCCGCTGTACGGCCGGCGGCTCGTGATCCCGAAGGGCGCGGACGAGCGCGCGGTCGCGGCGCTGCGCGGCTTCCGACGCCAGGCGCTGCACGCGGCGCGGCTCGCCTTCGCCCACCCGAGCGACGGGCGGCGCGTCGAGTTCGAAGCGCCGCTGCCGGCCGACCTCCTCGAGCTGATCGCGGCGCTCGCGGCCGACGCGCGCGCGGCCGCCGCACGCTGAGCGCGGCGGTGGGCGCGCCCGGCTGGATCGACGCCGACTGGCCCGCCGCGCCGGGCGTGCGGGCCGGCACCACGACCCGCGACGGCGGTGCGAGCGCCGGCCCCTTCGCGAGCTTCAACCTCGCCGGGCACGTCGGCGACGATCCGGCGCACGTGGCCGCGAACCGTGCGGCGCTGCGCCGCGGGCTCGCGCTGCCGGCCGAGCCGCTCTGGCTGCGGCAGGTGCACGGCGCCGCGGTCGCCGTGCACGGCGAGTGCGACGCCGAGCCGACCGCCGATGCCGCCGTCGCCTTCGGCCCCGGCCGCGTGCTCGCCGTCCTGACCGCCGATTGCCTCTCGGTCGCACTCACCGACGCGGGCGGCACGCGCATCGGGCTCGCCCACGCGGGCTGGCGCGGCCTCGCCGCGGGCGTCCTCGAGGCGACGGTCCGGGCGCTCTCGGTGCCGCCCGGGGCGCTGATCGCCTGGATCGGCCCGGGCATCGGCGCGGCGGACTTCGAGGTCGGCGCCGAGGTCCGCGCGGCCTTCGTCGGCGCCGATGCGGGCGCGGCGGACGCGTTCCAGCCGAACAGCCGCGGTCGCTGGCAGGCGGACCTGGCCGGCCTCGCCTTCCGGCGCCTCGCGGCGCTCGGCGTGCGCTCGGTCAGCGCGCTGCCGGGGTCGACCTACGCGGACGCCGGGCGCTTCTACTCGTACCGGCGGGAGGCCCGGACCGGGCGCATGGCGAGCCTCGCCTGGATCGAGCCGTCGCCCGGCCGCGGTCAGGGGTAGGGCCACGGAAGCGCCCGCCGTGGTTGAATTTTTCGGCCGGCGCCCCATGCTGTGGGGCAGCGGGCCCGTGCCCGGAGGCGCGTGATGCGACAGGACAAGCTGACCACGAAGTTCCAGCTGGCGCTGGCCGATGCGCAGTCGCTCGCCGTCGGCCGCGACCACCAGTTCATCGAGCCCGTGCACCTGATGCAGGCGCTCCTCGACCAGCAGGGCGGCACGGTCCGCCCGCTGCTCGACAAGGCGGGCGTCGACCTGAACGTGCTGCGCTCGCGCCTCGCGCAGGAGCTCGAGCGCGTGCCGCAGGTCGAGGGGGCGGCGGGGGACGTGCACGTCTCGAACGAGCTCACGCGCCTGCTGAACGTGACCGACAAGCTCGCGACCCAGCGCGGCGACCAGTTCATCGCCTCGGAGCTGTTCGTGCTCGCGGCGGTCGAGGACAAGGGCGCGCTCGGCAAGCTGCTGCGCGAGGCGGGCGCGGTCAAGGGCGCCGTCGACAAGGCGATCGCCGACGTGCGCGGCGGCGAGCAGGTCCGGGACGCCGGCGCCGAGGACGCGCGCGGTGCGCTCGAGAAGTACACGGTCGACCTGACCGAGCGCGCGCGCTCCGGCAAGCTCGACCCGGTCATCGGCCGCGACGACGAGATCCGCCGCACGGTGCAGGTGCTGCAGCGGCGGACCAAGAACAACCCGGTGCTGATCGGCGAGCCGGGGGTCGGCAAGACCGCGATCGTCGAGGGCCTCGCGCAGCGCATCGTCAACGGCGAGGTGCCGGAGGGCCTGAAGGACAAGCGCATCCTCGCGCTCGACATGGGCGCGCTGATCGCCGGCGCCAAGTTCCGCGGCGAGTTCGAGGAGCGCCTGAAGGGCGTGCTGAACGACCTCGCGAAGCAGGAAGGGCAGGTCATCCTGTTCATCGACGAGCTGCACACGATGGTCGGCGCCGGCAAGGCCGAGGGTGCGATGGACGCCGGCAACATGCTCAAGCCCGCACTCGCGCGCGGCGAGCTGCACTGCGTCGGCGCCACGACCCTCGACGAGTACCGCAAGTACATCGAGAAGGACGCGGCGCTCGAGCGGCGCTTCCAGAAGGTGATGGTCCAGGAGCCCTCGGTCGAGGACACGATCGCGATCCTGCGCGGCCTGAAGGAGCGCTACGCCGTGCACCACAGGGTGCAGATCACCGACCCCGCGATCGTCGCCGCCGCCACGCTCTCGCACCGCTACATCACGGACCGGCAGCTGCCCGACAAGGCCATCGACCTGATCGACGAGGCCGCCTCGCGCATCCGCATGGAGATGGACTCGAAGCCCGAGGAGATGGACCGGCTCGATCGGCGCATCATCCAGCTGAAGATGGAGCGCGAGGCGCTGCGCAAGGAGAAGGACGCCTCGTCGAAGAAGCGCCTCGAGCAGCTCGAGGACACCGTCCGCGGGCTCGAGAAGGAGTACGCCGACCTCGACGAGGTGTGGAAGCGCGAGAAGGCCGCCTCGCAGTCCGAGGCGCAGATCAGCGAGCAGCTCGAGCGCGCGCGACTCGATTTCGAGGCGGCGCGCCGCGCCTCCGACCTCGGGCGGATGTCGGAGCTGCAGTACGGGCGGATCCCGGAGCTCGAGAAGCGCCTGAGGGCCGCGCAGGACGCCGACGCGCAGTCGGCGACGCTGGTCCGCAACAGGGTCACGGACGAGGAGATCGCCGAGGTCGTCTCGAAGTGGACCGGCATCCCGGTCTCGAAGATGCTCGAGGGCGAGAAGGACAAGCTGCTGCGCATGGAGGAGTCGCTCGCGGCGCGCGTCGTCGGCCAGGACGAGGCGGTGCGCGCGGTCGCGGACGCCATTCGCCGCTCGCGCGCGGGCCTCTCGGATCCGCAGCGGCCGAACGGCTCGTTCCTGTTCCTCGGCCCGACCGGCGTCGGCAAGACCGAGCTCTGCAAGGCGCTCGCCGAGTTCCTGTTCGACACCGAAGAGGCCATGGTCCGCATCGACATGAGCGAGTTCATGGAGAAGCACTCGGTCGCGCGCATGATCGGCGCGCCGCCGGGCTACGTCGGCTTCGAGGAAGGCGGCTACCTGACCGAGGCCGTGCGCCGCCGGCCGTACTCCGTGATCCTGCTCGACGAGATCGAGAAGGCGCACCCGGACGTGTTCAACGTGCTGCTGCAGGTCCTCGACGACGGCCGCCTGACCGACGGCCAGGGCCGCACGGTCGACTTCCGCAACACCGTCATCATCATGACCTCGAACCTCGGCTCGCAGCTCATCCAGGAGCACGCCGGCGAGCGCAACTACGAGCGCATGAAGGCGGCGGTGCTCGAGATCGTCGGCGGGCACTTCCGGCCGGAGTTCGTGAACCGCATCGACGAGATCGTCGTGTTCCACCCGCTCGGCCGCGCCGAGATCCGCCGCATCGTCGACATCCAGGTCGGCTACCTGCGCAAGCGCCTCGCCGAGCGCGACATGGGCCTCGAGCTCGACGACGCCGCGCGCGACCGGCTGGGCGAGGCGGGCTTCGACCCGGTCTACGGCGCCCGGCCGCTGAAGCGCGCGATCCAGCAGCAGCTCGAGAACCCGCTGGCGCAGCGCATCCTGCGCGGCGAGTTCGGGCCGGGCGACTCGATCAAGGTGACGGGCACGGAGCAGGCGCTGGCTTTCAGCAAGGCGCGCCGCGCCGCCGCCTGAGGCGGGCGCGCTGCTATCATCGCCGCCGCCCTGCGGCGGCCCGGCCGGGCGGCGAGCGGAGTCGAGCGAATGCCGATTTACGAGTACCAGTGCAAGGCCTGCCATGCGCACCACGAGGCCATCCAGAAGATGAGCGACGCGCCGCTGCGCAAGTGCCCGGCCTGCGGGCGGCAGCAGCTGGTGCGGCTCGTCTCGGCGCCGGTGTTCCGGCTGAAGGGCGGCGGCTGGTACGAGACCGACTTCAAGTCGGACGCCGAGGGCAAGCGCAACCTGCACGCCGAGGAGAAGGCCGACGAGGCCGGCACGCCGGACAAGGCCGACGCGGCCGCACCCGATGCCAAGGTCGCCGAGGTCGCGAAGGCCGACGCGCCAGCCGGCGCCAAGGACCCGAAGCCGGCCGGCGACACCAAGGCCAAGGCCGAGCCCGGCGCCCGCAAGCCCAGGGCGAAGGCCGCCGCGAAGCCCGCCGCCCGGCGCCGCGCCGCGGGAACTGCCCGCGGCAAGGGCGCCGGCCGCCGCTGAGGCGCAATCCGCGCGCCTTGCCACGGCTTGGCAGCGCCCCGTACCATCGCCGGCTCGAATCGCACCGGACCCCGGGCCGACCATGCGTTCCCACTACTGCGGGCAAGTCAACGAGTCCCTGATCGGCCAGACGGTCAGCGTCGCCGGCTGGGTGCACCGGCGCCGCGACCATGGCGGCGTCATCTTCATCGACCTGCGCGACCGCGACGGGCTGCTGCAGATCGTCGTCGACCCGGACGCGAAGGCCGTGTTCGCGGAGGCCGAGCGGGTCCGCGGGGAGTTCGTGCTCTCGGTCACCGGCACGGTCCGCGCCCGGCCGGAGGGCACCGCGAACCCGAACCTCGCCTCGGGCCAGATCGAGCTGCTCGCGAGGTCGCTCAACGTCCTGAACCGGTCCGAGCCGCTGCCGTTCCAGCTCGACGAGGACGTGCGCGAGGAGGTGCGGCTCAAGTACCGCTACCTCGACCTGCGCCGCGAGGTCATGCACAAGCGGCTGATGCTGCGCCACGAGGTCACGAAGGCCGTGCGCCACTACCTCGACGCCCAGCGCTTCGTCGACATCGAGACGCCGATGCTGACCAAGGCGACGCCCGAGGGCGCGCGCGACTACCTGGTGCCGTCCCGCACGCACCCGGGCAAGTTCTTCGCGCTGCCGCAGTCGCCGCAGATCTTCAAGCAGCTGCTGATGATCAGCGGCTTCGACCGCTACTACCAGATCGTGCGCTGCTTCCGCGACGAGGACACGCGCGCCGACCGCCAGCCCGACTTCACGCAGATCGACATCGAGACCTCCTTCCTCGGCCGCGACGAGATCATGGCCATCATGGAGGGCCTGGTGCGCGCGGTGTTCAAGACCGTGCTTTCGGTGGACCTGCCGAACCCCTTCCCGCGCATGGGCTATGCCGAGGCGATGCGCCGCTACGGCTCGGACAAGCCGGACCTGCGCATCCCGCTCGAGCTCATCGACGTCGCGGACCTCGTGCGCGGCTCCGAGTTCAAGGTGTTCGCGGGCCCGGCCAGCGCCGCGGACGGGCGCGTCGCGGCGCTGCGCGTGCCGCAGGGCGGGGAGCTGACGCGCGGCCAGATCGACGAGTACACGCAGCACGTCGCGCGCTTCGGCGCGAAGGGCCTCGCCTACGTCAAGGTCAACGATGCCGGCGCCGGCCGCGCGGGCCTGCAGTCACCGATCCTGAAGTTCCTGTCGGACGAGGCGATCGCCGGCATCCTGACGCGCACCGGGGCGCTGAGCGGCGATCTGATCTTCTTCGGCGCCGACCGCGCCGGCGTCGTCGCCGACAGCCTCGGCGCGCTCCGGCTCAAGATCGGCAGCGACCGCAAGCTCGTCGCGAACGCCTGGCGGCCGTTGTGGGTCGTCGACTTCCCGATGTTCGAGCGCGACGCCGCCGCCAACCGCTGGGCGGCGATGCACCACCCGTTCACCGCGCCGGTCGACGACGACCCGCAGGCGCTCGCCGCCGACCCGGGCGCGGCGATCGCCAAGGCCTACGACTGCGTGCTGAACGGCTCGGAGATCGGCGGCGGCTCGGTCCGCATCCACCGCGAGGACATGCAGGCGGTCGTGTTCGGGCTGCTCGGCATCGACGAGGCGGAAGCCCGGCTCAAGTTCGGCTTCCTGCTCGATGCGCTCAAGTACGGCGCGCCGCCGCACGGCGGCATCGCCTTTGGCCTCGACCGACTCGTCATGCTGATGTCGGGCGCGGAGAGCATCCGCGAGGTGATCGCCTTCCCGAAGACGCAGACCGCCTACGACGCGCTGACCGACGCGCCGACCGAGGTCAGCGAGCAGCAGCTGCGCGACCTGCACATCCGGCTCCGACCGGGTGCCTGAGCGGCCCTCGGTCGTCTTCGCGCACGGGCTCTGGAACACGGGCCTCGAGGCGACGCTGCTGCGCACGCGCCTCGCCGCCCGCGGCTTCGAGGTCACGCAGTTCCACTACCGGACGATCACCGCGCTCCTCAACCAGGTGATCGGCGAGCTGCGCGCGCTCGTGCTCGAGCAGGCGCCGCCCGTGCACCTCGTCGGCCACAGCCTCGGCGGACTCGTGATCCTGCGGCTCCTCGACGAGCATCCGGAGCTGCCGATCGGCCGGATCGTGCTGCTCGGCTCGCCGGTCAACGGCAGCGCGGCGGCGCGCGCCGCCGTGCAGCTGCCGGGCGCGGCGCTCCTGTTCGGCCCGCTCGCCGACAGCGAACTGCTGCGCGCCGAGCCGCGCCGCTGGCGCCACCCGATCGAGATCGGAGTGCTGGCCGGTTCCAGCACGCTCAGCTTCGCCCGGCTGTTCACGCACCTGGAGGGCGAGAACGACGGCACGGTGACGGTCGACGAGACGCGCCTCGAGGGCGCGACCGACCACCGGGTCCTGCCCGTCAGCCACATCGGCATGCTGGTCGCACCGAGCGTCGTCGACGAGTGCGTCGCGTTCCTGACGGTCGGGCACTTCACTCGCCAAGGCGCTTGAGGCGGTACAGCGCCTCGAGCGCCTCGCGCGGCGTCAGCGCGTCCGGGTCGAGCGCGGCGAGCTCGGCGAGCGCGCGCGCCCCGGGCGGTGCCACCGCCGCGGGCGGCGCACCGAAGCCGAGCTCGGCCTGCGGGCCCGGCGGCTTCAGCTCCTCGCCGCGCCGCTCGAGCGTCGCGAGGTAGCGGCGCGCGGCGGCGATGACCTCGCGCGGCACGCCGGCGAGGCGCGCGACCTGCAGGCCGTAGCTGCGGCTGGCGGGGCCGGGGCGCACCGCGTGCAGGAACACGAGCGCGTCACCGTGCTCGGTCGCATCGAGATGCACGTTCTGCACGCCGGCCGCCTGCTCGGCGAGCGCGGTCAGCTCGAAGTAGTGCGTCGCGAACAGCGTGAACGCCCTGACGCTGCGCGCCATGTGCTCGGCCGCGGCCCAGGCCAGCGACAGGCCGTCGAAGGTGCTCGTGCCGCGGCCGATCTCGTCCATCAGCACGAGGCTCGCGCCGGTCGCGTTGTTGAGGATGTTGGCGGTTTCGGACATCTCGACCATGAAGGTCGAGCGACCGCCGGCGAGGTCGTCGGCGGCGCCGATGCGCGTGAAGATCCGGTCGGTCGGGCCGAGCACGGCGCGCTCGGCCGGCACGTAGCTGCCGATCCGCGCCAGCACGACGATCAGCGCCGCCTGGCGCATGTAGGTCGACTTGCCGCCCATGTTCGGGCCGGTGATCACCAGCATGCGCCGCTCGCGGTCGAGCGCGAGGTCGTTCGGCACGAACGGGCCCGCGAGCACGCTCTCCACGACCGGGTGGCGGCCGGCGACGATCTCGAGCCGCGGCTCGTCGACGAGCTCGGGCGCGCTGAAGCCGAGCTCGATCGCGCGCGCGGCGAGCGTCGCGAGCACGTCGACGAGCGCGAGCGCCCGCGCGCTCGCCTGCAGCGCCGGGAGCTCCGCCAGCAGGCCATCGAGCAGCTGCTCGTAGAGCTGCCGCTCGCGGGCGAGCGCCTGCTCGCGCGCGCCGAGCACCTTCGACTCGAACTCCGCGAGCTCCGGCGTCAGGAATCGCTCGGCGTTCTTGACCGTCTGGCGGCGGACGTAGTTGGCCGGCGCCTGCTCGGCGTCGCGCCGGTTGAGCTCGATGTAGAAGCCGGACACGCGGTTGTAGGCGAGCTTGAGGCTCGCGAGCCCGGTCCGCTCGCGCTCGCGCGCCTCGAGCTCGAGCAGGTAGCTGTCGGTGTCGGTCGCGATGCGCCGCAGCTCGTCGAGCTCGGCGTCGAAGCCGGGGGCGATCACGCCGCCGTCGCGCACGAGATGCGGCGGCGCCTCGGCGAGCGCGTGCGAGAGGAGCGCGGCGAGCGCGGGGTGGCCGGCCAGCGGCGCCGCGAGCCCGCCGAGCAGCGGCGAGTCGTGCGCGGCGATGAGTGCCCCGACCGCCGGCAGCGCCAGCAGCGCCGCGCGCAGTTGCACGAGGTCCCGCGGCCGCGCGCTTCGCAGCGCCACCCGCGCGAGGATCCGCTCGACGTCGCCGATCGGCCTGAGGCGCGCGCTGAGCTCGCCGAGCCGGCCGCCGTCGATCAGGCTGCCGAGCGCGTGGTAGCGGAGCCGGAGCGGCGCCGCATCGCGCAGCGGCCGGCCGAGCCAGCGGCGCAGCTCGCGCGCGCCCATCGCGGTCGCGCTGCGGTCGAGGAGCCCGGCGAGCGTGTGCTCGGGCCGGCCGCCGAGGCTCGTCTCGAGCTCGAGGTTGCGGCGCGTGGCCGGGTCCATCAGCACCGCCTCGTCGCGCTCCTCGGTCGCGAGCCCGGTCAGGTGCGGCAGGGCCTGGCGCTGGGTGTCCTGCACGTACTGCAGCAGTGCGCCCGCGGCGGCGACCGCGAGCGGCCGGTCGGCGCAGCCGAAGCCCGCGAGGTCGCGGACGCCGAACTGCTGGCACAGCAGGCGCGTGGCGGTGCCGAGCTCGAAGTGCCAGGGAGCGCGCACGCGCGCGCCCGGCAGCCCGAGCGCCGGGTCGCCCTCGGCGGCGAGCAGCTCGGCGGGCCGCAGGCGCTCGAGCTCGGCGCCGAGCGCCGCCTCGTCGTCGAGCTCCATGACCGTGAAGCGCCCGCTCGCAAGCTCGAGCCAGGCGAGGCCGCGGCGGGGGCCCGCGCCCGCGACCGCCGCGATCAGCGTCGCGCGCCGCTCCTCGAGCAGGCCGTCCTCGGTGACCGTGCCGGGCGTCACGATGCGCACGATCCGGCGCTCCACCGGTCCCTTGCTGCGCCCTGGCTCGCCGATCTGCTCGCAGATCGCGACCGACTCGCCGAGCCGGACGAGCTTCGCGAGGTAGCTCTCGAGCGAGACCACCGGCACGCCGGCCATCGGGATCGGCGCGCCGGCCGACTGGCCGCGCTGCGTCAGCGCGATGTCGAGCAGGGGCGCGGCGCGGCGCGCGTCGTCGTAGAAGAGCTCGTAGAAGTCCCCCATCCGGTAGAACAACAGGATGTCCGGGCACTCCGCCTTGAGCGCCAGGTACTGCGCCATCATCGGGGTGTGCGCGGGAAGCGTGGCGCTGTCGGGCGTCGCGGTCATGCGGCGGAGCGGGGCGGGTTCGTGAAATACTGGCTGGCCATTATCCACGAGCCCCGGCCGGCGCCGGGCACGGATCGCATGCCACCATCTCCGGCAGCCGACGGGTCGGCGGGCGCGGGCCCGGCGCCGCTGCGCTTCGCGCGGCTGCTGCGGCTGCACCACTGGCTCAAGAACCTGCTGCTCGGCGTCCCGTACCTGACCGCGCAGGCATGGACGCAGCCGGGCGCGCTGTCGCGGCTCGCGCTCGGCTTCGCGGCCTTCTCGCTGCTCGCCTCGGCGACCTACGTGTTGAACGACCTGAGCGACCGTGTCGCGGACCGCGCCCATGCCGAAAAGCGCCACCGGCCGCTCGCCGCGGGCACGGTCGGCGTCGGCGCCGCGCTCGCGCTCGCGCTCGTCACCGGCCTCGGCGGGCTCGCGCTCGGCTACCGCGTCGGCCTCGAGTTCCTCTCGACGCTGCTCGTGTACGCGGCGCTGACGACGCTGTACACGCGCCGGCTCAAGCGCGCGGCGCTGCTCGACGTGCTGGCGCTCGCGGGACTGTGGACGCTGCGGCTCGTGGCCGGCGCCGCGGCGATCGGCGTCGTGCTCTCGGCGTGGCTGCTCAGCTTCGGCGCGTTCCTGTTCCTCAGCCTGTCGCTGGTCAAGCGCTGCGCCGAGCTCGATGCGGCGAGCCTCGAGCAGCTGCCCGGCCGCGGCTACCGGCGCGCCGACCGGCCGACGCTGCAGGCCTTCGGCGTCGCGACCGGCGTCGTGTCGGTGCTCGTGCTCGCGCTGTTCGTCGACTCGACGCCGGCCGAGCAGCACTACCCGCACCACGCGCGCCTGTGGCTGCTGTGCCCGGTCGTGTGGTTCTGGCTCGGGCGGCTGTGGCTGATGACCGGCCGCGGCGAGATGCACCACGACCCGATCGTGTTCAGCCTGCGCGACCCGCCGAGCTGGGTCGCGCTTGCGGCGCTCGCGGCCGTGTGGGTCGCGGCGCTGGTGCCGGCGTGAGCGCGGCCGGGCGAGGGCGCCCGGGCGCGGTCGCCCTCATCGCGCTGCTCGCGGGCGTCGCGTTCGTCGCGCTCTACGACGCCTCGCTTGCGCACAGCCGCTACCCGTACTCCGGCGACAGCGCCTCGTACATTGAAATGGCGGCGACGCTGAAGGCCGACGGGCGGCCGCGCGTGACGCCGTGGGAGATCGACCCGGGCGGGGTGGACGCGGTGCCGCAGCGGCTGTTCCCGCCCGGCTTCGCGGTCGTGGTCGCGGCCCTGATCCCGCTCGCGGGCGATGCCCGCACGGCCGCGACCTGGCCGAGCCGCGCGGCGGCGGCGCTCCTGCCGCTGCTCGTGCTCGTGTGGTGGCGCGGCCTCGCGGCGCCCGCGCTGCTCGCGCTCGCGGGCGGCTGGGCGCTCGTCTCGCCCGGCGTGCGCGAGTGGCAGTACATCGCCTACTCGGACGTCAGCGCGCTCGCGCTCGCCGTCGCCGCGCTCGGCCTGCTGGCGCGCTCGCTCGACGAGGCGGGCGATGGCCGCCCGGCGTGGCGCTGGCTGCTGGCGGGGGCGCTCGCGGGCCTGTGCTATGCCGTGCGCAACGCCGGGCTCGCCGTGCTCGCCGCGGCCGCGGCGGCACAGGGCTACGCGTGGCTGCGCGGGTGGCTGCGGCCGCGCGCCGTCGCGCTCTGGAGCGCCGGCGCGCTGGTCCCCGTCGCCGCGCTCGAGGCCTACAACCTCGCGACCTTCGGCAGCGCCTGGCCGTACACGATGCCGCCGTCGGTGCGCGGCTGGCTCGACAACGCCGGCGACCTCGCGACCGCGCAGCTGACCGACCTCGGCCTGCCCGCGGCGCTCGTCGGGGCAGTGCCGGTGCCGCTGCTGCTCGCGGTGCTCGCGGCGGTGTTCGGCGCGCTCGCGGCGGCCTTCCTCGCGACGCGGCGCGAGCGCGCGAGCCACCTGCGGCTCGGGCTGCTCCTCGGCTACGCCGGCGCCGGCGCGCTGCTGCTGGTCGCCTCCCGCTCGCGCTTCGAGTGGGGCAACCTGATCGACTCGCGCAACGTGCTGCAGTACAGCTTCGCGTTCGGCCTCGCGCTCGTCGTCGCGCTCGGCGCGCTCGCGCCGCGGCGCGGGGCCGCGGTCGCGGCCGCGGTGCTCGGGCTGCTCGTGATCGCGCAGGCGTCGGCCGCCGTCCGCGAGGCGCTCGCGGCGCGCAGCGCGCCGGCCGAGACCTGGCTCGAGCTGACGCGCGACCAGGCGCTGATGGCGCGGGTGGGCGCGATCGGCGCCGACACGCTCGTCGCCTCGAACGCCGCGGTGCTGTTCAGGATCGGCGCCCTGCGCGCCGCGCGGCAGCTCGACGTCGGCGGCGGCGACGGTGACTTCGCCGGTTCGCTCGCGCTGCTCGCCGCGGCGGCGGGGAAGCGACCGAGCACGTTCATCCTGGTCTGCAACGAGTGGACCTGGCGCTTCGCCGCCTGCGGCGCGGCCCCGGGGCCGCCGTCGCCGGCGTGCGTGGCTGTGCGCCTCGCGGCGCCGCGCGTGGCCGAGTGCGCGCCGGCGCGGCCGGCACGCGGGCCCGGGGCGGACGTCGCCGCCCCGGAGCCGGACTGACGCCTACTTCTTGCCCGAGCCGTCGAGCCACTCGGCGACGCCGCCGTGCTTGGAGCACGTGCCGCTGTGCGTCTTCGAGTGCGAGTACGAGCCGTCCTTGCACTTGGCCGTCGCACCGGTCGCATCGCTGTTGACGGACTTCTCGCCGGTCGCCGCCGGCTTCGCAGCCGCCGGGGCCGCCGCCGGGGCTGCCGGAGCCGCCGCGGCCGGCTTCGCTGCCGGCGCTGCCGGCGCGGCTGCCGCGGCCGGCGCCGCCGCTGCGGCCTTCGCCGAGCCGTCGTCCTTCTTGATGCCGCCGTGCTTCGAGCAGGCACCGCGACCGCCGTGCGGCGAGGTGGTGCCATCGGTGCAGGTCACCGGCCCGCTGCTCGCGTCCGCCGCCCATACCGGTGCCGAGAAGAGCACAGCCAGGGCAAGCCCTGCCGTCGCCAGAGCCAGTCGTTGCATTGTCGTAGTCCCCCATGAACCGCGCCGGCGGGGCCGTTCGGATCGGCCTCCCGCGGTGCGCGTGAGCCGCGGGATGCACAAGCACCGGACGGGATTCGACCTGAAATCGCCGCCGAAGGCCACCGTCATCGCCTGACGGTGGCTGCGCGTCTTGCCCGGTGGGGCGGCGCACGGCATACTGTATGAATGTACAGATCGCGCGTTCCGGCCCCTGGCATCCCGCTCGCCCGGGTGCCGGCCCCGCCGCGCGGTCCGTCCCGCGCGGCGGGCTGACGTGGAGACGCTGCGCCATGCCGATGCGGACCTGGCACGGCTGGCCGCCCGGGTGGGCGAGCGCCTCCTGAAGGCCGGCCAGCGCATCACGACCGCCGAGTCCTGCACCGGCGGGTGGATCGCGAAGGCCCTGACCGACGTGCCGGGCAGCTCCCAGTGGTTCGAGACGGGGTTCGTTCCCTACGGGAACGACGCGAAGACCACGCTCCTCGGCGTGCTGCCGGCCGAGCTCGCCGCGCACGGCGCGGTCAGCGAGGCGGTCGTCAAGGCGATGGCGCTCGGTGCCCTCGAGCGCACGCTCGCCGACTACGCGGTCGCGGTCTCCGGCATCGCCGGCCCGGACGGTGGCACGCCCTCGAAGCCGGTCGGCACGGTCTGGTTCGGCTGGGCCTGGCGGCGCGGCAAGGCGGTGCATTCGCAGGCCCGGCGGCGGCTCTTCAAGGGCGATCGCGAGGCCGTGCGGCGCAAGTCCGTCGCCGCGGCGCTCGCCGGGGTGCTGGAGCTGTGAGCGCCGTGCCCGCGAGCGCGCCCCGACGGCTGTTCTTCGCGCTGTGGCCGGACGCGGCGCTGCGCGCCGCGCTCGTGCGCGACCTCGCCGCCGCGGTGCCGGGCGGACGGCCGGTGCACCCCGAGGACCTGCACGTGACGCTCGAGTTCCTGGGCGGCGTCGAGGAGCCGCGGCTGCGGACGCTCCTCGAGCTCGGCGAGCGGCTCGCGCTGCCGCCCGGCGAGCTCGCCTTCGACCGCCTCGCCTGGTGGCGCCAGCAGGCGCTCGCGGTCGCACTCGCGAGTGCACCGCCGCCGGCGCTGATCGCGCTGCAGTCGGCGCTGCGCGCCGCGCTCGCGGGCAAGGGCTTCCGGGTCGAGGCGCGCGCCTACGTGCCGCACGTGACGCTTGCGCGCCGCCTCGCCGCCGCGCCCGCCTTCGGTCGTTCCGTGCCGGTCGCCTGGCCGCTCGCGACGCTCGCGCTCGTCGAGTCGGGCGCGGCCGGCGGCGGTGCGCGCTACCGATCGCTCGCGAGCTGGTCGCGATGAGCGGCGGGCTCGGCAAATCCAGCGTTATTCACCGCATATGGGACCGGTGCGCCGGCACCCCTGTGCGATAATTCGATCACCACCTCGGAGGGTTCCCGGCGATGGACGACAACCGCAAGAAGGCGCTCGCGGCGGCGCTTGGCCAGATTGAGAAGCAGTTCGGCAAGGGCTCGGTCATGCGCCTCGGGGACGCCTCGGCGGCGATGGATTTCGACGTGATCCCGACCGGCTCGCTCGCGCTCGACATCGCGCTCGGCGTCGGCGGGCTGCCGCGCGGCCGAGTGGTCGAGATCTACGGGCCCGAGTCCTCCGGCAAGACGACGCTGACGCTCGAGGTCATCGCGCAGTGCCAGAAGCTGGGCGGCACGGCCGCCTTCGTCGACGCCGAGCACGCGCTCGACCCGACCTATGCCGAGAAGCTCGGCGTCAAGGTCGACGACCTGCTGGTCTCGCAGCCCGATACCGGCGAGCAGGCGCTCGAGATCACCGACATGCTCGTGCGCTCGGGTGCCGTCGACCTCGTCGTCATCGACTCGGTGGCCGCGCTGACGCCGAAGGCCGAGATCGAGGGCGAGATGGGCGAGCTGCAGGTCGGCCTGCACGCCCGGCTGATGTCGCAGGCGCTGCGCAAGCTGACCGGCAACATCAAGCGCTCCAACACCATCGTGATCTTCATCAACCAGATCCGCATGAAGATCGGCGTGATGTTCGGCAACCCCGAGACCACGACCGGCGGCAACGCGCTCAAGTTCTACTCCTCGGTACGCCTCGACATCCGCCGCATCGGCGCGCTCAAGAATGGCGAGGAAGTGGTCGGCAACGCGACCCGCGTCAAGGTCGTCAAGAACAAGGTCGCGCCGCCGTTCCGCGAGGCCGAGTTCGAGATCCTGTACGGCCATGGCATCTCGCGCGAGGGCGAGATCGTCGACATGGCGGTGGCGCAGAACCTGGTCGAGAAATCGGGCTCCTGGTACGCCTACCAGGGCGAGCGGATCGGCCAGGGCAAGGACAACGCCCGCACCTACCTGCAGCAGCACCCGGACGTGTTCGAGGCGCTCGAGCAGCAGCTGCGGGCGAAGCTGCTGGTCCCGCGCCGCGGCCAGAGCGGCGCGCAGCCGGTCGCCGAGGCGGTCGAGGCCGCCGAGGACTGAGGCGGCCGTGGCCGGCCGCCCGCGCCGACGCGCGTTGCGCGGCCGGCGGGCTCCGGTCGAGGAGCCCGCGTCCGCGGCCGCGGCGCGCAGCCGCGCACTCGGCCTCCTCGGCCGGCGCGACTACGCGCGCGCCGCGCTCGAGGATCGGCTGACGGACGAGGGCTTCGAGGCGGCCGCCGTCGACGAGGCGCTCGCCGCCCTCGAACGCGAGCGGCTGCTGTCCGATGCGCGTTACGCCGAGGCGGCGGTCGCGAGCCGCATCGCGCGCGGCCACGGCCCGCTGCGGATCGCGCTCGAGCTCAAGCGCCTCGGGCTTGCGGCGGAGCTGGTCACCGCGGCCGTCGATGCGGGCTCGGCCGACTGGGACGGGCGCGCCGCGAGCGCCCGGCGGCGCCGCTTCGGCGCGGCGCTGCCCAAGGGCGCCGCCGAGCGCCAGCGCGTCGCGCGCTTCCTGCTCGCGCGCGGCTTCACGGGGCGGCAGGTGTCGGCGGCGCTCGGCGCGGCCGGCCGGGACGAGTTCGAGGAACTCGAGCTCGCCGCCGAGGACTAGGGCGTTCCCCGGCCCCGCCCCCGGACGGCGGATTTCCCTTTAGAATCCGGCGCTCACCCTCAGCCGCCGGCAGCGCCGGCCGACGCGACATGAACGATGCCACGCCCCGCTTCGTCGGCAGCACGGAGCTGAGGAGCCGCTTCCTCGACTACTTCCGGCGCCAGGGCCACACGATCGTGCCCTCGAGCCCGCTCGTGCCCGGCAACGACCCGACGCTGCTGTTCACGAACGCCGGCATGGTGCAGTTCAAGGACGTGTTCCTCGGCCAGGACCAGCGCTTGTACGTGCGCGCGGTCACCTCGCAGCGCTGCGTGCGCGCCGGCGGCAAGCACAACGACCTCGAGAACGTCGGCTACACGGCGCGCCACCACACGTTCTTCGAGATGCTCGGCAACTTCAGCTTCGGCGACTACTTCAAGCGCGACGCGATCCGCTTCGCCTGGGAGTTCATCACCGTCGACCTCGGCCTGCCTAAGGAGCGGCTGTGGGTCACGGTCTACGAGAGCGACGACGAGGCCTTCGAGCTGTGGCAGAGCGTCGCGGGCGTCGACGCGGCGCGCATCAAGCGCATGGGCGCGAGCTCGAACTTCTGGGCGATGGGCGACACGGGCCCGTGCGGGCCGTGCAGCGAGATCTTCTACGACCACGGCCCGTCGATCCCGGGCGGCCCGCCCGGCTCGCCGGACGAGGACGGCGACCGCTACGTCGAGATCTGGAACCTCGTGTTCATGCAGTACCAGCGCGCCGCCGACGGCACGCTGACGCCGCTGCCGAAGCCGAGCGTCGACACCGGCATGGGCCTCGAGCGCATCTCGGCGGTCATGCAGGGCGTGCACTCCAACTACGACATCGACCTGTTCCGCGACATCATCGAGCAGGCCGCGCGCCTGACGGATGCCGGCGACCGCGGCTCGCCGAGCCTGCGGGTCATCGCCGACCACATCCGCGCCTGCAGCTTCCTGATCGTCGACGGCGTGCTGCCCTCGAACGAGGGCCGCGGCTACGTGCTGAGGCGCATCATCCGCCGCGCGATCCGCCACGGCTACAAGCTCGGCCAGACCCGGCCGTTCTTCCACAAGCTCGTCGGCGTGCTCGTGCAGCAGATGGGCGCCGCGTATCCCGAGCTCGTCGCCGGCGCCGCGCACGCCGAGAAGGTGCTGGCGCAGGAGGAGGCGCGCTTCGCCGAGACGCTCGCCTCGGGCATGGAGATCCTCGAGGGGGCGATCGTCGCGCTCGGCGGCTCGAGGACGATCCCCGGCGAGACCGTCTTCAAGCTCTACGACACCTTCGGCTTCCCGCTCGACCTGACCGCCGACATCGCTCGCGAGCGCGGACTGTCGGTCGACGAGCGCGGCTTCGAGGCGGCGATGGCGGCGCAGCGCGAGCGCGGCCGCGCGGCGAGCCGCTTCGGCGTCGACCTCGGCGAGTCCGTCCGGCTCGAGCAGCGCAGCCGCTTCGTCGGCTACGACGCGCTCGACGGCGAGGGCCGCGTCAGCGCGCTGCTGGATGCGAAGGGCGCGAGCGCCCCGGCGCTGCGCCAGGGCGAGCGCGGCCGCGTCGTGCTCGACGCGACGCCCTTCTACGCCGAGGGCGGCGGGCAGATCGGCGACACCGGCACGCTGAGCGGCCCGGCCGGCGACTTCGAGGTCGAGGACACGCAGAAGCTGGGCGAGGCCTACGCGCACTCGGGGCTCGTGACGCGCGGCGAGATCCGGCTCGGTGCGACGCTCGGCGCCCGCGTCGATGCCGCGAAGCGCGCGGCCACCGCGCGCAACCACTCGGCGACGCACCTGCTGCACGCGGCGCTGCGCACCGTGCTTGGCAAGCACGTGCAGCAGAAGGGCTCGCTGGTCGAGCCGGAACGCCTGCGCTTCGACTTCTCGCACATGGCGCCGCTGACGCCGGCCGAGCTCGAGCGCATCGAGAACCTCGTCAACGACGAGATCCTGGCGAATCGCGAGGCGACGGTCCGCACGATGGGCTACGACGCCGCGGTCGCCGCGGGCGCGATCGCGCTGTTCGGCGAGAAGTACGGCGACACCGTGCGCGTGCTCAGCTTCGGGGACTTCTCGACGGAGCTCTGCGGCGGCACGCACGTGCGCCGCACCGGCGACATCGGCCTCATGAAGATCACGGCCGAAGGCGGCGTCGCGGCCGGCATCCGGCGCATCGAGGCCGTGACGGGCAAGGGCGCGCGCGCCTACCTCGACCTTGGCGAGCACTACCTCGCCGAAATCGGCCGGCTCGTGCGCGGCGGGCGCGACGAGCTCGTCGCGAAGGTCGGCGGCCAGCTCGAGCGCGCGCGCAAGCTCGAGAAGGAGATCGAGCAGCTGAAGTCGCGGCTCGCGAGCGGCCAGGGCACGGACCTCGCCGCCGGCGCCGTCGAGATCGGCGGCGCACGCGTCGTCGCCGCGCGAGTCGACGGGCTCGACGCGAAGGCGCTGCGCACGGCGGTTGACCAGCTGAAGGACAAGCTCGGCCACGCGGTCATCGTGCTCGGCTCGGCCGACGCCACCGGCAAGGTCACGCTGGTCGCGGGCGTCACCGAGGCGCTGACCGCGCGCGTCAAGGCAGGCGAGCTGGTCGCGGCGGCGGCGGCGGCCATCGGTGGCAAGGGTGGCGGGCGCGCGGACTTCGCGCAGGCGGGCGGCCCGGACGCCGCGCAGCTCGACGCCGCGCTCGCGCTCGTGCCGAAGCTCGTGGCCGCGAAACTCGGCTGAGCACGCGGCGGAACTCGCTTGTCAATCAGGGGTCCCTTAGGGGGCGAGTGTCGCCGGTTTTATGCAATGCCGGCACTCCCGGCAGCGCGAATCAGCGCTACTCTAGGCAGATGATCGGAAGCGGGAGATCGTCATGTTGATCCTGACGCGTCGCGTCGGCGAGACCGTCATGATCGGTGAGGATGTGACCGTGACGGTGCTCGGCGTGAAGGGCAATCAGGTGCGCATCGGCGTCAACGCGCCGCGCGAGGTGGCCGTTCACCGCGAGGAGATCTTCGAGCGCATCAAGCGCGAGGAAGCGGGCGACGCGCCGGCCGCGGACGAGGATGCGATGTCGGCGGCCGACGGGCGCTTCGCGCCGCAGGGCCGCTGACGCCGACCGGTCGCCGGCCGCGGCGGCCGTTTTTGACCGGCTTCCCCCCGGCCCCGTATGATCGCGACGCCCGCGGGGGCCCCCGGAGAGATGGCCGAGTGGTCGAAGGCGCACCCCTGCTAAGGGTGTATGGGCCAAAAGCCCATCGAGGGTTCGAATCCCTCTCTCTCCGCCAAATTCTTTAGCCTGGCACGCGCCACCGCGAGCGCTGCGCGTCGAGCGTCGCGCGGACCCGCCCGACGGCGGGCTCGGGCGCGCCCTCGGCCGAAGCGGCAGCGAAGCGCCGCCTCCTCGGGAACCGCCGCGCCCGTGCTGCGGCGCAACCGTCGGTGGCCGGCACCGATTCCCGACCCGTCCGCCCTTCGTCCGCTGCCCGCGCATCCCGGGGCCTTGGAGATGCCGGATCTCACGGCCGCCCGCCTCGGGGATCACCGGCGGTCGTGATCGATGCGGCCGGCACCCACGGAGAGGTTGGCGCAGAGCGCTTGCCGCGACGCCGGCGTTCCCTCGTAGTGGGGCGCGCCGACGCGACCGAGAGCGCCCCGGCCCGCGCCCGCGCTACTTCTTGAGCACGTCGAGTGCCGCGGCGCTCATCGCGACGACGCCCGTTCGCAGCGTCGGCTCCGGCACCGGCGCGAACAGCGGCGAGTGATTGCCCGGCACCGGGACGCCGGTGCGCCTTGCCTGCTCGAGCGCCTCGGCGCTGACCATGCCGACCCAGAACATCATCAGCGGGATCTTGCGGTCGAGGCTGAAATTGCCGAAGTCCTCGCTCGCCATCACCGGCCGGCCCTCGCGCACGTTGTCGGCACCGAGTGCGCGCTGGAACACGGGCCGCAGCCGCTCGACCAGCGCCGGCTCGTTGTAGAGGGGCGGGGCGATCTCATTCTCGAGCACCGTCACGACCGGCAGCCGGTCCTCCGGCACGTCGGCGCCGAGCGCGGCGGCCCGCGCGATGCGCGCGACGGCCTGGATGATGTGCTGGCGCACCGCCTCCTTGTAGGTCCGGATGTTGATCTCGAGCTTGACCTCGTCCGGGATGATGTTGCGCTTGGTGCCGCCGTGGATCGTGCCGACCGTGACGACCGCCTGGTCGAACGGCGAGGTCTCGCGGGAGACGATCGTCTGCAGCTGCATGACGATGTTGGCGGCGAGCACGACCGGGTCCTTGGCGACTTCGGGCGCCGAGCCGTGTCCGCCGACGCCGCGCACCAGCACGTCCATCTGCGTCGACGCCGCCATCGAGAACCCGCTCGTCAGGCCGATGGTCCCGGCCGGGATCTCCGCCGTGTCGTGCAGCGCGAGCGCAAAGTCCGGCCGCGGGATGCGCTCGTAGAGCCCGTCGCGCAGCATCGCGAGGGCGCCATCGATGGTCTCCTCCGCCGGCTGGCCGACGAGCTCGAGCGTGCCGCTCCAGCGGTCCTTGAGCGCCGCCATCACGCGCGCGACGCCGATGAGCGCGGTGATGTGCACGTCGTGGCCGCAGGCGTGCATGACCGGTACGTCGACGCCCGCGTCGCTCTTCGTGCGGCGCGTGCTCGCGTACGGCAGCCCGGTCTTCTCGGCGACCGGCAGCGCGTCGAGCTCGGTGCGGACCAGCAGCGTCGGCCCCGGGCCGTTCCTGAGCACCGCGACCAGGCCATGGCCGGTGAGGCCCGGCGCCGCGTACTTGCCGAGGTGCTCGGTGACCTGGAAGCCGGCCGCCTTCAGCTCGCTCGCGAGCTGCGTGGCCGTCTGCGCCTCCTGGTGCGAGAGCTCCGGCGCCGCGTGCGCGGCCTTGTAGTAGCCGACGAGGCCCGGCAGCTCGCGATCGACGAGGCGGCGCACGTCCGCGTCGGTGTCGGCGCCGGCGCGCGCCGCACCGAGGGCGAGTGGTGCCGCGAGCGCGAGCGCGAGCAGGCGGCGGGGCGGGGACATGAGCAGCATGGTGTCCGTCCGGGGTCGCGGGGCCTCAGCCCCAGGGGGGATTCGGCAGCGCGGCGAAGGCGTGACGCAGGGCCTCGCTCCAGCTCGAGCGTACCACCCGGAAGTAGGGGTCGTCGGCGCCGATCGAGAAGCGCTCGGCGCTTCTGAGCGAGTCGCGCCGGTACAGCACGAGGTCGAGCGGCGGCCCGACCGACAGGTTCGACCGGATCGTCGAGTCCATCGAGATCAGCAGGCACTTCGCTGCGTCGCGCAGCGAGGTGTCCGGGCGGATGATGCGGTCGATGATCGGCTTGCCGTACTTCGACTCGCCGATCTGGAAGTACGGCGTGTCGGCCGTCGCCTCGATGTAGTTGCCGGCGGCGTACATCTGGAAGAGCCGCGGTGGCTCGCGCCCGATCTGCCCGCCGAGGATGAAGCTGGTCGCGAAGTCGATGCCGTGCTCCTTGAGCGCGGCGGCGTCACGGTCGTGCACGCGGCGGATCGCATCGCCGAGGCAGCGCGCCGCGTCCGGCATCGAGGTCGCGCCGAGGAGCGAGGCGCCCGGCGCACCCGCGTCGGCGGGCTCGCCCAGGGCGCTCACGACCGACTGGCTGACCGCCAGGTTGCCCGCGGTCATCAACACCAGCACCCGCTCGCCCGGCTGCTCGAAGACGTGCATCTTGCGGAACGTGGCGACGTTGTCGACGCCGGCGTTGGTGCGGGAGTCGGACAGCAGCACGAGCCCCTGCTCGAGCAGCGCGCCAACGCAGTAGGTCACGGTCGATCTCGCTCCGGCATGGAGCGCGCATGGTATGCGCCCCGGCGGGCCCGCGCCACGCGTTATTGCTGCTCGGTGGCCGCGACCGCGACCGCCACCTGCATGCGCTCGCCGCCGCCGCCCTGGCGCACGCCGCGCACCGGCGCCGCGTCCAGGTAGTCGCGGCCGATCGCGAGCCGGCAATGGCGCTCGCCGGCGAGGGCGTTGTGCGTGAGGTCGACGCTCAGCCAGCCCTGCCCCTCGCCGAGCCACGCGTCCGCCCAGGCGTGCGTCGCGATGTCGCCCGTGTCGCCCGTGTAGAAATAGCCGCTCACGTAGCGCGCCGGGATGCCGGCGGCGCGGCAGCAGGCGATGAACGCGTGCGCCTGGTCCTGGCAGACCCCTTCGCCGCGGCCGAGCACGGTCGAGGCGTCGTCGCTGACGCTGGTCACGCCGCGCCGGTAGCGGATCGCGACCGACAGGTCCGCCGCGAGGCGCTCGAGCCGGCTGGACAGCGGCCCCTCGCCGCCGAGGCTCGCGACCGCGAACTCCCGGAGCCGCGCGTCGATCCGGGTCAGCGGCGTGGGAGCGAGATAGGCCAGCGGGGCGAGCGGCCCCTCGTCGGGGAGGACCGGGCTGGTCGCGGCTCCGGTGTCGACGACGCCGGTGACGATGATCGACACCTCCCGGTGCGGCTCCTCGTAGGTCAGGAGGTGGGCGATGTTGCCGTGCGCATCGGACTGCTCGACGCGCCGCCCGGGCGCGATGATGCGCCACGACAGCGACCGCTGGCCGGCGTCGCGGCGCGGGGTCAGGCGCAGGCTCTGGATCGAGTACTTGACCGCGTGGTCGTACTGGTAAAACGTCTGGTGGCGGATGTGGAGCTGCACGCGGGTGCCTCAGGTCGGGGTGGGCGGCACGAGGAAGTCCTGCGCGATCCGATCGCCGAGCACCGCGATCTGGCCGAGGAAGCCGTCGAGGAACGCCCCGAAGCCGGGGGCCAGCAGCAGCTCGAGGCGGCCGAAGTGGAACGTCGAGTGCAGCTGCCCGGCGCGGCGCTCGGTCTCGGCCGACTGCTCGTTCGCGACCTCGCGCAGGTTGAGGTAGACCTCGCTGACGCAGCGCCCGAGCGAGCGCGGCAAGTCATCGCGCAGCACGAGGAGGTCGGTCACGCGCCACGGCGTCACGGCGTCGCGGTAGATCTTGCGGTACACCTCGAAGGCCGACAGCGAGCGCAGCAGCAGCGTCCACGTGTAGGCGTCGGGCCCGGCCGGCTCGTCGAGCGGCACGAAGCCGGGACGGGCCCGCGCGCGCAGCATCCGCGCGGTCGCGTCGGCACCCTCGAGGAAGGTGCCGATGCGCGTGAAGCGGAACGCCTCGTCGCGCAGCATCGTGCCGAGCGTGACGCCGCGCGACAGGTGGGCGCGGTAGCGGACCCACTCGAGGAACTCGCCGATGTCGTGCTCGGCGCCCTCGCCCTCGTAGCCGCGGCTCTCGAGCCAGGTCGAGTTCAGCGTCTCCCACATCTCCGAGGTGATCGTGCCGCGGACCGCGCGCGCGTTCTCGCGCGCCGCACGCAGGCACGAGACGATGCTGCCGGCGTGCTCGCGGTCGAAGGCCAGGAAGTGGAACGCGCTCGCGGTCGCGAACGTCTCGTGGCGCGCCTGGTAGGCCTCGAGCAGGCCGAGCGAGTTCAGCGTCGCCCGCCAGTCGCGCGCGACCACCTCCGGCGCGTGTGGCAGGAGCGAGTGCCGGTAGTGCGCATCGAGCATGCGCGCGAGCGCCTCGGAGCGCTCGATGAAGCGCGACATCCAGTACAGGTGATCGGCCGTGCGCGACAGCATCAGGACTCCAGCACCCACGTGTCCTTCGTGCCGCCACCCTGGCTCGAGTTCACGACCAGCGAGCCGTCGCGAAGCGCCACCCGCGTGAGCCCGCCCGGCACGATCGTGATCTCGCGGCCGGACAGCACGTAGGGACGCAGGTCGATGTGCCGCGGCGCGATCCCCGCGTCGACGAAGGTCGGGCAGGTCGAGAGCGCGAGCGTCGGCTGGGCGATGTAGCCGGCCGGGTTCGCGCTGATCCGCGCGCGGAACTCCTCCAGCTGGGTCCCCGACGCGGTGGGCCCGATCAGCATGCCGTAGCCACCCGCGCCGTGGACCTCCTTGACGACGAGCTCCTCGAGGTGGGCGAGCACGTAGGCCAGGTCGTCCGGCCGGCGCAGCACGTACGTCTCCACGTTCGCGAGCAGCGGCCGCTCGCCGAGGTAGAACTCGATCATGTCCGGCACGTACGGGTAGATCGACTTGTCGTCCGCGATGCCGGTGCCGATGGCATTCGCGACCGTGACGTGGCCCGCCCGGTACGCGGACAGCAGGCCCGGCACGCCGAGCAGCGAATCCGGCCGGAATGCGAGCGGATCGAGGAAGTCGTCGTCGATGCGCCGGTAGATGACGTCGACGCGCACCGGGCCCTGAGTCGTGCGCATGAACACCGCGTCATCGCGCACGAACAGGTCCTGGCCCTCGACGAGCTCGATGCCCATCTGCTGCGCGAGGAACGCGTGCTCGAAATAGGCGCTGTTCTGCGCGCCCGCGGTCAGCAGGACGACGGTCGGGTCCGACACCCCGACCGGCGCGACCGAGCGCAGGTTGTCGAGCAGCACGTCGGGGTAATGCTCGACCGGCGCGACGGAGTGGCGCGCGAACAGCTCCGGGAACAGCCGCATCATCATCTTGCGGTTCTCGAGCATGTAGGACACGCCTGACGGCACGCGCAGGTTGTCCTCGAGCACGTGGAACTCGCCGGAGCCCGCGCGCACGACGTCGATGCCCGCGATGTGCGCGTAGATCCGCCCCGGCACGTCGATGCCCTGCATCTCCGGGCGGTACTGCGCGTTGCAGAGGATGAGCTCCGGCGGGACGCGCCCGGCGCGCAGGATCTCCTGCCCGTGGTAGACATCGCTCAGGAACGCGTTCAGGGCCTGCACGCGCTGGCGCAGGCCGGCCTCGAGCCGCCGCCACTCCTCGGCCGCGACGATGCGCGGCACGATGTCGAAGGGGATCAGGCGTTCCGCGCCCTCGTCCTCGCCGTACACGGCGAAGGTGATGCCGACGCGATGGAAGAGCGAGTCCGCCTCGGCGCGGCGGCGGGCGAGGCGGTCCGCCGCCTGTGCCTGCAGCCACGTCGCGTATCGCCGGTAGTGATCGCGCGGCGACCCATCCGGCAGCTCCATCTCGTTGTACGGCGTCGCGGCCACTCGTCCCCTCGCGCGCATCGGAGAGCCATAGCGCGAATCATGCCACCCACGCCGCCCTGCAATTTCAGGGACTTGGACGGTGCCTGCCCGTCGCACGCACCCGGACGGTCCGGCTCGCGCACCGTTTGGGTGCGCGAAGTCTTGCTCAGGCGAGCCGCTTTCTCAGCCAGCGGCCGACGTCCACGACCTCGGCCGGCGACACCTGGTGCTGCATCGGGTAGGCGTGCCACTCGACGTTGTAGCTGCGGTCCTGCAGCCATTTTCGGGCGGCCTCGCCCATGGCCGGCAGCACGACCGGATCGTACATGCCGTGACACATCAGGATCGGTGCCGTCCGGTTGGCGATCGACAGACGCGGCTCGAGCGTCTCGGCGACTGGCAGGTACGTCGACAGCGCGAGGACGCCCGCGAGCGTCGCCGCGTAGCCGAGCGCCGCGTGCAGCGCGACCGCGCCGCCTTGCGAGAATCCCGCGATCACGATGCGCTCGGCCGGGACGTCGCGGGCGCGCTGCGCGTCGATGAGCTGCGCCACGCGCTCGACCGACGCCGGCAATCCCTCCGCGGCGCCGCGACCCTCGGGACTGAGGCTCGTGATGTCGTACCACGCGCGCATCTGGTAGCCGTTGTTGATCGTCACCGGCCGCACGCCGGCGTGCGGAAAGACGAAGCGCACGCCGAGTTCATCGCCGAGGCGCAGCTCCGGGACGATCGGCACGAAATCATTGCCATCGGCGCCGAGGCCGTGCAGCCAGATGATCGACGCGCGCACGGCGCGCGGCTCGAGCGTCACGCCGTCATCGGCCTCGATCTTGCGATAACTCATCGTGGGTCTCCGGGAGCGCGGCGGGTGACGCTGGGATTCTCGTGGTGCGCGCCTCGACGCGAGCTTGCCACGGCGCTTCGCAACCCGTGTACAATGCGCGCCCTTGCGCCTTCCGACCGTGGCGACGATGCCCGGGAAAGCGTGACGAATCAATCGATTACGCGCCCGTAGCTCAGCTGGATAGAGTACCTGGCTACGAACCAGGGGGTCGGGAGTTCGAATCTCTCCGGGCGCGCCAACTCGTGCCGTGACGTATCCGTAGGGCCCCGTGTTGCCTACACGGGCAGACTAAGCCCCGGTAGCGATCGCGGGCGCCGGCCCGGAACCGGCCGAGTCCGACCGTACACGCGACAATTCAGAGCGAACCCTATGGCCTGTGCACGGACTAGATGGGCCGTGGCGCTCCTGGTTGTACTCGCCCTCCCGGCGCCAGCGTCGACGGAAGGCGCGACATTCACAGGCTTTTGGAAGGGAAATTGCGCCGATGCATTCGGCGTTCAGATAAAGCCAGCGAACGGCAAGCGTTGGTCAGTGTCATTCTGCGGGCCAGGTGGATGCTTCGCGCCCGGGAAATGGATGCCAAACACCGCCATTACAGCCGACCCAAACTACAACATCATCGACGAACGCACGATCGAGATCAAAGGAGCCCGGTATACCAAGTGCACTGAGGATACGAATCCCGAGCTCGACTATTCGACGATGAAAGATTCGCCGACGCCGCCGATCGAAAACTTGGACTTCACCGTGGGGCTTCCGGACTACGAGAAAAGTTCACCGTTCACGAACCAGGACAGAGAGGCGACAGCAACACTGCGACAGACCATCGAGTCCATCAAGCGTACCAGTCGAGAGTGCGTATCAGGGTCTGTCCCGGTTTGGAAGGACTGGAACGTCAAGCTGTACTCCAACGTCTGCGACCAAGGCGTTCTAAGAAAACTGCGGCGATTGATAGGCGTACTTGCCCCAACGCTTCATCAACGCCGCCTTTCGTTCTGGCTCACGAGCCTCGATACGACCGGAACGCCCACCCTGTTAGTGGGTCACCTGGACCTGAGTACAGAGCTGGTCGCGCCGTATCCGTTTCTGAGTCTCTGGCGGATCAAAATCGAAGGGGATTCTTACTCGGCACGGCACGCTGGCCCGTTCCTGAACGGCAAAATCCACGCCGTCCGCGAATTCGGCGACCGCATGGGTCGGCACGTCGTATTTGTGCGGCATCTCAGCTGCATCGAGTGCGAGGCTACCGTCTATCTCACGCCGATCGACTTTGACGCCGACACGGATGCTCGACCGTATGAGTTCACCTATTCAGAGAAGCACGATTCATTTAGCGCAACCCTCGAATATGCACTGCCGGGAATGGGCCACACTGTCGATGCCACGGTCGAGACTCGGTTACTCCCTCCGTCGGTCGCCGGGCCTCATTTGCTACAGTTCTTTCACATGCTGGAACAAGGCAACCCGGATGAGTGGTGGGCATTCACGTGCAAGCAGTATCGGTGCGATTACAAGCTGGAGAAAGCCTCAGCGTCGCCCGAGTTCTTGCGCCTTTGGGCGCTGGCGCGGAAGCTTTGATTTGCGCACTCGACTCCGGCCGCGAGCCCGCCGTGAGAGAGCCCGAGCCGTTGTCTACAAGGCTTGATGACCTGACGCCTTAGTTCGGCAGTGCGGCCGCGGATCGTGGGGCCGTCCCCCGTGGGGCCCCGCACGACCCCACTTCCGCGGTTGCTCGCCTCGCGACGTCGGCCACCGACTTTCTAGACGGCGGCGGGACAATCCGTTGTCGCCATCATGCCCGGACGAATCGCAACTCTTGAAGCAGTGAGCATGCAGCCCGTCGTGGACGCGAGCGACTTCGCGGTCCGCATTCCTGCCGTCGCGGTCCGATCATCTCACCGCCGCCGATGCGCTCGCCGCATCGCTCGCGGATGTGCGGCGTCCGGAAGCGCGAGTCGACCCGCTTGAGGCAAGCCTTGCGCGAGTTTTGCCGGATCCGCTGGGCTCGGGTGTGCTTCCTGGTGCTCACGTGCAGCGGGTGCCTTGTCAGGGCTCTCCGCGGCAGCCATGCAGCTCACGGCTGTGGTCGCACCAGCTGCAGCTCGCCCCAGTTGCCGTTCACGTGCCCATTGGGGTTGAAGTTGGGATCGTCGGTCACGACGTACCCGTCGTTCCCATTCGACCAGGCATGGTCGTACAGGTTGCTGAGCTCGACCGTGCGTCCGGTGCTTGGATCACGGAAGGTCTGCACGCCGCGTATCAACTGATCGCTTCCGTAAGCCGCCACCATCGAGCCGTGCTGCTGGTTGGCTGTGACGCTTTGGAGTGTCTCGATGACCCGCTGCTGCAAGGCCGCGATGATCGCGCTCTGCTTTCGCTTCTCCGCGGCCCATGCGGCGTAGGTCTGGTTGATGACGGCGGTCATCGTGGCTTGAAACTGCGGACCGACGCGAACGCTGGTCGCCATCACGCGCTGCAGCTTGTCGTACGCGTCGAGCTGGCCGGCCGGGGTCTGGAAGGACGTGATCTGTTCGACGTGCCAGTCGTAAAACGAGCCCCGTCCTGCAGCCGAGGTCCGTACAACGATGGCCGCGGACCACCACTCATCGAGGGGGGCGCCCGTCGGGGAGGTGCTCGAGCTGCGCACCCGTGCGGCCTCGACTCGCGTCGAGCCGGCGCCTGCACTTCCGCTTTGTGGTCCCAGCCCGAGTTCGGCGCGGACGAGTTGCTCGAGCTCTGGAAACGGCTCTGCGGTGACCGCCGGCTTGTCCGTGTGGAACTTCCAGACCAGTTTCTCCCGGATGAAGTCAGCGGCATGCATGGGCGCCATGATCGGACACCCCTTGAGCTTGAATTTCTCGTCGGCGCGGTCACTCTGCTCCATCTGCTGTCGTATCGCCGGATCGTCGGCGTACCGGAATGTCGACTGCGGCAGCAGGACCATGCCCAATGCCGCGTCGCTCTTCTTCACGACGCCGCCCATCTTGACCATGTCGGAGAAGCAGCTCCCGGCATCGGGATTGGTGTCAGCGCCCCCGGTCAGAGTCCAGTCCGCTGGGGCCAGAAGCGAGTAGACCGTCACTTCGCGCGCCGGATCCTTAGTGGTCATCGAGAGGTTCGTGGTCGTGGTCATGCGTTTCAGCTCGAAGTAATGCGCCGCGCCGCTCTTGGCACGGGCGTTCGGTTGCGCAGCCGAAGTGGCGGCCGGATGCGCTCCCCCGCCGGTTGAAGCCGCAGCAGCGGTCGAAGCCGGCGGCGCCCCGGCCGCCGGCGACGCGGGCGGCGAGCTCCCGGGCGCCGGCGTGGCACCCGCGCTCGGTTGACCACTTTGCGCCGGAGTACCACCCGCCGGCCCCTGCAGCGCGCTCATGACCGCCTGCTTGCACGCGGGAGAGACTTGGTCGCGATGCTGTTTTAGGCACGCCAGCATGCGGCCGCCGCCCGGCTGCACGCCGGCGCAGAACTGCTGGAGGTCGGCGCTGCAGGCAGCCTGCGCGGCCTCAATCGCCGGGGACTGTGCCGAAGCGGGGACCTGGACCCAGAAGCCCAGAACGGCGAGCGCCATGCTCGAGCACCGATTCGACCCTGACATGTGCGGTCCCCCTGGCGTGTGACGCTCGCAGTTTGCCCACGAGTCTGGCGTGATCGCTTCGGAAAGTCTTGCGGGAGATTTCCGGGAGCCAGTGGCGCGTTGTTGCGATTGGTCGTGCTAAGGCGCAAACGGGCGCGACTTGGCAAGGAATTGAATTTCTCCGCTATCTCGATCCGACGACCGATCTCATCGGGTGCGAAGTTGCAACGGACGCCACGCGGACTTGTCAATGTGGATCAATAACTTGGCATTGCGGCAAATCGCCCCGTCGCGCTACGAACCAGCATGAAGGACCGCCTGTCTCGCGTCCGCGTCGATCGGCTTCGAACCCGACGTCCGCGGCGCGCGAATCCGTCTGGATGGTCGCAGACCGAACTCATCGACTTCGGCTCGATCACCGGCCGATGACCCGCCCCGGCGCTCACGCTCGTGCTTGGCGCCGAATGACCACGTGAGTGGCCTTTTCCGACGCGACGACCTGCACGCATTCGTATCCGACTGCGCGCGCGTCGACTCCCTCGAACAGTCGCTCGCCGCCGCCCAGCAGGACCGGGGAGATCGCGATGTGCAATTCATCGATGAGGCCCAAGCGAAGATATTGCTGGATCGTGCTGGGTCCGCCGCCAATGCGAACGTCCATGCCTTTGGCCGCGTCACGCGCCCGGTCAAGCGCCTCGTGAATACCGCCCGTCACGAAGTGGAACGTCGTTCCGCCCTCCATCTCGAGGGGCGGGCGGGCGTAATGGGTCAGGACGAAGGTGGGAACGTGATAGGGCGGGCTGTCTCCCCACCAGCCCTTCCAGTTCAGGTCCGGCCAGGGACCGCGAATCGGGCCGAACATGTTTCGTCCGAGGATCCAGGCGCCGACATTCTCGAAGCTCCGCGCGGCGAACTCCTCATCGATCCCCGTCGTGCCGCCGTCGGCGCCGAACAGCATCCGCTGGAACGTGCGCGTCGCGAACAACCACTGATGCAGGTCGGTCCCGCCCGCGCCGAGCGGATTGCGGATGTCCTGATTCGGACCCGCTCCGTATCCGTCGAGCGAGATGGTAAAGCCGTTAACTCGGACGCGTGTCATCTTCGTTCCTTCAAGAGGATTGTTGTCTGGCGTGGGTCCCGGCGAACGTCAGGCGGCCGCGTGAAGCCGCTTCGACAGCTCCCCGTACGCGGTTCGGGGGAACGGCTTGAGGTTGATCGGCAACCGTCGACCGTCGCGCAGGTGCAGCATCGAGCGCGGGTAGCGTCCGTAAATCCATTCGGTCCGCAGCGCCGAGACCTGTGCGTACGGAATGCGAAAGTTCCTGCCGAACAGGTCGCGGTAGTCAAGGCACGCGTCGTCGAGCCTGAGCCGAAGGGACCCGAGCCAGACCGCCGCGGTCGCGGGCAAGAGAACGGAAATCGCCAGCACGCGCGGATCGGCGACGCCGCGCGCAAGGAAATTGGCGGCGCAGGCCAGCAGCGGAATCGACAGCATCCCGCAGAGCACGGCGTACGAGCCGGGCGACGTTCGAAATGTCAGGGGCTCGCTCATCGGCCGGCGAATGCCCGGCTCGGGCGGCCGCGGGACGCGGCCGAAGCGGGCGCGGCGTGTCGTGCGGCGCCGCTGCAACCAGCCCTCGGGCCTGGCCGCCGCGCGGGCGCATTCCCGCCGACCGCGAATGGAGACGCCGGGTTTCGCATCGGGCGAGGCTAGGCGCGGTGCTCTCGCCGCAGCATGACTGCGAGCGTCGCCGAGATCAGGCACACGGCCGCGCTGACCCAGATCGGGATCAGAAAGCCATTCACCGTCACGTCCCATCCGAGAACGACTCTCAGCAGTTGGGCCAGCGCGACCAGCGCGAACACTCCACAGGCCGCACGAGTGAAGGGCTTCATGTCGTTACCTCAGCGGTATCGGCCGTCGAAACCGGTCAGTAGCAATCGGGCTCACGCCCGGGTTGGGCGGCCGCCATCCGCGACCGCATGGTGGACAGTCTATCGGTCATGCCCGTTGCGCCAAAGTCCGGTTCATGACGGCAGCCGCCTGTTAGCTTGCGAGGCCCGACGAGAGGATGCGATCCGATATTCTCGCCTCCCTCGCCGCGATGAGGTCGACAAGTTCGAAGACTCGACCGCGCAGCTCGTCGGCAAGCGCCTGATCGCGCGTCAACGGCGGTCCGAAGTCGGAAAAATGCTTCCACGGGGAGTCGTCGGGATCGAGGACCCGGTAGATCAGCGAATCGCCCTCGATCCGTGCGGCAACGACCGCGACGCCCGCTTTGGACACGCCCCCAGGCCCACGGCGTCCGATCGCCAGGGTAAAGCGCCCTTCGTGGCCTTCGGACCAGCGATACCAGTAGGAGGCGACCGCGGTACCGTTCGACTGCAGCTCGCCAGCGCCTTCGTAGATTGGCCGACCACAGCACGAGCAGGCGGCCTCGATCTCGGCCGCCGTCGCCTCTGCCGTCACAATCGTGTCGGTCATGGGCCTAGCGCCCCCGTCGTACGGCCGCGGTACGCGACCACATCGAAGGCAGTCTATCGCTCACGAGCACTCCAACCGATAGTTGAAACAACACGCACGATCAACGCCCCGCATCGTACTTCGTCACCATCGATTTGGGCGCCACCAGGCGCCACGCGCGCTGGATCAGGTCCGGCAACGCACTTGTCTCAACCGCCGAGAAGCGCACCAGGACCCACGGGTAGTCGCGATAGTGGTCGGTGATGAAAAAGGCGTTTGGCGCGGATTGCATCAGTATCTGCCGGTCCAATAGATCGGTGCGAAGCACCAAGCAGTCGATGCTCTGATGCAGGCGTGCAAGCAGCTTGCCGCGGACCTTCAGCGCGGGGGTTCCGTACGAAGTCCCGTCTTCCACTCCCGGCAGGGCGTGTGCGATTTCGCGAATCTGCTCGAAAGATATCGGGCACTCGTTCCTATTGGGCCGCCGGCTCGACGCGCCGGCGCGGCGCGGAATGGCCGGCTCCGAGATTCCATGCACACCGTCGCGCCGAGTTTGAACGGGCGCAGCGCGGCGCGATATACGGGGCGGTCTATCGTTCACGGCCGCTGCATCCGATCGTTTAGGAGTCACCATGGATAGTCGGAATCGGCGGAATGCTGGGAGAATCGGTGATACCCGCAATCGACGGGCTCGCGTCGGAACTTGGGCCCGGGACGTCGCGTTCCCAAGGGACGTCACGCGGCTCCGAAGCGAGATAGCGCGTGAAGTAGAGGACGCCAAGCGCGCCGAATATTGGGACTAACGATACAAGCGCGGCTTGAAGCACTTTCTGTCGTCGGGTGAACGCATCCGAGCGCACGAGCTTCGCGGTCGCGACGCCATCGAGCGCGACCAGGGCCAGAGCGATCCAGGCGGCGGCCACCACGACTCAGGTGACTCCTAACGTGAAATGAGCACCCAGGATCACAGGATCTCGAAGCAGCGGGACATTCGGCTGGGCAGGTCCCGGGTCAGCGTGCCCCCCGGCACCGGATCCGCGGGCGCCGGCGCACGGGAATCACTGGCAGCTCGACAGCTCGAGCTGGTAGGGCACGTAGAGCGTGAGCTCAGAGAGGTCGCTCCGTTGCCATGACACGCGGTTGGAGAGGCCCCGCAACTCGACCTTGCACTGGCCGGCCACCGCCGCCTGGAGTCGCTTGGCGTCTTCCGCGATCTTGGCGATGATCTCGTACCGATACTTCTCGGGCGCAACCAGGCTCAGGCCGATCTCTCCCTCCGGCTCGAGCTCCGTCCGTCCGGACAGGTGCGCGCCCTCGATGAATGCATGCAGCACCGTCAGCGACTTGGCAACGTCGTCCTTCTCGCCCAGCGCGAGCTTGACGTAGATGGTCGTCGAGCTCGTGTCGGGACGCTTGCCGCCGCGATCCAGCGGCACTTCGAAGTCCTTTGCCGTGACCGGAATTAGGAACTCGTCGCCGTATCCGAGCGCAAGGCCGGGTCGCTTGCTTGCGTCCGCCACCAGGTCGCGGATCGTCTGATAGAGCTCTTTGCGCCGGGCCTCTTCCGCCCGCGTGTCGTTCGTGAGCCGCACCCGTTGCACCAGGAAGTCGGCGCGACGGCGAAGCGTGACGGCCGGAATTCTCGAGTACTCATCGCCGCTGATCCGCGATCCGGTCACGACAAACTCGTCGAACTGCTGGCCCCAGCTCGGCGCGCCGCCGAGGCTGGCGATGCCGATCAGCAGGATACCGAGGCGTTTTCGGATCACCGGCGCTGATCGTGCCGGTTGTCCGGTGGGCCGATGGCGCATGTTCGCGACACGGCGAACCGGGGCTTTCGTGGCTTGCGTTGCGATCGGTTGCATCGGGCCGTCCCTGGTGCGATGGAACCGACTGTACCGCAATCGTGCCGGACGCAGACGGAGTCGACCAAGCCGCTGCCTGCTGAAGCGACGCCATCTGCCGGCGCTCGCAGCTCCCGGCGCGACGGCCGACGGGACGAATTCAGCGAACGGTGAGGGCGCGGCCGGTCGTCGCGTCGCGGCTGAACTCGAACCGAATCTCCATCACGCGCCGCCCCGGCGCGTCGGTCGGCGGGAACGTCCATTTCCGGGCCGCGTCGATCGCGAGCCGCTCGAAGTAGCGGCTCGGCCCGCTCCGATCGGCCGTCGCCGCGAACACGGTGCCGTCGGGATCCACGATGACGCGCACCCAGACCTTGATGTGCCCGCGAATGGTCCGCCGGGCGCTCTCGGACACCTCCGGGATCACCTCGTGCAGCACGGGCGCCGCGGCCGGGTTGGTCGGGCGCGGTGCCGGCGTCGTCGAGCCGGTACCGCCGCCGTCCGCGGCCGGCGGCGCGTCCGCTGCCGTCGCCGGCTGTCCGTCATCCGCAGCCGTCTGCCGCGCGGGGCCGTGGGCGGTACCGATCATGCGCAGCCCGATTCCTCCGACCGCGACCGCGATCACGGCCCCGATCACCACCACGCGCACGGTTCGCGGACTCGGCGATGCGGCCGGCGGCGCGCGGGTCCGGCGCGCCAGCGGCGGCGCCGGCGACTGCGGCGCTGCCAACGGCATCGGTTCGGAGGACCGCGGTGCCGGCTCGAGGGTCGCTGCGGGCTGCGCCGCGGCGACAGGAACCGCGCCGGTGGCCGGCCCGCGCGCCCATGCCACGAGTTCCGTGACGGTCGGGCGGTTCGCGGGATTGGGGTTCAGGCACTGGGCGACGGCGTCCCGGAACGACGCCGGAAAATCGGGTGGCAGCGTGAGCGGATCGCCGACCGGGCGTGCCGGCGGCTGGCGGGTCAGCGCCTCGAACAGGCAGGCGCCAAGCGCCCAGACGTCGCCGGCCGCCGTCTTGCCGGTGTGCGGCACCTCCGGCGGGTCGTAGGCCGTGGGCGTGTCGGTCGCCGTCGCGCCGTCGCTCATCCGCCGGACCGTGTCGCCCGCCAGCTTCAGCTGATCACCGACCGCCAGAAGGTTCGTCGGCTTGACCTGGCCGTGCACGAGGCGCTGAGCGTGCAGAAACGCGAGCGCGTCCAGCGTCGGGAGCAGCATCTCCCGCGCCTCGTCGGCGACGAGCGCGCGCCGCTGCAGCACCTGCGCGAGCGTCTGGTCGGCGCATTCCATCACCAGATACAGGTACGGCAGGCCGTCGAGCTGGCAGCCGCCCCACTGCACCGGTCGCAGCAGCTGCGGGTGGGTCAGGGCACCCGCGCGCTTCCACCGCGGCAACTGGACCTCGGCAAGCGCGCGGTCGGCGGGGACCAGCTTGATCGCGAACTCCGACGCGCCGAGCGTCGCAGAGGCGGTGGCAAAGACGCCGCTGTGATCGGAGCTTCCGAGGAAACGGCCGAGCGGGAACTGGTCGCGGACGACCTGGCCCTGCCACCGCGTCCACGCCTCGCTCATCACTGCGCTCGGATCGACGCTCATGTGCCCCCCTGCCCATCGCTGGGCATGGCAGAAGCTCCCGTTCTACAGCGGTGCCGGCGCCCGAGGGAAGTGTCGCCGAGCCACGACAGCGCGCCGGCCCCACAGCCTCAGTGGCTCGACCTCAGTGCGTAGATGCACGCGCAGGTCACGATGCCGGCCACGCCGAGCAGCTGGCCCGTCAGCAGAAGTCGCGCCGCCGGGGGCGGAAGGGTGAGGCGCCGCAGGCGCACGACCATCCTCACCGCGAGCGCGAGAAAGGACGCCGCCAGAAACACCCAGGCCACGAAGGGTCGCCAGAGGACGAGTCCGACAAAGAGCGCCATGACGAGCAGCGTGATCAGTCGCGTGCGCGCCGAGGCGTCCACCAGCGCGGCCTTGTCGCCCGGGTGCATGCGGGTCAGCGCGCGCTCGGTAAGGAGCGCCGCCGCCACGGCGCCGGCGAGGGCGATGAACAACGGATAGAAGTCCGCTGCCATGCAGCGGCCGTCAGTGCATCACGGCCATTGCGTTCGGTCCCAGGTTCTGGCTTCCCGCCCCCTGGAACAGCGCGAATGGACTGCCGTTGATGAGCGTCAGCGACCCGCTCGACGGGTCGATCGAGAACACCTCGACCTGGTTGTTGACGCCATCGAGCGCGTACAGGAAGTTGTCCGGCCCGTCGACGGCGAGCGCCACCGCGCCGCCGTTCGTGACCGATATGCCGATCTCCGACAGCGTGCCGTTGGATGCATCGACCGAGTAGCAGTCGACGTTCGTGCCGTTCGCGACGTGCAGCCGCTTGCCCGCGCCGTCCATGACCGGCGACCAGGCGCCGTTGCGCGCGCCGAACGGGCTGCCGGGCAGCGCGGTGAGCGCGCCGGTCGTCGCATCGATACTGAAGCCCGACACCGCGTTCGCCTGCATGTCGGCCGCGTAGATGTGCGTGCCCGCGGGATCGACGACGAGGCCGGCCGGCGCAGCGCCCACGGCGTACGGGCTCCCCGTGACGGACGTGAGCGCGCCGCTCGTCGTGTCGAGGCGATAGGCCGACAGGTTGCCGCTCGTCTTGTTGGTGACGTAGACGAATCCGCTCGCCGAGACGACGACCGCATCCGGGCCGGAGCCCGCCGCAAAGGGGCTGTTCGCGACCTGCGACAGCGCGCCGCCGGCGCCGATCCTGAGCACGGTGACCGTGTTCGCCGTGCTGTTCGCGGTCAGCACGAACTGGCCGGTCGGATCGACCGCGACGGCGACGGACGGGCCACCGGTCGGGAAAGGGTTGCCGCCCATCGCCGTCAGCTTGCCGGTCGACGCATCGAGCGTGTAGCCGCGCACCTGGCCTGCCGAGCTCGCGACGTACACGTAGCGCTTCTGCGGATCGATCGCGACGCCCGTGGCCATCGGCCCGTCCGGCAGCGGGCTGCCGGATACCGGCGTCGGCACGCCGGACTTGGCGTCGATCGTGAAGGCGTCGATGGTCCCGGCCGTGCCGTTCGTCACGTAGAGCAGCGTCGCGCTCGACGCCGGCGGTGGCGGGGGAGGCGGCGGCGAGGGCGTCGAGTTCGCGCCCGAGCCCGAGCCGCCGCCGCAGCCGGCGAGCAGCATGCCGAGCAGGGGCGCTGCGAGCGGCGCGACGGCCGCGCGGCGGGCGATGCGCGAGCGGCCATCGTGAGCCCCGCGCGCCGGGTCCGTGTTCGTTTCTCGCATTATGTCTCCCAGCCCAAGCCGTGTGGCCGCGATGCGCCGGCGCGTGGCGCGACCTTGCGTCCGACTGTACTGCGGCCACGGCGTCTTGTGTGAAGGACTGGAGTCAGCCGCCCTCCGGGCCGTACGCCGAGCTTCCGTGCTGGCCACTCGCCGGTGCCTGAATCGAAGCCGCCGGACTCCTAACTGATCGTACGGACCCGCGCACGAGGCCGCGCCAGTGCGGATTCGCGTGCCAGGGAGACGCGCGAGCGGGCAGGAGCCGTCCGCGCGCGCGTCGGGGTCCGCTCACGGATCGATCAACAGCTACGGGGGAAACACCATGAGCCAGGTCGTTCGGAACGGTTGGACTCACGCGGTCGTCGCGATCACAGCTTGCGGGGTCGCCGCGAGCGGCCTCGGCGCATGCGCGTCGATCGCCCACGGCAACAAGCAGGACGTGGCGATCTCGAGCGTGCCGGCCGGCGCCAAGGTCACGGTCGACAACCTCGAGCGGGGTACGACGCCGGTCGTCGCCAAGCTGACGCGCAAGGACGTCCACGTGGTCCGCGTCGAGATGGCCGGCTACAAGCCGTTCGAGGCCACGCTGCGCCACAAGGTCGACGGCTGGTTCTGGGGGAACATCCTGATCGGCGGCCTGATCGGCATCGGCATCGATGCGATCGACGGCGCGATGTACAAGCTCTCGCCGGACCAGGTGTCGGCGGCGCTCGAGAGCGGGCAGGCGTCGGTGCTGCAGCAGCGCGACGGGCTGTACATCGTCGCCGCGCTCGAGCCGCAGTCCGACTGGGTCCGGATCGGCCAGCTGGAGCAGGAGTAGTCGCTCGGTGCGGCCGCGGCGCGGGTGCCGCGGCCGCGCCGCACACCGGCGCCGGCTCTCAGTCCGCCAGCGTCTCGATGCGTACGTCGGCGATCCAGCGGCGCGTGCGCCGCTCGAGGCGGGCCGACTCGTCCTCGCCGTCGAAGCTCGCCGGCATCCGGTGGAGCAGGCCGGAGTCCAGCCCTTCGAAGGCGTTGACGTTCACGACCGCGTACAGCCGCTCATTGATGCGGCTCGTGACCACCGGCACGACGCCGCAGTCGGCGCAAACGTGGAACTCCGCGGTCTTCGTGCCGAAGGCATACGTTGAGACCCTGGGGGGTCGCCGCGTCGTGACGCGCAGGCGGCCGGCCGGATACGAGGTCCAGACGCCGCCGTGTTTCGTGCAGAAGGTGCAGTCGCAGGCGCGCGCCGGGATCTCGGTGGGGTCGGGGTTCCAGTCGAGCTCGAAGCGGATGTTGCCGCAGTGGCATCGCCCGTGGATGAGCATGGCACGCTCCTTCGAGTCTGCCGTGGCGGCCCGTTCAGCGCGGTGCGGGTTCTTCCGTCGCGCCGACGCGCGGCTCGTCCTCGCCAGCGACCGGGGACGCAGGGAGGCGCGAGCGGAACCGCCGGCGCGGCCGCGCCCGGTGCACGACCGGGTAGGCGAAGCTCGCGAGGTGCGAGTGGATGCGCCGCAGGTCGCGCACGACCCGCAGCATCGTGCCGCTGTCCTCGGCGAACGCGCCGCCGTCGGCGAGCGCCGAGCGGTTGCCGGCGGCCTGGTCGCGCAGCAGCTGGATGCTGAGCGTCGTCGCCTCGGATTCCAGCTGGCGCAGCCGCGCCTTGCGCTCGACGAGGCGTTTCGCGTCGCCCGCATCGCGGTGCAGGAAGACCGCCATCGCGAGCTTGAGGCTTTCGAGGAGCTCCGCGTGCATCCCGGCGATCACACCAAATTCCTCCGTCGACAGCGCCTGGCCGCGCTTGCTCTGGCGCACCGCGAAGTCCAGCAGGCTGTTGGCGACGATATCGCTCACGTGCTCGAGGTTGATGACCGCCGACAGGATCTCCTGCAGCCGGGCGCCCTCGCGCGCGTCGTCGAGCGTCTGCTCGCTGCCGATGACGACCAGGTAGCTGCGGATCGACGCGCCGAGCTGCTGCACGGCGCGATCGGCCGAGCCGATGTCCTCTTCGCGTGCTCGATCGCGCGCGCGGAACATGTCGAGCGCGCCGCGCAGCATGGCTTCGAGCATGTCGGCCATGCGCAGCGTCTCGCGGGTCGCGTTGGCGAGCGCGACCGACGGCGTGTCGAGCGCCGAGCTCTCGAGGTACAGGGAGCGGCCGGGATCGGCGGGCTGCGGCGGGTCGGGAAGCAGGCGCACCAGCGCGCGGCCGAGCTGGTTGACGAACGGCAGGAACAGCAGCGCGAGCGCGAGGTTGAACAGCAGGTGGAAGTCGACGACCAGCCGGCCATCGTTGCCGGTGAACTCGCGCAGCGCGCGCGCCACCGGCGCCAGCCACGGGAACGCCAGCAGCGCGCCGGTCAGCCGGACCAGCAGGTTGCCGAGCGGCAGGCGGCGGGCGGCCGGGGCCGAGGCGTGCAGCAGCGCCGGCATGGCGCCGCCCAGATTGGCGCCGAGCACCAGCGCGAGCGACTCGGTCGCGCCGATCACCTGCGATGCCGCGAGCGAGGCCACGACCAGCACGATCGCGACGCTCGAGTGGCACGCCCAGGTCAGCGCGAACGCGATCAGGATCGCGATCGCGGGCTCGCCGCCCAGCGACTCGAGCAGCGAGCGCAGCAGCGGTGTGTTCTCGACCGGTCCCAGCGTGTGCTGCAGGCCCGACAGCGCCATCAGCATCAGGCCGACGCCGATCGCGGCGCGGCCGACGTTCTTGAAGCGGCTGCCGCGCGCCCAGCGGAACGCGAGCACGCCGAGCAGCACCAGGGGCGGCGCAAGCAGCGCCGCGTTGAACGACAGCACCTGGGTGATCAGCGCCGTGCCGACGTTGGCACCGAGCATGACGGCGAGCGCCGGAGCGAGTGCGATGACGCCCGCGGCCGTGAACGAGGTTGCCATCAGGCCGGTGGCGGTGCTGCTCTGGAGCAGCGTCGTGATGCCGACGCCGGTCAGGAAGGCCTGCCAGCGCCGCACGAGGTTGCGCTCGAGCGCCTGCCGCAGCGCCGAGCCGAAGCCGCGCTGCACGCCGGTGCTGACCATGTGGGTGCCCCACAGGAGCAGGCCGACCTGACCTGCGAGCTCGACCAGTATCAGCGTTCCGGACACTCGCGCTCCTCGTGCACTTGATCGACGCTAGTGTGCCCGAAAGGGGCGCGAGCGGGGGCCGGCGGCGTCACGGTGCGACGCCGCGCGAGGTCCGGCGAGGACGCCGCGCTGTTTACTGCGAGTACAGCAGCGCCTTCATCTGCATCGTGCGCGGGTCGAACACCGCGACCAGCGGCTCGCCGCGGCCCGTCATGTTCATCGTGCTCGGCGGGTCGAGTGGCAAGCCGAGCTCGGCCATGCGCTTCGCAACGTGCTTGCGCTGCTCGCCCGACAGTGCGCGCAGCTTGTCGGGTGGCACGAGCGTCTGGCGCAGGGTCGGCAGGCCTTCGGCCCACGGCCGGTAGAAGCGCGGCATGTCGATGATGTCCGCGCCGCCGGCGGCGGCGGCCGCGACGATCTCGTCCATGAGCTTCGGGTCGTCGGGGTTCGGCACCCAGACCCACCGGGGCAGGCTCCACCAGTGCGGCGCGAGTGCCGGGACGGTCGCCTGGCCCGCCGGCGTGTCCGGCGCGACGAGCTCGAAGGCGCGAACGACCTCGAGCCGGTCGGCGTTGAACGTGTAGTAGAGCGGCCGGCCGATCCAGAGCGTGCCGGCGCCGTAGCACAGCGCGACGAGCTGGGCGGCGACGATGACGCCGATGTCGCGGGCGAGCTCGCGGCGCGGCTTGCCGGGGTTCGCGATCACGAACGTCAGCAGCGGGCCGAGCGTGAGGTCGACGCCGGCCAGCACGCCCGAGACGGTCATGACGCCCGTCAGGTACCAGCCGGGCCAGCGATACCAGCCGAGAAACAGGCTTCCGAGCACGAGCGTCAGGACGGCCGCGCTGCCGAGCAGATGCAGCCCGAAGGCCTTGAGGCGAAACCGCATGCGAGCAAGCCCTCCATTGCGGGTGACGATGACCGAAATTTTGTTCGAAATCTCGCCGCCGGACAAACCCGGCGATGGCGGCCGGCCACGGACCGGGGCGCGTCGCGCCGCGTCGGCCGGTATCATCGACGCGGCGCGGGTCCGCCGCGCGCGCGGGGGAGAGGCGCGTGTCGTCAGCGAAGCAGGCGGCCCACCAGTGGGTCGATGAGCACCGGGCGGTCCTGTCGGAGTGGCACCGGACGATCTGGGACTTTGCGGAGCCCGCGTGGCGCGAGTACCGGTCGGCCGCCTGGTTCGTGGAGCGGCTGCGGCACGAAGGGTTCGAGGTCGAGGCCGGCAGCGGCGGCATGCCAACGGCCTTCGCCGCAAGCTGGTCGAACGGGGCGGGGCCTACGGTCGCGGGCTACGCGGAGTACGACGCCGTGCCCGGCAACTGCCAGGCGGCGAGCACGCACCGCGGGCCGCGGCCGGGCCTCAGCGAGTTCGCTGCGGGACACACCGACCCGCATTCGGCGCTCGGCATCGGCGCGCTCGCCGGCATCCTCGCCACCCAGCACGCGATGCGGCGTGCCGGCATCCCGGGGACGCTCAAGTTCTTTGGCGAGCCCGCCGAGAAGGTCCAGGGCTCGAAGCTCGTGCACGGACTGCGCGGCTACTACGACGGTCTTGACGCGATCGTCAGCTACCACCCGTTCTACATGCTGCCGCTCTGCAACACGACCCGCTGGGACACGCACTGCGGTGCGTACGCGAGCCGGATCTACTCCTTTATATGTGACTCGCCGGAGACCTGGCCGGCCGCGGCCAGCGACAGCCCGATTGCCGCCGCCCACTCGGCGGCCCGCGCGCCGGGCGCCAACGTTGCGCTGTTCGCGATGTACTCGCTGACGAAGGCGACCACGGAGTCGATGCTGGCGCACTCCGGCGGCTGGTCGCTGAACGAGGCGATCCTCACGGCCGGCCAGGCGACGGCCGACAACCTGCCGGCGCAGCTCGCCCAGATCAACTACGCGTGGCGCGCGCCCGAGGTGCGCATGGCCAATGCGATTCTCGAGGTGCTCGAGCGCAATGCCGAGCACGCCGCCGAGCTCGGCCATTGCCGGCTCGTGAAGCGCTGGGTGTCGCGCACCCGGCCCGGGGTCGCGAACAAGGCGCTCGCGCGCCTCACCTACGCGAACCTCGCGGCCGTCGGCCCGCCGCGCTACGGCGCGGAGGCGGTGGCGCTCGCCCGCGAGCTGCAGCGGAACCTCGGTCTCGAGCCCCTGCAGCAGCCCTTTCTGCCGGCCTGCGAGCAGCTGATCGAGCCGGAGGCGGCGGAGGCGAAGCTGCGCGAGCACATGCCGGCCTGGCAGACGCACTGGACCTCCGACGACTATGTCGAGATGAGCTGGTATGCGCCGACCGTGCGCCTCTACATCGCTCGGCCGATGCTGGCGGTGCCGCCCGGCTACGGCGGCTACCCGGCGTGGGTCGCGAACGCGCTCGGGGGCCTTGCGCCCTGCATCGACCCCACCGTGCAGGTGGCCGGCAAGACCATCGCCGGGACGCTGCTCGACCTGCTGACCGATGCCGGGGCGCGGGCCGCCGCCCGCGCCGAGTTCGTGGACCGCACGCGCGGCGAGCGCTTCATCGCGCCGCTCCTGCCCACGGACTTCGAGCCGCCGCTAGACTATCGCTGGCCCGAATACGTGGCGACCGACCGCGGCCGCGAGTGGTGGATCCCGCACGCGGACGAGCTCGCATCGCGGGCCTGAGCGTCGCCCGGACAGGCGAGCGATCGGCCCTTCGTGAACCGAGGAGAACGTCGATGAAACACGCGTCCAGTCTGGCGCTCGCGCTGGCCTTCATGGGCGTCGCGGCGGCGCGCGCCGATACCGTCGTCGTGACCGCCGAGCGCATGCTCGACGTGCTCGCCGGCCGCGTGGTCGCGAAGCCGCAGATCACGATCACCGACGGGCGCATCGCGGCGGTCGGCACGCAGGGCGGCAGCGTGCCGGCCGGCGCGCGACGCATCGAGCTGCCGGGCCTGACCCTGCTCCCCGGACTCATCGACATGCACGTGCACCTGACGTCCGACCCGCACTACAGCGGCTTCCGGCACCTCGAGTTCACCGACGAGTTCTGGACCGTGGTAGGCGTCGCGAACGCCAAGAAGACGGTCGAGGCGGGCTTCACGACGGTGCGCAACGTGGGCTCCCGCAACTACGCGGACGTCGCGCTCAAGCAGGCGATCGAGCAGGCGCTGATCCCCGGGCCGCGCATCGTGCCCGCCACCTACGCGATCGGCGCGACCGGCGGCCACTGCGACGTGACCGAGCTGCCGCCGTCGGTGTCGGTGCCCACCCCGGCGGTCGCCAACGGCCCGGACGAGATCCGCGCCGTCGTGCGCAAGCTGCGCAAGTACGGCGCCGAGGTCATCAAGTTCTGCGGCACGGGCGGCGTGCTGTCGAAGACTGACACCGTGGGCGGGCAGCAGTACACGCTCGCCGAGATGACGGCGCTCGTCGACGAGGCGCATCAGCTCGGCCTCAAGGTCGCCGTCCACGCGCACGGCACCAGCGGCATCAAGGACGCGATCCGCGCCGGCGTCGACACCATCGAGCACGCGAGCCTCGCGGACGACGAGGCGATTCAGATGGCGAAACAGCGTGGCACGTATTTCTCGATGGACATCTACGACGACGACTACATCCTCGCCGAGGGCGAGAAGAACGGCGTGTTCGCGGAATCGCTCGAGAAGGAGCGCCAGGTCGGGCGGCGCCAGCGCGAGACCTTCAAGGCGGCCACCGCCGCCGGCGTGCGCATGATCTTCGGCACGGACGCCGGCGTCTATCCGAACGGCGACAACGCCAAGCAGTTCGCGACCATGGTCACGTGGGGCATGACGCCGATGCAGGCGATCCGTGCCGCGACCGTGACCGCCGCCGAGGCGCTCGGGCGCTCGAGCGACGTCGGCGCCATCGCGGTCGGGCGCTACGGCGACCTGATCGCCGTGAGCGGCGATCCGCTCGCCGACGTCACGCGCCTGCAGTCGGTCGAGTGGGTCATCAAGGGTGGCGCCGTCGTCAAGTCGCCGCCGCCGGCCGCACACTGACGCTGGCCAGCCGCCGCGGCGACGCGGCCGAGGGGAGTCGCCGTGCGAAGCAATATCCTGATCACCGGCGCGAGCAGCGGCCTCGGCCGCGGCATGGCGCTCGAGTTCGCCGCGCGCGGGCGCAACCTCGCGCTCTGCGCCCGCCGCAGCGAGCTGCTCGAATCGCTCCGGACCGAGATCGCCCGGCGCTTCCCAAGCGTGCGCGTCGCCGTGCGCACGCTCGACGTCAACGACTACGAGGCCCTGGTCGCGGGCTTCCGGTCGCTGCGCGACGAGCTCGGCGGCCTCGATCGCATCATCGTGAACGCCGGCATCGGCAAAGGTGCGCCGGTCGGCACCGGCATGTTCCACGCCAACCGGCAGACGGCGCAGACGAACTTCGTCGCCGCGCTCGCCCAGTGCGAGGCCGCCGTCGAGATCTTCCGCGCGCAGTCGCACGGCCACCTGGTCACGATCGCCTCGGTCGCGGCAATCCGTGGCCTGCCGCGCTCGCAGACCGTCTATGCCGCGACGAAGGCGGGGCTCTACTCGCTCACCGAGGGCATCCGCGCCGACCTGTGGCGCACGCCGATCCGCGTCAGCGCGATCTGCCCCGGATACATCCAGTCGGACCTGAGCGGCGGTGCGCGCAAGCGGCCGTTCCTCGTCGACACCGCGACCGGCTGCCGCGCGCTCGTCCGCGCGATCGAGCGCGAGCCCGCGGTCGCGTTCGTGCCGTCGTGGCCGTGGACCGTGATCGCCTTCCTGATGCGGCACGCGCCGCTGGGCCTGCTCGTGAAGTCGACATGACCGAGGTCCTCGAGCTCGGTTGCCCGGATCTCGAGCGCGACCCGGCGGCGATCCGCGTCGCGAAGGACGAGGTCGTCGAGGTGGAGTTCGCGCCGGCGCCGGGCTCGATCCAGAGCTCGGTGGGCCGGAACCGGTACGCCGCGGGGGATGCACTCCTGCGCGGCTCGAACGGCGATCGCTGGAGCGTCGCGCGCGCGACCTTCGATGCGAAGTACCGGCCGGTCGACGCCACGACCGAGGGCCGAAGCGGTCGCTACCGCAATGTGCCCCTGCCGGTTCTGGCGAAGCGGATGGATACCCCGTTCCGGATTGCGCGCCGGCCCGGTGGCGACGTGCTCAGCGGCAACGCGGGCGACTGGGCCGTGCAGTACGGCCCGGACGACTACGGTATCGTCGACGCCGCGCGCTTCGCGCGGGTCTACCGGCCGCTGCCGTCGAGCCGGCCCTGAGCGAATCACACGGCGCGGCGGCGGCACGCGCCGCCGCGCCGCCGCGACTCAGTTGCGGTACGTCAGCGTCAGCCCGATCGTCCGCGGCCGGAACGTGTAGCCGCGCATGAGGCGGCTGGCGCCCGCACCGTTGTCGATCGACCAGTCGTAGCCGGTCAGCGTGTGCGTGTCGGTCAGGTTGTCGCAGAACAGCGCAACCTGCCACGAGTTCACGGTGATGCCCGCGCGCAGCGTCACGAAGTTCGTGGCGCTCAGCGCGAAGTTGGCCGAGTCGTACTGCAGCGAGTTCGGGTCCTCGATCGGCGACGGCCACTTCGGCGCACCCGTGTACTCGTAGTCGGCGCGCACGAACGCTTCGCGGTCGAAGCTCGTGAAGTGGTACTCGAAGCCGACCGAGCCGGTGAACGGCGCGCCGGGCTGGCCGCTGTGACCGGTGATCGCATCGCCCGACGAGACCTCGTGGAACAGGTCGGTCGCCGTGTAGCGCGCGGACGTGTAGCCGGCCGACAGCTCCATCGTCAGCGAGTCGGTGAAGGCCACCTCCGCCTGGATGTCGGCGCCCTTCGCGACCGCCTGGCCGAGGTTCTGGATCCACGAGATCTGGCAGATCGGCGGGATGACGGTCTGCTGGATGTTGTTCCACTTGATGTAGTAGACGCTGCTCGCGAGCTTGACCCGGCCGTTGATGTTGTTCTTCGCGCCGATCTCGTAGCTGTCGACGGTGTCCGACTGGAACGTCTGCGGCGCGCCCGAGATGCCGAAGTTCTGGAAGTCCTGCGCGCAGGCCGCGTACGGGACCGGGTTGTTGGCGCCGCCCGGCCGGAAGCCCTTCGCGTAGGTCGCATACACCATGTTGCGCGGGTCGAACTGGTAGTCGATGTTGACCTTCGGCGTGAACGAGTTTTCCTTCTGGTCGCCGTTGCCGTAGGCGTTCGGCCCGTACAGCTGCGGTCCGCCCGTCGCCGTCTGGAACGAGAACTTCGTCTTCGACACGCGCACGCCGACCGTGGCCTTCAGCGCGTCGGTCGCCGCCCAGGTCGCCTCGCCGTAGAGCGCGAGCTGCTCGTCCTTGGCGTCCGTCTTCAGGAAGTACGAGTCGGTCGGATAGGCCGGGTCGTAGCCGATCCCGAACCAGTCGGTGATGTAGTCGCCGTTCGCCGGCGGCGTGTACCCGGCGAGCGGGTACACGGCTGCCAGGAACTGGTTCAGCTTCGGGTCGCTGATCTGCTCGAGGTAGGTCTGGCGGTTCGAGCTGTAGAAGATGCCGGTCGTCCACACGAGCGGTCCGCCGGCGTCGGCCGACTGCAGGCGCACTTCCTGCGTGAAGTTCATCTGCCCGTTCTGCACCGAGGCCGGCGAGCGGTAGTCCGCGATCGAGGCCGGGAGGTGGATGCCGGTGCCGTCGAGCAGCGGGTTCGGCAGCGCGAAGTTCGCCGAGCCCTGGTAGAAGCCGAGGTTGTAGAGCGTGCCGTCGTAGCCCGTCGTGTTGTCGCGGTGGTAGTACGAGGTGTTCGAGATCAGGCGCGCCGAACCGAGGTCGCCCTCGATCTTGATCGACGGCAGGTAGAACTTGTCAGGCGCCGAGCGTTGCGTCGGGTTGCCGCTGACGTAGCGATCCTGGCCCGGGTTCGAGTAGATCGGCCAGTAGTTCTCGACGTCGTTGCGGTAGCGGTCCTGGTAGTAGATCGCGGGCGTCACGCTCCAGCGGTCGCTCGGCGCCCAGATGGCCGCGAGACGCACCAGCACCGTGCGGTCCCAGTTCGCGTTCTTCTCGTCGGTCGCGAGCGTGACCGGGTTGATCCGGTCGATCCAGCCGCCGTCGTGCCGGAACCAGACGCTGGCGCGAACGCCGAGCGTGCCGTCGATGACCGGCGCGCCGTAGGCGACGCCCGCCTCGTAGTTCGCCTCGCCGCCCTGGGTGTACGACAGCTCGCTGCGCGAGTAGACGCTGGTCTTCGTCAGGCTCGGCTGCGTCGTGATGTAGCGGACCGTGCCGCCCTCGGAGCCGGCACCGAACAGCGTGCCCTGCGGGCCGCGCAGCACCTCCACGCGGTCGATGTCGAAGGACTTGGGCAGCGCCTCGTCCGGATTGAAGGCGAGCGCACGCATCTGGATCGGCGTGTCGTCGATGTAGATGCCGGTCGTGCCGGCGCCGCCCGTCGAGGCGATGCCGCGGATCGAGATGTTGTTCGTGCCGGTGTTGTCGATGTTCACGCCCGGCGTGAACTTGGCGATGTCCTGGAAGTCCTTGATGCCGCGGATGTCGAGGGATTCCTGCGTCAGTGCGGTGACGCTGATCGGCACCTTGCTGAGGTTCTCCTCGTGCCGCGTGGCCGTCACGACGACCTCCTGCAGCGGGCCGGATGCGGCCGCCTCGGTCGGTGCGGCCTGCTGCGCGACGGAGCGTCCCGGCGCCGCGGCGCCGAGTGCGATCAGGACGGCGACGGCGAGCGGTGTCCCGACGGCGTTGCCCGCAAGCGACTCGTGAAGCGAACGGCATCCCCGCATGATCGATCCCCGTGTGAGCGTGATTCGGTGCGGCGCCCGGAACCGGGCTCGCGGCCGCGTGTGATCGCACCATAGCGCCCCAGCGGCTTGCTGGCAATTTCCTGATTCGGCTGCCGGCTAGCGTTGCGGCCACGCAACGGGGCGGCCCGCGGCCGTCTGAGATCGCAGATAATTGACGCCCGGGGTCGGGTCCCGGTAGCTTGTCGAGCCGCGCCTGCGGGCCCCCACCCGGGCCGTGCGCGACACGGTGAGCGAGCCCCATCGGCCGCCACCCCCGAGGGGAGCGATTCGAAATGACCCGCCGTCGGACGCGCGGACCGAGTGACCGGGAACTCGGCATGCAGCGCGCGATCACCCGTCGCGATTTCGTGCAAGGCGTCGCCGCCGGCTCCGCCGCGGCGCTGTCGCTGCCGCTCGTCGCCGGCTGCGAGCGCGAGGCACCGCCGCCGCCGGCCGCCCAGGACCTGCCCGGCTATTACCCGCCGACGCTGACCGGGCTGCGCGGCAGCCACCCGGGCTCCTTCGAGGCCGCGCACGCGCTGCGCGACGGGACGGGACCGACCTCCGTCAGCGACCTGGACGAGCAGTACGACCTCGTCGTCGTCGGCGCCGGGCTGAGCGGGCTCAGCGCCGCGCACTTCTACCGCGAACGCCACCCCTCGGCGCGTGTCCTCGTCCTCGACAACCACGACGACTTCGGCGGGCACGCGAAGCGCAACGAGTTCGAGCTGGGCGGCCGCCTGTACCTGATGAACGGCGGCACGCTTGAGATCGACAGTCCGCGACCCTATTCGGCGGTCGCCGACGGCGTGCTGCGCACGCTCGGCATCGACGCCGCCGCGCTCGCAAAGACGCTCCAGCACCCGGAGTTCTACGCGGGGCTCGGGCTGGGGAGCGGCGTGTTCCTCGACCGCGAGCACTTCGGCAGCGACTTCCTCGCCGTCGGCTACCGCGACAAGCCGTGGCCGCAGTTCCTCGCCGGCGCACCGCTCGGCGAGGCCGCCAAGCGCGACATCGCCCGCATCGAGGACGGCGCGACCGACCCGATGCCGGGACTCGACTCGACGCAGAAGAAGCAGCGGCTGTCGAAGCTGAGCTATCGCGACTACCTGCTCTCGATGCTGAAGGTCGACCCGCAGGCGGCGGCGTTCTACCAGGCGCGCACGCAGGGCGAGTGGGGCGTCGGCGCCGATGCGGTGTCGGCGCTCGATGCGTGGGGCATCGACCTCCCCGGCTTCAAGGGCCTCAAGCTCGCGCCCGGCTCGATCCCGGGCATGGGGTTCACGCCCGCGGGATATGCGGACACCGGCGGGTCGCCGCGCCTGCATTTTCCGGATGGCAACGCCACGATCGCGAGGCTGCTGGTGCGCCGGTTGGTGCCGGGTGCGCTGCCGGGCACTACGGTCGAGGACGTGCTCACCGCGCGCGCCGACTACGCGGCGCTCGACCGCCCGCGAAACGACGTGCGCCTCAGGCTGAGCAGTACGGTGCTGCGGGCGCAGAACGTGGGCGGCGCCGCGCACGCGGAGTCGGTCGCGGTCACCTACGCCCGCGGCGGTCGCGCCTACCGGGTGCGAGGCCGGCACTGCGTGCTGGCAGGCTACAACATGATGATCCCGTACCTGTGTCCGGAATTGCCGGACCGGCAGAAGGCGGCGCTGCACCAGCTGGTCAAGGCGCCGCTCGTCTACACGAGCGTCGCGATCCGCAACTGGACCGCCTTCGAGAAGCTTCGCCTGCGCCAGATCCACGCGCCCGGCGGCTTCCACACCTCGACTCGGCTCAACATGACCGTCGACGTCGGCGCCTACGCGAGCACGCGCTCGCCGGAGGAGCCGACGCTGCTGTGGATGACGCGCACGCCCTGCAAGCCGGGTCTCACGGAGCACGAGCAGAATAAGGCCGGGCGGGCGGAGCTGCTCGCGACGCCGTTCGAGGAGTTCGAGCGGCAGATCCGCGACCAGCTGGGCCGCATGCTCGCTGGCGGCGGCTTCGACCCCGCGCGCGACATCACGGCGATCACCGTCAACCGCTGGCCGCACGGCTACGCGCCCGAGCGCAACTCGCTGTTCCAGCCGGAAGTCCCGGAGGAGCAGCAGGCGCACGTGGTCGGGCGCGCGCCCTTCGGGCGGATCGCCATCGCCAATTCCGATTCCGGCAACGGCGCCTACACCGACGTGGCGATGGACCAGGCCCATCGCGCCGTCAGCGAACTGCTCGGCGCCTGATGCCGAGGCTCTTGGAGGAGTCATGATGAAGCACCAGAACCTGTCCGCCCAGCAGATCGCCGAGCTGCGGCGCCTCGACGTCGCCCACCACCTGCCCGGCCAGAGCGACTACCGCCTGCAGGCCGAGCTCGGCGGCAGTCGCCTGATCACGCGCGCCGAGGGCTGCATGATCCACGACGCCGAGGGCAACGCGATCCTCGACGGGATGGCGGGCCTGTGGTGCGTGAACGCCGGCTACGGCCGCGAGGAGCTGGCGCGCGCGGCCTACGAGCAGATGCAAGAGCTGCCCTACTACAACACCTTCTTCAAGACCGCGAGCGTGCCGGCCGTGCAGCTCGCGACCGAGATTGCCGCCCGCCTCGGCGGCATCCTGCCGCACGTGTTCTTCAACACCTCGGGCTCCGAGGCGGTCGACACCGCGTTCCGGCTCGTGCGGCACTACTGGGTCGTGAAGGGCCAGCCGCAGCGGCGCGTGTTCATCGCGCGCTGGAACGGCTACCACGGCTCGACCGTCGCGGCCGCGAGCCTCGGCGGCATGAAGGCGATGCACGCGCAGGGCCACCTGCCGATCCCGGGCATCGAGCACATCATGCAGCCGTACCTGTTCGGCGACGCGTTCGGCGAGGATCCGGAGAAGTTCGCGGCGCGCGCCGCCGCGGCGCTCGAGGAGCGGATCCTCGCAATCGGCCCGCAGAACGTCGCGGCCTTCATCGGCGAGCCGGTGCAGGGTGCCGGCGGCGTCGTGATCCCGCCGCCGGGCTACTGGAAGCAGATCGAGGCGATCTGCCGCAAGTACGGCGTGCTCCTGATCTGCGACGAGGTCATCTGCGGCTTCGGGCGGCTCGGCAAGTGGTTCGGCCACCAGCACTTCGGCGTCAAGCCGGACCTCGTCACGATGGCCAAGGGGCTGTCGTCGGGTTACCTACCGATTTCGGCGACGGCCGTGTCGGCACCGATCATCGCGACGCTGCGCGAGGCGGGGGGCGAGTTCGTGCACGGCTACACCTACTCCGGGCACCCGGTGTGTGCGGCCGTCGCGCTCAAGAACCTCGAGATCCTGACGCGCGAGAAGCTCATCGAGCGCACCGCCGAGGACACCGGACCGTACCTCGCGAAGGCGCTCGACCGGCTGCGCTCGCACCCGCTGGTCGGCGAGGCCCGCTCGCTCGGCCTCATCGGCGGCGTCGAGATCGTCGCGCGCAAGGGCACGAACCAGCGTATCGCGGGCAAGGAGGGGACCGCCGGGCCGATGGTCCGCGACGTCTGCATCCGCCGCGGGCTGATGGTGCGGGCGATCCGCGACACGCTCGTGTTCTGCCCGCCGCTGATCGTCTCGCACGCCGAGATAGACCGGCTGGTCGACACGATCGGCGCGGCGCTCGACGAGGCGACGCCGGCGCTGCGCGCGCTGCCGGCGGCGGCCTGAGCCGGTCGTGGGCGGACCGGCCGACGGCCTGCTGCGCGCGAGCGTCTACGAGGAGCTCCGCCGCCGCTTCGTCACCGGCAAGGTGATGCCGGGCAGCAGCCTGTCGACGCGCGGCGTCGCGCAGGAGCTCGGCGTCAGCCAGATGCCGGTGCGCGAAGCGCTGAGCCGCCTCGCGGCCGAGGGCGCCGTCGAAATCCGCTCCAAGCGCCGCATCGTCGTACCGCCGATGACCGCCGACCGCTTCAAGGACCTGCTGCGCTGCCGCGAGCTGCTCGAGCCCGAGGCGGCCGCGGCGGCGCTGCGGCACATCGACGCCGCGCGTCTCAAGCACCTGCGCGGCGTCGACGATGCGCTCGGCGTCGCGCTCAAGACCGGCGACGTGACCGGCTACATGGAAGGCAACTTCGACTTCCACTTCACGATCTACCGGGCGCAGCCGCGCCGGACGATGACGCAGCTCATCGAGACGCTGTGGCTGCAGTTCGGCCCTTACATGCGGGTCGTGTACGGCCGCGTCGGGACGGCGAGCCTCGTCGACCAGCACCAGCTCGCGATCCGCGCGATCCGCGAGCGCAGCGCGACGCGCCTGAAGCGCGCGATCCTCGCCGACATCCGCGACGGCATGGGGCTGATCGGCGGCAGCGGCTTCGAACACGGCGCGTGACATGCGCGCCCGCAAGTACCCGCCCGCCCTCGCGCCGAGCGCGACCCACGCGCCGTCGTACTACGCCGCGACGCTGAAGGAGTCGGCGCCGGCCCGGCCGCTCGAGGGCCCGGCGCGCTGCGACGTCTGCGTGATCGGCGGCGGATACGCCGGCGCCGCGACCGCGCTGCACCTCGCCCGCCGTGGCGTCGACGTGCTGCTGCTCGAGCAGTCGCGGCTCGGCTGGGGCGCCTCCGGGCGCAACGGCGGCCAGGTACACGTCGGCATGCGGCGCGACCAGCAGTGGCTCGAGGCGCGCGTCGGCGCGGACGCCGCCCGGCGTCTCTGGGCCTGCGCGCTCGAGGCGCGCGAGCACCTCGACTGGCTGATCGCGAGCTACTCGATCGACTGCGACTTGCGCCACGGGCTGCTGCACGTCGACCACAAGCCGCGCTACACGGCCGACACGCGCGCGCACGTCGCGCACCTCGAGCGCGAATACGGCTACCGGCACATTCGCTTCGTCGACGCCGCCGAGCTGCGCACGCTGGTCGGCAGCGACGCCTACTGCAGCGGCTCCTACGACGCCCGCGGCGGACACCTGCATGCGCTCAATTTCGCGCTCGGCATCGCCCGCGCCGCGGCCGGGCACGGCGCCCGGCTGCACGAGGGCGTCGAGGCGCTGTCGCTCGAGGCGCGCGGCGGCGGCTGGCGCGTCGGTACGGCACGTGGCGCGGTCGATGCGCGGCGCGTCGTGCTCGCGTGCAACGGCTACCTGCGCGGCCTCGCGCCGGCGGTCGAGCGCCGCGTGATGCCGATCAACAACTTCATCGCCGTGACCGAGCCGCTCGGCGCGGAACGGGCGCGCGGGCTCATTGCCAATGGCGCGGCCGTGTCCGACTCGCGCTTCGTCGTGAACTACTTCCGGATCACGCCCGACCACCGGCTGCTGTTCGGCGGTGGCGAGAACTACGGCTATCGCTTCCCCGGGGACGTCGCCGCCTTCGTCCGGCCGCACGTGCTCGGCGTGTTCCCGCAGCTCGTGGACGTGCGCTTCGAGTTCGCGTGGGGCGGCACGCTCGGCATCACGCCGACGCGCATGCCGCTGGTCCGCGAGCTCGCGCCGGGGCTCGTCAACGCGAGCGGCTTCTCCGGGCTCGGCGTCGTGATGGCGCCGTACGCGGGCAAGGCGGTCGCCGACGCGCTGCTCGGCGAGCGCGAGGTATTCGAGCTGCTCGGCAGCGTGCCGGTGCCGCCGTTCCCCGGCGGCCCGGCGCTGCGCTGGCCGACGCTGGTCGCGGCCATGACTTTCTACGCGCTCAGGGATCGACTTTGAGCGCCCAATCCAGGCAGGTAATCATGCATGAACAGACGACAGGCACCCTGGCGCCGGTAACGAACTGGCGCGAGTTTCTGAAGGCGAACCCCGACCTCGAGGCCATCGATGCCTTCACGATCGACGTGAACGGCAACACCTCCGGCAAGCGCCTGCCGGCGCGCGATGGCGAGAAGCTGTTCGAGGACGGCGTGCAGTACTCGGCATGCTCGCTGATCGCGGACAGCCGCGGCCTCGGGCAGGGACCGCTCGGCATCGGCAAGGCCGACGGCGACCCGGACGGCACGGCGATGCCGCTCGCCGGCATGCTGTGCCGCGTGCCGTGGGCGAGGACGCCGACCGCCCAGGTCGTCTGCAGCATGGCGGACGTCGCCGAGCGCCGGCCGATCTGGTACGACCCGCGCGTGCTGCTCGGCGATGTCGTCGCCGCCTGCCGCGCGTCCGGGCTCAACCCGGTCGTCGCGTGCGAGCTCGAGTTCTACCTGATCGACCCGAAGCGCGGCCCCGACGGCCAGATCCACGTCGGCGCGCTCCCCGGGCGCTCGCCGTCGCGCCGCGCCGCCAACCTGTCGCTCGATGCGGTCGATGACGCCTCGGCGTTCCTGTCGAAGGTGGACGAGGCGGCACGCATCCAGGGCCTGCCGGTGTGCGGCGCGGTCGCCGAGTACGGGATCGGCCAGTACGAGGTGAACCTGCGGCACGTCGCCGATCCGTTGCTCGCGGCTGACCATGCGGTGCTGCTGAAGCGGCTCGTGAAGGGCGTCGCCCGCTCGATCGGGCTCGACGCGACGTTCATGGCCAAGCCCTTCGCCGCGCAGCCGGGCAGCGGCCTGCACGTGCACGTGAGCCTGGTCGACGCCGCCGGCCGCAACCGGTTCGGGGCTCCGGGCGGCGAGGTGCTGCTGCGCCACGCGATCGGCGGCGTGCAGGCGCTGATGTACGACTCGCTCGCGCTGTTCGCGCCGAACTTCAACTCGCAGCGGCGCTACCTCGGGCTGTTCGTGCCGACGACGCGCGACTGGGACCACAACAACCGCAGCGTCGCGTTCCGGGTGCCGGCCGCCCACGGCCAGGCGCGGCGCCTCGAGCACCGCGTCGCCGGCGCGGACGCGAGCCCGCATCTGACCGTCGCCGCGATCCTCGCCGGGATCCTGCACGGGCTCTCGAACGAGCTCGAGCCCACCCAGCCGCTCGGCGGAAAGGCGAGCACGGCGCAGGACGCCGATTTCCCGAGCGACCTGATCGTCGCGCTCGACCGGCTGGAGCGCTCGGCGCTGCTCGGCCAGTACCTGCCGCCGCGCTACCTCAAGCTGTACTCCGAGCTCAAGCGCGGCGAGTACGGCGAGCTGATCGAGGAGGTGTTCGCGCGGGAGTACGACTTCTATGCCTGAGAACCCGCCGCAGGCGAGGCTGCGCGGCATCGAGCGCGGCCGGCTGGAGGCCTTCCGCGCCGCGGAGCGGGAGCGCTACGCGCGCGCCCGCCCGCGCAGCGCGGCGCTCGGCCAGGGCGGCAACTACTACGCGGGCGTGCCGCTGCACTGGATGCTCGACTGGCCGCTGCCGTTCCCGCTGGTGGTCGCGGACGCCGCGGGCGCCACGCTCACCGATGTCGACGGCCACGTGCTCGCCGACTTCTGCCTCGGCGACACGGGCTCGATGTTCGGGCATTCACCTGAACCGGTCGTGCGCGCGCTCGCCGCGCAGGCCGGCCACGGCCTCGCCTATATGCTGCCGACCGAGGCGGCACTCGAGGTCGGCCGGCTGCTCGCGGCGCGCTTCCGGCTGCCGCACTGGCAGGTCGCGACGACCGCGTCCGACGCCAACCGATTTGCGCTGCGCCTCGCGCGCGCGGTCACCGGGCGCCCGAAGATCCTCGTGATGAACGGCTGCTACCACGGCGCCGTCGACGAGACCTACGTGCGGCTCGTCGACGGCCGGCCGGCGCCGGGGCCGGGCCTCATCGGGCAGTTCCAGGACCTGACGCTGGCCACCGAAGTCGTCGAGTTCAACGACGTCGCGGCCGTCGAGGCCGTGCTCGCGCGCCGCGAGGTCGCCTGCGTCATCACCGAACCCGTGCTCACGAACTGCTGCATGGTGCTGCCGAGACCGGGCTACCACGCGGCGCTGCGGGCCGCGACGCGCGAGACCGGCACGCTGCTGCTGATCGATGAGACGCACACGATCTCGAGCGGGCCCGGCGGCTACAGCGGCGCGCACCGCCTCGAGCCCGACATCTTCGTCGTGGGCAAGCCGATCGCCGGCGGCGTGCCGGCGAGCGTCTGGGGCTTCACCGACGACATCGCCCGCGCCTGGGACCGGCTGCGCCGGGATACGCCGCCCGGCCACTCCGGCATCGGCACGACGCTGTCAGCGAATGCGCTCGCGATGGCGACGATGCGCGCGACGCTGCGCGAGGTCATGACCGAGGCGGCCTACGCGCACATGGAGACGCTGGCGGCGCGCCTCGAGCGGGGCCTCGCAGCCGCGATCGCACGGCGCGGGCTCGCCTGGCACGTGGCCCGGGTGGGCGCGCGCGTCGAGTTCATCTGCGCGCCCGGGCCGCTCGGGAACGGCACCGAGGCCGCGGCCGCGCACGCGCCGGCCCTCGAGCAGGCGCTGCACGTCGGGCTGCTGAACCGCGGCTGCGTGATCGCGCCGTTCCACAACATGATGCTGCTGTGCCCGGCGACGACGGCGGCGCAGGTCGATCAGCTGGTCGGCGCGTTCGAGGGCGTGCTCGGCGAGCTCTGCGACTGACTCTCGGCGGGCGCCTTCTCGACCAGTGCCTTGAGCTGCCGCAGACCACGCTCGTAGTCGGGGCCGACCATGCGATCCATGAACAGCCCCATGTAGCGGCCGATCGGGTTGTTGCCGACGTCCGAGTCGAGCGTCCAGCGGACCTTCGTGCCCGCGCCCTCGGTCGACAGCTGCCATTCGGCCCTGGCGGTCCCCATCTCCCCGAAATCGAGGTCGGTGCGCACGCGCTGGTCCTGCACCGAGTCGGTGATCACCTGCGAGCCCTTGCCGACCTTCGAGTTGCCGCTCCAGGCCATCATCGCGCCGGTGCCGGTCTCGGGACCGGTGTAGCGCATCTGCACGTTCGGGTCGAGGTCCTTCCACGGCGACCACTCGTTGAAGCGCTTCGGCGAGTTCAGCAGCGGGAACACGGCCGCCGCGGGGCGGTCAATGACGATCGAGCGCTCGACGTGCACCTCGCGCGGCAGCAGGTAGGCGCCGCCCACCAGCACGACGACGATCACGACCACCGCAGTCAGCAGTTTGCGAACCATGAAGCCCCCGGGGAACGAGCGAGTGACCGCCCGCTTGTACGCCCCTCGTGCGCGGCTGACAAGCCGCGCGCCGGCCTACCGGCCGAGCCGGTCGCGCAGGCTGCCCCACGCGACCCGCGCGGCGACGCCCACCTTCCAGAACGCATGCAGCGGAATCGGGCGGATCGGCGTCACCGGAATCGAGAGCTCCTCGAGCGGCGTGCCGCTCGCGGCGAGGGCCAGCTCGCGTCCGACGACGGTCGCGAGCGCGAGCCCCCGGCCGCTGTAGCCGAGCGCCGCGCACACGCCCGGCGCCGGCGCGTGCAGGCGCGGGTAGAAGTCGGGTGTCAGCGCGAACTGCCCGTTCCACCAGTGCGTCCACTCGAGCGCCGCCGCCGCCGGCCAGAGCCGCGTCGCGTGCCGGATCAGGTGCCGGTAGGCGGTGCGCTCCGGCGCCGCGCGCTGCACGCCGCGTCCGCCCATCAGCAGCCGGCCGGCGCGGTCGCGGCGGTAGTAGATCGTGATCGAACCCACCTCGTAGAGCACGGCGCGTGAGGGCAGGATGGCGCTGGCGAGCTCCGCCGGCAGCGGCTCGCTGGCGACGATGGCGCTGTAGATCGGGACGACGCTGCGCCTGAGGCCCGGCCAGAGATCGTCCGTGTAGCCATCGGTCGCGAGCACCACGCGTGGCGCCTCGACCGCGCCGCCCTCGGTCCGCGCGCGCCAGCGATCACCGACGCGCTCGAGCGCGCGGACCCGCGAGCGTCCGTGGAGGCGGGCGCCGGCCGCGAGCGCGGCGGCGGCGAGGCCGCGGGCGTAGGCAAGCGGGTTCACGGCGCCGCCGCGCGGGTCGTGCAGCGCCGCGCAGTAGTGGTCGGTGCCCGTCTGCCGGGCGATTTCCCCGGCGTCGAGCAGCGTCATGCCGACGCCGCGCGGGCGCCACTGCGCGACGACGGCCGCGAGCGCCTCGGCCTGCGCCGCCGTCAGCGCCGCGCGCAGCGTGCCGCCGCGCTCGGCCTCGCACTCGATGCGGTGTCGCGCGATCAGCTCGAACACGTAGTCGGGCCCGCCCGCCGCGAGCCGGACGAGGCGCTCGCCGTAGGCGGCGCCGAGGCGGGCGAGCACCTCGGCCGGCTCGTGCTTGAGACCTGCGTTGACCTGTCCGCCGTTGCGGCCGGCCGCACCCCAGCCCGGCTCTTCCGCCTCGAGCAGCACGACATCGCGACCGCGTTCGGCGAGGTGCAGTGCCGTCGACAGGCCCGTGTAGCCGCCGCCGACCACGACGACCTCGGCCTTCGTCGCCGTCGACAGTGCCGGAGTCGTGGGCGCCGGCGGCGCCGTCATCGCGTACAGCCCGGCCGGCGTGCCGGTGCGCTGCGTGCCGGGCTCGCTCACGGCCATGCAGCGCGCGGGCGAGCGCGGGCGAGAGGTTGAGGGTGGCGAGTCACGCGCGCGACGCTAGCACGCGTGCACGCCGCGCGGCCATGGCGCGGACTTCCGGCTCCACGGGCGATGTGCGACACTCTGGCCGGGACCGGAGCCCCGCGACGCGGGCCCGCGCCCAGCTCTTCGGGGGGATGCGCATGCGCGCACGACGGCTCGGCGTGGCGAGCGTGGGACTGTTGCTCGGCGCGGCGGCGATGGCCGAGCCGCCGCCGCTCGCCACCGAACACCTCGACGTCGCGCACCTGCCGAACCCGAGCCCGCACTGGGCCTTCGTCTACGACATGGCCTCCGCCAACCAGACCGACGCGCGCGTCTGGATCTTCGACGGCGACCGCTACGAACACCTCGGCCAGATCGACGGCGGCTACTGGCCGAGCGTCGCGATGAGCGCGGATCGCCGCACGACGGCGGTCGTGACCACGTACTTCTCGCGCGGCTGGCACGGCACGCGCACCGACGTCGTCGAGTTCAACGACAACTCGACGCTGCTGCCGACGCGCGAGATCGTGCTGCCGCCGAAGCGCATGCAGGGGCCGCCGAGCGCCTTCGCCGTCGCGTACAGCGCCGACGAGCGTTTTCTGTACGTATCGAACCTGACGCCGGCGGCCTCGTTCACGGTCGTGAACCTCGCGACCGGCGCGATCGCCGGCGAGGTCGAGACCGACGGCTGCGTGCTGGTGATCGCCGGCGGCGCTCGCCGCGTATCGTCGCTGTGCGAGAGCGGGCGACTTCTGACCGTCACCCTCGACGAGGCCGGCCACGAGGCCGGCCGTGCGCTCTCCAAGCCGTTCTTCGACGCGGACAAGGACCCGATCTTCGTGCAGGGCCAGCCGGTCGGCAGCCGCGTCGTGTTCCTGTCCTTCCTCGGCGACGTCTACACGGTCGACCTGTCGGCCGCCGAGCCCGCATTCGCCGCGCCTTGGCCGATGACGACGGCGGCCGAGCACGGCCACTGGCGGCCGAGCGGCAACCAGGTCGTGGCGGTGCACGCGGGCCGCAAGCGCCTGTACGCCCCGATGCACGCGGCCGGCGAGGGCATGCACAAGGAAGGCGGCACCGAGATCTGGGTGTTCGACACCGAGAGCCACCAGCGCCTCGCGCGCTGGCCGATCGACGCGAAGCGCTACGGGCCGGTCGTCGCCGTGCAGATCACGAGCGATGAGCACCCGCTGCTGTTCGCGGTCACCGAGACCGCGACGCTGCTCGTGCTCGATCCGGACACGGGCCGTCTCCGTCATGCCGAAGAGAAGGTCGGCCAGTCGGGCTGGTATCTGGTGTCCCCATGAGCGAGCTCAGCATCGTCGATCGGTGGCTCGAGCTGTCCTCGCGCTCGCTGGCGCAGCGGACCTCGCGCCGCGGCTTCCTCGGCACGCTCGGCCAGGCGCTCGTGGGTGCCAGCGTGCTGCCGCTGTTGCCGATCGACCGCTCGTCGCGCGCCGAGGCGGCCGAAGGCCACGGCAAGCCGCACGTCGACGACCCCAAGCAGTGTGAGTACTGGAAGTACTGCGCGATCGACGGCTACCTGTGCTCGTGCTGCGGCGGCACCTCGGCCAGCTGTCCGCCGGGCTCGACGCCCTCGCCGATCACCTGGATCGGCACGTGTCACAACCCGGCGGACGGGCGCGACTACATCGTCTCGTACAACGACTGCTGCGGTAAGACGAGCTGCGGCAACTGCTGGTGCAACCGCAACCAGGGCGAGAAGCCGATGTACCGGCTGTCGCTGAACAACGACGTCAACTGGTGCATGGCGAACGACAACCCGAACTACCACTGTTCGGTGTCGGTCATCCTCGGCGTCGCGGAAAAGTGAGCCTCCGCCGGCAGCGGTGGCTGCCCGCCGCGCTGTGCGCCGCGGCGCTGGCCGCGAGCGCCGCGCACGCCGAGGAGTCCGCGGCCGCGCCGCGCTTCGCGGAGGGCGCGACGCTGTTCGCCGCGAACTGCGCGGTCTGCCACCGTGCCAACGGCGCGGGGCAGGCGGGGCTCGCGCCGCCGCTGACCGGCTACCCGGCACGCTACATCACGATGCCGGAAGGCCGCCGCCAGCTGGCGCTAACGCTGCTGTTCGGCATGTTCGGCGACATCGTCGTCGATGAGCGGCACTTCAACTTCAAGATGCCGGAGTTCTCGCGCTTCGACGACGCGGCGCTTGCGGCGACGATCAACTACGTCGTGTTCGACCTCGGCAAGGCGCCGGGCAGCAGCGAGCCGCTGCGGGCGGACGAGATCGCCCGCGAGCGCCCGCTGGCGCTGAGCGGCGAGGCGGTCCGCAAGCATCGCGCGCAGGTGCTCGACGCCGCGACGCCGTGAATGGCGCGCGCGCGCCGGCCGCGCTCGCGGTGGCGGTGCTGGCCGCGTCCCCCGCCTGGGCTGACGGACCCGGCGCCGGCGCGCCGGCCCAGGACTACGTCCTGCACTGCCAGGGCTGCCACGGCGCGGAGGGCGAGGGCGTGCCGCACAAGGTGCCGACGCTGCGCGCGACGCTGCCGCTGATGGTCACGACCGACGCGGGGCGGGACTTCGTGACCCGGGTGCCCGGCGCGGCGAGTTCGCGCCTCACGGATGCCCGCCTCGCGGCCGTCTTCAACTGGCTCGTGGTGCGCTTCGGCGGGCCGCAGGCGCTGCGCCGCGAGTTCACCGCCGAGGAGATCGCGAGCGGCCGCCAACGGCCGCTCGCCGGCGTGCGCCTCGCCCGTGACGCGGTCGCCGCGCAGCTGGCGGCGGCGGGCTCGCCGCTGCCCGGAGACTACTAGGCCGCGGCCGGCGGCTGCCGGCGCTCGCCGCCGCGCATCAGCGTGAGCGCCAGCACCGCCGAGGCGACCATCAGGAACAGGCTGACGGCGTTCAGGACCGGCGTCGCGCCTTCCCGCATCCGGCCGTACATCATGATCGTCAGCGGCGAATCGGCCCCGACCAGCATCAGCGTCGTGTTGAAGTTCTCGAAGGACATCAGGAATGCGATCGCGCCGGAGCCGATCAGCGCCGGCCGCAGGTACGGCAGCGTGATGGTCCGCAGCACCGCGGCGCGCGAAGCGCCGAGGTTGTAGGCCGCCTCCTCGAGCGTGCGATCGAAGCGCTTCAGGCGGGCGCTGATCGTCAGCGTCGAGATCGCCACGATGTACGAAAACTGGCCGGCGACGACCAGCGGCAGTCCCGGCCTGAGGAAGTCGAGCTCGAGCCCGAAGGTGTCGTCGACGAACTGCGCGATGCGGCTCGCAAACGCGAGAATCGAAATGCCGAGGATCACTCCCGGGATCACCAGCGGCGCGAGCATCGCGAGCGACAGCACCGCCTTGCCCGGGAATCGGGCGCGCTCGATCAGGAAGGCGTTGGCCGTGCCGACCGCGACCGACAGCGCCGTGACCCAGCAGGCGACCGTGAAGCTGGTCCAGATGCTGGCCAGCAGGTCGGAGTCGCCGAACAGGCCGGTCCGCCCCTTGGCCTCGTTGCCGAGGAACCAGTCGAGCGTGAAGCCGTGCCACGGCGGCGCCGGGTAGGGTGCGTCGTTGAACGCGAACACGGCCACGACGACCAGCGGCGTGAACAGGAACACGAGGAACGCGATCAGGTACGCGTTGGTCCCGATCCGCAGCCAGGCGGGGCGTGGCAGCGAGGGGATCATGAGCGCCGCATCACTTCGCCGAAGCGCTGGCCGCTGAGCCTCAGCCCGATCCAGACCATCGACGTCGACAGGACCAGCAGCAGGAAGCCGAAGGCCGCGCCCTGCTCCCAGTTGAAGCGCGTGATGAACTGGTTGTAGATCTGCTCGGTGAACCACTGCGAGTTCTTGCCGCCGAGCAGGTTCGGTGTCAGGTAGTTGCCGAGCGTCATCATGAACACGACGATGCAGCCCGCGGTGATGCCGGGGGCGGCGTGCGGGATCACGATCTTGCGCAGCACCGTGAAGCCGCCGCTGCCCAGATCGTAGGCCGCCTCGATCAGCGAGTTGTCGAGGCTCTCGAGGCTCGAGACCAGCGGCACCACCATGAACAGCAGCGAGGTGTAGACGAGGCCGACCAGGATCGTCGAGTCGCGGTACAGCAGCTCGACCGGCACGTCCGTGATGCCGAGCTTCACCAGCAGCCCCGGCAGCACGCCCGACTCGCGCAGCAGGATCATCCAGCCGAGCGTGCGCACGGTCTCGCTGACCCAGAACGGGATCAGGCACACGACGAGGAGCAGCGAGCTCGCCCGGCCGCGCAGCAGCTTCGCGATCGTCCAGGCGATCGGGAAGGCGATCAGCAGCGTCAGCAGCGTCGCGATCGCCGACATCAGCGCCGTGCGGACGAAAATCCGCCAGTACAGCGGCTCGGCGAAGAAGGTCTGGTACTGCCCTAGGCCGAGCTTGAACTCATCGGGCGCCACGCGCTCGCGCACCGACAGGAGCGCGAGGTCGAGGTGCGGCAGGATGATCAGCGACAGCAGCCACAGCAGCGCCGGCGCCATCAGCAAGCCGAGCATCAGTCGCCCGCGCCAGCCGCGGCTCTCGGCATCAAGCACGGGCGCCACCCGGTGCCGCGAAGCAGACTGCGCGCTGCGGATCGAAGCCGAACTGCACGGTCTCGCCGACCTTGAGGTCGGCGAATCGGCCGGTCTGTGGCAGCGCGATCCGGAACTCGAAGCGGCTCGCCGCCTCGCGCAACAGCACCGCGGAATTCGCGCCGTCGAACAGCAAGCTCTCGACGACGCCCGCGTAGTGCGGCTGGCCGGCCGGGAGTTCCGTGACGCTGCGGCCGAGCGTCGCGGCCTCCGGGCGCACGAAGGCCTCGACCGCGCCGCCTGGCGCGACGGCGCCGCGCGCCGCCGCGTGGATGACCCAGCCCTCGGCCGTCGCGACCCGCACGACGCCGGCGTCCACGCGCTCGGCACGGCCCGAGATCTTGTTGTTGGCGCCGACGAAGCCGGCGACGAACGGTGTCGCCGGCGAGTAGTAGAGCTCCTGCGGCGTGCCGAGCTGCTCGAACCGGCCGCGGTTCATGACGCCGACGTGGTCGGACAGCACCAGCGCTTCGGACTGGTCGTGCGTGATGTAGACGAAGGTCGTGCCGAAGGCGGCCTGCAGCTGCTTGAGCTCGATCTTCATGTGCTCGCGGAGCTTCAGGTCGAGCGCGCCGAGCGGCTCATCGAGCAGCAGCAGCGTCGGCTCGAGCACGAGGCTCCGCGCGATCGCCACGCGCTGGCGCTGGCCGCCCGACAGCTCGTCGACACCCTTGTGGCCGGCGCCCGCGAGGCCAACCCGCTCGAGCATCGCGGCGCTCTTCTTCGCGCGCTCGGCCTTCGGCACGCCGCGGCGCGCGAGGCCGAATGCGACGTTCTCGCCGACCGACATCATCGGGAACAGCGCCAGCTGCTGGAACACCATGTTGACCGGGCGGCGATTCGGCGCGACCCCGGCCATGCTGCTGCCGCCGATCAGGATGTCGCCCTCGTCGGGCGCGATGAAGCCGGCGATCATTCGCAGCAGCGTTGTCTTGCCGCAGCCCGAGGGCCCGAGGATCGAGAAGAAGCTGCCGCGCGCGACGCTGAACGAGAGCGCGTCGACGGCAGTGTGCGCGGCGAAGCGCTTGACGACCGCGCGCGCCTCGAGATCCGGGGTGCTCAATTGGCGGCCTTCACGCGATCGAGGATCCGGCCCTCGATCTCCTCGAGGCCCGGCGGGATCGCCGGGTACCAGTGGATGTTCTTCATGGCCGCGTCCGGCAGGCTGGCCGCGATCTGCGCCTTCAGCTTCGGGTCGATCAGCTGGTCGGCGCCCTTCGAGGCGGTCAGGTTGCCGACCAGCTTCGTGATGCGCGCCGCTACGTCCGGACGCATCGTGAAGTTGATCCAGGCGTACGCACCGGCGTCGTTGCGGCCGCGCGCGGGCAGTGCATAGGTGTCGAGCCAGGCCATCGCGCCCGACTTCGGCGCGATGTACTGGATGTCGGGGTTCTCGCGGTTCAGTGCCCAGCCGCCCGTGTCCCACATCATCGCCGCAACGACCTCGCCCGAGCGCACGCCGTTCAGCAGCTGGTCCTTGTTGTCGTAGAAGAACTTCAGGTTGGCCTTGCAGCTGGTCATCGTCTGTCCGACCTGCTCCATGAGCGCCGTGTAGGCCTTGGGGTCGTTGTAGAGCGCGAACGGGTCTTTGCCCATCGCGAACGCGAAGGCCATCATCGTCGGGCGCTTCAGGCGCACGGCGGTCTTGCCCTTCAGCTCCGGCTTGCACAGGTCGAGGTAGTCCGCGGCCTTGGCGCGCTTCGTGTTGACGACCAGCCCGTCGGTGCCCCACAGGTACGGCAGCCCGTAGACCTTGCCGTCCAGCGTCGTGTTCTTGCGGGTCGTCTCGAGCAGCGTCGGCACGAACTGCTCGAGCTTCACCTTGTCCAGGTCGATCGGCTTGTAGATCCTGAATTCGCGCTGCGCCGCGATGATCCGGTCCTGGGACGGCTGTGCAAGGTCGAAGCCGGCACCGCCGGTCGCGCGCAGCTTCGAGATCATCTCCTCGTTGTTGGAGAGCGTGACCTCGACCTGGATGCCGGTCTCCTTCTCGAACAGCGTGCGCACTTCGCCGGGCACGTAATCGGCCCAGCTGATGATCCGCAGTCGCTTGCTGTCGTCGGCATGTGCGGCGGCGCTCGCGCCGATCGCAACGGCGAGTGCGGCGGTCAGCAGACGTCTCATCGGCCCCTCCTGCGCGACGGTCGGCGCCGTCGTCCCGATCGTGTCAGCCTAGCGCATCGCCGCGGCGCGCGCTCGTCACGGACCTTCGCGGCCCGGCGCTGCCCGCAGCAGCGGATCGCTCGCGGCGGCGCCGCGGTCGCCGGCCAGCGCCGGCACCGCGCCGAGCGCGCCCGCGATCACGAAGATCAGCGAGATCACGGGGTTGTAGTAGACGATCGCGGCCAGCGACAGCACGGCAATCGCGAGCGCGACCAGCGGAAAATAGGGATACAGCGGCGCGCGGAACGGGCGCTCCATCCGCGGCTCGAGGCGCCGCAGGCGCATGAGGCTGACGAGGCTCGTGACGTACATCAGCAGCGCGCCGAGCGCCGACATCGTGACGATGCTCGCGGTGAGCGACTGGCCCGCGATCGTGACGAGCCGGTCGGAGTAGATCGCGCCGATGCCGACCGCGCCGCCGGCGAGGATCGCGACGTACGGCGTCCGCCAGCGCGGATGCACGGTGGCGAGCCAGCGCGGCAGGAGCCCGGCGCGCGCCAGCGCAAAGATCTGCCGCGAGTACCCCATGATGATGCCGTGGAAGGAGGCGATCAGCCCCAGCACGCCGATCCACACGAGCAGGTGGAACCAGCCGCTGCGGTCGCCGACGACGACCTTCATCGCCTGCGGCAGCGGGTCGTTGATGTTCGCGATCCGCCGCCAGTCGCCGACCCCGCCGGCGAAGATCATCGTGCCGAAGGCGAGCACGACCAGGGTCAGGATGCCGCCGATGTAGGCGCGCGGGATCGTGCGACGCGGGTCGCGGGCTTCCTCGGCGGCCATCGCCGCGCCTTCGATGGCCAGGAAGAACCAGATCGCGAACGGGATCGCCGCGAACAGGCCGCCGGCCATGCCGAGCGACGGCGAGTCGGCTCCCGCCCAGCCACCGCTCGCGAAATTCGCCCACGAGAAGCCGCCCGACACGACCCCCATGAAGACGAGGAGCTCGGCGATCGCGAGCAGCGTGACGAACAGCTCGAAGGTCGCGGCGATCGTCACGCCGGCGATGTTGAGCGCCATGAACACGAAGTACGCGCCAACCGCCGCGCCGCGTGCGCTGAGCGCGGGGAACTGCACGTTGAGGTAGGCGCCGATCGCGAGCGCGATGGCGGGCGGTGCGAACACGAACTCGACCAGCGTCGAGAAGCCCGCGATGTAGCCGCCGACCGGGCCGAAGGCGCGGTAGCTGTACGCGAAGGGCCCGCCGGCGTGCGGGATGGCCGCGGTCAGCTCGGTGTAGCTGAAGATGAAGGTCGTGTACATGACCGCGATGAACACGGTCGTGACCAGGAAGCCGAGCGTCCCGGCCTGTGCCCAGCCGTAGCTCCAGCCGAAGTACTCGCCCGAAATCACGAGCCCGACGGCGATGCCCCACAGGTGCAGGCCGCCGAGGGACTTGCGCAGTTCCGGCCGGGCGTCAGCCACGTCGGCCCGTGCGCGGCAGCACCTCGCGCTGCAGCCAGTTGCGGATCTCGGCGAGCTTGACGCCCGCGTCGCGCATCGCGGCGCCGAGGCCGTGCCGCCACAGCAGCGCCGAATCCCGCGGCTGCGCCTGCAGCTCGCGCAGCTCGGCGGCGAAGGCGCCAAGCGCCTGCTCGTCGCGGAACAGGCCCTCGTCGACGAGCGTCTTGCCGTAGCGCTCGGCGGCGGCGGCAAGGTCGAGGTAGTCGTACTCGGGATGGTACTGGACGCCCCAGAACTGCCCGCGGCCGTGGCTGAAGGCCGCCGCCTGCAGTCCCATGTCGTTGCGCGCGAGCACCGCGGCGCCGGTCGGCAGCGTCGCGATCTCGTCGCGGTGGATCGTCGGCGCCTCGTAGACGGCGGGCTTGCCAGTGAACATCGGGTGCGCGGCGCCCGCCTCGGTCAGCATGATGCGCCGGCCGAACCCGAACTCCCGGCCGCGCGGGTTGGCGCGGACCTCGCCGCCCGCCGCGGTGACCGCGACCTGCAGACCCCAGCAGCTGCCGAAGAAGGGCACGCCCGCCGCGAACACGGCCTTCGCGAGCTCGACCTGGCGCAAGACGGGCGCGCCGCCCGCGTAGATGTTGAGTGCCGAGCCGGTCATCGTCACGCCGTCGTAGTCGGCAAGGCCGACGCCCGGCGGGAACTCCGGCGGGCCGTCGCCCGGCCGGACCACGTCGCACTGCAGCGCCGCGTCGAGGCTCCGCAGCACGTTCACGTAGCCGGTGCCCGAGTCGTAGCCGAGCGCCGCCTGCTGGCGCGCACGTACCGCGGCGATGTTGCCGTCGATGACGAGGATGCGTCGCGCGCTCATGCGTTGCGTCGCGCCGCCGCGAGGTCGCCGGCGACCGCAGCACGGAAGATCCGCTCGAGCGCCGCCGCGTCCACGGGCAGCGGGTTGCCGCCCGCCGAGGGATCGATCGCCGCCTCCTTGCCGATCGTCGCACTGTGTTCAAGCGTGACGCCGATCTCGGCGAGCGAATGCGGGATGCCGAGCTCGCGCCGCGCCTCGAGTACCCAGCCGAGGAACGCGTCGAAGCCGGGTCGCGGCAGGTCGAGCACGCGGGCGATGACGGCGGTCTTGTCCTCGATCGCCGTGCGGTTCCAGGTGACGACGTACGGCAGGATCACGGCATTCGTCAGGCCGTGGTGCGTGTTGAACCAGGAGCCGACCGGATGCGCGATCGCGTGCACGCCACCGAGTCCCTTCTGGAAGGCGGTCGCGCCCATCGACGCCGCGGCCAGCATGTTCGCGCGCGCCTCGATGTCATGGCCGTTCGCGCAGGCCCGCGGCAGGTAGCGTTGGATCAGGCGCATGCCCTCGAGCGCGATGCCGTCGGCGAGCGGATGGAAGCCGGGCGCGCAGTAGGCCTCGAAGCAGTGCACGAACGCGTCCATACCGGTGGCCGCGGTCACCGCGCGCGGCAGGCCGGTCGTGAGCTCCGGGTCGAGGATCACGACGCGCGGCAGCATCTGCGGGTGGAAGATGATCTTCTTCTGGTGGGTGGCCTCGTTGAGGATGACGCCGGCGCGGCCCACCTCGGAGCCGGTGCCGGCGGTGGTCGGCACGGCGACGATCGGCGCGATGCCGGCGGGATCGGCCCGCGTCCACCAGTCGCCGACGTCCTCGAAATCCCACAGCGGGCGCGTCTGCCCGGACATGAAGGCGACGGTCTTGCCGACGTCGAGCGCCGAGCCGCCGCCGAACGCGACGACGCCGTCGTGGCCGCCGCCGCGGTAGGCCGCGAGGCCGGCCTCGACGTGTCCGCTGTTCGGGTTGCCGCGCACGGCGGAGAACAGCCGGGCACCCGCGAGCGAAGCCACCGCCGCCGCGACCATCGGCGTCGCCGCGAGGCCCTCGTCGGTTACGAGCAGTGCGCGCTTGATGCCGGCCCGCGCGCAGGCCTTCGGCAGCTCGGCAATCCGGCCGGGCCCGGCCCAGACGGTCGTCGGGTAGTTCCAGTTGCCGCGCAGTTCGGCGCTCACGTCGTCACCTTGAGGTGGAAGGATTTGGGTCGGGTCAGTTGCTCGTAGCCGATCCGCGACAGCGTGCAGCCGCGGCCGGAGTGCTTGACGCCGGTCCAGGCGAGCGCGGGATCGAGGTAGTCGCAGCGGTTCAGGAACACGGTGCCGGTGTCGAGCGCATCGCCGAGTGCCTCGGCGCGCTCGGCGTCGGCCGAGTAGATCGCGGCCGTGAGGCCGAAGTCGGAGTCGTTCATGAGGCGCACGGCCTCCTCGTCCGAGCCCACCTTCATGATGCCGACGGCCGGCCCGAAGCTCTCCTCGCGCATGATCGGCATCGAGTGGTCGACCCGCACCAGCACCTGCGGCGCAAGGTACGGAGTGCCGGGCGCCGCCGCGGCGAAGCGCGCGGCGGGCACCAGCTGCTCGGCGCCGCGCGCGACGGCGTCCTTGACCTGGCCGCGGATGGACTCCGCCGCGGCCGTTCGCACGACGGGGCCGAGCGTCGTCTCGCGCTCGATCGGCGAGCCGAGCCGGTACTTGCCGGCGAGCGCGACGACGCCCGCGACAAAGTCGTCGTAGCGAGGTGCGGCGACGTAGATGCGCTTGATGCCGCAGCAGGACTGGCCGGCATTGAAGAAGGCGCCGTCGGTCAGCGAATCGATCGCGTGCTCGAGGTCGGCGTCGGCGCGCACGTAGGCCGGGTCCTTGCCGCCGAGCTCGAGCCCGGCGGTCGCGAAGCCCGCCGCGGTCGCCTCGACGACGGCGCGCCCGCCCGCGACCGAGCCCGTGAAGCACACGCTCGCTATCCGGGGATCGCCCATCAGCCGCGCGGTATCGGCGTGCGACAGGTGCAGGTACTGAAAGACGCCGCGCGGCAGGCCGGCGGCGCCGAAGGCGGCGGCGAAGCGCTCGGCGCACAGCGGCGTCTGGTGCGAGTGCTTGAGGACGACGGCGTTGCCGGCGATCAGCGCCGGCAGCACCGCGTTCACCGCCGTCAGGTACGGGTAGTTCCACGGCGCCACGACCGCGACCACGCCGACCGGCACGCGCTTGATGAGCCGCCTGAACCCCGCCTTCGGCGCCGGCTCGACCGGCGCAAGCGCCTCGGCGGCGATGCCGAGCATATAACGGGCCCTTTCCTCGAAGCCGCGCACCTCGCCGGGTGCGTGCGCGATCGGCCGGCCCATCTGCCAGCTGAGCTCGAGCGCGATCGCCTCGCGCTCGACGACGAAGGCATCGACGGCGGCGCCGAGCAGCGCGCAGCGCCGCTCGAGCGGCAGTGCCGCCCACTCGCGCTGCGCGCGCAGCGCCTCGGCGAGGGCCGCATCGATGGCCGCGGCGCCCGCCAGCGGGCGCTCGACGTACACGCGCCCGTCGACCGGGCTGATCGTCCGCAGGATCTCGCTCATGGTTTCAGATGATCTCGAAGTAGCGCGCCAGTTCCCAGTCGGTGATCGCCTTGCGGAACTCGCGCTCTTCCCACTGGCGGGTGGCCGCGTAGTGCTCGACGAAGGGCTCGCCGAACAGCGCCTTCGCGGCGGCGGAGCCGGCCAGGCGCCCGGCCGCGTCCTCGAGCGTCGACGGCAGCCGCCGCTTCGGCGGGTGCTTGCGCTCGTAGGCGTTGCCATCGATCGGCGCATCCGGCTCGATCTTGTGCTCGATGCCCCACAGCCCCGAGCCGATCGCGGCCGCGAGCGCGATGTACGGGTTGATGTCGGCGGCCGCGATCCGGTACTCGACGCGCTGGCTCGACGGGCCGCCCTTGATGACGCGCAGCGCCGTCGTGCGGTTCTCGACGCCCCAGGTCGCCGAGGTCGGCGCCCAGTAGCCGGGGATCAGCCGCGAGTAGCTGTTGACGGTGCTCGCGATCATCGCAAGCAGCTCCGGCATCAGCGCCTGCTGCCCGCCGATGAACCAGCGCATCGCGTCTGACATGTCGTGCGGCTTGCTCGGGTCGTGGAACACGCTCGCGCCGTCGGTCGTGCGCAGCGACAGGTGCAGGTGCCCGCTCTGACCGGGCCACTGGTTCGAGTACTTGGCCATGAAGGTCGCCATCAGGCCGCGGCGCTGCGCCCACACCTTGGCGAAGGTCTTGAAGAGCGCGGCACGGTCGGCGGCCTCGAGCGCCTCGCAATAGGCAATCGCGGCCTCGAGCACGCCGGCGCCCGTTTCCGTGTGCAGGCCCTCGAGCGGGAAACGCATCGCGCGGCACAGGTCGAGGAGCTCTTCGTAGAGGTCGGCGTGCACGGAGTTGCGCAGCACCGAGTAGCCGAACGAGCCCGGGGTCAGGTTCTTGAGCCCGCGGTAGCCCTTCTCGCGGACCGAATCCGGCGTCTCCGCGAACATGAAGAACTCGAACTCGGCGGCGGCGCTCACCGCGTAGCCCATGTTCGCGGCGCGGGCCAGCACGCGCCGGAGCGTGCCGCGCGGGCAGATCGCCTCGGCCCGGCCCGCGAACTCGGCCAGGAACAGCGCGGTCTTCGGCTCGAAGGGAATGTCGCGCCGGCTGCCCGGGACGAGGCGCACCGCGGCATCCGGGAAGGCGGTGTGCCAGCCGGTGAAGCGGACGTTGTCGAGCAGCTGGTCGTTGGAGTCCCAGCCGAGGACCACGTCGCAGACGCCGAAGCCCTTGTCGAGCGATGCGAGAAACTTGTCCCGGCTCAGGTACTTGCCGCGCAGGATGCCGTCGAGGTCGAAGACGCCGACCTTGATGTGCTCGAGCCCGCGGTCGATGACGAACTGCCGCGCGGCGTTGATCTCTTCGCTCTGCTTGCTCTGCATCCCCTCTCCCGGCGCCGCGCGGTGGTACCCGGTCCCGATGATAACCGCCCGGCGACCGTGCGGCCGGCGTCCGGGCGGGCTGGCCGGCGGCGCCGGTCCGTGTGAGGATCGGAGCGCCCTGCGATAGCCACCGACGGAGCGCGCGTGACGACGAGGCCGAACCTGCTCGTGCTGATGGCGGACCAGCTGACGCCCGGCGCCCTGTCGGCGTACGGCAACCGCGTTTCGAAGACCCCGCACATTGACAAGCTCGCGGCCGGCGGCGTCGTGTTCGACTCCTTCTACTGCAACAGCCCGCTGTGCGCGCCCTCGAGGTTCTCCTGGCTCGCCGGCCGCCTGCCGTCCGCGATCGGCGGCTACGACAACGCCGCCGAGCTGCCGGCGGCCGTGCCGACCTTCGCCCACTACCTGCGGCGCGCCGGCTACCGGACGATCCTGAGCGGCAAGATGCACTTCTGCGGCCCCGACCAGCTGCACGGCTTCGAGGAGCGCCTGACGACCGACATCTATCCGGCCGACTTCGGCTGGACGCCGGACTGGGAGCGCTTCGCGGAGCGGCCGAGCTGGTACCACACGATGGACTCGGTCACGCAGGCCGGGCCCTGCGCGCGGACCAACCAGATCGACTTTGACGACGAGGTCGTCTTCAGCGCGCGGCAGCGCCTGTTTGACCTCGCGCGCGACCGCGACCGGCGACCGTTCTGCCTCGTCGTGTCGATGACCCACCCGCACGATCCGTACACGATCCCGACCGAGTACTGGGACCGCTACGCCGACGCCGACATCGACATGCCGCGCGTCAGGCTCGCGCTGCAGGAGCTCGACCCGCACTCGCGGCGGCTGCGGCACGTCAGCGGCCTCGAGCAGCAACCGGTCACGGAGGCACAGGTGCGCTCGGCCCGGCGCGCCTACTACGGCGCCGTCTCCTACGTCGACGACCAGGTGGGTGCGGTGCTCGAGACGCTCTCGGGCGCGGGCTTTGCCGGCAACACGATCGTGTGCCTGCTCGCCGACCACGGCGACATGCTCGGTGAGCGCGGCCTCTGGTACAAGATGAACTTCTTCGAGCCGGCGGCCCGCATCCCGTTCATCGTGCACGCGCCGGGGCGCTTCGCGCCGCGGCGCGTGCCGGAATCGGCCTCGCTCCTCGACTTGCTGCCGACCTTCTGCGAGCTGGGCGGCGCCGCGCCCGGCGACTTCGCGACGCCCGTCGACGGCGCGAGCCTCGTGCCGCAGCTGGGTGGCGCGACCGGCCGCGGCGAGGTGATTGGCGAGTACCTGGCCGAGGGCGCGATTGCGCCGCTCGTCATGATCCGGCGCGATCGCTTCAAATTCGTGCACTCGCCAGCCGACCCGGACCAGCTGTACGACGTCACGGCCGATCCCGATGAGCGCGAGAACCTCGCCGGCAGCGCGGCGCACGCGGCGCGCGTGCGCGAGTTCCGCGCCGAGGTCGCCGCGCGCTGGGACCTCGCGCGCCTGCATGCGCAGGTGCTCGACAGCCAGCGGCGCCGGCACCTCGTGTACGGGGCGCTGCGGCAGGGGGCGTACACGCCGTGGGACCACCAGCCGCGGCGCGACGCGAGCCGGCTCTATATCCGCAACGACCAGGACCTCAATGACCTCGAGGCGATGGCGCGCTTCCCGCGACCGGGGGCCTGAGGTGCGGCGTCGCGCGTTGGCGGCGTTGCTGGTCGGGCTCGCCGTCGCGTGGCCGGCGGCGCGCGCGGCCGCCGCCGGCGACCCGCTGACCTGCCGCACGGTGCGGCTCTCCGATGTCGGCTGGACCGATGTCACGGCGACCACGGCCCTGTTCGCGGACGTGCTGCGCGACCTCGGCTACCGGCCGCAGATCACGCTGCTGTCGGTGCCGGTCACCTTTGCCTCGCTCAAGAGCCACGACATCGACGTGTTCCTCGGCAACTGGATGCCGGCGCAGTACGCCGACCGCCAGGTCTACGTCGAGGAACACTCGATCGAGATCGTGCGAGCGAACCTCGTCGGCGCGAAATACACGCTCGCGGTGCCCGCGTACACCTACGAGGCGGGGCTCAAGGACTTCGCCGACATCGCCCGTTTCGCGGCGCCGCTCGGCAGCGCGCTGTACGGCATCGAGGCCGGCAACGACGGCAACCGCCACATCCTCGAGATGATCCAGCGCAACGACTTCGGGCTGGCCAGCTTCCACATCGTCGAGTCGAGCGAGCAGGGCATGCTCGCCGCGGTCGAGCGCGCCTTCGCCGCGCACCAGCCGATCGTGTTCCTGGCGTGGGATCCGCACCCGATGAACATGCGCTTCGACCTCAGGTACCTGACGGGCGGCGACAAGACCTTCGGGCCGAACTACGGCGGCGCGACCGTCCACACGCTGACGCGGACCGGGCTCACCGCGCATTGCCCGAACCTCGGTCGCCTGCTCGCCAACCTCGAGTTCACGCCGCGCGGCGAGAGCGAGGTCATGAACGCGATCCTGAACGAGCACGTCTCGCCGGAGGCGGCCGCGCACGCCTGGCGGCTCGCGCATCCGGAGGTCGTTGCGCGCTGGCTCGACGGCGTGACGACCGCGAACGGCCAGCCGGCGAGCGTCGCGACGACCGCGAACGCCGTGCGCCGGGCGGGCAGCGCCTTCGAGCGCTGGTTCACCGCGCACAAGCTGCCCTTCGGGCCGGCGGTCGCGAGCGCGATCGAGTCGGTCAAGGCGCACGGCGGGCCGTTCTTCGAGGGCGTCTCCACGGTGCTCGGCGGCGCGGTGCACGGCCTCGGCGCCGGCCTCGCGGCGCTGCCGTCGCTGGTGCTGATCGCCGCGCTCGCGCTGCTCGGCTGGCTGACGCAGCGCTCGCTGTGGCTGACGGCGTTCATCGTCGCGACGCTGGTCTTCATCATGAACCAGGGCTACTGGTCGCAGACGCTCGAGACGCTCGCGCTCGTCATCGTCGCCTCGCTGGTCGCGACGCTGGTCGGCGTGCCGCTCGGCATCGCGAGTGCGCACCGCCCGCGCCTCAACGCGGCGCTGCGCCCGGTCCTCGACCTCATGCAGACGCTGCCGACCTTCGTCTACCTGATCCCGACGCTGGTGCTGTTCGGCCTCGGCGTCGTGCCGGCGTTGATCTCGACGGTCATCTTCGCGCTGCCGGCGCCGGTGCGGCTCACGCACCTCGGCATCTCGAGCGTGCCGAAGCCGCTGCTCGAGGCGGGCGCCGCGTTCGGCGCGACGCGCTGGCAGCTCCTCGTGAAGGTCGAGCTGCCAAGCGCGGCGCCGCACATCCTGGCCGGCATCACGCAGTGCATCATGCTGAGCCTGTCGATGGTCGTCATCGCGGCGCTCGTCGGCGCAGGCGGCCTCGGGGCGCCCGTCGTGCGGGCACTCAACACGGTGCAGGTCGGCATGGGCTTCGAGGCCGGGCTCGCGATCGTGCTGCTGGCGATCGTGCTCGACCGCATCCTGCGCTTCGGGCGGCGCGGGCCCGGCTGAGCCGGCCCCCGGCGCTTGCTCCGGGCGGTCCGTGGTCTATCCTTGAGGCCGGGCGCCGCAGAACGGTCGACGGGTCGCGTGCCGGCCGGGTGAGGGACGGGAGGGGGGCCAGCGGCCGGCCGCCCGCGCGGAGGGGTCGTGCCGACGCAACTTCCAAACCTGTGCAACGTGGCGCTGGTGGGCCACGCCGGCAGCGGCAAGACGACGCTGGCCGAGGCACTGCTCGCCGCCGCCGGCGCGATCCGCAGCCGCGGCAGCGTCGCCCGCGGCACGACCGTCTGCGACTTCGACCCGCTCGAGAAGCGCCAGCAGCACTCGCTCGACGCGGCACTGTGCAGCTTCAGCGCGCACGAGCGGCGCGTGACGCTGATCGACACGCCGGGGCTGCCGGACTTCGTCGGCCGCTCGGTCAGCATGCTGCCGGCGGTCGAGTCGGCCGCGGTCGTCGTCAACGCCGCGACCGGCGTCGAGCCGATGACGCTGCGCATGATGAGCGAGGCGCGCGAGCGCGGCCTGTGCCGCTTCCTGATCGTGAACCGCATCGACGCCCGCGAGGCGGACCCGGCGGGCGTGCTCGCGCAGCTGCGCGAGGCCTTCGGCCGCGAGTGCCTGCCGCTCAACCTGCCTGCGAACGGCGGCCAGGCGGTCGTCGACTGCTACTTCCAGAGCTCGGGCTCGGCCACCGACTTCGAGTCGGTCGCGGCCGCGCACGAGGCGATCGTCGACCAGGTCGTCGAGGTCGACGAGGAGCTGATGACGCGCCACCTCGAGCAGTCCGGCTCGGTGACGCTCGAGCAGCTGCACGGCGCCTTCGAGCAGGCGCTGCGCGAGGGCCACCTCGTGCCGGTGTGCTTCGTCTCGGCCGAGACCGGCGCGGGGGTGCCGGAACTCCTGCGCGTGCTCGCCGAGCTCGCGCCGAATCCCGCCGAAGGCAACCCGCCGACGTTCCTCAAGGGCGAGGGCGCCGCCGCGCAGCCGGTCGCCGTGACGCCCGACCCGGCCAGGCACGTGATCGCGCACGTCTTCAAGGTGTCGGTCGACCCGTACATCGGCAAGGTCGGGGTGTTCCGCGTGCACCAGGGGACGATCCGGCCCGGGCAGTCGCTGTTCGTCGGCGACGGGCGCAAGCCGATCCGCGTGACCCAGCTGTTCAGGCTGCAGGGCAAGGAGCAGCAGCCGCTCGCGGTGGCGGGCCCCGGCGAGATCTGCGGCGTCGCCAAGGTCGAGGACCTGCACTTCGACGCGGTCCTGCACGATTCGCACGACGAGGACCACCTGCACCTGAAGTCGGTGCGTTTCCCGCCGGCGATGCTGGGCGTCGCGATCGAGCCGGAGAAGCGCGGCGACGAGCAGCGCCTGGCCGACACGCTGCACAAGCTGGTCGACGAGGACCCGTGCGTGCGCATCGAGCATCACGCCTCGCTCAACGAGACGGTGCTGTACGGCATGGGCGAGCTGCACGTGCGCCTGCTGCTCGAGCGCATGACCGAGCGCTTCGGCGTGCGCGTCAAGACCCACCCGCCCCGCATTCCGTACCGCGAGACCGTCACGCGCAGCGCCGAGGCGCTGTACCGCCACAAGAAGCAGACCGGCGGCGCGGGCCAGTTCGGCGAAGTGAAGCTGCGGGTCGAGCCGCTGCCGCGCGGCACGGGCTTCGAGTTCGTCGACGAGGTTGTCGGCGGGGCGATCCCCGGCCAGTTCATCCCGGCGGTCGAGAAGGGCGTGCGCCAGGCGCTCGCCGACGGCACGATCGCGGGCTTTCGCATGGAGGACGTGCGCGTGACGGTGCTCGACGGCAAGCACCACCCGGTCGACTCGAAGGAGGTCGCGTTCGTGACCGCCGGCCGCCACGCCTTCGAGGACGCGGTCGCGCAGGCGAGCGCGGTCGTGCTCGAACCGGTGGTGCGTGCCGAGATCAGCGTGCCGAGCCGCGCGGTCGGCGACATCACGGCCGACCTCGCGACCCGCCGCGCGCGCGTGACGGGCCAGGCCTCGCTGCCGGGTGGCCGGCTCGCGGTGTCGGCGCTCGCGCCGCTCGCCGAGCTGACCGACTACGCGGTGCGGCTGAAGTCACTGACGCAGGGCGAGGGCACCTACACGCTCGACCTCAGCCACTACGAGACCGTGCCGCCGCGCCGGCAGCAGGAGCTGGTCGCGGCCTGGGTCCGTCACCCGCGCTCGGCGTGAGCGGCCGGTCGCGCGCGCCGCGCGGCGGGCCGCCGCGGTGAGGATCGCGAAGCCGCTGCTGCTCGTGACGACGCCGCTCGGCGTCGCGATCGGCCTGCGCGAGGCGTGGCGATTCCACTGGTGGCTCGCGCTCCTGATGGGGGCGCTCATCGCGGTCATTGCGGGCCTGTTCGCGCTCACGCTGCGGCACATCCGCCGCGAGCAGCCGCCGTCCTAGGCCTCAGCCGCGGCGCACGACGCCGTGCGACTGGAACCAGCCGAGCGCGCGCGACCAGCCGTCCCGGGCCGGCTGCTCGCGGTAGCTCGGGCGGTAGTCGGCGTGAAAGCCGTGCGGCGCGTCCGGGTAGACGATGATCTCGCTGCCGGAATGGCCGGTGGCGAGCGCCTGGCGCATCTTCTCGATGCTGTCGGCCGGGATGCCCTGGTCGGCGCCGCCATAGAGGCCGAGCACCGGGACCTTGAGCTGCGCGGCGATGTCGATGGGGTAGCGCGGCTGCAGCTCCGAGCCCTCGCCGACGAGGCGGCCGTACCAGGCGACCGCAGCGCGCAGCGTCGGCAGGTGTGCGGCGTACAGCCACGTGATGCGCCCGCCCCAGCAGAAGCCGGTGATCGCGCAGTGCCCGGGGTCGCCGTCGCCGGTCGAAGCGAGCCAGGTCAGCGTGTCGTCGAGGTCGGCGAAGACCTGCGCATCCGGCACCTTCGAGACGATCGTCTTCATGAGCTCGTTGATGTCGGCGATCTTCGAGGCGTCGCCCTGGCGCGCGTACAGCTCCGGGGCGATCGCGCAGTAGCCCTCGCGCGCGAAGCGCCGGCACACGTCGCGGATGTGCTCGTGCACGCCGAAGATCTCCTGCACGACGAGCACGGTCGGGAAGCGGCCGGTGAAGCCCGCCGCCCGGACCGGCATCGCGCGGTAGCCCGGGATCCGCTCGCCGCCGCGCACGGGGATCTGCACCTCGCCCGCGACCAGGCCGTCGACCGGCGTCGTGATCGTGGCGGCGCCGGCCGGGCGGACCGCGAGCGCGAAGCCGCTCGCGAGCGCGGTCACGAGGACCTGCCGGCGGTTGAAGGGCGTCTCGGGCGTCAGACTCTGGAGCTCGGCGGGACGGTCCATCGGGTGACTCCGCAGGTGACGTCGACGGCGCGCCAGTGTACCGGCCGTCGTCGTTCGGACGGCCGGGGGATCCGTGCCTCCCGCGCCCGATCATCGGCCCCGCTTGACTACTGACCGTGCGGTTAGTAACTTACCGGACAGTCAGTAACGCGTCCTCCAATAATCCCCCCATGAACGACGTCTCCACCGAGCTCCCGCGCCGCGCGCGCCGCAAGGACGCCCGTCCGGGCGAGCTGATCGAAGCGGCGCTCGACGTCTTCGCCGAGCGCGGCTTCGCCGGCGCGCGGCTCGAGGACATCGCGCAGCGCGCCGGCGTCACGAAGGGCACCGTGTACCTCTACTTCCGCAGCAAGGAAGAGCTGTTCGAGGCGGCCGTGCGCCAGACGCTCGTGAGCTCGATCGCGACCGGACTTGCGACGCTGCGCGAGTTCGAGGGACCGACGCCGGAGCTGCTGCGCCTCGTGCTGACGCGCTGGTGGCACGGCGTCGTGCGCACCAAGGCGGCGGCCCTCGGCAAGATCATGTGCGCGGAGGCGCGCAATTTCCCGGAGCTGGCGCGCTTCTTCTACGACAACGTCATCGAGCCCGGCCGGCGGCTGCAGAGCCGGATCCTCGAGCGCGGCATCGCGCGCGGCGAGTTCCGGCCGGTGCCCGTCGAGCACACGGTGCTGTTCATCGTCGCCGCCTTCGTCTACGTGCAGATCCACGAGACCTCGTTCGCGAAGGTGCTGCCGGAGACCGCGATCGAGGGCGACGGCTATCTCGAGTCCTTCATCGACTTCGTGCTGGCGGCGCTGCAGCGCCGGGAGGCCGCGACATGAGCCTGCGACCCATCGCACTCGCCGGCGCGGCGCTGCTCGCCGCGTGCGCACCCTTCGGCGCCCGCGCGCCGGCGCCGATGCCGCTCGATGCCACCGCCGTCGCCGGCGTCTCCGGCGCGAGCGCAATGCCGGCGGTCAGCGAGCGCTGGTGGCAGGCGTTCCACGACCCGCAGCTCGATGCGCTCGTCGACGAGGCGCTCGCGAACTCGCCGAGCCTCGCCGGCGCCCGGGCCCGGCTCGAGTCGGCCGGCGCGCTCGCGCGCGCGGCGCGCGCCGCGCGGCTGCCGGCCACCGACCTGTCGGCCCTCGTCGAGCGGGAGCGCCTGAGCGCGAAGGGCCTGTACCCGCCGCCCTACGGCGGCTCGACGCTGAACCTCGGCCAGGTCGGCGTCGACTTCTCCTACGAGATCGACCTGTTCGGGCACGTGCGCGCCGAGGTCGCCGCGGGCGAGGCCGGGGTGCTGGCCGCGCGCAACGACCTCGCCGCGGCGCGCCTCGGGCTCGCCGCCGCCGTCAGCCGGACCTACCTCAAGCTCGCCCGTTCCGACGCCCTCGAGGCGACGCTCGAGGACGCGGCCGCGCGGCGCCGCGATCTGCTGACGCTCACCGAGCAGCGCCGTGCCGCCGGCCTCGACACCGAGTTCGAGCTCGAGGCGGCGCGCGCCGCGGTCGCGAGCGCCGATGCGGAGCTGGCCCAAGCCGCCGAGGAACGCGCGCTGCTCGCAAACGAGCTCGCCGAGCTCCTCGGCGCCGGCCCGGCGCGCGCCGCGACCCTAGAGAAGCCCGCCGCCGCGACCCCGGCCGCGATCGCGGTGCCCGAGGCGCTGCCGGCCGAGCTCGTCGCGCGGCGCCCGGACGTCGCCGCCGAGCGCGCCCGCGTCGAAGGCGCGCGTGCCGACGTGCGGGTCGCCGAGGCGGCGTTCTACCCGAACGTGAACCTCGCGGCCTTCGCCGGCTTCCAGTCGATCGAGCTCGGCTCGCTGGTCGGCAGTGGCACGCGCGCCTGGAACGCGGGGCCGGCGCTGACGCTGCCGCTGTTCCTGACCGGCCGGCTGCAGGGCGCGCTCGGCGCGCGCGACGCGGCCTACGCGGGCGCAGTCGCGAAGTACAACGAGACCGTGCTCGGCGCCTTCCACGAGGTCGCGGACGCGGTCGCCTCGCTGCACTACCTCGACACGGAGCAGGCCGCGAGCAACCGCGCGGTCAGCTCGCTCGAGCACGCCTACGAGCTCGCGCGGGTCCGCTACCGCGCGGGGCTCACCAACTACCTGACGGTGCTGATCGCGGAGGAGAACCTCCTCGCGCAGCGCCGCGTCGCCGTCGACCTCGAGGCCCGGCGCGCCGACCTCGCGGTCGCGCTGTTCCGCGCCCTCGGCGGCGGCTTCAACGCCTGATTCCGACCGGAGATACCCATGGCTGACCGTCCTGCCGCCGCGCCCGCGGACCCCTCCGCGCCACCGCTCGGCGCCTCGCTTCGCCGCCGCCTGCTGCAGGGCTTCGCCGGCCTCGTGGTGCTGATCGCGCTCGGCGTGCTCGCCTACACGCTCCTGTACGGGCGCTTCCGCGAGTCGACCGACAACGCCTACGTCGTCGGCAACCTCGTGCAGCTGACGCCGCAGGTGGCCGGCACCGTCGTCGCGATCCACGCCGACGACACCGACCGCGTGGAGGCGGGCCAGCCGCTCATCGAGCTCGACCGGGCGGATGCCGACGTCGCGCTGGCGCAGGCCGAGGCGCAGCTCGCGAAGACCGTGCGCGACGTGCGCGCGCTGTACGCCGCGACCGACGCGCTCAAGGAGCAGCAGGCCGTGCGCGCCGCCGAGCTCGTGCGCGCGCGCGACGACCTCTCGCGGCGCGAGTCGCTGGCCGCGAGCGGCGCGGTCTCCGGCGAGGAGCTCGAGCACGCGCGCACCGCGCTGAGCGGTGCCAGCGCCGCCGAGGCCTCGGCGCGCCAGCAGTGGGAGAGCAACCGCGCGCAGACCGAAGGCACCGAGCTCGACTCGCACCCGCTCGTGCTGCAGGCCGCGGCCAAGGTCCGCGAGGCCTACCTCGCATACGCGCGCTGCGTCATCCCGGCGCCGGTGAGCGGCTACGTCGCGCGCCGCACGGTGCAGGTCGGCGAGCGCGTGCAGACCGGCGCGTCGCTGCTGACGATCGTGCCGCTCGAGGGCGTGTGGGTCGAGGCGAACCTCAAGGAGAACCAGCTCGGCAACCTGCGCATCGGGCAGCCGGCTAGGGTCGAGGCCGACATCTACGGCGGCTCGGTCGAGTACCACGGCCGCGTCGAGGGCCTGGCCGCCGGTACCGGGACCGTGTTCTCGCTGCTGCCGGCGCAGAACGCGACCGGCAACTGGATCAAGGTCGTGCAGCGCCTGCCGGTGCGCATCCTGCTCGACGCCGACGAGGTGAAGGCTCACCCGCTGCGCGTCGGGCTCTCGATGCGCGTCGTCATCGACACCGCCGACCGCTCCGGCGCGCAGCTCGCGGCGGCGCCGCCGGCCGGCGTGCGCTTCGCGACGACGAGCGAGGAGCGCGCCGTCGGCGAGGCGGACGAGCGCGTGCAGGCGATCATCCGCGCCAATGCGCCGGCCGCACGCGGCCGCCGCGCGCTGACCGCGCGCGCGGCGCCCGCCGCCGGGCGCTGAGCGATGGCCGAGCCCGCCAGCCCGCCGCTGCTGCGCGGCTGGGCGCTGTTCGCGATGACGATGGGTCTCGCGATCGCGACCTTCATGGAGGTGCTCGACATCACGGTGGCGAACGTCTCGCTGCCGACCATCGCCGGCGACCTCGCGGTCAGCCCGACACAGGGCACGTGGGTCATCACCGGCTACGGCGTCGCGAACGCGATCACGGTGCTGCTCGCCGGCTGGCTCGCGCAGCGCTTCGGCGAGGTGCGCGTGTTCGTGCTGTGCGCAGTCGCCTTCGCCGCGTCGTCATTCATGTGCGGCTGGGCCTCGAGCCTCAGCTTCCTCGTGGCGTTCCGCGTCATGCAGGGTGCGGTCGCGGGCCCGATGGTCACGATGTCGCAGGCGCTGCTGCTCCGGAACTTCGCGCCGCAGAAGCGCGGCGTGGCGATGTCGATCTGGGGCATCACGGTCATCGTCGCGCCGCTGGTCGGCCCGATCCTCGGCGGCTACATCACCGACAACTTCAACTGGCGCTGGATCTTCCTGATCAACGTGCCGATCGCGATCGTCGCGGCCGCGCTCGTCTGGCAGACGCTGCACAAGCGCGAGACCGAGCGGCGCCGGGTGCCGGTCGACTTCGTCGGCTTCTGGCTGGTCGTGCTCGGCGTCGGCTCGCTGCAGGTGCTGCTCGACAAGGGCAAGGAGCTCGACTGGCTGCGCTCGAACTTCATCGTGGCGCTCGCGGTCGTGTCGGTGCTGGCGCTGACCACGCTCATCATCTGGGAGCTCGGCGAGCGCACGCCGGTCGTGAACCTGCGCCTGTTCGCGCGCCGCAACTTCGTCGTGTCGGTGTGCGTGATGGCCTTCGCCTACGCCGCGATGTTCGCCGGCATCGTGCTGATGCCGCTGTTCCTGCAGACGCAGCTCGACTATACGGCGACCTGGGCCGGGCTCGTGGTCGCGCCGGTTGGCATCCTGTCGCTGACGCTGACGCCGATCATCGGGCCGCGCCTGCCGCGTCTGAATCTGCGGATCGTGATCTCGGCGGCGATGGTGATCTTCGCGGCCGCCTCGTTCTGGCGTGCCGGCTTCACGACCGGCGCGAACTTCGCGCGGCTCGCGGCGCCCCAGCTCCTGCAGGGCGCCGCGATCTCGATGTACTTCGCGCCGCTCGTGCTGCAGTACACCGCCGACCTGCCGCCGTCGCTGTACGCGAGCGCCTCGAGCCTCATGAACTTCACCCGCATGCTGGCCGGTGCGGTCGCGACCTCGCTCGTCACGACCGTCTGGGACCAGCGCGCCGCGGTCCACCAGAACACGCTGATCGAGCACGTGCTGCCGGGCGCGCCCGGCTACGACAGCGTCGCGCAGTCGCTGGCGGCGAGCGGCCTGCCGCCGACGGCAAGCGGCGCGCTGCTGGCCCGAACGGTCTCGCAGCAGGCCTACATGCTGGCCGCGAACGAGATCTACCTGTGGCTCGGCGTCGTGTTCCTGGCGCTGATCGGGGTCGTGTGGCTGGCGCGCCCCGCGCGCCCGCCCGCCGGGCCGGTCGCGGCGCACTAAGCCCGGCGCTCAGCGGACCTCGGGTCCGATCGCGAGCGGCGCCGCGGCGATCGCGTTGATGCGGTCGACGAAGTAGCGTGTCTCGCCGAAGCAGGAGCTCGGCACGCCGCGGTGCTCGACGTAGTGCAGCTGCACCCGCTGCCCGACGGCGGCCGACAGCTGGGTCGCGACGGCCGGCTCGCGCACCGTGAACGTCCAGATCTCGGGCTGCACGCCGGCAACGACGTACAGCGCGAGTTCGCCCTCGTAGGTCTTGCAGACCCAGCCCTTCCTCGAGAACTTCTGCAGGACGCCGGCGCGCTCGCCGTTCGAGTACTCGAAGTGCAGCGTCACCCACGTGTACAGCGCGAGCGCGCCGAGGATCGCGAGCAGGCCGACGCTGCCGACGATGCGCAGGCGACGGGCGAAGGGCGGCGCCGGCACGCTACAGGATCTCCTCGCGGACCTGGTCCGGTGCGGCCGGGTTGTGCAGCTCGGAGTTGAAGCCGATCAGCAGCATCGGGCCGGGCCCCGGGTTGCGGTAGGCGTGCGCGACGCCGGGCGGCACCGTGAAGCGCCAGGTCTCGCCGGCCGGCACGTCGATGTCGTGCAGCGCGCCGTCTTCCTTGAGGCGCACCAGCGCCGGACCGACCACCACCGACACCTCGGTGCCGACGAGGTGGCGGTGGTTGCCGCGCACGCCGCCCGGCTCGGTCACGACCACGTGGACGTTCCGGGTCGCGGCGAGGTGCGTGGCATCGACCGGCTCGAACAGGCTGCCGCGCGCGTCGCGGTGCGTGCGCACGGGCTCGATCAGGGTGCGAAGCGTCGGCATGCCGCGAGGATAGCAAGACGCGCCGTCGAACTCCCGGACGCGACGGTCACCGCGCGCCCTTCGGCTCGGCGCGCGCGTGCGGCTCGCTCGGGCGGGCCGGCCGCGCCGCCGGCCGTGGCGCCTCGCGCTCCGCCGGTCGCGGTGCCGGCGCTCGCGCCGGCGGGGCCTCGCGGCCGGACGCCTCGGGCGGGCGCTCCGGGGGCGGGCGGTCGGCGGCGGGCGCGCGGGGCGGCGCGCTGGCGGCGACCGACCGGACCGGAGCCGTCGCGGGCGGTCCGGCCGGCCGTGTCGCGCCCGGCGTGCGCGCCGCGACCGGCCGCACGGGCGCGTCCGTCGGCGGGCTCGCGCGGACGATGTCGGTCCGCGGCGAGCCGCCGCGGCGCAGGCCCGGCGCGATTCCGCCGTTCGCCGCGACGGCGCGTCGCTGCTGCTCGAAGCTCGGCGGTGCCGGCGGCGGCACCGATCGCGCCAGCACGGGCTGGTGCCAGAACTGCGCGTCGACGCCCGGCACGCTCGGCGGTGGGCGCCCGGCGCTCTGCGCGGTCGGCACGATCGGCGGTGGCGCGCCGGCGGCCGCGAGGTGCGCGAAGGCCTCGCGCGGCCCCTCGGCCGGATGCATCTCGACCGGCTGCGCGCTCGCGAATGCCGCCCGCGTCGTCGCGCTGATCGCGCCCGGCACTGCCTGGTTGCGGAACGGCACCTTGCGTTGCGGCGTCGGCTCCGCCGCGTGGCTCGCGAGGTACGTGCTCATGTACTCGTTGCTGACGTGTAGGTTCGTGAGGTTGAGCTGGCGAACGTAGTGCTCGCTGCTGCGGTAGCCAGGCACGTACACCTCGTTCCAGCCGAGCGGGAACCAGCCGAGCCCGGGGCCGTTGCCGACCCAGCCGACCAGCGCCGGCGCGTAGCTCGGTGCGCCGCGACGCGGCCCCGGCGCCCAGCACCAGCGCTCGCCGAGGAACAGCCAGCGGCCGTAGTGGAACGGCGCGAAGCCCCACGGCGCCGCGTCGACCCACGTCCAGCCCCAGGGTCCGACCCAGGCCCAGTGGCCGTTGCGGTACGGCGCCCAGCTGACCGCGACCACCGGCACCCAGACCGGGCCGTAGGTCTCGACCGTCTGCCACGTGCCGTACTCGTCGAGATCCTCGTAGCCGGTCGTCTCGCGCGACAGGAACTGCGCCGAGGCGGCGCGGTCCTCGCGCCGGTCGCGCTCGGCGGCCCACTGGTCGAAGGCGTCGCCCGGCGGCAGCGCCGCGACCCCGGCGTAGGACAGGCCCTGGTCGCTGTAGGTCGCCTGCTCGCCGGCGTGCAGGCTCGCGGCGTCGCGCCCGGCGGTCGCCGCGATCTGCCCGCTCAGCGCCTCGACCCGCATCAGGTTCGCGACCTCGTCGAGGTCGATGCGGTACTCGCCGGGGGCGAGCACGGTCAGCGCCGCGAGCGGCGTGTCGATCTCGACGTTCTGGTCGCGGCCCAGCGAGCGTACGCGCAGCCCGAGCGTGCCGCTCGCGAGCTTGAGCTGCAGCGTCTGGTCGTCCACGTTCAGCAGTTCGACGCCGGTGTCCGCGCCGAGGCGTACCGCCGTCGAGCCGAGCTCGACCTCGGCGCGCGAGTCGGCGTCCGACCACAGGCGGTCGCCGGTCGTGAGCGGCTGGTTCAGGAGTTCGCCGATCCAGCCGTCACTGCCGGCCGGCTGCAGCGAGACGGCGCCGTCCACGAAGCTGACGCGCGCGGCGCGCGTCGGCGGGTCGGTCGCGTCCTGCGCGCGCGCGAGCGTCGCCGAGGCGAGCGCGAGCATCGCGCCGAGCGCAAGGCGGGACCCTGATTTCGTGGCCACTCGGCGCATCGCCGGCTCTCCGGGTGCGGGCGCCGCCGGCGCCCCAGCACACGTTGAACTGGCCGGAGCGCGGTCGCGCGAACCTTGAGCGATCTTAACCCCAGCTTCACGGCCGGCTCAGGCGGCGACGCCCGGCCGCGCCCGGCACCCGTTCCGGTGCCTCGCTAGAATGCCCGGATGACTCGACGCGCGCGGTCCGGAATTGCCTCGCTGCTGCTCGGCGCCTGCCTCGCGTCGGCCGCGGCCGCGGCCGACCTGCTGGGCGACCCGCTCGGCACGCAGCAGCGCCTCGATTCGGGCAGCGCCGGCCTGCCCGACCCGGGGGAGCGGCGCTGCGACCTCGCCGCGACAGCGCTGGCGCTCGGCGAGGCCGTGCAGCTCGCGCTGTGCCGCAATCCGGCGACCCACGCGGCGTGGGCGGCCGCGCACCAGCAGGCGGCCGCGCTCGGCATCGCCGAGGCCACCTACCTGCCGTCGATCGGTGCCACCGGATCGGAGAACTGGGCGAGCGGACCGCGCTACGTCGGCGGCGCGACCGGCTTCACGCTCGACGCCGAGCGGGTGCGGACCGAGGACGCCGCGCTCAACCTGTCGCTGACGCTGTTCGACTTCGGCGCACGCCACGCGCGCGTCTCGAGCGCGCGCCACCTGCTCGACGCGGCCGCCTCGACCGCCAACAGCGTCTCGCAGCAGGTCGTGCTGGCGGCGGTCGAGGCCTACTACGGCGTGGTCGCGGCCGAGGCCGGCCTCGATGCGGCCAGCAAGGCCGAGGCGGCCGCGGCCCACAGCCGCGACGTCGCGCGCGGGCGGCGCGACGCCGGCGTCGCGACCCGCGCCGACGTGCTGCAGGCCGAGACCGCCTACGACCAGGCGGTGCTGAGCCGGGTGCAGAGCGCCGGGCTCCTGAAGGGCGCCCGCGGCATGCTCGCGGTCACGATCGGCGCGCCCGCCGACCGCGAGCTCGCCCTCAACGCCGAGCCGGTCCCGGCGGAGGTGCCGGCGCTGTCGGCGCGTGTCGCGGAGCTCATGGCCGAGGCCGAGCGCCAGCGGCCCGACCTCGCCGCCGCCGAGGCGGCCCGCGCAGCCGCCGAGGCCGACGTGCGCGCGGCGCGCGCCAGCACGCGGCCGGTGATCTCGCTCGGCGCCGCGCGCAACTTCGTGCAGTCGCCCGGCGCCGCCAACCAGAACTACAACACGCTCGCGCTCAGCGTCTCGGTGCCGCTGTTCACGGGCTTCGACGCGACCTACCGCGTGCGCGCGGCGCAGGCCGAGCTCGCCGCGCGCAGCGCGAACGCCGAGCAGGTGCGGCTGCAGGTCTCGCTCGACGTGTGGAACGCCTACGCGGCGCTCGACTCCGCGGTCCAGCAGCTGCGCGCGACCGCGGCGCTGCTCGCGAGCGCGCGCGAGAACGAGGAAGTCGCGCTCGGGCGCTACCAGGCGGGCGTCGGGACGATCGTCGACGTGCTGACCGCGCAGTCGGCGGCGGCGGCGGCCCGCCAGCAGCGGATCGGCGCCGAGCAGGCCTGGCAGGTGGCGCGGGCGCAGCTCGCGCTCTCGCTCGGCCGCCTCACGAGCGCCGAGCCGCTGCGCACGGCGGGCGAGCGCTGAGCGCGCCCGGCGCTCAGTGCACGCGCGTGTCGCGAGCGGCGAGCGCCGCGTCGGCGAGCCGCGGCGCGGCGCGCTTGACCAGCTCCTCGAGCACCTCGTGCAGCGGCCGCGGCTCGGCGAGCGCGTGCCCCTGGCCGTAGGTGACGCCGAGCGTCGTCAGGTGGGCGGCGGCCTCGTGCGACTCGACGCACTCGGCGACGGTGTCGAGCTGCAGCTGGCGCGCGATCTGCAGGATCGCGCGCACCATTGACTCGGAGCGCGGGTTCGTCAGCAGGTCGCGGATGAAGACGCCGTCGATCTTGAGCGCATCGAGGCGCAGCGTCGTCAGGTACAAGAGCGAGCTGCCGCCGGTGCCGAAGTCGTCGATCGAGGCCGTGCAGCCGAGCTCGCCGACCGCGGACAGGAAACGCTGCGCCTGCTCGAGCCGGTCGACGATCGCGCGCTCGTTGATCTCGAAATTCAGCAGCGCCGGCGCGACGCGGGCGTCCTTCAGCGCCTCGGCGACCTGTAGCGCGAGGTCGGGCTCGAGCAGCGACTGCGCCGACAGGTTGAGCGAGAACACCGCGGTCGTGTCGGCGAGCGCGGCGCCGCAGGCCGCGATCTGCGCCAGCAGTTCCTTCAGCACCCAGCGGTCGAGCCGGGCCAGCAGGCGGTGGCGGGCGGCGACCGGCAGGAACAGCTCGGCGGGCACCGGCTGCTGGTGCGCATCGAGCAGGCGCACCAGGATTTCGTAGCGCATCGGCCGGCTCGGGTCCCACATCGGCGCGAGCGGCTGCGCGAACAGCCGGAAGCGGCCCTTCTCGAAGGCATCCAGCAGGTCGCGGTACAGGTGCAGCTCGCCCTGCTGGCGGGCGATCAGTGTTTCCGGCGGGTTGAAGCGCTCGACGCGGTTGCGGCCGGACTCGCGGGCGTGCCGCGCGGCCGACTCGGCGCCGGCAAGCGCGTGCTCGAGTGCTGCTCCGGGCGCGAGCGCCGCGGCGCCGAAGCTCGCGGACAGCGAGATGCCGGCCCAGCGCTCCGGCAGCGCGAGGCTTGCGATCGCGAGCCGGGTGGCCTCGGCCCAGGCGTGCGCGGCATCGAGCGTCGTCTCCTCGAGCAGCGCGACGAAGCGGTCGCCCGCGAGCCGCGCGGTGCAGCTGCCGGCCGGCAGCGGCTGGTCGCGCCAGACGTCGGCGATCGCGCGCAGCACGGCGTCGCCGGCCTCGAAGCCGAACAGGTCGTTGACCGAGTGCAGGTGGTCGACGTCGGCGTAGACGAGCGCGCGGGTGCCCTGCGGGTTGCGCGTCAGCAGTCCCGCCGCGTGCTCGTCGAAGGCGTGGCGCGTCAGCAGGCCGGTCGTCGGGTCGAAGCGCACGTCGGCGATCTCGAGCAGCCGCGGCGCAAGCCGCTCGAGCATCCGTGCCTCGCGGTTGCCGAACGGGCGGTTCACGGCGCGCGTGAACGCGACCACGACGCCGAGGGTCTGGCCGCGCCGCACCAGCGGCACGCACAGGATCCGGAACGGCACCTGCGCGCCGGCGCCGCCATCGCGCACCTTGTTCACGATCAGCGTGCGCTGCTGCAGCTGCGCGACGCGCAGCAGGTGGCGGCCGACCACGTCGCGCAGCGTCGCGAGCTCGCCGGGCGCGAGGGCGCCGCGGCGGCTGACCCGCTCGAGCCGCCGCGCGGGCAGGTGCAGCAGCGCCAGGTCGCACTCGGCGCGCGAGGCGAAGGCGTCAAGCAGCGACTGCAGCGCGTCGGTCCCGCCGCCGCCGTCGCCGTGCGTGACCTCGAGCAGCCACTGCAGCTCGGCGGTGTCGGCGATGTTGAAGCGCCCGGACTCGATCAGCGCGCGCTGCGCGCCGAGATCGCGGCGCGCGAGCACCAGCAGCGGCCCGAGCGTGCGCTCGACCGACTCGAAGGCGGGGACCTCGGCGTCGGCCGGCACCGCGCGGCAGATCACGGCCACGACGCCGAGCACGGCGCCGAGTTCGTCGCGCAGCAGGAACGTGTAGGCCGGCGCGTCCTCGAGCATGCGGCGCGCGCCGTGCGCGGCCAGCGCCGGGCTCGCCTTGGCGGACTCGAGCAGCTCGATGATCGCCGGCTGCAGGTCGGTCGAGTCCGTCCCGTCGGAACTCCACAGCAGCTCGGCGTCCGGCGCGTACAGGTAGATGACGCGCGAACGGGGCAGCAGGGTCTTCAGGATCTGTGCGTACGGACCGAAGTCGAAACTGGACGTCGACGGCATCCCTGTCCCCCGATCCGTCGTAGAGCAGGTTCACAGCATTGCAGTCAGGTGCCCGCCGCTCCGTGAGCGGCGTCACGGTTCGGCGTCCGGGTCGTTTACATATCGCCTACGGCTGTCGTCGCGCTCAGCGCGCCCAGTCGCGCGCACGCTCGACCGCGTGCGCCCACCCGGCGCGGCGGGCCTCGCGCCAGTCGCGGCTCGCGGCGGGCTCGAAGCGCCGCGCCACGCGCCAGTGCGCCGCGAGCTCGGCGGTCGAGCCGTAGAAGCCCGCGCCGAGGCCGGCGAGGTAGGCCGCGCCGAGCGCCGTGGTCTCGGTGACCGCCGGGCGCAGCACCGGCACGCCGAGCAGGTCCGCCTGCAGCTGCATCAGCAGGTCGTTCGTGCTGGCGCCGCCGTCGACGCGCAGCTCCGTCAGCGGCCGGCCGGCGTCCTGCTCCATGGCGCCGAGCACGTCGGCGCTCTGCAGCGCGATCGACTCGAGCGCCGCGCGCGCCAGGTGCGCGCGGCCCGTGCCGCGGGTGATGCCGACGATCGTGCCCCGCGCGTAGGGATCCCAGTACGGCGCCCCGAGCCCGGTGAACGCCGGGACCAGCCACACGCCGCCCGCATCCGGCACCTCGGCGGCGAGCGCCTCGACGTCGGCGGCGCGCGCGATCAGGCCGAGCCCGTCGCGCAGCCACTGCACGACCGCGCCGCCGCTGAACACGCTGCCCTCGAGTGCGTAGCGCCGCCCGACGCCGTCCCAGCCGATCGTCGCGAGCAGCTGGTGGCGCGAGGCGATCGGCTCGGCGCCGGTGTTGAGCAGCAGGAAGCAGCCCGTGCCGTAGGTGTTCTTCGCCATGCCGGGCTCGAAGCAGGCCTGGCCGAACAGCGCCGCCTGCTGGTCTCCCGCGATGCCGGTGATCGGCACCTCGCGGCCGCCGAGCCGCGCCCGCGGCGCCTCGGCGAGCGGGCGCGTCGAGGCGACGACGTCCGGCAAGCACGCGGCGGGAATCCCGAACAGCGCGAGCATCGCCTCGGACCAGCGCGCGCTCGCGAGATCGAGCAGCAGCGTGCGGCTCGCGTTGCTGACGTCGGTCAGGTGCGCCGTGCCGCCGGTAAGCCGGTAGACGAGCCAGCTGTCGATGGTGCCGAAGGCGAGCTCGCCGCGCTCGGCGCGCGCCCGCGCGCCCGGCACGTGCTCGAGCAGCCATGCGAGCTTGGTCCCCGAGAAGTACGGGTCGAGCCGCAGGCCGGTCGCGCGCGCCACCGCGGCCTCGTGGCCGGCCGCCTTCAGCCGCTCGCAGGCATCGGCGGTGCGCCGGTCCTGCCAGACGATCGCCGGTGCGACCGGGCGGCCGCTGGCGCGCTCCCACAGCACGGTCGTCTCGCGCTGGTTCGTGACGCCGACCGCCGCGAGGTCGGCCGCGGTGGCTCCGGCGCGCGCGAGCACCTCCTCGATGGTCGCCGACTGCGTCGCCCAGATCTCCTCGGCGTCGTGCTCGACCCAGCCCGGTGCCGGGAAGTGCTGACGGAACTCGCGCTGCGCGGCCGCGACCGGCTGGCCGGCCTCGTCGAACAGGATCGAGCGCGAGCTGGTCGTGCCCTGGTCGAGTGCGAGGATGAAGCGTGCCACGGTGCGCTCCTTCAGGCGCCGAGCGGGTGCCGCGCCAGCCACTCATCGAGCGTCGTCGCCGCGGCGGGCGGCAGCACGAGCCCGAGCTTGCTCCGCCGCCAGAGGATGTCCTCGGCGGTGCGCGCCCACTCGGTGCGGCGCAGGTAGTCGATCTCGGCCGGATAGAGCCCCGGCAGCACGGCCTCGCCGAGCTCGGCGGCGCTGCGCGCGGCGCCGATCACCGCGCTCAGGCGCGTGCCGTAGGCGCGCGCGAGCCGGTCGAGGAACGCCGCCTCGAATCCCGGCAGGCGCTGGCCGAGGTGCGCGCGGAAGCTCTCGAAGTCGCGGCCAGGCATGTCGCCGCCGGGCAGCGGCGCGCCCTTGGTCCAGGGCGCACCGGTCGCGCCGAGGCGCGGCTGCAGGTGGCGCAGCGCGTCCTCCGCGAGCCGCCGGTACGTCGTGATTTTGCCGCCGAACACGCTCACGAGCGGCGCGCCATCGAAGTCGAGCTCGAAGCTGTAGTCGCGGGTCACGCTCGAGGGGTCGGAGGATTCGTCCTCGAGCAGCGGTCGCACGCCGGAGTAGCTCGACACGACGTCCGCGGGCGTGACGGCGCGCGTGAAGTAGCGGCTCGCGAGCTCGCACAGGTACGCGACCTCGTCGGCGCCGATGACCGGCCGCGTCGGGTCGTCGTGGTACTCGACGTCCGTGGTGCCGATCAGCGTGAAGCGGTGCTGGTACGGGATCGCGAAGATGATCCGCCGGTCGAGGTTCTGGAAGATGTAGGCGTAGCCGTGCTCGAACAGCTGCGGCACGATGATGTGGCTGCCCTTCACGAGCCGCACCGCGCGCCGCGCGCGGACCGGCGTCGCCTGGTCGAGGAAGGCGCCGACCCAGGGTCCCGCCGCGTTCACGACGCCGCGCGCGCGTACCGCGAAGCGCGCGCCATCGGCCCCGGCAAGGCTCGCGGTCCAGCCGCCGTGCTCGCGCACGATGCGCGTGCAGCGGGTACGGGTCAGGATCCGCGCGCCGCGCTCACGCGCGTCGAGCGCGTTCAGCACGACGAGGCGCGCGTCGTCGACCCAGCCGTCGGAGTACACGAAGCCGAGCCGCTCGCTGCGCTTGAGCGGCGCCCCGGCCGCGTGCCGGCGCAGGTCGATGGTCTCGGAGGCCGGCAGTCGCCGGCGCCGCGCCAGGTGGTCGTACAGGAAGAGGCCGGCGCGGATCATCCACGTCGGGCGCAGGTGCGGCTCGTGCGGCAGCACGAAGCGCAGCGGCCAGATGATGTGCGGCGCCGCATCGAGCAGCACCTCGCGCTCGGCGAGTGCCTTGCGCACGAGGCGGAACTCGTACTGCTCGAGGTAGCGCAGCCCGCCGTGGATCAGCTTCGTGCTCGCCGAGGACGTGTGCGAGGCGAGATCGTGCTGCTCGCAGAGCAGGACCCGCAGGCCGCGGCCGGCCGCGTCGCGCGCGATGCCGGCGCCGTTGATGCCGCCGCCGACGACCAGCACGTCGTATTCCTCGGGCCGCGCGCTCATCGGCGGTCCGTCACGGTCGCGGTCGTCGGGTGTGCGGCGCCCGGGATCGGATGGCGCAGGCGGGTAGCGAGGCTCAGGCCGGCGGCTCCGGGCTCGGGGGAACCCCCACTATAACGCCACTCGCCGTGCGGTCGCGGCGCCAGGTGCGCGGCTCAGCCGCGCGTTCGGCTGGCGCGCGGTCGCTTCGGTCGCGCGCGCGCGAGCTCGTCGATCGCCTCGTCGACGACCTTGACTGCCGCGCGCAGGCGGGGAACGAGTGCATCCGCCGGCGCGGCTCGGCTCCGCTTGTTTTTGCGCCGTGCCATACGAGGCTGGCATCGGCGCCCGCTGGCTCATCTTGAACCGAGGCCCGGCGGACCCTGCGCCGACTGAGACATCGGCGCCATCGCGCTGACGGCTTTGTGAAGCGTGTCGCGGATCGAGCGCAGCCGCGTGTCGCGGTGGCGAAGCACGTTGCGCAGACGCTCGAGGGCGGGCAGCAGGATTGCCGCTTCGCCGGCCGGCAGCTCGCCGCGCTCGGCGGCGCGGTAGCAGGCGAGCAGGTCGGCGCTCAGCTCCTCGACGAGGCGGTCGACGGCCGAGCGAAGTTCGCCGGGCTCCGTCGGCGCCACGGCCTGCGCCGAGTCGACCAGCGCGACCAGCCGCGCGCGGTAGCGCGCGAGCAGCGCGGTCGCTGGCGCGGCATCGGGCGCGCCCGCCGGGGTCTTCGGGTCGGTCACAGTCGGCAGTGGGCGGGTCGGCAGGCGGAATGATGCTGCGGGCGCAGGGCTCCGGCGCATTGTAGACGGCGCCGGGCGCGCCGCAAGCGCGCGGCGCGGGCGCCCGCTCAGGCCGCGGAGCGCTCGTCCGCGGCGGCGAGCCCGAGCGGTGCGGCGCCAAACCAGCCGAGCGTGCGCGCGAGCGCCGCGACGCCGCCGACGATGAGCAGCGCCGGTGCCGCGAGCGCATGGCGGCGGGCGAGGACCGTGGCCTCGCCGAGCGTGCCGAGCAGCACGCGCTGCTCCGGCCGCGTGCCGTTCTCGACGAACGCGATCGGCGTCGCGGCCGGGCGGCCGTGCGCGATCAGCTCGGCCTCGAGTTCGGGCAGCGTCGCGACGCCCATGTAGATCGCGAGCGTCTCGCGGCCCGCCGCGAGCGCGCCCCAGTCGGTCGCGTCGAGCGACTCGCGGCAGTGGGCGGTGACGAAGCGCACCGAGCTCGCGTGCTCGCGATGGGTCAGCGGGATGCCGGCGTAGGCGGCACAGGCGAGCGCCGCCGTCACGCCGGGCACGACCTCGAAGGGCACGCCGTGCCGGACCAGGAACTCGAGCTCCTCGCCGCCGCGGCCGAACACGAACGGGTCGCCGCCCTTCAGGCGCACGACGCGCCGGCCGGCGCGCGCATGCTCGAGCATCAGCTCGTGGATCCGCGACTGGCTCACGGCATGCGTGCCGCCGCCCTTGCCGACCTCGATGCGCTCGGCCTCGCGCCGCGCGAGCGCGAGCACCTCGGCCGAGACCAGCCGGTCGTGCAGCACGACGTCGGCCGCGGCGAGCGCCCGCAGCGCGCCGAGCGTCAGCAGGCCCGGATCACCCGGGCCGGCACCGACCAGCACGACCGACCCGCCGGCGGGCTCGGCGGCCGCCGCCAGCGTTGCGGCCAGCAGCCGGTCGGCTTCGGTTTCGCGGCCGGCGCGCACCAGCGCCGCCGGCGGGCCCTCGAGCAGCCAGCCGTACAGGCGGCGCCGCGCCGCGAGGCCGGGCCGCGCCGCGCGCACGCGCGCGCGCCAGCGCGCACAGAACGCAGCGAGGCGCCCGAGCGCACTGTCGAGCACGGTCTCGATCTGCCGGCGGACGAGCCGGGCGAGCTCGGGCGCCGCACCGCCGCTCGAGACCGCGACCACGAGCGGCGAGCGGTCGACGATCGCCGGCACGATCGCGCTCGACAGCGCCGCGTCGTCGACCGCATTCACGAGGATGGAGCGCGCCTCGGCGGCCTCGGCCACGGCGCGGTTGGTGGCGGCGTCGCCGGTCGCGGCAATCGCCAGCCAGGCGCCGTCCAGATCCGCGGGCACGAAGGCGCGGGCGTGGTGCTCGAGCGCGCCGCGGGTCGCGGCCGCGGTGAGCGCGGCGCCGAGTACGGGCGCGACGACGCGCACCTGCGCGCCCGCCGACGCGAGCAGCTCGAACTTGCGCGCGGCGATCGGCCCGCCGCCGACCAGCAGCACCCGGCGTCCGCGCAGGTCGAGGAACAGCGGCAGGTAGCGCACGCGCGCGCTCAGGCGGAGCCCGGGCCGATGCGGCCCGTGCGCCACAGGAAGTCGCCGAAGCGCTCGCCGGCGGAGCGATCCGCGGCCCAGGCGGTGAACAGCCGGTCGAGCTCGGCGAGGAACTCGGCCTCGGCGAGGTTCTCGCGGTGCAGGACCGCGAGCCGCTGGCCGCGCGCATCGCCGCCGAGGTGCAGGTTGTAGCGGCCGGGCGCCTTGCCCACGAGGCCAATCTCGGCCAGGTACGGCCGCGCGCAGCCGTTCGGGCAGCCGGTGATCCTGAGGATCAGCGGCTCCGCCGCGAGTCCGCGCTGCGCGAGCAGCTCCTCGACGCGCGACAGCAGCTGCGGCAGGTAGCGCTCCGCCTCGGCCATCGCGAGCGGGCAGGTCGGCAGCGCGACGCAGGCGAGCGCATCGCGCCGCAGCGGTGCGCCGCGCTCCGCGGCATCCAGCCGGAAGCGATCGATGACCGCGTCGATGCGTGCGCGGTCCGCCGGCGCGACGCCGGCGATGATCGCGTTCTGGTTGGCCGTGATGCGGAAGTCGCCCACGTGCACCCGGGCGAGCTCGCGCCAGCCGGTCAGCCACGGCTGGTCGAACGTGTCGGCGAGGCGGCCGGCAGGGATCCGCAGGGTCCGGTGCCAGCGGCCGTCGAAGCCCTCGAGCCAGCCGAAGCGATCGCCGTTCGACTCGAACGCGAACGCCCGCGCCGGGCCGAGCTTGAGCCCGGCGCGTCGCTCCACCTCGGCCACGAACCAGTCGAGGCCGCGGTCGGCGATCGTGTACTTGAGGCGGGCGTGCTTGCGGTTCGTCCGGTCGCCGAAGTCGCGCTGCGTCGTCACGACCGCCTCGGCCACCGGCAGCAGCGCCTCGGCCGGCAGGAAGCCGGCAACGTCGGCGAGCCGCGGGTAGGTCGCGGCCTCGCCGTGGGTCGTGCCGAGTCCGCCGCCGACCGTGAGGTTGAAGCCGGCGAGGCGGCCGTCCTCGACGATCGCGATGAAGCCGAGGTCGTTCGAGAAGATGTCGACGTCGTTCGCGGGCGGCACGGCGATCGCGGTCTTGAACTTGCGCGGCAGGAAGCTCGTGCCGTAGACGGGCTCCTGCTCAGGCGTGCCGGCGAGCCTCTCGCCGTTCAGGAAGATCTCGTGGTAGGCGCGGGTCTTCGGCAGCAGGTGCTCCGACAGGCGGCGCGCGCACTCGGCCACCTCGGCGTGCACCGGCGACTCGACCGGGTTCGGGCTCGCGAGCACGTTGCGGTTGACGTCGCCGCAGGTCGCGATCGTGTCGATGAGCGCGTCGTTGAGCGCCGCCATCGTCCGGCGCAGGTCGCCCTTGGCGATGCCGTGGAACTGGAAGGTCTGGCGCGTCGTCAGCCGCAGCGAGCCGTTCGCGAAGCGGCGCGCGATGTCGTCGATCGCGAGCCACTGCGCCGGCGTGCAGACACCGCCCGGCAGCCGCAGCCGCACCATGAAGCGCCACAGCGGCTCGAGCTTCTGCAGCCGGCGCTGCTCGCGCAGGTCGCGGTCATCTTGCTGGTAGCTGCCGTGCAGGCGCAGCAGCTGCGTGTCGCTCTCGGCGAGCCCGCCGCTCGTCGGGTCGGCGAGGCTCGCCGCGAGCGTGCCGCGCAGCCCGCGGCTCTCGGACTTGATCTTCTCAACCGGGGTCAGCTCGGCCATCGGGCTCAGTACACGTCGCGGGCGTAACGCTTCCCCTGCGCGAGCGCGTTCAGGTAGTCGGCCGCGTCCTCGGGCGAGCGCGCGCCGTGCGTCTGGATGACCTCGATCAGCGCCGCGTGCACGTCCGGCGCCATGCGCTCGGCGTCGCCGCACACGTACAGCGCCGCGCCGGCCTCGAGCCAGGCGAACAGCTCGCGGCCCTGCTCGCGGATGCGCTGCTGCACGTAGACCTTCTCGGCGCCGTCGCGCGAGAACGCGACGTCGAGGCGGTGCAGCTGGCGGCGCTTCAGCGCCTCGAGCCACTCGGTCTGGTAGAGGAAGTCCCGCTCGCGGTGCCGCCCGCCGTAGATCAGCCAGTTGCGGCCGCGCGCGCCGTCGGCGCGCCGCTGCTGCAGGAAGCCGCGGAACGGCGCGACGCCGGTGCCCGGGCCGATCATGATGATGTCGCGGTGGCCGTCCTGCGGCACCCGAAAGCGCGGGTTCGGCTCGACGTAGGCCTTCAGCCGCACGCCGGGGTTCGCGGCACCGAGCTGCCACGAGGCGGGCCCGACGCGGCGCTCGCCATCGCGGCGGTAGTCGATCAGCGCCACCGTCAGGTGCGCCTCCTCGCCGACCTCGCGGCGGCTCGAGGCGACCGAGTAGAGCCGCGGCGCGAGCGGGTGGAGCGCGCGCACCAGCCCCTCGGGCTCCCACGGCGCGGGAAAGCGCTTCAGCAGGTCCGCGACCTGCAGCTCCTTGAAGGCGCCGCGCAGCGTGCCCGCGTTCGCGGGCTTGAGCCACTCGCCGAGCTCGGCGCTGCCGCTCAGCTCCGCGAGCCGCTCGACGAGCGGGCGGGAAAGGCGCGCGACCTCGCGGCGGCTGCCGAGCCAGCCGGCGAGCGGCAGCGTCGTGCCATCGACCGTGACCGCGGCGCGCGGCTCGAGCCCGGCGAGCTCGAGGACGCGCTCCACCGTCGCCGGCGGGTTCTCGGTCACGACGCCGATCGCGTCGCCCGGCTCGTACTCGAAGCGCTCCGACGGGATCGCGAGCTCGACGTGACGGACGTCGCGATCCGCGCCGCGCGCCGTGATGCGCTGGTTCTGGATCAGCTCGACCTCGACCGGCTGCTCCCGCGAGGCGAGCGGCGGGGCGGTCGGGCGCAGCGGCGTGACGAGGGCGAGGCGGGCGGGGGCGGGTGCCTGGGTGGCCCCGAGCTCACTCTTGGCGGCGCCGACGCCCTGCTCGATGAAGCGTGCGCCGGGGGCGTCGAGGTCGACGTCGGCCTCGACGCGCTCGAACAGGCGCCGCGCGCCGAGCTCGGCGAGCCGCGCATCGAGCACGCGCCCGGCCTGGCAGAACTGGGGGTAGGACGAGTCGCCGAGCGCGAGCACGGCGTAGGCGAGGGATTCGAGGCGCGGCGCGCGCCGCCCCGTCAGGAAGTCGTACAGCGCGCGCAGGTCGTCCGGCGGGTCGCCGTCGCCGTGCGTGCTCGCGACGAGGTACACGAACTGCTCGCGCGCCAGCTGCTTCACCGGGTAGTCGGCGGCGCTGACGACCGTGGTCCGCAGGCCCGCGGCCTCGAGGCCGCGGCCGAGCTTCTCGGCGAGCCGCCGGCCGTTGCCGGTCTGCGAGCCGTACAGGACCGTGACGGACGCCGCCGCGTCGGCCCGGCTGGCCGGCAGCGCGGCCGCTGCCGCGGCGGGCGCCCCCGCCCGACCGTCGGCCCGGGCCCGCTCGGCGGCGAGGCCGGCCGTGTAGCCGCTGACCCACCACAGCGCCGCCGGGTCGAGGTCGGCGACGAGGGACTCGAGCCGCTGCGCGCGCTCGGCGTCGAAGGGCAGCAGTCCCGGCAGGGAGATGGGGTTGGCGCTCATGAAATCAGCGGCCTAGCGGATAAGGCAACGATCCTAGGGAGCGCCCGCCGCGCCGAGAAACGCTTTGTCGTTATGGGTCGATAACCAAAGGGCCAGGGACCCGGCCGGCGCTCGGCCACAGCCCGCGGAAACACTCGCAAGGTGGCATTCCGCCGGGCATTCCTGTAGGGTGCGCACCGGCTCGTGACCCTTTCTCCTTTTCTGCCTCTTGCCGCCCGGGTTCTCCGGCACCGGCACTGACACCAAAAGCGAAGAGTGTTCGAACCAAGGTGGCGGCCGTCTGCGCTGCCGCGACCCCGGCGGATCCGTCGGCGGTCGCGGTGTGAAGGCAACCGCAAGTCAGTCCCGGTCGCTGGCGCTGTGCCGAGGCACGCGCCCGACCCCGTCAGTGAGTGAGTGCAAATGACCAAGATTTACGTGGGCAACCTGCCGTTCTCGGCGGACGAAGCGGCCGTTCGCCAGCTGTTCGAGCAGCATGGCAAGGTCGAGTCGGTCGCCCTGATCAACGACCGCGACACCGGCCGCCCGCGCGGCTTCGGCTTCGTCGAGATGTCGAGCAGCGACGCTGCGCGCGCGATCCAGAGCCTCAACGGGCAGAACATGGGCGGACGCCCGCTGCGCGTGAACGAGGCGCAGGAGCGCGGCGGCGGTGGCGGCGGCGGCGGTGGCCCGCGCGGTGGTGGTGGTGGCGGCGGCGGCGGCCCGCGCCGCTGGTAAGACGCGCGCGGCCCTCGCGGCCGCGCTGATCGAACCACCCGAGGGGCCGCGCGAGCGGCCCCTCGGCATTTCAGGGCCGGCTCATGGCCGGCCGAAGGCGTAGCTGCGCAGCGAGGCCGCCTTCACGAGCGCCCAGACGGCGCGGCCCGGCCGCAGGCCGAGCTCGAGCACGGCCGCGCGCGTGATCCGCGCCAGCAGACGCACGCCATCCGCCTCGACCGTCGCGAGCACCGCATCGAGCCCCTCGTCCGCGAGCGTGACCACGGTACCCGGCAGGGCGTTGCGGACCGACAGCCCCTGCGGCGAGCCGGTCGCGAGGATCACGTCGCGCGCCAGGATGTACAGGCGCACGTGCGTGCCCGGCACGATGCCGGGCAGCGCGAGGCGCAGCTGCGCGCGGCCGACCGCGACCGAGGCGAGGCCGGTGTGCGCATCGACCGCGCTCACCGTCGACTCGAGCACCGCGCCGACCGCCTCGGTGCCGACGACCGCCGCGAGCCGCGGGTCGGTCGCGAGCTCGGCCGGCGTGCCGGAGGCGGCGACGACCCCGCCCGCGAGCAGCACGACGTGGTTCGCGAGCCTGAGCACCTCGTCGTACTGGTGGCTCACGTACAGCATCGGGATCGCATAGCGGTCGCGCAGCGTCTCGAGGTACGGCAGCACCTCCTCGCGCCGCGCGATGTCGACGGCCGCGAGCGGTTCGTCGAGCAGCAGCAGCACCGGCTGCGACAAGAGCGCGCGGCCGAGCGCGACCCGCTGGCGCTCGCCGCCCGAGAGCTGGTGCGGGCGGCGCGCGAGCAGCGCGCCGAGGCCGAGCAGCTCGATGACGTCGGCGCGCACCGCGAACCTTCCCTCGCGCGGCGCCCGGCGTGCGCCGTAGTCGAGGTTGCCGGCGACGTCGAGGTGCGGGAACAGCCGCGCATCCTGGAACACGCAGCCGATGCGCCGCCGCTCGGCGGGCACCTCGAGGCCGCGCGACGCGTCGAACCACTCACGACCGTCGAGCGCCAGCCGCCCGCGCGCCGGACGCAGCAGGCCCGCGAGCGCGAGCACCAGCGTGCTCTTGCCGGCGCCGGAGGCGCCGAACAGCGCGGTGACGCCGGGGCTCGGCCCCTCGAAGCGCGCCTCGAGCGCGAAGGTCCCGCGCCGCACGCCGAGGTCGACGCTGAGCATCGCCTCAGCCGCCCGGCTGGCCGAGGCGGCGCCGCAGCCGCCGGGCGAGGGCCTCGGCGAGCGCGAGGCCGGCGAGCCCGAGCCCGAGGGAGAGCGTCGCGAGCCGCGCCGCGGCCTGCTCGCCGCCCGGCGCCTGCAGCGCGGAATAGAGCGCGAGCGGCAGCGTCTGGGTCTCGCCCGGCACGTTGCCCGCGAAGGTGATGACCGCGCCGAACTCGCCGAGGCCGGCGGCGAAGGCGGTGACGGCGCCGGCGAGGATGCCCGGGGCCATCAGCGGCAGCGTCACGCTGACGAAGCGGTCGAGCGCACCGGCGCCGAGCGTGCGGGCGGCGTCCTCGAGCCCCGCCGGGATGGCCTCGAGCGACAGGCGTACCGCGCGCACGACGAGCGGCAGGCTCATGACCGCGGTCGCGAGCGCCGCGCCGTTCGCGGTGAACGCCAGCCGGATCCCGAGCGCGCGGTCGAGCCAGGCGCCGAGCGGCCCGCGCACGCCGAACAGCAGCAGCAGCAGGTAGCCGACCACGACCGGCGGCAGCACGAGCGGCAGGTGCACGAGCGCATCGACCAGCATGCGTCCGGCAAAGCGGCCGCGGACCAGCAGGAACGACAGCGCGATCGCGACCGGCGCGTTCAGCAGCACGCCCTCGGCGGCGACCCGCAGGCTGAGGCCGAGCGCGGCGCTTTCGGCCGGGCTCAGCACCCTCGAGCCCCGGTCCCCCCGCCGGCGCCGCTCACGGCATCCGGATGCGACCGCCGCCGCCCGCGGGCGGCACCGCGCCCGGCTCCGGGATCACGATCGAGGAGGCGGCTTCGCGGCGCATCTGCTGCAACTCCTGCATCGTCTCGTCCATGGCCGTGCGCGCGACCGCCGGGAACTTCTCGAGCGACTCGGCGAGTGTCGCGGCCGGGATCTCGAAGCTGATCGGCAGCGCGCCCATCGGCGTCATGACCTGGATCTGCCCGACATACAGCGTCGGTCGGCCCGGATCCGCGGCGCCGTCGGCGGTCACCGGCACGAGCGTGCGCACGGTGCCGACGCGCCGGTCGGTGTAGAGCTCTTCGCGGTACAGGTTGGTGGTGTCGAAGCGCGGGTCGGCAGGGGCGTTCATCGTCGTCTCCGGGCGGTCGCAACGGTCATCCCGGCACCGTAGCAGACGGCGGTGCCCCGCAGAAAGCGGCGCTGCGCCAAGGTCTTGGGCGCCCATCGATTAAACTAGCCCGGCTTGTCCCGCCAGCCCCCCGCTGCATCCGAGCCTCCGACGACCGAGCCGGCCACCGCCTCCGGCGCGGCCCCGGCTGCACGCCTGACGATCGACCTCGGGGCGCTGGCGCACAACTACCAGGCACTGGTCGAGCTCGCGGCACCGAGCGAGGTCGCCGCGGTCGTCAAGGCCGACGCCTACGGCCTCGGCCTCGGGCCGGTGGCCGGACGGCTCGCGGCCGTCGGCTGCCGCAGCTTCTTCGTCGCGACGCTGGACGAGGGCGTGCGCCTCCGCCGCCTGCTGCCGGACGCGCGCGTGTTCGCGCTGCAAGGGGTCGGCAGTGCCGTCGCCGCCTGCCGCGAGGCACGGCTCGTGCCGGTCCTCAACTCGCTCGCCGAGATCGCCGAGTGGGTCGGCCACGGCGGCGGCGCGCCCGCGGCGCTGCAGCTCGACACCGGCATGACGCGCTCCGGGCTCGATGCGCACGACGTCGCGCGGCTGGTCGCGGCGCCGGAGTTGCTGCAGGGCCTGAAGCCCGAGCTGCTGCTGACCCAGCTCGCCTGCGCCGACGACGTGCTGCACACGATGAACGCCGAGCAGCTCGCGTGCTTCGAGCGGCTGCGCGCCCAGCTGCCGCCGATGCCGACCAGCATCGGCAACTCGGCGGGGCTCTTGCTCGGCGCCGAGTACCGCGGCGACGTCGTGCGACCGGGCATCGCGCTCTACGGCGGCCGGCCGTTCCTGTCCGGCGTGAACCCGATGCGGCCGGTCGTGCGCCTCGAGGCGCGCGTGATGCAGATCCGCGAGCTCACGGCCGACGCCTGGGTGGGCTACGGCGCGACGTTCCGCGCGCGCGCGCCGGCGCGCATCGCGACGCTCGGCGCGGGCTACGCCGATGGCTACCCGCGCGCGCTCGGCGGCAAGGGCTTCGCGGCGGTCGCCGGCCGGCGGGTGCCGGTCGTCGGGCGCGTGTCGATGGACCTGACGACCATCGACATCACCGAACTCGATGCGGACGCGCTCGCGGTCGGCGACTACGTCGACCTGCTCGGCGGCGGCGTGCCGCTCGAGGACGCCGCCGTCCTCGCCGGCACGATCAGCTACGAGCTCCTGACCGGGCTCGCGCCGCGGCTCGCCCGGCGCTGGCGATAGGCGGGCCCCGGCCCGTCAGCCCGCCTCGCGGGCATCACCGTACGGCGTCGCGGGGTACCCGTCCCCTTAATTACTTAGTGCAGCGCACTGCACCGGCCCCTGACGCCATTTGCAGGTTTGTCTGACTGGAGGCGCGGGGAGACCCCGCTATGATCTGCCGAGTGAGATCGGGGGCGGGCGAAGTCGGCGATCGCCGGGTTGCGCTCGGGTTGGACACGAAAACAAGGGCCGGATGGCTGGCCTGACGGGGCCGCGTGAGCGGCCGGGATCGCATGAATTCCGCTGCAGTGCGCAATCGGGTGCTGATCGTCGACGACCACGCCGTGGTCCGGGCGGGCCTTCGGTACGTCTTCGAGTCGCTGAGCGCGCTCGAGGTCTGCGGCGAGGTCAGCTGCGCCAGCGAGGCGGTGGACGCCGTCCGCCGCGAGCGGCCGGACGTCGTGCTCCTCGACCTCGCGCTCGGCGATGCGAGCGGCCGCACGCTGATCCAACCGATCCGCCAGCTGCCGAATCCGCCGCGCGTGCTCGTGATGTCGATGCACGACGAGTGCGTGTGGGGCCGGCTCGTCATCGCGGCCGGCGCCGACGGCTTCGTCGCGAAGAGCGCGCCGCCCGAGACCGTCATCGAGGCCGTGACCGCGGTCCTCGGCGGCCTGCGCTGGGTCGAGGGGCGCGCGGTCCCGCGCGAGGGCAGCGGCGCCGAGCGCACGCCGACGGCGGCAGACCTCTCGAGCCGCGAGCGGCAGATCCTCGAGGGCATCGCCGACGGGCTGAGCGCCAAGGACATCGCGGCGCAGCTCGGCGTGATGCCGGCGACCATCGACTCGCACAAGCGCAACATCCGCACCAAGCTGGGCATCGACTCGATGGCCGAGCTGATCGTCTGGGCGCAGTCGCTGCGCTCGCCCGACCCCGCGACCTAGGCCCGCGCCGCTCAGCGCAGCGGCAGCTCCCGCGACTTCTGGACCGTGCGCAGCGCGAAGCTCGAGTGCACGCGCGCGACGTGCGGGAGCGAGGTCAGCTGGCGGCTGTGCACGCGCTCGAAGTCCGCGGTGTCGGCGACGACGACGCGCAGCAGGTAGTCGTACTCGCCCGACATCAGGTAGCACTCCATGACCTCCGGCACGCGCCGGATCGCGGCCTCGAACGCGGCGAGGTCGGCGCGCTCCTGGCGCTCGAGCGTGATGCTGACGAACACGTTCACGCCGCAGCCGGCCTTCTGCTGGTTCAGCAGCGCGGCGTAGCCCTCGATCAGGCCCGCCGCCTCGAGCGCGCGCACGCGCCTCAGGCAGGCCGACTCCGACAGGCTGACGAGCGCCGCGAGCTCGGAGTTCGGCATGCGCCCGTCACGCTGCAGGGCCTGCACCAGCGCGCGGTCGAATCGGTCGAGCTGCATTCGCAGATCCTTGCGCCATGATCGCCGGAACCGGCGGATTCTTGCGTAGTATGGCCGATTGTTGCAGTGCATTTGCAAGAGCCCACCAGCCTCGGGTCGATAGAGTGGCGCCCTCAACCGAACCGGGGGGTCCCATGCGCATCGGCGTGCCGAAGGAGATCAAGGTCCACGAGTACCGCGTGGGACTGACGCCCGCGGGCGTGCGCGAGCTCACTGCCGCCGGCCACGAGGTCGCGGTCGAGACGCACGCCGGCGACGGGATCGGCATGGGCGATGCCGAGTACGTCGCCGCCGGCGCCCGGATCCTCCCGACCGCGAAGGAGGTGTTCGCGGCCGCGGACCTCATCATCAAGGTCAAGGAGCCGCAGCTCGCCGAGTGCCGGATGCTGCGCAAGGACCAGGTGCTGTTCACGTACCTGCACCTGGCGGCAGACCCCGAGCAGGCGGTGGCGCTGATGGAATCGGGCGCGACCGCGATCGCCTACGAAACCGTGACGGCGCCGGACGGCAGCCTGCCGCTGCTGACGCCGATGAGCGAGGTGGCCGGGCGCATGTCGGTGCAGGTCGGCGCAACGTCGCTGCAGAAGGCGAACGGCGGCTTCGGCGTGCTGCTCGGCGGCGTGCCGGGCGTCGCGCCCGCCAAGGTCGTGATCCTGGGCGGCGGGGTCTCCGGCACGCACGCCGCCGAGATGGCGACGGGCCTGCGCGCCGACGTGACGATCGTCGACCGCTCGCCGAAGCGGCTGCGCGAGCTGGCGGCGCAGTTCGGTGCGGCGGCCAAGACCGTCTACTCGACGGCCGACGCGATCGAGCGGCTGACGCGCGATGCGGACCTCGTGATCGGCGCGGTGCTCGTGGCCGGCGCCGCGGCGCCGAAGCTCGTGACGCGCGACATGGTCAAGCGCATGAAGCCGGGCGCGGTGATGGTCGACATCTCGATCGACCAGGGCGGCTGCTTCGAGACCAGCAAGCCGACGACGCACGCGAACCCGACCTACGTCGTCGACGGCGTCATCCACTACTGCGTGACGAACATGCCGGGCGCGGTGCCGCGCACCTCGACCTTCGCGCTGACCAACGCGACGCTGCCGTACGTGCGCGCGCTCGCCGAGCTCGGCTGGGAACGGGCGCTGGCGCGGGATCCGGGCTTTGCGCGCGGGCTGAACGTGCACGCCGGGAAGATCACGCACGAGGCCGTCGCGAAGGCCCTGAACCGCGAGTTCCGGCCCTTCGCCTTCGCCGCCTGAGCGCGGCCGGGCCGCGGGCACCGTCAGTCGTGGTGGTGCCCGCCCGGCCCGTGCACGTGGCCGTGCGAGAGTTCCTCGTCGGTCGCGGCGCGCACTGACTCGATCGCGACGTCGAACGTGAGCGCCTGGCCGGCGAGCGGGTGGTTGCCGTCGACGGTCACCATGTCGCCCGCGACCCGCGTCACGACCACGGCGCGCGGCCCCTGCTCGGTCTGCGCGGTGAAGCGCATCCCGGGCTTGAGTTCGGCGACGCCCTGGAACGCGCGGCGCGGCACCTGTTGCACGAGGCTCGCGTCGCGTGCGCCATAGGCCTTCTCGGCCGGCAGCGAGACGGTCAGCGCATCGCCGGCGGACTTGCCCTCGAGCGCTTCCTCCAGGCCGCTGACGATGTTGCCGCCGCCGTGCAGGTAGGCGAGCGGCTCGCCGCCACGCGAGGAGTCGAGCACCTCGCCGGCGTCGTTGGTCAGCGTGTAGTGGATCGAGACGACGGCGTCGCGGGTGACGTGCATGGCGCGTTCCGGGGCTGGCGGGCGGGGGGCGCGCAGTGTAGCCGAGGCGCCCGCCGCCGTCCCGCCCGCCGGCTCAGCCCGGCGGGCGGTGGTCGACGAGGTTTTTGACGACCGACGGGTCGGCGAGCGTCGACGTATCGCCGAGCTGCTCGGACTCGTTCGCGGCAATCTTGCGCAGGATGCGCCGCATGATCTTGCCGCTGCGCGTCTTCGGCAGGCCCGGTGCCCACTGGATGACGTCCGGCGCCGCGATCGCGCCGATCTGCTCGCGCACCGTCTGGCGCAGCTCCTTGAGCAGGCCCTCCGACGGCTCGATGCCCGCCTTCAGCGTCACGTAGGCGTAGATGCCCTGGCCCTTGATGTCGTGCGGGTAGCCGACGACCGCCGCCTCGGCCACGGCCGGGTGCGCGACGAGCGCGCTCTCGACCTCGGCGGTGCCCATGCGGTGGCCGGAGACGTTGATGACGTCGTCGACGCGCCCGGTGATCCAGTAGTAGCCGTCCTCGTCACGCCGCGCGCCGTCGCCGGTGAAGTAGGTGCCGGGGAAGGTCCGGAAGTAGGTGTCGATGAAGCGCTGGTGGTCGCCGTAGACCGTGCGCATCTGGCCGGGCCAGGAGTCGAGCATCACGAGGTTGCCCTCGCACGCGCCCTCGAGGACGGTGCCACTGCCATCGACGATCGCCGGCCGCACGCCGAAGAACGGCCGCGTCGCGGAGCCCGGCTTCAGGCGCGTCGCGCCCGCGAGCGGCGTGATCAGGATGCCGCCGGTCTCCGTCTGCCACCACGTGTCGACGATCGGACAGCGATGGTCGCCGACGACGCGGTGGTACCACTCCCACGCCTCCGGGTTGATCGGCTCGCCGACGCTGCCGAGGAGCCGCAGGCTCTTGCGCGAGTGCTTCGAGACCCAGCCCTCGCCCTCGCGCATCAGCGCGCGGATCGCGGTCGGCGCCGTGTAGAAGATCGTCACGCCGTGGCGGTCGATCAGCTCCCAGCAGCGGCCCGGGTCCGGCCAGTTCGGCACGCCTTCGAACATCACGGTGGTCGCGCCGGCGGCGAGCGGCCCGTAGACGACGTAGCTGTGGCCGGTGACCCAGCCGATGTCCGCCGTGCACCAGTAGACGTCGCCGTCGCGGTAGTCGAAGACGTTCTCGAAGGTGTAGCTCGCGTACACGAGGTAACCGCCGCTCGTGTGCAGCACGCCCTTCGGCTTGCCGGTCGAGCCGGACGTGTAGAGGATGAAGAGCGGGTCCTCGGCGCCGACCGCGACCGGCGCGCAGGCCGGGCTCGCCTGCGCCATCAGCTCCTCGTAGCGCAGGTCGCGCCCCTCGTGCCAGGCGACCGTCCCGCCGGTGCGCCTGACGACCACGACCTTCTCGACGCTCGGCAGCGGGTGGCGCGCGAGCGCGGCGTCGACGTTCGCCTTCAGCGGCACCTTCTTGCCGCCGCGCAGGCCCTCGTCGGCCGTGATCACGAGCTTCGACTGGCAGTCCTCGATGCGGCTCGCGACCGACTCGGGCGAGAAGCCGCCGAACACGACCGAGTGCACGGCGCCGATGCGCGCGCACGCGAGCATCGCGACCGCCGCCTCCGGGATCATCGGCAGGTAGATCGTGACGCGGTCGCCCTTCGCGACGCCGAGCGAGCGCAGCACGTTCGCGAAGCGGCACACGTCGGCGTGCAGCTCGCGGTAGCTGACGCGCCGGGTTTCCGACGGGTGGTCGCCCTCCCACACGATCGCCGTCTGCTCGCCGCGCTTCGCGAGGTGGCGGTCGAGGCAGTTCGCGCTCACGTTGAGCGCGCCGTCCGCGTACCAGCGGATGCGGAAATCCTCAAGCCGGAACGAGGTGTCCTTGACGCGCGTGAACGGCTTCATCCAGTCGATGCGCCGGCCGACGCGGCCCCAGAAGGCCTCCGGGTCCTTGATGCTCTCGGCGTAATCGCGCTCGTACCCGGCCGCGTCGACGCGCGCGCGGCGGGCGAACTCGGCCGGGACCTCGTAGATGTTGCTCACGCGGTGTGCTCCTGACCCCTCGAATGCGGTGGCGCGCGGATTTTTGCGGTGCGGCAACGCCCGGCGCGCGTCCCGCTGCCGATCGTTGATGAAAAGGCCCGACAACTCAAGCCGCGGCCAGTACCTATGGCGGCCGCGACCGGGACGCCGGTGGGACAAAGGACCGGCGATTAACGAAGAAGGTTTCGGGGATCTGGCAAATCTGGTCTACTCAAGCGGCGGGCGCTGCGACGGTCGCCCGCGGGTGCGGGACGGGCCTGCGCAGTCCCCGCACGGCGGCCGGTGGCGCCGGCCGCGCCTCCACCGTCGACAACGCGAACAACGAGAGGGGGCTTCCACCATGGCGAGCAGTGGATCGATCGACTGGGCGAAGGTCATTGCCGACCCGCGCTTCCAGACGCTGCACCGGCGCAAGACGCGCTTTCTATGGGGCCTGATGGCCTTCTCCGTCGTGTACTACTTCATGCTGCCGATGGGCGCCGCCTACTTCCAGGACCTGTTCAAGGTCAAGGTCTGGGGCGTCATCAACGTCGGCCTGCTGTTCGCGCTCAGCGAGTTCGCGGTGGCGTGGGGCATCGCGGTCTACTACTCGCACGTCGCCAACCGCGACTTCGACCGGATGGCGAAGGAAATCGCGGCGGACTTTCACATGCAAGTGGGGGCCTGAGCCATGCGCAACCTGACCTCGAGGCGCTGGGCGCTCGCGTGCGCTGCGCCGCTCTTGTTCGCCGCGCTGCCGGCGCTCGCGAGCGGCGTCGTCGCCGCGAAGTACGAGCTCATGACCTGGGCCGTGTTCGCGGCCGTGATCCTGATCACGGTGTACATCACCTACGTCGCCGCGAAACGCATCCGGTCGGCCTCGGACTTCTATACCGCGGGCGGCGGGATCTCGGGCTTCCAGAACGGCTGGGCGATCGCCGGCGACTACCTGTCGGCGGCCTCGTTCCTCGGCATCGCCGGGCTCATCTCGCTCTACGGCTACGACGGCTTCATGTTTTCGGTCGGCTGGCTGGTCGCGTACATCACGGTGCTGCTGCTGATCGCGGAGCCGTGCCGGAACATCGGCAAGTACACGCTCTCGGACATCCTCGCCTACCGCAACGACCCGAAGTGGACGCGCGTCGTGGGCGCGCTCTCGGTGATCACCGTCTCGACCTTCTACCTGACGGCGCAGATGGTCGGCGGCGGCGTGCTGATCAAGACGCTGATCGGCATCGACTACGAGTGGTCGGTGCTCGGCGTCGGCGTGCTGATGCTGTCCTACGTGCTGTTCGGCGGCATGGTCGCGACCACCTGGGTGCAGATCGTCAAGGCCGTGCTGCTGGTCACGGCCTCGGTCATCATCGTCATGCTCGTGTGGACGCCGTACGGCTTCTCGCTGCCCGGCTTCCTCGCCGACGTGGTCGGCGACCCGAAGGTGCAGGCGCGCGTCGCGGTGCTGCTCGGCGACCCGTCGAAGACGATGAGCGCGGCCGAGCTCGGCCAGCGCTTCCTCGAACCGGGCCTCCTCTACAAGGTGCCGATCGACCAGATCTCGCTCGGCATGGCCCTCGTGTTCGGCACCGCGGGCCTGCCGCACATCCTGATGCGCTTCTTCACGGTCCCGACCGCGGTGCAGGCGCGCCGCTCGGTCGTGTGGGCGATGGTCATCATCGGCGGCTTCTACGTGCTGACGCTGTTCCTCGGCTTCGGCGCGGCCAAGAACGTCGGCCCGGCGACGATCGCGGCGGTCGACGCCGGCGGCAACCTGGCCGGGCCGCTGCTCGCGCAGTACATCGGCGGCGGGCCCGACTCGGTCATGGGCAACTTCATGCTGGCCTTCGTCTCGGCGGTCGCGTTCGCGACCATCGTCGCGGTGGTCGCGGGCCTCGTGCTCGCGGCGGCCTCCGCGATGGCGCACGATCTGTACGTCGGCGTCTATCACGGCGGCGAGACGGTGCCGGCCAAGCAGCAGGTGACCGCCGCGCGCATCGCGACCGTCCTGGTCGGCGCGATCGCGATCACGATCGGCATCGCCGCCAAGGGCCAGAACGTCGCGGTGCTGGTCGCGCTCGCATTCGCGGTCGCGGCGAGCGCGAACTTCCCGTGCGTGCTGCTGACGCTCTACTGGAAGCGCTGCAACACGACCGGCGTCGTCGCCGGCATGATCGTCGGCACCGTCGCCGCGGTGGGATTGACGCTGGTGTCGCCGAACCTGACCTACCCGAAGGCGGTGCGGGCCGCCTCGACGAAGGTGCTGGAGGCCGAGGCCGGCAAGCGCGTCGCGATCATGGCGGCGCTGCAGTCGGGCGACGCCAAGCAGATCGCCGACGCCACCAAGACGGCGGCGGCGCTCGACAAGGCGGTCGCCAAGGCCAAGGCCGACATGGCCAAGGTCGAGGGCCAGGAGACCTCGTTCATCGGCCTCGAGAAGCCGCTGTTCGAGCTGCGCAACCCGGGGCTCTACTCGATCCCGCTCGGCTTCCTGGCGGTGTTGCTCGGCTCGCTGCTCGGGCGCGACCGGCGTTCCGAGGAGATGTGGGACGAGGTCTACGCCCGCCAGAACACCGGGCTCCTGGTCTCCAAGTCGCAGGCACATTGAGGAATCGTTAAGCGGCGGCGCCCCAGGCGCCGCCGCCGGCGTCCCAAGCCCTTGTATTATAGGCGCCGCCCGCGCGCGGCCCGCCCCGCGCAACTTCCGGGGGCCCGGTGCTGTCTACGCCCCGGGTGAGGCCTCTTGGTGGAGTGTGTACGTATGTTTCGACTCGGATCGCGGCCCGGCTGGACCGCGCTGCTGTTTGCCATCTTTCTGGCTGCCTGCGCGCGCGAGGCGCCGGCCAGCGCCCATGAACCGCTCGCGACCGCCCCGGCGGCGGCGGCGGCGGCCGACGTCGGGCCGGGCCCGGGGAGCGTCGCGGCGGCGGCCCGCGGCCTGCCGGACTTCGCGGACCTCGTCGCGCGGGTGGGACCTGCCGTCGTCAACGTGGCGGTCATCGAGCGCTCGCGGCCGGCGGCGCTTGAGAACGACAGCGGCGCCGACGACCCGCTCGGCGAGTTCCTGCGCCGCTTCGGCGGTGTCGGGCCGCGCGGCGGCGTCCAGCAGCCGCCGCTGCGCGGCGAGGGCTCGGGCTTCATCGTCAGCCCGGACGGCTACATCCTGACCAACGCGCACGTCGTCGCGGAGGCGAGCGAGGTGACGGTGCGCCTGACGGACCGGCGCGAGTTCACGGCCAAGGTCATCGGCGCCGACAAGCGCACCGACGTCGCGCTCATCAAGATCGCGGGCAAGGACCTGCCGATCGTGAAGTTCGGTGACCCGTCGAAGCTGCGGCCCGGTGAGTGGGTCGTCGCGATCGGTTCGCCCTTCGGCTTCGAGAACAGCGTGACCGCGGGCATCGTGAGCGCCCTGTCGCGGACCGTGCCGGACAGCCAGTACACGCCGTTCATCCAGACGGACGCCGCGGTCAACCCCGGCAACTCGGGCGGGCCGCTGTTCAACATGGCGGGCGAGGTGGTCGGGATCAACTCGCAGATCTACAGCCGCAGCGGCGGCTTCATGGGCATCTCCTTCGCAATCCCCATCGACATCGCGACCAACGTCAAGGACCAGCTGATCAAGAACGGCCGCGTCGAGCGCGGGCGCATCGGCGTGCTGATCCAGGAGGTCGGCCAGCAGCTGGCGGATTCCTTCGGGCTGGACCGGCCGCGCGGCGCGCTGGTGAGCCAGGTCGAGGCCGACGGTCCGGCCGCGAAGGCGGGGCTGAAGGCCGGCGACGTGATCCTCGCGGCCAACGGCACGAAGATCGAGCGCTCGGGCCAGCTCTCCTCGGTGATCTCGAATCTGCGGCCCGGCTCCAAGGTCGAGCTCGAGGTGTGGCGCGACAAGTCGAGCCGCAAGATGACGGTCGAGGTCGCCGAGCTCAAGGAGCAGCGGCTCGCCCGCAACGACTCGCCGACCGACCACCCCGGCGCCAAGCTCGGCCTCTCGGTGCGGCCGCTGACCTCGCAGGAGAAACATGCCTCGCACATCGAGGACGGCCTGCTGATCGAGGACGTGGACGGGCCGGCGCTCGAGGCGGGGTTGCGGCCGGGCGACGTGATCGTCGGCGCCAACGGCCAGAAGGTCACCTCGGTCGCCGACCTCGACGGCATCGCCAGCAAGGCGAAGCGCAGCGTCGCGCTGCTCGTCAACCGGGAGGGCACCTCGATCTTCGTGCCGCTCAAGGTAGGCAGCTGAGGTGCCAGTCGGGGGGGGTTCGGGGCGCCGACGGCGCATTCTCGCGGCTGTCGTTGCGTTCGCGGGCCTCGCCTTTGCCGAGGCCTCACTCGCCGCCGACCCGCCGGCGCCGGTGCGCGACTGCGCTGAGTGCCCGGAGATGGTCCGCGTGCCGGCCGGCAGCTTCGTCATGGGCACGCCGACCGCCGACGGGCGCGCGGCGGCGACCCGTGCCGAGTCGCAGGCGGTCATCGTCACGATCCCGCGGCCGTTCCTGATGGGGCGGGTCGAGCTCACGCGCCGCGAGTACCGCGCGTTCGTCAAAGACTCGGGCTACGACGTGCGCGGTCCCTGCCTCAGCTGGGACGAGAACCTCGCGCGCTTCAGCGAGGATCGCGGCCGCAGCTGGCAGAATCCCGGGCGCCCGCGCGAGGCCCGCGACGACCACCCGGTCGCGTGCGTCAGCTGGAACGACGCCAAGGCCTACGTCCAGTGGCTCGCGCACAAGACCGGCAAGGCCTACCGGCTGCCCTCCGAGGCCGAGTGGGAGTACGCCGCCCGCGCCGGCAGCAACTCGCTCAGGCCGTGGGGCGATTCGGCCGCCGACGGCTGCGATTTTGCGAATCTCTATGACCTGTCGAGCCGCGAGGTGTACGCGCTCGGCTGGGACGCCGTCCGCTGTCGCGACGGCTATGCGGATCTCGCGCCGGTCGGCGCGCTGCGCGCCAACCCCTTCGGCCTCTACGACATGATCGGCAACGTCGCGGAGTGGGTCGAGGACTGCGCGACCGACAGCTACGTCGGGCGGCCGCGCGATGCGCGGGCGTGGGTGTGGGTCGGCGGCTGCGCCCGCCATGTGCAGCGCGGCGGCAGCTGGCTCTCGCCGGCGGAACGCGCGCGCAGCGCCTATCGCGACGCGGGCGATGCCGCCGCGCGCAGCGACTTCGTCGGCTTCCGGGTCGCGCTCGACCTCGAAGGTCGCGCGGCGGAGGCGCGCTGAGGTGCGCGGCGCGTGGGCCCTCGCGCTGAGCATCGCGATCGCGACCGCCGCGGCCGAGCCGCCGCCGGCGAAGCCCGCGGCCGGCGCCGCCGCGGGCGCCGTGGCGCCGGCTTCCGGCGCGTTCCGCGACTGCCCGGGATGCCCGGAGATGGTCGTGGTACCGGCCGGCGACTTCCTGCTCGGCACCAGCGCCGACGAGCCGGAGGTGGACCGCGAGCGCGGCGAGTCGCCGCCGCTGCCGGTCGCGATGACCAAGGCCTACGCGATCGGCCGCTACGAGGTCACGGTCGCGCAGTTCCGCGCCTTCGCCGAGGCCGCGCAGTACCCGCTGAAGGGCGACTGCCGGATCACGAGCGGCGGCGCATGGGTCCGGCTTGCGGACCGCAGCTGGAAGAACCCGGGCTTCGGCTCCGCGCAGGCCGACAACGAGCCGGTCGTGTGCGTGAGCTGGGACGATGCCAAGGCCTACACCGACTGGCTGACGAAGACCACCGGCAAGGTGTACCGGCTGCCGTCCGAGACCGAATGGGAGTACGCGGCGCGCGGCGGCACGACCAGCCCGCGCTACTTCGGCGCCTTCGACTCAGACGAGGCCTCGGTGCTCTCGCTCGCCTGCGACTACGCGAACGTCTACGACGCCTCGGCCGTGACCGAGCTCGGTTTCCCGTACCCGAACGCACGCTGCAGTGACAGCCGGACCTACACGGCGCCGGTCGGCAGCTTCAAGCCGAACGCCTTCGACCTCTACGACATGATCGGCAACGCGCGCGAGTGGCTGCAGGACTGCTACACGGCCAGCTACAAGGGCCGGCCGGCCGACGGGCGGGCCTGGCACTGGGCCGGCGGCTGCGAGCTGCGCGGCGTGCGCGGCGGCTCGTGGGCGACGCGCCTGTCGGAGGCGCGCTCGGCCGCGCGCGGCGCCGAGCCGCAGTCGCTGCGCCAGGCCGACCTCGGCTTTCGCGTCGCCCGCTCGCTGTAGCGCGCCGCCGGGGGCGGCGCGCCCTCGGCCTCAGAACTTCTGGCCGACCGTGAGTCCCACGAGGCGCGGGGCGATCGGCAGCACATACACGAGCGAGCAGGTCGCCGGCGCGCACTCGGTGTAGCGGATCGCCTGGCCGCGGTTGTCGAGGGCGTTGTTGATGAAGAGCTCGGCCTGCCACGAACCGTGCTTGAACCCGGCGGCGAGGTCGAGGTTGGCGTAGCCCGGCTGGTCGCCGATCTCCTGCGCGTCGGTGACGGTCAGCGCCGGGATCACGCTCGACTGGGCCGTCACCGCGAGCTGCACGTGGTACTGCGTCTCGTTGCCCGTCCACTCGTAGCGCGCGATGATATCGCCCTTGTTCTGCGCAGAAACCGGCAGTCGCGTTCCGGGCGGCGCGAGGACCGAGTTCGCCTTCTGCGACTGGATGGTGCCGTCGGGGTTGTAGACGATCAGCGGCTCGGTACAGGTGAGCGAGGGGCTCGCGTAGTTGCAGGCGTTATCGACCAGGCGTGCGTCGAGGGTGGTTCCGGCGAGCGTCAGCGTGAAGCCATCGAAGGCCTTCCACGTCAGTTCGGCCTCGACACCCTTGATCCGTGCGCGCCCGGCATTCGTGTACTCGGTGATGCCATTCTGGCCGGTGATCGCGTACTGCATGTCCTTCCACAGTTCCGTGAAGAACGCACCGTTGAAGCGCACGCTGCGGTCGAACCACTCCGTCTTCCAGCCGGCCTCGACGTTGGTGAGGTAGTCGGGCTGGTACGGCGGGCGCGTGATGACGCGGTTCACGCCGCCGGGGCGAAAGCCGGTCGACCACGTTGCGTACACCATCCGATCCGGGTCCAGCTTGTAAGTCACGTTGAGCCGGTGGGTCGTACCGGTCTTGGTGGCGCGGTTGTTGATGTTCGCGCACGGCCAGATCCCCGGTCCGCTGAGCGCCGTGCCCGGGAAGCACAGCTGTTCGCCGCTGCTGTGCGTGTAGCCGTCGTAGGTCGGCTGGCCGTTGTAGCCGAAGAAGCCGTAGACGGTGTTGTCGAACGCGAACTCGCGTATGCCGCCCGTGAGCGCGAGCTTGTCGGTCACGTCCCACGTCCAGTCGGTGAAGACCGCCTTGTCGCGGTCGGTGCGCCGCTGTGAGTTCAGGTACAAGACGCCCGGCAGGTTCGTGATCGAGTACGCGTCCGCGAGCCCGTCGACGCGGTACTCGTTGCGGGTGTAGTTGTACTGGCGCTGCATGAACAGGCCGAGCACGCCGTGCACCTTCCAGGACTTCGGCGTCGAGATGCGCAGCTCGTGGGACTGCTTCGTGAAGTTGTCCGTGCTGAGCACGTACTGCGCCGGGTTGATCAGGTTGCCGTTGTTGTCGCGGAAGTTGTCGCCGAAGTAGGTCGGCGCCGACGGATAGGCGTTGTGGTAGTACGCGTCGTAGTAGTACGAGTAGTCCGAGTAGTCGGACAGGCTGTGGATGTTCCGCTGCAGGTAGCCGCCGGAATAGACCAGGTCGAAGTCCGAGATCTTGCCCTGCACCGCCAGCGTCGCCAGGTACCAGTTGTCGGTGTTCTTGTCCGCATAGTACTGGGCGACGTTCAGGTCGCCGAGCGCGGGCGCGAACGCGAACTGGTTGTTCGCGTTCTGGCTCTGCGTCAGCACCGACGGCGTCACGGTCCAGTTGTCGGCGAAGTCGACCTTGAGCGCCGCGCGGCCGCCGTTCGTCTGCACGCTGTTGAAGTGGCGCTTCGCGATCGCGTCGTTGTTGATCGTCTCTCCGGTCGCGCCGCTCCACGTCGGGAACGAGCGTACCGAGGGCACGTTGTTGATGTATCCGCCGTCGTGTTCGGTGAACGCGACCAGGCGCACCGCCGCATGGTCGCCGAGCGGCACGTTCACGAAGCCCTCGATCTTTCCGCCCGGCGCCCCGTCGGTGAACGTGTTCGCGGTCACGTCGTAGCCGGCCGAGAAATGCGTCGGATCCGGCTTGTTGGTGATGATGCGCAGCACGCCCGCCATCGAGCTCGAGCCGAACAGCGTGCCCTGCGGCCCCGCGAGGGCCTCGACGCGTTCGATGTCGTAGATGTGGATGTCGAGGTTGTTGGCGATCGTCGTGACGGGCATCTCGTCGACATAGATGCCGACCAGCGGCTGCGAGCCGACGTGCAGGCCGTCGCTGCCGTTGGTCACGCCGCGGAAGTAGACCTGCGCCTGGCCGGGCCCATAGGACTGCACCGAGACGCTCGGCAGGAACTTGGCGTAGCCGTCGAAACTTGTGACCTGCAGCTGCTCGAGCGCCTTGTTGTCGAAGGCCGTCACGCTGATCGGCACGTCCTGCAGGTTTTGCGCAGTCTTCTGCGCCGTGACGATGACTTCTTCGAGCGCGCCGGAGCCGGCGGCCGGCGCGCCGGGCTCGGCGGCGCTCGCGGCACTGGCCGCGAGGATCGAGGAGGTGACGAGCACGATGGGTTTGACGCGCAACGGCGTGCGGACGCGGCGGTGCCGGGACGACTTGCTCAAGGTGGACTCCTCCTCGCGCGGCCGGCCGTGCTCTGACTTTTAGATATGGACGCGACCGCGAGTCGCTGTGATCTCACCACAGCGCCACAGGCTCTGCAAGATCGCCCGCGTCGAGGCGTGGCGCCGGCGCGACGACCCTACACGCGGATGCTGCGCCAGGCGCCTGAGCGCCAGCGCAGCCACAGGGCGAGGCCGAGCGCGATCGCGTAGCCGACGCACACCGACCAGCCACCGACCGCCCCGAAACCAAATGCGGGCAGGAACTGCACCCAGCCGCCGCCCGGCGCGAACGTGAACACGTGGGTCAGCGGTACCCACAGCCCGAACGACAGGAACGCGATCAGGATCGCCGGCACGCGCACGTCGCCGGCGCCGCGCAGGCAGAAGGCGCTGCCGAGGTTGAGGCCGTCGAAGATCTGGTAGCACGCCGCCATCCACAGCAGCGTCGCGCCGAGTGTGGCGACGGCACGCGAGGCGGGGTCCGCCGGATTGACGAACAGCGGCACGAGCCACGGGCCGCTCGCCGCGAGCAGCACGCCCATCACGCCCATGTAGGCGACCGCGAGGCCGATCGTCGCGTTGCCGACGCGCCCGGCCCAGTCCCGCTCGCCGGCGCCGATCGACTGTCCGACGAGAGTCGTGCCGGCGATCGCGATGCCGATGCCCGGCATGTAGCAGATCGAGGTCAACTGCATGACGATCTGCGTCGCGGCGCCGGCGACCGTGCTGTAGGAGACCAGCATCGCCTGGAACAGCGCAAGTCCCAGCAGGTCGGCCGTCGTGCCGAGGCCCATCGGAATGCCGAGGCGGATCTGCCGAGATACCGCGGTGCGGCGCCACGTGAGCGGCGTGCGGAACCGGCGGCGGCTCGTGCGGTTGAGGAAGAGCGCGAGCGCCATCACGAGGCCGATCAGTTGTGCGCCGGCCGTGGCCCAGCCCGACCCGGCGATGCCGAAGCCGGCATGAAAGATCAGCAGCTCGTTGAGCGGCGCGTTGACGATCGCCATCGTGACGGTGACGAGCAGCGTCACGCGCGTGCGGCCGACGCCGTTGAAGAAGCCGGTGAGCACCCACACCGCGAGCCCGAGCGGCCCGGCGACCGCGAGCCGGGGCCACCAGAACGCCAGTGCCAGCCGCTGGACCTCCGGGTCGAGGTGCAGCAGCTTGAGGTAAGGGCCGCCGAGGAACGCCGCGCCGACGAACGCCGGCGTGAGCCAGGCCGCGGCCAGCAGCCCCGACCACGCCGCCTGCGAGGCGCGCGCGTAGCGGCCGGCGCCGAAGGCCTGCGCGGTCAGCGTCTGCGTCGCCATGCCGACGCCGCCCAGCAGGATGACGATGCACAGCAGCGCCCAGTTCACCGATGCGACCGCCGCGGTCGCGGTCGTCGACAGGCGCCCGACGAACCAGAGATCCGTGAGATTGAGGACCGCCTGCACGGTGCTGTTGGCCATCAGCGGTCCCGCGATCCGCCAGACCGCGCCGTAGTCGACGCGGGCCACGCCGGCGGAGTCGATGCGCTGCGCCGGCAGCCGGGCGGGCGAACCGCTCACGTCGCCGCGGCGGGCGGGGCGATCGCGCCGCCGCGGCGGCCCGCGGCGAAGGCGTGGATCTCCGCCGCGATCGCGAGCGCGATGGCCTCGGGGGTGATGGCACCGATGTCGAGGCCGATCGGGCCGCGCAGGCGGCCGGCGAGGCGCTCCGCGGCGCCGTTCACGCCGAGCAGCAGCCGCTCGCGGCGCGCGCGCGGCCCGAGGAGCCCGACGTACGCAATCGGAGTCGCCGCGAGCGCGCGCAGGTATGCTTCGTCGGTCGCGAGGTGGTGGCTCATGACGACCGCCGCGACGTACCCGCCCAGATCGACCGATGCCGCGAGCTCCGCGGCAGCACTGAGCACGACGCGCGCCCGCGGGAAGCGCGCCGCGACCGCGTACGCCGGCCGATGGTCGACGACCGTCACGACCATGCCGAGCATCGCGAGCAGTGCAGCGAGCGGCTCGGCGTCGGCGCCGCCGCCGCAGATCAGCACGCGCGGACTCGGCGCGACGTACTGCAGCCAGAACTCGGTGCTGACGCCGCCGACCGTGGCGTGCAGCGTCTCCGAGCGCCGCGCCGCGACCGCGCGCTGGCAGGCGGTGCTGAGCTCGGGCGTGAGCGGTGAGGACGCGACCGCGGTCCAGCCACGCGTGCCGAGGGACTCGCGATCGCCGGTCACGCCGACCAGCAGCGCCGAGTCGAATCCGGCCTGCGAGGCGCGGCTCGCGAGTTCGAGCGCTGCCGCCGCGCGGCTGCCGCTCCCGGCGGGTTCGACCAGCACGCGGATCGCACCCTCGCAGCCGCCGCCGATCCCGAACACCAGGTCGTCGGCCGCGCGCATGTCGTACTCGGCAATCAGGGGCACGCCGCTCGCGAGCACGCTGTCGGCGCGCTCGCGCAGGTCGCCCTCGAAGCAGCCGCCGCTCAGCAGCCCGGTGACGCGACCGTCGGGCTCGATCAGCATCCGCGCCCCGGCCTTGCGGTAGGTCGAGCCCGTGGTGCCGACGATCGTTGCGATGGCGCACGCGCCGCGCAGCACGCGGTGGCGTTCCAGCAGGGTTTCCAGGCTCGAGTCGAGCCGCACGTTGACCATACGTGGAATCCTATCATCGCGCCGCCGCCGGCCCCGGCCGCGGCCCGGGCGGCCCGTGTACAATCGCGCGCCGCCGGCCTGGATTCTATTTCGGCCCGAGAGTTTCCCGACGTGTCCGACTCCGCTGCTGCCAACCCGAGTGCGCCCATCTCCACCGACGTCGTGATCGTCGGCGCCGGGCCCTGCGGGCTGTTCCAGGTGTTCGAGCTGGGGCTGCTCGGGCTGCGCGCGCACGTCGTCGATGCACTCAAGGATCCCGGCGGACAATGCGCGGAGCTCTATCCCGACAAGCCGATCTACGACATCCCGGCGCTGCCGGTGTGCGGCGCACAGGAGCTCGTCGACCGGCTGCTCGCGCAGATCAAGCCCTTCGACGCGCAGTTCCACCTCGGCCAGGAAGTCCAGCAGCTGAAGCGCGCGGCCGACGGGCGCCGCTTCGAGCTTGCCACGTCCGCGGGCACGCGTTTCGACGCCGGCGCGGTCATCATCGCGGGCGGCGTCGGTGCGTTCCAGCCGCGGCGCCTGATCGTCGACGGCGCCGAGGCGCTCGAGGGCGTGTCGATCCACTACCGCGTGCGCCGCGCCGAGGATTTCCATGGCCGGCGCCTGCTGATCCTCGGCGGCGGCGACTCCGCGCTCGACTGGGCGCTCGACCTGGCCGGCAAGGCGTCGGCGCTCACCCTCGCGCACCGTCGAGCGGAATTCCGCGCCGCGCCCGCTTCGGTCGCCCGAATGCGCGAGCTCGCGGCCGCGGGCCGGCTCGCCTTCCACGAAGGCATCGTGCAGCGCCTCGACGTCGAGGGCGGGCGGCTGCGCGGCGCCGAGTTGAAGCTGACCGGCGGCACCACCGTCCACGTCGACTGCGAGCAGGTGCTCGCGTTCTTCGGCCTGCACCCGAAGCTCGGGCCGATCGCGGACTGGGGGCTCGCGCTCGAGAAGAAGGCGCTGAAGGTCGACACCGAGAAGTTCGAGACCAGCGAGCGAGGCATCTTCGCGGTCGGCGACATCAACACCTATCCCGGCAAGAAGAAGCTGATCCTGTCGGGATTCCACGAGGCGGCGCTCGCGGCGTTCGCCGTGCAGTCGTGGCTCCATCCGGACAAGAAGCAGTTCCTGCAGTACACGACCACGAGCCCGATCATGCACAAGCGGCTCGGCGTCGTCTGAGGCGGCGGATCGGGTAACATCCGCCCGCATGGACCAGCGGCTTGCTGACGTGTTCGCGCTGCTCGAGCTCGAGCAGCTCGAGGTCAACCTGTTCCGCGGCGACAGCCGTGACATCGGCAGCCCGCAGGTCTTCGGCGGTCAGGTGCTTGGCCAGGGGCTCGTCGCGGCCTACCGCACCGTCAGCGGGCGCGCCTGCCACTCACTGCACGCTTACTTCCTGCGCCGCGGCGACTTCAAGGCGCCGATCGTCTACCAGGTGGACCGCAGCCTCGACGGCCAGAGCTTCACGAACCGGCGCGTCGTCGCGATCCAGCACGGCGAGCAGATCTTCCACATGTCGTGCTCGTTCCAGGTGGCCGAGGAGGGCATGGATCATTCGGTGGCCATGCCGGACGTGCCGCCGCCCGAGCAGCTGCGGGATTTCCAGGCGTATCACGAGGAGCTCCTGGCGGAGCTGCCGGAGAAGGTTCGGCGTTTCTTCGAGCACCGCCGGCCCTTCGAGTTCCGGCCGGTGCGGATGCCGAACTACCTGACGCCGGAGCCGTTGCCGCCGGCCAAGCAGGTGTGGTTCCGCGCCGTCGACCGCATCCCGTCCGACGAGGATCGCGTGCACCGCTGCCTGCTGGCGTACGTCTCCGACTACAACCTGCTGGACACGGCGACGCTGCCGCACGCCACGTCCTTCGCGCACCTGCAGATGGCCAGCATCGACCACGCGATGTGGTTCCACCGGCCGTTCCGCGCGGACGAGTGGCTGCTGTACGCCGTCGACAGCCCGAGTGCATCCGGCGCGCGCGGCTTCGCGCGCGGCAGCATCTACACGCGCGACGGCAAGCTGGTCGCCAGCACCGCCCAGGAAGGCCTCATCCGGCGCCGCTCGGTGCCGTACACGCAGCCGCCCGCGCGCTGATCAGTGCAGCGCGAGCTGCATCCGCACCGTGGCGGCCGCGGGTAGCGGCGCCGCGTTGATCACGAACACGCGCCCGGGGTCGATCCCGGTGCCGCCGATCAGCGCCGCCTGCACCGCGTCGGCGCGCGCCTTGGCGAGCGCCGCGAGCTCATCGTCGCCAATCGCGATGCGTCCCTTGAGCTCGCCTTCGAGCCAGGCGATGGCCGGCCCGTTCGGATCCGCGGCGGCGGGCGCGTCGGCCGGCGGTTTCGGGATGTCGGCGCGGTGACCGAAGGCCTCGCGATAGGCGTCCTCGAGCAGCGCCCGATAGTCCTTGGGCGTCGCGAGCAGCTTGTCGACTGCGCCCGCGTCGCCTGCGTGCGCGCCGAGCCTCGCCCGCGCCCGGGTCGCGAGGTCCGACTGCCAGCGGGCTGCCGCGAGCGCCGCGCGGTCGCCGTCCGGCTGCGAGGCGAGGGGCACGTCGACGCTCAGCGCGGGCCGCGCGTCGAGCGCCTTGACGAGCGTCTTCAGCTTCGCCTGGTTCGCGTCGTCGAGCGCGGCGGAACCGGCTGCAAAGTCGACGTACGAGAGCTCCTCGCCGCCGCCGAACAGCGAGCCCAGCAGCTTGAACGGCGCCGTGACCGCCTTCGCGATCAGGTTCACGACCACCTTCCAGACGAGCGGCGCGATCTTGAACTTCGGGTCGTCGAGGCTGCCGTTGACCGGCAGGTCGAGGTCGATGACGCCGTTGCGGTCCTTTAGGAGCGCGATCGCCAGCTTGACCGGCAGGCCCGTCGCATCCGGGCTGTCGACCTTCTCGCCGAGCTGCAGCTGGTTGATGACGATCTTGTGCTTGGCGTCGAGCTGGCGGCCCTCGACCTTGTAGTTGAGGTCCGCCGTCATCTTGCCGCGCTCGATCGCGTACCCGGCGAAGTGCCCGGAGTACGGTGACAGCGCGGTCAGCTCCATGTTGCGGAACGAGACGTTGAGGTCGAGGTGACTGACGGCCGACAGGTAGTTCACGGTGCCCGAGATCGTCACCGGCGAGTACTCGTCGACCTGGCCCTTGAGGTCGATCGCCGCGCGCGAGTCGGCGCTGCCCGACAGGCCCTTGACGGTTCCGCCGAGCTGCTGGATGCCGGCCGAGAAGTTCGGCTTGATCGACAGGTCGGCGAAGTTCACCGAGCCGCCGTCGATCCTGACGACCGCGATCTCGACCGGCAGCGCGTGGCCGGGCGGTGGTGGTGCCTTCGCTTTCGGCGCCGCGGGCTCCGCCGGCTCCGCCGGCTCGGCCGCGGCCGCCTTGCCGGCGCTCGCCCGGGCGGCGGCCGCGGCGGCATCGGCGGCGGCGCCCTTCGGGTCGAGGACCTCCTTGAGGTTCGAGACGCCGTTCGGGCCGATCGCGACGCGCGCGTAGGGCCCGTGGACGGCGATCTCTCGCACCTTGACGGCGAGCGGGGCGGTGCGCACGTGCACGCCGTTGAACTGCAGGCTCCGCCACTTCACGAAGTCCTGATGCAGGTCGCGGTCGCTGGTCGCGACGCCGTCGATCGACGCGCCGCCGTCGAACTGCAGGCTGCCGTTCGGGGCGAGCGCCACCGTGCCCGTGAGCCCCGCCGTGCCGCCGTCGATGACCAGCGCGGTCGGCCCGTCGAGGTAGGGCTGCAGCGCACCGAGCGCGAGCGTCGTCGCACTGACGCTGAGCTGCGCGGCGAGCGGCTGCAGCGCGAAGGTTCCTTTGGCGGCCAGCTGCCCCGAGTCGTTGACCGTCGCCTTGAACTCGACATCGAGCGCCTTCGCCGCCGGGCTCGCGAAGTTCGCGACGCTGACGTCGATCGGTGCCACGTGCACGGTCGCGGTGCCGCGCGGCACGTGGTCCTCGAACGTGACGTCGGCGGCGCTGATACGGATGTCGGGGACCGCGATCGTCCACGGCTTCGCCGCGGGCGCGGCCGGCGCCGGGGTCGCGGGCTCGGCGCTTGCGCCGCCGGCCGGCGCGAGCTGCAGCAGGTTGATCTTGCCGTCGGCGGAGCGAAGCGCGTGGATCTTCGCCTGCTCGAGCGAGACGTGCCCGACGCTGACGCTCTGCGCCGCGAGGTCGACGTGCGTCCCCGTGACGGCCAGTCGCGGCACCAGCATCGCATCCTCGGTCGCACCGTGCACGCGGATGCCGAGGGAACTCACGACGAGCTCGGCCAGGTCGGCCTCGAGCGACAGCGCCTCGCCGCGTTCGCTGAGCGCATAGCTGCCCTTGAGGCCCAGCTCGCCGCTCGACAGGTCGAACGGCAGCTGGCCGGCCGCGACGTCGGTCAGCGTCGCCGCCCGCAATCCGGTCAGCGCATAGGTACCTTGCGAGGCGAGCGGCGAGAGCCCGAAGGTGCCGCGCCATTCGAAGCCTTCGCCACGCGTCGAGGTCGCCGCCAGCGAGTAGGCGTTGCCCTCGCTGCGCGTGCTGAAGTCGCGAAGCGTGAACGTGATCGGGTGGAACGCGAGCGTCAGCGGTGTCGCGCGCTTCTGGTCGATCACGACCGCGGCACCATCCCTGACCGACAGCTCGCCGATGTACAGCCGCGGCGGCGGCGCGGCCGGGCTCGGGCTCGGTGGCGCCTTCGGGTCGGGCGGCGGCACGAGGTCGAGGAGGTTGACGCGTCCGTCGGCGCGGCGCACGACGCGCACGTTCGGCGCGTCAAGCGCGATCAGGGCGACGTCGGGCGCGAGGCGCAACAGCGACACCCATGCGACGCGCACGGTCAGCCGGTCGAACGCGAGCAGCGGCCCGCCATCGCCGTCGGGGAGCGCGAACTTGTCGATCTCGAGCCGCAGCGTGAACGGATTGAAGCGGACGTCGCCGAGCGTGAGGTCGCGGTGATAGCGGTCGTGCACGATCTGGTGCAGGTTGCTCGTGACGAGGCGCGGCACGAGCCAGAAACCGAGCAGCGCGTAGACGACGAGCACGGCCGCCGTGACGATCCAGAAGGTCGGGCGGCGTACGAACCCCGGTACGGACGGCATCGGCATCTCCTCGCGACGCCGTTATGATCCGGCTCGGCCCCGGCGCGCGCAAGCTGCCTGCCAGGTGGCGCGGTCGATCACGTAGCGATGGCAGTCCCACCAGCGCCCGGCGAAGCGCGCGTGACGCCGCATCAGCCCGTCCCAGCGCAGGCCGGCCTTCTCCAGCACGCGCCGCGAGCGCTCGTTCTCGACCGCGACGACGGCGACGAGTCGCCGCAGCTTCAATATCCCGAACGCGAATTCGACCAGCGCGGTCGCGACCTCGGTGCCGTAGCCAAAGCCCCAGTGCCGGCGGCCGAGCACGTAGCCGATGTCGGCGGCGCCGCGGCCGCTCGGCGCAAGGTCGCAGGCGCCGATCAGCCGGCCGCTCCGGCGCAGCACGATCGCGAGCTCGAAGGAACGGCGGGGGCGCTGCGCTCGCGGGCGGGGGCGGCTCGCCAGCTGCTCGACGAGGGCGAGCGCGCGTGACTGCGCGGGGGCGTGCTCGGCGACGCGCCGATCGGCGGCGAGCCGCTGCAGCGGCGCGAGGTCGGCGGCCTCGAGCTCGCGCAGCAGCAGGCGCCGCGTGACGACCGGCAGGCCGGCGCGCGGCCTGCGGCGGCGCTGGTCCGCCGCGCTCAACCGCGCAGTACCTTGCCCGGATTCATGATGCCGTGGGGGTCGAGCGCCACCTTGACCCGCCGCATCAGCTCGAGCGCGACCGGATCCTCGTAGCGCTCGAGCTCGCCGACCTTCAATCGGCCGACGCCGTGCTCGGCGCTGAAGCTGCCGCCGAGCAAGGCGACGAGGTCGTGGATCTCCCGGTTGATCGCCGGCGCCCGGCCGAGGAATTCGGCCTCGGCGGCCGACCGCCGCGCAGTGCCCTGCGGCGGGCTGAGGTTGAAGTGCAGGTTGCCGTCGCCGACGTGGCCGTAGCCGATCACGCGCGCTCCGGGCGCGAGCATCGCGAGCCGCCGCTCGGCGGTCGCGACGAACTCGGCGAGCCGGTCGATCGGCAGCGAGACGTCGTGCTTGATCGAGGCACCCTCGCGGGTCTGCGCCTCGGGGACGTGCTCGCGCAGGAACCAGAGCGCCTCGCGCTGCGGGCCTGAATTCGCGACGACCGCGTCGCGCGCGCGGCCGGCCTCGATCTCGCGGCCGAGGAACTCCTCGAAGCGCTCGCGCGCCTCGGGCAGCAGCGTCGAGGCGGCGACTTCGACGAGCGCGTAGCCCGGGTGGGGGGCATCGAAGGGATCGCTGACGCCCTCGAGGTGCCGGCGCGCGAGCTCGAGGCCGATCCGCGGCACGTACTCGAAGCCCTCGATCGACTCGCCGAACGCGTCGCGGACGCGGGCGAGGAGCTCGACCGCGGCGCCGATGCCGTCGATGGCGATCAGCGCGCTCAGGAAGTCGCCCGGCTGCGGGAAGAGCTTGAGGCAGGCGCCCGTGATGACGCCGAGCGTGCCCTCGGCGCCGAGGAACAGCTGCTTGACGTCGTAGCCGGTGTTGTCCTTGCGCAGGCTGCGCAGCTGGTCGAGCACGCGGCCATCGGCCAGCACGACCTCGAGGCCGAGCACCAGCTCGCGCATCATGCCGAAGCGCAGCACCGCCGTGCCGCCGGCGTTGGTCGACAGATTGCCGCCGATCTGGCACGACTCCTCCGAGCCGAGCGACAGCGGGAAGCGGCGGGCGACGGCCGCGGCCGCGGACTGCGCGGCACTGAGCGTGCACCCGGCATCGAGCGTCAGCGAACAGCCGAGCGGGTCGACGCTGCGCACCCGGTTCAGGCGGGCCAGGCTGAGCACGATCTCGGTGCCGTCCTCGCGTGGCGTCGCGCCGCCGCAGTAGCTGGTGTTGCCGCCGTGCGGGACGACGCCGATGCGCGCCTGGTTGCAGAGGCCGACGACGGCCGCGACACGCGCGACGCTGTCAGGCCGGGCGACGAGCGCCGTGGCGCCGTGGTACAGCCTGCGGAAGTCCGTCAGGTACGGCGCAACGTCGGCCGGCGCCTCGAGCCAGCCGCCGGGCCCGAGCGCGTCCTTGATCGCGGCGAGCGCCGCCGCCGTGCTCACGGGGCGAGCGGCGCGCGCCGGCAGCCCGGCTTGGTCAGCAGCATCTGCACGTCGCCCAGCTGGCGCTCGAGGAAGCCGCCCTCGCAGTAGGCAAGGTAGAAGTCCCACAGCCGCAGGAACGACTCCGGGTAGCCGAGCGCGCGGATCTCGGCGACGTGCGCGTGCACGTTGCGACGCCAGTCGGCGAGCGTTGTCGCGTAGTGCGGGCCGATGTCGACGAGATGGAACAGCTTGAGATCGGTCACGCGCCGCGCGGCGTCCACGATCGCGCTGACCGACGGGATGAACCCGCCCGGGAACACGAAGCGCTGGATGAAGTCGACCGAGCGCAAGGCCTCGGCATACAGCTGGTCCTGGATCGTGATCGCCTGCAGCAGCATCGCGCCGTGCGGTTCGAGCAGCCGGCCGCAGCTGGCGAAGTAGTCGTCGAGGTAGCGGTGCCCGACCGCCTCGATCATCTCGACCGATACCAGCTTGTCGTAGCGCCCGCGCAGGTCGCGGTAGTCCTCGCGCAGCAGGCGCACCCGCCCGCCGAGGCCCTCGCGCTCGATCGCCGCCGCCGCGAAGGCGTGCTGCTCGGCGGATATCGTGGTCGTCGTGACTTCGCAGCCATGGTGGCGCGCGGCGTGCATCGCGAGCCCGCCCCAGCCGGTGCCGATCTCGAGCAGCCGCTCGCCGGGGCGCAGGTCGAGCGTGCGGCAGATCGTCTCGAACTTGTGGAGCTGTGCCGCGTGCAGGCCGGCGTCGGCCGCCGGGTAAATCGCGCACGAGTAGGCCATCGTCGGGTCGAGCATCAGCTTGAAGAACGCATTGCCGAGGTCGTAGTGCGCGGCGATGTTGCGCTGGCTGCCGGCGCGGGTGTTGCGGCGCGAGTGGTGCCAGAGCCGGCGGAGCGCGTTAGCGAGGCGTGCCAGCCCGCCTTCGACCCGGCTGGTCAGGCCGCGATTGCGGACCATGAGCCGGACCAGCGACGTCAGGTCCTCCGACTCCCAGTGACCGAGGATGTAGCTCTCGCCGGCGCCGACCGTGCCGCCAAAGGCGGCGTTCGACCAGAAGCGCGGGTCGCGGACCTCGAGCGCGGCGCGCAGCCCGTCCCGCGCGGGCCCGCCGAAGCGGTGCTCGGTCGCGCCCTCGCGGACGCTCAGCACGCCGTCGTGCAGCCCATCGAGCCGGCCGAGCATCGCCCGCCGCGCGATGCGGTCGAGGCCGCGCATCGGCTCCAGTGTCGTCGCGTCGCGTCCGGGTGTCAGCGTCGAACTCACGTCAGCGCTCCGTGTTCCTCGGAGCAGGCCCCGCCTCAGCCGCGCCCCGGGTGGGGATGGACGGGCGTTCCCTTCAGCCACAGCTGCAGCGCCTGCCAGTGAATCATAGCGACGATCGTCGCCGTCAGCAGCGGGAAGCCGGCGAGCGCCGCGGCCAGGTTCGTGCCGGTCAGCGGCCGGCGCTCGAGGTCGAGCGCAGCCTCGAACACCGGCTCGCCCCGCTGCTCGTTGCGAATCCGCAGATCCAGCGTGTCGCCCGGCTCATTCAGCAGCCAGTCGTAGTCCATGTCCATCGGCATGAACGGCGAGACGTGGAAGCCCTTGGCCGTGCGCCAGTGCAGCCGGCCGTGGCGCCCGTCGGCCGCCGCGACCGGCAGCACGTACTGGAAGCGCTCGAGCCAGGGTGTGTTCGTGACCTCGGCGAGGACACACTCGAGCGGACCGTCCGGCGCGTAGCAGTAGTAGAGAGTGAGCGGGTTGAAGCACGAGCCGAAGTAGCGCAGGTGGCAGAGCATGCGCACCGGGCCCTCGGGCCGCCGACCGGTCCGCGCCTCGACGAGGTCGCGCACGGCGACGTCGAGCGGCCGGTCGTGCGGGGCGAGGTAGTCACTGCGGCGGAAGCGCGCCAGCGCCGGGCGGGTCGCGCTCCACAGCCAGCGACCGCGGAAGGCCTCGCCGAGCTCCGCCAGGTCCAGCCACACCATGAAGGTGCGGTAGCGAAAGCCGTGCCGCGCCGGCGAGCGGCGGCGGTGGCTAACCCAGCCGTGATACAGCGCGCTCTGCATGCTCCTCGCTCCACGCCTCGATCTGCTCAAGCACCCGGTGCGCGCTGGCGACGCCGTCCTCATGGAACCCGCAGCCCCAGTACGCGCCGCAATAGAACGTGCGCCGTTCGCCGCTGATCGCGGCGTGGCGGTGCTGCGCGGCGACGGCGGCCGGCGTGTACACCGGGTGCGCGTACTCGAAGCGGCCGAGCACCCGGGCCGGGTCGATCCGGTCGCCGAGGTTCAGCGAGACGAGGTAGCGGCGCTCGGCATCGAGCGATTGCAGCACGTTCATGTCGTAGGTCACGGTGCAGGCCGCGCGCGGCTCGCGCAGCGCATGGTAGTTCCATGCCGCCCGCGCGCGCTCGGCGCGCGGCAGCACTCGCGCGTCGGTGTGCAGCACCGCCTCGTTCGGCTGGAACGCGAACGCGCCCAGGACCTCCCGCTCCGCCGGGCTCGGGTCGGCGAGCAGCGCGAGCGCGGTGTCCGCGTGGCAGGCGAGCACCACGAGGTCGTGGACCACGACGGCACCGTCACGAGTACGCACCGCGACGCCGTGCGGCAGGCGGCGGATGCCGGCCACCGGCGTCGACAGCCGGATCCGCGAGCGGAAGGGCATCGAGAGCGCGCGCACGTACTCGCGTGCGCCGCCGACGACGCTGCGCCACTGCGGCCGGTCGGAGATCGACAGCAGGCCGTGGCGCGTGAAGAACTCGCAGAAGAAGCGCGCCGGAAAGCCGAGCAGCTGCGCCTCGTCGACCGACCAGATCGCGCGGCCCATCGGCACGACGTAGTGCGCGGCGAGGCGCCGGCCGAAGCCGCGGGCCGCGAGCCAGTCGCCGAGCGTGCCGGACTCCGCCGGGCCGGCGGCGCAGTCGCGGGCGGCGCAGTTGAAGCGCAGGATCTCGGCGAGCATGCGCACGAAGCCGGGCGACAGGAGGTTGCGCGGCTGCGCGAACAGCGTCGCGAGGCTGCTTCCCGAGTACTCGAGGCCGCTGGCCTCGTCCTGGAGCCCGAAGCTCATGTCGGCCGCCTGCGTCGCCACGCCGAGCCGCGCCAGCATGGCCGTGAAGCGCGGGTAGGTGCGGTCGTTGCAGACGATGAAGCCGGTGTCGATCGCGAGGCGCCGGCCGCGCTCCTCGACCTCGACGGTGTTCGTGTGCCCGCCGATCCAGCCCGCCGCCTCGTAGACGGTGATCGCGTGCTCGGCATGGAGGCCGGCGGCGGCGCTCAGTCCGGCAACGCCGCTGCCGATCACCGCGATCGAACGGGCCCGCGTCGCGGGCAGCGCGTGCACCGAGCTCATTGCGGTCCGGGTGCGGTCCGCACCCACCGGGCGGGCGAAGCCGCCGGCCACTGCTGTCGCCCCTCGTCCACGCAGCCTCCCGTTTTCCCGGCGCGATGCCGCCGGTGCCGGGGGGATTTCGCGCGCGGTGCGGCGCCGGATTCGCGGCTAGCGCGGCGCGCCGCGCGCCGCGGCGGCGCGCGCGAGCGCCTCGGCGCGGCTGCGCTTTAGGTCGACGAGTGGCGCCGGGTAGGTTCGGCCGAGCGTGACGCCGGCGCTGGCCAGCGCCGCGGCGGGTGCGGCGAAGGGCGCCGCGAGCCACTCGGGCGGCAGCGGCGCGAGCTCGGGCAGCCAGCGCCGCAGGTAGGCGCGCTCGGGGTCGAAGCGCTCGGTCTGCAGGACCGGATTGAAGATCCGGTAGTAGGGTGCGGCGTCCGCGCCGCACCCGGCCACCCACTGCCAGCCGAGCGTGTTGTTCGCGAGGTCGGCGTCGACGAGCGTGTCGTGGAACCACGCCGCGCCCGAGCGCCAGTCAAGCCCGAGGTTCTTGCAGAGGAACGAGGCGACGACCATCCGCACGCGGTTGTGCATCCAGCCCGTGTGCCACAGCTCGCGCATGCCGGCGTCGACGAGCGGTATGCCGGTCCTGCCGCGCTGCCAGGCGCGAAGCGCCGCGGGGTCGGACCGCCACGGGTGGTCGGCAAAGCGCGCATCGAGCGGCTCGCTGACCGTGTGCGGGAAGTGATGGAGCACGTGGCGCGCGAACTCGCGCCAGCCGAGCTCGCGCAGGAAGGCCTCGACGCCGCGCAAGCGGCCGCTGCCGGGCGCGGCGGCCTCGGCCTGGCGCGCGGCCGCCAGCACCTGGCGCGGCGACAGCTCGCCGAAGTGCAGCGCCGCCGACAGGCGCGACGTTCCGGGGCGATCGGGACGGTCGCGGGCCTCGGGATAGGCCGCGACGTCGTCCTCGAGGAAGTCCTCGAGCCGCTGCAGCGCCGCGGGCTCGCCCGGCGTGAAGCGCGCGGCGAGCCCGTCGTCCCAGCGCACCGCCGGCCGCAGCCCGAGCGCCTCGACGGACAGGGTCTCGGGCGGCCGGGCGGGCCCGCGGAGCCGCGCAGGCGCGGGCTGCGGCGGCGCGAGCTCGCCGAGGCGCGCCAGGGCCGCTCGCCAGAACGGCGTGAAGACGCGGAACGGCGCCCCGGCACGGTTCAGCAAGCCGCCCGGCTCGAACAGCACGGCGCCGCCATGGGCGTGCACCTCGAGGCCCGCCTGCTCGAGGGCGGCCGAGACGCTCGCATCGCGCGCCGCGGCGGCCGGCTCGTGGCTGCGCTGCCAGTGGACGGCCGTGGCGCCCGTCGCGCGCGCGAGCCCGGCCAGCGCCGAGGCGCTCGGGCCGCGGGCAAGCACGAGTGGGGCGCCGCGGGCCGCGAGGGCCGTGCCGAGCGCGGTGAGGCTGTGGTGCAGCCACCAGCGGCTCGCGGCGCCCGGCGCGCCCGCACCCAGCTCCTCCGGCGCGTGCACGTAGACCGGCACGACGCCACCGGCCGCGGCGGCGGCGGCGAGCGGCGCGTGGTCGGCGAGCCGCAGGTCGTCGCGGAACCAGACGAGGGTCGTGCGCAGGGTCATCCGGATCCTTCGCACGGCCGGGCCCGCCGGATGCGGGGCCGGGAGCGCCCGCACGGCCGGCCGGCCGTGCGGGGGCAAAGGCTCAGGTGCCCTGCTGCAGGGCGGCGATCCGCTCGTCGAGCGGCGGGTGGCTCATGAACAGGCGCTTGATCCCGCTCACCCGGTCGGGGCCCGCGATGCCAAGGGCCTGCATGCCCTCCGGCAGGCCCTCGTTCTGCACGCGCTTCAGCGCCTCGAGCGCGCCGATCATGCCCGGTCGGCTGCCGAGCGTCGCGCCGCCCGCGTCGGCGCGGAATTCGCGGCGCCGCGAGAACCACATGACGATCATCGTCGCGAGGAAGCTGAGGATGATCTGTGAGACGAAGGTCGCGACGTAGAAGGCGATGCCCGGGCCGCGGTCGCGGTCGCCCGAGATGACCTTGTCGACCAGGTTGCCGATCACGCGCGAGAACACGAACACGAAGGTGTTCACGACGCCCTGGATCAGCGTCAGCGTGATCATGTCGCCGTTCGCGACGTGCGTGACCTCGTGGCCGAGCACCGCCTCGGCCTGCGGCCGGGTCATGCGGGCCAGCAGGCCCGTCGACACCGCCACCAGCGCCGCGTCGCGTCGCGCACCGGTCGCGAACGCGTTCGGCTCCGGCGAGTCGAACACGCCGACCTCGGGCATGCCGATGCCGGCGGCGGCCGCCTCGCGCCGCACGGTCTCGACGAGCCAGGCCTCCTGGTCGGTGCGCGGGGTCACGATCACCTGCACGCCCATCGTCCGCTTCGCGATCCACTTCGAGATCGCGAGCGAGAAGAAGGCGCCGCCGAAGCCGAGCACCGCACCGAACACCAGCAACGGCCCGAACTGGATGCCGTGCTGGGTCAGCCATGGGCCGACCCCGAGCAGGTTGAGCGTGATGCTCGCGAGCAGCAGGACCGCGAAGTTCGTGGCAACTAGCAGCAGGATGCGCAACATGGGGACTTAGGACCTCCGGGTACGTCGGCCGCGGGCGCCGGTTCAGCGTGCAAATGGGGTCGGTGGAGGCGACTTCAAGCGCCGGCCGGCCCCGCCCCGGGGACCGTCGCGCCAGTCACCGGTTCCCGCTCGCCCGCCATTGACTCCCGGCGGGCGATTGACGAAGATTTGTGTACGAAACCGGGTTCGCCCATTGGAACCCGCCAGGGGGCCCCGTGACGCGCACCACCGGCGATCGCCGCGCCCCGGCCATCGATCCCGGCCGGGCCCGTGGCTGGACGTACCTCAGCAATCATAGCCATGTGCTGGTCTGCCTGGCGCAGAACTCGGATGCCCGGCTGCGCGACGTCGCCCAGACGGTCGGCATCACCGAGCGGGCGGTGCAGAAGATCGTCGGCGACCTCGAGGCCGCCGGGGTCGTGAACCGGGAGCGCCGCGGGCGCCGCAACCACTACCGGCTGCACGCCGACCGGCCGCTGCGCCACCCGATCGAGTCGCACCGCACGGTCGGCGCCCTGCTCGGCATGGTGCTCGAGCGCGCGCCGCGGCGCACCGCCGACTAGCCTCACGCCGCCGGCCCCTGCACCGCGAGCGTGCCGCTGCGGCCGGGGACCTCGCCGTGCACGACCGCGTGCGCCGGGAGCCGGGCGTCCGACAGCTGGCGCCGCAGCTCGGCGAGCGTCACGAGCCGCGCGCCACGCGCGCGCCAGGTGTCGAGCAGGCGGCCGAAGTCGGGCGCGAAGCGCTGCCCCTCGAGCTCGGCGTGCAGCGTGTAGACGTGGGCGCCGCCCGCCGGCGGCGCCGCGCTTGCATCGAGCACGCGGTCGACCGCGCCGCGCACGTCGAGCCCGTCGACGCCGACCAGCTCGTCGAGCGTCGGCAGCGTCGTCGGCAGCTGCGGGCAGCGCGCCCGGTAGCCGTCCATGACCGGCAGGAAGGGCGCCGTGCCGCGCGTGTCGCTCGCGTAGTCGAGGCCGAGCTCGTCCTCGAGCGCGAACAGGTGTGCGTTCGCCTGCCAGCCGGCCGCGCAGTGCGAGCGTGCCGGTGCGCCGAAGGCCTCGCGGTACGCCTCGGCCGCGAGCTCGACCTGCCGGCGGGTCCAGGCGAGGCCGCGGCGCGCGGCGTTGTCCTGCCAGTACACGTGGTCGTAGCAGTGGATGCCGGTCTCGTGGCCGGCGGCGGCCACCGACCGCAGCACCGCGTGCGCGCGCCTGCCGATGTGGGGCCCGGGCAGCAGCACGCCGTACAGCAGCGTGCGCACGCCGTAGTGGCTGACGACCGAGGTGCGGCTGACCTTGGCGAGGAAGCCCGGCCGGAAGACGCGCTTCAGCGCGCGCCCGGTGTGGTCGGGCCCGAGGCTGAAGTAAAAGCTCGCGGCGACGCCGCGGCGACCGAGTTCGGCCACGAGCCGCGGCACGCCCTCGAGCGTGCCGCGGTAGGTGTCGACGTCGATCTTGAGTCCGATGTCCACGCCGCGCGTGGCGCGGCCGTCAGCCGACGCCGCGCGGGCTCTGGTCGATCAGCTGCGCCGCGGCGGTGACCTCGGCCGCGTACGCGTCGAACACGCTGCCGAGGATCTCGTCCATGCCCGCCGTCGGCGACCAGCCGAGGTCCTGCTGCGTGTTCGCGATCCACGGCACCCGCGTCTGCACGTCCTCGTAGCCCTTGCCGTAGAACTCGGTCGAGCCGACCTCGCGGATCTTCACGAGCTGCGCCTGCTTGGCGTAGGCCGGGTGCTTCTTGCCGATCTCGATCATCCGCTCGGCGAGCTGGCGGATCGACAGGTCGTTGGCCGGGTTGCCGATGTTGTAGATCTTGCCGCTCGCGATGCCGCCGTCGTTCCTGATGATCCGCATGACGGCGTCGATGCCGTCCTTGATGTGCGTGAAGCAGCGCCGCTGCCGGCCGCCGTCGACGAGGCTGATTTCCTCGCCGCGGGCGATGTGGGCGAGGAACTGCGTCGCGACGCGGCTCGAGCCTTCCTTGGCGGTCGCGAGCGAGTCGAGGCCGGGGCCGACCCAGTTGAAGGGACGGATCAGCGTGAAGTCGAGCTTGTCACGCTGCCCGTAGGCCCAGATGATCCGGTCCATCAGCTGCTTGCTGCAGGAGTAGATCCAGCGCTGCTTCTCGATCGGACCGAGCACCAGGTTCGACTGCTGCGGGTGGAACTCGCTGTCCGCGCACATGCCGTAGACCTCGGAGGTCGACGGGAAGATCACGCGCTTCTTGTATTTCACGCACTGGCGGATCAGCGGCAGGTTCGCCTCGAAGTCGAGCTCGAACACCCGCAGCGGCTCGCGCACGTAGGTCGCCGGCGTCGCGATCGCGACCAGCGGCAGGATCACGTCGCACTTGCGGATGTGGTACTCCACCCACTCGTGGTTGATCGTGATGTCGCCTTCGAAGAACTTGAAGCGCGGATCGCCCATGAACGGCCGGACGCGGTCGTCCTGCATGTCCATGCCCCAGATCCGCCAGTCGGTGTTGGCGAGGATCGTGCGGCTCAGGTGGTGGCCGATGAAGCCGTTGACGCCGAGGATGAGGATCTTCTTCATAGGCTGCTTGCTCTTGCTGTGGCCCGCGGCTGCGGGCGGGCGGGCACGGGGTCGTGCCCGAAAAGGGTCGTGAAGCGGGCGGCGTCGAGGCGCTCGCCCTCGTGCAGCGCCTCCACGATCTCGAGGCGCGCGCCATCGCCGCACTCGGCCACGAGGCGTCCGGCCTCGGCGTACAGGCACGGCGACGGTGCCGGCCGGGCCGCCGGCCCGAGGCGGCGGGTCGCGTGCACGCGCACCAGCGCATCGCCGAGGCGCGCGAACGCGCCCGGGAAGGGCGGCGCGACCGCGCGCACGAGGTCGTGGATGCGCTTCGCCGGCCACTCCCACGAGAACTCGCCATCGGCGGGCTTCCGGCCGCCGTAATAGGAACCCTGCGCGAGGTCGAGCGGCCGGCCGGTGGCGGTGCCGGCGATCAGCGCGGGCAGGCTGCGGCGCAGCACGAGGACCGCGGCGTCGGCGACGCGCTGCGCGACCTCGAAGGCGGTGTCATCGGGCCCGATCGGCACGGCCGCCTGGTCGATCAGGGGGCCGGCGTCGGGCTTGGCGACCATCACGTGCAGGCTCGCGCCGGTCTCGGTCTCGCCGTTCAGCACGGCCCAGTTCACCGGTGCGCGGCCGCGGTACTTCGGCAGCAGCGAGCCGTGCATGTTGTAGGCGCCGCGCGTCGCGGCCGCCAGCACCGCGGCCGGAAGCATGCGCCGGTAGTAGAAGGAGAACACGAAGTCGGGCTTCAGGCGCGCGAGCTCCGCGAGCAGCGAGGGCTCCGCCGGATCGGCCGGGGTCACGACCCGCGCGCCCGCGCCGCGCGCGACCTCGGCGACGCTCGCGAACCAGCGCTGCTCGTTCGGGTCGTCCTCGTGCGTCACGACCAGCGGTACCGCGATGTCGGCCTCGAACAGCGCGCCGAGGCAGCGCGCTCCCACCTCGGAGTAGGCGAAGACGACGGCGCTGGCCTTGCTCATGAGGCGTGGTCGGGCGGCCGCCGCCGCTCGATGACGTCGCTGGCCGGCAGTCCCGCCGCCGGGCCCGACTCGAGCACGGCACCGATGATGTAGCGCGGCCGCTGGCGCACCTGCACGTAGATGCGGCCAATGTACTCGCCGAGCAGGCCGATGCCGAACAGCGCGATGCCAAGGAAGAAGAACACGATCGCGAACAGCGTGAACACGCCCTCGACTTCCGGTCCCTGGAACAGCCGCCGCAGCAGCAGGTAGACCACGAGCGCGCCGGACAGGAGCGACAGCACGAGGCCCGCAAGCGAGAAGGCCTGCAGCGGCACCGTCGAGAAGCCCGTCATCAGGTCGAAGGTCAGGCGGATCAGCTTGTACAGCGAGTACTTCGAGGCGCCGGCCACGCGCTCGTCGTGCCGGACCTCGATCTCGGTCGGGTTGGCGGCGTACAGCGAGGCGAGCGCCGGGATGAACGTGACGTTCTCGCGCGTCGAGTTGATGGCGTCGACGACCGGGCGCGCGTAGCCGCGCAGCATGCAGCCGTGGTCGGCCATGCGGATCGGCGTCGCGCGCTCGCGGATCAGGTTCACGAAGCGCGAGGCGGTGCGCCGCCACCACAGGTCCTGGCGGTTGGCGCGCCAGGTGCCGACGTAGTCGTGGCCCGCCTCGAGCTGCTGCAGCAGCTTGCCGACCTCCTCGGGCGGGTTCTGCAGGTCGGCATCGAGCGTCACGACGTAGCGGCCGCGGGCGCGCGCGAATCCGGCGAGGATCGCCGCGTGCTGCCCGAAGTTCACCTGCAGCAGGATCACGCGCGTCGCATCCGGCCGCCGGCCGAACTGCTCGCGCAGCAGTGCGACCGACCCGTCGCGGCTGCCGTCGTTGACGAACAGCACCTCGTACGGCCGGTCGAGCGCATCGAGCGCCGGGTAGAGCCGCGCGAACAGCGCCGGCAGCACGTCCTCCTCGTTGAAGACGGGGATCACGACGGACAGGATCGGCGCGGGATCGTTCACGGCGCGGCCTTCATCGCCCGGTCAGGGCGAGCAGAGCGTCACAGACCCAATCCACGTCGGCGGTGCTCATGGCGGGGAACAAGGGCAGCGTCACGGTCTCGGCGCCGATCCGGGCCGCATTCGGGAACGCGGCCGGGTCGTTGCCGAGGCCCCGATAGTAGGTGAGGGCCGGGATGGACGGGTAGTGCACGCCGAGGCCGATGCCGCGCTCGCGCATCCGGGCGATGAAGTCGTCGCGACTCAGGCCGAGGCGGGCGAAGGGCAGCAGGACGGCGTAGATGTGCCAGCTGTGGCCTTCGTCGCCCGGCAACGGCAGCATGTCCGGATCGAAGCGGCCCTCGAGGCGCGCGAAGTAGTGCGCCGCGAGCAACCGCCGCTGGGCATTGAAGCGCTCGAGCTGCTTGAGCTGGCCGAGCCCGACCGCCGCGGCCACGTCCGACAGGTTGTACTTGCCGCCGGCATCGAACACGTCGACGTTGCCGGCCGCGTCCTTCGTGATGCCGTGGAAGCGCTCGCGCTCGAGCGCCGGCGTCAGCCCCTCGTCCGCGTAGCTGAGCGCGCCGCCCTCGATCGTCGTCAGGTTCTTGTTCGGGTGGAAGCTGAAGCAGGCGACGTCGCCGAAGCTGCCGATCGGCCGGCCGCGGTAGCGCGTGCCGATCGCGTGCGCGGCGTCCTCCACCACGCGCAGGCCGCGGCGGGCCGCGAGTGCGTTCAGCGGGTCCATGTCGACCGCAAGCCCCGCGAAGTGCACCGGCATGACGGCGCGCGTGCGCGGCGTCAGCGCGGCCTCGACCGCGGCGGCGGTCAGGTTGCGCGAGCGCAGCTCGACGTCGACGAACACCGGTCGCGCGCCGAGGCGGACGACGACGTTGGCCGAGGCGGCGAAGCTCATCGCCGGCACGACGACTTCGTCGCCCGGTCCGACGCCGAGGGCCTTGAGGGCCATCTCGAGGCCGCCGGTGGCCGACGTCATGACCCGGACCTGACGCCCTCCGCCCAGGTACTGCGCGAGCCCGCGCTCGAGCTCGAGCACCTTGGGGCCGGAAGCGATCCAGCCGGAGCGGAGCACCGCGGCGACCTCGGCGATGGTCTCGTCATCGATCGTCGGCCGCGTGAAGGGCAGGAAGTTGCGCATCGGGTTACCGCCGGCTGACCAGCACGTTGTCGAAGTCCTGCGCGAGCGTGTGCATCTCGAGGCCGTCGCGCGCCAGTGTGGCGTGGATGTCGTGCGGCACGAGCGCGTAGCCGTGCTCGGCCTCGCGCCAGCGCGCTTCAAACTCCGGGATCGAGTCGATGCCGAGCGCCGGCGCGAGCTTGAGCCCGAGGTCGAGCTCGCCGCGCCAGGCCACCGGCGTCACGCCCCGGCCGAGGTAGAAGGGCAGCGTCCAGTCGAAGGTACCGACGGTGAACACCGGCGCCGTGGCGTCGAGCCGGCCCGCCGCGGCCAGCAATGACTTGCTCGAATAGCGGGCGCTGACCGCGGTTGCGGCGCCCGCGATCAGCGCGAGCGCGACGCCGAAGCCGCCGGCCGCGAGTGTGCGTGCCGCCGCCCCGAAGCGGCGCCCGGCCAGCACGATGACGACGCCGCCGCAGGCGACGAGCGCCGCCGCGATGCCGAGGAGCCACGGGCGCAGCGCCGCGAAGGTCGCGGCCGGGTCACCGGACAGCGGCCGGCGCGCATACAGCGGCACCGCGGTCGCGAGCGCAAGGCCGAGCAGGACCTGCAGCGCGCCGCTCAGGCGCAGGTCCGTGCGCCCGGCGGCGCCGTCGCGCGAGGCGAGCAGGGCGAGCGGCGGCAGCACCGGCACGATGTACGGTGCCAGCTTGCTGTCGGACAGCGAGAAGAACAGCAGCGTGAACGCGGCGCTCACCCACAGCACGCGCGACACGTCGAAGCGCCCGGCCGGTGCCGTGCGGCGCCAGCCGAGGCCGAGTGCGCGCCCGACCTGCGGCAGCCACGGCAAGGAGCCGGCCGCGAGTATCGCGAGGAAGTACCACCACGGCTGGTAGCGGTCGTGCATCTTGGTCAGGTAGCGCTGGAAATGCTCGCGCACGATCAGGAAGTCGAGCGCGCCCGGTTGCGCGCGCTCGACCAGCACGAACCAGGGCAGCACGAGCAGCAGGAACAGCGCGAGTCCCTTGCCGAGGTGCAGGTGGCGCCAGGCAGCGAAGTCGCGCTGCCAGAGCGTGTACAGCACCAGCACCGCGCCCGGGATCGCGATGCCGATCAGGCCCTTGGTCAGCGTCGCGGCGGCCATCGCCGTCCAGCACAGCAGCATCCAGTTGCGCGTGCGTGCGGGTGCGACGTCGCGATCGAGTTGCGCGAGCGCGAAGGCCGCGACCGCGATCGTCAGGAAACAGGCGAGCGCCATGTCGAGCGTGATCAGCTGCCCCATGAACACGTACAGCAGCATGCTCGCGGTCATCGCGGCGGCCATCAGGCCACGCTCGCGCGAGAAGGCGCGGGCGCCGAGCAGGTAGACGAACATGAGCGCGAGCGCCGCGCTCGCCGCCGTCACCAGCCGCGCGGCCCACTCGTTGTGGCCGAACGCGCGCAGCGCCGCCGCCGTCGCCCAGTACTGCAGCGGCGGCTTCTCGAGGTAGACGAGGCCGTCGAGATGCGGCACGGTGTAGTCGCCGCTCGCCAGCATCTCGGCCGGGATCTGCGCGTAGCGCCCCTCGTCGGGGTTGAACAGCGGCCGGATTCCGAGCACCGCGAACCAGGCGATCGCGCAGGCGAGCAGCAGCAGCGTCCAGGCGCGCGCCTCGTCCCTCGCGTGCGGGTCAGGGTCCATCGGGGAGTCGCCGGAAACCAAACGCGAAGCATACCGTCCGGGGGGTGCACGGGCCAGCACGCGCCGGTGCGCGGATGAAGCGCAGTTAATGCACGCGGCGACGGCGCGCGTGCCGACGTGCCCTGTACGGGCGCGCCCGCCGGGTTGAAAATCGCGGCTCTGTCCCCATCACGGGACGCACCACCCCGCAAGCGCCGCACGGTCCGAATGGAATACCGCGACTACTACAAGATCCTCGGAGTGCCGCGTGGCGTGACGCCGGACGAGCTGAAGAAGACCTACCGCAAGCTCGCGCGCCGCTATCACCCGGACGTCAGCAAGGAAAAGAACGCCGAGGCGAAATTCAAGGAGGTGCAGGAAGCGTACGAAGTCCTGCGCGATCCCGAGAAGCGCGCGGCCTACGACCAGCTCGGCGCCGACTACCGTGGCGGCCAGCAGTTCCGTCCGCCGCCCGACTGGGGCAACAACTTCGAGTTCCGGCGTGGACCGCGCGCGCGGCGCGGCGCGGCCGACGACAGCGGCTTCAGCGATTTCTTCTCGAGCCTGTTCGGCGAGGGCAGCCCCTTCGAGGGCGGCGGACCGGGCGCTCGCGGGCGTGGCGACGACCATCGGGCGCGCATCGAGCTGACGCTCGAGGACGCGTTCCACGGCGCGACCCGGCAGATCTCGCTGCAGCACCCGGAGCTCGACGGCGAAGGCCAGGTGGCGCTGCGCAGCCGCGAGCTCAAGGTGCAGATCCCGGCGGGCGTGACGGAGGGCCGGACGATCCGGCTCGCCGGGCAGGGCAGCGCCGGCCCGGGCGGGGCAGGTGACCTGCTGCTCGAGGTGCACCTTGCGCCGCACCGGCTGTTCAAGGTCGACGGCCGCGACGTCTCGCTCGAGCTGCCGGTCGCGCCGTGGGAAGCCGCGCTCGGCGCGACCGTCTCGACGCCGACGCTCGGCGGGCCGGTCGAGCTCAGGATCCCGGCCGGCGCACGCGCCGGCCAGAAGCTGCGGCTACGCGGCCGCGGGCTTCCCGGCGATCCGGCGGGCGATCAGTACGTCGTGCTGAAGATCGTGCTGCCGCCGGCCGACGACGAGCGCGCGAAGGCGCTTTACGAGCGCATGCGCGAGGAGTTGCCGTTCGACCCGCGCGCCGAGCTCTGAGCGGCGTCAGCCGATTGCCGTTCCGAGCAGTCGGCCGATCAGGAAGGTCGCGCCCCCCGCACACAGGCCAATCGCCATCATCCGCAGGCCGCCGCGTACTGCGCCGCGGCCCGTGAACAGGCTGAGCGCGAGGCCGACCAGGAACAGCGTCACCAGCGTCACGGCGGCCGACCAGACCGTGCCCTGCACGAGCGCGGCGCCCGCGAGGAACGGCAGGAGCGGCACCAGCGCGCCGATCGCGAACGACACGAAAGAGAAGCTGGCCGCGCCCCACGGTGATCCGAGGTCGTCCGGGTTGAGTCCGAGCTCCTCGCGCGCGAGTGCATCGAGCGCGTGCTTCGGGTCGCGGATCAGGGTCTGGGCCAGCGCGCGCGCCGCGCCGATCTCCATGCCGCGCGCCGCGTAGATCAGCGCGAGCTCCTCGGCCTCTTCCTCCGGATACTCCTCGAGCTCGTCGCGTTCGAGAGCGATCTGGTACTCGTACATCTCGCGCTGCGAGCGCACCGACACGTACTCGCCGGCGGCCATCGACAGCGCGCCGGCTAGGAGCCCGGCGATGCCGCTCGTCAGCACGAAGCGCGGCTCGACGCCGGCGCCGGCGACGCCGAGGATCAGGCTGGCGTTCGACAGCAGGCCGTCGTTGACGCCGAACACGGCGGCGCGAAGGTTGCCGCCGCCGACGTTGCGGTGGCGCCGCCCGATGTCCTCGACGTTGGTCGGCATCGCGTGGCCGGCAACCGCCGGCGCGTTGTAGACGGACAGCCCGCGGAGCTTGAGGGCGATCAGCGCGCCGCGCATGCGCTCGGGGCCCAGCCAGCCGGTCAGCCGCGCGACCAGCCGTGCGCGCAGGCTGGGCGCGAACGCGGGTGCGCCGCCCTCGATGAGCTTGGCCCAGGTCTGCGCCTGTTCCTCGGCAGCGTCGGCGAGGGCGGCGAACAGCTGCTGCTTGCGCGCGTCCGGTTCGGCGGCGACGAGACGGCGGTAGAGCCAGGCGGACTCGACCTCGTGGAACCAGCTGTCCCGCGCCTCGATGCTGCGGGTTCCGCCGCCGCCGGTGTCGGGCGGCGCGCTCATCGCGGTGCCGGCGCTGGGGGCGCCGGAGTCGGACGGGGCGGGCAGTGGGTGGTGGGGGTCATGGCGCACGCAGCGCGCTGGCGGGGCCGCGCGCGGCGCTACATCGGGCGCCGGCGGACGGACTCAGTAGTCGTCGCGGTCGCGATCCTCGTCTTCGTCCTCATCCTCGTCCTCGTCGTCGTCCCAGTCGTCGTCCTCGTCGTCGTCCTCGTCCCAGTCGTCCTCGTCATCGTCCTCATCGTCGCCCGAGCCCGACCAGCCCTCCGGCTCCTCGCTCGGCTCGACGTCCATCTCCGACCACGTGTCGAGATCGATCTCCTCGATGTCGCCGTCGAGGTGCTGGATCTCGACCAGCTCCTGGTCTTCGTCGACCGACAGGACCTGAAACGACTCGTCCTCTTCCAGGTCGCGGTACCACTTTCCCTTGACCGGCTCGTACTCTCTGCCCACGGCCTCGATCCTTAGTTCCCAGCGCGTTGCGACGAATCGCGCGCGCTGTGCGCGCACGCGGATTCTCGGCAGTGTAGGGGTTCGGCCAATCTCAGGCAATCGAACGGCGGGCCGGCGCGCGCGCGCCGCGCGACGGCTCCGCGACCTTCCCGGTATAGTCCTTGCAAGCGCCTCGGACGGCGCCGTGCGGTCCCAAAGTCCATGTCCAACGCAGATTTCCGTGCGCGTGCACGCCGCCTGCGCGACGCGCGCCGCCTCGTGGTCAAGGTCGGTTCGGCGCTGCTCGTCGATCCGGGCAGCGGGCGCCTGAACCGCGCCTGGCTCGAGAGCCTGGCCGACGACCTGGCGCGCGCCGCGCGCCGCGGCCAGCAGGTCATCGTGGTCAGCTCCGGCGCGATCGCGCTCGGCCGGCGGCGCCTCGGCCTCGGCGCCCAGCGCCTGCGGCTCGAGGAGAGCCAGGCGGCGGCGGCCGTCGGGCAGGTGCGCCTCGCCCACGCCTGGCAGGAGGTGCTCTCGGGGCGCGGCCTCGAGGTGGCGCAGGTGCTGCTGACCTTCGAGGACACCGAGGACCGGCAGCGGTACCTGAACGCGCGGGCCACCGTCGGCACGCTACTCGCGCTCGGCGCGGTACCCGTCATCAACGAGAACGACACGGTCGCGACCGCCGAGATCCGCTACGGCGACAACGACCGGCTCGCGGCGCGCGTCGCTCAAATGGCGAGTGCGGAGTGTCTGGTGCTGCTCTCGGACATCGACGGCCTCTACACGGCCGACCCGCGCCGCGACGCCGGCGCCGAGTTCGTGCCGGAGGTGCGCGAGATCACCGCCGCCGTGACCGCGAGTGCGACCGGCCCCACCTCCGCGGTCGGCTCGGGCGGCATGGCGACCAAGATCGCCGCCGCGGAGATCGCGCTCGCCGCCGGCTGCAGCCTGTGCATCGCGAGCGGTGGCCGCACCTCGCCGCTGCTGGCCATCGAGGATGGCGAGCGCTGCACGTGGTTCGTGCCGGGCGCGACGCCGGTCGCCCTCCGCAAGCAGTGGATCGCGGGCACGCTCAAGCCGCGCGGCCGCCTGATCGTCGACGCCGGCGCGGCGGCGGCGCTCGCTCGCGGCAAGAGCCTCCTGCCGGCGGGAGTCGCGCGCGTCAGCGGGCGATTCGACCGCGGCGATGCGGTCAGCGTCGTCGCTGGCGGCCGCGAGATCGCGCGCGGACTCGCCGCGTATGCCTCGGTCGAGGCGACGCGCATTGCCGGCCGGCGCAGCGGCGAGATCGAGGCGCTGCTCGGCTACCGCGGCCGCGAGGAACTGATCCACCGCGACGACCTCGTGCTCCTGCGCGGCCGCGGGTGAGCCGGTGACCGACGCGGACCGCAACTCGCTCGCAGCGACCATGGCGGAGATCGGCCGCGCGGCGGTCGCCGCCGCGGCCGAACTCGCGCTGGCGACGCGCCGCGCGAAGGACGCGGCACTCCTCGCGGGGGCGGCGGAGATCCGCGCACGCTGCGGGGCGATCCTCGAGGCGAACGCCCGCGACGTCAGCGGCGCGGAGGCGCGGGCCGTGGGCGGCGCGCTGCTCGACCGGCTGCGGCTCGACGCGGCGCGGGTCGAGGCGATGGCGCGGGGCCTCGAGGAGATCGCCGCGCTCGAGGATCCCATCGGTACCGTCATCGCCGAGTGGACCCGCCCGAACGGCCTCGTGATCTCGCGCGTGCGCGTCCCGCTCGGCGTTATTGGCATCATCTACGAGAGTCGCCCGAACGTGACCGCCGACGCCGGTGCGCTGTGCCTGAAGTCCGGCAATGCGGCGATCCTGCGCGGCGGCAGCGACGGCTTCCACTCGAGCCGCGCGATCCACGCGTGCCTGCTCACGGGACTCGCGGCGGCGGACCTGCCGGCCGCGGCGATCCAGCTGGTGCCGACGACCGACCGCGACGCGGTCGGCCATCTGCTCGGCGGCATGCAGGACTATCTCGACGTGCTGGTGCCGCGCGGCGGGCGCGAGCTCATAGAAAGAGTGCAGCGCGAGGCGCGCGTCCCGGTGATCGGCCACCTCGACGGCAACTGCCACGTCTACGTCGACCGTGATGCCGACCCGCAGATGGCGAGCGCCATCGTGCTGAACTCGAAGCTGCGGCGCACGGGTGTCTGTGGCGCCGCCGAGACGCTGCTCGTGGACCGCGCGGCGCCGGCCGGTCTCCTCGCCCGGCTGCTCGGCGCGCTGCTCGACGCCGGCTGCGAGGTGCGCGGCGACGAGGCCTGCCGGGCGGCGGATGCGCGCGTACGCGCGGCCAGCGAGGCCGATTGGTACACGGAGTACCTCGACGCGATCATCGCCGCGCGCGTCGTCGACGGCGTCGAAGGCGCGATCCGCCACATCGCGCGCTACGGCTCCAGCCACACCGAGTCGATCGTGACCGCGAACACCGCGGCGGCGGAGCGGTTCCTCGCGCGTGTCGACAGCGCGATCGTGCTGCACAACGCCTCGACGCAGTTCGCGGACGGCGGGGAGTTCGGCATGGGCGGGGAGATCGGCATCTCGACCGACAAGGTCCACGCGCGCGGGCCGGTCGGTGTCGAGCAGCTGACCAGCTACAAGTACGTGGTGCGCGGCCGCGGCCAGCTCCGTCCGGGCTGAGCCCGCCGCGACCTCAGGCCGTCGTGACCTCGGCCTCGATGGCGGCGAGGCCGCCGGCGACCGACCAGGTGTCGGCGACTCCGGCTCGACGCAGTGCCTCGACGGCGGCCCTCGAGCGACGCCCGCTCGCGCAGACGAACAGGTACCGGCCGCCGGCCGGCAGCTGGGCGGGGTCCTCCAGCAGGCGCGCGAGCGGCAGCAGGCGGTGGGGCACCGGCACGGGCTGGGCCTGCGCCTCGCGCGGCTCGCGCACGTCGATGACCGCGTAGCCCTCGGCGGCGAGCCGCGCGAGCGCCGCGGCCGGAACCTCGGCGTCCGGCGCCGCCGCCGGAGTCGCCGGCAGCCGCATGCACGGCCCCGTGGCGCACGCGGCGGGCCGACGCGCCGCGACCCGCCGCGTCTCGAGCGTCTGCAGGTCGATGAGCACGATCCCGTCGCGAGCCGGCGACGGCAGGCCGAGCAGGAGCTTCAGCACCTCGAGCGCCTGCAGGCTCCCGAGCGCGCCGGGCACGGGCCCCAGCACCCCCGCATCGGCGCAGTTGCCGACGAGCCCGTCGGCGGTCGCCTCCGGCCACACGCAACGCAGGCACGCGCCGCCCACCGCGACGACCTGCAGCTGGCCCTCGTACTGGTAGACGCTCGCGAGCACCGCCGGCTTGCCGAGCCGGCTCGCGACGTCGTTGACGAGAAAATGCGTCGTGAAGTTGTCGGTGCAGTCGACCAGCACGTCGTAGCCGGTCGCGAGCGCCGGCAGCGTCGCGGCGTCGGCGCGCTCGGCGTGGGCGCGGACGTCGACGTCCGGGTTCAGCGCCCGCAGCCGGTCGGCGGCGAGCAGCGCCTTCGGGCGGCCCACGTCGGCCAGCGAGTACAGCGTCTGGCGGTGCAGGTTCGAGGCCTCGAGCACGTCGCCGTCGAGGATGCCCACCGTGCCGACGCCCGCGCCGGCGAGGTAGCTGAGCACCGGCGTGCCGAGTCCGCCAGCCCCGATGACCAGCACGCGGCCGGCGCGCAGGCGCGCCTGGCCGGCCGCGCCCACCTCGGGCAGGACCGTCTGGCGTGAATAGTCGGGCGCCGTCGGTCGCCGCGCCACGACGGTTTCGGGCCGGTGCGGATGCGAATGCTCGTGCGCGTGCTCGCTGCCCGTCGGCTGCGCACAGCGCTCGCAGTTGACCCAGCCGGAGTCGCCGTTGCGGTAGTACTCCTTCTTCCAGATCGGCACCCGGTGCTTGACCTCGTCGATGATGAAGCGGCAGGCGGCGAAGGCCTCGCCACGGTGCGCGCTGCTGACGCCGACCCACACCGCGAGCTCGCCGAGGCCGAGCGCACCGACGCGGTGCACGCAGCGCGCGCCGCGCACGCCGAAGCGGCTCACGGCCTCGGCGACGATCCGTTCGCCTTCCTTGACCGCGAGCTCGGCGTAGGCCTCGTACTCGAGGCGCTCGACCGCGAGGCCCTCGTTGTGGTCGCGGACCCAGCCCTCGAAGGTCGCGAAGCCGCCGCAGGCCGGATCCTCGAGCGCGCGCCGCAGCGCGGCGGGCTCGAGCGGGCGGTCGCTGAACTCGAAGCCCGGCACGTCAGCCGCCCGCGACCGGCGGGATGAACACGACGCGAGCGCCGGCGGCGAGCGGGGCCTGCCAGTCGGCGAACTCGCCGTCGACGGCGACCTGCAGCTGCGTGCGCGCGAGCGAGAGCCCGTGCCGCGCCCGCAGCTCCTCGTAGAGCGCGGCCAGCGTCCCGGCGGCGGTCGTGACGCGTTCGACGCTGCGCCCGGCCTGCTCGCGCAGAATCGCGTAGTACTGCACCTCGACCGTGTTCATGCGCCCTCGCGGCCGGCGCGCGCGAGGGCGGCGGCGTAGTCGGCCGGCGTATTGACGTTCGCGAGCGCGTCGACGGCGGCGAGATCGATCAGCGTCGCGCCGTGCGACAGCAGGAACTTGCGCGGGCAGTGGCGGCCGCCCTCGAGGAAGGCGGCGAGCGGCGCGCGGCTGCGCGGCTCCCAGATCGCGCACAGCGGCTCGGGGAGTCCGTCCTCCGCGCCGCGGTAGGCGGTCGCGACGGCAGCCGGGTCGCGCCGGCGCACGAGCTCGGCCAGCGTCGCGGCGTCGAGCAGCGGCAGGTCGACCGCGACCACGAGCCAGGCGCGCTCCGGCGCCGACTCGAGCGCCGCCAGGATGCCGGCCGCCGGGCCGATGCCGTCGAGGCGGTCGACGAGCTGCGGGAAGCGGCGCCGCTCGTCCTCGTCCCGCTGGTCGGCGCGCACCGAGACGAAGGTGTCGCTCGCCTGCTCGCGCACGAGGCGCACGGCGCGCGACAGCTGCGACTCGCCGGCGAACTTAAGCGCCGCCTTGTCGCGCTGCATGCGCGTGCTGCGCCCGCCAGCGAGCACGAGCCCGGCGAGCGGCGCGGTCGCGCTCACCGCGCCGCTCCTTGACCGCTCTTGCCGCCGCGCTTCTCCACGAGGCGCGTCGCGGTGATCTCGATGTCGTGGGAGAGTGCCTTGCACATGTCGTAGACCGTCAGCGCCGCAATGCTCGCGCCGACCAGCGCCTCCATTTCGACGCCGGTCTTGTGGTGCACGGCGACCTCGCAGCGAATCACGATCTGGTCGCCCTCGGGCTCGATGTCGATGCGGCAGCGCTCGATGCCGAGCGGGTGGCAGAACGGGATCAGATCGTGCGTGCGCTTCGCGGCCATGGTCCCTGCAACGATCGCGGTCGCGAAGACCGGCCCCTTGGCGGTTGCATAGCCCTGCTCGCGAAGCGCCTGCGCGACTGCGGGCGGCAGCCGCAGGCGCGACTCGGCGAGTGCGCTGCGCGCGGTCACGGCCTTGTCGCCGACGTCGACCATCGCCGGGCGGCCATCACTGCCGACGTGCGAGAACGAGCTCATCAGCCTCCGATGTAGTACATCTCGATCTTGTGGCCCGGGGCGCCCGGATCGGCCGCGGCGCGGATCTCGCTGTATCGGTCGGTCCGGCCGAGCCAGGCGCCGCGGATCAGCGCCGACAGCGCGGCATCGTCCGCGCCCTCGCGCAGCGGCGTGCGCAGGTCGACGCCATCGGTCGCGAATAGGCACGTGTACAGACGCCCCTCGGACGACAGCCGCGCGCGCGTGCAGGCGCCGCAGAACGGCTGGCTCACGGAGGAAATGAAGCCGATCTCGCCGGCGCCATCGGCGAACGCGTACCGCTCGGCGACCTCGCCGCGGTAGTTCGCGGCCATCGCGCGCAGCGGCCAGCGCGCCGCAATCTGCGCGTGCAGCTCGCGCGAGGGCACGACGCGCGCCCGGTCCCAGTGGTTGCGCGTGCCGACGTCCATGTACTCGATGAAGCGGACGATGACCGGCGAGCCGCGGAAGTGCTCGACCAGCGGCAACACCGTGTGGTCATTGACGCCGCGCTGCACCACGCAGTTCACCTTGATCGGCGCGAGGCCGGCGGCGATCGCGACCGCGATGCCCTCGAGGATTTCGGTGGGCGTGCCGAAGCCGCCGGACATCGCGCGGAACACCTGCGGCTCGAGCGAGTCGAGGCTCACGGTCACCCGCGCGAGGCCCTGCGCCTTGAGGTCGGCGGCGTGGCGCGCGAGCAGCACGCCGTTGGTCGTCAGCGCCACGTCCTCGACGTCGGGCAGCGCGGCGAGGTCGCCGACCAGCTCCGGCAGGCCTGCGCGCAGCAGCGGCTCGCCGCCCGTCAGGCGCAGCTTGCGCACGCCGAGCCCGACGAACAGGCCGGCGAGGCGCGTGATCTCCTGGAACGACAGCCGGTCGGCCGTACCGAGGAAGCGGTAGCCCTCGCCGAAGGTCTCCTTCGGCATGCAGTACGGGCAGCGGAAGTTGCACCGGTCCATGACCGAGATGCGCAGGTCGTGCATCCGCCGGCCCAGGCGGTCGAGCGGATCGTGCGGGGCGTGCAGGGCGACGACGGGCGGCATCTGTGCAGTGTAGAGCGCCGGCGGGCGCGCGGGTTCCCGGCCCGCCTGGCATGTCAAATCAATAAGTTACAGCGCCCCTGCCGGGGCCGGGGCGAGCGCTACTGCTTTTGCGCCTTGGCCTTCTCGTTCCAGATGTGCAGCTGCGTGTTGAACCGGTCGGCGACCGCTTCCTCGTCGGACACCGCGGCGTTGTGCTTCTGCAGCTTCACGCGCTCGCGGGCGTCCTGCTCCTTCTTCTGCGCTTCCGTCATGCCGGCGGGCGAGGCGGACGGGCTCTCGGCATCGATGCACTTCAGGTACTCGTCCATGTCGGCCATGAACTGCTTGACCAGCTTCTGCCCGGCGATCATCTCGTCCTTGGTCGCGGTCGCGCCGTCGGGAAACTGGGTCGGTGCGTGCGGGTAGGTGCAGGCGGCGAAGCTCGACGGTGCGATCGCCAGCATCCCCAGCGCCAGAACCGGGGCCCAGAAGCTCGGCATGCGGATCATGGGAAACCTCGTTCGGCGGCCGACAGGGCCGCGTTCGGCGCCCAGTTTAATGCGTCCGCCGGGGCGCGGCGATCTGCGACCTCGAATTCGCGATTGCCGGTGGGGTACCACGACCCCGGGCCGCGCCGGTACGATCGGGCCGGCGTGATCGCCATCCTTGAAGCCCGCCGCAGCGGGCTGCTGACCCCACGCCACCTGCTCGGGAACTTGCTGGCCGGCACGATCGTCGGCGTCGTGGCGATTCCGCTCGCGATGGCCTTTGCGATCGCCTCGGGGGCGCGGCCGGAGCAGGGCCTGTACACCGCGATCGTCGCCGGCCTGTGCACGTCGCTCTTCGGCGGCACCCGGCTGCAGATCTCCGGGCCGACCGGCGCCTTCGTCGCCGTGCTCGCGGTGATCACGGCCCAGCACGGGATCGCGGGACTGCAGGTCGCGACGCTGATGGCCGGGCTGATCCTGGTCGCGATGGGCGCCGCCCGCCTCGGCGCCGTCATCCGCTACATCCCGGACCCGGTCATCGTCGGCTTCACCTCCGGCATCGGCGTCATCATCTTCGTCGGCCAGTGGAAGGATTTCTTCGGCCTGCACCCGGCGGCGGGCGGCATTCAGTTCCACCAGAAGCTGGTCGCGCTCGTGGCCGCACTGCCCTCGCTCAGCCTCGCGACGACGCTGCTCGGCCTGCTCGCGCTCGCGACGCTGATCGTCGGCACGCGCTACCTGCGCCGCGTGCCGGCGCCGCTGGTGGCGATGCTGCTGCCGACGCTGCTCGAGTGGCACTACCACTTCGCGGGCGTCGCGACGATCGGCTCGGCCTTCGGCGAGATCCCGCGGCAGCTGCCGACGCTGAGCTGGCCGGCGCTCGGTCTCGGCACGGTCTTCCAGCTCATCGGGCCGGCGTTCACGATCGCGCTGCTCGGCGCGATCGAGTCGCTGCTCTCGGCGACCGTCGCCGATGGCATGTCGAACACGGAGCACGACCCCAACCAGGAGCTGATCGGCCAGGGCATCGCCAACATTGCGGCGCCGCTGTTCGGCGGATTCGCCGCCACCGGCGCGATCGCGCGCACCGCGACCAACATCCGCAATGGCGCGACCAGCCCGGTCGCCGGCATCGTGCACTCGCTGTTTCTCGTGCTGGTGATCGTGCTGCTCGCGCCGGTCGCCGGGCACGTCCCGCTGGCGGCGCTCGCCGCCATCCTGTTCTATGTCGCCTGGAACATGAGCGACGTGCGGCGCTTCCGGCACATCGTGCGCACCGCGCCGCGACCCGACGTCGCGATCCTGCTGCTGACCTTCGCGCTGACGGTGCTGACCGACCTCGTGGTCGCCGTCAACGTGGGCGTCGTGCTCGCGAGCCTGCTGTTCATGCGGCGCATGGCGCAGGCGGTCAGCGTCGACATCGAGCACGGCGGCACGGTGGTGCTCGGCGATGCGGCCGAGCACGCGCTCGCGGCGCTCGGCGCGGCGAGCGAGCATGCACCGGCGGCACCCGTGACGCTGCCGCGACTGCCGCGCGACGTCGTCGTCTACCGCATCGACGGCCCGTTTTTCTTCGGCGCCGCCGAGAAGCTCGAGCGGACGCTCCGCCGCAGCCAGAGCCACGTGCGCGTCGTCGTGCTGCGCATGGATCGCGTGCCGTTCATCGATAGCACCGGGCTGACCGCGCTCGACGAGATCGTCGAGGACTTCGTGCAGAGCGGTACGCGGGTTGTGTTCTGCGAGCTGCGGCCCAACGTGCAGGGCAAGCTCGAGCGCGCCGGCGTGGTCGGCCGCGCCGGTGACGGCAGCGTGCAGCCGACGCTCGAGGCCGTCGCCGCGATGCTCGCCGCCGACGGCGCGCGGGCGTGAGCCGCGCGCCGCCGGCCAGGTGCCCCTGCCGCCGGCGCCGATGAGCGGCGTCGGCGTCAGCCTGCGGCGCGTCGAGCTCGAGCTCGGCGGCCGTCGGGTGCTTGGTCCGCTCGACCTCGAGCTGCCACCGGGTGCCAAGCTGCTGCTGCTCGGCGCGAACGGCGCCGGCAAGACCCAGCTGCTGAAGCTGCTCGCCGGCGAGCGCTGGCCGACGCCGACCGGCCGCGAGCGCCGCTGCTACCTCGACGCGCGCGGCCGGGAGCTCGAGCTGTCGGAGCTCCTGCCGCGCCTCGTGCACCTGAGCGGCGAGCGCCAGGACAAGTACCTGCGCTACGACTGGAACTTCAGTGCGCAACGCATCGTCGGCTCCGGCTGCCATGCGACCGACCGGCCGACCGCGCCGCTCGACGCCGCCGAGCGGCGCCGCGTGCGCGGGCTCCTGCGGCGCCTCGCCCTGTGGCCGCTGCGCGCCCGGCGCTTCCTGACGCTGTCCTACGGCGAGCGGCGGCGCGTCCTGCTCGCGCGCGCGCTCGCCGCGCGCCCGCGGCTGCTGCTGCTCGATGAGCCCTTCAATGGCCTCGACACCGGCTCGCGCGCGGTCCTGCTCACGGAACTGCGTCGGCTGTCGCGCACCGGCGTGACGCTGGTCGTCGCCGCGCACCGCCCCGAGGACGCGCCACCCGGCCTCGCGCGCGCCGTCATGCTGCGCCGCGGCCGCATCGTGCACGACGGGCGCGCCGACGCGCGGGTCGCGCGCTTCCTGCGCTCCGTGCCGCCGCCCGTGCCGCCGCGCGGCGCACCGCGCCCGCGGCGCCGGCCGGGCGCGTCGGAGCCGCTGCTGCTTGCGCGCGGCGTCGACCTGTACCGTGACTACCGCCCCGTGATCCGGAGGCTCAGCTGGACGATCGGGCCGGGCGAGCACTGGGGCATCGTCGGCGCCAACGGCAGCGGCAAGAGCACGCTGCTGCGCTTCCTGTACGGCGACATCGGCGCGGCGCTCGGCGGCTACGTCGAGCGCCGCGGCCATCCGCCCGGCACGCACGTATCGCAGTGGCGGCGGCGGGTCGGGTTCGTCTCGCCGGAGCTGCAGGCCGAGTACGTCGCGCGCGTCAGCGTGCTCGAGCTCGTCGTCAGCGGCCTGCGCGCGAGCGTCGGGCTCGACTCGCGACCGACCGCCCGCGAACGTTCACGGGCACGCACGGCGCTGGCCCGCGCCGGACTCGCGGTCGACGCGGCGCGCCCGGCGCGCGAGCTGTCCTACGGCCAGCTGCGGCTCGCGCTCTTGGCACGGGCGCTGATCATCGATCCCGAGGCGCTGCTGCTCGATGAGCCGCTGACCGGTCTCGATCCGCAGCTGCGCGCCGCGGTCGCGCGGCTGCTGTCGCGCCTCGCCGGCGAGGGCGTGCAGCTCGTCGTGACCGCGCATCACGCCGCCGACCTGCCGCCGCAGATCGGCCACGTGCTCGCGCTCCGCCGCGGGCGGGCGCACGCGCGGCGCCGCTGAGGCCGCGGTTGCGCGGCCGCGCGCGACAGGCCACAGTCCCGCCCGGGGGACCCATGCGCAACCGCTTCACGCTGTACATCGCCGTCGCGCTGCTGCTCGGCCTCGTCGCCGGCGCCTGGCTGCACGCGGCGGTCACCGAGCCGGCTGCGCTCGAGGCGACGGTCGGGTACCTCAGCCTCGGCACCGACGTGTTCCTGCGCCTGATCCGCATGATCATCGCACCGCTCGTGTTCGCGACGCTGGTGAGCGGCATTGCGCACATGGGCGACTCGAGCGCGCTCGGTCGAGTCGGCGTGCGCAGCATCGCCTGGTTCCTGCTGGCCTCGCTCCTGTCGCTGCTGCTCGGCATCGTCATGGTGAGGCTGCTGCAGCCGGGCACCGGGCTCGGCTTGCCGCTGCCGAGCGGCGAGGGCGGCGCGGGACTGCCGCCCGCGACCCTGACGCTCAAGGAGTTCGTGACCCACCTCGTGCCACGCTCGATTGCGGAGGCGATGGCCAGCAACGAGATCCTGCAGATCGTCGTGTTTTCGGGCTTCTTCGGCACCGCGATCGCGGCGCTCGGCGAGCGGGCGCGACGCGTGCTCGAGTTCACCGAGCAGCTGGCGCAGGTCATGCTGAAGGTCACGGGCTACGTGATGCTGGTCGCGCCGCTCGCGGTCTTCGCCGCGGTGAGCGCGACCGTCGGGCGGCACGGGCTCGGGATACTCGCCACCTACGGCAAGTTCATCGGCGACTTCTACCTGGCACTTTTCATGCTATGGGCCCTGCTGGTCGGGCTCGGCTTCCTCGTGCTGCGCGGGCGGATCTTCGACCTGGTCCGGCTGATCCGCGAGCCGGTGCTGCTCGCCTTCTCGACGGCGAGCTCCGAGGCGGCCTACCCGAAGACGCTCGAGCAGCTCGGCCGCTTCGGCGCATCGGAGCGGATCGCAAGCTTCGTGCTGCCGCTCGGCTACTCGTTCAACCTCGACGGCTCGATGATGTACTGCACGTTCGCGACGCTGTTCATCGCGCAGGCCTACGGCATCGAGCTCAGCTTCGGCCAGCAGCTGTCGATGCTGCTGCTGCTGATGGTCACCAGCAAGGGCATGGCCGGCGTGCCGCGCGCGTCGCTGGTCGTGATCGCCGCGACGCTCTCGCACTTCCACATCCCGGAGGCGGGGCTGCTGCTGATCCTCGCCGTCGACCAGTTCCTCGACATGGGGCGCAGCGCGACGAACGTGGTCGGCAACTCGGTCGCGGCCGCCGTCGTGGCGTCGTGGGAAGGGGAGCTCGCGCCGGCGGTGCCGCGGGCGTGACGTCGGCGGCGCAGGCGCGCGGCCGCGCCGACTCAGTCGAGCGTGATCTGGGTCGTGAACACGACGCGCGCCGTGCCGCTCATCAGGATCTTGGACGGCGCGCCGTTCTCGGTGATGACCTCGACGCCGACCTCGCCCGGCCGCGACATCGCGCGGCCCTGGAAGCCGCGGAAACGCGCGCGCCCGTCGTGGACCGGCAGCAGGCCGTTGACGACCAGGTACGCGCCCAGCATGCCGTGCGCATTGCCGCTGACCGGGTCCTCCGGGATGCCGAGCACCGGCGAGAACAGCCGCGACTCGGTCGTGCCCGGCCCGCGCGCGTCGCGCACGAACACGAAGTAGCCGTCCGCGCCGATGTGCGGCGTCAGGCGCTTCAGCGCATCGAGGTCCGGCTGCATCGTCGCGAGCGCATCCGCCGATCGCAGGCCGATCATCAGGCGCGTGCTGGTGCGCTTCGTGACCACCAGCGGACACTTCGGGTCGAGCGCCGCGGAGTCGAGGCCGAGGATGTCGAGCAGCTTGCTGCGGGTCGCCGCGTCGATCGGCGGGTTGAAGTGCGGCACCGGGATTGCGACGGTCACGGTCGGCGCCGCGGCCGTGCCGCTGATCTCGACCTCGTACAGGCCGGAGCGCGACTTCTGACGGATCCGTCCCGGCTTGCCGGTGCCGGCGGCGAGCCGCGCGACGTGCGCGGCGACGCTCGCGTGACCGACGAAGGCGACTTCGCGGGTCGGCGTGAAGAATCGCAGGTGCACGTCGTGGTCGGTGCCGCCGGCGGGCAGCACGAACGCCGAATCGGAGTTGTTGAGCTCGCGCGCCAGCGACTGCATCTCGGCCTCGCTCAGCACCTCGGCGCCGAGCACGACGCCGGCCGGGTTGCCGGCGAACAGCTGCTGGGTGAACACATCGATCTGGAAGACCGTGATCGTGCGCGTGGGCATGGACCTCTGAGCCTCGGCCGGCAGAAACACGGAGTCTACCAGCCTGTGGTAGGCCCGGGTGGGCGCCGCGGCGCCCGCCGGGACGTCCGGTGAGCGCGCTCGCGGCGGCGATCGCCGCAGCCTGGCGCGCGACGTCGACGAGCGAGTTCGTCGCGGCCGCGCTCGGCTTCGCCTATGTCGTGCTCGTGATCCGCCAGCACCGCGCCGGCTGGCTGGCGGCGCTCGCGAGCACGGCGCTCTACCTGCAAGTCTTCGCGGTCGCCCGCCTGTACATGCAGGCTGCGCTGCAGGGGTACTACGTCGCGGTCGCCGCCTACGGCTGGTGGGCCTGGCGCCGGACCGGCACGACGGCGCCGCTCGCGGTCACGCGCGCGAGCGGCCGGCTGCAGCTCGCGGGGCTGGCGGCGGCGCTGGTGGCCGCCGCGCTCTCGGCCTGGTGGCTCGCCGCCGGTGACGCCTCGCCGGCGCCCTTCCTCGATGCGCTGACGACCTGGGCCAGCGTGTTCGCCACCTGGCTGCAGGCGCGCAAGAAGCTCGACAACTGGGCGTGGTGGCTCGCGATCGACACGCTGATCGCGCTCTTGTGCTGGCAGCAGCGGCTGTACCTGTCCATGATTCTGTACATTCTCTATCTGGGGCTGGCCGCAATCGGCTGGCGCAGCTGGTACCGGGACATGCAGTCGGCAGCGGGCACGCGCGGAGCGGGCGGATGAGCGGCGAGATCACGCCCGCGCTGCGCGCTGCGCTCGAGGGATTCGCGGCGGGGCGCGAGGCGCTCGCCGCAGGCGCCCGCGCCACGCCGCTCGCCGGCGGCGTCGAGAACGCCAGCTTTCGCGTCGCCGGCCCGGCGGGCGACTGGGTCGTGCGGCTCGCCGGCCCGCGCGATGCGCGCTTCGCGATCAACCGCGTGGCCGAGCGGCAGGCGCACGCCGCCGCGGCCGCGCTCGGCTTCGCGCCCGCCATCGTGCACGCCGACACCAGCCGCGGCGTGCTCGTCACCGAGTACCTCGCCGGCCGCGCGTGGACGCGCGAGCAGCTGCGCTCGCCCGACGGGCTCGCCGCGCTCGCCACGCGCCTCGCGGAGCTGCACGCGGCGCCCGTGCCGCCGGGGGTGCGCCGGATGAACGTTCACGACGTGCTCGCGCACTACCTCGAGCAGCCGCCGGCCGCGCCCGGCCCCGTGTCGCGCGAGGACCTGAGCGCGCGCCTGCGCTGGTCGCTCGCGACCTATCGGCCGGCGCCGCCGTCGCTGTGCCACAACGACCTGCACCACGAGAACGTGCTCGGGCGCGCGCCGCCCGTGTTCGTCGACTGGGAGTACGCCGCGGTCGGCGATCCCGTGTTCGAGCTCGCCGCGGTCATCGGCTACCACGACCTCGACGCCGAGCAGCGCGAAGCGCTGCTCGCGGCCTACGGGCGCGGGCTCGCGCGGCCGCACGTCGCGCGCATGTGCCTCGTCTTCGACTGCCTGCACGCGCTGTGGCTCGATGCCGCCGGCGCGTGGGATTCGCTCGGTGCCGAGCGGCGCGAGGCGCTGCTCGCGCGGCTCGCGATCGACCCGGCCGACCGCCGGCGATAGGGGTTTCTGCGGTTGCGCGGCGGCCTGTTGCGTCGCAATATCCGCGGCCGGGCGCCGCAGCGCGCCGCGCACGACCTTAGGAGCGGTGGATGGCTGAACTCGTGATCGTGGACCGGGACGGCAAGGAGCACCACGTCGAGGGGCGGGTCGGCGTCTCGGTCATGGAGACGCTGCGCGAACTCGACTACGGCGTCGCCGCGATCTGCGGCGGCATGTGCTCGTGCGCCACCTGCCACGTGTGGATCGACGACGAGTGGGTCGCGCAGCTGCCGCCGCGCCAGGGTGACGAGCAGGAACTGCTGCAGGAGCTCGGCAGCTTCAAGCCGAACTCGCGCCTGTCGTGCCAGGTGCAGTTCACCGAGGCCCTGTCGGGGCTGCGCGTCACGATCGCCCCGGACGAGTAGCGCTCTAGCGCCGCTCCGTCTGGCGGCGCACGGCCTCGGCGGCTGCGGCGACCGCCGCGGCATCGCCGAGGAAGCGCCGGCCGAGCGCCCGCCGCTGCGCATCGAGCCGGTAGGCGATCGGCACGCCGGTCGGGATGTTGAAGTCGATGATGTCCTGCTCGCTCATCCCGTCCAGCATCTTGACGAGCGCCCGCAGGCTGTTGCCGTGCGCGACGATCAACACGCGCTGGCCCGCGGCGAGCGAGGGCACGATGCGCTCGCGCCAGCAGACCTCGACCCGCGCCAGCGTGTCCTTCAGCGACTCGGTTGACGGCAGCTCCGTCGCCGGCACCCCCGCGTAGCGCCGGTCGAAGCGCGGGTGGCGCGGGTCGTCCGCGGCCAGCGGTGGCGGCGGCACGTCGTAGCTGCGCCGCCAAATCTTGACCTGCTCGGCACCGTGGCGCTCGGTGGTCTGCGCCTTGTCGAGCCCCTGCAGGGCGCCGTAGTGGCGCTCGTTCAGGCGCCAGCTTCGCTCGACCGGGATCCACGCGAGGTCCATCGCGTCGAGCGCGACCCACAGCGTGTGGATCGCGCGCTTCAGCACCGACGTGTAGGCGATGTCGAACCCAAAGCCCTCGGCGAGCAGCAGCCTGCCGGCGGCGTCGGCCTCGGCGCGGCCCTGCTCGGTGAGGTCGACGTCGGTCCAGCCGGTGAACAGGTTCTCGAGGTTCCACGTGCTCTGCCCGTGGCGGAGCAGGACCAGCGACTCGGCGGCGGGCATGCGTCGGCTCCTTGCGCTCAGGCTTCGGCGATCCGCGTCAGCGCCTGCAGCGCCACCGACAGCGTCGGGAAGTCGATGACCTCGGCGCTCGCCATGTCGGCGAAGATGTGCTTGAGGTGCTCGACCGGGCCCTTGCGCGCCGCGAGCCAGGCGTCGACCGCGGCGACCGGGTCGGCGTGGCGCCGCTCCTTGAGCACCGCCTCGACCAGCGTGCGGTGCATCGCGTACAGGTTGTCGCGCAGCGTGGCGCGGGCGATCGACGGCCAGTGGCCGGCGACCGGCAAGGCCTCGATCTGCATCCGCAGGCCGTCGAGCTCAAGCACGTGTCCGAGGTGCAGGAAGGCGCGCGCGACCTCGAGCAGCTTCAGGCGGCGGCGCGCGGCCAGGTCGACGATGTAGAGCCCCGACTGCAGCAGCGCGAGCGCCGCGACGCGGGCGGCGAGCACCGGCGGCACGCCGGCCTCGGTGTAGCGGCTGCGGTCCGCCTCGATGCGCTTGGCGAGCGGGCCGAGCACGATGCGCGGCGCGGCGTCGACGAGTTCGGCGAGGCCTGGCCGCAGCTCCGCGACGCCGCGCTCGATGTCGAGCGTGCGGCTGCGGTTCGCGAGCATCCAGTAGGTCGCGTGCCGCAGCGAGCGCGAGGTCGCATAGTGCATCTCGTACTGGACCGCCGCCGGCACCTTGAGGTCGAGCGCCTCGATCTCGCGCCAGATCTCGCGCATCGAGGTGCTCTCGCGCGCGATCGCGTAGGCGCGCGTGATCTTGCCCATCGGCTCGCGCGTGTCCTCGGCCACGCGCAGCGCGAAGGTCGGCCCCATGCGGTTGACGATGCTGTTCGTGGTCGCGGTCGCGATGATCTCGCGCCGCAGCGGGTGCAGGTGCAGGAGCTCACCGTAGCGCTCGACGATCGCCTGCGGGAAGTACCGCACCAGCTCGTTCGACAGGTACGAGTCCTCCGGCAGGTCCGACTCGATGATCTGGTTGTAGGTCCAGATCTTCGAGTACGACAGCAGGATCGCGAGCTCCGGCCGCGTCAGGCTCTTGCCGGCCAGCACCCGCTCGCGGATCGCGGCGTCGTCCGGCAGGAACTCGAGCGCCCGGTCGAGATCGCCGCTGCGCACCAGCACGCTGATCGCGTGCGCCTGCTCGGCGGCGCGCTCGAGCGCGTGCGCCTGGGCGGTGCTGAGCGCCTGGCTCTGCAGGTAGTTGTTGCGCAGCACGAGCCCCGACACCTCGCCCGTCATGCGCGCCAGCAGCTTGTCGCGCGCGGCGCGCTTCAGTCCGCGGCGCTCCTCGGCGACGCGCAGCAGGATCTTGATGTTGACCTCGAGGTCGGAGCAGTTCACGCCGCCCGAGTTGTCGATGAAGTCGGTATTGAGCCTGCCCCCGGCGAGCGCGAACTCGACACGACCGAGCTGCGAGAAGCCGAGGTTGCCGCCTTCGCCGGCCACGCGGCAGCCGAGCTCGCGGCCGTCGACGCGCAAGGCATCGTTGGTGCGGTCGCCGACCGCGGCGTGGCTCTCGCTGCTGGCCTTGACGTAGGTCCCGATGCCGCCATTCCAGAGCAGATCGACCTTCAGCTTCAGGATCGCCCGGATCACGTCGTTCGGCGGCGCCGAGTCCGCGCCGATGCCGAGCAGCGCGCGCGCCTCCTTGGTCAGCTTGATCGCCTTGTCGGCGCGCGACCAGATGCCGCCGCCCGGCGACAGCACGGCCTTGTCGTAGTCCGCCCAGCTCGAGCGCGGCAGGTCGAACAGGCGCTGCCGCTCCTTGAAGCTGCGCGCGGCGTTCGGCGCCGGGTCGATGAAGATGTGCTGGTGGTTGAACGCGGCCAGCAGCTTCGCGCACTTCGAGCGCAGCAGGCCGTTGCCGAACACGTCACCCGACATGTCGCCGATGCCGACCACCGTGAACGGCTGCGTCTGCGTGTCGATGCCGAGCTCGCGGAAGTGGCGCTTCACGCACTCCCATGCGCCGCGCGAGGTGATCGCGATCTTCTTGTGGTCGTAGCCGGCCGAGCCGCCCGAGGCGAAGGCGTCGCCGAGCCAGAAGCCGTAGTCGGCCGAGATGCCGTTCGCGATGTCGGAAAAGGTCGCCGTGCCCTTGTCGGCGGCGACCACCAGGTACGGGTCGTCCTTGTCGCGCCGCACGAGCGAGGGCGGCGGCACGACCTTGCCGTCGACGATGTTGTCGGTCAGGTCGAGCAGGCTGCGGATGAAGTTCTGGTAGCAGGCCACGACCTCCTGCTGCGCCGCGTCGCGCGCCGCCGGCAGGCGCCGGCAGACGAAGCCGCCCTTCGCGCCGACCGGCACGATGACGGTGTTCTTGACGTTCTGCGCCTTCATGAGGCCGAGGACCTCGGTCCGGAAGTCCTCGTATCGGTCCGACCAGCGAAGGCCGCCGCGCGCGACGCGTCCCTTGCGCAGGTGCACGCCCTCGACGCGTGGCGAGTACATCCAGATCTCGAACATCGGCCGCGGCTCGGGCACGCCCGGAACCCGTGCCGAGTCGATCTTCAGCGACAGGTACTCCTTCGGCGCGCCGTCGGCACGCGGCTGGAAATAGTTGGTGCGCAGCGTCGCGTCGATCGCGGCGAGGAACGCGCGCAGGATGCGGTCCTCGTCCAGGCGCGCGACGGCCGCGAGGTCGGTGTCGAGCTCGCGCCGCAGGCGCGCGCACTGCGTCTCGCGGTTCTTGGGTGCAAGCCCGGGGTCGAACTGCGCGACGAACAGCCGCGCCAGGCGCTCCGCGGTGCGCGCGTTCTGGTTGAGCACGCTCTCCATGTATGGCTGGCTGAACGGGATGCCGGTCTGCAGCAGCCAGCGGCAGTAGGCGCGCAGCACCACCACCTCGCGCCAGGCGAGCCGGGCGCCGAGCACGAGGCGATTGAAGCCGTCGTTCTCGGCGCGCGACTGCCACAGCGCGGTGATCGCATCGCCGAGCCGGCCGCCGTCGGCCTCGAGGTCGATCGCGGTGCCGCCGGCCGACTCGAGCTCGAAGTCCTGGATCCAGCGCGGCGCGCTGCCGCCGGTGAGCGCGTACGGCCGCTCGCTGATGAGCCGCAGGCCGAGATTCTCGAGCGTCGGCAGCACGTCCGAAATCGCGCGCGGCTCGCGGTCCTGGTAGAGCTTCAGGTTCAGGCGCGAGCGCGGTGCGCCGGCGAGGCGATGCAGGCGCAGGTGCAGCCGCCCCGGCGCCGCGGCCAGCGCCTCGAGCGCGTCGAGGTCGGTCACGGCCTCGGCGGGTGGCGTGTCCTCTTGGTAGGCGATCGGCAGCGCACGGCCGTACTCGGTCAGGAGCCGCAGCGCGTGCGCCTCGTCGTGGCGCGCGAGCAGCGAGGACTTCAGGCCGTCGTGCCAGGTGAGCACCGCGGCCGCGATGCGCTTCTCGATCGCGCCCGGCTCGGGGATCGCGCCGCCGTCCGGCGTGCGCACGATCAGGTGGACTCGGGCCAGCGCCGACTCCGACAGCTGCACGCTGGACTCGATCGCGGTCGCCGCGTAGGCCTCGCGCACGATCGTCTCGATCTTGTGCCGGACCTCGGTGTTGTAGCGGTCGCGCGGCACGAACAGCAGGCAGGAGAAGAAGCGGTGGAAGGCGTCGCGGCGCACGAACAGCCGCACCTGCTGCCGGTCGTAGAGGTTGACGACGCCGCGCACGATCGGGATCAGGTCCTCGGTCGAGGCCTGGAACAGCTCGTCGCGCGGGTAGGTCTCGAGGACGTGCAGCACGGCCTTGCCGTCGTGGCTCTGCGGTGCGAGGCCGAAGTGCGCGATGACCTGCTGCACCTTGTGGCGCAGCACGGGGATCTCGCGCGGGCTGCGGCTGTAGGCGCTCGACGTCCACAGGCCGACGAAGCGGTGCTCGCCGTCCACGTTGCCCGCCGCATCGAAGCTCTTGACGCCGACGTAGTCGAGGTAGGTCGCTCGATGCACGGTGGCGACCGTGTTGGCCTTGGTGATGACGAGCAGCTGCTTGTCGCGCGCGTGCGCGCGCACCTCGCCGGTCAGCGTCACCGGGTGCGCAGGGTGCCCGGGCCGGTTGGCGCGCAGCAGGCCGAGGCCGGACTTCACGTCCGGCACCAGCCGGTCGGTCGAGCGGCCGCGCTCCAGGCGGTAGTAGCGCGTGCCGAGGAACGTGAAGTGGTTGTCGGCCATCCACTCGAGCAGCGCACGCGCCTCGAGGATCTCGGTGGAGGCGAGCGGCAGCGGCTCGGCGTCGAGCCCGGCGGCGAGGTCCTGGGCGCGGCGGCGCATGTCGGCCCAGTCGGCGACCGCGCAGCGCACATCGTCGAGCACGGCCTCGATCCGCTTGGCGAGCGCGCCGAGCTTCTCCGGGCTGGTCTCGCGGTCGACCTCGAGGAACTGCCAGGACTCGGCGTGCGCGCCGGCCGTGCCGGGCTCGGTGATCTGCTTGAGCCGGCCGCGCCCGTCGCGCTTGACCTCGATGACCGGGTGCACGATCAGGTGCACCGCGAGGCCCGCCTGGCTTGCCGCCACGCCGATCGAGTCCACGAGGAAAGGCATGTCGTCGCAGACGATCGCGACGACCGTGTGCGGCGAGGTGAATCCGTCGCGCTCGGTCACGGGATTGAAGACGCGCACCAGCGGCCGGCCGGCCGGGCGCGTCTGGCCGAGCGCGAGGTGCTGCAGCGCCGCTCCGGCGAGCAGCTTGGCGCCGCGCTCGCGCAACTCCTCCTCGGCGACGCCGCGGTAGTAGCGGCGCAGGAACGCATCGGTCGCCGGCTGCCCGACGCCGCTCGCGGCCGCCCGCGGGCGCGCGGCGCGCACGATGTCTTCGATGAGCCGCAGGCGGCTCGCTGGAACCTTGCCGAGCATGACTATCCCCTCAAGCTTCGGTTGACCGGCAGCTCCCGCTGCCGTTTCTTGTTGGCACCGGCCGCCATCGGCGCCAGCACGCGCGCCGGCCGCAGCATGCGCGCCCGGCGTTGCAGTTCATCGAGCAGCCGGTCGAGGCTCTGGCGGGTGCGCTGCGAGAGCCCGCGCAGCAGCGCCGCCTCGTAGGCGAGCGCCCAGGGCACGACCTCCTGGTAGACGGCGAGCCCGCGTGCGGTGAGGCGCAGCTGCGAGCGCCGACGGTCCGACTCCTCGATGCCGCGCTCCACGCGGCGGCTGCGCACCAGCGCCGCGACGCCGCGGCTGACCGCGACCTTGTCCATGGCCGTGCGCTCGGCGACCTGGGCCGACGACAGTCCCGGGCTGCGGGCGAGCACCGCGACGATGCGCCACTCCGGGATCGACAGCTCGAAGCGTTCGGCGTACGCGGTCGCGATCGCGCTGCTCATCGTGTTCGCGAGCACCGACAGGCGGTAGGGCAGGAAGCGCTCGAGCTCGAGGCTGCGCGGCGGTTCGGCGGCGGACGCTGGGGTCGCGGGCTTCACGATTGGTTGCAAGTGTAACCAAAGCCGGACGCCCCGGCCGAATCAGGCCTGATGCGGACGCGCCAGGTAGTCGTGCGATTGCATCTCGGTGAGCCGGCTCGCGGTGCGCCGGAATTCGAACTGCAGGCGCTCGCCATGATACAGCGCCTCGGGGGCGGCCGCTGCCGACACCAGCAGCTTCACGCCGCGCTCGTAGAACTCGTCGACGAGCGCGATGAAGCGCCGCGCGGCGTCGTCGTCGCCGGCGCCGAGCTCGGGGACGTTGGCGAGCGCCACGGTGTGGTACTGGCGCGCGATCTCGATGTAGTCCTCGGTGCTGCGCGGACCCTCGCACAGGTCCGCGAACTCGAACCACACGGCCCCTTCGGCGCGGCGCCGGTAGCGGATCGGCCGGCCGAGGATCTCGAGCGCGCCGGGCCCGCTGCCGGGCTCGCCGACGATGGCCGCGAAGCGCTGGCCGAGCAGCGCGTCGGCGTCGTCGGCGGCGGTGCTCAGGTAGAGCGGCGCGCGCTGCAGCTGCCTGAGGCGGTAGTCGGTGCCGCAGTCGACCTCGACCACGGCGCACGCGCGCTCGAGCAGCGCGATCGCCGGCAGGAATCGACTGCGCTGCAGGCCATCGCGGTACAGGCCGGCCGGCGCGACGTTCGAGGTGAACACGAGCGTGACACCGCGCCCGACGAGCCCGCCGAACAGGCCGCCGAGGATCATCGCGTCGGCGATGTCGCTGACGAAGAGCTCGTCGAAGCACAGCACGCGGATCTCGCCGGCGACGTCGGCGGCGATGCGCTCGAGCGGATCGGCGGCGCCCTCGACGCGCAGCGCCTCGAGGCGTGCGTGCACCTCGTGCATGAAGCGATGGAAGTGGACGCGTCGCGTCGCGACCGACAGCGAACCCGCGAATACGTCGAGCAACAGCGTCTTGCCGCGACCGACACCGCCCCACAGGTAGATGCCGGGCACCGCTCGCCGCGCCGGCGCGCGCCGCAGCGCCACGCGCAGCCGCCACCACAGCCGCCGCTCGCGGCGCTCGGCGCGCGCCAGCCGGCCGCGCAGCTGCTCGAGGTGCGCGATGGCCGCGCGCTGCGCGGCATCGGCGCTGTAGCCGTGGCGCTGGAACTCTCGACGGTACGGTTCGGGAAGGCTCACGGAATCGTCGGCGGCGCGCGCCGCATGGCGCGCGCTCGGATCACGGCGGGCGCGTGCTCGCGAGGCTCGGCCGCTCGCGCGCCGCCTCCCAGAACGCGCGCACCGCCGGCCCGGCCGCGCCCTGCGCGAGTTCCGGCAGTCGAAATTCCAGGTAGCCAAGTGCCACCGCGAGCGAGATCTGCCCGAGGTCGAACGGGGCGTCGGCCGGTCGCACCTCGCTGGCCATCGCCGCGACGCTGCGGCGGATGGCCTCCTCCGCGCGCGCCACCGCCTCCGGCGAGCGCTGCGCCTCGGGCCGCCGCCGCTCGAGCACGATGCTGACGGCGGCATCGAGGACGCCATCGGCCAGTGCCTGCTGGCGCAGCACCTTGAACCGCTTCGGGCCCTCGCGCGGCAGCAGCGGACTCGCCGGCACCAGCGAGTCGAGGTACTCGCAGATGACCGGGCTGTCGTACAGCGCCGTGCCGTCAGCGAGCGTCAGGGCCGGCACCTTGCCGAGCGGGTTCGCCGCCGACACGGCCGCCGGGTCGGGCCAGGGGTTCGCCGGCACGAGCTCGATGCGGTCGGCCAGCCCCTTCTCGAGGGCGACCACGCGCACCTTGCGCACGTAAGGCGACGTCGGCGAAAAGAACAGCTTCATCGCGCACTCCCCCTCGCGGCGGGCGGCCGGCTCGAGGGCCGCTCCGGGCGCGATCATGCCTGCCGCGGCGCGGCGCCGTCCAACGGGTGCCCTCAGCCGGGCAACGGCACCGGCGTCTGCAGGTCGATCCCGGCGAGCTCGAAGCCGCGGCGGAAGTCGCGCACGTGGCGCGCCATCCACGTGCGCGCACCGGCCTCGTCGCCGGTCTCGATCGCCGCGAGGATGTGGCCCTGCGCGGCCGAAATGCGCGCGCGCGCGGGCGCCGCGCGGTCGATGACGACCTTGAGCGCGGCCTCGAGCAGCAGCAGCAGCGGCTCCTGCATGAGCGGCAGCACGCGGTTGCCCGACGCCTCGGCGACCGCACGGAAGAACTCGGCGACCCCGGCGACCGCGTCGTCCGCGGAGGCGTGGCGCGCGGCGTAGCCGGCGACGGCGCGGCGGATGCGCTCGAGCGCGTCGGCCGAGCGCTCGCGGGCCGCGGCCTCGGCCGCCGGCGGCTCGAGGACCTCCAGCATCGACCACACCTCGCGCACGGTCACGTCGTGCAGCGCGAGCGCGTGGCGGACGCGCCCCGCGACCTGGCCGGTCGCCGGCCGCGCGACCACCATGCGCTTGGTGCCGCGGCGGCGCGCGACCAGGTCGGCGCTTTCGAGCTCGCGCAGCGCCTCGCGGATCGTCGAGCGGTTCACGGCGAACTGCTGCGCCAGCTCGAGCTCCGAGGGCAGGGCGTCGCCGTCGCGCAGCGTGCGATCGAGGATGCGCGCGGCGATCGCGCTCGCGACCCGCCGGTAGCCCGGCTCGAAGCGCAGCGGGTCGAAGGACATGCTCACACGCCCTCCACGAGCTCGCGGCCGATCAGCATGCGGCGGATCTCCTGCGTGCCGGCGCCGATGTCGTAGAGCTTTGCATCGCGCAGCAGTCGGCCGGCCGGGTAGTCGTTCGTGTAGCCGTTGCCGCCGAGCGCCTGGATCGCCTGCAGCGCGACCTCGACGGCACGGTCGGAGGCGTTCAGCAGGCACGAGGCGGCGGCGCGGCGCGTCTTGCGGCCCGCGTCGCAGGCGCGCGCGACGGCGTACACGTAGGCGCGGCTCGAGTGCAGCGCCGTGTACATGTCGGCGACCTTGCCTTGCATGAGCTCGAAGCTGCCGATCGGCCGGCCGAACTGGTGCCGTTCGCGCACGTACGGCAGCACCACGTCGAGCGCCGCGGACATCAGGCCGAGCGGACCGCCGGCGATCACGACGCGCTCGTAGTCGAGGCCGTTCATCAGGACCGCGACGCCGCCGTTCTGCTGGCCGAGCAGGTTCGCCGCCGGGATCCGGCAGTTCTCGAACACGAGTTCGCCGGTCGAGGATCCGCGCATGCCGAGCTTGTCGAGCTTCTGCGCGACGCTGAACCCCGGCGTGCCGCGCTCGACGACGAAGGTCGTGATGCCGCGCGAACCGGCCTCCGGCAGCGTCTTCGCGTACAGCACCACGAGGTCGGCGTCCGGACCGTTCGTGATCCACATCTTGCGGCCGTTCAGCACATACTCGTTGCCGACGCGCTCTGCGCGCAGCCGCATGCCGACGACGTCGGAGCCGGCCTCGGGCTCGGACATCGCGAGCGAGCCGACGTGCTCGCCGGAGACGAGCTTCGGCAGGAAGCGCCGCAGCTGATCCTCGCTGCCGTTCAGGCGCAGCTGGTTGACGCACAGGTTCGAATGCGCGACGTAGCTGAGTCCGACCGCACCCGAGGCGCGCGAGATCTCCTCCATCGCGATGACGTGCGCGAGGTAGCCGAGCGCGGCGCCGCCATAGACCTCCGGAACCGTGATGCCGAGCAGCCCCTGCGCGCCGAGCTCGGGCCACAGGTCGCGCGGGAACGTGTCGCTGCGGTCGATCTCGGCGGCGCGCGGTGCGATCCTGTCGGTCGCGAAACGCCTGACCGCCTCGCGGAGCGCCGCCATGTCCTCGTCGAGATCCTCGAACTCGGCCCGGTCCGCCACCGTCATGGTTGGCATCCTTCCCGCGCTTGGATAGTATGATTGTCCGACAATTATGGGCCCGAGGGCAACATGAGCCGCCTGACGAGCCAAATTGACGCGAAAAGTGCCGATTTTGCCGCCAACTCCGCGGCAATGGCGTCGATCGTGTCTGACCTGAGAACGACGCTGGAGACCGTGGCCGCGGGCGGATCCGACCGGGCCGTGGCCAAGCACCGCGCGCGCGGGCGCCTGCTCGCGCGCGAGCGGATCGATCTGCTGCTGGACCCGGGGGCGCCGTTCCTCGAGCTCTCGGCGCTCGCGGCGCATGGCCTTTACGGCGGCGAGGTGCCGGGCGCCGGCATCGTGACCGGCGTCGGCCGAGTCTCCGGCCGCGAATGCGTGATCGTCGCGAACGACCCGACGGTCAAGGGCGGCACCTACTACCCGCTGACGGTCAAGAAGCACCTGCGCGCGCAGGAGATCGCCCGCGAGAACCGCCTGCCGTGCGTGTACCTGGTCGAGAGCGGCGGCGCGTTCCTGCCGGCACAGGACGAGGTGTTCCCGGACCGCGATCACTTCGGCCGCATCTTTTACAACCAGGCGACGCTGTCCGCCGCCGGCATCGCGCAGCTGTCGGTCGTGCACGGCTCCTGCACCGCCGGCGGCGCGTACGTGCCGGCGATGTCCGACGAGAATGTCATCGTCCGCAACCAGGGCCAGGTGTTCCTCGGCGGCCCGCCGCTCGTGAAGGCCGCGACCGGCGAGATCATCGACGCCGAGACGCTCGGCGGCGCCGACGTGCACTGCCGGGAGTCGGGCGTGTGCGACCACTACGCCCAGAACGACGCGCACGCGCTCGCGATCGCGCGACGCATCGTCGGCCGGCTGAAGCCGGCACCGGATCGCGGTCCGCCGGCCGCGCCGCGCGAGCCTGAGTTCGACCCTGCGGAGCTGTATGGCGTCGTGCCGACGAACCTGCGCAAGCCCTACGACGTGCGCGAGATCATCGCGCGCGTCGTCGACGGCTCGGAATTCGACGAGTTCAAGCAGCTGTACGGCTCGACGCTGGTCACCGGCTTCGCGCACGTCGGCGGCTATCCGGCGGGCATCGTCGCGAACAACGGCATCCTGTTCTCCGAGAGCGCGCTGAAGGGCGCGCACTTCATCGAGCTGTGCGCGCGCGAGCACATACCGCTCGTCTTCCTGCAGAACATCACCGGCTTCATGGTCGGGCGACGCGCCGAGGCGGGCGGCATCGCCCGCGACGGCGCGAAGATGGTCGCCGCGGTCGCCGCGGCGCAGGTGCCGAAGCTGACGCTGGTCATCGGCGGCAGCTACGGTGCCGGCAACTACGCGATGTGCGGCCGTGCCTACGGCCCGCGCCTGCTGCTGCAGTGGCCGAACGCCCGGACCTCGGTCATGGGCGGCGAGCAGGCGGCGATGGTGCTCGCGACCATCCGCCGCGACCAGCTGCGCGCCGAGGGCCGCGACTGGAGCGAGGCCGAGGAGGCGGCGTTCACCGACCCGATCCGGCGGCAGTACGAGGCCCAGGGCCACCCGTACTACGCGAGCGCCCGGTTGTGGGACGACGGCGTCATCGATCCCGTCGATACGCGGCGGGTGCTCGCACTGGCGCTCGCCATGGTGCGCAACGCGCCGATCGCGGACACCCGCTTCGGCATCTTCAGGATGTAGCGATGGCCTCACCGATCCTCGAGACGGAACCGTCCCCCGGCGTCGTACAGCTGACGCTGAACCGCCCGGCGCAGCGCAACGCGCTCGACGCCGCGCTGATCGCCGCGCTCGGCGCCGCGCTGCACGCCGCCGCCGCCCGCGATGCGACGCGCACGATCCTGCTCGCGGCCGCCGGTACCAGCTTCTGCGCCGGCGCGGACTTGAATGCGATGCGCGCGCTCGGCCGGGGGCCGCGCGCCGACAACCTCGCCGACGCCGGCCACCTCGTCGCGCTGTTGCGCGCCGTGCGTGACTCGCCGAAGCCGGTGATCGCGTGCGTGCAGGGGCCGGCCTTCGGCGGCGGCCTCGGCCTGGTCGCCGCCTGCGATCTCGCGCTGGCCTCGACCGAGGCGCGCTTCCGGCTGCCGGAGGTGACGCTCGGGCTCGTGCCGGCCGTGATCTCGCCGTACGTCGTCGAGGCGATCGGCCTGCGCCAGGCGCGCCGCTACTGCCTGACCGCGGAGCCGATCGACGCCGCGCGGGCGCTCGCGCTCGGCCTCGTGCACGAAGTCACTGCGCCCGCCGAGCTCCTGCCGCGCGCGCTGGCCCTCGCCGCGGACCTCTCGGCGGCCGGACCGGCTGCACTCGCGCTCGCGAAGGCGCTGCTCGCCGAGGTCGGTCACGCCGCGCCGACCGCGGCGCTCGGCGCACGCACGGCCGAGATCCTCGCGCACGTGCGCAGCGGCGCGGAAGCCCAGGAAGGGCTGAGCGCGGCGCTCGAGCGCCGTGCGCCGGCCTGGAAGCGCTGATGTTCCGGCGGCTCCTGATCGCGAACCGCGGCGAGATCGCCTGCCGCGTGATCCGCACCGCGCGCCGGCTCGGCATCCACACGATCGCCGTCTACTCCGACGCCGATGCCGGCGCCCGCCACGTGCGGCTCGCCGACGAGGCCTGGTACCTCGGCGCCGCCCCGCCGCGCGACAGCTACCTCGCGATCGACAAGGTGCTGGAGGCCGCCCGGCGCTCGGGCGCCGAGGCCATCCATCCCGGCTACGGCTTCCTGTCGGAGCGCGCGGAGTTCCCGGCCGCCTGCGAGCGGGCCGGGATCCGCTTCGTCGGGCCGCCGGCGCGTGCGATGGAGGCGATGGGCTCGAAGAGCGCCGCCAAGGAGGCGATGCGCCGTGCCGGCGTGCCGGTGCTGCCGGGCTACCACGGCGAGGACCAGTCGCTTGCGCGGCTCGAGGCCGAGGCGCAGGCGGTGGGTTTCCCGCTGATCATCAAGCCGAGCGGCGGCGGCGGCGGCAAGGGCATGCAGATCGTGAACGCGCCGGCGGAGCTCGGCGAGGCACTGGCGAGCGCGCGGCGAGTCGCCGAGAGCGCGTTCGCCGACCCGCGGCTGCTGCTCGAGCGCTACCTGCCGGCGCCGCGCCACGTCGAGGTGCAGGTGCTGTGCGATGCGCAGGGCAAGGTCCTGCACCTGCACACGCGCGACTGCTCGCTGCAGCGGCGCCACCAGAAGCTGATCGAGGAGGCGCCGGCCCCGGCGATCCCGGCGGACGTGCGGGCGCGTCTGCACGCGGCGGGCGTCGCGGTCGCGCGCGCGGTCGGCTACGTGAATGCGGGCACGATCGAGTTCCTGTACGCCGACGGCGAGTTCTGGTTCATGGAGATGAACACGCGGCTGCAGGTCGAGCACTGCGTGACCGAGGAGGTGTTCGGCCTCGACCTGGTCGAATGGCAGCTGCGGATCGCGAGCGGCGAGCCGCTGCCCTTCGAGCAGGCCGCGCTCGAGCCACGCGGCCACGCGATCGAGGCGCGGGTCTGCGCCGAGGATCCGGTGCACGGCTTCGTGCCGAGCGCGGGACCGCTCGCGCTGCTGCGCTGGCCGGAGCACGTCAGCGGCGTGCGCGTCGACGCCGGCTTCGAGTCGGGTGACGAGGTCCCGAGCCACTACGACTCGCTGCTCGGCAAGGTCATTGGCCGCGGCGCCGACCGCGAGGCGGCGCTCGGGGCGCTTGCGCACGGGCTCGACGCGCTGCGCGTCGTCGGCGTCGCGACCAACGCCGCGTGGCTCAGGCGGGCGCTCGAGGTGCCCGAGTTCCGCGAAGGCCGGCCGAGCACGGCCTTCGCCGCCCGGCACGGGCAGGCGCTCGCCGCACCGGTTACGCCAAGCGACGAGGAACTCGCGGTCGGCGCGCTCGCCGTCGTCGGCATCGACGCCGCGCCGCCACCGCCGAACCCGTCGCCGTGGGACGCGCGCGACGCGTTTCGCGTCGCGCTGCCGGCGGCGCAGTCCTGGCGCCTCAAGGCCGGCGCCGCCGAGGTGCCGGTCGAGGTCGTCCACGAGCGCGGCTTCTGGCGCGTCCGTGCGCCCGGCTTCGAGCACCTGTTCGGCTGCCGCTTCCTGCCGGATGGCCTCGAGGTCGCGAGCGCCGGCTGGCGGCGCCGCTTCGACGTGGTCCGTGCCGGCGAGCGGCTGTTCCTGTGGCGCGGTGCCGAGCGCATCGATCTGGTGGTCGTCGACCCGCGCCACGTCGAGGCGCTCGAGACGAGCGCCGCGGGCGCGCTGACCGCGACCTTGCCGGGCACCGTTGTCGCGGTGCCGGTCGCGGTCGGCGAGCACGTGGGTGCCGGGGCCACGCTGATGGTGCTCGAGGCCATGAAGATGGAGCACGCCGTCGTCGCGCCGCGCGCGGGCGAGGTCCTGAAGCTGCACTTTCGCAAGGGCGATCGCGTCGCGGAGGGCGCGGTGCTCGTCGAACTCAGCGAGGAGTTAGAGCCCGCCGCCGGCGCACCGGCGGGTTGACGGCGCCGTGCCGGCCATTCCGCGCGTCGACGTGGGCCCGCTGTTCGGGCCGCCGTCCGCGACTCGCGCGGCGGTGGACGCGGCGATCCTGTCCGCGGCCGCGGCACCCGGCTTCGTGACGGTCGAGGGCGTGCCCGCGGCGCTCGGCGTCGGCCGGGACGAACGGGCGGTGCTGCTGCGGCTGTTCGCGCTGCCTGCCGAGGCGATCCGGCCGCTGTGGCGCCAGAAGTTCGCGCCCTCGCACCCGAACCGCTACCGCGGCTGGTTCCCGCTGCAGCCGGGCAACCTGACCAGCAAGGAGGGCGTCGACCTCGGCCCCGACGTCGCCCACGGGCCGGCCGTTTGCGACCCGCGCGACCCGCTGCGCGAGCCGACGCCCTTGCCCCCGCCGGCGGCGCTGCCCGGCTGGCACGAGGCGGCCGCGCGCTACTACCTCGGCGTCGAGCGCGTGTGCCACGCGCTCATGGCGGCGCTCGCCCGCGGCCTCGGGCTCGACGAGCGCTACTTCGACGGCGCCTTCGAGCGCGGGCTCTCGACGCTGCGGCTGCTGCGCTACCCGGTGCGCGAGGATCTGGATGCGCTCGAGGGACTCGCGGACGCCGTCTGGCGCGCGCCGGACGGCGGGCTGCGCTACGTGATGGGCGCGCCGCACGTCGACTCGGGCTTCCTGACGGTGGTCGCGCAGGACGGCGTCGGCGGCCTCGAGGCGCGCGGCCGCGACGGCGCGTGGGTGCCCGTGCCGCCCGATGCCGGCGCGTTCGCCGTGAACTTCGGCCGCGTGCTCGAGCGCTGGTCGAACGGCCGGATCCGCGCCACCGAGCACCGCGTGGTCGGCGCCGGCGAGGAGCGGTTCTCGGTCGCCTATTTCCACGAGGCGCGCGCCGACGCGGTGATCGCTCCGCTGCCGATCGACCCGCCGGATGCCTTTGCGCCATTCGTGTTCGGCGACTACCTGTGGTCGACGATCACGCAGTACGTCGAGTTCCGCGGCATGGAAGCGATCCGCCGCCCGACCGGCGGGTCGTGACGGGCTGCGTCGCGTGTTAGGCTTCGCCGCCCGCGCAGGAGACTCCACCAATGCGAAGACTGATCAGCTCGGGCTCCACCTTCGAGCGCGACGCGGCCTACTCGCGCGCGGTCGTCGACGGCGACTGGATCTTCGTCGCCGGCACGACCGGTTTCGACTATTCCACGATGAGGATCAAGGACGGCATCGTCGCGCAGGCCGAGCAGTGCTTTCGGAACATCGAGGCCGCGCTCAAGCAGGCCGACGCGACGCTCGACGACGTGGTGCGCGTGCACTACATCGTGCCGGTTGCGAGCGAGTTCGAGGCGTGCTGGCCCGTCCTGCGCAAGTACCTTGGTGAGGCGCGGCCGGCGGCGACGATGATCCAGGCGGGACTTCTCGAGCCGCGCATGCGGATCGAGATCGAGGTCACCGCACGGCGGCGCGCGCCTGGCTGAGACCGCCGCGGCGGGCGCCGCGCCCGCCGCTCGTATGCGGCGCGCGCGGGCTCCTACAGGTTGGGGTAGTTCGGCCCCGAGCCGCCTTCCGGCGTCGTCCAGGTAATGATCCCGTAGGGATCCTTGATGTCGCAGGCCTTGCAGTGCACGCAGTTGGCGGCGTTGATCTGCAGCTTCCTGCCGCCTTTGCCGTCATCGATCATCTCGTAGACGCTCGCCGGGCAGAAGTTCTCGCACGGATTGCCGAACTCGGTGCGGCACTTGGTCGCGCAGATGCTCGTGTCGCTGACCTTGAGGTGCGCCGGCTGCGCCTCGTCGTGCGTCGTGCTCGCGAAGTAGACGGCGGCGAGCCGGTCGCGCGGCTTCAGCTCGCGCTCCGGCTGCCAGTGGCGGTCCGGCGAGACGTAGGCGTCGAGGTGCCTGAGCTGTGCGAAGTCCGCCTTGTTCCTAAGCGTCCACGGCGTGCGGCCGGCCGTGACCGTCTCGAGGCCGGCGTTCGCGAGGCCGAACCACAGCCCCTTCTTGAACGCCGGCTTGAAGTTGCGGACCTTGCGGAGCTCCTGGCCGCCGGGTGATGCGCGCCAGCGCGCGTCGAAGCCGGCGGTCCCGCCGGTCTCGACCAGATGCTCCGCGGCCAGCGTCCCGGAGCGGATCGCCTGGTGCACGCCCTTGATCTTCGGCAGATTCACGATTCCGCCGGAGTCGCCGGCCAGCAGCGCGCCCGGCATCTCGAGCTTCGGCAGCGACTGCCAGCCGCCGGCCGCGATCGTGCGCGCGCCGTAGGTCAGCAGTTCGCCGCCCTCGAGCAGCGGCTTCACCGACGGGTGGTTCTTGAACTGCTGGAAGGCCTCGAAGGGCTTGAGGCGCGGGTCCTGGTAGTCGAGGCCGACGACGTAGCCGACGTACACGCGGTTCTGGTCGAGGTGGTAGAGGAAGCTGCCGCCGTAGGTGCGGGTGTCGAGCGGCCAGCCGACCGTGTGCTGGATCAGGCCGGGTTCGACGCGGCCGTCCGGGAGCTGCCACAGCTCCTTGATGCCGAGGCCGTAGGTCTGCGGGTCCGAGTCGGCGTCGAGGCGGTACTTCGCGATCAGCGTCTTGGTCACGCTGCCGCGCGCGCCTTCGGCGAACACGGTGGTCTTCGCGCGCACCTCGGGGCCCGGCGCGAAGTTGGGGCCCGGCTCGCCGTTCTTGTCGATGCCCATGTCGCCGATCTGCACGCCCGCCACCGCTCCCGCGTCGTCGAACAGCGCCTTCGCGGCCGCGAAGCCGGCGAACAGGTCGACGCCGAGCGCCTCGGCCTGCTGCGCGAGGTACGGCGTCAGCAGGCCGAGCGAGATGATGAAGTTGCCGTCGTTGTGCATCTGCGGCGGGGTCAGGAACCTGATCGAGCGCTTCTCGGTCAGGAACCGGAACTCATCGCGCTTCGCCGGCACGCAGATCGCGGGCGGGGTCTTGCGCCAGTCCGGGAGCAGCGCATCGAGCGGGCCCGGCTCCATGACGCAGCCCGAGAGCGAATGCGCGCCGACGGCCGCGCCTTTCTCGAGCACACACACGTTGAGGTCCGGCTTCAGCTGCTTGAGGCGGATCGCGCACGACAGCCCGGCCGGCCCGCCGCCGACGACGAGGACGTCGTACTCCATCTGGTCGCGTTCGATTGCGGTGTCGCTCATGGCGCGGGACTCACGGTCGCGGGAAAGCGGTTCGGTCGCTCGGGCTCACTCGAAGCGTGCGCCCTTCAGCGCCGGCAGCGCCTCGATCGCCGGGCGGAGCTTGCCGAGGTCGGCAACCACCACGAGCGTCGCCGCCGACGTGTCGAGGTAGTGCGCGGCCGCCGAGCGCAGCTCGTCCTGCGTGACGCCATAGACGTGCTGCACGTACTGGGTCAGGTACTCGTCGGGGAGCCCCTGCAGGTCGATGAACGCCAGCTGCGCCAGGATGCCGCCGCGGCTCGAGGCGCCGATCACGAAGGCACCGGCGCGGAAGTTCTGGATCGACCTGAGCTCGTCGGCCGGCGGCGGCTCGGTGCGCAGGCGATCGATCTCCTTGAAGATCTCGGCGAGCGCCGGGGCCGTGTCCGGTGCGTTGACGTCGGTCGCGACCGTCCACAGCGCCACGCCGTCGGCGAGTGGCGTGATTCGGCTCGCGGCGCCGTAGGTCCAGCCCTTGTCCTCGCGGATGTTGCGGTCGAGGCGCGACAGCAGCCCGCCGCCCAGCATCGCGTTCGCGACCGACAGGCCGATGAAGCCCGGCGTCGCCGGCCCTGGCACCGGGACGCCGAGCAGGATCGTCGACTGCGCCGCGCCCGGGCGGTCGATCAGCTTGACGACGCGGGTCCGCGATCCGGTCGGCGGGTGCGGGGCCGGCGCGGTGCCGGCCGCCCAGTCGCCGAACGCGGCGCGCAGCGCCCGCTCGACCGCCGCGGCGTCGAACTGGCCGCTGACGAAGAGGTGCGCGCGCGCGGCGCTGAACTCGCGGTCGACGAACGCATGGACGTCGCGGATGTCGATCGCGGCGATTTCGGCCTCGGTCGGCTGCTCGTGGCCGTAGGGGTGATCGCCCCACATCAGGTGCGCGAAGGCCTCGTGCGCCAGCGTCTGCGGACGCGAGCGCGCGACCGCGACCTGGCGCGCGAGGTCGGTCTTGAGCCGCGGCAGCTCCGCGGCCGGCAGCCGCGGACGGCGCACGACGTCGGCCAGCAGCCCGATCGCGTCGGCGGCTCGGTCGCTCAGCACGTCGAGCCCGAACGTCGTCTGGTCGAGGGCCGGGTTGATCTCGAGCGCGCCGCCCATGTCGGCGGCGTACTGCGCGAGCGCCTCGGCGTCGCGCGTGCCGGCGCCTTCCTTCAGCAGCTCGGCCGTGATGTTCAGGAGCCCGCGATGCGCACCCTCGGCGGTGTTCGCGGTGCGCACGGCGAGCAGCAGCGCGGTCTTGGGCAGCGTGCCGAAGGGGACGAGCGTGACCTTCATGCCGTTCGCGAGCGTGAAGTCGCGCTTCGTCGGCAGCGTGAACGGCCGCATCGGCCCGACGGCGGGCGGGTGCTCGCGCGGCGGCGGCGGCACCGGCCGCGTCGGGGCCGGCGCGCAGGCGGCCGCGAGCAGCAGGGCCGCGGCGACTGAGGCAGTCGCGATGCGCGGGCTCATGGCTTGCCTCCGGTCGCGGCGCGGCCCGCCGCGAGCGACAGCCGCGTGCGGTTCGTGGGCACGAGGTAGCGCTGCGCCGTCGCGCGCAGCGCTTCCGGAGTGACCTTGCGGAATTCCGACTCGAGCCGGTTGATCCGCGCCGGGTCGTCGTCGAAGAGCGCGAAGCACGCGAGGAGCTCCGCGAGCCCGAAGCGGGTCGGGCTGCCGGCCACGTCGTACAGCTGCGAGCGGATCTTCGTGATCGCGCGCTCGAGCTCGGCGGCGCCGACCGGCGTCGACTGCAGCCGGCCGATGACCTCGTCGAGGTCGGCGACGATGCGCTCGTCGGCCGTGCCCGGGTCGTGGATCAGCGAGGCCGCCCACAGCGTCGGGCCTTCGTAGTCGAACATGTTGCCGATCAGGTTGATGCCGCCCTCGACGCCGTCCGCGTAGCCCCGCTCCTTGACCAGCCGCTGCCACAGCCGGCTGTCGTCGCCCTGCAGCAGGATCTGGTCGATGAGCCCGAACGCGTACCACTCCGGCGTGTTGCGATCCGGCACGTGGTAGCCGAAGGCCAGCGCCGGCCGCGGCGCGAGCGGGTCGGTCGAGGTCGTCAGCCGCTCCTCGTGCTGCGGCGGCTCGCTGATGTCCGGACGCTTCGGTTCCGGGCGGGTCGGCAGCGCCCCGAAGAAGCGCTCGATCGCGGCGCGCGTCGTGGCGGGGTCGAAATCACCGGCGACCACCAGCACCGCGTTCGAAGGCACGTAATAGGTGTCGTAGAAGCTGCGGACGTCGGCGAGCGTCGCGGCATCGATGTCGGCGAGCTCGCCGTAGAAGTTGTGCGCGTTGTACCAGTTCTCGTTCGCCTTCTGCGGCAGGTCGAGCCACGGGAAGCCGCCATACGGGCGGTTCAGCACGTTGACCCGGACCTCGTTCTTCACGACGTCCTTCTGGTTCTGCAGGCTCGACTCGCTGAGCGCGAGCCCGCGCATGCGCTCGGCCTCGACCCACAGGACCGCCTCGGTCACGTTGCTCGGCACCACCTGGTAGTAATTGGTGTAGTCGAAGCGCGTCGAGCCGTTGCTGATGCCGCCGTTGCCGTTCACGAGCTTGTCGGCCTCGCCCCGGTCGAGGTTCTTCGACTCCTGGAACATCAGGTGCTCGAACAGGTGCGCGAAGCCGGTGCGGTTGCGTGGCTCGGTGCGAAAGCCGATGTGGTAGTAGACGGCCACCGTCGTCGTCGGCACCGCGGCGTCCTGCGACAGCACGACGCGCAGGCCGTTCGCCAGCCGGTAGTACTCGACCGGCACGTTCAGCTGCGGGGCCGCCGCGAGGGCGCCGGTCGCGAACGTGGCAGCGCAGGCGAGGAGCGCGGCGCGCACGCGCGCGGCGTGGGACGGATGTGGCATGCGGGAGGGGTCCGGGGCTTGGGCGACGGATTATGGCGTCAGCAGCGTCCGCGCTCAAACGGCCGGCGACGGCGCGGGTCGGGCCATTCGCGCGCCGGCCACTCGCGCCCGGCGACCCGCCGTCCTACCGCGGCTGCATGCGGATCGCGCCATCGAGGCGGATCGTCTCGCCATTCAGCATCGGGTTGGCGGCGATCGCGAGCACGAGCTCCGCGAACTCCGCGGGCCGGCCGAGCCGCGACGGAAACGGTACCTGCGCGCCGAGCGAGGCCTGCAGCTCCGGCGTCATGCCCGCCACCATCGGGGTCTCGAAGATGCCGGGCGCAATCGCCATGACGCGGATCCCGAAGCGCGCGAGCTCGCGCGCCATCGGCAGGACGAGGCCGATGACGCCGGCCTTGCTCGCGGAGTAGGCGATCTGGCCGATCTGGCCTTCGTAGGCGGCGACCGAGGCGGTGTGGATCAGGAGCCCGCGCTCGCCGTCGGCGTTCGGCGCGTTGTGCTGCATGAGCGCCGCGGCCGCCTTGTCGACGTGCACGGTGCCCGTCAGGTTGATCGCGATGACCTTCGCGAAGAAGGCACCCGCCATCGGCCCGTCCTTGCCGAGCAGCTTGCCGGCGCCGACGATGCCCGCGCAGTTGACCGCGAGGTTGAGTCCGCCGGCAAACGCGTGCGCGGCGCCGACCGCCTGGCTGACGCCGGCCTCGTCGGTCACGTCACAGCGGATGAATCGTGCCGCTGCGCCAAGCTCATTCGCCGCGGCGGTGCCGGCCTCGTCCTGCACGTCCAGCATCGCGACGCGCCCGCCGGCTGCGACGATGCGGCGCGCGACCGCGAGGCCGAGGCCGGAGGCCCCGCCCGTGACGAGGGCCTTGAGCTGCGAGGCTTGCATCGCGCGATTGTCGCGCGATGCGGGGGGCGGTGGCTACCGGCGCCTAGAGGCGCAAGCCGCCGTCGACCGCGAGCGTGCGGCCGGTGAAGAAGTCGTTCTCGACGATGAACACGGCGGTCTTGGCGATCTCGGCCGGCTGGCCGAGGCGCTTCAGCGGCACGGGCGCCGTGACCTTCGCGAGCGTCTCGGGCGTCATGCTCGCGAGGATATCGGTCGCGCAGAAGCCCGGGGCGATCGCGCCGATGCGGATGCCGTAGCGCGCGAGCTCCTTCGCCCAGACGGTCGCCATCGACGCGACGCCCGCCTTCGCGGCCGAGTAATTCGTCTGGCCGAGGTTGCCGTCCTTCGAGATCGACGAGATGTTGATGATGACCCCGCCCCGGCCGAGCTGGACCATGCGCTCGGCCGCCTCGCGGCCGCACAGGAAGACGCCGGTGAGGTTCACGCCGATGACCGCGTTCCACTGGTCGAGGCCCATCTTGCCGACGACCTTGCCGTCCTTGACCTTGATCAGCAGGCCATCCTTGACGATGCCGGCGTTGTTGATCAGCACGTCGAGCCCGCCGAAGTCGCGGACGATCGCGTCCATCGTCGCGGTGACGGCCCGCTCGTCGGTCACGTTGCAGGTGTAGGCGCGCGCGGTGACGCCGTGCTCGGCGCACAGCTGGCGCGACTCCTCGAGGTCGGCGGCGTTGAGGTCGATGAGCGCGACGTTGCCGCCGCGCTGGGCGAACTCGAGGGCCATGGCGCGGCCGAGGCCGCGGCCGCCGCCGGTGATCGCGATCGTTCTGCCTTGGATCTGCATCGTGCGCGTCCGTTTAGGGCGTCGCCGGGCGTGCCATTCGTTCAGGCATTCCCGGCTGCGGCAGTGCGGAATCCACCGACGCAATCACCCAATAGATCAACATCTTAACGCTTCATGCGCCGCAGCAAAAGCGACGCAGTCGCGTATTTGATCGGCGCCACGCGGTGTGTTCTGAAGCGCCGATGCCAGGAACGTGCCGGGGTTCGCGGTCCGCGCGCCCTGCCTCAGACGAGCTCGATCGCGACCGCCGTCGCCTCGCCGCCGCCGATGCACAGCGTCGCAACGCCGCGCCGCCCGCCGCGCGCCTTGAGCGCGGCCGTGAGCGTCGTCAGGATCCTCGCGCCGGTCGCGCCGATCGGATGGCCGAGCGCGCAGGCGCCGCCGTTGACGTTGACCTTGGCCGGGTCGAGCTTGAGGTCGTGGATCGCGGCCATCGCGACCGCGGCGAAGGCCTCGTTGACCTCGTACAGGTCGACCTCGCCCGCCTTCCAGCCCGCCTTGGCCAGCACCTTCTCGAGCGCGCCGACCGGCGCCGTCGTGAACCATTCGGGCGCGTGCGCGTGGCTCGCGTAGGCGACGATGCGCGCGATGGGCTTCAGTCCCTTGGCGCTCGCGACCGAGGCGCGCGACAGCACGAGCGCCGCGGCGCCGTCCGAGATCGACGAGGAGGACGCGGCCGTGACCGTGCCGTCCTTGCGGAACGCCGGCTTCAGCTGCGGGATCTTCGCGATGTCGCAGGTGAACGGCGTCTCGTCCTTGTCGACGATCGTCTCGCCCTTGCGGCCCTTGACCGTGACCGCGCTGATCTCGCCGGCGAACGCGCCGCTCTCGACGGCCTTGAGGCTGCGCCGGACCGACTCGGCGGCGAAGGCGTCCATCTGCTCGCGCGTGAAGCCGTACTTCTGCGCGGTGTTCTCGGCGAAGCAACCCATCAGCTGCCCGTCCCACGGGCTCTGCAGGCCGTCGTAGAACATGTGGTCGATGATCTCGCCGTGCCCCATGCGGTAGCCGGTGCGCGCCTTCGGCAGCAGGTACGGCGCGTTGCTCATCGACTCGAGGCCGCCTGCGACCGCGAAGTCGATGTCGCCGGTCCTGAGGGCGTCGGCCGCCATCATCACGGCCTTCATGGCGGACCCGCACATCTTGTTCACGGTCGTCGCGGGCGTTGCGTTCGGGATGCCGGCGGCGATCGCCGCCTGGCGCGCTGGCGCCTGGCCGAGTCCGGCCGGCAGCACGCAGCCCATGATGACTTCCTGGACGGCCTCGGCCGACACGCCGGACGCCGCGAGGGCGCCTTTGATGGCTGCGCCGCCGAGCTGCGGCGCTGCGGCACCGACCAGAACGCCCTGGAACGCGCCGATCGGCGTGCGCTTCGCGGACAGGATGACGACGGATTCCGGTGCCATGGCGAACCCCCTCAGACGAATTGGCGGGTGAGTCTACGCCCGACGGTTTTTGCAGTGCAACGTGAGCTTCCCTGACAGGTGGGGGTGGGTCTCGGCCGGTGCAAGGGGCGGCAACCACTCGCCGATAACAGACTGATTGTCAATGGCTTATGGGCGCCGGAGGCCGGCGGGCACGCGGTCCGCCGGGCCCTCGCCGCCGGCCCGCGGAAGCCGCACTGATACTATGGCCGGATTCCACCGGCGGGCCGACGGGCCGCGCCGGGCCTCACCCGCCCCGGCGGGCCGATCGAGGGCCAACGCGCATGAGTTCCCCCGCCAACGCGGCCGAAATCCCGAGCCCCGACGCGAACGCGCGCCTGCGCTTCGTGAGCGCCGCCTCGCTGTTCGACGGCCACGACGCCGCGATCAACATCATCCGCCGCATCCTGCAGGCGCAGGGCGCCGAGGTCGTGCACCTCGGCCACAACCGCTCGGTCGCCGAGATCGTGCGCGCCGCGATCCAGGAGGACGCCGACGGCATCGCGGTCAGCTCCTACCAGGGCGGCCACAACGAGTACTTCCGGTACATGGTCGACATGCTGCGCGAGCGCGGCGCCGGGCACATTCGCGTCGTGGTGGGCGGCGGCGGCACGATCGCGCCGGACGAGATCGCCATGCTCGAGCGCCACGGCGTCGAGAAGATCTACACGCCGCACGACGGCCTGACGCTCGGCCTCGAGGGCATGATCGGCGACGTGCTGGCGCGCGTGCGCCGTTCGCCGCGGCCGCGGTTCGAGCCGGGGCCGATCGCCGCCGAGGACTCGCGCCGGCTCGGCCAGGCGATCTCGGTGCTCGAGGGCGCCGACGCGTCCGCGATCGAGGCGCTGCGCGCGCAGGCACAGAAGACGCTGAACCGCCCGCCGGTCGTCGGCGTCACCGGCACCGGCGGCGCGGGCAAGTCCTCGCTGACCGATGAGCTGCTGAGCCGGGTGCTGCGCTACTTCCCGGAGCGGCGCGTCGGCGTGCTTGCGATGGACCCGACGCGCCGGCGCAGCGGCGGTGCGCTGCTGGGCGATCGCATCCGCATGAACTCGCTCGACTCCGACCGCATCTTCATGCGCTCGCTCGCGACGCGCCGGCAGAACCTCGCGACCAGCGCCGTGCTCGCCGACGCGATCCAGCTGCTCAAATTCGCCGGCTTCGACCTGATCGTGGTCGAGACCGCCGGCATCGGCCAGAGCGACACCGAGATCGTCGACCTCGTCGACCTGTCGGCGTACGTGATGACCAGCGAATACGGCGCCGGCAGCCAGCTCGAGAAGATCGACATGCTGGACTACGCCGACTTCATCGTGCTGAACAAGTTCGAGAAGCGCGGCGCGGAGGATGCGCTGCGGGACGTGCGCAAGCAGTGGCGGCGCAACCATCCCGACCGCTCGAAGCTCGCCGACGAGCGCGTGCCGGTCTACCCGACCATCGCGAGCCAATTCAACGACGCCGGCGTCAACACGCTCTTCAAGGCGCTGTGCGAGCGGATCGAAGAGCAGTGGGGCCGGCTGAAGCCGTGGACGGTTGAGGGACTCGCGCCGCTCGGCGTGCCGAAGCGCGCGGCCGTGATCCCGGGCGAGCGCGTGCGCTACCTGGCCGAGATCGCCGCCGCCGGGCGCGCGACCGCGAAGGGCATCGAGCGCGAGGCCGCCGCCGCCGACCGGGCGCGCGCCTGCCACGCGGCGCTCGCCGAGGTCGGCGATGCGGCGGTGCCCGCGCTGTTCGAGCCCTACCCGAGGACGACGATGCCGGGTGAGCCGGCCATCGAGCGGCTGCGCGAGGGCTACGCCCGCGCGCTGGCTGAGCTGGGCGAGGAGGGGCTCGCGCTGCTGCGCGAGTGGCCGGAGCGCGCCCGCAACGCCACCGAGCCGGAGTACAGCTACGTCGTGCGCGGCCGCGAGATCCGCGGCCAGAACTACACCGAGTCGCTGTCGCGCCAGCCGATCCCGAAGCTCGCCGTGCCGCGCTTCCGCGGCGCCGGCGACCTGCTGGCGTGGCTGCGGCGTGAGAACCTGCCGGGCAGCTACCCGTACACCGCGGGCGTGTACCCGTACCGCCGCGAGGAGGAGGACCCGATCCGCATGTTCGCCGGCGAGGGCATGCCGGAGCGCACCAACAAGCGCTTCCACTACCTCGCCGCGAACTCGCAGGCGAAGCGCCTGTCGACGGCCTTCGACTCGACGACGCTGTACGGCGAGGACCCGGACCCGCGGCCGGACATCTACGGGCGCATCGGCAACTCGGGCGTGTCGATCGCGACGCTCGATGACATGAAGCGCCTGTACTCGGGCTTCGACCTGTGCGCGCCCCTGACCTCGGTGTCGATGACGATCAACGGCCCGGCACCGATCATCCTCGCGATGTTCATGAACACGGCCATCGACCAGCGGGTCGAGCGGCTGCTGCGCGACGCCGGCCGCTGGCCCGAGGCGGAACGCGCGCTCGCGGCGCTCGCCGGCGGGCGCACACGGCCGGTGTACCGCGGCGAGCGGCCGGCCGGCAGCGACGGCTGCGGGCTCGGGCTGCTCGGCGCCTGCGGCGCCGACCTGGTCGCGGCCGGCGTACTCGATGCCGAGGACTACGAGCGGGTGCGCGCCGAGGCGCTCGCGCAGGTCCGCGGCACCGTGCAGGCCGACATCCTCAAGGAGGACCAGGCGCAGAACACCTGCATCTTCTCGACCGAGTTCGCGCTGCGGATGATGGGCGACGTCGCGCAGTACTTCATCGAGCACAGCGTCCGCAACTTCTACTCGGTGTCGATCTCCGGCTACCACATCGCCGAGGCGGGCGCGAACCCGATCTCGCAGCTCGCCTTCACGCTCGCCAACGGCTTCACGATCGTGGAGTACTACCTCGCGCGCGGCATGCGGATCGATGACTTCGCGCCGAACCTGTCGTTCTTCTTCTCGAACGGGATGGACCCCGAGTACGCGGTGATCGGCCGGGTCGCGCGGCGCATCTGGGCGCGCGCGATGAAGGAGCGCTACGGCGGGGATGCGCGCAGCCAGATGCTGAAGTACCACGTGCAGACCTCGGGCCGCTCGCTGCACGCCCGCGAGATCCAGTTCAATGACATCCGCACGACGCTGCAGGCGATGTACGCGCTGTTCGACAACTGCAACAGCCTGCACACGAACGCCTACGACGAGGCGCTGACGACGCCGACCGAGGAGAGCGTGCGCCGCGCGGTCGCGATCCAGCTGATCATCAACCGCGAGCTCGGGCTCAACAAGACGCAGAACCCGTGGCAGGGCTCGTTCGCGATCGAGCAGCTGACCGACCTGGTCGAGGAGGCGGTGTACCGCGAGTTCGAAGCGATCGCCGAGCGCGGCGGCGTGCTGGGCGCGATGGAGACGATGTACCAGCGCGGCAAGATCCAGGACGAGAGCCTCTACTACGAGCACAAGAAGCACGACGGTTCGCTGCCGATCGTCGGCGTCAACACCTTCCTGCCGGCGGACCGGGAGCGCGAGGAGCCGCACGCGGCGGAACTCATCCGCTCGACCGACCAGGAGAAGAACCTGCAGGTCGAGGCGGTGCGCGCCTGGCAGGCGCGCAACGCCGCGGCCGCGCCCGCGGCGCTCGCGCGGCTGCAGGCGGTGGCCTCGAGCGGCGGCAACGTCTTCGCCGAGCTCATGCAGACCGTGCGGGTCGCCTCGCTCGGGCAGATCTCGCACGCGCTGTACGCGGTCGGCGGCCGCTACCGGCGCAGCATGTAGCGGCGGCTCAGGCCTCGAGGTCGGGTTCGTCGATGTGCGCGAGGATCGCCGCGCGCGCGGCGTCCTTGAGCTGGCGCGCGCCGTCGCGCGCCGAGTCCGGCGGCTGCGGCACCGGGGGCAGGATCTCGACCGAGATCGGGCCGCGCCGAGGCCAGGCGCTGCCGGGCGGCAGCACGTGGCGGGCGCCGCGGATCGCGATCGGTACCAGCGGCAGGCCGTTGCGGTGGGCGGTCACGAAGGCCCCCGAGTGGAAGCGCGCGAGGCCGACGCGCTCGTCGAAGGTGCCCTCCGGGAAGAAGCCGAGCGCCTGGCCCCCGGCCGCGGTCCGCAGCACCCGCCGCGCATCGACACCGCCGCGGTGCCGGTCGTAGCGCTCGACGAACTCCGACCCCAGGCGTCGCAGCAGCAGGCTCGCGACCGGGACGCGGCCCATCTCCTTCTTAATGACGAACGCGAACCGCGGTGGCAGGGCCGCCTGGATCACGACCCCGTCCACGTAGCTCGTGTGGTTCGCGACCACGACACAGGGCCCCTCCGGCAGGTGCCCGAGGCCGGTCACGGTCAGGCGGATCCCGGCGCCGCGAAAGAAGCCGCGGCCGGCGGCGCGGGCGATGCGGCGGCGCAGCGTAAGCCAGGGTGCCGGCAGCGCGAGGAGCAGTGCCCCCAGCGCGACCACGGCGAACAGCGCCCAGCACCAGAGGCCGTACAGGACCCTCAGGACGCCGGTCACGGCCCCAACGGGGCCCGGCGAGGTCTGTGCACGGAGACTAATGTGAAGTGGTTCCCTTTATGTAAATGGGCGTCCCCATTCGTGAGCCCCGTCACGCACCGCACCTAAGGCACTGGCGATACTGGCCCGGAACGTCCGCCAACCGGCAGGACGCAGTGGACGGATACGCTCGACGACGCCGCGCGGATTGTGCCGGTCCCTACCGGAGATGCCCAGTGTCGCGGTTGAAGAGCGAGCGCAAGGTAAAGATGAACTCGGCGGTCAAGTCACAGATGCACCCGAGTACCGCGCGCCCGGCCAAGGACGGCGTCGTCGACGCCGACCCGTCGATCAGCCGCTTCCTCGATGCCGTCTGGATGGAACGCGGGCTGTCGCAGAACACGCTCGCCGCCTACCGCGCCGACCTGACGGCGCTGACCCGGTGGCTCGACGAGCGCCGCCAGCTGGTTACGCGCACGACGCGCGCCGACCTCGTCGCCTTCATCGCCTGGCGCGTCGAGGCCGGCGCCCGGCCGCGCTCCACGGCCCGCCAGCTGTCGAGCTTCCGGCGCTTCTTCCGTTTCCTCGTGCGCGAGGGGACCGTCGCCGAGGACCCGACCGCGCAGATCGCGATGCCGAAGATCGGCCGCTCGCTGCCGAAGTCGCTGACCGAGGACGAGGTCGAGTCGCTGCTCGCCGCGCCCGTGGTCGCCGACCCGCTCGGCCACCGCGACCGGACGATGCTCGAGGTGCTGTACGCGACGGGCCTCAGGGTCTCGGAGCTCGTGAACCTCAAGCACACCCAGGTCAACACGAACCAGGGCGTGATCCGGATCGTCGGCAAGGGCGACCGTGAGCGGCTGATCCCGCTCGGCGACGAGGCGGTGCGCTGGCTCGCCGAGTTCGTGCACGGACCGCGCACCGAGATCCTGCTCGAGCGCCAGACCGACTTCCTGTTCCCGACGCGCCGCGGCGACCGCATGACGCGCCAGGCCTTCTGGCACATCATCAAGCGCTACGCGCGCAAGGCCGGCGTGCAGAAGGAGCTGTCGCCGCACACGCTCCGGCACGCGTTCGCGACGCACCTGCTGAACCGCGGCGCGGACCTGCGCGTCGTGCAGATGCTGCTCGGCCACAGCGACCTGTCGACGACCCAGATCTACACGCACGTCGCGCGCGAGCGCATGAAAGAGCTGCACGCGCAGCACCACCCGCGCGGCTGAGGGCCTCAGGGCCTCTGCTAGACTCCCCGGAACTCAGGCGCGGACCCACCGGTCCTAGCTGCCAGCACCCCTGGAGTTTCCGATGGCCGCCGCGCGATCCCCGCAGTCCCGCCTCCTCGGCGCGCTGGCGCTCGCCGCCTGCGCGCTCGCCGCGAGCGCCGAGCCCGCCGCGCCCGACGCCGCGAAGCCGGATCCGCGCGCGGTGATCGCGCGCAAGCTCGAGGTCGAGCTCGACGCGATCCGGCCGAGCGCCTTGCCCGGCATTTACGAGGTCGCGAAGGGCGCCGACGTGCTGTACGTGTCGGCCGACGGGCGCTATGCGCTGTCCGGCGACCTGTACGAGACGCAGGGCGGGCGCAACCTGACCGAGCGGCGGCGCACCGAGGCGCGCGCGATCGCGTTGCGCGCCGTGCGCGACAGCGACGCGATCGTGTTCGGGCCGGACAAGGCGCGCTACACGGTGTACGTGTTCACCGACGTCGACTGCCCGTTCTGCCGCGAGCTGCACAAGAACATCGCCGAGTACAACCGGCTGGGCGTGCGCGTGAAGTACCTGCCGTACCCGCGCAATGGCGCCGGCACCGCGTCGTGGCGCAAGGCCGAGGAGGTCTGGTGCGCCGCCGACCGGCGCGAGGCGCTCACGCAGGCGAAGCTCGGCGCGCCGCTGCTCGCGAACGCGGGCTGCGACGTGACGCCGATCGCGCGCGGCTACGAGCTCGGCCAGGAGATGGGCATCCGCGGCACGCCCGGGATCTACAGCGAGCAAGGCGCCTACGTGTCCGGCTACCTGCCGCCCGAGGAACTGGTCAAGAAGCTGCGCGAGCTCGAGCGCGCGCCGGCCGGCTGAGGCGCCTCAGCGCTCGAGCAGCGCCTTCTTGCCGGGCGTGTCCTTCCACGCGTCCGCGTCGGCGGGCGGCGGCTTCTTCTCGGTGATCACCGGCCAGGCCTTGGCGAGATCCGCGTTCAGCTTCAGGAACTCTTCCTGGCCCTTCGGGATCTCCTCCTCCGAGTAGATCGCCTCGACCGGGCATTCCGGTTCGCAGAGCGTGCAGTCGATGCACTCGTCGGGGTCGATGACCAGGAAGTTCGGCCCCTCGTGGAAACAGTCGACCGGGCAGACCTCCACGCAGTCCATGTACTTGCACTTGATGCAGCTTTCGGTGACGACGAAGGTCATACGCGCGGTCGCTCGGTCCGGGGCAGGGCAGCGCGGCCGGCGGCCGCGCCCCAATTATTCTATACGAGGGTCCTCAGCCGCGCGTCTCGCGCCGCCACGTGGGCCGGTCGAACGCGGTGCTGTGCAGGCGCTCGAGCCCGAGGCTGCGGTCCTCGAGGTAGCGCCGCAGCGCAAACTCGACGCTCGGGAACGCGATCTCGGGCCACGGGATGTCCTCGGGCCGGTACAGGCCGACCTCGAGGCTCTCGGCGCCGACGCCGAACTCCGGGCGCGGCAGGCGGGCGCGGTACAGCACGTGCACCTGGTGCGCGTGCACGACGTCGACGACCGCGAGCAGGCTGCCGACCTCGACCTCGGCGAGCGCCTCTTCGCGCGACTCGCGGGCCGCCGCCGCGGTCAGCGTCTCGTCGTTTTCCATGAAGCCGGCCGGCACGGTCCAGTAGCCGAGCCGCGGCTCGATGGCGCGCTTGCACAGCAGGATCCGCCCGTCGTGCTCCGGCACGCAGCCGACGACGAGCTTCGGGTTCTGGTAGTGGATCGTCTGGCAGGCCGGGCAGACGTGCCGCGGCAGGTTGTCGCCGGGCGGCACGCGCAGCTCGACAGGCTGGCCGCAGTTGCTGCAGTACTTCATGGAGCTACACGGGACCTGGGCGCGCTGGTGCCGGTGGAGGGACTCGAACCCACACGCCTTGCGGCGGACGATTTTGAGTCGTCTGCGTCTACCAATTCCGCCACACCGGCCGGGGGGCGGCATGGTAGCACGCGCTTCGCGGGCGCCCGTCTGCGACGCTTTGCCCGGCTGGCGCATCCTAGATGCCCGTGAGGTTCATCGACATCGAGCTCGAACCGGCCCTCGTCGAGAAGGCGCGGCAGGGGGATCGCGGCGCGCTGGCGGCCTTCTACGCGGCCTTCGCGCGGCCGGCGTACACGCTGATCCGGCGGATCGTGCCGGCCGCCGCGGCCGACGACCTGCTGCAGGACGCGTTCATCGACGCGATCCGCGGGCTGCCGCGCTTTGCCGGCACCGCGCCGCTCGGCGCGTGGTTCCGCAGCGTGGTCGTGCGCCGCTGCTACATGCACCTGCGCTCGCCCTGGCAGCGCAGCCGCGAGCTGATCGACGGCTTGCTCGAGCGGCTCGAGGCGCCGGCGGACGCGCCCGGGCTCACGCTCGATCTGGCGCGCGCGCTCGAGACGCTGCCCGCGCTCGCGCGGCTGGTGGTCTGGCTGCACGACGTCGAGGGCTACACGCACGAGGAGATCGCCGAGGTGACCGGCAGGACCGCAAGTTTCTCCAAGTCGCAGCTGGCGCGGGCGCATGCGCGGCTGCGCGTGTCGCTCGGCGGCGCTGAAGCCGCGCCGCCGCCGCCCGGCGAGGTGCTGCTCGCCGACTGCGCGCGGAGTCCCGTCCAATGAACGACCCGACGCTGCACAACCACCCGACCCTTGCCCTCGGCGCGCTGCCCGAGCTCGAGCCGCCCGCCGACACCTGGGTCGCGATCGAGTCGCGGCTCGACGCGGCGCCGGCGCGGGCGCGGCGCCGCGCCGCGCTCGCGGTCGCCGCTGCCGCGCTGCTCGCGATCGGCGTGCGCTTCGCGCTCGCGCCGCCCGCGGCATCGGGCCCCGGGCCGCTGGCCGCGGCGGTGCCGCCGGCGAACGCCCAGCTCCTCGACCAGCGGGCGGCCGACCTCGAGCGGCTGCTCGCGGCACTGCCGGAGCAACGGGTCGCCCGCGCCAGCTCCGGCTACGCGGCGACGCTGCTCGAGGACCGTATTGCGCTGCTCGACGAGCGGCTCGGCTTGCCGGACGGCGCGACGCTGTCGCCCGAGGCATCCGAGTCGCTCAGGAAGCAGCGCCTCGTCCTGCTCGATTCCCTGGTGCGCGTGAAGTACGCGTCGGCCGTGACGGCCAGCCTCTGACCGCGCCTCAACCCGATCCCGTGGAGGAGTACCGATGAAAGCCCTGATTCCCGCCTCGATGCTGGCCGCCCTGCTGGCGGCCGCGCCGGCCGGCGCCGCGACGCCGCCGCCGGCGGATGCGGCCGCCGCCGACAGCCACGCGGCGCTCGAGCGTCAGCTCGAGGACGCGCACCGACGCCTCGAGGAGGCGGCGAAGCAGGTCGCCGAGCTCAGCATGAAGCTGACGCCCGACATGGACCAGATCCACATGATGATCGACGGGCACCATCACCCGATGATCGGCGTGCAGCTCGGCGAGTCGCGCCCGGGCGGCGGCGTCGCGATCGCCAGCGTCAGCCCCGGCAGCGCCGCGGCCGACGCCGGGCTCGTCTCCGGCGATGTGATCATCAGCGTCAATGGCCGCAAGGTCGCGAACGCGAAGGAGGTGGCCGAAGAGCTGCACAAGCTGCCGCCCGAGACGGCCGCCAAGATCGAGCGCAGCCGGGCCGGGGCGGTGGCGAGCGTGTCCGTGACGCCGCGCCTGATGGACCCGCGGCTGCGCGTGCTGCTCGACGATCACTTGTCGGGCTTGCATGACCTCGACGTCGGCATGCATGACCTCATGATGCAGCAAGTGCACCACGGCATGGGCGGCTGGGGCGAGCTCGAGCTCGCGGAAGTGTCGCCCGACCTCGGCCGCTATTTCGGCACCGACAAGGGCGTGCTGGTGGTCAAGGCCTCGCCGGCCTTCGCCGGCAAGCTCAGGGACGGCGACGTGATCCTCTCGATCGGCGAGCGCGAGACGCGCAGCGCCTCGCAGGCGCTGCGGATCCTGCGGTCCTACGAGCCGCGCGAAACGGTCACGCTCGCGCTCGAGCGCGACCGCAAGCCGCTCAAGGTCGAGCTGACGATGCCGGAGCACGGCGGGCACCCCCCGCCGCCGCACGCCATGCCGCCGGCCCCGGCGGCTCCGCCGGCACCGCCGCCGCCGCCGGCGCCGCCCTCGTCCTCGAGCACGACCGGCGCCGAGACGATGTGAACCCGCGGCGCGCGGAGGGGGCTGCTACCATCCGCGCGCCATGTCGACGAACCCGGCCGCGCTGCGCGCACCCAAGCGCACCGACTTCGCCTACGCGCTGCCGGCCGAGCTGATCGCCACCGAGCCGGCCGAACGGCGCAGCGGCGGGCGCCTGCTCGCGCTCGACGGCGCGAGCGGCGAATCGCGCGACCTGCGCATCACCGACTTGCCGGCGCTGCTGGCGCCGGGCGACCTGCTGGTGCGCAACGACACCCGCGTCGTCCCGGCGCGCCTGCGCGGCCGCAAGGCGAGTGGCGGCGCCGTCGAGATCCTGCTCGAGCGCGTGCTCGGCGAGCGGCGCGTGCTCGCGCAGTTCCGCTCCAGCAAGGGCCCGCGGCCGGGGCAGCCGATCGAGCTTCGCTCGGGTGCGCGTGCGACCGTGGTCGAGGTCCGCGGCGAGCTCGTCGAGGTCGAGTTCGACCGGCCGGCGGCGGCGCTGTTCGAGGCCGAGGGCGAGGTGCCGCTGCCGCCCTACATCGACCGGCCCGGCACGCCGCGCGATCGCGAGCGCTACCAGACCGTGTACGCGCGCGCCGCCGGCGCCGTCGCCGCCCCGACCGCCGGCCTGCACTTCGACGCCGAGCTGTTCGCGGCGCTCGCGGCGCGCGGCGTGGCCGTCGCCGACCTCACGCTGCACGTCGGCGCCGGCACGTTCCAGCCGGTGCGCGCGCTCGAGCTCGCCGAGCACCGCATGCACGCGGAGTGGCTGACGGTGCCGGCAGCGACGGTCGATGCCGTGCACGCGACGCGCGCGCGCGGCGGCCGGGTGGTCGCGGTGGGCACGACCGTGGTCCGCAGCCTCGAGACCGCCGCCGAGGGCGGTCAGCTCGCGCCCTACGCCGGCGAGACCCGCCTGTTCATCCATCCGGGCTTTCGCTTCCGCGTCGTCGATGCGCTGCTGACGAACTTCCACCTGCCCGAGTCGACGTTGCTGATGCTGGTGTGCGCCTTCGCCGGGCGCGAGCGCGTGCTCGCCGCCTACCGGCACGCGATCGAGGCACGCTACCGGTTCTTCAGCTACGGTGACGCCATGTTCGTGACGCCGGCCGCCGGGGTGCGCGCGTGAGGTTCGCGCTGCTCGCGACCAGTGACGGCGCCCGGCGCGGGCGACTCGAGTTCGCGCGCGGCAGCGTCGAGACGCCGGCCTTCATGCCGGTCGGCACCTACGGCACCGTCAAGGCGATGACGCCCGAGGAGCTCGTCGAGGGCGGCGCGGAGATCGTGCTCGGCAACACCTTCCATCTGTGGCTGCGCCCCGGGCTCGAGGTCATCGGCGCGCATGGCGGTCTGCACCGGTTCATGCACTGGCAGCGGCCGATCCTGACGGATTCCGGCGGCTTCCAGGTGTTCAGCCTCGCGACGCTGCGCAAGCTGAGCGAGAGCGGCGTGCGCTTCCGCTCGCCGGTCGACGGCGCGGAGGTGTTCCTGTCGCCCGAGGAGTCGATGCGCATCCAGCGCGTGCTCGGCTCGGACATCGCGATGCAGTTCGACGAGTGCACGCCCTACCCGGCGACCGAGGCCGAGGCGCGCGCCTCGATGGAACTCAGCCTGCGCTGGGCACGGCGCAGCCGCGACGCGTACCTGGGCGGCGAGCCGCCGCCGGGCGTGCTGTTCGGCATCGTGCAGGGCGGCATGTACCGCGGGCTGCGCGAGGCCTCCGCCGCCGGACTCGCGGCGCTCGACTTCCCGGGCCATGCGCTCGGCGGGCTCGCCGTCGGCGAACCGGAGGAGGAACGGCTGCGGGTCCTCGAGCAGACGGTGCCGCTGCTCGCGGCCGACCGGCCGCGCTACCTGATGGGCGTCGGCCGGCCGGAGGACATCGTCGAGGCGGTCGCGCGCGGCATCGACATGTTCGACTGCGTGATGCCCACCCGCCACGCGCGCAACGGCCACCTGTTCACCTCGGGCGGCGTCATCAACATCCGCAACGCGCGGCATGCGAGCGACACGGCGCCGGCGGATGCCAACTGCGCGTGCTACACGTGCCGGCACTACTCGCGGGCTTACTTAAGACACCTCGATCGCGCCGGCGAGATCCTCGGCAGCCGCCTGAATACGATCCACAATCTCTTCTTCTATCAGTCGCTTATGAGGCAGATCCGGGCGGCGATCGAAGCCGGCGTATTCGCGGCGTGGCGCGAGCGCCACCGCGCGGCGCGCGGGCAAAGCGAGGACGACGCTGTGGCATAATGCCCGGCTTCGCCTACTCGACGGCCACGCCGGGACCCACCATGGATTTCCTGATTTCGAGCGCCTACGCCCAGTCCGCCGGAGCGGGCTCCGCTCAGTCGCCGCAGCTGACCTCGTTCCTGCTGATGATCGGCCTGTTCGTGCTGATGTACGTGCTGCTGATCCGACCGCAGACCAAGAAGGCGAAGGAGCACCGCGAAATGGTGTCGAAGCTGTCGGCCGGCGACGAGGTCGTGACCGGCGGCGGCGTCCTCGGCAAGATCACCGACGTCGGCGAGAGCTTCGTGACGGTCGAGGTCGCGACCGGCGTCAAGCTGCAGATCCACCGGCAGCACGTCTCGCAGCTGATGCCGAAGGGCACGTACAAGAGCGCCTGAGCGCCGAGAGCACGTCCGCATGAATCGTTACCCGCTCTGGAAGAGCCTGCTGTTCGCGGGCGTGATGGCCCTCGCCGTGCTGCTGGCGCTGCCGAACGTGTTCGGCGAGGCGCCGGCGCTGCAGCTGTCGCGCAAGGACGGCGAGCCCTTCGCCGGCAGCGACGCGATGCAGCCATTCACCGACGCGCTGGCGAAGGAGCAGATCCGGGCCGATGCCGCCTTCGTGCAGCAGGGCCGGGTCATCCTGCGCTTCCCCGACGTGCCGACGCAGCTGAAGGCGCGCGACGCGATCGAGGCCGCGACGGCCGGCGCCTACACGATCGCAACGACCTTCGCCTCGAAGTCCCCCGACTGGGTGCGCGCCGTCGGCCTGAAGCCGATGAGCCTCGGCCTCGACCTGCGCGGCGGCATCTACCTCGTCTACGAGGTCGACACCGATGGCGCCGTGCGCCAGGTGCTGCAGCGGCTCGAGCGCGACTACCGGCTGAAGCTGCGCGAGAGCCGCATCCAGTACGACTCGGTCGACGGCAGCGGCGCCGGGCTCGTGGTGGTGCTGCACGACGCCTCGCGCCTCGAGGACGCGAAGGCGGCGCTGCTCGCGGTCGACCCGAACGTGACGCTGACGGCGGGCGGCGAGTCGGGCGGCGCGGCGACGATCCGCGCGACGCTCTCCGACAAGCAGCTCAAGGACCGGCAGGACTTCGCGATCCAGCAGAACATCACCGCGCTCAGCAACCGCGTGAACGCGCTCGGCGTGTCCGAGGCGAGCGTGCAGCGCCAGGGCAACAACCGGATCGCGGTGCAGCTGCCTGGCATCCAGGACGCGAGCGAGGTCATCCGCCTGCTCGGCAAGACCGCGACGCTCGAGTTCCGGCTGGTGGACCAGTCGGGCAACCCGCTGAGCTCGAAGTCGTACAAGGAGCGCCGCACGGGCCGGCCGGTGCTGCTGAAGCGCGAGGTCATCGTGACCGGCGAGCAGCTGACCGACGCCTCGTCGAGCTACCAGCAGGGCGAGCCGGCCGTGAGCGTGCGGCTCGACGGCCGCGGCGGCGACGAGATGCTGCGCACGACGCGCGAGAACCTCGGCAAGCCGATGGCGGTCGTGTTCATCGAGCGCGACCGCGAGATGCGCGACCAGGGCGGGCAGAAGGTCGCGATCGACGTCGTGCACGAGGAAGTGATCTCGGTCGCGACGATCCGCGGCGTGTTCTCGAACCAGTTCTCGATCACCGGCCTGACCGCGCGCGAGGGCCAGGAGCTCGCGAAGCTGCTGCGCGCCGGCGCGCTGGCCGCGCCGGTCGTCATCGTCGAGCAGCGCCTCATCGGCCCGTCGCTCGGCCAGAAGAACATCGACAAGGGCATCCTCGCCCTCGAGCTCGGCTCGGCGGCGCTGTTCGTGTTCATGGCGATCTACTACAGCGCCTTCGGGCTCGTCGCCGACCTCGTGCTGGTGTGCAACGTGGTGCTGCTGACGGCGCTGCTGTCGCTGATCGGCTCGGCGCTCACGCTGCCCGGCATCGCCGGCATCGTGCTGACGGTCGGCATGGCGGTCGACGCCAACATCCTGATCTACGAGCGCATCCGCGAGGAGCTGAGGCACGGCAACTCGCCGCACGCGTCGATCAAGGCGGGCTTCGAGCGCGCCTGGTCGACGATCCTGGATGCGAACGTCACGACCGGCTTCGCCGGCTTCATCCTGTTCCTGCTCGGCACCGGCCCGATCAAGGGCTTCGCGGTCGTGCTGACCTTCGGCATCGCGACGACGCTGTTCACGGCGGTCGTCGGCAGCCGCGCGATGATCAGCCTCGTCTGGGGCCGCCGCACGACGATCGCGAAGCTGCCGGTCTAGGCGGGCGAGGAGACGACGCGCCATGGAATTCTTCCACAGCATCCCGCGCATCCGCTTCATGGCGGTGCGCAAGTTCTGCTACGCGCTGTCGGCGCTGCTGGTCGTCGGCTCGGTCGCCGCCGAGCTGGTCCGCGGGCTCAACCTCGCGGTCGACTTCACCGGCGGCGTGGTCATCGAGGCGGCGTTCTCCGCGCCGGCCAACGTCGAGCAGGCGCAGGCGGCGCTCAGGACCGCCGGCTACCCGGACGCCGCGGTGCAGATCTTCGGCTCCTCGCGCGACGTGCTCGTGCGGCTGCCGCCGCTCTCCAAGGGCATCTCCTCCGACGACGTCGGCAAGGCGGTCGGCGCGGCGCTCAAGACCGTCGATGCCGGCGTGCAGCTGCAGCGCACCGAGGTCGTCGGCCCGCAGGTCGGCAAGGAGCTGGTCGTCAAGGGGCTGCAGGCGCTGGTCGCGACGCTGATCGCCATCCTCGGCTACATCGCGTTCCGCTTCCGCTGGAAGTTCGGCGTCGGCGCGGTCGTCGCGACGCTGCACGACCCGTTCATCGTCGTCGGCGTGTTCGCGGTCACCGGCATGTCCTTCGATCTGTCGGTGCTGGCCGCGGTGCTGGCGGTGCTCGGCTACTCGATCAACGAGACGGTCGTCGTCTTCGACCGCGTCCGCGAGCTGTTCCCGGTCATGCGCCAGGCACAGCCGCTCGAGGTCTTCGACCGCGCGATCAACGAGACGCTGTCGCGGACGGTGATCACGAAGTTCGCGACGCTGATCGTGGTCGTCGCGCTGTACCTGTTCGGCGGCGAGGCGCTGCGCGGCTTCAGCACGGCGCTGATCGTCGGCATCCTCGCGGTCACCTACTCCTCGATGTACATCGCGAGCGGCGTCGCGCTCGACCTCGACACGACGCACCGCGACCTCATGCCTGCGGAGCGGCGCACGCCGGTCGACGACCTGCCCTGAGCCGCGGCCGGGCGCGGGCGCCATGCTGACGCTGCTGACGGACCCTGCGGCATGGCTGTCACTCGCGACGCTGACGGTGCTCGAGGTCGTGCTCGGCGTCGACAACGTCATCTTCCTGTCGATCCTCGTCGAGCGCCTGCCGTCGGCGCAGCAGGGACCGGCGCGGATCGTCGGCCTCGGCCTTGCGATGCTGACGCGCATCCTGCTGCTGCTGTCGGTGACCTGGCTCGCGACGCTGACCACGCCGCTGCTGCACGCGTTCGGCCAGGACTTCTCCGGGCGCGACCTCGTGCTCGGCACCGGCGGCTTGTTCCTGCTGTGGAAGAGCGTCGTCGAGATCCACGCGAGCGTCGAGGGTCCATCGGGAGTGCCGCGCCGCCGTGCCGCCGTCGCCGGCTTCGCCGCGGTGATCGCGCAGATCGCGGTCATCGACATCGTGTTCTCGCTCGACTCGGTGCTGACCGCGGTCGGCCTCGTGCAGCAGGTCGAGATCATGATCGCGGCCATCGTCATCGCGGTCGCGTTCATGATGTTCGTGGCGGGCGGGATCAGCCGCTTCATCGCGCGCCACCCGACGATCAAGGTGCTCGCGCTCGCCTTCCTGATCCTGATCGGCGTCGCGCTGGTCGCGGAGGCCTTCGAGTTCCACATCCCGAAGGGCTACCTGTACGTCTCGATGGCCTTCGCTCTGGCCGTCGAGCTGCTCAACACGCGCGTGCGGCGCCGGTCCGGCGGCGGCCGGCCGGGCCCCGGCTGACGATCGAGGCGGACCATGGCTGAACCGACCACCCCCGAGAACGAGACCGCAGACGCGGCCGAGGCCGAGGCCGAGGCGCCGGACGGCTCGCGCGCGCTCGGCTTCGGCGCGAACACCGCCGCCGGGCAGGAGCGCTACGAGGCGCGCAGCCACCGCGGCGAGCCGTTCCGCGTGCTCGCCCTCGGCGCGCTCGGCGTCGTGTTCGGCGACATCGGCACGAGCCCGCTGTACACGCTCAAGACCTGCATGGAGGCGGTCAAGGGCGCCGGCAGCGGCCCGGAAACCGTCATGGGGATCCTGTCGCTGGTGTTCTGGGCAGTCACGCTCGTCGTGACGGTCAAGTACGTCGGGCTCGTGCTGCGCGCCGACAACCGCGGCGAGGGCGGGGTGCTGGCGCTGACCGCGCTGGTCGTGACCGAGGGCCGCTCGCGCTTCCCGGTCGTGCTCGCCGCGCTCGGTCTTGCCGGCTGCGCGTTCTTCTACGGCGACGGCACGATCACGCCGGCGGTGTCGGTGCTGAGCGCGATCGAGGGCCTCGAGCTCGCGAGTCCGGAGTTCGCCAAGTTCGTCGTGCCGCTGTCGGTGATCGTGCTGCTGTTCCTGTTCGGCGCGCAGCGCCGCGGCACCGGCAGCATCGGCAGCCTGTTCGGTCCGGTGATGCTGGTGTGGTTCATCACGATCGGCGTGCTCGGCGCCGTGGCGATCGTCCGGCACCCGGGCGTGCTGGCCGCGATCGACCCCTCGCACGGCGTGCGCCTCGTCGTGCGCCACCCGGCGCTCGGCATGCTGGTGCTCGCCTCGGTGTTCCTCGCGGTCACGGGCGGCGAGGCGCTGTACGCCGATCTCGGCCACTTCGGCCGCCAGCCGATCCGCTTCGTCTGGTACGTGCTCGTCTGGCCGTCGCTGGTCCTGAACTACTTCGGGCAGGGGGCACTACTGCTGTCCGACCCGGCGGCGGTCGCGAACCCGTTCTACCTGCTGGCGCCGCCGTCGCTGCTGATCCCGCTGGTCGTGCTCGCGACCGCCGCCACGATCATCGCCTCGCAGGCGGTGATTTCGGGCGTCTTCTCGATGACCCAGCAGGCGCTGCAGCTCGGCTTCCTGCCGCGCATGAAGGTGCTGCAGACCTCGGCGGCCTCGATCGGGCAGATCTACGTGCCGACCGTGAACGCGATCCTGTGCGTCGCGACGCTCGGCCTCGTCATCTCCTTCCGCAGCTCCGACAACCTCGCGAACGCCTACGGCATCGCGGTCGTGTGCACGATGCTGATCACGGCCGTGCTGCTGGTGGCGCTGCTGCGCGGCCGTGCCGCCAACGACCGCCGCAGCCGCTGGCTGCTGGTCATCGCGCTGCCGTTCGTGCTGATCGACGGGCTGTTCCTGATCGCGAACGTCGAGAAGATCCCGAACGGCGGCTGGTTCCCGCTGCTCTTTGGCCTGGTCGTCTTCATGACGATGCGCAGCTGGATGCGCGGCCGCCGGGTCGTCTCCGAGCAGATGCGCCGCCAGGAGCGCTCGGTGAAGGGCTACCTCGAGGAGCTCGAGCGCCAGCACCCGCAGCAGGTGCCCGGGACCGCCGTGTTCCTCACCAGCAACTCCGATGGCGTGCCGCGCACGCTGACGCGCAACACGCGCTGCAACGGCGTCATGCACGAGCACACGGTGCTGTTGTCGGTGCTCACCGAGCGCATCCCGCGCGTACCGCGCGGCGGGCGGATCAAGGTCACGCGCCTCGCGCCGCAGCTCTGGCGGGTCGAGGCGCGCGTCGGCTTCATGGAACGGCCGGATGTGCCGCGGCTGATGCGCGAAGCCGAGCGGCTCGGCCTCGGCTTTCGGACCGACAACGCGACTTATTTCCTCGGCCGCGACGACATCATCGTCTCGAGCCCGCGCGGCATGGCGAAGTGGCGCAAGCGGCTGTTCCTGTTCATGGCGCGCAACTCCGAGTTCGCGGGCGCGCACTTCGGCATTCCCCCGGAACGCATCATCGAGCTCGGCGGGCAGGTGCAGATCTGACGCCGGGCACGGTTTTGCTTGCCGCCGCGGGTCTTAGCGTGCCTACAATCACGAAAGCCTAACGGGGGGTCCATGAACCTGCGCATCAAGCCGCTCGACGAGATTCTCGCGACGGCGCAGAAGAAATCGCTGCACCGGACGCTTGGCGCATTCCAGCTCACGATGCTCGGCATCGGCGCGATCATCGGCACCGGCATTTTCGTGCTGACCGCCGAGGCGGCGCAGAAGGCTGGCCCGGCGATGATGCTGTCGTTCGTGGTCGCCGGCTTCGTCTGCGCCGTGACGGCGCTGTGCTACGCCGAAATGGCCTCGATGATCCCCGTGTCCGGCTCCGCCTACACTTATTCCTATGCGGTGCTCGGCGAGTTCGTCGCCTGGGTGGTCGGCTGGGCGCTGATCCTCGAGTACGCGATCGCGGGCAGCACCGTCGCGGTCGGATGGTCCGGCTACGTGGTCGGGCTCCTGAAGCACCTGCACGAGCTCGTACCGTTCCTGCCGAATATCGTGGTCCCCAACCAGTGGGCACTCGGGCCGCTCGACGGCGGCTTCATCAACGTCCCGGCGCTCGTGATCTCCGCGATCATCACCTGGCTGCTCGTGATCGGCACTAAGGAGAGCGCGACCGTCAATGCCGTGCTCGTGTCGATCAAGGTCGTGGCGCTGACGATCTTCGTGATCCTGGCGCTGCCCGCGATCCACTCCGACAAGTTCACGCCGTTCGCGCCGAACGGTTACATCGGCCAGTCCTTCGGCGTCATGGGTGCGGCGGCCTCGATCTTCTTCGCCTACGTCGGCTTCGATGCCGTCTCGACCGCGGCCGAGGAGACCAAGAACCCGAACCGCAACATCCCGATCGGGCTGATCGGCTCGCTCGCGATCTGCACGATCTTCTACCTGCTGGTCGCGGCCGGCGCGATCGGCGCGGTCGGCGCCCAGCCGGTCATGGGCCCCGACGGCCACGCGCTCGACGCCGGCAGCCAGCAGCTGGCGGCGGCCTGCCAGGGCCTGCACGAGCTCGTCTGCAGCAAGGAGCCGCTGGCCTACGTGCTGCGCGAGCTGCATTTCGGAGGCATCGGCAACCTGCTCGGACTCGCGGCCGGGCTTGCGCTGCCGTCCGTGATCCTGATGATGCTGTACGGCCAGACGCGCATCTTCTTCGTGATGGCGCGCGACGGCCTGCTGCCCGAGAAGCTCTCGACGGTGCACCCGAAGTACAAGACGCCGCACGTGGTCACGATCATCACCGGGGTGTTCGTCGCGATTTTCGGCGCGATCTTTCCGGTCGGTCAGCTCGCCGACATCTCGAACTCCGGCACGCTCGCGGCGTTCCTCGTGGTCGCGATCGGCGTCATGATCCTGCGGGTGCGCGAGCCGAACCGGCCGCGCACGTTCCGCACGCCGGCGGTCTGGGTGATCGGCCCGCTCGCGATCTTCGGCTGTATCTTCCTGTTCTTCTCGCTGTCGCTGTACACGCAGACGCTGTTCGCCTGCTGGACGGCGCTGGGGCTAGTGCTCTACTACGGCTACGGCTACCGCAAGAGCAACCTCGCGGTCGCGGCCAAGGCACCGGCGGCGTGAGCGGCTAGGTGCGTGCCGGCCGCAGGTCGGCCGGCACGTGCGGCGCGAGCAGCTCGATGAGCGCCTCGTAGGTCTTCGGGCTGCCGGCGACGACGTCGCCGCCGAGCGTGTACTCGGCGCCGGTCAGCGTGCCGATCCGGCCGCCGGCCTCGGTGACCAGCAGCGAGCCCGCCGCCGTGTCCCACGGGCTGAGGCCCAGCTCCCAGAACGCGTCGGTGCGGCCGGCCGCGACCCACGCGAGGTCGAGCGCCGCCGAGCCCGGCCGGCGGATGCCGGCGGTCGCGAGCGTGACCGCCTTCAGCATCTCGAGGTAACTCTCGAGCCAGCGCAGGTTCGAGCGGTACGGGAAGCCCGTGCCGATCAGCGCGCCGTCGAGGCCGCGGCTCTTCGAGACGCGGATGCGCTTGTCGTCGAGCTGCGCGCCGCCGCCGCGGCTCGCCGTGAACAGCTCGGTGCGGATCGGGTCGTAGATGATGCCGTGCTCGATGCGACCCCGGTGCTGGACGGCGATCGAGACGCAGAACTGCGGGAATCCGTGCAGGAAGTTCGTCGTGCCATCCAGCGGGTCGATGATCCACGTGAACTCGTCGCGACCGGACGCCGCGCTCGCGCCACTCTCCTCGGCGAGGATGCCGTGGTCGGGGTAGACCTGGCGGATGGCGGCGATGATCTCCTGCTCGGCCTGCCGGTCGACGTCGGTCACGAAGTCGTTGCGGCCCTTGCTCGAGACCTCGAGCGAGTCGAGCCGGTTGAGGCTGCGGGTGATCACCAGGGCCGCGCGGCGCGCGGCCCGGATACCGATGTTGACGAGCGGATGCTGGGGCACGGTTTTGGAGGTCGCGTCCCGCGGAAGGGCGGGATCTCGGGCGGCGCGTAGAATATCAGAGCCGCCCGCCACCGCCGTCCCGCGTGCCCATCCGCTTCGTCCTCGTCGAAACCCGCCACCCCGGCAACATCGGGGCCGCCGCGCGTGCCCTGCACACGATGGGCTTCGACGAGCTGTGGCTGGTGTCACCCGCCGCCTTCCCGCACGCCGAGGCGACCGCGCGCGCCTCGGGCGCCGACGGCCTGCTGCTGAGGGCCCGCGTCGTCGGTTCGCTGCGCGAGGCGGTCGCCGATTGCGGCCTCGTCTACGCCACGAGCGCCCGGCCGCGCACCGCCTACTACTGGCCGGAGCTGACGCCGCGCGAGGCCGCACCGCGCGTGCTCGCCGCCGCCGCCGACGGCACGGCCGCGGTCGTATTCGGCACCGAGCGAACCGGGCTCAGCAACGAGGACCTCGAGCTCTGCGGCGGCCTCGTGCGCATCCCCGCGAACCCCGCCTTCGAGTCGCTGAACCTCGCGCAGGCCGTGCAGGTGCTGGCGTACGAGCTGCGCTGCGCGGCCGGGGTGCCGCCGGCGCCGCCGGCACGCGAGGTACCGCTCGCGCCGGCCGCGGAGCTCGAGCGGCTGAACGCGCACCTGGCCGAGGTGCTGGTCGAGGTCGGCTTCACCGACCGGCTCGGCGGGCCGCACCTGTCGCGCCGGCTGGCGCGGATCTTCGGTCGCGCCGAGCTCGACCAGCACGAGGTCAACATCCTGCGCGGGTTCCTCGCCGCCGTGCAGGCACGGCGCCGGCGCGCGGGCTCCGGCTGATGGCACCGGCCGTCTATCTCGACCACGCGGCGACGACGCCGCTCGATCCGCGCGTGCGCGCCGCGATGCTCGCTCGGCTCGAGGGCCCGCCCGGCAACCCCTCGGCGACGCACGCCGCCGGGCGCGAGGCGCACGCGGCCGTCGAGCGCGCCCGTGCCGAGGTGGCGGCGCTCATCAACGCGCCGCCCGCCGCGATCGTGTTCACCTCCGGCGCGACCGAGGCCGACAACCTCGCGATCCAGGGCGCCGCGCGCGGCGCCGCCGGCCGCGGGCGGCACCTCGTGAGCCTGCGCACCGAGCACCGGGCGGTGCTCGACCCGCTCGCGCGCCTGCAGCGCGAGGGCTTCGAGGTGACGCTGCTCGCGCCGGGGCGCGACGGCCTCGTGGCGCCGGCGGCCTTCGCCGCCGCGCTCACGCCGGCGACGACGCTCGCCTCGGTCATGCTCGTCAACAACGAGACCGGCGTCGTCCAGGACGCTGCCGCGTTCGGCGCGCACTGCCGGGCCCGTGGCGTGCTGCTGCACGTGGACGCGGCGCAGGCCGCCGGCCGCGTCCCGATCGATGTCGAGGCGCTCGGCGCCGACCTCGTGAGCCTGTCGGCCCACAAGATCCACGGCCCGGCCGGCGTCGGCGCGCTGTACGTGCGCCGCGCGCCGCGGCCGGCGCTGGTGCCGCTGCAGTTCGGCGGCGGCCAGGAGGGGGGGCTGCGCCCCGGCACGCTGCCCGTGCACCAGATCGTCGGCATGGGGGCGGCGTTTCGGATTGCGGCCGAGGAAGGCGCCGCGGAGTCCGCCCGGCTCGCGGCGCTGGCCGCCCGGCTGTGGGCCGGGCTCGAGCCGCTCGGCGGCGTCCATCTCAACGGCCATCCGCACCAGCGTGCGCCGCACATCGTCAACGTCTCGTTCGAGGGCGTCGACGGCGAGGCGCTGCTCGCGGAGCTCGCCGGCCTCACGGTCGCGAGCGGCGCCGCCTGCAGCAGCGAGTCGGGCGAGCCCTCGTACGTGCTGCGGGCGCTCGGCCGGCCGGACCCGTTGGCGCAGGCCTCGCTCAGGTTCAGCCTGGGCCGCACGAGCAGCGCCGCGGACGTCGAGTCGGCCATCGGGCAGGTCCGGGCGGGCGTCGCGCGGCTGCGCCGGCTCGCGCCCGCATGAGCGGCCAGCCGCCGTCGGCGCTCGCCGACCGGCTGTTCCGGGAGGCACCGTTCGCGGGCCGGCCCGATGGCCCCGGCTGGGCGAGTGGCGAGGCGCGCGAGCCCCTGACCGGTACCCACGTGCGGTGGCACCTGCGCGGCCAGGGTGGCCTGATCAGTGCCGCGCGCTACGAGGTCCGCGGCTGCCCGTTCACCGTCGCGGCGGCCGCCTGCGTCGCGGGCGAGCTGCCGGGCCGCCCGGTCGGGGACTGGGCGCTCGACCTGCAGGACCTTGTTCGCCGGCTGGGCGCGCCCGAGGCCAAGCTCGGCCGCTTTTTCGTGATCCAGGACGCGCTTCGCGAAGCGCAGCTTCAACTCGGCGGACGCACTGCCTAGAATCCAGCTTCGGCGCCCCCATCCCTAGCCGAGAGGCACCCCGCACGCCATGGCCGTTACCCTGTCCGCCGCCGCCGCCGACCGCGTCCGCAACTTCCTGGCCGCCCGGGGCCATGGGCTCGGCCTGCGCCTGGCGATCAAGCGGACCGGCTGCTCGGGCTACGCCTACGTCGTGAACTACGCCGAGGCGGCCGAGCCGAGCGACACGGTGTTCGAGGACCGCGGCGTGAAGGTCTTCGTCGACGCCCAGAGCCTGCCCCTCATCGACGGGACCGAGGTCGACTTCGTGAAGCAGGGCCTGAACGAGGCCTTCAAGTTCCGTAATCCGAAGGCGCAATCGGAGTGCGGCTGCGGCGAGAGCTTCTCGCTCTGACCCGGGTCGCCCCGGAAAAAAACCTTAAATCCCGGCCACTTCCGCGCGCCCGTGCGTTGCGGCGGGGGCCGTTCAACCGATAGAATGGCCGGTCACGACGCGGCTCGGCGGGGCATCCGCCGGCCCGCGTGTTCCGTCCCTACCGGCCATTCGAGGTTGATCCATGGCGCTCGAGCGCACCCTGTCCATCGTCAAGCCTGACGGCGTCCGCAAGAACCTGATCGGCGAGGTCCTGCGCCGCTTCGAGAGCGCGGGGCTCGTGGTCGTCGCCGCGCGCATGCGCCAGCTCACGCCGGCCGAGGCGGAAGGCTTCTACGCCGTGCATCGCGAACGGCCGTTCTACAAGGACCTGTGCCGCTACATGACCTCGGGGCCCGTGCTCGTGCAGGTGCTCGAGGGCGAGGGCGCGATCGCGCGCAACCGCGACATCATGGGCGCGACCGATCCGAAGAAGGCCGCGAAGGGCACGATCCGCGCCGACCTCGCCGCCAGCATCGAGGAGAACGTCGTCCACGGCTCCGACTCGCCCGAGACCGCCGCGCGCGAGATCGCCTACTTCTTCGCCGAGACGGAGCTCTGCCCGCGCCGGCGCTGAGCGCGCCCGCGGCCCCGCCATGACCGCCACCGCGACGCGCACGAACCTGCTGGGGCTGACCCCGGCCGAGCTCGAGGCCTTCGTGGTCGGTCTCGGCGAGAAGCCGTACCGCGCGCGCCAGCTGCTGACCTGGATCTACAAGCGCCGCGTCGGCGAGTTCGCCGCGATGACCGACCTCGGCCGCGAGCTGCGCGCGCGGCTCGAGGACGTCGCCGAGGTGCGCCCGCCCGCGATCGCGAGCACGCACGCCTCGGCCGACGGCACGCGCAAGTGGCTGCTGGCCGCCGGCGAGTTCGCCGGCCGGTCGCAGGCGATCGAGACGGTGTTCATCCCGGAGCCCGGCCGCGGCACGCTCTGCATCTCCTCGCAGGTCGGCTGCGCGCTCGACTGCTCGTTCTGCTCGACCGGCGCCCAGGGCTTCAACCGCAACCTCGACACGGCCGAGATCGTCGGCCAGGTGTGGCTGGCCAGCCGCGAACTCGGCGGCAGCGAGCGCGCGATCACGAACGTCGTGCTCATGGGCATGGGCGAGCCGCTCGCCAACTACCGCAGCGTGCTGCCGGCGCTCGCGATCTTCATGGACGACCGCTGCTTCGACCTGTCGCGCCGGCGGGTCACGCTGTCGACGTCCGGCCTCGTGCCGCAGATCTACCGGCTGGCCGAGGACACGAACGTCGCGCTGGCGGTCTCGCTGCACGCGCCGAACGATGCGCTGCGCGACCAGCTGGTGCCGATCAATCGCCGTCACCCGATCAAGGAGCTGCTGGCGGCCTGCTGGCACTACCTCGAGGCGCAGAACGGCCGCAGCATCACCTTCGAATACGTGCTCCTCGACGGGGTCAACGACCAGCTCACGCACGCGCGCGAGCTCGTCCGGCTGCTGAAGGGGCGCGACGCCAAGGTCAACCTGATCCCGTTCAATCCGTTCCCCGGCACGCAGTACCGGCGCTCGACGCCCGAGGCGATCGCGGGCTTCCGCGAGCACCTGAATGCGCACGGCGTGACGGCGACGGTGCGGCGCACGCGTGGTGACGACATCGACGCGGCCTGTGGCCAGCTCGCCGGCCGCGTCCACGACCGGACCACCGCGCGTCTCGGCTCGAAGACCTTCACCGTGGCGGTGCACGCATGAAGCGACTCGTCCCCGCTGCGCTCGCGATCCTCGCGGCCGCGACCGCCGGCGCCGACACCCGCGGCCGCCCCGACGAGGACTCTCTCGCCCGCGCCGCGCGCCTCAACACGCAGCTCGCGGTCGCCTACCTCAAGCAGAACGACGTGCGCTCGGCGCGCGAGAAGATCGAGCGGGCGCTGTCGCAGAACCCGCGGGACGCGAGCGTGCAGAGCGCCGCCGGCCTCGTCTTCGACCGCCTGCAGGAAACGGACAAGGCGGACTCCCACTACTCAACGGCGCTGCGCCTCGCGCCGGACGACCCCGACATGCAGATGAACTACGCGGTGTTCCTCTGCCGCCACGACAAGCCCGACAAGGGCCTTAAGCTCTTCGAGCACGCGGCGCGCAACCCGTCGTACCAGACGCCCGAGGTCGCCTACACGAACGCCGGCGTCTGCATGCGCGAGGCCAAGAACCTGCCGAAGGCCGAGGAGCTGTTCCGCAAGGCGCTCGGCATTCGCGCCGATTACCCGGACGCGTTGCTGCACATGACCGACATCTCGCTGCAGCGCGACGCGGCGCTCGCGGCGCGCGCCTTCCTCGACCGCTACTTCGCGGCGTGGCCCGCGACGCCCGAGTCGCTGCTGCTCGGCGTACGCGTCGCGCACCGCCTGAACGACCGGGCGACCGAGGACAAGTACTCCGACAAGCTCGAGCACGACTTCGCCGATTCCGAGCAGACCAAGCAGCTGCGACAGGGCGCAGGACAGCGATGAGCGAGGGGCCCGCAGCACGTCCGGCGGCCGCCGTCGGTAGCGGCGGCGTGGGCCCGGCGCTGCGCGCCGCGCGCGAGCGCCGCGCGCTGACCGTCGAGGCGGTCACCGACGCGACGCACATCGAGGCGCGGCTGATCGAGGCGATGGAGGCCGGCCGGTTCACGGTGTTCGATGCACCGGTCTACGCGCGCGGCTTCATCCGCAAGTACGGCACCTTCCTGGAGCTGCCGGTCGAGGACCTGATCGCGGCCTATGACTCGCTCGCGAGCGGGCCCTCGGCGCCGTCGATGATCCCGATCACGAGCACGGCGCCACCGCCGCGCGACCTCGGCCCCGCCAAGTTCGCCGCGGCCGGCGCGGCGCTGCTCGTCGTGGTGGGCGGCGCGTACTGGTGGTGGAGCGGGCGGGCGGCGGCGCCGCCCGCGCCGCCGGTCGCGGCGGCCGCCGCCGCCGTCGAGAGCGCGGCGCCGGTGAGCGCGGTGGCGCCGGTGCCGGCGCCGGCGCCAGCACAGGCGGCAGCGACCGAGACCCCGGAGGCGACTGCGAGCCGCGCGGCCCCGGCCGCCGAGCGGCCTGCAGCGCGCAGCGCCCCGCCGAAAGCGGTCGTGAGCGGCGCGGCACTCGTCGTGACCGGCTTGCGCGAGTGCTGGGTCGAGGTCTACGCGCCGAGCGGTGCGCGCCTGCTGTACGACCTCGTCCAGGCAGGCGATACGCGAACTCTGCCGGGGCCCGGGCCGTGGAAGGTGTTCCTCGGCAACGCCGATGGCGTCAGGCTCAGCCTCGACGACCGCGCGATCGCGGTGCCGACCGGCACCCGCGCCGGCGGGACCGCGCGGCTCGTCGTCAGCGCCGACGGCGCGGTCCGGTAGCGGCAGGAAGACCCAGCAGTGAGCGGAACCATCGAGCCGCTGCGCGGCATGAACGACGTGCTGCCCGAAGACGCGCGGTGGTGGCGGCGCGTCGAGTCGGCAGCGCGCAGCGTGTTTGCGCGCTACGGTTACGACGAGATCCGGGTGCCGCTGCTGGAGCGCACCGCGCTGTTCAAGCGCGCGATCGGCGAGTACACCGACATCGTCGAGAAGGAGATGTTCACGTTCGAGGACCGCGACGGCGACAGCCTCGCGTTGCGGCCGGAGGCCACCGCCAGCATCGTCCGCGCCGCCATCTCGAACGGACTGCTGCACAATCAGCGGCACCGGCTGTTCACGATCGGGCCGATGTTCCGCGGCGAGCGGCCGCAGAAGGGTCGCTACCGGCAGTTCCACCAGATCGACGCCGAGGCGATCGGCTACGAGGGCCCGGACGTCGACGCCGAGCTGCTGCTGCTCGCGGCGCGCCTGTGGCGCGAGCTCGGCATCGACCGCGTGCGGCTCGAGCTGAACTCGCTCGGCACGCCGGAGTCGCGCGCGGTCTACCGCGAGGCGCTAAGGGGCTATTTCCGGGCGTCGATCGATGCGCTCGATGCCGACAGTCGGCGCCGGCTGGACGGCAACCCGCTGCGGATTCTCGACAGCAAGAACCCGGCGCTCACCGAGCTGATCGCCAAGGCACCGCTGCTCGCCGAGTACCTCGATCCGGCCTCGGCCGAGCACTTCGAGGGCCTGAAGCGCCGCCTCGAGGCGGCCGGCGTCGCCTACGTCGTGAACCCGCGCCTGGTCCGCGGCCTCGACTACTACAGCCGGACGGTGTTTGAGTGGACCACCGACGCGCTCGGGTCGCAGAACGCGATCTGCTCGGGTGGGCGCTACGACGGCCTCGTGCAGCAGCTCGGCGGCACGCCGACGCCGGCGATCGGCTGGGCGCTCGGCATCGAGCGCATCATCCTGCTGATGCAGGAACTCGGCGGCGGCGCCGCTGCCGAATCACCGCACGTGTACTGCGTGCTGGCCGGCGCTGCGGCGGCCGAGCGGGGGCTGGCGCTCGCCGAGCGTCTGCGCGATGCGCTGCCGTGGCTGCGCATCGAGACGGACCTCGGCGGCGGCGGGTTCAAGGCACAGTTCAAGCGCGCCGACCGGGCGGGCGCGGCAGTCGCGCTCGTGCTCGGCGACGAGGAGCTGGCGCGCGGTGTCGCGCAGCTCAAGCCGCTGCGCGGCGGCGAGCAGGAAGAATGTGCGTTCGACGGGATCGCGGCGCGCCTCCAGGCGCTGCTCGACCCCGCCGGGCGCGACGAATAACGGCGATCGAGGCGGGAGACCTTCGTGGACGACTATTTGAGCGAGCGCGAGCAGATCGAGCAGGTGCGAGGCTGGGTCAGGGAGTACCTGCCGTGGCTTGCGGGCGCGGTACTGATCGCCGGTGCCATCGTGTGGGGCCGGCCGCAGTTCGCGGCGTGGCAGATGCGCCAGTCATCGGCGGCCGACGAGAAGTACACGGCGGTGCTCGAAGCGCTCAACAAGGGCGACAAGGCGGCCGCCGCGCGCATCGCGGCCGAGCTCAAGGCCGACTACGGGCGCACGCCGTACGCGGACCTCGCATCGCTCGCAGTCTCGCGCTTCGACGTCGATAGCCACGACCTCGACGACGCGGCGAGCCGCCTCGAGGCGGTCAGCACGGGCGCGCGTGACGAGCAGCTGCGCGTGATCGCGCGCCTGCGCCTTGCGCGCGTGCAGCGTGCGCAGGGCAAGCTGGACCTCGCGCTCGCGACGCTGGCGGCGCCGCCGGCCGGCGCCGCCGCCGCGTACGCCGACGCTCGCGGCGACGTGCTCGCCGACAAGGGCGATCGCGACGGCGCGCTGGCCGAGTGGCGCGCCGCGCTCGCCGACAAGTCGCCGGGCATCGTCAATCGCGAGTTGATCGAGCTCAAGATCGCCGGTATCGGGAGCGCGCCAGCAGCGCAGCCTGCGGCGAAGGCTCCGGCCGCGGCCCCGGCCGCGCCGGCGGCGACGCCGGCCGCCGCGCCGGCGCCGCCGGCCGGTGCGAAGCCGTGATGCGCCGTCGGCTCGCCGTCGCGTTCGCGGCGCTCGGGCTCGCGCTCGCTGCCTGCGACAAGGACAAGGACGTCGCGCCGCCGGCGGCGATCGTCGCATTCAACGCCAAGCTGAGCGTGCAGCGCCTCTGGGACGAGGGTCTCGGCGGCAAGGACCGGCGCCTGCGGCTCGCGCTGCGGCCGGCCGTCGACGATGCGCGCGTGTACGCGGGGGCCGCCGACGGCGAGATCCGCGCCTTCGAAGCGGCCAGCGGGCGCAGCGTGTGGCGCACGAAGACGAGGCTTGAGCTCTCGGCCGGTCCGGGCGTCGGCGCCGGCCTCGTCGTGCTCGGCACCAGCGACGGCCAGGTGATCGCCGTCGACGCGGCGAGCGGCGCGAAGCGCTGGCAGGTCCGCACGACCGGCGAGGTGCTCGCGGCACCGGCGGTGTCGGTGCAGGCGGTCATCGTGCGCACGGTCGACGGCCGCGTGCACGGCCTCGCGCTCGACAACGGCCGCGAGCTGTGGTCGAACGAACAGCCGATCCCGCGCCTGACGCTGCGCGGCACGTCGTCGCCGGCGCTGGCGGGCGACACGGTCGTCTGCGGCTTCGACAACGGCAAGGTCGCCGCCTACAGCGTGGCGAACGGCGACGTGCTGTGGGACACCGGCGTCAGCCCGCCGCACGGCAAGACCGAGCTCGAGCGGATGGTCGACATCGACGGCGAGATCGCGGTCTCGGGCCACGACGTGTTCGTCGCCGGCTTCCAGGGCCGAGTCGCGATGCTGGCGCTCGATTCGGGCCAGGTGTGGTGGTCGCGGGAGCTTTCGAGCTACCGCGGGCTGACGCTCGACGGCGAGACGCTGTACGTGACCGGCGCGGACAGCAGCGTGCAGGCCCTCAGGCGCCGCGACGGCACCCCGCAGTGGCAGCAGCAGGGCATGCTCCGCCGCGGCATGACCGCCCCGGTCGTCGACGGTGACTGGATCGTGGTCGCGGACTTCGAGGGCTTCTTGCACTGGCTCGACAAGTCGAACGGCGCGCTGCTCGGCCGCGCGCGGGCCGCCAAGGGCCGCATCACGAACGCGCCGGTGGCGGCGAACGGCATCGTGTTCGTGCAGACCGACGCCGGCCGCCTGTTCGCCTTCCGCGCCCGCGCGCACTGATGCGGCGGGCGTCGTACCCATGCTCCCGGTCATCGCCCTCGTCGGCCGCCCGAACGTCGGCAAGTCGACGCTGTTCAACGTCCTGACCGGGACGCGCGATGCGCTGGTCGCCGACCTGCCCGGGCTGACCCGCGATCGCCAGTACGGCTTCGGCCGGCGCGGCGGTCACTACCTCGTCATCGACACCGGCGGCCTCGTCGAGGCCCCGGAGGGCGTCGAGGCGCTGATGGCGGCGCAGACCGAACGCGCGGTGGCCGAGGCCGATCGCGTGGTGTTGGTCGTCGACGCGCGCCAGGGACCGACGCCGGCGGATGCCCACGTCGCCGAGCGCTTGCGTCGCAGCGGCAAGCCCGTGCTCATCGCCGCGAACAAGTGCGAGGGCATGGATCCCGAGCTCGCGGCACTCGAGTTTCACGCGCTCGGGCTCGGTACTCCGGTCGCGATCTCGGCGGCGCACGGCGAGGGCGTCGATGCGCTGGTGGCGGCCGCGCTCGCCGGCCTCGAGCCGGCCGAGCCCCCGTCGCAGGCCGGCCTCGATGCCATCCGGATCGCGGTCGTCGGCCGGCCCAACGTCGGCAAGTCGACGCTGATCAACCGCTTGATCGGCGAGGAGCGGCTGGTGGCCTTCGACGAGCCGGGCACGACCCGCGACAGCGTGCGGGTGCCATTCGAGCGCGACGGCCGCCACTACGTGCTGATCGACACCGCCGGCGTGCGCCGTCGCGCCCGCGTCGAGGAAGCGGTCGAGAAGTTCAGCGTCGTCAAGGCACTGCAGGCGATCGACGAAGCGAACGTCGTCATCGGCGTGCTCGACGCCCACGAGACGGTCGCCGAGCAGGACGCAACACTCCTCGGCCACGTCGCCGAGCGCGGCCGTGCGCTGATCCTGGCGATCAACAAGTGGGATCACATCCCGCCGGAGCAGCGCGACCACGTCAAGAACCAGCTGGCGCTCAAGCTGCCGTTCCTCGACTTCGCGCCGCGCCACTTCATCTCGGCACTGCACGGCAGCGGCGTTGGCGACCTCCTCGGCGCGGCGCGGCGCGCCGCCGAGGCGGCGCTGCGCGAGATGCCGACGCCCGAGCTGACCCGCGTCCTCGAGAAGGCGCTCGAAGCGCACCAGCCCCCGCTCGTGCGGGGCCGTCGCATCAAGCTGCGCTACGCGCACCAGGGCGGGCGCAACCCGCCGCTCATCGTCGTGCACGGCAACCAGGTCAAGCACGTTCCCGAGGCGTTCCGGCGCTACTTGATGAACACGTTCCGCGAGGCGTTCCGGCTCCAGGGCACCCCGGTGCGGGTTGAGTTTCGCGCCGACAGCAATCCCTTCGCCGGGCGACGCAACGAGCTCAACGATCGACAGCGCAAGAAGCGCCAGCGGCTGATCCGCCACAGCCAGCGCTAGAGCGCACGCACGGCGGCCCGAGGGCGCCGGGACCGGGTCGCGCGCGATCGCGCCGCGGTCGCAATCGGTCAGCCAGCCGGCGATTCGCCGGGCTGCGAGCGCATCACCGCCGCGGCTCAGCCGTCGGTGCGGGTGACGGTGGCGTGGATGGTGCCGCGCGCCGTGCGCGCCTCGAGCGCATCGCCCGCCGACACCTCGGCCGCTGCGCGCACCAGCCGGCCGTCGGCGGACAGCAGGATCGCGTAGCCGCGCTCCAGCGTCGCCAGCGGGCTCACCGCGCCGAGCGTGCGCGCGGCGCCCGCGAGCCGCGCCTGCGCGGTGGCGAGGTGCTGCGCGAAGGCGCGCCCGAGGCGGCCCTCCAGCTCGTCGAGGCGTTGTGCGCGCAGCGCGAGACGCTCGCGCGGATGGACCCGCGCCAGGCGGCCGCCGAGCCAGCCGAGCCGCTCGCGCAGGCGCTCGAGCCGGCGCCGCGCGGCGGTGCCGAGCCGCCGGGCCGCGGCAGCGAATCCGCGCAGCCATTCTGCGCGGTCGGGCACGACCAGCTCCGCGGCCGCCGAGGGTGTCGGCGCGCGGACGTCGGCGGCGAAGTCGGCGATCGTGAAGTCGACCTCGTGGCCGATGCCGGTGACGACCGGGATGGCGCAGCCGCGGATCGCGCGCGCGACGATCTCTTCGTTGAACGACCACAGGTCCTCGAGCGAGCCGCCGCCGCGCGCGACGATCAGCACGTCGGCGTGCCCGTCGGCGCCGGCACGGCCGATCGCCTCGGCGATCTCGCGCGCCGCCCCGGCACCCTGCACCGGCACCGGGTAGATCAGTACCGGCACCGACGGGAAGCGCCGGCGCAGCACGTTCACGATGTCGCGGACGGCCGCGCCGCTGGGCGAGGTGACGACGGCGATCCGCCGCGGCAGCGCCGGCAGGCCGCGCTTCAGGGCCGCATCAAACAGGCCCTCCGCCTGCAGGCGCGCCTTCAGCTCCTCGAAGCGCCGCCGCAGCGCGCCTTCACCGGCCTCCTCGAGGTGCTCGGCGAGCAGCTGGTAGTCGCCGCGCGGCTCGTAGAGGCTGACCCGCGCACGCACGAGCACCTGCATGCCGTCGCGCGGTGTCGCGCGCACGCGGGAATTCGCGCCGCGGAACATCGCGCAGCGCACCTGCGCTCCGGCGTCCTTCAGCGTGAAATACCAGTGCCCGGAGCCCGGGCGCGCGAGGTTCGACAGCTCGCCCTCGACCCACAGCAGCGGCAGGCCGGCCTCGAGCAGCGCGCGGGCCTCGCGGTTAAGGCGCGAGACGCTGTAGACGTCGCGTCCCGGGCGGCTGGCAGCAGGCGATTCCACGGCGGCAGTGTAGCCGCATTCGGGCGGCTGTCCCGGGGAGCCGTTTTCGGGCAAGGTGGCTGCGGATGAGTCAGACCAGACCGCCGCAGGCCGCGTCGATTCCCCGCGGCGCGGTGCAACTGCGGCGCCTCGTCGGCGTCGGCTTCGGCGTCGCGGTCGTGCTGGGCGGAATGATCGGCATCGGCATCCTGCGCACGCCCGCGATGGTGGCCGGCTGGGTGTCGAGTCCGTGGCTGATCCTCGGGCTATGGACCGTCGCGGGGGCCTACGTCCTGATCAATGCGATGTGTCTTGCCGAGCTGGCAGCGGCCTTGCCGCGCGCCGGCGGACCGTACGTGTTCGCTCGCCGAGCGTTTGGGGACTTCGCGGGATTCGCGGTCGGCTGGGTCGACTGGAGCCTGAACGCCGGCGCCGTCGCGTTCCTTGCGGTTGCGTTTGCCGACTACGCCGCGCTGCTCGTGCCGGCGATCGGCGGCCACGCCGGGATCCTGGCGGCCGCGCTGATCGGCCTGCTCGCGCTGCTGAACTGGTTCGGCCTGTCGCTCGGCGCGCTCGTGCAGCAGACGCTGAGTGCGCTCAAGGCGATCGCGTTCCTCGTGCTGATCGTCGGTTGCTTCCTGCGGGGGCCGCCGACGAGTGCCGCCGCCGCGGGCGCCGCCGGCGTTCCCGCGGCGAGCGTGCCGCTCGTTCTCGGCATCGTGCTGTCGCTGCAGCCGATCCTGGAGGCCTACGGCGGCTGGAACTCGGCCGTGTACTTCGCGGAGGAGGACGAGAATCCGCAGCGCAACATCCTGCGCTCGATGGTCGGCGGCGTGCTGCTGGTGATGACGATCTACCTGCTGACGAACGCCGCCTTCCTGCACGTACTCAGCGTTCCCGAGATCGCCAGCACGACGATTCCCGCCGCGCTCGCGGTGGAGCGCAGTTTCGGTGCGCACAGCGGGGTGCTGATCACCGCGCTGGCGCTCATCTCGCTGCTCGCGATCGCCAACACGCTGGTGATGTTCGTGCCGCGGATTCTGTTCGGACTCAGCCGCGACGGGCTGTTCAGCGCGCGCGGCGCGGTGCTCAACCGCTACGGCACGCCGGGCGTGGCGCTCGTCCTGTCGGCCGCGGCCGCCGCGGCGCTCGCGCTTTCCGGCACGTTCGAGATGCTGTTCGCCGCGGTCTCGTTCCTGCACCTGTGCATCAACGTCGCGGTCGTCGCCGCGTTGTTCAAGCTGCGGCGCTCGACCGGCGGCGCGTCGCGACCGTACTCGGTGCCGTGGTACCCGTGGCTGCCGCTGATCGCGCTCGGCGGCTCAATCGCCGTTCTCGGCGCATTCCTCGTCGGCAACACGCTGAACAGCCTCGCCTCGATCGGCGCGATCTTCGTCAGCTATCCGGTGTACCGGCTCGTGCGGCGGACCGCGGCCAGCGCGGCCTGACGCACGACGCCCGCCCGCAGCGAGCCGATTCCTGCGGGCGACCCCGCGGTCGGCGACGACCGCCCGGCGGTTCCGGTTTACCTGACCGTCCGGAATGAGTATGATGCGCCGCTTTACTCGATCCTCCCCGGCGGAGCGAGCGAGCAACGCATCGGCCCCGCCGCAGGATCCCGCGGCAGAGGGCTGTCCATGCGAATCGACGAGGAAGCGCTCACCTTCGACGACGTCCTGCTCGTGCCGGCGTACTCGGAGGTACTGCCGCGCGAAGTCGACCTCTCGACCCAGCTGACGCGCCACATCCGCCTGAACCTGCCGCTGGTCAGCGCCGCGATGGACACCGTGACCGAGGCGCGGCTCGCGATCACGATCGCCCAGGAAGGCGGCATCGGCATCGTCCACAAGAACATGAGCGCGGCCGCGCAGGCCCGCGAGGTGCTGAGGGTCAAGAAGTACGAGAGCGGCGTCATCTCGGACCCGATTACGGTCACGCCGGACAAGACGATTCGCGAAGTCATCGAGCTGACGCGCGCCCGCGGCATCTCCGGCGTGCCGGTCGTGACCGACAGCAGCGAGGTCGTCGGCATCGTCACGCACCGCGACCTGCGGTTCGAGCAGCGCTTCGAAGCGCCGGTCTCGACGGTTATGACGCCCAAGGAACGCCTCGTCACCGTGCGCGAGAACGCGCCGAAGGACGAGGTCCTCGCGCTCCTGCACCAGCACCGCATCGAGAAGGTGCTGGTCGTGGACAAGGCCGGCCGCCTCAAGGGCATGATCACGGTCAAGGACTTCCAGAAGGCGACCGAGTTTCCGCGCGCCTGCAAGGACGCGAGCGGGCGGCTGCGCGTCGGCGCGGCGGTCGGCACGAGCCCGGACACGATCGAGCGCATCGGTCAGCTGGCCGATGCCGGCGTCGACGTCGTCGTCGTCGACACCTCGCATGGGCACTCGCGCGGGGTCCTCGAGATGGTCGCGCGCATCAAGAAGTCGTATTCGGCGCTCGACGTCATCGGCGGCAACATCGTGACCGTCGAAGGCGCGAAGGCGCTCGTCGACGCGGGCGCGGACGGTGTCAAGGTCGGCATCGGCCCGGGCTCCATCTGCACGACGCGCATCGTCGCCGGCGTCGGTGTGCCGCAGATCACGGCGGTCGCCAACGTCGCCGAGGCGCTGCGACCGAGCGGCGTGCCGCTGATCGCCGACGGCGGCATCCGCTTTTCCGGCGACCTCGCCAAGGCGCTGGCCGCGGGCGCGCACTCGGTGATGATCGGCGGCCTCTTTGCCGGCACCGAGGAATCACCGGGCGAGGTCGAGCTGTACCAGGGCGCCTCGTACAAGTCCTACCGCGGCATGGGCTCGCTGGGCGCAATGGCGCAGCGTCATGGCTCCTCCGACCGCTACTTCCAGGACACGACCACCGAGCTCGAGAAGCTCGTGCCGGAGGGCATCGAGGGCCGCGTGCCGTACAAGGGCAGCATCGTCTCGATCCTGCACCAGCTGGCGGGCGGCCTGCGTGCCGCCATGGGTTACACCGGCAGCGCCAGCATCGAGGACCTTCGCTCAAAGCCGCGCTTCGTGCGGATTACCAACGCCGGCGTCCGCGAGAGCCACGTCCATGACGTGTCGATCACGAAGGAAGCGCCCAACTACCGGATCAGCTGACGCCGTGAGCCACGCTATCGCCCCGCAGCCCGAAGATCGCCGCGATATCCACGCGCACCGCGTGCTGATCCTCGACTTCGGTGCGCAGTACACGCAGCTGATCGCCCGGCGCGTGCGCGAGCTCGGTGTGTACTGCGAGATTCATCCCTGGGACATGGACGACGCGGCGGTGCGCGCCTTCGGCGCGCGCGCGGTGATCCTGTCGGGCGGGCCCGAGTCGGTGACCGAAAAGGTCGCGCCGCGTGCGCCCGAGTCGGTGTATTCGCTGGGCGTGCCGGTGCTCGGCATCTGCTACGGCATGCAGACGATGGCCGCGCAGCTCGGCGGGCGCGTCGAGCCGTCGACGCACCGCGAGTTCGGCTACGCCGAGATCGAGTCGGTCGGGGAGTCCGCGCTGCTCGGCGGCATCCGCGACCGCGCCGGCAGCGGCGGCGCGTCGGTACTCGACGTATGGATGAGCCATGGCGATCGCGTCGAGGAGATTCCGGCCGGCTTTCGAGTCACGGCGCGCTCGAAGAACGCGCCGATTGCGGCCATGGAGGACGCCACGCGGCGCTTCTACGGCGTGCAGTTCCACCCGGAGGTCACGCACACCCTGCAGGGCGCGCGGCTGCTCGAGCGCTTCGTGCGCGAGCTCGCCCGCTGCGATGCGCTCTGGGACGCCGGGCACATCGCGGCCGACGCGATCGAGCGCGTCCGCGCGGAGGTCGGCACGGACAGGGTGCTGCTGGGACTCTCGGGCGGTGTCGACTCCTCGGTCGTGGCCGCGCTCCTGCACCGCGCGATCGGCACGCAGCTCACCTGCGTGTTCGTCGACCACGGCCTTTTGCGCCTCAACGAAGGCGACGAGGTCATGGCGACCTTCGCCGAGCACATGGGTGTCAACGTGATCCGCGTTGATGCGAGCGAGCGCTTCCTGTCCGCGCTCGCGGGCGTCGACGACCCCGAGCAGAAGCGCAAGATCATCGGCCGCCTGTTCGTCGAGGTCTTCGACGCTGAGGCCCAGAAGCTGCGCGGCATCCGCTACCTCGCGCAGGGCACGATCTACCCCGACGTCATCGAATCGGCGGGCGCCAAGACCGGCAAGGCGCACGTGATCAAGTCGCACCACAACGTGGGCGGCCTGCCGGAGAAGATGAACCTGAGGCTGCTCGAGCCGCTCCGCGAGCTGTTCAAGGACGAGGTCCGTCGACTCGGCCTCGAGCTGGGCCTGCCACGCTCGATGGTGTTCCGGCACCCGTTCCCGGGACCGGGCCTCGGCGTGCGGATTCTCGGGCCCGTGACCCGGGAGGCGGCCGACCTGCTGCGGAAGGCCGACGCGATCTTCATCGAGGAATTGCGCCGGCACGAGCTCTATGACCGGGTGAGTCAGGCCTTCGCCGTGTTCCTGCCGGTGCGTTCCGTGGCCGTCATGGGTGACGGGCGCAAGTACGACTGGGTCATCGCGCTGCGCGCAGTCGAGACGGTCGACTTCATGACCGCGCACTGGGCGCGACTGCCGTACGAGTTCCTGGGTCACGTGTCGAGCCGGATCGTCAACGAGGTCGACGGCGTCTCGCGCGTGGTCTACGACGTTTCTGGGAAGCCGCCCGCGACGATCGAATGGGAGTGAGGGGCCGCCTCGTCAGCAGGAACCTGCGCGCGGAGACATTCAAGACGTCGATTGCGGCCCGCCGATCGCCCGCCGCGAGAACGACGAGTTCATGACCGGCCCGCGCCCAGCGTGACGAGCAGCTCGTCGAGTTGCGCGAACGTCTCGGCCATCGGGTCGGCCGCCCCGGTGCCTGCAGCGTCCAGAGCTTCCTTCGAGGGATAGAGGTCGCGCATGACCAGCAGCGTCTGGTCGCCCTTCTCCTCGAGCGTCACCGTGGTCACCGCTCCGTCAGCGCTTTCCTCGTTGGTCCAGACCAGGCGCGAGTGCGGTATCACTTCGACGTACGTGCCAAAGAACGCCACGGTCGTCGTGGCCTCGTGAGCGAACTCCAAACGGTACTTGCCGCCGACACGAACGTCCATTTCGCAGGACAGCAGGGACATTCCGAAGGATTTCGGCACCCACCACCTCTTGAACAGCTCGGGCTTGGTCCACGCCTCGAATACGATGCGGGCCGGTCCGTTGAAAGTTCGCGTAACGACGAGTTCGCGCTCGGACCTCCGTTCCACGGTCGTGCGGTTCTTCAATTGGGTAGGCTCACTCCCTTTTCGTGCGTCCATCGACCTTCTCCTTCCGTTTCAGCTCCTCGACCACCCTGTCGAGCTCATCGAAGCGTGCGTCCCAGAGCTGGCGGTACCGCTCGATCCATGCCGCCTCTTCCTCGAGTCGTCGCAGGCCGAGCCTGCAGGTCCGCACGCGCCCGACCTTCTCGGTGCGGACGAGCCCGGCCTGCTCAAGGACGCCGACATGCTTGCGCATGCCCGTGAGCGTCATGTGGAATCTCTCGGCGAGGCTCGTAATCGAAGCGTCTGCTCGCCCGAGTTGCTCCAGTACGCCACGCCGGGTGGCGTCCGAGAGTGCGGCGAACGAGGCATCGCAGCGGGCTTGGGTATACTGAACCATTAGGTTCAGTATGTAACACACGGACTGGCGGCGTACAAGGGGCGGCCGCGCCTGCGGCGTTGCGCGCCACGTTGGACGGCGCGCGGCAGATTCTGGCGAAGGATCCGCCTGCCGCCGCGGGCCTCCATGGGATCGATGTCCTGCAACACTGATTGGGGACTCGATCCATTGCCGTGCGCACCGCGGTGGTTGTTTACATATGGTTCAGCGCTTGCTCGGACACGACGGGACTCGTCCCGTCGGTCATCTGGAGTTGCGACGAATGTCGGTGACGCACTCGGCTGTCACCGGTGCGTGCTAGATTCGAGCCTCCGAGGGAGGTGGCGATGCATTTTCGATTACGGATCGTTCCGTTGAGATTCACGCTCGTCGCGCTGCTCGTCGCAACCGCTGCCGCCGGCTGCGGTGGTGGTGGTGGCGGCGGTTCCCCACCGCCACCCCCGGCGCCGACCTTCTCGCTCGCCACGCACGCGCTTACCTATACCGCGACGAGCTCTACCGCGGCGACCCCGGCCGCGCAGACCGTGAGCGGCAGCGTGACGGGGAGTCTGTCCGGAACTCTCTATATTGTCGTCACCGTCGCCGGACCGGCCGTCGACACGGTGTCGGCCTTCTCGGTCAGCGGCAGCAGCGGACAGGCATCGGTCAGTGTCAAGGCGCCGAGCGCACTCGGGCCGGGCACCTACTCGAGCACGATCACCGTGCATGCCTGCAGCAACGACTCGACCTGCGCGACGGGGGAGCTGGCCGGCAGCCCGCAGACCGTCACCGTCAGCTACACGATCGATGCGCCCACGCTCGCGGACCTCGTGGCGCCGCACGCGATCTCGACGGCGGCGAGCGGCAACGTGGTGCTGCGCGGGCACGGCTTTACCGGTACCTCGGCCGTGTCTTTCGGTGGCGCCACCGCGAGCGCTTTCAGCGTGGTCAGTGACTCGTTGATCACCGCGACCTACCCCGCGGGCCTCGCCGTCGGCACACAAGTGGTAACGCTCACCGGCGGCACGAGCTCCTTCGCCGGGAACGTCGTCGTCGTGGGCCCGCAAGCGTACGCCGCGACGACGCTCGCCTACCCACACGCGCCCGGCCGCGTGCTGCAGGTGGTCTTCGACGCAGCCCGCCAGATGCTCTACGTCGCCGTCGAGTTCCAGGGCGATCCGCAGGCCGGGCAGGTCTGGACATACGCCTATTCGAACGGGGCGTGGGCTCCTGCGGCCATCATTCCGATCATCGAGCTGCGCGATGTCGCGCTCTCGCTTGACGGCTCGACGCTCTACGCGCTCACGAGCACGGCCGTGCTCGAGTATCCGGCCAGCAATCCGTCGGCCGGACCCGCCCGGACCGTGACTGCACCGTTCGCGGCCTCGGTGATCGGCGCTCCCTGCCTCGTGCGTTTCGCGTTCGCAAACGACGGCACTGCGCTGGTCGCGACCGGGATCTACGGTAGCGGCGCCGTGGCAGACGTGTACGCCTACCAAGCGGTGGCCGGCACCTTCGCGGACCTTGGCAACGCCTGGCGGCTCGCGACCGCGCCGTTTGGTGCGCTCGGCGGCACCTACACGGGAAGCCTCGTCGCGAGCGGAGATGGTTCGTTCGTGCTAGCGACCCACAACGACCCGTCCGCGACGCCGGTCGGTTTCGGATACGACGCGGTCGCCGGGATCATGCAGGCCGCACCGGTGGCGCTTAACCAGATTCCTGACCAGCCCGCGGCGCTCGACGACGCTGCCGCCCATATCGTTGTGACGGACGGGACGACAACCGAGGTATTGACGACGAGCGCCATCACCGGCGGGATCCCGCCACCCCTCGGAAACGGAGCCTTCGTACTCGTCACGCTCGTCAATTCGCAGGGCACGCGCCTCTACACCGTGACCGCCGACAACCAATTGCACAGCTTCGACCTCACGGCAGTGCCGTCCGGGCAACCGGCGATGTACCCCGAGATCGGCACGGCGATCGCATTCACGCCGCCTCGCATCACGTCGCCGACGCTCCGGACCGCCATGACGCCGGACGGAGAGACGCTCTTCATAGCCGGTGACGGCGGCGTCGCGGTCGTGCCCGCGCCGCAGTAGGCGCGGCATCGAACGCGCGCAACTTGGGGCGGGGGCCGGCGACCCCCAAGTGGCTCCGTCGCGGTGTGCGGAGCGCTTTCCGCTGCGCTCGCCCGCGCGGGCGCCCGGCCCGGCTGGCCGGGCGCCCCAGTTGCTCCTCCGTCGTCGCAGACCCCGACTGCCTTCGGCGCGGCTACTTCGGCGGAGCGCTGGAATCCGCAGCCGCCCGCTTCTTCGCTGGCGCCGCGGCCTTCTTCGCCGCCAACGGTGCGGCCTGGGCCGTCGGTGCGGGCTTTTGGGCGGTCGCCTTCTGCGTCAGCGACTCTTTAGGAGCCTCGTCGTCGTGCGCGAAGGCGGTGGAGATCAGCCCGCCGTTTGCCTGAACCAGCGCCGAAGCGCCGAGAATGACCACCGCTCCGGCCGTCGCCACACCTGCTCGCCGCATTCGATTCGTTGACATGTTCGCGTCCTCCCTTGGTCAATCGCAGCTATTGTTCGGAACACTTCCTGCACGCCCTCCTCGGGCCATGCAATCGTCTCGAGTCTCCCGACGCCGACGCCTCACGTTTGGCAGCCCGGTCAGGCAATCGTGTCGATCGGCTTGAGCAAGTCGAAGTCCACCAGTTTGCGCAGCAATGACGCCTCGAGCTCGATGCCGAGGCGGCTCTTGATCTCGGACATCACCTGCGGGATTTCCCGGCCATCGAAGTAGCGCAGGGCCGCGACGACCTCGTGGGGAACATCCAGCGGGTCGAGCGCGCTGTAGGTGCTGAGCCTGACGCCGTCCGGCAAGAACTCGGCGCCGGCCACGGTGCCGGCGGCGAGCCGGTCCGGCACGCCTGGGTCACGCAACTGACGGTAACGGTCCTGCGTAATCAGCCAGGCGGCACGCAGGTCCTGTCCGCCAACGGCGAGGACGTCGATCCACGAAAGGCGGTCGACCAACTCCGCGCACCTGGCATAGAACTCGAACTCGCGTCCCTCCCAGGGTGCCCAGCCAAGCGCGTACTCGCGCGGGGAGACGGTGTGGTCGAGCGCCTCACTCGACAGTGACCCCGGCGTTCCGTTCCAGGCGCCGGCCTGAATGAGCGCGTCCAGTGACCGTGATTCGACACCAAGCTCGAGCACGCACCATTTGGCGAGCCCCACCTCTGCCAGCTCCAGCGTTCGCTGCAGCGACCTCCAAAACCTGAATGCCACGCTGCCACGCACCAGCTTGCAGAAGTACGTGGCGCAAACCGCATTGCGATGGCGCCAGATCCCGCACTGATTCAGCTCCGGCTCGAAGTGCGGACACAGCAAAGCTTTGCTGCGGCCGAACGCACCCGCGGCGCGTTCGTAGAGCACGGCATAGTCTGGCAGGGGCCCGAGCCCGAGCGGACTGACTCCGACGCGCCGTCCGATCCGCTCCCGCACCGAGCGCGCGCCGGCTCGCGCAGCGGGTTCGTCATCGCGCAGGACCCCGCCGACGAGAAAGTTGGGCAGCGTCGGCAGGTAGGAGCAGCACTTCACGTCCGGCCGGAAGTAGCGATCTGGAGCTGTCGGCGTCGTGCCACTAGGAGCACACATGGCACAGTCCGCGCACGTGGCGCGGCGCTCCCGCGGGATCGCTCCGGGGAGCGCATCGTTCAGCCACCTCGCGAACTGTCCGGGTAGCGCTTCGGTGCTCGGCGCGGGTGCGCTCATGTGGTCTTCACGCCGGCGCCGCGCCGCCGCCACGCGGCGAGGGTGTGGCTGCGGCGAGGCATCGCATACGGTCGGTTCGGTCAGAATCGATGCCGCACCAGGTGGCCAACCGCCCGGTGAGACACGAGAGGATTCCGTTGACGTGCGCGACCATCATCTGAGCCCCGGCGCGATGCGGCACACCGAGGTGACCGCTGTGGCCATTTCTGGACATCGTTGCTGGGTAACGCGCCAATCATTGGAAAACCGTCTCAGTCGCCGGTACCTCGATGACCAGCGGGCGGTTCGTGCCGGTGGCGCCGTCCGCAGGCAGGCGCCCGCCAGCTGCAGAGTCCGCGCGGCTGGCGGCGGCACCGTGCCAGCCTGCGCTTGAATGCCGGCACCCGGCCGACGAAGATTCCCGGCGGGCCCGAACCGCCGGCGTCAGCGCTGTGCGTGGTGGATCGTGGCCGTCACGTGGGAGACGCTCATGACTCGGCAAGTTATCTTCACGCCCAACGCGGCGAAGCCGCCTCCGACGTACAGCCAGGCCATCAGGGCGGCTGGCCTCATTTTCGTGTCGGGTACGGCGCCGCACGATCCGGCGACCGGTGCGATCGTTGGCTCGACGGTCCAGGAACAGACGCGTCAGTGCCTCAAGAACATCGCCGCGATCCTCGAGGCAGCGGGCAGCTCGCTCGACAAGGTGGCCAGCGTCACGATCGTGCTGGCGGAGGAGGCGGACTTCCCGGGCATGAACGAGGAATGGCTCAAGTGGTTTCCCGCGAATCCTCCCGCCCGGCAAGGCGCCAAGCTGCCAGTGAAGATTCCCGGCCTCAAGGTCTCGATCGCAGCCATCGCGGAGGCGTGAGCTGAGGCGCTCGCCGAGCGGGCCCGCCCCGGTTCCCCGGGATTCGTCGACCTGCAGCGTGCCCGCTGGGCGCTCGAGCGCAGGGAAGGGCTCCAGCGCGCCGCAACTCGCCGCGTCAAAGACCCGACTCGGCGGCCAAGCCGAGCTTGTGCCGCAGCGCGTCGAATCGCGGGTCCTTGCGCAGGGGATCCTTGAAGCGGTCCACGTTGAGCTCGACGAGGCCGCCGTCGCGCTGCCGATAGGCGCGCTCCAGCCACTCGAAGGCCTTGTCGGTGTCGTGCCGCCACGCAAAGGCGTCAGCGATCTGGTCGGCAAGCCCGTCGGCGCCGGCGGCAATCGCCTCGTCGAGGGCGCGCTGCGAGGCGGCCGAGTGACCGAGCGAAAACTCCGCCATCGCGACGCCGACGGCCCGCAGCGGCGCGAGGCTGACCCGGCCGTAGTCACCGAGAGCGTCCGTCGCGCGCCCGGACAGCAGCTCGACATCGCCGAGGTTGAACCAGGCGAAGGTGTCATCGGGCTGCACCTCGGTGGCGCGCTTGAACGCCGCTCGCGCACTGCCGGGATCGTGCAGCGCCAGGTGCAGCAGGCCGAGGTTCTGCCACGAACGGGAAGAGAGCGGGTCAAGCTGGGTGGCGAGCTCGAGGTGTTCCAGGGCCTCTTGCGAGCGCCCGATCAGCATCATCAGCCGACCGTACCCGGACTGTGCGTTTTCGCTGCCGGGCTTGAGCGCGACCGCCTTGCGCACGTCGCTGAGCGCACCGGCCCAGTCCCAGTCGACATTGGCACGGAGCTGCGCTCGCTCCGAGTAACCGTCGGCGAGTCCCGGGTCGAGCTGGATCGCGCGGTTCGCGTCCGCGCCTGCGGCCTTGCGCATCGCCGAATCGTTGGTCTCGTCCGAAATGGAAAATTCCGCGTTGGCACGACGGGCGTAGGCGAGCGCAAAGGCCGGATCGAGCGCGATCGCGTGGTTCAGGGACGCGATTGCCGCGCGGAAGTCGTCGGGCTTGCGCCCCGCCACCTGCTGGCTGGCCCGCATCAAGGCGTAGTACGCCTCCGCGCTTTGAGTGCCGGCAATCTGTGCGGCATCGCCGGGCGCGAGCTTGAGCCTCAGCGCACGTACGACGGCGGCCGCGATGTCGTCCTGGACCCGGAAGATGTCGCGCGCATCCCGATCGAACGTCTCCGACCAGAGGTGCTCGCCGGTGTCGGCGCGGACGAGCTGCGTGGTCACGCGGATTCGCGCGCCGGCCTTGCGGACACTTCCCTCGAGGACATTGTCGACGCGCAGCTGCCGGGCGATCGTCGGGACGTCAAGTGACTTGCCCTTGAAAGAGAAGGACGACGTCCGGGCGATCACCCGCAAGCCGCTCGTACGCGCGAGCTCCTCGAGCAGTTCCTCGGCGAGGCCGTCCGAGAAGTACTCCTGGTCGTGCCCCTGGCTCATGTCGACGAACGGCAGCACAGCGATCGATGCACCACCGGCGGCGATGGCCTTCGGCGAGGCGGCGGCGGGCGGAGCGGGCGGTGGCGTGGCGTGCGATGCCGGCGCGGACGGGAGGGTCAGGTAGTACCCGGTGACCGCGATGAACACCGTGGCCGCGACCAGCGCCAGCGCGACGCGCAGCCACGTCCAGCGACCGCCGGCGCCACCGAAGGCGGTCGCACGCGTCGGTTGGGGGCGGCCCGTAGCTCCCGCGGGCGGATCGGCCGAGAGGAGTCGCCGCACGCGCTCGACGAACTCGCGCGGCACCCAACCCTGCGGCAGGCGCGTCCATTGCACCTCTCGAAAGCGCTCGGGCGTGGTGTCGTCGTCCTCCGGTGCGTCGTCGATCGCGACCGGGAGCAGGAAGGCCTTGCTCGCCGACATCAGATGCGAGCGGTCCACCGCCAGCTTCCACTCGAGCCGGAAGTAGCCCTCGTCCCGTGCCTGCGTGTTGCGCGAGATGACCGCGATAAACAGCGTGCAGGTCTTGATCTGGCGACGGATCGAGGCGTCCCACGCATCGCCGCCGCGCAGCTCGCTGCGATCGAACCAGACCTCGATGTCGGCGGCGCGCAGCGCTTCGCACAGGCGGCCGGCGGCATCGGCGTCCTGCGAGGCGTAGCTGATGAAGACCGCCTTGCCCGGCTCGCTGGTCATCTCGGTGCTCTGGAGGGTACCGGCCGCTGCGGTGGCGACCCCCTGCGTTGTCGCGTGCGCATTGGTGGGCGAGGATGCGCAACTCGGGCCGCCGCCGCAACCGTAGGCGGCCCCTCCCGCGCCTGGCGCGGCGCGTTGCGCGATGTCGGCGCGGCGTGTCTAATCCGCCCGTTCCACCCTGGGGGGCTCCATGCAGCGCATCATTGCCGCGGCGCTTGCCGTGTTCGCCGTCGCCGGACCCGCGGTCGCCGCGCCTGACGAGGCCGGCGAACGGCATTTCATCGAGGTCTACCGCGAGCTCGTCGAAACCAACACGACGCTGTCCGCCGGCAGCTGCACGCTCGCGGCCGATCGCATGGCCGCGCGGCTGCGCGCCGCGGGCATCCCGGACGCGGACCTGCACCCGTTCGCCACGCCGGAGCATCCCAAGGAGGGTGGACTGGTGGCGGTCTATCCGGGACGCGAGAAGGGCGCGAGCGCGATCCTGCTGCTCGCGCACATCGACACGGTCGAGGCGAAGCGCGAGGATTGGACGCGCGATCCGTTCAAGCTCATCGAGGAGAACGGCTACTACTACGCCCGCGGCTCGATGGACGACAAGGCCGAGGCGGCGATCTGGGTGGACATCCTGACGCGCCTCGCCGTGGCGAAGTACCACCCGCGGCACACGCTCAAGGTCGCGCTGACTTGCGGCGAGGAGACGGCCGGCGCGTTCGACGGCGCCGAGTGGCTCACGAAGAACCGCCGCGAGCTGATTGACGCGGCCTTCGCGCTGAACGAGGGCGCGTGGGGCGAGCTCGACGCTGACGGCCATCGGGTGCTGATGCAGATCCAGGCCGGCGAGAAGACCGCGCAGAACTTCCGCCTCGAGGTCACCAACAAGGGCGGCCACAGCTCGCGGCCGGTTAAGGACAACGCGATCTACCACCTCGCGGCGGCGCTCGTGAAGATCTCGGCCTACGAGTTCCCCGCCCAGTTCACCGACGGTAACCGCGCCTACTTCGCGGCGCTCGCGAAGCTGCAAGCCGCGAAGGGCGAGACCGCGATCGCCGATGCGATGAACTCGCTCGTCAAGAACCCGGACGACGCGAAGGCGATCGCGCTGGTCTCGGCCAAAGACCCGAGCTGGAACGGAATGTTGCGCACGACCTGCGTCGCGACGATGCTCGACGCGGGCCATGCGACCAACGCACTGCCGCAGCGCGCGCGGGCCAACGTCAACTGCCGCATCTTCCCGGGCGTCAGCCCTGAGAGCGTGCATCAGACGCTTGAACAGGTCATCGCCGACCCGGTGGTGAAGGTCACGACCCTCGAGCTGCGCGGGCCGGTGGCGCCCGTGCCACCGCTCAGGCCGGCGATCCTCGAGCCGCTCGAGAAGCTGACCGCGAAGTTCTGGCCGGGCGTGCCTGTCGTGCCGATGCTGCAACCGGGTGCAACCGACGGCGAGTTCACGAATGCCGCCGGCATCCCGACCTACGGCCTCGAGGCGGTGTTCATCGGACCGGACCTCGGCAACATTCACGGGCTGAACGAGTACGTCGGCGTGAAGTCACTGCTCGAGGGCCGCGAGTTCATGTACCAGCTCGTGCGCGAGTACGCCGACCGTCGCTGAGCTCCTGACGAGGACCCGGCCGGCGTCCGCCGGCCGGGTCCACCCGCCGGATCGAACCAGCACGCCGCCAAAGCCTTGATTAGCCTGACAGACTACAATTCCATTATAATGGACAGCATGTCCAGAACTGGATTTATCCGCGCCAAAGCAGTCAACGAGCGGGTGTCTTCGCAGATTCGCCGGCTGCGCTCGGCCGCGCGCCTGTCGCTCGACGGCCTCGCTCGACGCAGCGGCGTCAGTCGCTCGATGATTTCACTGGTCGAGCGTGGCGAAACGAGCGCGACGGCGGTCGTGCTCGAGCGGCTCGCAACCGCCTTGCGGGTGCCCTTGTCGCGGTTGTTCGACCCTCCGGTCCCCGCCGGTGCGCCGCCGGCACCCGTCTCGCGGCGGTCGGAGCAACCGGTGTGGCGCGACCCGGCGTCGGGCTACCGGCGCCGCAACGTCTCGCCACCGGCCTGGCCGTCGCCGATTCGCATCGTCGCCGTCGATTTCCCGGCGGGCGCCCGTGTCGCGTACGAGACCGGCCGCCATGAACCGCCGGTCCACCAGCAGGTCTGGCTCCTGTCCGGCCGCCTGACGGTGACCATCGGCCGCGATGTGCACCGCCTCGAGCGCGGCGACTGCCTCGCGATGGCGCTCGAACGGCCGGTGGCCTTTGCGAACCGGACCCGGCGCCCGGCGCGCTATGTCGTCGTCACCAGCGTCGACGGCGCGGCGCCGGGACGACGGCGGTGAGCGCGGCCGGCATCCGCGTGCGCAGCGTGCGCGCCGAGCCCGGCCTCGCGGACGCGCTCGCGACGGTGCTGATCGACTGCGTCGAGGGCGGCGCATCGGTCAGTTTCATGGCGCCGCTGGCGCGACCGAAGGCGCACGCCTTCTGGGAGGAGGTGATCGCGGATGCCGAACGCGGCGGGCGCGTCCTCCTGGTCGCCGAGCCGCCGGACGGCGGAATCGTCGGCACGGTCCAGGTCGTGCTCGATCTGCCCGAGAATCAGCCGCACCGGGGCGAGATCGCAAAGATGCTGGTGATGCGCAGTGCGCGGCGGCGCGGCGCGGGGCGGGCGCTGATGCTCGCCGCCGAGAGCGCCGCGCGCGCGGCCGGCCGGACGCTGCTCGTGCTGGACACCGTGACCGGCGGAGAAGCGGAGCGGCTGTACCGCTCGCTCGGCTGGTCGCGCGTCGGCGAGATTCCCGACTACGCGCTCTGGCCGGACGGCCGGCCGTGCAGCACGACGTTCTTCTTCAAGAGGATCGGCCGCTAGCCTGCGTGCCGGACCGCCGCACGATGCTGGCGCCCGCCCCTCAGCGTAAGCTCTCGCGACGGCTTTGGCGGCGGAGGCCTGCAACGGGTGGGCTCGACGGACGAAACGTGGATGCGGCGCGCGCTCGAACTCGCCCGCCGTTCGCTGGCGGAGGGCGAGGTGCCGGTCGGCGCGGTCGTCGTCGTCGACCGCGAGTGCGTCGGCGAGGGCTGGAACCGGCCGATCGCGACGCACGACCCGACCGCGCACGCGGAAGTGATGGCGCTTCGGGCGGCCGGCCAGGCGCTGCGCAGCTACCGGCTCGGCGGCGCGACTCTGTACGTGACGCTCGAACCGTGCCCGATGTGCATGGCGGCGATCGTGCACGCGCGCCTCGCGCGCGTCGTGTTCGGCGCCTGGGACCCGCGGCAGGGCGCCGCCGGCAGCGCCTTCGACCTGACGCATTCGCGCGCGCTGAATCACAGCGTCGACGCCTTTGGCGGCGTGCTGGCGGGCGAGTGCGGCGAGTTGCTGAGGGGCTTCTTCGCGGCGCGGCGCGACTGAGCCGCTTCAGCCGGCGTTCGCGGTCCGCGTGTCCGAGCCTGGCGGCGGTGCGGCCGGATCCGGCGACATCCACTCGAGCACGTCGAGGTAGCCGCGCACGTGGTCGACGAAGCGCGCGGCCTCCCAGCCGCGGGCGTAACCGCGCTTGAGCTGCGTGTACCACCGCTCCTGCGCGAGCAGCGGCAGCGCCGAGCGCACGTCCTGCCACGAGTCGGGGTCCTTGCCGAGCGTCTGCGTCAGGACGCGGGCATCCTCGAGGTGCCCGTAGCCGATGTTGTACGCCGCGAGCGCGAGCCAGGTCCGGTCGGGCTCGGGCACGCGCTCCGGGATCGAGTCGCGCATCTGCTGCAGGTAGAGCGCGCCACCGCGGATGCTCTGCGCCGCGTCGGCGCGATCGGCGACGCCGAGCGCCGTCGCCGTCTCGGCGGTCAGCATCATGACGCCGCGCACGCCGGTCGGCGAGATCGCGTCAGGGTCCCACTTCGACTCCTGGTAGCCGATCGCCGCCAGCACCCGCCAGTCCTCGCCGACCTCCCTGGCGCTCGACTGGAAGTAGCCCTGCAGCGAGGGCAGCCGGTCCTGCACGTGGCGCACGAGCGTACGCGCGGTGTCGTAGTCGAATCGGTCGGACGGCGCGTAGTAGCGCGCGATCAGCGCCGGCATGTCGACCTGGATCGACACCAGGAAGGCGTCGACGCGGAGCTTGAGCGCGGCATCACCCGCCGGCAGCGCCCACGCGAGCTGCTCGTTGCCCGGCAGATTGAACGCAATCCGCAGCTCCGGGTGGTAATTGCGGGTCATCGAGAACTCGTTCGTGTCTGCGACCGTCGTATCGAGCTCGCCGTTCCAGACGCGATCGAGCAAGTCGAGCGTATCGACGCCCTCGACGGTCCGGTACTTCAGGTCGGGCGCGGAGCGTGCGACGGCGGCGAGCGCCGCGGCGTGGGCGCTGCCGGCGACGACCGCGAGGCTGCGCTTGCCGAGCTGGTCGGGTCCCGGCGGGCGCGGCTGGTCGCGGCGATGGATCAGGTGCAGCTTCTGCTGCTGGTACGGCCGCGAGAACGCGACCGTCCGCATCCACTCTGGCGTGATCGCGAGCCCGGCGGCGCCGACGTGGGCGCGCCCCTCGCGGACCGCCGCCAGCACGGCGGCAGGCGAGTCGAACGGCAGGAAGCGTGCGGGCACGCCGAGCGACGCGGCGAAGCGCGAGGCGAGCTGGTACTCGAGGCCCTCCGGGCCACTCGCGCCGAGGTAGTAGGCGCTCGGGTGATTGCGGGTCGCGACGCGCAGCTCGCCGAGCAGGCGGATCTGCTCGAGGACGTCCGGGCGCGGCGCGCACGTGCCGAGCAGGCAAGTGCACAGCGCCCCGATCGCAAAGCGCCAGCGCCGCATTCGCAATGCATCCTGCAGTGCGCGGCGTCCACTGCCGGTCGAAGCTGCCATTTGTGTAGAATACGCGACCCCGGCCGAAGGGTCGGGTCCCGGCCGGAGAGGTACCGAAGCGGTCACAACGGCACCGACTCGAAATCGGTTGGGGGCATTACGCCCCACGTGGGTTCGAATCCCACCCTCTCCGCCAACTTTTTGAATTCGACCATCCGCGCGCGGGATGGTTCAGGGCTCAGGCGCGCGGTTACGGCGAGCGACGCCCGCTCACCTTGCTCGGCGCCGCCGGCCGCTTGGCCTTCTCGCGCAGCTCCTCGCTCGCCGTCTCGTAGGCCTTCGCGAAGTCCTCCGCGAAGGCGTGCGGCAGTCCCTCCGGCGCCATCTGCGTCAGCACGCGGTACAGCTCGGCGTACATCTCCCAGAACTTCTGTCCCGGGTTGGCGGGTGCCGCCCCGCTGCGGCTGAGCGTCTCGGAAAACTGCTGCTCGAGCTGCTCGGGTGCGAGTCGCTTCAGGTACAGGGCGAGCGCGTCCTGCATCGCGATGCTGCTCGCCTGATCGTGGCGGCGCAGGTCCGCGAAGCTTGCGCGCACTGCCTCGAGGGGCGTGAGGAACCGGGTCGAGCGCGGCGCGAACAGCCGCGCCAGCGCCTCGTCGACGCTGGACAGCATTCGGAAGGTGTTCTGCTCGACCGGCCTGATCGAGGTGTCCTCGATCTGGAAGCGGCCGGTGAGCTCGGTGCGGTACTGGAGCCCGGTGATCAGGCCGAGCGCGAGCTCGCGCACCAGCTGCCCGGCAAGGGTCAGCACCGCCGTCGTGTGTTCGACCGCGAGCGTCGACGGGTCGAGACCGGCGCCGCGGCAGAAGGCCTGCAGCGCCGAGGTGGCCGCGGCCTGCGAGTCCCGGCGCGGGGCAGGGACGCTCTGTACGACCGGGCGGATTGCCGGGCGCGGCTCGGCGGGCTTGGCCGCGGCAGGGGCGGGCACGGCCGTCGGTGCCGTCGGGAAGGCGATGGCCTGGCCGTATGCGTCCGAGATCCGCACCGCCTCGGCGCGCGGCGCGGGCGCCGGCGGGTCGTCGGGCGGTGGCGTCGGATCCTTGAGCAGGCGCTTGAGGTCGAGCTCGGCGCCGAGATCGCCGTGAGTCGCGAGCGCGAAGTCGGACTCGGCGGCACCGGCGTCGAGCGCCGCGGCCGCCTCGACGTCGGGCGGGAAGTCATTGTCGGGGCTGACGCTGACGACGAACTCGTACTCGCCCATGCGCACGTGATCGCCGCTGACGACGGCGTGCGCGTTGTCGCGGCCGAGCGGCGTGGTCGCGTCGTTGAGGAAGGTGCCGTTCGAGCTCGTGTCGACGATGAACCACGAGCCGCCGCGATAGGTGATCGCGGCGTGGTGCCCGGACAGGTAGCGCTCCGGGTCCGGCAGCGTCCAGTCATTGTCTGCGGCACGACCAATCCGGCCGCCATGCACGCCGAACACGCGCGTCGCGTGCTCACCGAGCTTGCCAGCCTGCTGACCCGTGACACGCAGTCGCAGCGCCATACCCACTCCCCGGGGTAATATGGCAAAAGGCTAGCGCGTAGGCGAGAGCTGCAGATGGCTGCGAGTCACATTTTCAAGGTCCAGTTTGTCCGCGAGGGCAAGGTCTGGGAGATTTATGCAAAGAAGGTCACCCACGGTGGCCTCTTTGGATTCATCGAGGTCGAGGATTTCGTGTTCGGGGAGCGCTCGACGGTCGTCGTGGACCCGGCGGAGGAGCGCATCAAGAACGAGTTCTCCGGCGTGAAGCGCACGTGGCTGCCGATGCACACGGTGCTGCGCATCGACGAGGTCAGGAAGAGCGGCGTCGGCAAGATCACGGCCTACGACGGCGCGAGTGTCGCGCAGTTCCCGGTGCCGATTCCGACGCCGCTGCCCGATCCGGGCGGCCGCCGCTGAGGCCGGGTCGGCGGCCCGTTTGCGATAGAATGCGCCCCCGGCGGTGGCGCCGGTGCCATTCGAGTCACTGATGCTGCTGCTGCCCGGCGCTCCGGCCCTGTCCCGCTTCCGCCTCGACAAGACCCTGGCCGCACTCCGCTCGATCGATCCGCGCGTCAGCAGCCTCGACGCGCACTTCCAGCACTTCATCGACGTGGCCCGTCCGCTGTCGGCCACCGAGCAGCGCACGCTCGAGCGCCTGCTCGAGTCCGACCACGCCCCGCCGCTGCCGAGCCGCGGCTCGCACCTCGTCGTGACGCCGCGCCCGGGCACGATCTCGCCATGGTCCAGCAAGGCCACCGACATCGCGCACGTCTGCGGGCTCGAGGCGGTGCACCGCATCGAGCGCGGCATCGTCTACACGCTCGGCAGCGCCGAGCGCCTGCCCGAGGAGCGGCTGCACGCCCTGGGCGCCGCCGTCCACGACCGGATGGTCGAGGCGGTCGGCCTCAAGCTCGCGGACGCGGAACGCCTGTTCACGAGCGATGCGCCGCGATCCCTGCGCCGCGTCGCGCTCGGCAACGACGGCCGGGGCGCGCTCACCGCCGCGAACGCGAGCCTCGGGCTCGCGCTGTCCGACGACGAGATCGAGTACCTGCTCGACGCCTACCGGCGGCTCGGTCGCGATCCGACCGACGTCGAGCTGATGATGTTCGCGCAGGCGAACTCCGAGCACTGCCGGCACAAGATATTCAATGCCGACTGGATCGTCGACGGCGCGCCGCAGCCGAAGTCGCTGTTCGCGATGATCCGCAACACGCACGCCAAGAGCCCGGCGGGCGTCCTGTCCGCGTACCGCGACAACGCGGCCGTCATCGAGGGCTGCGTCGCCGACCGGCTGATGCCGGATCCGCTCGGCCACGCCTACGCCTTCAGCGCCGAGCCGATCGACATCGTCATGAAGGTCGAGACGCACAACCACCCGACCGCGATCTCGCCGTTCCCCGGCGCGTCGACCGGCTCGGGCGGCGAGATCCGCGACGAGGGCGCGACCGGCCGCGGCGCGAAGCCGAAGGCGGGGCTGACGGGCTTCTCGGTGTCGAACCTGCGCATCCCGGGGTTCGTGCAGCCGTGGGAGGGGCCGGAGTCGAAGTCGCCGCGCATCGCCTCGCCGCTCGAGATCATGATCGACGGGCCGCTGGGCGCGGCCGCGTTCAACAACGAGTTCGGGCGGCCGGGCATCGCCGGCTACTTCCGCACCTTCGAGCAGCGCGCGGCCGGTGACCCGCCCGGCGTCACGCGCGGCTACCACAAGCCGATCATGTTGGCCGGGGGCCTCGGCAACGTGCGGCGCGGCCACGTCGAGAAGTCCGAGGTGCCGCCGGGCGCGCGGCTCGTCGTGATCGGCGGCCCGGCGATGCTGATCGGACTCGGCGGTGGCGCCGCATCCTCGGTCGGCAGCGGCGCGAGCGCCGCCGACCTCGACTTCGGCTCCGTGCAGCGCGGCAACCCGGAGATGCAACGCCGGGCGCAGGAGGTCATCGACCGCTGCTGGGCGCTCGGCGAGGCGAACCCGATCCTGCTGATCCACGACGTCGGCGCGGGCGGGCTGTCGAACGCCGTGCCCGAGGCGGTCGCGCACAGCCATCGCGGCGGGCGCATCGAACTGCGCGCGATCCCGACCGACGAGCCGGGACTGTCGCCGCTCGAGCTCTGGTGCAACGAGGCGCAGGAGCGCTACGTGCTGTGCATCGAGCGCGCGCGGCTACCGGCCTTCGAGGCGCTGTGCGTGCGCGAGCGCTGCCCGGTGGCCGTGATCGGCGAGATCAGCGATGACGGCGAGCTCGTCGTGGCGGACCGGCTGACCGGGGCGCGGCCGGTGCAGATGCCGGTCGACGTGCTGCTCGGCAAGCCGCCGAAGATGACGCGGCGCGCGAGCCGCCGCAGCCGGCCCCGGGAGCCGCTACCGACGGCGGCGATCGACCTGCGCGAGGCCGCCTACCGGCTGCTGCGCCTGCCGACCGTGGCCGACAAGACGTTCCTGATCACGATCGGCGACCGGACCGTCGGCGGCCTGATCAGCCGCGACTCGCTCGTCGGGCCATGGCAGGTGCCGGTCAGCGACTGCGCGGTGACGCTCGCCGGCTACCGCACGAACGCGGGCGAAGCGATGGCGCTTGGTGAGCGCGCGCCGGTCGCGCTGCTTGACGGGCCGGCGTCGGGCCGGCTCGCGGTCGCCGAGGCGATCACGAACATCGCGGCCGCCGACATCCGCCAGCTCGGCGACGTCAAGCTGTCGGCGAACTGGATGGCGGCGGCCGGCGACGCGGCCGAGGACGCGGCGCTGTTCGACACCGTGCGCGCGGTGGGCGAGGAGCTGTGCCCGGCGCTCGGCGTCGCGATCCCGGTCGGCAAGGACTCGCTGTCGATGCGCTCCGGGTGGAACGAGGCCGGCGTCGAGCGCTCGGTGTGGGCGCCGGTGTCGCTGGTGGTGTCGGCCTTCGCGCCGGTGCGCGACGCACGCCGCACGCTGACCGCCGAGCTGCGTCGCGACGCCGGCCCGAGCACGCTGCTCCTCGTCGACCTCGGGCGCGGCCGCAACCGCCTCGGCGGCTCGTGCCTCGCGCAGGTCTACTCGTCGCTCGGCGCCGAGCCCGCCGATCTCGACGACCCGGCGCTGCTGCGCGGGTTCTTCGCCGCGGTCCGCGCCGCCGCCGACCGCGAGCTCGTGCTCGCGTACCACGACCGCTCCGACGGCGGCCTGTTCGTGACGCTCGCGGAGATGGCCTTCGCCGGCGGCAGCGGGCTCGCGATCGAGCTGCCCGCGTCCCCCGACGCCGCCGCGGCGCTGTTCGCCGAGGAGCTCGGTGCGGTGCTGCAGGTGCGCGACGGCGACCTCGCGGCGGTCGAGGCGCTGCTCGCCAGGCACGGGCTCGAGGCGCACACGGTGCGGATCGGCCGGCCGGCGCCCGGGCACCGGCTGGCGATCGCCGCCGGCGGCCAGGTCCTGCTCGATGAGTCGCTGGTAGAGCTGCGCCGCGCCTGGTCCGAGACCAGCCACCGGATGCGCGCGCTGCGCGACGACCCCGACTGCGCGCGCGAGGAGTTCGCGGCACTCGGCGACCCGCAGGACCCCGGGCTGTCGGCCACGCTCGGCTTCGACCCGGCCGAGGACGTCGCGGCGCCATTCATCGCGCGCGGCGCGCGCCCGCCGGTGGCGATCCTGCGCGAGCAGGGCGTCAACAGCCAGGTCGAGATGGCGGCGGTCTTCGAGCGTGCCGGGTTCGCGCCCGATGACGTGCACATGACCGACGTGCTCGCCGGCCGCGTGCACCTCGGCGGCTACCCGGTGCTCGTCGCCTGCGGCGGATTTTCCTACGGCGACGTGCTCGGCGCCGGCGAGGGCTGGGCGAAGTCGATCCTGTTCAACGCGCGCGCGCGCGAGCAGTTCGAGGCCTTCTTCGCGCGCCGCGACACGCTCACGCTCGGCGTCTGCAACGGCTGCCAGATGCTCGCGGCGCTCAGCGAGCTGATCCCGGGCGCCGAGCACTGGCCGCGATTTCGCCGCAACCGCTCGGAGCAGTTCGAGGGCCGGCTGTCGATGGTCGAGGTGCTGGCCTCGCCCTCGCCGCTGTTCGCCGGCATGGCCGGCTCGCGGCTGCCGGTCGCGGTCGCGCACGGCGAGGGCCGCGCGGAGTTCGCGCGCGACGCTGACCGGGCGGCGCTCGCCGCCGCCGGCGGCGTCGTGATCCGTCACGTCGACGCGCGCGGCCGGATCGCGACGACCTATCCCGCCAACCCGAACGGCTCGCCGGACGGGATTGCCGGCGTCACGAGCCGCGACGGCCGCGTGACGCTGACGATGCCGCACCCGGAGCGCGTGTTCCGGGCGGTGCAGAACTCGTGGCGGCCGGGAGAATGGGGCGAGGACAGCGGCTGGATGCGGCTGTTCCGCAACGCCCGCGTCGCGCTCGGCTGAGCGGGCGGCCTAGCTGCTCGCCTTGTTGAGCGGCGTGACCTTGGCCGCGTGCTCGCTCGCGAAGTAGCGGCGCACCATCATCATCTGCTGCAGCCGGCCCTTGCGCACGTAGCTCTGGTACAGCAGGTCCTTGACGGTCTCGAGCAGCACGCCGGCCGTCATCGGATCGATCACCGGCAGCCCCGACTGCGGCTCGGCGTCGCTGCCAAAGAGGATCTTGCGGATCGCGTTGAAGGTGTCCTGGTCGAGCTCGGCCATCTCGCGCACGTCGTTCAGCTGGTCGAACAGGCGCAGCTTGCCGTTCTCGCCGAGGTCCGCGAACATCGCCTGCGCCGTGCGCCGGCACATCGAGGCGAAGGCGTTGTAGCAGCCGGCGGAGTAGGTCACGAGCGCCTCGCGGAACAGCACTTCCGCCTCTTCCGGCAGGTGCGTGAAGCTGAACTTCTCCTTGGCGCGCTCCAGCTCCTGGAAGTTCGTGCTCAGCTCGATGCGGTTGCTGGCGTAGATCTTCACCGGGTACTTCATGAACACCGGCGAGTTGCACGAATCGCAGCGGAACACGATGCCGACGTGGCTGGGCTTGAAGGCCATCAGCTGTTCGTAGTTGGGCACCGACACCGGCGAGAGGTGCGACAGCACCTGGCAGTGCGGGCAGGTCAGCGCGAAGTTGTGCCCCTGGTCATGGTGCAACGCGCCGGCCGAATCGAGAAAGATCGACATGCGGGCTCCGCAGCAGCCCGCGCCGGTTGTCGCGCATCGCCGTGACTCGGCGAGTATCCCCTTTGGAGGCGCGGGCTTGCCGGCCGAGTCTACAGCAACCCGCGAAGCGGCTCGCCGCGCGGCCGCGGCCCGCCGCCACGCGACATAATGCCCGCGCTCAGCCGCCGAGGCCGGGTGCGGCGATCGCGGCCAGCGCGCCCGACTCGATCAGCGCGGCGGCGGCGCGGATATCGCCGTCCAGACGGTGGTCGCGCGGCTGGTAGGGGACGGTGGCGCGCAGCAACTCGTGCACGCGCTCGAGCGCCGGGGTCGTCGTCAGCGGCCGCTGGCTGTCGATCGCGTGCGCCGCGCACAGCAGCTCGACGGCGAGGATCGTCTGCGTGTTCTCGCAGACCGCGAGCAGCTTGTGGCCCGCCCACGGCGCCATGCTGACGTGGTCTTCCTGGCCGGCCGAGGTCGGGATGCTGTCGACCGAGGCGGGGTGGGCGAGCGTCTTGTTCTCGGAGGCGAGCGCCGCCGCCGTCACGTGCGCCAGCATGAAGCCCGACTCGACGCCCGGCTGCTCGGTCAGGAACATGCTGAGCTTCGGGTTCACGCGCCGGTTCAGCAGGTCGACGCGCCGCTCGCTGATCGAGGCGACGTCGGCGAGCGCGATCGCGAGGAAGTCGGCGACGAGCCCGATCGGCGCGGCGTGGAAGTTGCCGCCCGAGAGGATGTCCTCGCCGAAGATCAGCGGGTTGTCGGAGACGCCGTTGATCTCGGCGGACAGCACGCGGCCGGCGTGCTCGAGCGTGTCCCAGGCGGCGCCCGCCACCTGCGGCAGGCAGCGCACGGCGTACGGGTCCTGCACGCGGTCGCAGTCGGCGTGGCTCGAGTGGATCGCGCTGTCGCCGAGCAGCCGCAGCATCGCCGCGGCGAACCGGCGCTGGCCGGCCTGGCCGCGGGCGGCATGGATGCGCGCGTCGAGCGGCGCGTGGCTGCCGGCGAGCGCCTCGACGGTCAGCGCGCCGACCGCGACCGTGCTCTCGAGCAGGCGCTTCGCGCGCTGGAAGCCCGCGATCGCGAGCGCGGTCGACACCTGCGTGCCGTTCAGGAGCGCGAGCCCCTCCTTGGCCTCGAGGCGGAACGGCTGGAAGCCGGCGGCGCGGCACAGCGCCGCGCCCTCCAGCGCGTGCCCGTCATGGTCCGCGACGCCCTCGCCGATCAGCGCGAGCGACAGGTGCGCGAGCGGCGCGAGGTCGCCGGAGGCGCCGACCGAGCCGCGGCCCGGCACGCGCGGCAGCACATCGGCCGCGAGCAGCCCGAGCAGCGCCTCGACCAGCGCCGGGCGGATGCCCGAGAAGCCGGCGGCGAGGTTGTTGGCCTTGAGCAGCAGCACGCGCCGCACGTGCTCGGCGGCGAGCGGCGCGCCGACGCCGGCGGCGTGGCTGCGCACGAGGTTGAGCTGCAGCTCGAGCAGCTGCGCCGGCGGGATCCGCTTGTTGGCGAACACGCCGAAGCCGGTCGTGATGCCGTAGCTCGACTGGCCGCGCGCGACCGCCTGCTCGACGGCGCCGCGGCTGGCGCCCATGCGGCCGAGCGCGTCTGCGGCGAGCCGCCAGCGGGTGCGCGGCGCGAGGTCGGCGACCTCGGGCAGCGTCAGATCGCGGCCGGTCAGGTGCCGTTCGTGGGTGCTCACGCGCTCAGCCTCTTGTAGCGGATCCGGTGCGGCTGGTCGGCGTCGTCGCCCTTGCGGCGCTTGAGATCGGCGACGTATTCCTGGTAGTTGCCCTCGAACCAGACCACCTCGCTGTCGCCCTCGAAGGCGAGGATGTGCGTGGCCGTGCGGTCGAGGAACCAGCGGTCGTGCGAGATCACGACGGCGCAGCCCGGGAAGGCGAGCAGCGCCTCCTCGAGCGCGCGCAGCGTCTCGACGTCGAGGTCGTTGGTCGGCTCGTCGAGCAGCAGCACGTTGCCGCCGGCGCGCAGCACCTTCGCGAGGTGCACGCGGTTGCGCTCGCCGCCCGACAGCTCGCCGATCAGCTGCTGCTGCTGCGTGCCCTTGAAGTTGAAGCGGCCGACGTAGGAGCGCGACGGCGTCTCGTAGTTGCCGACCTTGATCAGGTCGAGGCCGCCGGAGATCTCCGCCCAGACGCTCTTCGAGTCGTCGAGCGCCTGCCGCGACTGGTCGACGTAGGCGAGCTTCACCGACGGGCCGACGCGGATCTCGCCGGCGTCGGGCCGTTCGGCGCCGGTCAGCATGCGGAACAGCGTCGTCTTGCCGGCGCCGTTCGGGCCGATGATGCCGACGATGCCGCCGCGCGGCAGGCTGAAGCTGAGGCCGTCGATCAGCAGCCGCTCGCCGAAGCCCTTCTTCAGGTTCTTGACCTCGATCACCAGCTCGCCGAGCCGCTCGCCGGGCGGGATGTAGATCTCGTTGGTCTCGTTGCGCTTCTGGAACTCCTGCGACTGCAGCTCCTCGAAACGCGCGACGCGCGCCTTGCTCTTCGCCTGGCGCGCCTTCGGGTTCTGCCGCACCCACTCGAGCTCCTGCGCGAGCATCTTGCGCAGGCCCTCCTGCTGGCGCTCCTCGATCTCGAGGCGCTTCTCCTTCTGCTCGAGCCAGGAGGAGTAGTTGCCCTGCCACGGGATGCCGTGGCCGCGGTCGAGCTCGAGGATCCAGCCGGCGACGTTGTCGAGGAAGTACCGGTCGTGCGTGACCGCGATGACCGTGCTCGGATACTCCTCGAGGAAGCGCTCGAGCCAGGCCACGGACTCGGCGTCGAGGTGGTTGGTCGGCTCGTCCAGCAGCAGCATGTCCGGCTTCGACAGCAGCAGCCTGCACAGCGCCACTCGACGCTTCTCGCCACCCGACAGGTTCTTGATCTTCGCGTCCCACTCCGGCAGGCGCAGCGCGTCGGCCGCGACGTCCAGCGTCCGGTCGAGGTTGTGGCCGTCGACGGTCGTCAGGAAGGCCTCGAGCCGGGCCTGCTCGGCCGCGAGCTTGTCGAAGTCGGCGCCTTCCTCGGAATAGGCCGCGTACACGAGCTCGAGGCGCGCGAGCGCGTCCTTGATCGGCCGCACGCCGTCCTCGACGGCCTGGCGCACGGTCTCCTCGGGGTCGAGCTTCGGCTCCTGCTCCAGAAAGCCCACCTGGATGCCCGGCTGCGGGCGCGCCTCGCCGTCGATCTCGGTGTCGACACCGGCCATGATGCGCAGCAGCGAGCTCTTGCCGGAACCGTTGAGGCCGAGCACGCCGATCTTGGCGCCCGGGAAGAACGACAGCGAAATGTCACGCAGGATCTGCCGCTTGGGCGGCACGACCTTGGAGACCCGATTCATCGTGTAAATGAACTGCGCCATGAGCGGAGGGGCGGTCTTCCGGGCTACGGAGGGGCCGCGATTATCGGGTAGCGGCGATGCCGCCGCCAGCGCCGCCGCCGGCGGACTGACCGGCCGGTCCAATGCTGGTAGGCTCGGGTCATGCGCCGCGCCCGCCCGAACACCTGCCTCGTGGCCGGCGAGAAGATCGCCCGCTACGGCTTCGGCGAGGGCCACCCGTTCGGGCCGGACCGTCACGACGCGTTCATGCGCGAGCTGAAGGCCGAGGCGCTCGACGCGCTCGTCGAGCCTCTCGAGCCGCGCGCCGCGACGCGCGACGAGATCGAGACCTTCCACCAGAGCGGCTACGTCTCGGTCGTCGAGGACCGCTCCCGCACCGGCCAGGGCTACCTCGATGCCGGCGACACGCCGGCGTTCCGCGGCGTGTTCGAGGCGGCGAGCAACGTCGTCGGCGCCTCGCTGGTCGCGACCGAGGCGATCATGGAGGGGCGGGTGCGGCGCGGCTTCGTGCCGATCGCCGGGCTGCACCACGCGGCGCGCTCGGGCGCGGCCGGCTTCTGCGTGTTCAATGACTGCGCGATCGTCATGGAGCAGCTGCGCAGCCGCTGGGGTCTGAAGCGCATCGCCTACGTCGACATCGACGCGCACCACGGCGACGGCGTGTTCTACGCCTTCGAGGACGATCCCGACGTCAGCTTCGCGGACATCCACGAGGACGGCCGCTTCCTGTATCCCGGCACCGGCTCGGCCGCCGAGACCGGCCGCGGCGCGGCGGTCGGCACCAAGCTCAACATCCCGCTGCTGCCCGGCGCGGGCGACGAGGCGTTCTGGCCGGCGTGGGAACGCATCGAGACCTACCTCGAAGCGCGCCGACCGGAGTTCATCGTGTTCCAATGCGGCGCCGACAGTCTCGAAGGCGACCCGATCACGCACCTGCGCTTCTCGGAGGAAGCGCACGCCCATGCCGCGGCGCGGCTCGCCGGGCTCGCCGACCGCGTCTGCGACGGCCGGGTGCTGGGACTCGGCGGCGGCGGCTACAACCGCCGCAACCTGGCGCGCGCGTGGACGCGCGTCGTGCGCAGTTTCCTCGAGCACGAGAGCTGAGGCGCCGGCCCCACGGAGCGCCGGCGGCGCGCGGAATCCGCTAGAATTGACGGGTTTTCCGCCCCGATTCCGCCTACCTCGCAGGGGATTGCGCGCCGCATGTTCGACCCGAAAATGACCATCGCCTCCTTCGACCCGGACCTGGCCGCGGCCATCGCCGCCGAGCGGCGTCGCCAGGAGGATCACATCGAGCTGATCGCGTCGGAAAACTACGCGAGCCCGCGCGTGCTCGAGGCGCAGGGCTCGGTGCTGACCAACAAGTACGCAGAGGGATATCCCGGCAAGCGCTACTACGGCGGCTGCGAGTTCGTCGACATCGCCGAGCAGCTCGCGATCGACCGCGTGAAGCAGCTGTTCGGCGCGAGCTACGCGAACGTGCAGCCGCACTCGGGCTCGCAGGCCAACGGCGCGGTCTACTTCGCGCTCCTCAACCCCGGCGACACGCTGCTCGGCATGAGCCTCGACCACGGCGGCCACCTGACGCACGGCGCCAAGGTCAATCTCTCCGGCAAGATCTTCCACTCGGTGCAGTACGGCATCCGCCCGGATACCGGCGAGATCGACTACGAGCAGGTCGAGCGGCTCGCGAAAGAGCACCGGCCGAAGCTGATCATCGCCGGCTTCTCGGCCTACTCGCGCGTGATCGACTGGGCGCGCTTTCGCCGCATCGCCGATTCGGCCGGCGCGCTGTTCATGGTGGACATGGCGCACGTCGCCGGCCTGTGCGCGACCGGCGCGTACCCGAACCCGGTGCCGCACGCGCACGTCGTGACCTCGACCACGCACAAGACGCTGCGCGGGCCGCGCGGCGGCGTGATCCTGTCGAACGCCGGCGAGGACATCACGAAGAAACTGCAGTCGCTCGTGTTCCCCGGCACGCAGGGCGGCCCGCTGATGCACGTGATCGCCGCGAAGGCGGTCGCGTTCCTCGAAGCGCTGCAGCCGGAGTTCGCTGTCTATCAGCGGCAGGTCGTCGCCAACGCGCGCACGATGGCCACGTCCTTCATCAAGCGCGGCTACCGGATCGTCTCGGGTGGCACCGACAACCACCTGTTCCTGCTCGACCTGATCGCCCGCAACGTGACCGGCAAGGACGCGGACGCGGCGCTCGGCCGCGCGCACATCACCGTCAACAAGAACGCCGTGCCGAACGACCCGCGTCCGCCAATGATCTCGAGCGGCCTGCGCATCGGCACGCCGGCCGTCACGACCCGCGGATTCAAGGAACCGGAGGTCGAGCAGCTCGCCAACCTGATCTCGGACATCCTCGACAACCTCGCCTCGCGCGCCCACCTCGGCAGCCCCGACGGCAAGGGCGGCGTGAGCGCCGAGGACGGCGTGATCGCGCGCGTGCGCGGCGAGGTCAGCAAGATCTGCGCGCGCTTCCCCGTGTACGGCGGGGCGTGACGGACGCGCGACGGACCGGGACGTGCACTGCCCGTTTTGCGGACACGTCGAGACCAAGGTGACCGACTCGCGCCTCGCCGGCGAGGGCCGGCAGATCCGGCGGCGACGCGAGTGCCTCGCCTGCGGCGAGCGCTTCACGACCTTCGAGAGCGCCGAGCTCCTGATGCCGGCCGTCGTCAAGAGCGACCAGACGCGCGAGCCCTTCGATGAGGGCAAGCTCCGCTCGGGCATGCTGAAAGCACTCGAAAAGCGCCCGGTCGGCAATGAGGCGATCGAGGAGGCGGTCGGGCGCATCTGCCACAAGCTGCGCGGCCTCGGCGAGCGCGAGGTGCCGGCGCGTCAGGTCGGCGAGCTCGTCATGGAGGAGCTGCGCCACCTCGACGAGGTCGCCTACGTGCGCTTCGCGTCCGTCTACCACCGCTTCCAGGACGTCGAGGCCTTCCACGACGAGATCGCGCACCTGCGTCGCCGCCGGCGCCGCGACGATCCGGAAGGGCAGCTGTCGCTGCTCGAGGGTGGGCAGGCGACGGGCAAGGCGGGCCGCAAGCGCGGCCCCGAGCGATGAGCGAGTTCACGGCTGCCGATCACGCGCTGATGGGCCGCGCGCTTCAGCTCGCGGCGCAGGGCCTGTACTCGACCGACCCGAATCCGCGCGTCGGCTGCGTGCTGGTCAAGGACGGCGTCACGGTCGGCGAGGGCTTCCACGCCCAGGTCGGCGGTCCGCACGCCGAGGCTGCGGCGCTCGCCGCCGCCGGCGGACGCGCGCGTGGCGCGACCGCCTACGTCACGCTCGAGCCCTGCAACCATCACGGGCGCACGCCGCCGTGCAGCGAGGCCTTGATCTCGGCCGGTGTCGTGCGCGTGGTGTTTTCGGCACCCGATCCGAACGTCGACGTCGCGGGCGGCGGCGCCGCGCGCCTCGCCGCGGCCGGCATCGACTGCCAGGGCGGCTGCCTTGAGCGCGACGCCCGCGCGCTCAACCCCGGCTTCTTCTCGCGCTTCGAGCGCGGCCGGCCGTACGTCCGCGTGAAGCTCGCGGCCAGCCTCGACGGGCGCACGGCGCTCGCCAACGGGCGCAGCCAGTGGCTGAGTTGCGACGCGGCGCGCGCCGACGTGCAGCGCCTGCGCGCCCGCTCCGGCGCCGTGCTGACCGGCGCGTCGACCGCGCGCGCGGACGGTGCGCGGCTGACGGTCCGCGATCCGGCGCTCGACCTGCGCGGGCGGCGCCCGCTGCGCGTGGTGCTCGACCCGCGCCTCACGCTCGGCGCCGACGCGCCGCTGCTCGCGGAGCCGGGGCCGGTGCTGATCATCACGGCCGAAGGCCCGCCGGCGGCGGTCGAGGCGCTGCGCGCCCGCGGCGCGCAGGTGCTCGCGTTCGGCGAGGCGGGGTCGCGCGACCTCGGCCGCGTGCTCGCCGAGCTCGCGCGCCGCGAGGTCAACGAGCTGCTCGTCGAGGCCGGCGCCCGGCTCGCGGGTGCGTTCATCCAGTCGGGGCTCGTCGACGAGTTCGTGCTGTACGTGGCGCCGAACCTGCTCGGCCACGACGCGTTGCCGCTCGCCGCGCTGCCGATGCTCGATGACCTGGGCGACCGCTGGCAGTTCGCGTTCGCGGACGTGCGGCGGGTCGGCGACGACCTGCGGCTCACGCTGCTGCCTGCATCGCGGGAGAAGAGCTGATGTTCACGGGAATCGTCGAGGCGGTCGGCACGATCGCGGCGCTGACGCCGCGCGGCGGCGACGTCGAGCTGCTCATCGACGCGGGCGCACTGCCGCTCGCCGATGCGCAGATCGGCGAGAGCATCTCGGTGGCCGGCGCCTGCCTGACCGTGACGCGGCGCGACGGCAGCCGCTTCGCCGCCGACGTCTCGAACGAGACCCTCGAGCGGACGTCGCTCGGTGCGCGCGTCGTCGGCAGTCGCGTGAACCTCGAGCGCGCGCTGCGCGCCGGTGCGCCACTCGGCGGGCACTACGTCACGGGGCACGTCGACGGGCTCGCCCGCGTCGAGTCGCTGCGCGAGGACGCGCGCTCGTGCCGCGTCGTGTTCGAGCTGCCGGCCGAGCTCGCGCGTTACGTCGCTCCGAAGGGCTCGGTGACGATCGAGGGCGTCAGCCTGACCGTGAACGAGGTCGATGGCCGGCGCTTCGGCGTCAACCTGATCCCGCACACGCGCGCGGTCACGACGCTCGGTGAACTCGCGGTCGGCAAGACGGTCAACGTCGAGATCGATATCATCGCGCGCTACGTCGCCCGACTCCTCGCCGTCGCAACGAACCCTGAAGCGTGAGGCCAATGAGAAGCATTCCCGGCGCGCGCCGCGCGCTCGCCCTGCTGCTGCTCGCCGTCGCCGTGCCCGCCGAGGCGGGCGGCGGCCTGTTCGGAATCGACCACGTGGTGGCGTACGACGACAGCGGCATCTGGGCGCGCAAGAACCAGAACGCGCTGCTCGAGGTGCTGATCGTGGGCGAAGTCGCCGGGGCTCTGTGGGAAGGCGGCGAGACCCGTTTCGGCCGGACGCTGTGGCAGTCGGTTGACGCGAGCGCCTTCGCCGGCGTGGCATCCGAGGTCCTCAAGTACACCTTCTCGCGCGCCCGGCCGAGCGAGACCAGCAACCCGAACGAGTGGTTCCAGGGCGGCGGGCGCCAGAGCTTCCCGAGCGGCGAGGTGACCGCGGTCAGTTCAATCGTCTCACCGCTCGTGTTCGAGTACGGTCGCGAGCACCCGAGCGTCTACCTGCTGGAGACGCTGCCGGTGTACGACGCGATCGCGCGCGTCAAGGTGCACGGCCACTGGCAGTCCGACGTGCTCGCCGGCTTCGCGCTGGGCACCGGCACGGCCTACCTCGTCCACCGCCGGCAGAAGACGCCGATCATCCTGAGCGTGATGCCGCACGGCATCTACGTCGGTCTGCGGACGCACTGAGCGGCAGCGCCCGCTCAGAAGCGATAGCCGGCCCCGAGCAGGTAGATGTCGCAGTCGCTGAAGCCACCGGCGACGCGATCCCAGACCGCGCGCACGGTCCAGCGCGAGCTGACGTCGTAGGACGCCGTCACTGCCGTCACCAGCCACGGCAGCGAGGAGTTGTTCAGCATGAGCCCGCGCACGTTCGGGTCGTAGCCTGGCGGCGTCGGCGGGATCTTGGTCACCAGCGCGCCGAGCCCCGCGCCGACGCTGAGCGCCGGCGTCAGCCGGTGCTCCAGCCAGCCCTGGACCGTGACGCCGCGATGCCAGTCGAAGTCCTGGCCGCCGACGCTGAGCCCGGAGACGGACACCGACGCGTAATCGGAGATGCGCCGGCGCAGGCCCCAGCTCGCGGACGGGTCGTGCGGCGTCGGATGCGAGTTCGGGATGCGCGTGCCGTACAGCAGGTCCGCCTCCCAGGCCGAGTCCTCCCCGCGATCCGCGCCCGCGGCGGCGCCCGCACCGCCACCGGTCGCACCGAAGTGATAGCCGATGCCCGCCGCGACACCGTTGCTCTCGAAGTCGCTGATCATCTCGACGCGGTTGAAGCGCAGGTACGCGAACCAGCGCCGGTCGAAGTACCAGTCGACCGCGGCACTCGCAAGCGCGCCCCAGCGGTGCGCGACGTCGGGGTAGTAGCCGTGCTGCAGCCACGTCCCGTCGTAGGCGCGGTACGGGCCGAGTCCGGCCTCGAGCACGAACCCGCCGTCCGGCGCCGACGAGCGCCACCAGAGCTGCGCCGCCTGGCCGTCGCGGTGGTTGAAGGGCAGGTGGCCCTCGTTCAGCCAGCTGAAGCTTGCCGCGAAATGCGCGCTGAGCTCGCGCCGGTACTCGATCGCCCACGTCGAGGTGCGCGCATCGGACGCCGTCGAGTTGAGCGCGCCGGCGAACGCGTCCAGCTCCGCTTCGGCGGCGCGCACGGGTGCGCTCGCTGCCAGCACGGCCACGGCGGCCAGAATCGGGATCGGCGCTCGCAACAGGCTCGGCTCCGGCGGCGCCTGCTCCGCGACGCGTTGCGCGGATGGTAAGTGCGCGGCCGAGCGCGTGACAAGGCCGGGGCTTCGCCCGCTAGAACGTGGCGCGCAGGCCGATGCTGCCGTAGCGGTCGGTCGTCGCCTGCGTGTCGAACTCGCGCGTGCGCCAGATCCAGGCGGCATCGAGCTGCCAGCGGTGCCAGCGCAGCGCGCCGCCGGCGACCAGATCCGCGACCGCCGGGCGGCGCGCCACGCTCGCGGAGGCTTGCCAGGTGTTGCCGTCGAGGAACAGATCACGCGCCACTGCGCGCACCTCCGTGCCGACGAAGACCGACCAGTCGCCGGCGCCGGCCAGGCGCGGATTGAACCAGCCCGTCCCGGAGGGCGCGGGGCGCGGGTGCGAGACGCCGTAGTCGGCGCCGAGGCCGCGCCCGACCCGCACTAGCGCGCCGGCGGCCGCGTAGTCGTAGACGTTGCCAAGGCTCGCGCCGAGTTCCGGGATCAGCTCGGCGCCGACACCGGCGTCGATGAGCGTGACGCGCCAGCGGCGCTCGTACGAGGCGACGAGGCCGGGCTCGTTCCGCAGCTGGTGGTCCCACGCGCGCGGCGAGATCTGGTTCGAAAGAGCGTGGAAGGCCTCTTGCGTCTGGCGTCCGAGCGCGGCCGGCCCGACGACGCCGAGCTCGACCTCGAGGTGGTCGAGGTGCCGGCCGTCGTCGTCGTGCGCGAGGCCGCGGCCGAGGTACAGCCAGCCCGCGTACGGCCGGTCGGTCGGGTCGGGCGGGTACGCGGCGAGGTTCACGGGCGTGAACAGCTGCTGGCCGATGAAGTACTCGTCCTCGACCGAGGTCGCTGCCGCGCCCGGCTCGCGCAGGCGCGAGCCGGCGGGCGAGGCGCAGCGCAGCTCGAGGCCCTGCGTGTACCAGCGGTCGGTGTGCGGCACCGCGAAGGCGTCGTTGTCCTCGAGGAGCGCGCAGCGCCGCCAGCGTTCGCCACCGTCGGAGGCCGCCGCTGCGGGCGGCTCCGCCACGGCGGCGCGCGTCGCGGCGAGGGACAGCAACAGGACGGCGAGTCGGGACGGTCGCGCGGGCGTCATCGGCGGCGTGCGTGGCATCGGGCGGGCGAGTCTACCGTTCCGCGCGCCCGTGGCGCGGCCCGCCGCACGGCCCTCACCGCGCGATCCCCTACAATCGGGCCTGCGCGGCGGGGGGACAAGGAATGAACCGACGTGAGCTGCTGGGGATGGGATTGCGCGCGACAGCGCTCGCCGGCGCCGGGTCGCTGCTGATCGCCGAGTCGCGCGCCGAGCCCGCGAGCCGGTACGCGCCCGCGTTTCCGCTGCTCGATCGCTTCATCGAGCAGTACCTGCGCGAGATCGACGCGCCCGGCCTCACGCTCGCGCTCGCCGACGCGAGCGGCGTGCAGCGCGTCGCGGCGTTCGGGCTCGACGACCTCGCACGGCAGCGCGCGCTCGACGTCGAGGCGCTTTTCCACATCGGTTCGATCTCGAAGTCCTTCGTCGCGCTCGCGCTGCTGCAACTGCACGACGCCGGCCGCCTCGACCTGCACCGGCCGATCGCCGACTACCTGCCGTGGCTGCGCTTCGACCCGGCGACGCGGCCGATCAGTACGCACGACCTGCTGACGCACGCGGCGGCGCTGCCGAACGGGCCGCTGTTTCCGGCGGACCCGTCGCTGCGCTACCGGGCGACCGCGGCGCCGGGCAGCGTGTTCCACTACTGCAACACCGGCTACGCGGCGCTCGGCCACCTGCTCGCGACGCTCGACGGGCGGCCGCTGGCCGACGCGCTGCGTGCGCGGCTGCTCGGCCCGCTCGGCATGGCGACCGCCGAGCCGGTCATCACGCTCGCGCTGCTCGAGCGGCTCGCGGACAGCTACGTGCTGGCGCGCGGCGACCGGCCGAACCTGCGGACCGCGGCGCTCGCGCCGGCGCCGGCGATCTGCATGACCGAGGGCTCCGGCTGCATCGCGGCGACGGCGCGCGACATGGGCGCCTACCTTGCGATGCTCGCGGGCCGCGGGCGAGTCGGCGGCAGGCGCCTGGTGTCGGAGGCGGCGTGGGAACTGTTCGCGAAGCCCCACATTGCCGCCGACGAATTTGGCCCGGGAGCGGCGTACGGCTACGGCATCGTCGTCGACTCGCTGAACGAGCACACGCGTCTGCGGCACACGGGCGGCATGGTGTCGTTTGCGTCGGCGCTCGAGGTGGACCTCGACGCCGGCGTCGGCGTGTTCGTGTCGGTCAATGCGATGCAGGGCCATCGCCCGCGGCCGGTCGCCGAGTTCGCGCTGCGCCTGATGCGGACCTGTCGCGAGGAAGCGCCGCTGCCGGAAGTGCCGCCCCCGGCGTCCTCCGCTACCGTCGCGAACGCCGCCGACTATGCCGGGCGCTTCACCGGCGAGGGCGGCCGCGTGCTCGAGTTCGAGGCCGAAGGCGAGCGGCTGTACCTGCTGCACCGGTCCGGGCGCGTGCCGCTCGAGCCCGCGGTCAGCGCGGTCGACGCCTTCGTCGCGGCGCACCCGGACTTCGCGGACTACGCGCTGCTGTTCTCGCGCCGCGCGGGGGAGGTCGACGAGTCCGGGCCCGTGCTCGAATGCGGCTGGGGGCCGGACTGGTACGTGAAGGCCGAGTACGCGGGGCCGCGCGAGTTCACCGTCCCCGCGGACTGGCACCGCTACCCCGGCCACTACCGCAACGAGGACCCTTGGATCGGGAGCATGCACATCGTCCTGCGGCGCGGGCGGCTGTGGATCGACGGAGTCGTGCCGCTCGAGCCCGCCGCGGGCGGGATCTTCCACCTGCGCGACGAGCCGCACAGCCCCGAATGGGTGTCATTCTCGGAGTACGTCGGCGGGCGCGCGATGAAGATGCGCCTGTCCGGCAACGACCTGACGCGCGTCTGAGCGCGCCGGCGATCGCTCAGGGCGCGGCTTCCGAACGAGCGACCGCGAGGTCGCGCGTCAGCCGGATCGCGTCCTCGACGCCCTGGTAGTAGCCGCGGACGAAGCCGCTCTCGCGATAGCCGAGCGCCGAGTAGAACGCGCGCGCCGCGTCGTTGCCGCTGCGCACCTCGAGGCGGATCGCAAAGGTCCCGGCGACGCGCGCCGTGTCCTCGAGCCAGCCGACCAGCTGCCGGCCGACGCCGAGCCGGCGGTAGGCCGGCTGGACCGCGAGCAGGTTGAGGTGCGCCGCCTCGTCGCCGAACTGCATGATCGCGAAACCCGCCAGTTCGACCGCGGCGCGTGCCGTGAGCACGACGGAGTCGGGATTGCGCAGCTGTCGCTCGATGCGCTCCGCTGTCCAGCACGGCTCGAGACCCGCTTCGATCAGCCGGCGCGACATCGCCGCGAGGCGGGGAACGTCGCCGCGGCGCGCGGGGGCGATGTGGATGGCGTTCACGGCGCCATTGTCGGTCGCCCGGGCGCCGCCGTCGAGCCGGGCGAGGGCGGGTACACTCGCCTCATGGGCGGGGGACGGGCTTCGTGAAGCAGAACCGCGCTGCCAACGGGCCGGCGCTCGTGTACTCGACGGGCAGCGGCCGGATGTGCCCCGGCTGCGTGCGGCCGGTCGCCGAGTGCGTCTGCGGGCGCGTCGCGCGCGAGGCGGCCCGGGCCGGCCCGGTGCGGGTCGGGCGCGAGACGCAGGGCCGGGCCGGCAAGGGCGTGACGGTCGTGACCGGGCTGGCGCTGCCGGAGGCCGAGCTCGAGGCGCTCGCCAGGTCCTTGAAGCAGGCCTGCGGCAGCGGCGGCACGCTGCGCGGCGCGGTCATCGAAATCCAAGGCGAACATCGCGACCGCGTCATCGCGGAACTCGCCCGGCGCGGCATCACGGCCAAGCGGTCGGGCGGCTGACCCGGGCCTGCTAAACTGCTCGTTCGGACCGCTGCCGGACCCGCCCGCGATGCCCCAGTTCAGCCCCATTGACGAAGTCCTCGCCGAGCTGCGCGCCGGCCGGATGGTCGTGATCATGGACGACGAGGATCGCGAGAACGAGGGCGACCTCGTGATGGCCGCCGCGTGCGTGCGTCCCGAGGACATCAATTTCATGGCGCGCTACGGGCGCGGGCTGATCTGCCTGACGCTGACCCGCGAGCGGTGCCGCGAGCTGCGGCTGCCGTTGATGGTCAGCGGCACTGACCAGCAGCACAGCACGAACTTCACGGTGTCGATCGAGGCCGCCGAAGGCGTGACGACCGGCATCTCGGCGCACGACCGGGCGCACACCGTGCGCACGGCCGTGCGGCGCGACGCTCGCCCGGAGGACCTGCGCCAGCCGGGGCACGTGTTCCCGCTGATGGCGCAGCCGGGCGGCGTGCTGACGCGCGCCGGCCACACCGAGGCCGGCTGCGACCTTGCGCGGCTGGCGGGCTTCGACCCGGCCGCGGTCATCGTCGAGATCCTGAACGAGGACGGCACGATGGCCCGGCGGCGCGACCTCGAGCGCTTCGCGCGACTGCACTCGCTCAAGCTCGGGACGATCGCCGACCTCATCCGCTACCGGCTCAGCAAGGAGCGTTCGGTCGAGCGCATCGACGAGCGGGTCATCGACACCGAGTTCGGCCGCTTCCGCCTCGTCTGCTACGAGGACCACGTGAACCGGACCGTCCACCTGGCGCTGGTCCGTGGCGAGGAGTACCGCACCCATCCGCCGCTCGTGCGCGTGCACCTCGCCGAGACGCTGCGTGACCTCGTCGGCGTGCGCAACCCGCGCCAGGGATGGTCGCTGCACGAAGCGATGCGGCGCGTCGCGGCCGATGGCAACGGCGTCGTCGTGCTGCTGCGGGGCGAGGAAGGGCCCCGCGAGCTGATCGAGGCGGTCCGCGGCGCGGATGCGCCGGCCGACCGCAAGCGCCCGGTGCTTCGCACCTACGGCATCGGCGCGCAGATCCTGCAGGACCTCGGCGTCACGCAGATGCGCGTGCTGTCGGCGCCGCGCCAGCTGCAGGGCCTCGCGGCGTTCGGCCTGACGATCACCGAATACGTCGACGAGGGCGGCGACTCGCACGGCCTCGAGGCGCACGGATGACGCCGCTCAAGACCCTCGAGGGCGAGCTCGCCGCCCGCGACCTGCGCGCGGCGATCGTCGCCGCGCGCTTCAACGAATTCATCGTCGAACGGCTGGTTGCCGGCGCCGTCGACGCGCTGATCCGGCACGGCGCCAGCGAGAAGAACCTCGAGCTCGTGCGGGTGCCCGGCGCGTTCGAGATGCCGCTCGTGGTGCGCCGGCTCGCGCTGTCGAAGCGCTATGACGTCGTCATCGCGCTCGGCGCGGTGATCAAGGGCGAGACGGCGCACTTCGACTTCGTCGCCGGCGAGTGCGCGTCCGGCGTCGCGCGGGCCGCCGCCGACACGGGCGTGCCGGTCGGCTTCGGCGTGCTGACCTGCGACACGATGGAGCAGGCGATCGACCGCGCCGGCGGCAAGGCCGGCAACAAGGGTGCCGAGGCCGCGCTCGCCGCGCTCGAGATGGCCAACCTGCTGAAGCGCCTGGGCGCCTGAGCCGATGGGCGCCGACAGCGAGGCTCGGGCGGTCGCGCGCGCCCGGCGCGCGGCCCGCAAGCTGCTGGTGCAGGCGCTGTACCAGCTGCAGATCGCCGGCCAACCCTGGCAGGACCTGTGCAACCAGTACCTCGGCGACCCAGAATCCGAGGGTGCCGACGCCGAGTACTTCCGCGAGCTGCTGGGTGCGATCAGCGCGCGCTGCGCGGATCTCGACGAGTCCCTCGCGCGCTTCTCCGACATCGCGCCGGCGCGGCTCGACCCGATCGAGCACGGCATCCTCTGGCTCGGGCTGTACGAGCTGGAGGCGCGGCCCGACGTGCCGTTCCGCGTCGCGATCAGCGAGGCCGTCGAGCTCGCGAAGCGCTTCGGCGCAACCGACGGCCACAAGTTCGTCAACGGCGTGCTGGACCGCGCCGCGAGCGCACTGCGCCCGCACGAGCGCAGCGCCTGACGGCCGTGCCGTGGGCGAGTTCGAGCTGATCGAGCGTTATTTCGCCTCGCTCGGCGCCGCGCGCGCCGACGTCGCGCTCGGCGTCGGCGATGACGCGGCGCTGCTCGAGGTGCCGGCCGGCCGCCAGCTCGTCGCGTGCACCGACACGCTGGTCGAGGGGCACCACTTCCCGCGCGGCTTCGACGCCGCCGACATCGGCTGGCGCGCGCTCGCCGTCAACCTCTCGGACCTCGCGGCCATGGGCGCCGAGCCCGCATGGGCGATGCTCGCGCTGACGCTGCCGGCCGCCAACGAGGAGTGGCTGGAGGGCTTTGCGGCGGGCTTCGCGGCGCTGGCGGTCGCGCACGGCGTCGCGCTGGTCGGCGGCGACACGACGCGCGGCACGCTGACGATCAGCGTGCAGGCGCTCGGCTTCGTGCCGTCCGGTGCTGCGCTGCGCCGCCGGGGCGCACGCGCGGGCGACCTCGTCTACGTGACCGGCTGGCCGGGCGACGCCGCCGCCGGGCTTGCGCTGCTGCAGGGCCAGCTCGCGGGCGGCGGCGCCGCGCGCAGCGCGCTCGAGCAGAAGTTCCGGCGGCCGGAACCGCGGGTCGGATTCGGCCAGCGCCTCCGGGGCGTGGCGAGTGCCTGCATCGACGTCTCGGACGGTCTTGCCGCGGACCTCGGGCGCCTGGCGGCGGCGAGCGAGGTCGGGGCCGTGGTTCGCGCCACGGAACTGCCGCTGTCGCAGGCGCTGTTCCAGCTGGCCGGGGAGGGGCGGGCGCGCGAGTTCGCGCTCGGCGGCGGCGATGACTACGAGCTGCTGTTCACGGTTCCGCCCGCCGCCCGGGCGGGCCTGGCGCGCGCCTGCGCGACCGCCGCCGCGCCCGCCTGCCACTGCATCGGCGAGATCGTCGCCGGCCGCGGCGTGCGGATCGTCGGCGAAAAGGGCGATCTGCCGCTGCCGCGCGGCTGGGACCACTTCGCCGCGTGACCCGGTTCACGCTTTGCGGCCGAGAACGAAGCGCGATGCGCTTCACGGTCGCCTCCGCCCGCCACCTCTATGCTGGCTGGGCCATCCCGCTTACGTCCAGTCCGAGCTGCGCGCGGAGTACCGTCATTCGCAACCTGAGTTCATCGCCGAGCCTGCGCGACGGCACTTCCGGCCGGACGGCGCGCCCGGTTCCGGAGCGCATCGGCAAGTACGAGATCATCAAGGAAGTCGGCCGCGGCTCGACCGGCGTCGTCTACCTGTCGCATGACCCGTACTACGGGCGCGACGTCGCGATCAAGGTCTACAACATCGAAGCGAACGGCGACCCGGAGAAGGCCCGCGTCGCGCGCAAGATGTTCCTGTCCGAAGCGCACATGGTCGGCATGCTGCAGCATCCGAACATCCTGCCGATCTTCGACGCCGGCGAGGAAAGCGGCCACTACTACGTGGTCACCGAGTTCGTGCACGGCGCCCGCACGCTGTCGGCCTACTGCCGCCCGGACAACCTGCTGCGCATCGACGACGTCGTCGAGATCATCTACAAGTGCGCGAAGGCGCTGTACTACTCGCACGGCCGCGGCGTCATCCACCGCGACATCAAGCCCTCGAACGTCATGCTGACGGTCGACAGCGACGTGCGGATCATCGACTTCGGCATCGCGATCGTCGCCGACTCCGAGATCTCGCGCATCGAGGGCATCGCGGGCAGCCCCTCGTACATGTCGCCGGAGCAGGTGCAGTCGCTCGAGATCACGAACCGCTCGGACCTGTACTCGCTCGGCGCCGTCATGTACGAGCTGCTGACCGGCTTCCGGCCGTTCCGCGCCGGCAACCTGTCGAAGCTGCTCCACCAGATCGTGTACGCGACGCCGCCGCCGATCCACACGCTGCGCGCCGAGATCCCCGAGGAGCTCGAGAGCGTGGTCGCGACGGCCATGCAGAAGGACCCGGACAAGCGCTACCGCACCGGGCAGGAGTACGCCGCCGGCCTGACCCGCGTCCACCAGCGGCTGCGCGCCGAGTCGAACAAGATCGACCGCCACGAGCAGTTCGCGATGCTGCGGCGCCTCAAGTTCTTCCACGACTTCTCGCATGGCGAGATCTGGGAAGTCCTGCGCGCCAGCCAGTGGCAGGACTACAGCGACAACGAAGAAATCGTCAAGGAAGGCGAGATCGACGACCGGTTCTACATCATCGTCTCGGGCGCCGTGAAGGTCGAGCGGCTCGGCCAGGAGATCGGCGCCCTCGAGACCGGCGAGTGCTTCGGCGAGACCAGCTATGTGCGCGGCGCGAAGCGCATGGCGACGATCAAGGCGCGCGGCGCCGTGACCGTCATGAAGGTCAGCTCGACACTGCTCGAGCAGGTGTCGGCTTCGTGCCAGCTGCGCTTCAACAAGGTGTTCCTGCGCTCGCTGATCGGGCGGCTGCAGGGCAAGGACGTCGCCGTCGGCTGACGGCCGCCCGGGCCGCCGCCCGGACCCCTCCGCCCGCGCGTCGGCCGGCTCAGGCCGCCGGCGCGTCCTTGTCGCGTTCGATCAGCGCCCACGCCGAGTGGTTGTGGATCGACTCGAAGTTCTCGGCCTCGACCGTGTAGGCGCGCACGCGCGGCTCGGCGTTCAGGCGCACCGCGACGTCGCGCACCATGTCCTCGACGAACTTCGGGTTGTCGTAGGCGCGCTCGGTCACGAACTTCTCGTCGGGCCGCTTCAGGATGCCGTAGACCTCGCAGGACGCCTCCTGCTCCGCGATCTCGACCAGCTCCTCGATCCAGACGTGGCCGTCGATGCGCGCGGTGATCGTGACGTGCGAGCGCTGGTTGTGCGCGCCGTACTCGGAGATGCGCTTCGAGCACGGGCACAGGCTCGTGACCGGCACGACGACCCGGAGCCAGGTCGTCACCACGCCGCCGCGCACCTCGCCGATCAGCGTCGTGCGGTAGTCGAGCAGGCTCTTCACCCCCGAGACGGGCGCCTGCTTCATGATGAAGTACGGGAAGCCCATCTCGACGTGGCCCGTCTCGGCGTCGAGCCGCTTCGCCATCTCGCGCAGCATCGCGCGGAACGAGTCGACCGACAGCTCGCGCTCGTGCTCGTGCAGGATCTCGACGAAGCGCGACATGTGCGTGCCCTTGAAGTTGTGGGGCAGGTACACGGACATGTTGAAATTGGCGACGGTGTGCTGCTCGCCGCCCGAGCGGTCCTTGACCCGCACCGGGTGGTACAGATCCTTGACCCCGACCTTGTCGATCGCGATCTGGCGCGTGTCGGCGCGCGACTGCACGTCCTCGATCGGCGCGGCCTTCGCGGGGGTTCTGGTCGGTGTGTCCATCGGCGTCTCATCCCGCCGCACGCGGCGGCATCCAATCCCGGTCCCAGGCCCGCGTCACGCGCGCCGCTGGCGCGGCTGCCACCAGCGGTCGATCGCCGCCGCGAGCGAGGCGGCGTCGAGCCCGGCGGCCGCCAGGTTGTCGGCGCGCGAGCCGTGCTCGATGAACCGGTCCGGCAACCCGAGCTGCAGCACCGGCCGCAGGTAACCTTGCGCCGTCAGGACCTCCAGCACGGCGTCGCCGGCGCCGCCGGCGAGGACGTTTTCCTCGACCGTCACCAGCCACTCGTGGCTGCGCGCGAGCCGCACGATCAACGCTTCGTCGATCGGCTTGACGAAGCGCATGTTGACGAGCGTCGCGTCCAGGCGCTCCGCGGTCGGCGCGACCGCAGCGACCATGGTGCCGAATGCCAGAATTGCAAGTCCCGAGCGCCCCTCGCGGCGCACCTCCGCCTTGCCGACCGGCAGCGCCTCCAATTGCGCGCGGACCGGCACGCCGGGTCCGCTGCCGCGCGGGTAGCGGACCGCCGCCGGCGCGTCGAGGCTGACGGCCGTGTACAGCATCTGGCGGCACTCGTTCTCGTCGGCCGGCGCCATGACGGTCAGGTTCGGCACGCAGCGCAGGAACGACAGGTCGAAGGCGCCCTGATGGGTCGCGCCGTCGCCGCCGACCACGCCCGCGCGGTCGAGCGCGAACGTCACCGGCAGGCGCTGCAGCGCGACGTCGTGGATCAGCTGGTCGTAGCCGCGCTGCAGGAACGTCGAGTAGATCGCGACCACCGGGCGCATGCCGGCGGCGGCGAGCCCGGCGGCGAGCGTCACGGCGTGCTGCTCGGCGATCGCCACGTCGAAGTAGCGGTCCGGGTAGCGCTTCGAGAACTCGACCAGCCCCGAGCCCTCGCGCATCGCGGGCGTGATGCCGACGATGCGCGGATCGCGCGCCGCCATGTCACACAGCCACTCGCCGAAGATCTGCGAGTAGCTGGGCCCCGACGACTTCTCCTTGAAGATCACGGCCTTGGCCGGATCGAAGGGGCCTGGGCCATGCCACTTGATCGGGTCGGCCTCGGCCGGCGCGTAGCCCTTGCCCTTGCGCGTGACGACGTGCAGGAACTGCGGGCCGCGCATCTTCTTCAGGTTGCGCAGCATCCGGACCAGGCCGTTGACGTCGTGGCCGTCGATCGGGCCGATGTAGTTGAAGCCCATTTCCTCGAAGATCGTGCCGGGCAGGACCATGCCCTTCATGTGTTCCTCGGAACGGCGCGCGAGTTCCCAGGCGGCCGGGATCCGCCGCAGAATCTTCTTGCTGCCCTCTTTGAGGGTCGCGTACAGGCGGCCCGAGAGCACGCGCGCGAAGTAGTTTGAGAGCGCGCCGACGTTCTCCGAGATCGACATGTCGTTGTCGTTCAGCACGACCAGCAGGTCGACGTCGAGGCTGCCGGCGTGGTTCAGCGCCTCGAACGCGAGCCCGGCGCTCATCGCACCGTCGCCGATGATCGCGACATGCCGCCGTCGCGGCCCGGCGGGCGCCGTGCCTGCGTCGTGCGACAGTTCCTCGGCGATCGCCATACCGAGCGCCGCCGAGATCGAGGTGCTCGAATGGCCGACGCCGAAGGTGTCGTACTCGCTTTCCGGCCGGCTCGGGAACGGTGCGAGCCCGCCGTGGCCCTTGATCGTGTGCAGCCGCTCGCGCCGGCCGGTCAGGACCTTGTGGGGGTAGGCCTGGTGGCCGACGTCCCAGACGAGCCGGTCGTACGGCGTGTCATAGACATAGTGCAGCGCCAGCGTGAGCTCGACGGTGCCGAGGCCCGCGGCGAAGTGACCGCCCATCTGGCTGACGGTGTCGATCAGGTACTGGCGAAGCTCGTCGGCCAGGGCCGGCAGCTCGCTTTCCGGGAGCTTGCGCAGGTCCGCCGGAGCGTCGATCGCGAGCAGGTGCGGGTAGGGCGCGGACCCGGTCATGCAGCCAGTCTAACCGCATCCGGCCAGGGGCGCCGGCAGCCGCCCGGCGCTCAGGAATCACGCTCCACGATGTAATCGGCGAGCCGCGCCAGCGGCGCCCGCCGCTCGCCAAAGGGCTCGATTGCGGCGAGCGCGTCGGCGCGCAGAACGGCTGCGCGGGCGCGCGCCGCGGGCACGCCAACCGCGGCGGGGTAGGTTGGCTTGTGGCGCGCGAGATCGGCCCCGGTCGCCTTGCCGAGCAGGCGCGGGTCGCCCTCGACGTCGAGCAGGTCGTCGACAATCTGGAATGCCAGCCCGAGCGAACGCGCGAAGCGTTCGAGCGCGCCGAGCGCGGCGGCGTCGGCGCCGGCGAGCAGGGCCGGCAGCCGCACGCTGGCCTCGATCAGCGCGCCCGTCTTGCGCCGGTGCATGGCCTCGACCTCCTCCGCGCCGAGCGTACGCCCGACGGCGGCGAGGTCGATCGCCTGCCCGCCCGCCATGCCGGCGGTGCCGGCGCCGTCGGCGAGCGCGCGGATCATTGCGACGCGCGCGCTCGCGGCGGCCGGCGCTTCGGCGAGGCTCGCGAACGCGAGCACCTGCAGCGCGTCGCCCGCGAGGATCGCGGTCGCCTCGTCGAACTGGCGGTGGCAGGTGGGCCGGCCGCGCCTGAACTCGTCGTCGTCCATCGCCGGCAGGTCGTCGTGCACGAGCGAGTACACGTGGATCATCTCGACCGCGGCGGCGGCGGGGTCGAGTGCCTCGAGCGGCTGCCCGAGCAGCTCGCCGACGGCGTAGACGAGGGCCGGACGGATCCGCTTGCCGCCGCCGAGCGCGCTGTAGCGCATCGCCGCGTGCAGGCGCTCCGGCACGCGGTCCGCGGGCGGCAGGCGCGTGTCGAGGGCCCGCTCGACGCGCGCCTGGTAGACGGCGAGGCGGGCCGCGAAGTCGTCGGCGTTCACTCCGCCTCGTCGTCGCCGGGCGCGGTGAACGGCACGGCCTCGCTCGAGCCGTCGGCCCGGGTCATCAGCAGCTCGACCTTCTGCTCGGCGCGCGTCAGCGCCTGCTGGCAGGCGCGGGTCAGGGCGATGCCGCGCTCGAACGCGGCGAGCGCCTCCTCGAGCGGCACCTCGCCCTGCTCCAGGCGCGCGACGAGCGCTTCGAGCTCGGTCATCGACTGCTCGAAGTCGAAGGCCGGGGCGTCGGCGGCGGACGCCGGCGCGCCGGTGGATTTGCTGCGGGCCATCGGTAAGAACACGTCGAAGGGGTGGATCCGATCGAGGGTACCGGCCAGCTGCTTCGAGCGTCAATGAACGCACCGGCCGATCGCGTTGTCTGAGCGGTGCATGCGAAACTCCGCCGCCCACCGCCGGCTCCCGGCCGGGCCAAGTCGTTGATTCCCCTCATCCGCGGACCGTGATCGTGCTGCCCGAGTTTGCTAGAGTCGCGCCGCGTGACGCGCTCGACCGCCTCCACTTCGTGCCCGCGGGCCGCGCGGTCCGGGGGCCTGCCATGAACGGCTCGCGGTTCGCGGGCCGTCTCGGCCTGCTCGCGCTCCTCGCGTTCGCCGCGCGTGCGCTCGCCGGCGACGCGGCGCCATTCGACATGACCGGGCCGCTGCTGCACGCCGAGGTGACGCGGGGCGCCGTGACGCTGCCGATCACGAAGGTGCCTGGGCTTCGTGCCGGCGATCGCGTGACGCTGCGCGCCGAGCTGCCCGCCGACCAGTCGGCGCGCTACCTGCTGGTCGTGGCGCTGCTTCGCGGCCCAACCAACCCGCCGCCGCCTGACTGGTTCTTCCGCTGCGAGACCTGGTCGTGGGGCTGCAGTCACCACGGGCTCTCCATCGTCGTGCCGCCCGACGCGCAGCAGCTGCTCGTGCTGTTCGCGCCCGAGACGGGCGGCGACTTCAAGACGCTGACCAAGGCAGTGCAGGGGCGGCCGGGTGCCTTTGTGCGCGCCGCGCAGGGGCTCACGCAGGCCGGGCTCGACCGACTGCGGCTCGAGCAGTACCTGGCGGGCGTGCGCGACATCGAGGCCTCGGATCCGGCCAAGCTCAAGGATGCGGCGCCGGTGCTGGCTCGCAGCCTCGCGATCAAGGTCGAGGCGAAGTGCCTCGACCGGATCCCGTCGCTGCAGGGCCCGTGCCTGACGGAAGGGCAGGATGCGCTGATCCTGAACGATGGCCACGGCACCTCGATGGTCTCGACGCTGACCTCGGGAGCGGCCAGCGACCTCGCGATCCAGGCCGGCAACAGCTCGCTGATGTCCTCCGGCGCGCACCTGCCGCTGATCGGTTCGCTGCTCGACATCGCGCGCCTGTTCGACACGTTCCATACCGCGCTCTACCAGTACATCCCCGCGCTCGCGCTGCCGCGCGGCGACCACCTCGCGCTGATGCTGAACACGCCACCCTCGTTCCACGACCCGAAGTCGGTGCTGGTCGCGGTGCTCGCGCCGATCGACGCGCCGCCGCCGCCGCCGTTGCGCGCGGCCGAGCCGGAGCGCGTCTACTGCGCGCGCCGCGAGCCGATCCAGCTCGGGGTGGAAGCGGCGCCGATCGTCTTCGCGACCGGCTACGCGCACGACCTCGCGCTCAGCGTCGTCGACCGGCACGGCAAGACGATCGAGCTGCCGGCGCGCCCGGACGCGCGCCACGGCGGCTTCGCGGTCGATGCCGCGTTGCTGCGCGAGCGCGAGCTCGATGCGACCGCGAGCGGGCGCCTGCACGGCGCCTGGGGCTTCGATCGGCTCGACGGCCCGGCCGTGACGCTCGCGAGCGCGAGCGCCCAGCCGTGGTCGCTCGCTGCCGGCGAGTCGCCGGAGCTGGTCGTCGGCGCGACCCGCCAGGTGCGGCTGGCCGGCGGTACACCGGCCTGCGTCGACAGCGTGCGGCTGCGCGCCGCGGACGGCCGCGAGAGCGCGCTCGGCTTCGAGCTCATCAAGGACGGCCAGCTGCTCGTGCGCGTGCCGCTCGAGGCCGAGCGCCCCGGTGAATTCGCGCTCAGGATCGAGCAGCGTGGAGCCGCGGCCGTCGGCGACGTCGCACTGCACGCGTACAGCGAACCGCCGCGCGTCGACGGTCTCGCGATCCACGCGGGTGATGCCGCCGCGACGCTCACTGGTGCGCACCTCGACCAGGTCAAGCGGGCAACGCTCGGCACGCTCGAACTCAGCGCCGGCACGCTCCTCACGAGCAACGGGCTCGACTCGCTGGAGCTTGCCGGCGACGGCCCCGCGGCCTTCAGCGCGCTCGCACCCGGGCAGGCCGTGCGCGCCAGCGTCGAGCTCAAAGACGGGCGCGTGCTCGAGGTCGGCGCAACCGTCGCGGCACCGCGGCCGACCGCGACGCTGCTGTCGCAGTCAACCGAGCGCACCGCGGGCGACGGCGCACCGATCGTGCTCGGCAGCCCGGGCGACTGGCCGATCGACGCGCGCACGTCGTTCTCGCTGCGCACGACGTGGTCGGCGCGCAACTTCCGCGACGGCACCGTCGAGATCGCCTCCGTCGACGACGCCTTCGCCGTCAGCCTCGGCGGCCGTGACGGCGCGGTCACCTTCGAGAGCGCCGGCACGGCGATCGTGTCGCTCGTGCCGGCGACCGCGCTCGGGCCCGCCGCCTTCGGCCCGCTCAAGTTCCGGCTCGTGCTCAACGGCGTGCGCGGCGACTGGCAGCCGCTCGCGACGATCGTGCGATTGCCGGCGCTGCGCTCGCTCGACTGCCCGCCGACCACCGGTGCCAGCTGCCGCCTGACGGGCTCGGGTCTGTTCCTGCTCGACGCCATCGCCGCGAGCGCGCACTTCCAGGCGCCGACCCACGTCCCGGACGGCTACACGGATTCCTCGATCAGCGTGCCGCGACCGAGCCGCGGCAAGCTGTACCTGCGCCTGCGCGATGACCCGACGACGGTCAGCACGGTCACGCTGCGCGAGGCCGCGGTCGCGGCCGTCGACCTGTGACGCGCGCGGTGCGGCTGCGGCGGGCCGCGATTGACGCCCGCTCGGGCGCCCGACTACAGTGATCGGGACCGGACTCAAGTCCGGCCGCGCGCGCGACGCGACCCCCGACAAAATCGAGTTGATTCAAGGAGATCTGTCGTGAACCTCAAGGGCAGTAGGACTGAGAAGAACCTGAAGGACGCCTTCGCCGGCGAGTCGCAGGCGAACCGTCGTTACCTGTACTTCGCAGCCAAGGCCGACGTCGAGGGATTCAACGACGTCTCGGCGGTGTTTCGCTCGACGGCGGAGGGCG